>Ga0308158_10000204_pt1 | contig 126037 bp, 118 predicted proteins | sample PhyBR2_FD_201038 | JGI IMG/M metagenome (GOLD analysis project Ga0308158, IMG submission 201038) | Phyllosphere microbial communities from UC Gill Tract Community Farm, Albany, California, United States - DLSLB.R2 | ecosystem: Host-associated > Plants > Phyllosphere > Unclassified | place... | reverse complement strand
CGACGGGCGCTGCCCGTCGGGACGCCGTTGTCCAGAATCAAGTTGAAACCGCGCTCTCGCGCACAAGAAATCAGGAGACCTTAGTGTCTGTCAAGATCGGTATCAACGGCTTCGGCCGCATCGGACGTAACTTCCTTCGTGCGGCTCTCGCACAGGGCGCGGACCTCGACATCGTCGCAGTCAACGACCTCACTGACAACAAGACCCTCGCGCACCTGCTGAAGTACGACTCGGTCGGCGGCGTCCTCGACGCCGAGATCAGCTACGACGATGACAGCATCACGGTCAACGGCAAGCAGATCAAGGCATTCGCGGACCGCGACCCCGCGAACCTCCCGTGGGGCGAGCTCGGCGTCGACATCGTCATCGAGTCGACCGGCTTCTTCACCAAGGCCGAACTCGCCAAGAAGCACATCGAGGCGGGTGCCAAGAAGGTCCTCATCTCGGCACCGGGCACCGGCGTCGACGGCACGTTCGTCATGGGCGTGAACGAAGACACGTACAACCCGGAGACGCACCACATCATCTCCAACGCGTCCTGCACCACGAACTGCCTTGCGCCGCTCGCGCAGGTCTTCAACGACGCGTTCGGCATCGACCGCGGCTTCATGATGACCGCTCACGCCTACACGGCGGATCAGAACCTGCAGGACGGCCCGCACGGCGACCTCCGTCGCGCCCGGGCAGCGGCGATCAACATCACGCCCGCGTCGACCGGTGCCGCCAAGGCCATCGGCGAGGTGCTTCCGGAGCTCAACGGCAAGCTCTCCGGCTCGTCGTACCGCGTCCCGGTTCCCACCGGCTCGATCGTCGACCTCACCCTCATCACCGACCGCGAGAACCTGACGGTCGACGAGGTCAACGAGGCGTACAAGAAGGCCGCCGCAGATGGCCGCCTGGTGGGCTACCTGCAGTACAACGAGGACCCGATCGTGTCCAGCGACATCGTGCACAACCCGCACTCCTCGATCTTCGACTCGACGCTCACCAACGTGAGCGGCAACCTCGTCAAGGTCTCGAGCTGGTACGACAACGAGTGGGGCTACTCCAACCGTCTCGTCGACCTGACCGAGTACGTCGCCGAGCGTCTCTGAATCTCGACACATGACTCTGCGCACCCTGGACTCTCTGGGTCCGCTCGAGGGCAAGCGCGTCATCGTCCGTTGTGACCTGAACGTCCCGCTTCGGGATGGGGTCATAACGGACGATGGTCGTGTTCGCGCCTCGCTGCCGACTCTCAACGCACTCATCAACGCGGGAGCCCGCGTCGTCGTGTGCTCGCACCTGGGCCGCCCCGACGGGGCCCCTGACCCGCAGTACAGCCTCGAGCCGGTCGCGCAGCGACTGTCGGAGCTGCTCGGCGCGCCGGTCGCGTTCGCCCGCGACACGGTGGGCGAGTCGGCGAAGGAAGCCGTCGCCTCTTTGGAGGACGGCGGGGTCGTCGTCCTCGAGAACCTCCGCTTCAACGCGGGGGAGACCACGAAGGACGACGCCGAGCGTGCAGCGTTCGCCGCTGAGCTCGCGGAGCTCGGCGACGTGCTCGTCTCCGACGGCTTCGGCGTCGTCCACCGCAAGCAGGCGAGCGTCTACGACCTCGCCCAGCTGCTTCCGTCGGCGGCCGGGCTGCTGATCGCCACCGAGCTCGACGTGCTCGACCGTCTCACCGAGAACCCGGAGCGCCCGTATGCGGTCGTGCTCGGCGGGTCGAAGGTGAGCGACAAGCTCGGCGTGATCTCGCACCTGCTTCCTCGCGTGGACCGGATCCTCGTCGGCGGCGGGATGCTGTTCACCTTCCTGAAGGCTCAGGGTCACGACGTGGCCGCGAGCCTGCTCGAGGAAGACCAGCTCGACACCGTGCGCGGCTACATCGCCGAGGCGGCCGAGCGCGGTGTGGAACTCGTGCTGCCGACTGACGTCGTCGTGGCGGAGAAGTTCGCCGCAGACGCGGCGCACGAGGTCGTGGCGGCGGATGCGATCGAGTCGACGGCCTTCGGGGCGTCCGGAATCGGGCTCGACATCGGTCCGGAGACTGCGGCGCGGTTCGCCGAGGTCGTCCGCGGTTCGAAGACGGTGTTCTGGAACGGCCCCATGGGCGTGTTCGAGTTCCCCGCGTTCGCAGCCGGAACCAAGGCCGTGGCGCAGGCGCTCACCGAGGTCGACGGACTCAGCGTCGTCGGTGGCGGAGATTCGGCTGCTGCGGTGCGTCAGCTCGGCTTCGCCGACGACCAGTTCGGTCACATCTCGACCGGTGGCGGCGCAAGCCTCGAGTTCCTCGAGGGCAAGAAACTACCCGGCCTGGAGGTGCTCGGATGGGCGTGAACACTCGTACCCCGCTGATCGCGGGAAACTGGAAGATGAACCTCGATCACCTGCAGGCGGTGGCGTTCGTGCAGAAGCTGCACTGGACGCTGAAGGATGCCAAGCACGAGGACGGCTCGGTGGAGGTCGCGGTGTTCCCGCCCTTCACCGACATCCGCAGCGTGCAGACGCTGATCGACGCCGACAAGATCCCCTTCGCGCTGGGCGCGCAGGACCTGTCCGCACACGACTCCGGTGCCTACACCGGTGAGGTGTCGGGCGCGTTCCTCGCGAAGCTCGATGCGACGTACGTGATCATCGGCCACTCGGAGCGCCGCGAGTACCACGCGGAGTCTGACGAGGTCGTGGCGGCGAAGACGAAGGCTGCGATCAAGCACGGACTCGTTCCGGTGATCTGCGTCGGCGAGACGCTGGCTCAGCGCGAAGAGTCCGGGCCCACCGCGGTCTCGATCGCTCAGCTCGAGACCGCACTGGGCGCGGTCTCCGCCTCGGACGACATCGTGGTGGCCTACGAGCCCGTCTGGGCGATCGGCACCGGTCAGGTGGCCTCGCCGGAGCAGGCTCAGGAAGTGTGCTCCGCCCTTCGCGCCGTCATCGCAGCGAAGCTCGGCGACGAGGCAGCCGCGCGCACCCGCATCCTGTACGGCGGCTCGGTGAAGTCGGCGAACATCGCCAGCTTCATGCGGGAGCCCGATGTCGACGGCGCTCTGGTCGGCGGCGCGAGCCTCGTGGTCGACGAGTTCGCCGCGATCATCCGCTTCGAGAAGCACGTAGGCGTCTGAGCGTGTGGCGGGGCTCCGGCCCCGCCGCACCGTATACTTGACCGTTACGGGGGCTATCCCGCCCCGGCGAAAGGCTTCTTCCTCGTGGAAATTCTCGAGTTCGTCCTGCAGGTGCTGCTGGGCATCACCAGCGTTCTGCTGACTCTCCTCATCCTGCTCCACAAGGGCCGCGGCGGCGGCCTGTCCGACATGTTCGGCGGTGGCATGTCCACTGCCGTCGGCTCGTCGGGTCTGGCGGAGCGCAACCTCAACCGCTTCACGGTGATCCTCGCCCTGATCTGGTTCGTGTCGATCGTCGCACTCGGCCTCATCACCAAGTTCGAGGTGATCTGATGGCTACCGGCGGCAACGCGATCAGAGGCACCCGCGTCGGCTCCGGCCCGATGGGTGAGCAGGACCACGGCTACCACGCAGACCGCATCGCGGTCTCGTACTGGGATGGCCTCGGCAACGAGACGGTCCGCTACTTCGCGGCGGGCCTTCCCGACGAGGAGATCCCGGAGATCATCGACCACCCGCAATCGGGTCTGCCGGCCGGTCGCGACAAGGAGAACCCTCCTGCTCTCGCAAAGACCGAGCCGTACAAGACGCACCTCGCCTACGTGAAGGAGCGTCGCACCGACGAGGAGGCCGTCCAGCTCCTCGAAGACGCTCTCACACAGCTGCGCGAGCGTCGCGGGCAGTAACAAGACATCGCAGAGAAGCCGTCATGACCGTGCACCGGTCTTGACGGCTTCTTCGCGTCAGCGGCACCCTGCGGCGGCATCGATGTACGACTGCGGCGGATAGCCGTAGGCCCACACGCCGTTGGCGTCGTCGGTGTAGCCCATGCTGATGGCCCAGGCGGTCGCCCATTTCTCGATGCTGTCCTGGGTGGACGAGTCATACATGCCCTGGCACTTCACGCTGATCGCGTGCCCGACCTCATGGGCGACGAGCGACTTGCTGGAGATGGACGGCCATTGCTCCGCCACCGAGTTCGACAGCGCGATCTGGGCGTGCCCGGGAGTCGACCACCACCACGTGGTGAGCCCGCCCATGCTGCCGTTCTCTCCCACCCCGTTGACGATCGGGTTCCAGTCGAACTCCAGGAGCACGCCAGGAGCCAGGGACCTCGCGAACGCCTCGATCTCCAGACGCACCTGCAGCAGCGGGCCGGACTTCTCCGCCAGTTCGATCTGCTCCGAGGCGACGACCCGTTCGGCGGCGTCGTCGAGCGCGACGAAGGCGTCCACCGTCGTCTGATCGACTTCGGACAGATCCTGGGCGGACGTCGCGGCGTCTCGGAGGGCGATGACGTCGTCATTCTTCGCCGAGATGTGTGCGCTCTCGAACGCACCGGCTCCATCGGCCGCCTCGCCGATCAGGGCGAGAGCGGTTTCTGCGGTGGCGGAACCGGCGGCTCGCACCCGAGCGTCGTCGCTCTCGATGCGGTCCGTGAGATCCCGGGCAGCACTCGTCCCGCCGTCGAGTGCGGCGGTAGCCGGGTAGAGATCCCAGAACCACAGGGGCTTGGATGCCGCATCCGGGCTCGGCGCCTCGATCGTGGCCGTGGCGTCTATGAGGACGTCGTCCGCCTCGTCGACGGCGTCGGCGACGGCGGCCTTGGTATCGGCGCTGACCAGTAGACCGGAGTCCGCCGCGAGGATTCCGTCGGTATCGGAGCTGAGCTCTGCGAGCTGACCGGCATCATCGCGCAGCGTCCCGCGAGCGCTCTCGGTGTTCGAGACGGCGCTGTCGAAGCGCTCTGCCGCGTCGTCATAGCCGAGGTTCGCTGCGAGCTGCAGTCCGCCGAGGATGCACGCCGACATCGCGCCGGCGGTGAGGCCGAGGATGAGGCCGGTGCGTCTTCTCCTGGGCTTCGCGGGGGCACGCGACGGCCCGTGGAATCGAGCCGGGAGGGTGTGATCGCCTGGAACGTGCAGGTCGAGACCGGCCATGTCGTCCTCCTAGCGAAAAGGCCCCCGCCGTGAAGCGAGGACCTGATCCGAGTGAGGGGGTGACGGGAATCGAACCCGCGCAATCAGTTTGGAAGACTGAGACTCTACCATTGAGCTACACCCCCGAACCGGCGAACCGGACTCAAACGACTATAGCGGACGGATAAGGGTGCTCACGTCCGTTAGACTCTTCGAGGCTGAATCTGCATGCGGATTCCCCGGGGCGTAGCTCAGTTTGGTAGAGCGCCCGCTTTGGGAGCGGGAGGTCGCAGGTTCAACTCCTGTCGCCCCGACACGGCTTCACAGGCCTGACAGCCGCGATTCAGCGCGGAAATCACAAGGAGAACACACCAGCATGGCGAACAGCACCGTCGAGAAGCTGACCCCGACCCGGGTCAAGCTCAGCATCACGGTCACCCCCGAAGACCTCAAGCCCAGCATCGCCCACGCCTACGAGCACATCGCTCAGGACGTGCAGATCCCCGGCTTCCGCAAGGGCAAGGTCCCGGCCCCGATCATCGACCAGCGCATCGGCCGCGGCGCTGTCATCGAGCACGCCGTCAACGAGGGCCTCGACAAGTTCTTCCGCGACGCCACCGCCGAGCACAAGGTGCGCGTCGTCGGCCGACCGTCGGCCGAGATCACCCAGTGGCCGAACGAGAAGGACTTCTCCGGCGACCTGCTCGTCGACGTCGAGGTCGACGTCCGTCCCGACATCGAGCTGCCGTCGTACGACGGCATCACGGTGACGGTCGACGCCGTCGAGACCGACGAAGCGGCGATCGACGAGGAGCTCGAGCGCCTGCGGGCCCGCTTCGGCACGCTCGTGCCGGTCGACCGCCCCGCAGCGAAGGGCGACTTCGTCGAGCTCGACCTCGTCGCCACGATCGACGGCGCCGAGATCGACCGCGCCGAGGGCGTCTCCTACGAGGTCGGATCGGGCGAACTGCTCGAGGGCATCGACGACGCGATCGAGTCGCTGACCGCGGGTGAGGACACCACGTTCCGCTCCTCGCTCGTCGGCGGCGACCACGCCGGCTCCGAGGCTGAGGTCTCCGTGACGGTGAAGGCCGTCAAGGAGCGCGAGCTTCCCGAGGCCGACGACGACTTCGCGCAGATCGCCAGCGAGTTCGACACGATCGCCGAGCTCCGTGCGAGCCTCGCCGAGCGCGTCGCTCAGCAGAGCGTCTTCACGCAGGGCTCCGCGGCTCGCGACAAGCTCGTCGAGACGCTGCTCGAGCAGATCGACATCCCGGTTCCGCCGCAGCTCATCGAGGACGAGGTGCACAACCACCTCGAGGGCGAAGGCCGCCTCGAGGACGAGACGCACCGCGCCGAGGTGACCGAGGCGAGCGAGAAGCAGTTCCGCACGCAGGTGCTGCTCGACACGATCGCCGAGCAGGCCGACGTGCAGGTGTCGCAGGATGAGCTCTCGCAGTACCTCATCCAGTCCGCCGCTCAGTACGGCATGGCTCCGCAGGAGTTCGTCGAGGCGCTGCAGTCCTCGAACCAGCTCCCCGCGCTGGTCGGCGAGGTCGCCCGCAACAAGGCGCTCGCGATCGTACTGGGCAAGGTCAAGGTCGTCGACACGAACGGCAAGGCCGTGGACCTGAGCGACTTCATCGTGACCGACGACGAGGCTGAGGCCGACGCCGAGGCCTCCGAGGCCCCGGCCGAGGAGAAGCCCGCGAAGAAGGCTCCGGCCAAGAAGGCTCCCGCGAAGAAGGCTCCGGCTGAGAAGGCCGACGCCGAGACCACGGAGAAGCCGGCCGCGAAGAAGCCCGCCGCCAAGAAGGCTCCGGCCAAGAAGGCCGCCGACTCGGCTGAGTGATCGACAGAAGAAGATGAGAGGGGCGGATGCTGCGGCATCCGCCCCTCTCTCGTACAGGAGGACGAGAGATGAACTGGGACGAGCGGATCGACGAGGTCTGGGCGGATGCGACCGGGGAAGAGGTCGGCGACGAGATCATCGCGCGCATCGACGCGCTGGCCGCGGAGCGGGGTGCCGACGACGCCCGTGCGGAGTTCGAGCGCGCCGGCGCCCGTGACTCCGCGGGGCGTCCGGCCGAGGCGGTCGTGCTGTATCGGCGGGCCCTCGAGCTCGGTCTCGACGAGGAGCACCGGCCGCAGGCCGTGATCCAGCTGGCGAGCTCGCTGCGCAACCTCGGCGAGTTCGATCAGGCGCTGGACGTCATCAGGGCGGAGGAGGAGCTCGCCGCCGACGGCCCGTACCGCGACGCGGTGGCCGCCGTGCACGCGCTGGTCCTCGCCAGTGCTGGTCAGCCTGCGCGCGGCCTTTCGGTCGCGCTTCTCGCCCTGGTTCCTCATCTTCCCCGATACCACCGGTCGATGACGGCGTACGCTCACGACATCGCCGACGCCGACGCCTGATATGCCGACGGCGAACACGACCTGAACCCCGCGTTGTCGCCGGTAGATTCGAATCACTGAAACACGGAATCAGGAGCTGACATGGCTGCAGAACCCCTCCTCGCGACGAGCGTCTTCGATCGTCTGCTGAAGGACCGCATCATCTGGCTGGGGTCGGAGGTGCGCGACGAGAACGCCAACGAGATCTGCGCGAAGATCCTTCTTCTCGCAGCGGAGGACTCGGAGAAGGACATCTTCCTCTACGTCAACTCGCCCGGTGGCTCCATCACCGCGGGTATGGCGATCTACGACACGATGCAGTTCGTGCCGAACGACATCGTCACTGTCGGCATCGGCATGGCGGCGTCGATGGGCCAGCTGCTGCTGACCGCCGGCACCAAGGGCAAGCGGTACATCACCCCGAACGCCCGCGTGCTGCTGCACCAGCCGCACGGCGGCTTCGGCGGCACCTCGAGCGACATCCAGACGCAGGCGCAGCTCATCACCTCGATGAAGAACCGCCTCGCAGAGATCACGGCGGCTCAGACCGGCAAGTCCGTCGAGCAGATCAACGCCGACGGCGACCGCGACCGCTGGTTCACGGCCCAGGAAGCGCTCGAGTACGGCTTCGTCGACCACATCCGCGAATCGGCCTCCGACGTCATCGGCGGCGGCGGCACCGAGCAGGACTCGAAGTAAGCGGAAAGAGAAGGAATCACATGTACACCCCCACCTTCCGCGCTGCCGGCAACCTCCCGTCCAGCCGCTACGTGCTCCCGCAGTTCGAGGAGCGCACCGCTTACGGCTTCAAGCGCCAGGACCCGTACAACAAGCTGTTCGAAGATCGCGTGATCTTCCTCGGCGTGCAGGTCGACGACGCCTCGGCCGACGACGTGATGGCCCAGCTCCTCGTCCTGGAGAGCCAGGACTCCGAGCGCGACATCACGATGTACATCAACTCGCCCGGTGGCTCGTTCACTGCGATGACCGCGATCTACGACACCATGCAGTACGTGGCGCCGCAGATCCAGACCGTCGTGCTCGGACAGGCCGCATCGGCGGCTTCCGTGCTGCTGGCCGCCGGCGCACCGGGCAAGCGTCTCGCACTGCCCAACGCTCGTGTGCTGATGCACCAGCCGGCCATGGGTGAGGCCGGCCACGGCCAGGCTTCCGACATCGAGATCCAGGCGGCGGAGATCCTCCGCATGCGCACCTGGCTCGAGGAGACCATGGCCAAGCACACCGGCAAGACGGCTGAGCAGGTCAACCGCGACATCGATCGTGACAAGATCCTCTCCGCGCCAGAAGCGCTGGAGTACGGCATCGTCGATCAGGTGCTCAGCTCGCGCAAGCGCGTCTGAGTCGCGCCCCCGAAAGGACGCCGGTCAATCGACCGGCGTCCTTTTGCGCACCCGCCCGAGCGGTGCGTGCTCATATGAGCAAGAGAGTGCGCGGTCGCGGCGAAGCGCCTATCCTGGTCGAGGAAGGAGGATGCCGTGGAAGAAGAACTGGTCATGGTTCGCGTCGCCGAGCTGTACTACGACGAGGACAAGACGCAGGACGAGATCGGCGCCCTCCTCAAGATCTCCCGATGGAAGGTCGGCCGGCTGCTCACGCAGGCACGTGAACGCGGCATCGTCCGCATCGAGATCGTGCATCCGCGAGCCCGTCGTCTCGGTCTCGAGCGACAGCTGGTCGAACGACACGATCTCGCGGCCGCCATCGTCGTGCCGTCGCCCGAAGGCGACGAGGGCACGCTCGAACGGGTGGCGCAGGCCGCCGCCGACTACCTGACGGCGATGCGACCCGTGCCCCGCACGCTCGGCGTGAGCTGGGGGCGCACACTGCGCGCCGTCGCCGAGGCGCTGCCCGACGGCTGGGCCACCGGCGTGACCGTGGTGCAGCTCAACGGGGGAGTGAGCCTCAACCGCCGCTCGGGCGGAGCTGCGGGTCTCGCGGTCACCATCGCGCAGCGCGCGTCCGGTCACGTGTCACTGCTGCCGAGCCCGGCCATCCTCGAGCGCGTCGAGACGAAGCAGGCGATCGAGGCCGACCGCACCGTCGCGGCGGTTCTCGAGGAGGCGGCCGAGGCGCAGGCGTTCCTGTTCACCGCGGGGCCGTGCGATGCGAGTTCCGCCCACGTCGAGAACGGTTATCTGACGGCGTCCGATGTGGAGGAGCTGGCGCGGCGCGGCGCGGTCGGCGACGTTCTCGGCCGGTACATCGACGCCGACGGCAACATCGTCGATCCGCAGCTCGACGCCCGCACCGTCGGCGTCGACCTCGCGCGGCTGCGTGCAGCCTCGCGAGCGATCTTCGTCGCCACGGGCGAGGCGAAACATGACATCGCGCGCACAGTCGTCACGAGCGGCCTGTGCAGCGTCATCGTGACAGACGAGAACACAGCCAGAGCATTGTTGGAGGAACAGTGACGACCAAAGAACTCAGCCGCCGCAGCGCGGTCGACGTGCTGGGCGGTGAACCCGACGATGCCACGCTTCGCCGCTTCCTGCACGGCCTGCCCGGTGTGGATGCGGTGGGACTCGAGCAGCGCGCTTCCGGTCTCGGCACCCGATCGATCAAGACCACCTCGAAGGCGTGGGCCCTCGACACGATCATCAAGCTGATCGACCTGACGACGCTGGAGGGCGCCGACACGCCTGGCAAGGTGCGCTCGCTGGTCGCCAAGGCGAAGACGCCGGATGCCGCCGACCCGACGACTCCGCGCGTCGCCGCCGTCTGCGTCTACGGCGACATGGTCGGATACGCCGTCGATGCACTGGGATCGCTGCACGGCGATCCCGACGACGGGCTGATCTCCGTCGCCGCCGTCGCCACCGCGTTCCCGAGCGGACGGTCGTCGCTGGCGATCAAGCTCGCCGATACGGCGGAGGCGGTCGCAGCAGGGGCCGACGAGATCGACATGGTGATCGATCGCGGTGCGTTTCTCTCCGGCCGCTACGGCCTGGTGTTCGACCAGATCGCCGCGGTGAAGGAAGCGTGCCGTCGCGAAGACGGCAGCTACGCCTCGCTCAAGGTGATCCTCGAGACCGGCGAGCTGAACACATACGACAACATCAAGCGGGCCTCATGGCTCGGCATCCTCGCGGGCGGCGACTTCATCAAGACGTCTACGGGCAAGGTGCAGCCGGCCGCGACGCTTCCCACGACCCTGCTGATGCTCGAGACGGTGCGCGATTGGCACCGCGGCACCGGCGAGAAGATCGGCGTCAAGCCGGCAGGCGGCATCCGCTCGTCGAAGGACGCCGTGAAGTACCTCGTCACCGTTGCCGAGACCGTCGGCGAGGAGTGGCTGCAGCCGCACCTGTTCCGCTTCGGGGCGTCGAGCCTGCTCAACGATGTGCTCCTGCAGCGTCAGAAGCTCGCCACCGGCCACTACTCCGGCCCCGACTACGTCACGATCGACTGAGGACGAGATATGTCATTCCTGGAATACGCACCCGCGCCGGAGTCGAAGGCGGTCCTGAACCTGCGCGACAGCTACGGCCTTTTCATCGACGGCGAGTTCGTCGACGGCAGCGGCGCGAGCTTCTCGACCATCTCCCCGTCCGACGAGACGCGCATCGCCGAGATCGCCTCGGCCTCCGATGACGACGTCGACCGTGCGGTCGCCGCCGCCCGTCGCGCGTACGACAAGACCTGGTCGAAGATGAGCGGCCGCGATCGGGGCAAGTACCTGTTCCGCATCGCCCGCCTCGTGCAGGAGCGCGCGCGCGAGCTCGCCGTCGCCGAGAGTCTCGACAACGGCAAGCCGATCAAGGAGAGCCGCGACGTCGATGTGCCGCTCGTCGCCTCCTGGTTCTTCTACTACGCAGGTTGGGCCGACAAGCTCGACTATGCCGGTCTCGGAGCGAACCCGCGCGCGCTCGGTGTGGCGGGTCAGGTGATTCCGTGGAACTTCCCGCTGCTCATGCTCGCGTGGAAGCTCGCCCCGGCCCTCGCGGCAGGCAACACCGTCGTCCTCAAGCCCGCGGAGACCACGCCGCTGACGGCGCTGATCTTCGCTGAGATCCTGCAGCAGGCCGACCTGCCTGCGGGCGTCGTGAACATCATCACCGGTGCAGGATCGACCGGTGCGGCGCTCGTGCGTCACCCGGATGTCGACAAGGTGGCCTTCACCGGTTCCACGGGCGTCGGTCGCGACATCGCACGCGCGGTCGCCGGCACGGGCAAGAAGCTCACACTCGAGCTGGGCGGCAAGGCGGCGAACATCGTGTTCGACGACGCCCCGATGGAGCAGGCGATCGAGGGCATCGTCAACGGGATCTTCTTCAACCAGGGCCACGTGTGCTGCGCCGGCAGCCGTCTGCTCGTGCAGGAGTCGATCCACGATGAGGTCGTCGACCGGCTGAAGGACCGCCTGTCGACGCTGCGACTGGGCGACCCGCTCGACAAGAACACGGACATCGGTGCGATCAACTCCGCCGCGCAGCTGGCGCGCATCCGCGAACTCAGCGACATCGGCGAGGCCGAGGGCGCGGAGCGCTGGACCGCCGAGTGCGCGATCCCCGAGAAGGGCTTCTGGTTCGCGCCGACGATCTTCACGGGCGTCGAAGCCTCGCACCGCATCGCCCGTGACGAGGTGTTCGGCCCGGTGCTCTCGGTCCTCACCTTCCGCACGCCCGCCGAGGCGATCGCCAAGGCGAACAACACGCCGTACGGCCTGTCGGCAGGGATCTGGTCGGACAAGGGATCGCGCATCCTCGCGGTCGCCGACCGCCTGCGTGCGGGCGTGATCTGGGCGAACACGTTCAACCGATTCGATCCGTCGAGCCCGTTCGGGGGCTACAAGGAGTCCGGGTTCGGCCGCGAGGGCGGCCGCCAGGGTCTCACCGCCTACCTGCAGGGAGCAGCATCATGAGCAAGCGACTCACCGTGCCCAAGACCTACAAGCTCGCGATCGGCGGAGCCTTTCCTCGCAGCGAGTCGGGTCGCACCTACGAGGTGGTCTCGGCCAAGGGCGCGTTCCTGGCGAATGCCGCCAAGGCGTCGCGCAAGGATGCTCGGGATGCCGTCGTCGCCGCCCGCGCAGCCGTGAAGGGCTGGTCGGGGGCGACCGCGTACAACCGCGGGCAGGTGCTCTACCGCGTCGCCGAGGTGCTCGAAGGGCGCCGGGCGCAGTTCGTCGACGAGATCGTGGCGCAGGAAGGCGTCTCCGTCGCCGCGGCCGGAGCCCAGGTCGACGAGGCGATCGACCTCTGGGTCTGGTACGCGGGCTGGTGCGACAAGTACGCCCAGGTCGCGGGCAACGCGAACCCGGTGGCAGGGCCGTACTTCAACATCTCCGTGCCGGAGCCCACCGGCGTCGTGGCGATGGTCGCCCCGCAGGACTCCGCTCTGCTCGGACTCGTCTCGGTCGTGGCGCCGGCTCTGGTGGCCGGCAACGCGGTCGTCGTGATCGCCAGTGAACGGCATCCGCTCTCTGCGATCAGCCTCGCCGAGGTGCTCGCGACCAGCGACGTGCCGGGGGGAGTGGTGAACGTGCTCACCGGCTCGCCCGCGGAGATCGCGCCGTGGCTCGCCTCGCATCAGGACGTCAACGCGCTCGACCTTGCCGGCGCAGGCGACCTCGACTGGGTGGACATGCAGATCGCGGCGGCTGAGACGCTCAAGCGCGTAATCGCTCCGGGCGTCGTCGTGGCGTCGCCCGAGCGCATCGGCGCCTTCACAGAGGTCAAGACCGTCTGGCACACCAAGAGCATGGTCTGACGCCCGGCTCTCGTCGGCTCGACGCCCCACCTGTCCGTCCACGCCCCGTCGGGGGGACGGTGCTCGGGTGGGGCGTCGGCGCTCGAGTGGGGCGTCGCGCGTTCGCCCGGCGCGGACTCGGAACATATGGTCCGCGCCAATGCGTCCCGGTGTCCGATACAGCGGTTAGGCTCGGATGACGATCTCGGCATCCTGAGGAGGACGCGCATGGCCCGTATCGGTGAAAGCGCCGACCTGTTCAAGTGCTCGTTCTGCGGAAAGAGCCAGAAGCAGGTGCAGCAGCTCATCGCTGGCCCCGGTGTGTACATCTGCGACGAGTGCGTCGAGCTGTGCAACGAGATCATCGAGGAGCGGATGGCGGAGTCCGCCGCCACCGGCACAGCCGACTTCGAGTTGCCCAAGCCGCGTGAGATCTTCTCGTTCCTCGAGGAGTACGTGGTCGGGCAGGAGCCGGCGAAGAAAGCTCTCTCCGTCGCCGTCTACAACCACTACAAGCGAATCCGCGCCCACGGCACTCTGCAGCCGGCCGAGCAGAAGGCCGAGAGCGTCGAGATCGCGAAGAGCAACATCCTGCTCATCGGCCCGACCGGCTGCGGTAAGACGTATCTGGCTCAGACGCTGGCGAAGCGGCTGAACGTGCCGTTCGCGGTCGCAGACGCCACCGCTCTCACCGAGGCGGGTTACGTGGGTGAAGACGTCGAGAACATCCTTCTCAAGCTCATCCAGGCCGCCGACTACGACGTCAAGCGCGCCGAGCAGGGCATCATCTACATCGACGAGGTCGACAAGATCGCGCGCAAGGCCGAGAACCCGTCCATCACGCGTGACGTCTCCGGCGAGGGCGTGCAGCAGGCTCTGCTCAAGATCATCGAGGGCACGGTCGCCTCGGTGCCGCCGCAGGGCGGCCGCAAGCATCCGCACCAGGAATTCCTGCAGATCGACACCTCGAACGTCCTGTTCATCGTGGCCGGTGCCTTCGCCGGACTAGAGGACATCGTCTCGGCGCGCGTCGGCAAGCACGGCATCGGCTTCGGCGCACCGCTTCACGACAAGGGCAAGGACCTCGATCTGTTCAGCGAGGTGCTGCCCGAGGACCTGCACAAGTTCGGCCTCATCCCGGAGTTCATCGGTCGTCTCCCCGTGGTGACCTCGGTGTCCCCGCTCGACCAGAACGCGCTGATCGACATCCTGACGGGTCCGCGCAACGCGCTGGTCAAGCAGTATCAGCGCATGTTCGAGATCGACGGCGTGCAGCTCGAGTTCGAGGAGGACGCTCTGCGGTCGATCGCCGACCTGGCGGTCGAGCGCAAGACGGGAGCCCGCGGTCTCCGCGCGATCCTCGAAGACGTCCTCGGCCCGATCATGTTCGAGATCCCCTCGACCGACGACGTGGCGAAGGTGATCATCACCCGCGCCGCCGTCGACGAGGGCGCAGCCCCCACGATCGTGATGGAGCGCAAGCGCAAGAGCGCGTGAGCGTCTGAGCGGATGAGCGCTTCCCCGGAGCGCTGGCACGTCGTCGGCAGCGAGATCGTCATCGCCGATCGCTGGATCCGGCTGCGCGCAGACGACTGCCGTGACTCGCGCGATCGAACGATCGCTCCGTACTACGTCCTCGAGTACGGCGACTGGATCTCGATGCTCGCACTCGACAGCGACGGACGCGCCATCGTCGTGGAGGAATACCGTCACGGCGCCGGGATCGTCGCTATGGGCACGATCGGAGGGGCGGCGGAGGCGGGGGAGCGGCCGGAGGACGCTGCTGTGCGCGAACTGCGCGAGGAGACCGGGTATGCCGCGGCGAAGGTCATCGGTCTCGGCGCGACCTGGGCGAACTTCGGAAGCCATACCAACCGCGTGCATCACTACCTCGCGCTTGGTTGTCGGCGGATTGGCGAACAGCAGCTCGATGAGAGCGAGTCGATCGAGGTGCATCTGGTCTCGCCCGAAGGACTCGCAGACCGCCTCAGCCAGAGCTTCCACCAACTCACCTGGTACAAAGCCATGGAGTGGTTGAGAACGCGCCGAGAGCACGACGGTCTCACGGGTGCGAGATCGGCGTTGCGCTGAGCGTCAGGCCAGCGGCAGGATGAGGTCGGTTCGGAGATTCTTCGGCGCTTCGCCTGGATCCGAGACGTACACCTCGATCCAGACTCCGCGTGGCTTGTCGCCGTCAGCGGCAGCGCGGTCTGCGAGACCCATCCACGCTTCTCCGAGCCCGTCGTAGGAGCCGAAGACCGAGGTGGCTCTTGCCGCCCCGGCAGGAAGAGCGGATGCGGTCACGGTGATGCCGTCGGATTCGATCGGTGCCGCCGGACCCGACGCGACCGGGAAGCCGAGCTCGAGGTCGAACGTCTGCATCGGGTCGCCGTAGTACACCGCGAGCGCCGGGCCTGCATGCGAGAGGCTGCCATCGGCGAAGAGCGCACCGATTGCGCGATAGCCGCGATCGAAGGCATCGCGCAGATCCGCGATGGTGATGCCTTCATGCCGGACGACCGCCAGCGGCAGGGCGTCGATTTCGAGCCGGTCGGCGGGCCCGAACGGTTCCTGAGGGAATGCACTCATGGCGCTCATGCTTCCAACCCGCGGCGCTTCAGCAGAGGGGCGATCTCGGCGTCACGGCCTCGGAAGTCCCGGTAGGCCTCGAGGGGATCCTTCGAGCCGCCGACTCCGAGAAGGCGCTGGCGGAACCTATCTCCGTTCTCGCGGGTGAGGCCGCCGTTCTCCCGGAACCACTCGACCGTGTCGGCGTCGAGCACCTCGCTCCAGATGTACGAGTAGTAGCCCGCGCTGTACCCGCCCGAGAAGACGTGTGCGAAGTACGCGGAGGAATATCGCGTCGGCACCACCGGGTTGTCGAGACCGATGTCGGCGAGAGCGGCGGCTTCGAAAGCCGCGACGTCGTCGATGACGGCATCCGTCTCCACTCGATGCCAGGCCTGATCGAGCCAGGCCGCCGCGAGGTACTCGCTCGTCGCGTGCCCCTGGTCGAAGGCCTCCGTCGCGCGGAGGCGCTCGACGACCGCGGGGTCCAGCGGTTCGCCGGTCTCATGGTGGCGGGCGTAGTTGTCGAGCACTTCGGGCCAGAGGATCCACATCTCGTTCACCTGGCTGGGGAACTCGACGAAGTCGCGGAACACGTTGGTGCCGGCGAAATGCGGGTAGGCGACGGTCGCGAACAGCCCGTGCAGCGCGTGCCCGAACTCGTGGAAGAGCGTCGTGACCTCGTCGAGCGTGAGGAGCGTCGGCTGTCCCTCGCCCGGCTGGGCGACGTTGAGGTTGTTCACGACGACAGGAGCCGTGCCGCGCAACCGCGACTGGCTCACGATGGGGTTCATCCACGCGCCGCCTCGTTTGGCATCGCGTGTGTAGAGGTCGAGGACGTACAGGCCGAGGGCGCTGCCGTCGGCGTCGAACACCTCGAAGACACGGGCTCCGGGATGGTAGGAGGGGATGTCCGCTCGCTCCGTGAACGTCACGCCGTACAGCCGGGTCGCGGCGAAGAACACTCCGTCCTGCATCACGCGTTCGGCTTCGAACCACGGCCGGAGCGCCGCCGTGTCGATGTCGTATCGCGCGGTGCGGACCTTCTCGGTGTAGAACGCCCAGTCGTGTGCCTCGACCGGGAACGCCGCAGGTTCGGTCTCGTCGACGATCGCCTGCAGGGCGTCGCGCTCGGACCGCGCATTGCGTGCCGATGGTGCAGCGAGCTCACGCAGCATCCGCTCGACCGCCTCCGGAGTGCCGGCGGTCTCGTCGGCTGTGACGTAGGCGGCGTGCGAGTCGTAGCCGAGCACGGCTGCGCGCTCTGCGCGCAGCCGCACGATCTCGGTGAGCACGGGGCGGTTGTCGTTGTCGTTGTCGCGCGAGGCCCTGGCAAGGGATGCGCTCATGATGCGACGTCGCGACTCGCGATCGCGCAGCTGCGCGAGGTAGGGGTGGCCGGTGAACAGCGGAAGGGAGATCAGATGCTTGCCGTCGAGTCCGCGATCGCTCGCCGCGCGGGCGGCTGCGGACAGTTCGCCGCTGCTGAGGCCGTCGAGATCGGCCGCATCTTCGAAGACGACGGCCAGATCGTTCGTGTCGTTCAGCAGGTTGCGCTCGAACGTCGTGCTGAGCGTCGACAACTGCTGATTGAGTTGCGTGAGCCGTGCTTTGGCCTCGTCATCGAGCGCGGCGCCCGCATGCGTCATCTCACGGAACCGGCGTTCGACCAGGTAACGCTGTTCAGCGTCGAGATCGAGCGAGCCGAGCTGCTCGTGCACATGCTGTACGCGCCAGTACAGTGCTCCGTCGAGCGTGATCGCGTCGTCGTGCGCTGCCATCAGCGGCGCCAGCTCCTCGTCCACGGCCTGGATCTCCGGCGTCGCGTTCGCCGAGCTGACGGTGTAGAACGCGTGGGCGACTCGCTCGAGGAGCTCGCCTGAGCGCTCGAGCGCCTCGATCGTGTTCTCGAACGTCGGCATCGAACGCACCATGGTGATGCGCGAGATCTCCCGCAGGTGCTCCTCGAACGCCGCCTCGAACGCCGGCAGATAGTGCTCGGGCCTGATGTGCTCGTAGTCGGGGAGACCGTAGGGGAGAGCGGACGGCTGCAGCAGCGGGTTCGAGACGTCGGTCATGCCTCGAGCCTAGTCAGGACTCTTCGCAAAGAAGATCTTGCAAAGAACTCTTTGCAACGGTATCTTTGCAAGCATGACGAGCAACGAGCAGTCCCGCAGCCTCGACGCCGGCGCGCTGAAGGCATTGGCGCACCCGCTGCGTGTGCGCATCTTCGATCTGCTCAGCGAGCGCGGTCCTCAGACCGCGAGCACGCTGGCCGCCCTCGTCGGCGAGACGTCGGGATCGATGAGCTATCACCTCCGGGCCCTTGCCGCCCACGATCTCATCCGGGAGGTGGAAGGTCGTGGCACGGCCCGTGAACGGTGGTGGGAGCGGCCGAAGGGGCGCATAGACCTCCCGGGACCCGATGAGTCGATGACTCCGTCGAATCGGGCGGCGGCGCAGATCGTCACCTCGGAATTCTTCCGCCTGCGGCACGAGACGCTGATGGCCTATCTGAACCGCAATGAATCGGAGATCCCCGAGGAGTGGCGGGATGCCGGGATCATCATGACCACCTACCTCGATCTCAGCGCGACCCAGATGGAAGAGCTCAAGGCCGAGCTCAGCGGGGTCGTCGATCAGGTGATCGACCGGTACCGGGGCCAGACCGGACCCGACCTCCGCCGGGTCACCCTTCGCGCCGAGCTCTTCGACCTGCCCACGTCTCACGTCCCTACGGAGGAATCATGACCAGCGCAGCGCTTCATCTGATGGCCCCGACGCAGACCGAACGAGGTCTGCTCAGACTGGCCGACCGCATCACCGCCTTCGTCGAGAGCCGTATCAGAGCACGTGCTGCACGCCGCGAGATCGCGCTCGACCTGCTCCGTGAGCAGCAGGCGCGCAAACACGACCCGCGGGTGGTCGAGCACCTGCTCGCCACCGCAGGCCTCCCGCGCCGGTGAAGACGCCCGGCGCTCAGCAGGCCGGCGCTCAGTCCTCGAAGGGGCGCGAGACGACTCCGGATGCCGTCTGAAGGACCTCCCAGCCCGCATCGAGTTCGGCGATCGCGCGCCCTTCGAGCCAGGTGAGGGTCCAGTGCCCGCTCAGCCCCTGCGCCTCGGCCTCGGCGATCGCCGGGCGAAGAGCTGCGGGGACCGAGGCGGGCGGCTCCGATCCGGTCGCCCACCGCGTTCCCAGCTGCATCAGGCGCCCTCGACCGGAGCGAGTTCGATCGCCGTGACGGCGAAGGCCTCGGCCTCGGTGAACTCGAGCTGCTCGATGCGGCCCACCGCGCGAAGGTCGTCGGCGGCGGCCCGGAGGGCCTCGAGCTTGGCGGCAGGCGCAGCGATCGCCGCACGCGAGACCGGAGTCTTCTGCGAAGCCTTGGCCTCGGTCTTCGCGCGGCGGATTCCGATCAGCGCCTCGCTGGCGACCGACAGCACGGCCGCCTCGCCCTCGATGCCGAGCGGCTCGGGCCAGGATGCCGTGTGCACGGATCCCTCCTCGAACCACGACCACACCTCTTCGGTCGCGAACGAGAGGATCGGCGCGAGCAGGCGGAGGAGCGTCGACAATGCCAGACGCAGTGCGAGGGCGGCGGACGCCTGTCCCACGTCGTTCTGGTTGTACGCGCGCTCCTTCACGAGCTCGAGGTAGTCGTCGCAGAACGTCCAGAAGAACGCCTCGGTGACTTCGAGCGCCTTCGCCTGGTCGTAGTTCTCGTAGGCCTTCGTCGCTTCGGCGATCACGGCGTCGAGAGCCGTGAGCATCGACGCGTCCAGCGCGTGAGTGACCTGGGCGCCCTCGGGGACGGGGAAGGACAACACGAACTTCGCCGCGTTGAGGACCTTGATGGCGAGGCGGCGGCCGATCTTGACCTGCGTCGGGTTCTGCGGGTCGAAGGCGGCGTCCATGCCGAGTCGGCTCGACGCCGACCAGTAGCGCACCGCATCCGACCCGTGCGTGTCGAGGATGTCGGCCGGGGTCACCACGTTGCCCTTGGACTTCGACATCTTCTTGCGGTCCGGGTCGACGATGAAGCCGCTGATCGCGGCGTTGCGCCAGGGCGAGCGGCCGTCTTCGAGCGTCGAGCGCAGCATGGTCGAGAAGAGCCACGTGCGGATGATGTCCTGACCCTGCGGGCGCAGGTCGAACGGCGCCGTGAGCTGCCACAGCTCCTCGTCGCGCTGCCAGCCTCCGGCCAGCTGCGGGGTGAGCGACGATGTCGCCCAGGTGTCGAGGATGTCGGCCTCGGCCTCGAAGCCGCCCGGAACCCCGCGCTGGTCTTCGGTGAAGCCCGCCGGTACGTCGATCGTCGGATCGATCGGGAGCGCGGCGTGGTCGGGCGTCAGCACGCGGTCGTAGTCGCGTTCGCCGTTCTCGTCGAGCGCGTACCACAGCGGGATCGGCACACCGAAGAAGCGCTGGCGGGACACCAGCCAGTCGCCGGTGAGGCCGCCGACCCAGTTCTCGTAGCGCACGCGCATGAAGTCGGGGTGCCAGGAGAGCTCGTTGCCGTGTGCGATGAGCCGGTCGCGCAGATCGGCGTCGCGGGCGCCGTTGCGGATGTACCACTGGCGGGTCGACACGATCTCGAGCGGGCGGTCGCCCTTCTCGAAGAACTTCACGGCGTGGTTGAACGGCTTGCCGACAGCGGTCATGTCGCCGGTCTCCTGCAGCTTCTCCACGATCTCCTTGCGGGCGGAGAAGACCGTCTTGCCTGCAAGGTGCTCCTCGTACCAGGCGCGGGCATCGGCGGACGCGACCAGGGACGGCGCCTCGGGGAGGAAGCGTCCGTCGAGGCCGATCGTGGTCATGTTCGGCAGGTCGCGGCCGTCTGCCGTGCGCAGCTCGCGCCACCAGATGATGTCGGTCACGTCGCCGAAGGTGCAGACCATGGCCGCACCCGTGCCCTTGTCGGCGAGAGCCAGATGGTGGCCGTGGATCTCGATCTCCGCATCGAAGAACGGCGTCTTGACCTTCGTGCCGATCAGATGCTTGTGCGGACCCTCGGGGTGCGTCACGATCGCGATGCAGGCGGGAAGCAGTTCGGGCCGTGTGGTCTCGATGGTGATCGCGCCGCTTCCGTCGGCGAACGGGAAGTCGATCGTGTGATACGCCGCCTGCTGATCGCGGTCCTCGAGCTCGGCCTGCGCGATCGCAGATCGGAAGTCGATGTCCCACAGCGTGGGCGCCAGCGCCTGATAGGCCTCGCCGCGCTCGATGTTGCGCAGGAAGGCGAGCTGGCTCTGGCGGATCGTGTCGTCGGAGATGGTGCGGTACGTCTGGGTCCAGTCCACGCTCAGGCCGAGCTGGCGGAAGAGCGCCTCGAACTGCTTCTCGTCTTCGACGGTCAGCCTCTCGCACAGCTCGATGAAATTGCGGCGGCTGATCGGCTTCTGATCGGCCGCGCGGGACGACTTGTTGTCGCCGCCCTCGAAGGGAGGCGTGAAGTCGGGGTCGTATGGGAGCGAGGGATCGCAGCGCACGCCGTAGTAGTTCTGCACCCGGCGCTCGGTGGGCAGTCCGTTGTCGTCCCAGCCCATGGGGTAGAAGACCGTCTTGCCGCGCATGCGCTCGAAGCGCGCCTTGATGTCGGTGTGGGTGTACGAGAACACGTGACCGATGTGGAGGGAGCCGGATGCCGTCGGCGGGGGAGTGTCGATCGAGTAGACGCCGTCACGGCCGGACTGCGCGGCTCGGATGCGGTCGAACAAGTACGTGCCCTGCTCGGACCACGCGTCGTTCCACTTCGCTTCGAGGCCTTCGAGTGCGGGCTTGTCAGGGATCACGGACATGGAAGGTCTCCTCGAGCGATGTATGCGGCACTGTGTGAGCGTGCCTGAGTGTGGATGTGCTCCCAGTGTACCGACCGCGTAACGACCGGGCCGTACATCGACCGGGTCCAAGAATCGGCCGTAGAATCGAAGCATCCCGAATCGAACTTCCTGAGGAATCGTCATGCCTGCACGCCTCACGCGTCGCCTTCTTCCCCTCGCCGCGATCGCCGCGGCATCCGCTCTCGTCCTGAGCGCCTGCGCTCCGTCCGCCGGAGGAGAGAACGGCGGCGGTGAACTCGTGTGGTCGATCGAGGGTGCGAACCTCTCGGCCGGAAAGATGGACCCGCAGGTCAGCCAGCTCGATGTCACCGGAATGGTGCAGCGTGCGGTGCTCGACTCGCTCGTCTTCCAGAACGACGACGGCTCGTTCTCGCCGTGGCTCGCGAAGTCGTGGGAGGTCTCGCCGGACAGCACCGAGTACACCTTCACACTGCGCGACGACGTGACCTTCACCGACGGCGAGAAGTTCGACGCGGCGGCCGTCAAGGCGAACTTCGACCGCATCGTCGACCCGAAGACCGAGTCGGCGCAGGCCGCGAGCATGCTCGGCGCCCCCGATTTCTACGAGGGCACCGAGGTGGTCGACGAGTACACGGTGAAGGTCAGCTTCACGCAGCCCTACGCGCCGTTCCTGCAGGCGGCGAGCACCCCGCAGCTCGGCTTCTACTCGCCGAAGGTGCTGAAGGAGTCGGCCGACAAGCTCAAGGCCGGCGGCCCCGGCATCACGGTCGGCACCGGCCCGTTCGAGCTGACGGAGTACACGCCCGATCAGGAGATCGTGTACACGCGCAACGACGACTATGCCTGGGGTCCGGGCGAAGACGGGTCGAAGGCTCCGAAGTTCGAGACGCTCCGCGTCGAGATCCAGCCTGAAGCGTCGGTGCGCGCGGGCGTCGTCGAGAGCGGTGAGTCGGATCTCGCGAGCAACATGCCGCCGAACCTCGTGGGGCAGCTGAGCGACGCCATCACGGTCGACTCCGTCGAGTACCCGGGCCTGCCGTACTCGCTGTACTTGAACGAGAAGTACGGCGTCTTCGCCGATGAGAAGGTGCGCCAGGCGTTCTCCCGCGGAATCGACATCGACGCGGCCGTCGAAGAGATCTACTTCGGACAGTTCCCGCGGGCGTGGAGCGTCCTCGGGTCGACCACGCCCGGCTACGACGCCTCTCTCGAGGGAACCTGGCCCTTCGACCGCGAAGCGGCGGACAGCCTCCTGGACGAGGCGGGCTGGACCGCGCGCGACGCCGACGGCATCCGCGTGAAGGACGGCAAGCGACTGTCGGTCCGCTGGATCGCGTGGACGCCGATCCCCGACGACCGCGCCGCGCTCGCCAACGCCATCCAGTCGGATCTCAAGGAGATCGGCTTCGAGGTGGTCCGCGAGGAGCTCGAGCCCGGCGCCTACAACGAGCAGTACGGACCCAAGACGTTCGACCTCACCGACTGGGGCTTCTCGGGCGCCGACGCCGACTTCCTGCGCAACCACCTGCACACCGACGGGTTCCAGAACGCCTCGCAGGTCTCCGATCCGGCGCTCGACGCGCTGCTCGACGACGCGGTGGGCACGACCGATCAGGGCGCGAGGGACGAGCTCTACACCGAGGTGCAGCAGTGGAACGCGCAGCACGTCGCGATCGTGCCGCTGTACAGCCCCTCGGCGATCACCGCCGTGGGCGAGCGCGTCAAGGGACTCGACTACGACCTGTACGGCCGACCGCTGTTCTACGATGTGAGCGTCGGCTGAACCCCATCTGTCGTTGAGCGAGCGAGGCGAGCGCCGTCCTGAGCGAGCGGAGCGAGTCGAAGTGACGGAACGCGTGAAGGCGGTGCTGCTGAGGATCGCCGGGATCGCCGCATCCGCTCTCGCCGTGCTCTGGGGGGCTGCCACCCTCGCCTTCCTCGCGTTCCGCGTGATCCCCGGCGACCCGGTGTCGGTCATGCTCGGCCCCCAGGCTCAGGTGAGCGACGCGGTGAAGGATTCGATCCGTGCGGAACTGGGACTCGATCGGCCTCCGCTGGAGCAGTACGCGGCGTTCATCGGGCGACTCGCGCAGGGTGATCTGGGCGAGTCGTACCAGTTGCGGATGCCGGTCGCCGAGGTGATCGGCAGGCAGGTCGGTGCGACGCTGCAGCTGTCGGCGGTGGCTCTCGTCATCGCGGTGATCCTGGCCCTCACCGTGACGGTGCTGGTGCGGGGCCAGGTCGGGAGGGCGGTGGCCGCGGGCGTCGAGCTGGTCGTGCTGTCGTCGCCGGTGTTCTGGATCGGCCTCGTGCTGTTCAGCGTGTTCGCGTTCGGGCTGGGCTGGCTTCCGGTGTCCGGAGCGCGCAACCCGGCGACGATCGTGCTGCCCGCCGTCACTCTCGCGCTGCCGGTGGCCGCGCTGCTGAGCCAGATCCTCCGAGACGGCCTCGTACAGGCTGAGCGGATGCCATTCGCCGAGACCGTCCGAGCGCGGGGCGCGGGACCCGCCTGGTTCACGGTGCGGCACGGACTGCGGCACGGCGGCGCCGGGGCGATCACGCTCGCCGCATACCTGACGGGGTCCGTGCTGGGCGGTGCCGTGCTCGTCGAGACCGTGTTCGCGCGCCCCGGGCTCGGACGCATCACGCTCTCGGCGATCAGCAACCGAGACCTGCCGGTCATAACCGGCATCATCCTTCTGAGCGCCTTCGTTTTCGTGTGCGTGAACATCGCAGTCGAGCTGCTGCATCCGCTGATCGACCCGCGGCTGCGCTCGCAGCAGAGGGCCGTCCGATGAAACGGGTGCTCCTGTGGGCGGCGGTCGCGGTGCTCGCCGTGATCGCGTTCGCCGCGCTGTTCCCCGACGCGCTGACGGCCAGGAGCCCGCTGACGACCGACGTGCGCTCCGCCCTGCTGCCGCCCAGCCCAGAGCATCTGTTCGGCACCGACCAGAGCGGACGCGACGTGTTCTCCCGCGTGGTCCACGGTGCAGGACGATCGGTGGGCATCGGCCTCCTCGCGACGACGGTCGCGCTGGTGGCGGGTCTCCTGATCGGCGCGGTCGCCGGAGTCGCGCCCCGCGGTGTCGACGTGACCATGATGCGTGTGAACGATGTGCTGATGGCGTTCCCCGAGTTCCTCGTCGCGCTGGTCGTCGTGGCCGTGCTGGGGCCGGGCGCGGTCAACATCGCGATCGCGGTGACGCTCGCAGCCGTGCCCGTGTACATCCGGCTCGCACGCGTGCAGACCCGGTCGCTGCGGCTCGCCGAGCATGTCGAGGCCGCGCGGATACTCGGAGTCCCTCCGCTGCAGGCGTTCGTGCGGCACGTGATGCCGGGCGTGCTCGGCTCGCTCAGCGTGCTGGCGACGATCGGGATCGGATCGAGCATCCTCGCAGCGGCCGGCCTGAGCTTTCTCGGACTGGGGCCGTCGGAGCCGACGCCCGAATGGGGGCTCATGCTCGCGGGTGGGCGCAACGTGCTCGGTCAGGCGTGGTGGATCTCCGTCTTCCCCGGCGTCGCGATCACGCTCACCGTGGTGGCGGCGACCGTGGTCGGTCGGGTGCTGCGCTCAGGGAGGGACTCGTGACCCCGGCGCTGGACGTGCGGGGTCTGCGCGTGGACTTCGGCGGATCGCCGGTGGTCGACGGCGTCTCGCTCGCCATCGCACCAGGGGAGTGCGTCGCGATCGTAGGGGAGTCGGGTGCCGGGAAGTCGCTCACGGCGCGGGCGCTGCTCGGACTCCTCTCCTCGGCGGCGTCGGTGCGGACGGAACGGATGACGGTCGGCGGAGTCGACGCCGCCGGCTTGAGCGAGCACGGATGGCGTGCGCTGCGCGGTTCGCGCATCGCCCTGGTCTCGCAGGACGCACTGGTGTCGCTCGACCCGTTGCAGCGCATCGGTCGGGAAGTCGCGGAGGCTCGTCGGCTGCACGGTATGGCCGCAGGGCGCGACGAGGTCCAGGCTCTGCTGCGCCGGGTGTGGATGCCCGAGCCGGAACTCCGAGCGCGTCAGTATTCTCATCAGCTGTCGGGCGGGCTCCGTCAGCGGGCACTGATCGCCTCCGCGCTGTCGGCGGATCCGGCCGTGCTCGTGGCGGACGAACCCACCACGGCGCTCGATGCCACGGTGCAGGCACGCGTCCTCGCCCTGCTCCGGGAGATCGCGGATGCCGGAACCGCCGTGCTGTTCATCAGTCACGATTTCGCCGCGGTGCGACGGCTCGCCGATCGTGTGCTGGTGATGCGCGCGGGCGTCGTCGTGGAAGAAGGCCCCGTGCGCGAGGTTCTCGAGAATCCGAAGCACGAGTACACGCGTCAGCTGATCGAGGCGACGCAGCACTCGCCTCGAGACGTCCAGGCGCCCGTGCCGGATCGTGTACTCGTCGCGACCGGCGTGTCCAAGTCCTTCGGTGAGACCGCGGCGGTGGCTGAGGCATCCTTCGCCGTGCCGAAGGGGCGCACGCTCGGCATCGTGGGGGAGTCGGGGTCGGGGAAGACGACGCTTGCACGGATGCTGGTCGGAGTGGAGCGGCCTGATGCGGGAGACCTGCACTGGTCGGGGGCGCCTCGCGTGCAACTCGTGCACCAGAATCCTCTGGGTGCGTTCGACCCGCGCTGGACGATCGGCAGGTCTCTCCGGGAGGCGCTCGCTGCGGGACGGGTGCCGCGCGCGCAGCGGGCTGCGCGAGTGGCCGAACTCATGCACGAGGTGGATCTCGACCCTGCGCTGGCGACGCGACGGCCGATCGCGATCTCAGGCGGGCAGCGTCAGCGGGCGGCGATCGCCCGCGCGCTCGCCGCGGAGCCCGACGTTCTCGTGCTCGACGAACCCGTCTCGGCGCTCGACCCCTCCGTCCGCGAGCGCGTGCTGCAGCTGCTGGTCCGGCTGCAGCGCGAGCGTCGGCTCACGATGATCTTCGTGTCGCACGACCTCGACGTCGTCGGCGCAGTCTCCGACGAGGTGCTCGTGATGCAGGACGGGCGGATCGTCGAGCAGGGCGCCACGGGGGCGGTGTTCGCCGCCCCGCAGCATCCGTTCACGAAGGAGCTGCTCGCCGCCGGGTCGTAACCCTCAGTCCTTGACCTGGATCCCGATGCCCGCAGCGAGAACCGGCGCGAGCTGCTGAACCTGGAACGACGTCAGCGTGGTGCCGCGCAGGCTGTTGGCATCGAGGTAGCTCATGGCGTCGAGCCCTCGGAGGTCGACGTCGACCGCACGCAGGCCGCGCGGATCCACTTCGTCGCTGGATGTTCCGGTGAAGCGCACCCGGGTCAGCTCTGCCTGTGGGAGATCGATCGTGCGAATGGCGCAGTCGACGATCTCGACATCTGTGGCCTTGGCTCCGCCGAGGTTCAGGTAGTCGACGCGCAGGTCGCGCAGCTCGAGTTCGTCGATGCGCGCCTCGCTGAGATCGAGAGTGCCGATCCTTCCGCCGGAGATGCGCAGGCGTCGGATGCCGGCGCCGCGCATCTTCAGGGAGGCGATGCGGGCGCCGGTCATGGCGACGTCGAGGATCGTCGCGCCGGTGAGGTCGACGGCATCCGCGTCTGCAGCGATCGTGCACTGTTCGAGCGAGCCGTACGCGAGGTTTGCGGTGCCCGTGAGATCAAGTCGGGCGGCGAGGAGGTCCGCGCCGCGTGCCGGTTCCGCGGGATCGAGATCCTCCGGAAGATCGGGCGGCGAGACGCGCGGTGCTGCGGGGGATTCGGGGGAGCGAGCCATGGTTCGAGCGTAGGTGCTGTCTCGGACATGCCCGCGCGTGCGGCCCGTGCCGGCACCGGCACGGCGCCAGACACGGAGAATTGCGCTTCGGACGGATGCGCTCGGGCTCTTCTTCCGCCTGTGGGGCAGTTGTCCGTCGGTACTGCAGCGGCGCCCGGCGCGACTTGCTCTGCACAACACCGAGCGTCGAGGAGTTCTCCACAGAACGCGTTCGATTCCCGGCATCCGCCAGCAGGACGGTCCGCAGATCCGAAGACTGTCCGAATGGCATCCACATCTCACCTGCTCGCTCTGCTGAAAAAGCTCGGAGGCGTCGTACGCGCCGACGTCGTCGCCGAGCGCGGAATCTCGCGCTGGGTTCTCGACGCCGCGACCTCCCGAGGGGAGGTGATCCGGCCCCGACGCGGCTGGGTCGCGCTGCCGACGGCCGAGAAGACGCTCATCGCGGCGGCACGATTCGGCGTGGTGCTGACATGCCGGACTCAGGCGAGTCTGCTCGGCCTCTGGCTGCACGACCACCGAGGACGCCCGCACTTCGGCGTACCTCGTCATGCCAAGCGAAGGCTGAAGGTCGACGCGAAGCTCCACTGGGGAACGCCTGTCGTACCGAGAGATCCCGATGCGCTCGTCGATCCCATCGAGAACGTCCTCGCGAACATCGCGGAATGCGAGCCGTTCGAGCGGGCGCTCGCCACATGGGAGTCCGCCCTCAACAAGTCACTGGTGACACTCGACACCCTTCGCGGCTATTCGTGGAAGCCCGCAGCGCGGCGGGTGCTCGAGCAGGCCATGCCCTTCGCGGATGCCGGCCTCGAGACCTACCTGCGAACGAGGCTCCGATGGCTGAGGCTGCCGATACTGACGCAGATCTGGATCGCGGGGCACCGCGTCGACACGCTGATCGGGGATCGTCTGGTGGTCCAGATCGACGGTGCGCACCATGTGGGTGTGCAGCGCTCGGAGGACATCCGGCACGATGCCGAGCTGCGACTCATGGGCTACACGGTGATCCGGGTCTCGTACAAGCAGATCATGTTCGAGTGGCCGACGGTGCAGGACCTGATCATGCGCGCGGTGGCTCAGGGGCTGCACCTGGCGACGTGAGCGCCGCGCCTCGGAAGGCGAACAGCGCTCCGGAAGGACGATCTCGGCAAAAGCTTCCGTCTCAAGCGCGGTTCGCCTTCTCTGGTGCAGTCGGGTTGAAGGAAGGGGAGGGGTGAGGCGGGCTGGCAGGAGGGGATGCGGCGAGCGCGGACCCAGGGCGGGAGAGCGGATGCCTGTGCTCACGGCGTACACTGGAGGGACGAGCATCGATCCGGCCATCACCGGGGAGCTCTCGGAAGAACGCCTCGGGCCCTTCGTGGATCCGCGGCAAGTAGAACCGAGCGGGGCAGGCCCGTCACAGCCGCAGTGAGAGTGGCCCCGCCGTGAGGCGCGGTAAGCGAGGTGGTACCGCGGTTCGCCTGGTCAGTGATCCAGGCAGATCGTCCTCGCGGAAGCATCCGCCACGACTCCTGCGAGACGACATGACCTACCCCCGCACCTCCGCCTTCGGCCCCGCGGCCGACCAGGCCGCCTCTGTCGCGCCGAGCCCGCGCTTCCCCGAGATCGAGCACGACGTCCTCGCCTTCTGGGAGGTCGACCAGACCTTCCGTGCGTCGATCGACCAGCGCGAGGGCGCCGACGAGTGGGTCTTCTACGACGGTCCTCCGTTCGCGAACGGTCTGCCCCACTACGGTCACCTGCTCACCGGGTACGCCAAGGACGTGTTCCCGCGCTTCCAGACGATGCTCGGCAAGAAGGTCGACCGCGTCTTCGGCTGGGACACGCACGGTCTGCCGGCGGAGCTCGAGGCGATGAAGCAGCTCGGCATCACCGAGAAGAGCGAGATCGAGGACATGGGCATCGACGTCTTCAACGCGAAGGCGAAGGACTCGGTGCTGACCTACACGCACGAGTGGCAGGACTACGTCACCCGTCAGGCCCGCTGGGTCGACTTCGAGCGCGGGTACAAGACGCTCGATCTCGGCTACATGGAGAGCGTCCTGTGGGCCTTCAAGACCCTCTACGACAAGGGCCTCGCCTACGAGGGCTACCGCGTGCTGCCGTACTGCTGGCGAGACGAGACACCGCTGAGCGCGCACGAGCTGCGCATGGACGACGACGTCTACAAGGATCGCCAGGATCCGTCGGTCACGGTGTCGTTCCCGCTGACCGGAGTGGATGCCGAGGCGAAGGGCCTCGCGGGCGTCCGCGTCCTCGCGTGGACGACCACGCCGTGGACCCTGCCGACCAACATGGCGCTCGCCGTGGGGCCGGAGATCGAGTACGCCGTCGTCGCCGCGGGTCCCGAGGGCGCGTCCGAGGGCATCGAGGGCGTGAGGTACCTCCTCGCGCAGGATCTCCTCGCCGGCTACGCGAAGGATCTCGGCTACGAAGACGCCGCGGCTGCGGCCGAAGCGGTCGAGCGCACGATCAGCGGATCCGATCTCGGCGGGCTCCGCTACGAGCCGCTCTTCGACTACTACGCCGACACCGAGACCTACGGCACCGAGAACGCCTGGCAGATCCTCGTCGACGACTACGTCACCACCAGCGACGGCACGGGTGTGGTGCACCAGGCGCCGGCCTACGGTGAGGACGACCAGCGCGTGGCGGATGCCGCCGGCATCCCGACCATCCTGTCCCTCGACGACGGCGGCCGCTTCCTCTCGAACGTCACCGATGTCGCGGGCATGCTGTGGATGGATGCCAACACGCCGATCATCCGTCTGCTCCGCGCCGAGCAGCGCCTCGTGCGCGAGCAGAGCTACGTGCACTCCTACCCGCACTGCTGGCGCTGCCGGAACCCCCTGATCTACAAGGCGGTCTCCAGCTGGTTCATCCGCGTCACCGACCTCAAGGACCGGATGCTCGCGAACAACGAGCAGATCACCTGGGTGCCCGAGAACGTCAAGCACGGGCAGTTCGGTAAGTGGCTCGAGGGCGCACGCGACTGGTCGATCAGCCGCAACCGCTACTGGGGCTCGCCCATCCCGATCTGGAAGAGCGACGACCCGGAGTACCCGCGCGTCGACGCCTACGGCTCGCTCGAAGACCTCGAACGCGACTTCGGCGCGCTGCCGCGCAACCCCGAGGGTGAGATCGACCTGCACCGTCCCTACATCGACGACCTGACGCGTCCGAACCCCGACGACCCCACCGGGAAGTCGACGATGCGCCGCATCGAGGACGTGTTCGACGTGTGGTTCGATTCGGGATCGATGCCCTACGCGCAGGTGCACTATCCGTTCGAGAACCAGGAGTGGTTCGACTCGCACGCGCCCGCCGACTTCATCGTCGAGTACATCGGGCAGACCCGCGGCTGGTTCTACGTGATGCACGTGCTGTCGACTGCGCTGTTCGACCGCCCTGCGTTCACCGGCGTGAGCTGCCACGGCATCGTGCTCGGCTCTGACGGCTACAAGATGTCGAAGTCGCTGCGCAACTACCCCGACGTCTCGGAGGTGCTCGATCGCGACGGCTCCGACGCGATGCGCTGGTTCCTCATGTCGAGCTCGGTGCTGCGCGGCGGCAACCTCGCCGTCACGGAGGAGGGCATCCGCGCCGGGGTGCGCGAGTTCCTGCTGCCGCTGTGGAACTCGTGGTACTTCTTCGCCACCTACGCGAATGCTGCGAAGGAGGGCGGCTACGAGGCGTCGTGGAGGACCGACTCGACCGACGTGCTCGACCGATACATCCTCGCCCGCCTCGGCGACCTCGTGCGCGAGGTGAAGAGCGACCTCGAGGGTCTCGATTCGACCACGGCATCCGCTCGTCTGCGTGACTTCGCCGAGGTGCTGACCAACTGGTACATTCGTCGCTCGCGCGACCGGTTCTGGGCCGGCACGTCGACCGAGGCGTTCGACACGCTCTACACGGTGCTCGAGACGCTGTGCCGCGTCGCGGCGCCGCTCGTTCCGCTCGTGAGCGAGCGCGTGTGGCAGGGACTCACCGGCGGGCGCAGCGTGCACCTGCAGGACTGGCCGGATGCCGACGCCTTCCCGACCGCGGATGAGATCCGCGATGCGATGGATGCCGTCCGCGAGCTCTCCAGCGTCGGCAACGCGCTGCGCAAGAAGGAGAAGCTCCGCGTGCGTCTGCCCCTCGCGCGCCTGACCGTCGTGTCGCCGCTCGCTGCGACGCTCGGCCAGTTCGAGGACATCCTCCGTGAGGAGCTGAACGTGAAGTCCGTCGAGCTCGTCCCGCAGACCGAGACCACGGCCGCCGACTACGGCATCGACCACCGTCTCAGCGTCAACGCCCGCGCCGCCGGTCCGCGCCTCGGCAAGGAGGTGCAGAAGGTCATCCAGGCCGCCCGCAACGGATTCTGGACCGAGGAGGACGGAGTGGTCACGGCTGATGGCATCGCGCTCGAGCCGGGGGAGTACGAGCTCGTTCTCGAGACCACCGGCCGTCCTGAGGGCGAGGCGCTCGCGATCGTGCCGAGCGGCGGGTTCGTGCTGCTCGACACCGCTACCACGCCCGAGCTCGAGGCCGAGGGCCTTGCGCGCGACGTGATCCGCGCCGTGCAGGAGACGCGCAAGAACGCGGGCTTCGACGTGAGCGACAGGATCCGCCTCGACCTTCGCTTCGCAAGCGAGGAGGACGCGGATGCCGTCGAGATGGCGTTCGACGTGGCGGATGTCGCGGGGGAGACGCTGGCTCTCGAGCACGGCATCCACCGCAGCGACGCGGAGCTCCCGATCGCCGAGCACACGGCGGTGATCGCAACGGGCACTTACGCCAACCGCGACGACTTCACGATCGCGGTCAGCCGGATCGGAGCAGACGCATGAGCGCACGAGACAGGGCGGATGCCGTCTACGAGGCGCTGCTGAGCAGAGCAGGCGAGCGCTGGGTGCAGCCCCGCAAGGAGCGCGTCGCGCGCATCCTCGCGTTCCTCGACGATCCGCAGAAGACGTACCGTGTCGTGCACATCACAGGCACGAACGGCAAGACGTCGACCGCACGCATGATCGAGACGCTGCTCCGCGCCCACGACCTGCGTACCGGTCTGTTCACCAGCCCTCATCTCGAGCGGTTCACCGAACGCATCATGATCGACGGCGAGCCGATCTCGGACGAGGCCGTCGCCGACGCCTGGGACGAGATCGAACCCTTCATCGGCATCGTCGACGCCGAGCTCGAAGCCGCCGGAGACGCGCCTCTGACGTTCTTCGAACTGCTCACGGTGCTCGCCTTCGTGGCCGTCGCAGATGCTCCGGTCGACGTGCTCGTGCTGGAAGTCGGCATGGGCGGCGAATGGGACTCGACGAACACCGCCGACGGAGACGTCGCGGTCTTCGCCCCGATCGACATCGATCACGCCGACCGCCTCGGAAGCACGATCGCGGCGATCGCCGAGGTCAAGGCCGGCATCATCAAGGAGGGTGCGGCCGTCGTCTCGGCCGAGCAGCCCGCCGAGGCCGCCGAGGTGCTGCGCCGGGTCGCCGCCGAGAAGAGCGCCACGATCTCGTTCGAGGGAGCGGACTTCGGTCTTGCCGAGCAGAAGCTCGCGGTCGGCGGCCAGCTGCTGACGATCCGCGGACTCGCCGGAACCTACGCCGAGGAGTACCTGCCGCTGTACGGCGCTCATCAGGGCCACAACGCGGCTCTCGCCGTCGCTGCAGTCGAGTCGCTGATCGGCGGAGGCAGCAGACCGATCGCCGCCGACATCGTGACCGACGGCCTGCAGTCGGTGACGTCGCCCGGCCGCCTGCAGCTGCTGGGCATCGCGCCGACGGTCATCGTCGACGCGGCGCACAATCCGCACGGTGCGGCCGCGCTCGTGCAGGCGATGGACGACAGCTTCGACTTCGACGAGTGGGGTGTCGTGCTCGGTGTGCTGGCCGACAAGGACGCGGCGGGCATCGTCGCGCATCTGGCGCCGGCATCCGCTCACGTCTTCGCGACCGCGCCCGAGAGCGACCGTGCGAGCGACGCCGACGCGATCGCCGACCTCGTCGAGGCGACCGGCCACCGGGCGAGCGTCCACCCGACGCTGTCCGACGCCGCCGACGCGGCACGCGAGTGGGCGGCCTCGTCGGATCGGCGGGCCGTCGTCATCGCGGGGTCCGTCGTGCTGGCCGGCGAGGCCATCGCCCTCGCCGAGGAAGAGGACTGGAAGTCGGGGTGGCGCGCGTGAGACCGCAGCGCACACTGGTGCAGAAACTCGCCCCGATCGTCCTCGGCTTCGAGTCGATCGTGGTGTTCCTCGCCGGACTCACCGTCTTCGGGCTGAAGGCGCTGCCCGCAGGCGTGCCGCCGTGGTGGGGCATCGTCGGCGGCGCGGTCGTGGGACTCGCCTGCATCGCCGTCGCCGGCATGATCACGAGGCCGTGGGCGATCACGGCCGGCTGGGTGATCCAGGCGATCATCGCCCTCTCCGCGATCCTCGTGCCCTCGATCCTGCTCGTCGTCGTGATTTTCGGCGGCATGTGGGCGTATGCGACGATCATGGGGGCGAAGTTGGACGCACGACGCCCCGCCGCCGAATCCCCGACTCAGACAGAGAGTGAATGACATGGCCACCGAAGAAACCCTCGTCCTCGTCAAGCCCGACGGTGTCGCGCGCGGCCTCACCGGCGCGATCCTTGCCCGTATCGAGGCCAAGGGATACGCGCTCGTCGACATCCGCCTGGTCGACCCCGACCGCGACCTGCTCGCCGCCCACTACGCCGAGCACGAGGGCAAGCCGTTCTACGAGCCTCTGCTCGAGTTCATGCTCTCCGGACCGTCCGTCGCGATCCGTCTCGCCGGCAACCGCGTGATCGAAGGCTTCCGCTCGCTCGCCGGCACCACCGACCCGACCACGGCCGCCCCCGGCACGATCCGCGGCGATTTCGGACGCGACTGGGGCCTGAAGGTTCAGCAGAACCTCGTGCACGGCTCGGACAGCCCTGAGTCCGCCGCTCGTGAGCTCGGCATCTGGTTCGACTGAACCTGCCCGGAACAACGACGAACGCCCTCCCAGCCGGGAGGGCGTTCGTCGTTTCCGGTGAGGATCAGAACAGGCCGATGACCGAGCCGATCACGTCGACACCTGCGACCTGCGCGAGAGCGACGATGAGCGCGAACGCGACGATGGAGGCCAGCGGCACCCAGGCGCCGAGGCGCTGCGCACGCTCGCGGGCGGACTCCGAGACCGGGATCGTTCCGTTCTGGAACAGCTGCAGAACCGTGGAGAAGAAGGTGGGGATGACGACCACGTAGGTGAGCGCGCACCACGGGCACAGCGTGTGCAGCTCGAAGAAGCTCTGACCGATCAACCAGCAGATGAAGACGAACGCACCCGTGATGCCGAGTCCGTACAACGCCCAGAACCAGCGGGGGAACCTCGCGCCGGCGAGGATCGCGACTCCGACCACGAGCGGCGCCATCCACCCGGTGAGGCCGATGATCGGGTTCGGGAAGCCGAACACCGAACCCTGCCACGACTCGAGATTCGTGCCGCACTGCAGGAACACGCTGACATTGCAGTTCAGATTCGCGTCGGGGTCCTCCAACACGGCGAACTTGTCGAGGGTGAGCTGGAACGCCGCCCACCAGCCGAAGACGCTCGCGATGATCAACCAGACGGCATAGACGACGGGGCGGGTGCGCTGCTCGCTCATATGTGGATTATCACAGTGATGGCTATGCATCGGGCGAAAGCGCACCGGTCAAAACGACGCGGAGCATGCGCGGATGCCGCGAACCGCGGCACATGGTGCGATAATGGCCTGTGATGCATCGCTCGGCGCATGCCGCGGCGCGCATCGACGCAGACTTCGGGGCCGGATGCCCCACGTGACCAGAGCCATGAGCCGGTCGCACACCGAGTGAGTTCGCGGCACCTGCGGGTGCCGCATGAGATTTCGCGAGGCACCCAGTGTCCCGCGCGAGGAGCAAGCCAGAGATGGCCGATGAGACCAATGACTACGACGCACCTACCCTCGACTTCGCTGCGGATGCTGATGCACCCGCAGCGGTAGTCCCTGACGCTCCGGAGGCTGCCGAGGCCCCTGCGGTGCAGCCCTCCGAGGCGGCTGACGCGGCTGAGCCGGTGGCTGCCGCCCCCGAGCAGGTGGACAGCGCTTCCGAGGAGGCCGGCACACCTCAGGCGGATGCTCCCGCTGACGCGGTGGACGTGAACGCCGAGCCGGTCGACGCGCCGGAGACGGCGGAAGCGTCGGAGCCGACCGATGACGCCGAGCCGGCCGAAGCATCGGAGAACACGTCGGCGAGCGATCAGGATGAGGTCGGCGAGCCCGCCGCGTCGGGCGACGCAGAGGCTGCGGCACCCGAAGCGGAACCCGCCGTTCAGACCCCCGTCGTGGAGGACGCCGCACCCGTCGAGAAGCAGATCACCGCGGTGACGCTCGGTCTGCTGCCCGAGGTGTTCGTGTCGCAGGTCTCCACTCAGCTGCACTTCTACGCTCCGGAGGTCGTGCCGCTGCCGGCCCGCACCGGACGCATCTTCGACCGCATCGCCGAGCGCGAGCAGGAGGAGCCCTCGGCATCCGCTCGTGGTCGGCGCCGTCGCCGCGGCGGCCCCGACGGCGATGAAGAGCGCTCGGAGCCGCGTCAGCCCCGCCAGCGCGTCGTCGAGTACATCACCGAGCCCAAGGCGATCAAGGGCTCCACGCGTCTCGAGGCGAAGAAGCAGCGCCGTCGCGATGGCCGTGACGCCGGTCGTCGCCGGCCCGTCGTGACCGAGGCCGAGTTCCTCGCCCGTCGCGAATCCGTCGACCGCAAGATGGTGGTCCGCTCCAAGAACGGCCGCACCCAGATCGGCGTCCTGGAGGACGGCGTTCTCGTCGAGCACTACGTCGCCCGCAACCAGGACGCCTCGCTGATCGGCAACGTGTACCTCGGCCGTGTGCAGAACGTCCTCCCCAGCATGGAAGCCGCCTTCGTCGACATCGGCCGCGGCCGCAACGCCGTGCTTTACTCCGGCGAGGTCGACTGGGACGGCGTGGAGACCGGCAACCAGCCGCGTCGCATCGAGCTCGCGCTCAAGCCCGGCGACCGCGTCCTCGTGCAGGTCACGAAGGACCCGGTGGGTCACAAGGGCGCGCGGCTCACCAGCCAGATCTCGCTCCCGGGCCGATACCTCGTGTACGTGCCGGGCGGTTCGATGAACGGCATCAGCCGCAAGCTGCCCGACAACGAACGCGCGCGTCTCAAGCGCATCCTCAAGGAGGTCCTCCCCGAGTCCTCCGGCGTGATCGTCCGCACGGCGGCGGAAGGCGCCACGGAAGACCAGCTCACCCGCGATGTGCAGCGCCTCACCACGCAGTGGGAGCACATCCGGAAGCAGGTCGAGAACCAGCAGGCGCCCGCGCTCCTGCACGCCGAGCCCGACCTGCTCGTCAAGATCGTCCGCGACGTCTTCAACGAGGACTTCACGAAGATGCTCATCCAGGGCCAGGACGCGCAGCAGACCATTCGTGCCTACCTCGAGAGCGTCGCGCCGGATCTGCTGGAGCGAGTGGAGCCCTACGAGGACGAGACCGACCCGTTCGACGCGTTCCGCATCACGGAGCAGATCGAGAAGGCGCTCGACCGCAAGGTGTGGCTGCCCTCTGGTGGTTCGCTCGTGATCGATCGCACCGAGGCCATGACGGTCGTCGACGTCAACACCGGCAAGTTCGTGGGCTCGGGCGGAAACCTCGAGGAGACCGTCACGAAGAACAACCTCGAGGCGGCGGAGGAGATCGTCCGCCAGCTGCGTCTGCGCGACATCGGCGGCATCATCGTCGTCGACTTCATCGACATGGTGCTCGAGTCCAACCGAGACCTCGTTCTCCGCCGTCTGATCGAGTGCCTGAGCCGGGACCGCACGAAGCACCAGGTCGCCGAGGTCACCTCGCTCGGCCTCGTGCAGATGACCCGCAAGAAGCTCGGCCTCGGCCTGCTGGAGACCTTCAGCGAGGCGTGCGACGTCTGCGCAGGCCGCGGCGTGGTCGTGCACCACGACCCGGTCGTGAAGCACCGCGCACCGTCCAACGGCAACGGCCAGCAGGGACGTCGCCAGCGCGGAGGCGCCCCGCAGGGGCAGGCCCAGAGCCCGCAGCCGGCGCAGGTCACCACGCACAGCATCCCGGAGGGCGCGAAGTCGGCGCTCGCTCAGATCGCGGCGTCCACGCGCGTGCCGCACGCGGATGAGGCGACGGATGCCGCGGCACCCGCCGTGGAGCAGGCGCCCGCTTCGGACCGCGCGAAGAAGCCCCGCAAGAAGCGCGGCGGAGAGCGCAAGGGTCCGAAGTCACCCGCAGAGGCCCTTCTCGACTCCGTCCTCGACGCCCTGCCGGAGCCGAAGGCTCCCGGCCAGGGGCGAGGCCGACGCCGTGTCACCACGGCCGCACTGACCGGCACGCCGGTCGCGGTCAGCAACGACGCCTCAGCGCCGGTCTCTGGCGGGGATGCGCAGTCCTGAGCCGATGAGCCTGCGCACCAGCTCCTTGCCGGAGACGTGGTGCGCGCCGGCGGCGACGAGCCGGGGGAGCATCTCCTCCGGCACGTCGTAGTGGTCGAGATCGAAGGCGCGCGTCGGCACGCTCTGCGAACGCGCGAACGCGTGGAGCTCCTCGAGACTCTCGTCGCTGACGAGGTGAGCCCACAGTCGTCCGTGCGCGGGCCAGAGGGGGTCGTCGACGAGAATGGTCATATCCCCAGCGTAGGTTCAGACACACCGTCTCGGGCGTTTTGCGACAGTGCCCTGCATCCGGTAAAGTAGTCCCTTGGTGCGTAAGCCGCATCGTCCTCGATGGACGGAGCGGAGAGTCTTGCGTTCGCACCCGTCGCCCCGCGGCGCATGCAAGCAACAGTCTTCCCGTGAGATTCTCGGAGCCGCCGTGCTCCCCAACGAAACAGGTATGAAGTGGTTTACGCAGTAGTGCGCGCCGGTGGGCGGCAGGAGAAGGTCGAGGTCGGCACGATCGTTCAGCTCGACCGTGTGCAGGCTGCCCAGGGCGAGAAGATCGAGCTGGCCGCTGTGCTGCTCGTCGACGGCGCCACGGTGACCACCGACGCTGACAAGCTCGCGAAGGTCAAGGTCACGGCAGAGGTTCTCGGCAACCTCCGCGGCCCGAAGATCATCATCCAGAAGTACAAGAACAAGACCGGCTACAAGAAGCGTCAGGGCCACCGCCAGGAGCTCACGCGCGTCAAGATCACCGGCATCAAGTAAGACCGAGGAGACCAGGACATGGCACACAAAAAGGGCGCAAGCTCCACCCGTAACGGTCGTGATTCCAACGCACAGCGTCTTGGCGTCAAGCGCTTCGGCGGCCAGCAGGTCCTCGCCGGCGAGATCATCGTCCGTCAGCGCGGCACGCACTTCCACCCCGGCGTGAACGTCGGCCGTGGCGGCGACGACACGCTGTTCGCTCTGGCCGCCGGTGCGGTCCAGTTCGGCGCGAAGGGCGGCCGCAAGGTCGTCAACATCGTCGCAGCAGCTGAGTAATCACACCAGCACAGCAGACATCCGAATCGGGGCGGGCTTCGGCCCGCCCCGATTCTGCTTTTGAGGAGAGAGAGACATGGTCACCTTCGTCGACACCGTGACGCTGCACCTGCGTGCCGGTAAGGGCGGCAACGGCTGTGTCTCCGTGCACCGCGAGAAGTTCAAGCCGCTGGGCGGGCCCGACGGCGGCAACGGCGGCGACGGCGGCGACATCGTGCTCGTCGCCGACCCGCAGACCGGCACGCTGCTCTCGTACCACCACTCGCCGCACCGCTCATCCGGCAACGGCGGGCCTGGAATGGGCGACCACCGGTCCGGATTCCTGGGGGAGACGCTCGAGCTGCCGGTCCCGGTCGGCACCGTGGTGAAGAACCCCGCCGGCGAGGTGCTGATCGACATGATCATCCCCGGTGAGCGATTCGTCGTCGCCAAGGGCGGTCAGGGCGGTCTCGGCAACGCGGCGCTCGCGACTCCCAAGCGCAAGGCCCCGGGATTCGCTCTCCTGGGCACTCCCGGATACGAGGGCGATGTCGTCCTCGAGCTGAAGACGGTCGCCGACGTCGCCCTCGTCGGCTACCCCTCCGCGGGCAAGTCGAGCCTGATCGGCGCGATCTCGGCCGCACGTCCGAAGATCGCCGACTACCCCTTCACGACCCTGCATCCGAACCTCGGAGTCGTGCAGCAGGGCGACTTCCGCTACACCGTCGCCGACGTCCCCGGCCTGATCGAGGGGGCGAGCGAAGGACGCGGACTCGGCCTCGAGTTCCTCCGTCACGTCGAGCGGTGCTCGGCTCTGCTGCACGTGCTCGACTGCGCCACGCTCGAGCCCGGCCGCGACCCGATCTCCGATCTCGATGTGATCCTCGCCGAGCTCGCCGCCTACGACGTGCCCGAGGGCCAGACGCCGCTCCTCGAACGCCCGCAGCTCATCGCCCTGAACAAGATCGACGTGCCCGAGGCGCGCGATCTCGCAGATCTCGTGCGTCCCGATCTCGAGGCGCGCGGCTTCCGGGTGTTCGAGATCTCCACCGTGTCCCACGAGGGGCTGCGTCCCCTGACGTTCGCACTCGGGGAGATCGTCGAGAAGCACCGCGCTGAAGCTGCGCTCGAGGTTCCGGCGGAGCGTGTCGTCCTCCGCCCGAAGGGGTCGAAGAAGGACTTCACGATCCGCGTCGAAGGCGGAACGTACGGCAACATCTACCGCATCCTCGGTGAGAAGCCGGTGCGCTGGGTGCAGCAGACCGACTTCCAGAACGAAGAGGCGGTCGGCTTCCTCGCGGATCGCCTTGAGAAGCTCGGCGTCGAAGACGAGCTCTTCCGTCTCGGTGCCGTGCAGGGGTCGACCGTGGTCATCGGCGAGGGCGACAGCATCGTGTTCGACTGGGAGCCCACCATGGCTTCGGCGGCCGAGCTGATGGTCGCCCCGCGTGGCACCGATCCGCGCCTGGCCCCGAACGCCCGCCGCACCACGTCCGAGCGCCGCGAGCACTATTACGAGCGCATGGATGCCAAGGCCGAGGCCCGTGCGGAGGTGGAGGCTCAGCGCCTCGCGGCGTACCGCGAGGACGAGAAGTGACAGCCCGCACCCGCGCGGATCTGTTCACGGCGTCCCGCATCGTCGTGAAGGTCGGCTCCTCGTCGATCAGCGGGGACTCGTCGTGGCGGATCCCGATGCTCGTGCACGCTCTAGCGGCTGCGCACGCCCGCGGCACCGAGGTCATCCTCGTGTCGTCGGGGGCGATCGCCACGGGCCTTCCGTTCCTCCGCCTCGACGCCCGCCCGACCGACCTCGCCACGCAACAGGCCGCAGCGGCGGTCGGACAGAACATCCTGATCTTCAGATATCAGGAGGCCCTGCGCCCCTTCGACATCGTGGCCGGCCAGGTGCTCCTCACGACCGGTGATCTCGAGCACCCGATGTCGCGATCCAACGCCCGCCGGGCGATGGAGCGGCTGCTCGGGCTCCGGATCCTGCCGATCGTGAACGAGAACGACACGGTCGCCACCCAGGAGATCCGCTTCGGCGACAACGACCGCCTCGGCGCCCTCGTCGCTCAGCTTCTCGAGGCCGACGCGCTCGTGCTGCTCAGCGACATCGAATCCCTTTACACCAAACCCCCTACCGACCCCGGCGCCGAGCCGATCGACACCGTCGCGCCCGACGCGGATCTCGCGGGTCTCGAGTTCGGCTCGACCGTGGTGAACAGCGTCGGCACTGGGGGAGCGGCGACGAAGGTCTCCGCTGCGCGACTGGCCGCCGCATCCGGCATCGGCGTGCTCGTCACGAGCGCCGACCTCGTCGAGCGGGCCCTGAACGGCGATGAAATAGGAACCTGGTTCGAGCCGGCCGTCTCCTAGACTGGCGGGATGACCGATCAGACCCCGCAGGTGCGCCTCGAGCGCGCCAAAGAGGCGTCTCGCGCCACGGCAGCTCTCACCAGCGACGACAAGGCGCGCGTGCTCGAAGCCATCGCTGTCGCGCTGGAGCAGAACGCCGAGCAGATCATCGAGGCCAACGGCAAGGACATCGTCCGCGGCCGCGAGGACGGCATCGGCGAGTCCCTGATCGACCGACTGCGTCTCGACGAGAAGCGCGTGGCCGCGCTCGCCTCGGCCGTGCGAGAGGTCGCGGCTCTGCCAGATCCGGTCGGCCGCGTCGTGGGCGGGCACCGGATGCCGAACGGCGTCGCGCTCGAGCAGGTGCGGGTGCCCTTCGGCGTCGTCGGTGCGATCTACGAAGCCCGCCCGAACGTCACGGTCGACATCGCCGCCCTCGCGCTGCGCTCGGGGAACGCCATCGTGCTCCGCGGCGGCAGCGCCGCCCTGGAATCCAACTCCGTTCTCGTCGCGGTGATGCGCGAGGCGCTGGCCAGTGCGGGCCTCACACCCGAGGCGGTCCAGACCGTCGACGACTTCGGACGCGAGGGCGCCAAGGCCCTCATGCACGGACGGGGCTACATCGACGTGCTCGTGCCGCGCGGCAGCGCGGGTCTCATCGAGACCGTGGTCACGGAATCGACTGTGCCGGTGATCGAGACCGGTGCCGGCAATGTGCACATCGTGCTCGACGAGAGCGCGCCCGACGACTGGGCGCGTGACATCGTCGTGAACGCCAAGGTCCAGCGCCCGAGCGTGTGCAACGCCGTCGAGACCGTGCTCGTGCACCGTCAGGCGGCTCCGCGGCTCATCCCGCTGGTCGCGAGCGCACTGCAGAGCGAAGGCGTGGCGATCCACGGCGACGACATCGTCGCGGGCCTCGTGTCGAACGTGATCCCCGCGACCGAGGAGGACTGGGCGACCGAGTACCTCAGCCTCGACATCGCGATGAAGGTCGTCGACTCGCTCGACGAGGCGCTCGAGCACATCCGGCGCTACAGCACCGGTCACACTGAGTCGATCGTGACGACCGATTCGCGCAACGCCGAACGGTTCCTGGCCGAGGTCGACTCGGCCGTGGTGATGGCGAACGCGTCGACGCGGTTCACGGACGGCGGAGAGTTCGGCTTCGGCGCCGAAGTCGGCATCTCGACCCAGAAGCTGCACGCACGTGGTCCGATGGGTCTCGCCGAGCTCACCAGCACGAAGTGGTTGGCGCGTGGGGCAGGTCAGACCCGCGGCTGAGGGCTAGACTAAGGGGCGCTGTACCGCCCCCAGGTCACGAATTGGAGCAAGGATGAACCTCGTCGCACAGATCGCGATGGCCGCCGCAGAGACCGAGCACCACGGCAACGTGCCGCTCGAGACGCTGATCTTCGGAGTCATCGCCGCGATCGTGTTCACCGCGCTCGCTCTGGTGACGCTGTCGTACAAGAACGTCGCCAACCGTCACTCGGCCAAGGCCGAGGCATTCGCCGCGAAGCACGGCAAGGACGGGCACGGGGCGGGGCACGGCCACTAAGACCGCATGAGCACAACGACCTCGCGCGCCCCGCGCATCGGCGTGATGGGCGGGACGTTCGATCCGATCCACCACGGACATCTGGTCGCCGCCAGCGAGGTCGCGCACTCGTTCGATCTCGATGAGGTCGTCTTCGTGCCGACAGGCCAGCCGTGGCAGAAGCACGATGTGACGCCCAGTGAGCACCGTTACCTGATGACGGTGATCGCGACCGCGTCGAACCCGCAGTTCACGGTCAGCCGAGTGGACGTCGACCGCGAGGGGCCGACCTACACGATCGACACCCTCCGCGATCTTAAGCGCGATCGTCCGGATGCCGAACTGTTCTTCATCACGGGAGCGGACGCCGTAGCGCAAATTCTCAGTTGGAGAGACCATGATGAGTTGTGGGAGTTGGCCCATTTCGTCGCGGTCTCTCGGCCAGGACATGTCCTGAGCACAGACGGCCTCCCGCCCGGTGACGTCAGCCAACTCGAGGTGCCGGCGCTGTCGATCTCGTCGACAGCATGCCGTGAACGGGTGCACGACGGGGAGCCGGTGTGGTACCTCGTTCCCGACGGGGTCGTTCAATACATCGCGAAGCATCATCTGTATCGGAGCAAGGCATGAGTACATCGGATCAGCAAGAGCACGGTCCGCTGACGCGCAAGCAGTTGCGAGAGATCCGACTGACGGGTTCGACGCCGGTCATCTCCGCGGAAGAGGCTGCGGCCGCAGCGGCGACTCCCGCAGCACCGCCCGTTCCGCCGTTGCCGCGAGCTGCCGAACCGGTCGAGATCGCTCCCGCGCCGCGCGACGACGTCGATGCCGCGGGCGCACCGCTGACCCGCCGTCAGATCCGCGAGCAGGAACGGGTCAAGACCGCATCGGTTCCCGTGATGGACGGCGAGCAGGGCGTCGCAGCCCAGGATGCTCCGGTTCAGGATGCTCCGGAGGACGAGTCGGCGTCCGCCGAGGCGGCGTCCTCGGAGTCGGCCGAAGCTGACGCGGAGGAGATCGTCTCCGAGATCCCCGCCTTCGAGGCGCCCGAATCCTCCCCGTCCGACAGCGGCGACGATGACGATGATGAAGACATCGATGAGCAGGTCGATATCGCTCCGGTGAGCGCGGCCGCCGCGGTCGACACGGTCGGCGACGTGCCGCTCGTCGATGACTCTTCTGCCGAGACCGAACGCGACCACGACGCAACTGAGGACGCAGCTGAGAAGGAAGAGCGCGACGAGACGATCGACGTGCTCGACGCCGCGGAGGACGCCGCTGACGCCGACCTGGCGGAGGAAGAGCGCCCGGTCGTGAGCGAGACGTTCGGGCGCGGCGTGCTCGCGGATGCCGCCGAGCCGCAGCAGTCGTTCACCCCGTCCTTCGACGAGCTGCTGTCGGCCGACAGTTCCGGCGGCTCGCAGCACACGGCCTCCAATACCCTCATCTTCAACCCGCCGGCCGGTGAAGGGTCCCTGGACGGACCTGTCGCCTCGACCGGAGAGATCCTCGTCACGGGCTCCTACGAGCTCCCGCAGGGGATCGGCTCACAGGGCCACGCGCACGGCGTCGCCGACGGCAAAGACGTCGACTCCGTGCTCATCGACGGCGAGCTGCCTCCGGCATCCTCGCCGACCCCGATCGCGGCGAGTGCCGCGGTCAGCACCATCAAGCCCGCCGGTGAGGTCATCCGACCGCCGGCTCCCGAAAAGGGCAACAAGCTCATGCTCACCCTCGCGATCGTGGCGGGCGGTCTGGCGCTCGCGCTGGGTGTCGTCCTGATCGTCGCCTTCACAACGAAGTTGATCTGATGCAGTCACCTGAAACCGCCGAACAAATGCTGCAGCTCGCAGTCGATGCCGCCGTCAGCAAGGGCGGAGAGGATCTCGTCGCGCTGAACGTCTCCGAGCCCCTGCCGCTCGTCGACATCTTCCTGCTCGTCACCGGCAACAGCGAGCGCAACGTCGCCGCGATCGCCGACGAGATCGAGGATAAGCTCCTCGAATCCGGGCACAAGCGCGTGCGCCGCGAGGGGCGGGCCGAGTCCCGCTGGGTCCTGCTCGACTTCGGCGACCTGATCGTGCACGTCTTCCACCAGGAGGAGCGGGTCTACTACGGCCTCGAGCGCCTGTGGAAGGACTGCCCGGTCGTGCCGTTCGAACTCGCGGCCGACCCGGCCTGACATGCCTGTGCACCTGATCACGGGCGCCGGCTCCGGAATCGGAGCGATCGTCGCGCGGCGGCTGATCGAGCGCGGTGATCAGGTGGTGCTGCTGGTGCGGGACGCCGGACGTGCGCGCCAGCTGGCCGAGCAGTTCCCGGGCGCCCAGACCCTCGTCGGTGATCTGTCGAACCCCGGCCGGCTGTCATGGGCGCTGTCGAAGCAGCCGCTGCCCGAGCGCATCGATTCGCTGATCCACGTCGCCGGTGTCGTCGACCTCGGCGATGTCGCCGATCTGCCGCCGTCCCTGTGGGAGCGGCAGCTCGCGGTGAATCTCGTCGGCCCGGCAGAGCTCACCAGGCTCCTGCTTCCCGTGCTGCGAGTGTCGCGCGGCCGCGTGGTGTTCGTGAACTCGGGTGCGGGGCTGCATGCGCACGCCGGCTGGTCGGCCTACGCGGCGTCGAAGCACGGGCTGAAGGCGTTGGCGGACTCGCTGCGCGCCGAGGAGGCTCAGCACGGTGTGCGGGTCACCTCGGTGTACCCGGGTCGCACAGCGACGCCCATGCAGGAGAAGGTTCATCAGCAGGAGGGGCGCGAATACGACGCCGCTCGCTACATTGATCCGGAGTCCGTGGCGACGACGATCCTGCTCGCCCTCGACCTGCCGGACGACGCCCATCTCACCGACCTCACGGTGCGGCCGACGGGCTGATCTCCGTCCGGCTTCTCGGACGGAATGTCAAGGGTCTTCATCCTGCGGGATCGGTCAGGCATCCTCTCTTCTGAGAGAGAACCTGGAGGGCCGCACGATGGCTGCCGATCCTGATCCACGCTATGTGCTTCGCCGTATCACGACGTCGGAGTGGGTGATCAACGACCTGAGGTTCGCTCAGGATGACACGAGACACGTGGTCGCATGCGTGTACGAGCTCGCGCCGACGGAGGTCGACGTCGTCTGGCTGCGGGACCTGCCGCTGCGCGGCACCTACACCACCGCGTTCGAGGTACTTGAGGATCTCGAGCGCATGCACGCGCCCAGTCGGGCCACGAAGCCTGTGCAGATCCCGCATCTGCCGCCCCTGATGGCCGACTGAGCGCGCTATTCGTCGGTGTCGGCGTCGTCGCCCAGCCAGCCGCGCTTGCGGAAGCGGGCAAAGGCGAAGACGTCCACCACGATGATCGTGATGCCGATCGCGAGCCAGCCGTACTCCCATCGCACGAGGGGGAGGTTCTTGAAGTTCATGCCGTAGATGCCCGCGATCACGGTCGGTATCGCGAGGAGCGCGGCGAACGCCGATATCGTCCGCATGTCCTTGTTCTGGCGGGTGCCCACGTTGCTCTGATGGCTCGACACCAGCGCGTCCAGCGACTCGTGCTCGGTGGATGTGAGCTTCGAGACTCCGCGCGCGTCGTTCGCCAGATGAGCGAAGTACGGGCGGAGGTGCGGTTGCCGCTCGGTGAGCCGCGCGATGTGCTCGCCTGCCGATTGCAGGGCCTCGGCGAGCCCCGACGACGCCCTGTCGATCTGGCCGATGCGCTGCCTCAGTCGATAGATGCGTCGGTAGTCCTCGCGCACGTGGCTGTCGAACACCTCGGTCTCCAGCGCGTCCAGGTCCTTCTCCACGCTGGCGCCTAGCTCGACGAAGTCCCGCACCACGGCGTCGAGCACGCGATGCGCGGCGGCCAGGGGAGAATCGATGATCTCGGGCCCAGACTCCTCGAGCAGCGCGTCGAGGTCGCGGAACTCCTCCGTGTCGCCTCGCTGCACCAGCACCAGCTCCTCGGCGGTGAGGATCAGCGCGAGGTCGGTGTCGGTCATCGTCGTGCCCTCGTCTCCGCGGTCGATGTCCCAGATCGACAGATACAGCTGCCCGTCGAAGGACTCCGCCTTGGGCTGCTGACGCCCGGCCAGCAGATCGTCGAGGACGAGCGGATGCAGGTCGAGGCGCGTCGCGATGTTCTCGAGCTCGTCGCGACCGGGATTGGTCAGCCGCGTCCAGGGACGCGAGGGCAGCGGATGATCAGCGTCCGTCGAGGTCGAAGTCGTCAGGCTCATCGTCAGCCTCCGTCGCCAGACGGTCGGCAGCGTAACTGTCGACGGCGTCCTGGTCGGCGTCGGTGTCGAGGACCGTGTCGCCGTCGACCTCGCGGGTGGGAACGCCCTCGGTCTCGTCCGCGTCGTCGTCGGGCAGGGGCAGCGGGGGGATCGGATTGGACATGGTCTTCCTCCTCATCATCGTTGACGTCACGATACGACCGCCGACGCGGCGTGCGCAGAGGGTTGACCGGAGAGCAGTCGGGCGCTAGCGGGCCACGGCTGCGGCTGTGCGGCGACGCGCCCGGGTGGCGATCGCCGATTGGTGCTCGCGGCGATTCGTGTTGTATTCTTTTCAAGTTGCTCCGGCCGGTCCGGGGAAGCAGATGGGCCTGTGGCGCAGTTGGTAGCGCACCTGCATGGCATGCAGGGGGTCAGGGGTTCGAATCCCCTCAGGTCCACCAGATCGTCACCGAAGAACCTTGTCCCGCACGATCGCGGGGCAAGGTTCTTTTGTTGTGCCCGCGCATCTGGGGCATCGCGGTGCAGGCGCGCGACCGGGCTCCGACATGGTGATGGCGAGCGCATAGGAGTTCGTGGCCTGAGCGGTCAGCATTCGGTCCCGCGCTCCACGCCGAGGGTCGCCACGAGGTCCTCGTGGAGCTGGAACCAGACGCGATGGCAGGAATCGACGCCGGTCTCGTCGACCCATTCGATCAGGCAGGAGCGCGCGCGGCGCAGTGCCGTATCGAACCGTGTGTCGTATCCGGCGAACCTCGTGAGCACGCCGGCCAGTCGTGCGATCAGCGGGGCGAGCGCAGCGCTCAGCGCGGCGAGCTCGTCGAGGACGCGGGTGTCCCAGTCCAGGTCGGCATGGTCGTTGGAGGCGAGCGAGTCGCCGGCGCTAGGCCTCAGCTGCCAATCGGTGCAGGCGCTCAGCAGGCGGGCGTTGAGCGGGAGGAAGTCACGATAGACGCGGCCGATCACACCGTCGGGGTCGGCGTCGGCGCGCTCATGCGCGAGCATCCGCTGGTTCTCGACTCTGCCGTCTTCGGTCAGCGACCATCCCTCGAGGCCGGCGAACGCGTCGTGTCGAACCCGACCGTGGTGCTCCGCGTGGCTCAGGATCTTGACGACGTCGTCGCGGCCGACCCCGGTGCGGGCCGCGATCGCGTCGACGTCGGCGAAGCCGATGACGCGCACGGCGTGCAGCACCAGGAGCGATGAAGGCGAGTCATGGACCATCCTCACTCGCCGCGCCGGGCGGTGAGTCGGTTGTAGTGCTGCTGACACGCCTGCGGAGATCGGAATCCCATCGACTCGGCGATCTGCGCCCAGGTCAGCCCTGCAGCCCTCGCCGTGAACAGGAGTGCGGCTTCCAGGCCCTCGACTTCGTCCCGCGCCGCGGGAATCAGTGCGAGCGCGCTGAGCAGATCATCGGGTGGCAAATCGGCGGAGCGCCAGACCGCGAACTGCGTCAGGTCGACGGCGCTGGGCGGCATCGGACTCGATCGCCACGGGCGGGCGGGCAGAGTGCTGGCGCCGAGTTCCAACAGTCGAACCCGGGCGTCATGCTCGCGGCCCGCCTGGGCGCGGTCCGCCGAGGCCGAGCGGTGGATTTCGGGCTTGTGTTGCATGTCGTCCATCTTCGACAATCAACGTAACGTTGTCAACAACATATTGATCAAAGAGGGTGGGGACATGGACGTGATCACGACCCTGCGAGATGCGCACGCCGGCTCCAGCGGGCGGAAGGCAGCGGCTCTGGCCGTGCTTCTTCGAGAGGGCCTGCCAGTGCCCTACGGATTCGTGGTGGGCTTCGCCGCGCACCGCACGGTGCGGAGCGAGTCCGGGATGCCGGTGGTGCGTGGGCTGCGGGAGGCGCTCTCTCGGCATCTCGGGCTGCTGGGCGATCCGCCGGTGGCTGTCCGCTCGTCGGCGGCGCGCGAGGACACCGCCGGCGGCTCCGCGGCGGGACGGTACGAGACCGTGCTGGGCGTGCGCGGCGAACAGGACGTCGCCGAGGCGGTCCGGGTGTGCTGGGCCTCGGCATCCTCGACGCTCGCCACCGACTATTGGAGTCACGCGAACGGCGAGGCGGCAGACGGCGAGACCGACATGGCCGTGCTCGTCCAGCGCCTCATCGATGCCGACGTATCGGGGGTCATGTTCACGCCGGTGCGGCCGGGGGACAGCACACGCATCGAGGCATCCTGGGGTCTGGGGCCCAGCGTGGTCGGCGGCGTCGTGACCCCCGACACCTTCGAGGTCGCGTCAGACCGAGGAGTCCGGCGCATCATCTCCCGCAAGACGACCCGGATGGACCGCGGAGACCTCGGCGTCGCCGTACGCGACGTGCCGGCCGGGCAGCAGACCCTCCCGACGCTCGACGACGCCACCGCTCGGACCCTCGCGGACCTGGGAGATCGGATCGCCATCCTGCTCGAGCGGCCGCAGGACATCGAGTGGGCGATCGCCGACGGGAAGGTCTGGATCCTTCAGGCCCGACCGATCACCGCGGCCCTTCCTCCCGTGTCACCGACGGTTCCCGCCGACGGAATCGAATCCTTGATCGGCAGGCCGGGTTCCCGCGGAACCGCCACCGGGATCGCACGCGTTCTGCACGGCCCGTCCGGCTTCCCGCGCGTCCAGCCGGGGGACATCGTCGTCTGCTCCGGCACCGACCCCGCGTGGACGCCGCTGTTCCGCATCGCCGCCGCCGTCGTGACGGAGAAGGGCGGCGTGCTCTCGCACGCTGCGATCGTCGCGCGCGAGTACGGCATTCCCGCCGTGCTCGGCATCACTCACGCCACCACCCGAATCCAGGACGGCACCCGGATCACCGTCAACGGCTCCGACGGGACGGTCACCTCCGTGATGGGGTGACGAGCCGGCTCGGATGCCGCAGCTACGGGCAGGTGGGGACGCTTCCCAGTAGGCTGAAGGGTGCCGTTCCCGCCGGAGCGGAGAGATTTTGAGCGACCATCCGTTTCGGGAGCAGTGTGACCGGTACTCGAGCCGAAGCGGCGTATCTGCGCGCTCGTGCCGCGTTCAAGATCCCCACGCTCGATCTGCTGCACGGTCGCTACGCGCCCTTCGTCGTCGCGGTGCTCAGCATCGTGTTCACAGCGGAGCGGCCGTCGGTCGCCGTCGCGGATGCGCACGTCGAGGTGGGAGAGATCCTCGCCGAGCTGCGCGCAGCCGGCTATGCCGAAGAGGGCCGGGGCCTTCCGTCGACGAGCGGGCGGGAAGTCTGCCGCTACTGGGTCAAGGTGGGCTGGCTCGGCCAGCAGATCGAGGGCGACGTCGAGGTCTACCGGTGCACAGCCCACGCCGTGCGGGCGCTGGAGATCGCCGATCTGACCGGCGGCAGCACCCGCGTCTCGCACTCGCGCGTGCGCACCCTGCTCGACGCGGTCGAGCGGCTCGCGGGCAACGCGGACGCTGATCCGGCCCGACGTCTCGCCCGCCTGAGGGCGGAGCGAGATGCTCTCGACGCCCAGATCGCCGCGCTCGAGAACGACGACGCCGAGCCCGTCACCGACGACGAGCTGCTCGAGGAGGCCGAGAACGTCCTGCACCTGTCGCGCAGCCTGCCGGCCGACTTCACGCGTGTCGCGGAATCGATCAAGGCCATGCAGCGCGACGTCATCCGCGACCTCCGTCGCGATGAACGTCCCACCGGCGAGGTCCTGCGCGAGTACCTGCTCCGCGGCCAGCAGGTCATGCAGTCCACGCGCGAAGGGCAGGCGTTCGCCGGCGCTCTGCGGGTGATCGGCGATCCCGATCGCATCGACGCGCTCACCGAGCACCTGCGCGACGTGCTCACCCGTCCGTTCGCGCACATGCTCGACGCGGGCCAGCGCACGGAGCTCGACACGATCGGACGCCGCATGGAGCTGGGGGTGCAGGAGGTGCTCACCGCTCAGCGCCGAGCATCCCACGTGATCGCCGCCCAGGTGCGCACGCACGACCCGGCCCGCGACAGGCAGGTCGACGAGCTGCTGCGCGATGTCATCGCAGGTCTGCAGTCCTGGACGCAGACGCGCACACCCGAGACGCCGGTGGAGCCGCTGCGTCGTCTTCCGATCGCGAGCATCGGACATCTCCGTCAGTCGCTCAGCGACATCCGTCCGCCCGAGCCCCCGTCGCCGCTCACGGACCGCAGCGACGACGCCGTGTTCCTTGACGCAGACACCCGGGCATGGGGCGGCCCGCGGTACGCCGAGCTCGAGGCCTACGTCGCGGGACTCGGCGACGACTTCGACCTCGGCGAGGCGTTCATCGCCGTCGACGACGACACCCGGCGCCCGGTCGACCTGCTGGGCCTTCTGGAGATCGCGCACCGCAACGGGATGACCGAGGGAGCGGGGGTCTCCGTCGTCGAAGCCCTGCGCCCTGACGGCACGACCCGGCGGTTCGCATTCGGCTCCGTGACCGCGCAGACGACGAAGAACGCAGCAACGGCCCAGGCCGCGAAGGAGCAGGCGGATGACTGACCACGACCTCGCCACTGCCGAGGGGTTCATCGAGCCCGTCTCGATGGAGGAGGACCTCCCCGAGCTGTTCCCCGGCGACAGGGGAGTGCTCGACCCCGAGGTCCGCCGCACCCTCGCGCTGATCCTGCACCGCCGCTTCCTGCTCGCCGAGCGCAACCGGCAGGAGTGGCGCACGCTTCTCGACCACCAGACCGTGATCGAGTCGCGGCTGAACGACCTCTACATCCGGCTGATCGTCGACCACGATCACGGACTCGCCTACAAGCAGCAGATCCGCATCGACGAGCTCGACATCCCGATCCTGCTCCGCGACACCCCGTACACGCGCTCCGAGACGCTCGTGCTGGTGCATCTGCGCACCGTGTACGAGCGCGAGAACGTGGCGGGCGAGGCGGCGCCCCGTATCGACATCGAGGATGTCGAGCAGACCGTGCTCAGCTACTTCACGGATGCCGACGGCGACATCGCCCGACGGCAGAAGGCCGTGCGCGACGCGATGCGGAAGCTGGCGAACGACGGCATCATCAGCGAGGAGACCACGGGCCGCTACCGCATCGGACCGCTCGTGGAGGTCGTGCTCAGCGCGGAGAAGCTCACCGAGCTGCGGGACTGGCTGCGCGAGACGGCGGCCGGTCGGGGAGCGGTCGACGCCGCGGACACAGGGGAAGGCGTCATGTCATGACCATGATCGACACGCTGTTCGGGCTCATCCCGCAGGGGTCGCGAGGCCAGCAGTGGGTGGCCGAAGACCTGCAGCTGGTGAACTGGGGCGGCTACGACGGCGGCCCGCACCGCGTGCGCTTCTCACCCGCGGCCACGCTGCTGTGCGGCGGCTCGGGCTCCGGCAAGTCCACGCTCATGGACGCGTACATCGCGCTCATGATGCCGCACACGACGCCCTTCAACGGCGCCTCGAACGGCGGCGTCACCGGTCGCCCGCGCGGCGACGAGCAGCGCAACGTGCTCTCGTACGCGCGCGGCAAGCTCGATGAGACGCGCACGGATGAGGGGACGAAGGTGCAGGTGCTCCGCGGTGACGGGGAGGACACCTGGACGGCGATCTCGATGACGTGGCTCGACCACGACGGCTCGCGGTTCACCGCAGTGCGCGCCTGGTACATCCCGGCGGGAGCGCGGGTTCTCGAAGACACGGTCCGCGTGCGCGCGACCGTGCACGGCGCGTTCGACCTCGGCTCACTCGAACGCGCCGCCACCCAGCGTCTCACCGACGCGTCGGTGCGTGCCGCCGGCCTCGACCCGGTCGGCACCGACCGGGAGTTCTCGGCGCGGTTGCACGCGGTGCTCGGCATCGGGGCTGCCGGCGCCGGATCCAACGCGATGAGTCTGCTGGCGCGCATCCAGGCCGGCCAGCAGATCACCACGGTCGACGATCTGTACAAGCGCCTGGTGCTCGAGGAGCCGGAGACCATGCGCACGGCGGATGCGGTCGTCACCCACTTCGACGAACTCGAGAGCACGCGCCAGCGGATGCTCGTCGCGCGCCAGCAGGTGGCGGCCCTCGAGCCGATCCGCGATCTCCGGCTGAAGATCGAGTCCACGGCGGAGCGGATGCGCCTGATCGACGAGGTCGGGGTCTTCGCCGATCCGTCCTCGCTGGCGTCGCTGTGGCGCGCGGAACGGCGGATGACGCTGCTGCGCGACGTGGAACAGGAGCTCCGCGATCGCAAGCTCGCTCTGGAGGCCTCGATCCGCGAGAAGCGGGTGCAGGCGGATGCGGCCGATGCCGAGCACGACGGCCTCCGAGATCTGCTTCGCGAGCGCGGCGGAGATCGCCTGGAGACCGCGCAGCGAGAGCTCCGAGGTGTCGAGCGGCGGCTCATGGAGGCGGAGGCTGCCCGGGCACGCCTCGAGCAGGATCTTCGTCTGCTGGGAGCGGAAGCGTCAACGAAGGAGCAGTTCGACGAGCTGCGAGCCCGCGCGCGGAACGAACTCGAAGACGCGGACGCGAAAGGACGAGCCCGTGACGCCTGGGCGCAGGCGCGCAGCGCCCGCGAGGCCGTCTCCGCGAACCTCGCCCGGCTCGAACGGGAGCTCTCGGCATCCGCCTCGTTCACGGGGAACATCCCGGCCGATCTGTACGAGTCGCGCGCCCGCCTCGCCGAAGCCGCGGGCCTCCAGGCGCACGAGCTGCCGTTCGTCGGCGAACTCATCGAGGTGCAGACCGAATACGAGCCCTGGCGCGAGGCGTTCAACCTCGCTCTGGGCGGGTTCGCGACCACTCTGCTGCTCGACGTCGCGCACCTCGACAGGTTCCGCGCCGCGATCGACAGCGTGCGGACTCCGCGTCGGCTGAACTACCAGGGCGTCCACACGGGTCTTCGAGCGGGCGGCGGGGGAGCCGCCGACACGCTGCCCGGTCGTCTGGACTACAGCAGCACGCCGTTCACCGGCTGGTTGCAGCTGCGTCTCGAGGAGCGGTTCGGCTTCGTCTGCGTGAACAGCGCGGCCGAGTTCGCGGCACACGACCAGGCCGTGACGATCACCGGCCAGATCTCCCGCGGCGAGCAGGGGGCGCACGGCGGCCACGGGCGCGCGAACGTGCTGGGCTTCTCGAACCAGAGCAGGCTCCGTGAACTGCGGGCCGCGCTGGATGCGGCACGCCGCGAGGTCGACCAGGCCGAGGTGCGGCTCGACGTGGCGGCCGCCGATCTCGACGGCATCGACGCACAGCGCGCGGCCTACGCGAAGATCGTCGACATCACGTGGGACCGTATCGACGTCGACGCACTGAACGCCGAGCGCGAGCGCTGGCTGTCGGTCGAGTCCGACGTCGCGCAGGCGAATCCCGACATCGAAGGCCTCCGGCAGCAGATCGAGAAGGCGAAGAAGACCATGACCCGGCTGCGCGAGGAGATCGCCGCCGAGACGGTCGAACGCAACCAGGTGGAGGCGACCTGGGGCGACATCATCGACGACGTCGACGCGGGGCAGAAGCTCATCGACGAGGCCGCGGAGGCCGGGCGCGCTTTCGACGCGGCGCAGGCCGCCTACCTCGACGACCGCTTCGCCGCTCCGGGCGGTGGCTCCGCCTCGGCATCCGCTCTGCTGACCCGCTTCGACAGCGCATTGTCGAGCGCGGGCCAGCGTCTCGCCGAGGATCACGCCCGTTCTGTCGAAGCGCACCAGGAGCAGCGCGACGGCATGCGACGGCTCATGCAGACCTTCCTCGAGCGCTGGGAGAACCCGAACCTCCTCGCCGATCCCGATCTGTACGTCGACGACTTCGAGCGGATCCTCACGGCTCTGGAGACGAGCGGCCTCCACGAGTTGGAGGGCGAGTGGCGCGACAGCCTGCTGAACCTGTCCGGCAACGACCTCACGAACCTCGACTCCACGCTGGCGCGATCGCTGCGCGAGATCCGCGAGCGCATCGAGCCGATCAACAGGATCATGCAGGATCTGCCGTTCTACGACGACGATCACCGGCTGCAGATCACGACGCGCGACAGTCAGTCCGAGGCGCGCAAGCGGTTCCGGCGGGATCTGCGCGAGGTCCGGGGCCTCATCGAGAACGCCTCCACGGATGCCGAGCGTGAGAACGCCTACCGGAGGATGTCTCGGCTGATCGGGCATCTGCGCAGATCGGCCCCCGATTTCAACGATCTCGTCGACGTGCGAAACCACGTGCGGGTGAGCGCGGAGCGCGTGACGGCCGACACGAAGCAGCACATCGCCCTCTACGACCACATCGGCGAGAAGTCGGGCGGCGAGTCGCAGGAGCTCATCGCGTTCATCGTCGGCGCCGCGCTGCGCTACCAGCTGGGGGATGCCGGCGCCGAGCGACCTCGCTATGCGCCCGTCTTCATGGACGAGGCGCTGATCAAGGCCGATGCGCACTTCACCAAACGGGCGATCGGCGCGTGGCGCGGACTCGGCTTCCAGCTCGTGATCGGTGCACCGAACGACAAATACAGTGCGATCGAACCGCATGTCGACGTGGAGTACGACATCCTCAAAGACACGCAGGGCCGATCCTGGGCGAAGCTGAAGGTGGGTCTTCCGGAGGAATCCGCGCGGTCGTGAACGTCGAGTGAACTCTTCCGGAAAGCACGAACCGGCCGTGGTACGGGGTGCGAGACTCGCACCATGTCCGGCGAGCTCCTCATCCTGATCCTCGTGATCGTCACCGCCATCGGCTTCGACTTCACGAACGGATTCCACGACACCGGAAATGCGATGGCCACATCCATCGCCACCGGCGCACTCAAGCCCAAGGCGGCTGTCACGATCGCGGCGATCCTGAACCTCGTTGGCGCGTTCCTGTCGGTCGAGGTCGCGGCGACCATCACGAAGGACGTCCTGAAGATCCAGACCGAGACCGGTGGTCTCGTCGACGGCCTCAGCGCCCAGACGGCGATGACGATCATCTTCGCGGGTCTCGTCGGCGGCATCCTCTGGAACCTCATCACCTGGCTCCTCGGGCTGCCGTCGAGCTCCTCGCACGCCCTGTTCGGAGGACTGATCGGGGCGGGCCTCGCCGGCGCGGTCACGATCAACTGGGCGGGCATCATCGGCAAGATCATCGTCCCCGCGTTCCTCTCGCCGGTCATCGCCGGAGCGGTCGCGGCCGTCGGCACCTTCCTCGTCTACGCGATCACGAAGCGCGTGGGGGAGAAGCGCCGAGAGGCGGGATTCCGCTGGGGACAGATCGGCACCGCATCCCTCGTGTCCCTCGCCCACGGAACGGGCGACGCGCAGAAGACCATGGGCGTCATCGCGCTCGCGCTCATCGCCCACGGCTCGCTGACCACGCAGGGCATCGAGGACGACGGCCTCCCCGTGTGGATCATCGTCGTCTGCGGCCTCGCGATCGCCGTCGGCACCTACCTCGGCGGCTGGCGGATCATCCGCACGCTCGGCAAGGGCCTGGTCGAGATCGAGTCGCCGCAGGGCATGGCGGCGGAGGCGTCGTCGGCCGCCATCATCCTCACGTCGAGCTCGATGGGCATGGCGCTGTCCACCACCCACGTCGCCACGGGATCGATCCTGGGCTCGGGCGTCGGCAAGCCCGGGGGAGTCGTCCGCTGGGGCGTCGCGGGGCGGATGGCGGCAGCCTGGCTCATCACGATGCCCGCAGCCGGCATCGTCGGAGCGCTGTGCTACTTCATCGCGAACGGCATCGGCGGGGTCACCGGCGCGATCACGGTCTTCGCGCTACTGGTCGTCCTCTCGGCATACATGTACCTGCGCAGCCGCCGCCAGAAGGTCGACGCCTCGAACGTGAACGCCGAATGGGACGGCAAGGTCGTGCCCGAAACATCGACCGCCACCGCGGGCTGAACGCGCGCGAGAGAATCGGAGTCATCATGGACATCATCTGGAGCGACATCGCCCTCGCAGCCGGCCGCGTGCTGGTCGTCGGTGCGCTGTTCGGCGCGGGGCTGCCCGCGCTGTTCGCCCTCGGGCTGCGTCTGCACGCTGCGGGAGCAGGGGACCTCGAGGGCGCCGAGCGCCGGCCCGCCCTCACGGTTCTCGGCTACCTGCTCTTCGCGATCGTCGTCGCCGCCGTGGTGACCGGCGTGCTCTGGATCACCCGGTCGAGCCTGCACCACTATCTCGGCATCTCGCTGTTCGGAGTCTGAGGAGACCACCATGGCCGACACCGTCGTCTCGTCGATCCTCCGCTGGCTCCGCGCCGGGTATCCGGAGGGGGTGCCGCCGAAGGACTACTACCCGCTGCTCGCGCTGCTCCGCGACACCCTCAGCAACGAGGAGTTCGAAGAGATCATCTCGCGCATCGAGTCGCTGGACGCCGACCCGATCCGGGTCCGCGACATCAGGGCGGCGATCGAGCACGTGACCTCGGAGCGCCCGGGCGACGACGATGTGCGAGCAGTCGCTGCTCGACTGGCGGCCGTCGGCTGGCCGCTCAGCGGCGGAGCGCGCAGGCGTGCCCAGGAACACGCCGCCGAGAACACGCCCGAGCCCGAGAGACCTCACGCGAACCCCGTGCAGCGGGCGCTGGCGTGGCTGCGCGCGGGCTATCCTGATGGCATCCCCGAGACGGACTACGTGCCCATCCTGGCACTTCTGCGTCGTCGTCTGAACGACGACGAGGTGCGAGAGGTCGCCGACGCCCTCATCTCGCACGACATCGAGCGAGACGGCGTCGTCTCCCGCGTCGAGGCGCAGGTGCTCATGACGAAGATCCTCGGCGAGCTTCCCTCCGATGACGATCTGCGCCGTGTCGAAGCCCGCCTCGCCGAATCCGGCTGGAACCTGGTCTGAGACGCACGCCCGTAGGCTGGCGTCATGACGAGCATCCACGCGATCACGCCGGCCGATCGGACCGAATGGGGGATGCTGTGGAACGGCTATCTCACGTTCTACGAGGCGGAGATCGCTGCCGACGTCACCGACCACACCTTCGGCAGGCTGGTCGACGATGTCGAACTCCATGGGGCGATCGCACGTGACGACGACGGCCGCGCCGTCGGCATCGTGCACTGGCTGACCCATCCCGCGACCTGGAGCAGGGCCCCGTACTGCTACCTCGAGGATCTCTTCGTGGCCCCAGACGTGCGCGGCGGCGGCGCGGGACGCGCCCTGATCGCGCACGTGAAGGACTGGGCCGAGAGCCACGGCAGCGCCAAGGTCTACTGGCTCACGCAGGAGAGCAACGACACCGCACGGAGCCTGTACGACCGCGTCGCCACCCACACGGGCTACACCCATTACCAGATCGCGCTCTGACGCCTGCGGAACAAGGCGGCGGCCGGCCGCGTTGACCACCTCGTGAGCATCTTCGACAGCGTGGTGATCGGCGCAGGGCAAGCCGGTCTGTCGACGTCGTACCATCTGAGCCGCCTGGGCATCCGCCACGTCGTGCTCGACGCTGACGACGAACCCGGAGGTGCGTGGCGGCACCGCTGGGACGCGCTGACCATGCGCGATGTGCACGGTGTCGCCGAGCTCCCCGGCGAGACTCCGCCTCCGCGCGACGCCCAGCGCGCGAACGTCGCGGTGCCGGCCTACTTCGCGGCCTACGAGAAGTCGCATCGGCTGCCGGTCGTCCGGCCGGTGCGGGTGGATCGGGTCGATGACGAGGACGGCGTGCTCGTCGTCCGTGCAGGCGAGCGCGAGTGGCGGTCCAGGACGCTGGTCAACGCCACCGGCACGTGGACGCATCCGTTCATCCCGCACTATCCCGGCATGGAGACGTTCCTCGGCGAGCAGCTGCACACCGTCGACTACCCGGGTCCCGAGCACTTCCTCGGCAGGCGCGTGCTGGTGGTGGGCGGCGGCGCCTCGGCGGTGCAGTTCCTCGGCGCACTCGCACCCATCACCGACACACTGTGGGCCACGCGCCGTGAACCGGTGTGGCGTGACGACGACTTCACCCCTGAGGCTGGGGCCGCGGCCGTCGCGCTCGTCGAGCAGCGGGTCGCGCGCGGCCTGCCGCCGCAGAGCGTCGTCAGCGTGACCGGACTCATGCTCCGCCCTCAGGAGCGCGAGGCCGAGCGGCTCGGCGCGTACGCCGCCCGACGGCCGATGTTCGAGCGCATCGAGCCCGACGGCGTGCGCTGGGCCGACGGCTCCTTCGAGCGCGTCGACGTGATCCTGTGGGCCACCGGCTTCCGCTCGGCCGTCGGCCACCTCGCGCCGCTGCGTCTGCGCTCGTCCGCCGGTGGGATCCAGCTCGACCGCAGGGGCCGGGGCACGACGGCGGTGGCCGACCCGCGGGTGCAGCTCGTGGGCTACGGACCGTCGGCGAGCACGATCGGCGCGAACCGGGCGGGGCGCTCGGCGGCGAAGGGCGTGCAGCGGATGCTGTCGGCCGAGCTCGCCGAGACCCGCTGACGAGCGCCGGACTCGTGATCGGTAGCGCGAGCCAGGGTCGATAGCCTGAGCACATGCTCCGCATCGTGATCCTGATCGTCTGGCTGCTGCTGTCGGCGTGGCTTCTCGTCTGGACGGGCGAAGGCCTGTTCGGCGTGAACCAGCGCCAGTCGATCCTGCCGTTCTCCGGAGAGGACACCCTCGGCGCGCCGATCATGATCGGCGTCGCCTGGGGGCTGATCCTGACCTTCGGCGGCACGATGTCGGGTCTGGGGCGCCGAAAGAGGGTGAAGGGCGAGGCTCACATCGGCGTGGGCCGCATCGTCGAGGTGTCCCGCACCGGACTGACCGTGAACGACGTGCCGCAGTACGACCTCTTCATCAGGGTCACGCCCGGCAGCGGGGACGAGTTCGTCGCCCAGTTGCGGATGCTCGTCGACGCGAGCGACTTCGCGGCCCTCCAGGTCGGCCAGCCGGTGCCGGTGCGCTACAGCCTCACGGACCAGGACACCGTGGAGCTCGCCGACTTCAGCGACCCCGCGGTGCGCGACGCGATGCTCCAGTGGCGCATCGACCGCGGTCTCATCGATCCGCGGCTCGTGAAGGCGAGGACGACGGGCACGCAGGTGCCGGCATCCGTCCTCGAGATGCGGCCGACCGGCCGCAGGCTGGAAGGGCAGAGCGAACTCGTGCTGAAAGTGCTGATGGCGCCGGAGGGCGCCGAGACCTGGGAAGCCGAGACGACCGTGTTCGCGTACCCGCAGGCGCTCTCGCACTTCCAGGTCGGCGCTCCGATCTGGGCGTTCTACCGACGAGAGGATCCGCACACCGTGGCGGTCACGATCGAGAAGGAGGACGCGCGATGAACATCCTCGACACCCTGATCTGGCTGGTGAACTTCCCCGCATCGCACGGCTACGCCATGGTGTTCATCGCGGGATTCTCGATCCTGGGGCTCTTCGCGATGTCGGCGGCGGGCACCGCGCCCGGCGGCGCGCTGCGACGGGTCCGCGAGCGGGAGGGCCTCCTGAGGGAGACCGGCCCGCAGCCCGGTCGGATCGCCGGTCGCGTCCGGCGCATCGGATTCCGCGTGCTCGCCTTCCTGATGCTCGCGAACCTCGTGATCGGGATCCTCAGCCTCACCGGCGTCCCCGTCACCCGGGCGTACATCTACGAGCACGGCCAGCCGACGTCCGCGACGCTCGATGGCGACTGGGTGACCTTCACGACCGCCACCGGCGTCGAGTACACCCTGGAGAGCAACTTCTTCACCTCGGCCGCCTATCCCGACCGCGACGCGTACATCCCGTCGGGGGAGCCGGTGACGGTGCGCTACCTGCCGGGCCACCCGCAGGCGTTCGTGATCGACAGCACCCAGGGGCAGCGCTGACGTCGGGAGGGGAGCGTAGGGTGAGAGCATGTCCCGTGTCATCGTCTTCGGCGGCCACGGCCGCATCGCTCTCCTGCTCGCGCCCCTTCTCGTCGCGCGTGGCGTCGAGGTGACCTCGGTCATCCGCAATCCCGATCATTCAGCCGATGTCGAGGCCGGAGGGGCGCACCCTCTGGTCGCCGACGTCGAGCAGCTCGACACCGCGGCGCTCGCGGAGATCATCCGCGGCCACGACGCCGTCGTCTGGTCGGCGGGCGCGGGCGGGGGCGCTCCGCAGCGCACCTACGCGGTCGACCGCGACGCTGCCATCCGCACCATGGACGCCGCAGTGCTCGCCGACGTGCCGCGCTACGTGATGGTCTCCTGGATCGGCTCGACGGCTGATCACGGCATCCCCGAGGACGCAGACTTCTTCCCCTACGCCGACGCCAAGTGGGCGGCCGACGAGCACCTGCGCGGCACGGACCTCGAGGGAACGATCCTCGGCCCTGGCACGCTGACCTTCGACGAGCCGACCGGACGCATCCGCCTCGACCCTGAGGGGCGCGGCGAGGTCTCGCGTGCCGACGTCGCCGCAGTGATCGTCGCGACGCTCGATTCGCCGGCGACGATCGGACGCACCATCCGCTTCGGCAACGGCACCGGCGAGAGCTCGGTTCCGATCGCCGAGGCCCTGTCGAGCTGATGGACATGCGGCGTGCTGGCGCTGCCGTGCTCGCGCTGCTCGTCGTCGCGATGCCGGGAGCCCTCGGTCCTCTCGCGACAGCCGCACCCGCCGTCCACGCGGCCGTGACGGAAGAAGCCGACGGGCCCGCAGCGCGCGCGGCCGATCTCGTCGCGGACATGACGACGGCCGAACAGGCCGCGAGCGTGATCATGGGACACATCCCGACCACCGACCCCGCAGCCCTGAACGCGTACATGACGCAGGGGCTCGGGGGCTTCATCCTGATGGGGGCGAACGTGCCGGCCGCGGCCGGTGATCTGCCGGCGATCACGGCTGCCCTGGCCGTGGACCCCTCGCTCCCTCCGCTCATCGCCATCGACCAGGAGGGCGGGATCGTCTCCCGCCTGAGCACCGACACGTATCCGGCATCCACGTCGTTGAAGTCGCAGCCGGTCGATGCGACTGCTGCCGCATTCGCCGCTCGCGCCTCCCTGGTCGCCCGGGCCGGCATCACGGTGAACTTCGGCACCGTCGCCGACGTCACCGCCGATCCGTCGTCGTTCATCTTCGGCCGGGCGCTCGGTACGGATCCGCAGGCGTCGGCCGATCGGGTGGCGGCCGCGACCACGGCTCAGGAGCAGTTCCTCGCCTCGACGCTCAAGCACTTCCCCGGTCACGGCGCTGCTCCCGGCGACTCGCATCAGGCGATCCCGTCGACGGGCGAGTCCCTCGAGCAGTGGCGGTCGTCGGATGCGGTGCCGTTCGCGGCCGGAGTGCAGGCCGGAGCGTCGGTGCTCATGTTCGGTCACCTCGCGTACACGGCGGTCGACACCGCCCCGGCCTCGCTGTCGGCGCGCTGGCACGAGATCGCCAGGAGGGATCTGGGATTCGAGGGTGTGATCGTGACCGACGACCTGGGCATGCTGCTGTCCTCCGGCCTCCCCGAGTACCGCGATCCCGTCGCCGACGCGGTGGCGGCGCTGGCCGCGGGCAACGATCTCGTGCTGATGATCGCCGGATCGACGCCGGACACGGCAGGGCAGATGGCGGCCGGGATCGTCGCGGCGGTGGAGAGCGGCGCCCTCCCGGCCGAACGCCTCGCAGACGCCGCCACCCGCGTCCTCACGCTGCGGCTGAGGCTCTCCGCCGCTGCGAGCGCGGACTGGGCGCTGTGCCCTACGTGCGAACCGGCGAGCTGAGCCAGGCGCCGAGCAGAGCCCCGCGCAGCGCCGCGCCGCGTTCGGCGAATCCGCGCTGCTGTCGCACGTACTCGGCCTTGCCCTCCGCAGTCTCGATCGGCACGGGGACGACGCCCCAGCCGGTGAGATCGTAGGGCGCGGCCTGCATGTCGAGCAGTCGGATGTCGCGTGCGAGCTCGAAGGTGTCGAGAAGCAGCTCGCCGGGGATCAGCGGGCCGAGCTTCATCGCCCATTTGTACAGATCCATGCCGGCGTGCAGGCACCCCGGCTGCTCGAACAGCGGCTGATCGTCTCGCGTGAGGGGAGTCCGGTTGCGGGGGACGGCGTCCGGCGTGAAGAAGCGGAAGGCGTCGAAGTGCGTGCAGCGGAGGTCGTGGCTCTCGACCACGGCGTCGGTCGCGGCCTGCCCCAGCCTCAGCGGCACCGGATGCCGATGCTCGTCCTCCCGGTAGACCATGGCCCATTCGTGCAGGCCGAAGCAGCCGAACTGCCCCGGTCGCGAGGCGGTGCGCCGCAGCATCCGCTCGATGAGGCGTGCGAGCTCGGGTTTGCCGTCGGCGAAGGCGTCGGCGTCGGGGGTGACGTCGTCACCGCTCCTGGAGTACCAGCGCCACGCGGTGCGCTCCGGGGCGTCCTGCAGCGTGACACCTGCGCCGGGATGCCAGCGGCGCAGCTGTGCGGGCTTGTACGCGTAGTACGTGAACAGGAAGTCCCACACCGGGTGCTTCTCGCGACGCGAGGCCCGTTCGCGATGCTCCGCCGTGAGAGCATCCGCGCGCTCCTGGTGCGCCTGCGCGCGCGCCGTCCATTCGGCACGGGTGAGCAGGTGAGAAGGCACCTCTCGAGGATAGACGCCCAGCATGCGTGCGGCCCCGGCGGGTACAATCGAGCCACCCGATCCCGACGTAGGACCTCCGCATGCCCGCTCACGCTCTGTCCGACGCGACCCCGGTGTTCGTCGACCCGCGAGGTCGACGACGGCGCTGGGCCGTGGTCGCCGCATGGATCGGCTCTGCCATCGCAGCGACCTATCTGGCGCTGGTGGTCAGCGCCCTGCTGGGAGGCCCGACGATCAACGCGCCGTTCTTCCCGTCTCCCGTCGGCGCGAGCGCGGAACTGCCGCTGCCGGCGCCGTCGCCTCAAGATCTGACGGCGGGGACGCCGGATCCTGTCGTCCCCGACGACTCGCAGGCCGCTGTCGACATGACGAGCCAGCCGGCGTCGACGGAACCCGCCGTGGTCACCGACCCCGCAGTCACGCCGGTGACTCCCGATGTGCCGGACGCACCGGGCAACAGCGGATCGGCCCCCGGTCAGGACGTCAGCGCGACGTCGCCCGGGGCTGACAACCGGGCAGCCCCAGATCCGCACAGCACGGGCCGCCCCCAGCCGTGAACACCGCACGACCCGTGCGGGTGCGCGCGCACTGGGTGTCTCTCGTGATCGTGCTTCTCGCGATCGGTGCCGCACTGGCCGTGCAGGGATACACGCAGCATCTGTCCAGTCTCGGCGATCGCTCATCCGACGCGGACGCCTCGACGCATGCGGTTCCCGCCGACGCCGCGGCTGGTCCGCCGATCCTCGACCCTGGCGCGACGGGCGGCGCGGTCGCCCCCCGCACGGGAGCACTCGCTCTCACGTTCGACGACGGTCCCGATCCGGTGTGGACGCCGAAGATCCTCGACGTTCTCGCCGAGCACCATGTGCACGCGACGTTCTTCGTCGTCGGAACCGCCGCGGCCGAGCATCCCGACCTCGTCCGGCGCATGATCGAGGAGGGGCACGAGGTCGGGGTGCACACCTTCACCCATGTCGACCTCGCGACGGTTCCACAGTGGCGCCGCGATCTCGAGTTCCGCGCCGCACAGTCGGCTCTCGCCGGTGCGTCCGGCATCACCTCGTCGCTGTTCCGACCGCCGTACAGCTCGTCGCCCGCCGCCCTGACCGACGGCACCTGGTCGGTCATCGTCGATGCCGCAGATCGCGGCTACGTCTCCGTGCTGTCGAGCCTCGACAGCAGAGATTGGGAGCGCCCAGGGGTCGCGCAGATCGTGCACAACGCCACCCCCACCGGCGGCGACAGCGGCGACGTGCTGCTGATGCACGACGGGGGAGGCGACCGCTCCGAAACCGTGGCGGCCCTCGACGAGCTGCTGGCGGAGTACGAAACCGCCGGCATCGACGTGACCACGGTGAGCGACGCCGCAGGTCTCACCGGCGCCACGGCTTCAGCATCGGCCGCCGATCGTGCCGGGGGCATCGCCGTGCTGGCCGCTCTCAGGATCAGTTCTCTCGTCGTGACCCTGATCAGCATCGCGCTTGTCGCCAGCGGCGCCGTGATGCTCATCAGGGCGGTGCTCGTCACGGCGCTCGCGGTGCGGCATCGCCGTGGTGCGGTGGCTGCGGCCCGACGACGCACGTGGCGGTACCCCGGCGTCGTGTCGGTCATCGTTCCCGCACACAATGAAGAGGCGGGGATCGAAGCCGCGGTGCGCTCGATCGCCGCATCGAATCGACCGGTCGAGATCATCGTGGTGGACGACGGGTCGACGGATGCGACAGCGGAGATCGTCTCTCGTCTCGATCTGCCGCAGGTCTCCCTGATCATGAAAGCCAACGGCGGCAAACCATCGGCGCTGAACGCGGGGATCGCCGCGGCCACGGGCGACCTGATCGTGATGGTCGACGGAGACACGGTGTTCGAGGAGGACACCGTCGAGCGTCTAATCCAGCCGTTCGCCGACCCGGCTGTCGGCGCGGTCTCGGGCAACACCAAGGTCGCCAACCGCGACGGTGTGCTCGGAGCGTGGCAGCACATCGAATATGTGGTCGGCTTCAACCTGGACCGGCGACTCTTCGACGTCGCGGAGTGCATGCCGACCGTTCCGGGTGCGATCGGCGGCTTCCGGCGTGAGGCGCTGCAGGGCGTCGGCGGTGTGAGCGACGACACCCTCGCCGAGGACACGGATCTCACCATGGCGCTGTGCAGAGATGGCTGGCGTGTCGTCTATCAGGATGATGCGCGGGCATGGACAGAGGCGCCCGCGACCATCGGCGCCCTGTGGAAGCAGCGTTACCGGTGGTGCTATGGGACGCTGCAGGCGATGTGGAAGCACCGCGGCGCCCTCGTGGAGCGCGGGTCGGGGGGAAAGCTGGGTCGCCGCGGGCTGGTCTACCTGCTCATCCTCCAAGTCATGCTGCCGCTGTTCGCCCCGGTCGTCGACGTCTTCGCCGTGTACGGTGTGCTGTTCCTGGATCCGTTGCGCATCGCGGCGCTGTGGCTCGGGTTCCTCGGCATCCAGCTCGCCATGGCCGTGTACGCCTTCAAGATCGACGGCGAGAGACTCGCTCCGCTGTGGACGTTGCCGCTGCAGCAGGTCGTCTATCGACAGCTCATGTACCTCGTGGTGATCCAGTCCGTGTTCACCGCCGTGGCCGGCACCCGGCTGCGCTGGCACCGCATGCAGCGCTACGGCAGCCTCAAGATTCCGCAGAACGTCGCCTGACCCACTGGGTTCCTGAGCCCGTCGAAGCGTCAGTGCAGGATGCCGACGTCGCCGAGCAGATCGCGGAGTCCGGCGCCGTCCTCCGCGCTCACCCACGGGGCGGTGTGCGGGGCGTGCTCCTCCTGGTCGGCGCGGCCGCCGGCCAGCACCGCCTCGGCGGGGAGCAGACGGCGGATCGCGACCGCCGCGACGGCGTCCGGATGCTCGTCCATGAACTCCGAGTAGATGGACTCGTCGTGCTGACCGTCGTCGCCGATGAGCAGCCACTGCACGTGCGGGAACTCGGTGGCAAGACGACGGAGATTGGTGAGCTTGTGCTCGCGTCCGCTGCGGAACCAGCGATCGTGCGTGGGCCCCCAGTCGGTGAGGAGCATGGCCCCGGCCGGGAAGAGGTGCCGACCCAGGAAGCGCTTGAGGGTCGGGGCCACGTTCCAGGCACCAGTGGAGAGGTACACCATGGGCGCGCCCGGATGCTGGCGCAGCAGCTGATCGAGGAGCACCGCCATGCCGGGCACGGGGAGGCGGGCGTGCTCGTCGACGACGAACGAGTTCCAGGCGGCGATGAACGGGCGAGGGAGTGCCGTGACCATCACGGTGTCGTCCACATCGCACACCACGCCGAAGGTCGTGCTCTCGGCCACGACGAACGCCGTCGCCTCGATCGGGGGCTGACCTTCGACGGAGACCGTGAAGGTCTGCCAGCCGGGCGCGAGGTCGGCATCGATGACGGCGTCGATCACGCCGCCGCGGTCGGCCACGACGTGGTGGGTCGTCTCGCCGATGCGCACCGTCACCTTCGCGAAGCTCACGGGGATGCCGACGAAGCTGCGCCAACCGCGCACGCTCGCCGGCTCACCGGTCTCGGTGCTCCGCTGCGGCGGCACGATCAGCACGCGGCCGACCACGCGGACCCAGCCGGGACCGCCGTAGCCGGGGAAGGGGACGATCGTCGCCGTGCGTCCCCGACGGCGCGCTCGGCCCTCTCGCCACACGTGCAGGCGGTGTTCGAGTCGGGCGAACCAGTGGATTCTGGCGGCCGAGGGGGATGAGGCCATTGCCTCAGTCTTTCACGTCGCTGCCGGCGTCCGCGTCGTCGGAGTCGAGATGGCGTCGCTCCACCCGGGCGATGACCTTCTTGCTGAGCAGCGCCAGCAGCAGGAACACGATGATGATGCCCACGAAGATGTACCCGGCGAAGTGCACCCGGTCGGCGAGCTCGTCGAAGCTGCCGACCGCGAGGGAGGTGATGCTCACGTAGGCCGTCGCCCACACCAGGCAGGCGGGAGCCGTCCACGCCAGGAAGCGCCGGTACGAGTAGTGGCTCATCCCGACGGTGAGGGGGACGAGGGAGTGCAGCACGGGGAGGAAGCGGGAGAGGAAGATCGCGATGCCGCCGCGGCGCGCCAGGTAGCGCTCCGCCCGCACCCAGTTGTGCTCGCCGACGCGTCGACCGACCCATGACGCCCGGATGTGCGGGCCGATCCAGCGGCCCAGGCCGAAGCCGATGCTTTCGCCGATGAGCGCGCCGATGACGACCGCGATCACCATGGCGACGCCCTGCAGAGGACTCGTGATCCCGATCGAGGCGACCAGGACGACGGTGTCGCCGGGGAAGACGAGCCCGATCAGGATGCTCGTCTCCAGCATGACCGCGAGGCCGGCGAGCAGCGTGCGTGCGAGGGGATCGATCGACCGCATGAACTCGATCAGCCACGGCACGAAGTCATTCACGCCACGAGACTACGCCGGACGACGCGATCTAGGCTGGAATGGTGCCCGAACCTCTGTCCGTCCGCGCCGTGACCGCACGGGTCGATCCGGCCGCGCTCTTCCTCTCTCTCGAGGCGAGCTCGCCCGACGTCTTCTGGCTCGATGCCGGAGCGGGCGCCGCCGAAGGGTGGAGCTTCGTCGGCACGGGAGTGGTGGACGACTTCCCCGTCGAGGTGCGCATCGACGGGCGGCAGGCCGAGGGCATCCCGTTCTCCGGTGGCCGGGTGGGGTGGTGCGACTACGAGACCGGGGCACGCAACGCCGGGGCGCCCGCAGCCGAGGCCATGGGCAGCGCCTGGATGCGCGCCACGAGGATGGCGGCCTTCGATCATGCGACGGGGGAGACCTGGGCGCTCGCCGGAGCGGCGGATCTCGACCAGTGGACGCAGGTGCTCAGCGCACCTCGCCGGCCGGCATCCGTTCCCCCCGTCACGACCGCTCCTGCGGTGTCGGCGCGTCACACGCCGTCCGAGTACGCGGCGCTGATCGAGCAATGCCGCCGGCTCATCAGGGCCGGCATCGCCTACCAGCTGTGCCTGACGACGCGTTTCACCGTGCCCGGCTCGCACGACGCCGTCGCGGCCTATCTGCGGCTGCGCGACGCGACCCCTGCGCACCACGGCGGCTTCATCCGCATCGGCGGCCGCTCGCTGCTCAGCGCGAGCCCCGAGCAGTTCCTGCACGTCGAGGGGGGAACGATCCGGACGAAGCCGATCAAGGGCACCCGTCCCAGAGGCGCGGACGCGGAGTCGGATGCCGCGCTCGCCGCGGAGCTCCTGGCCGACCCCAAGGAGCGCGCCGAGAACGTGATGATCGTCGACCTCATGCGCAACGACCTCTCGCGCGTGTGCGATCCCGGCTCCATCCGCGTCGACGGACTGTGGACGGTCGAGAGCTATCCGGCCGTGCACCAGCTGGTCAGTACGGTCAGCGGAAGGGCGTCGGGAGGGACGACGGTGGGGATGCTGCTCGACGCGACCTTCCCTGCGGGCAGCATGACGGGTGCACCCAAGCTGTCGGCGATGACGCGGCTGCACGAACTCGAAGGCGGTCAGCGCGGCGTCTACGCGGGCTGCTTCGGATACGTCGGAGACGACGGAGCGGTCGACCTCGCGATGGTGATCCGCAGCGTCGTGATCGATGCCGAGCAGGCCGTGGTGGGTGCGGGCGGGGGGATCACCTGGCACTCGGTCGCGGCATCCGAAGTCGCCGAGGTGGCCACCAAGGCCCGCGCGCCGCTGGCTGCGCTCGGGGCCGGAATGCCTGCGCACTGGGGTTCGGATATCCTGAACTGATCCCGCTTTTTCCTTCAGATTGGTTGTGCGTTCGTTGTCTGAGACCTTCTCCACTGCTCCCGCCGAAGACGAGGCACCCTCGGCGCACGCCATTCAGGCCAAGTGGCAGAAGTACTGGGCCGACAACGAGACCTTCGTCACCGGCGGCGCCGACGACAAGCGGCCGCGTCGCTACGTGCTCGCGATGTTCCCGTACCCCTCCGGCGACCTGCACATGGGTCACGCCGAGAACTACCTGTACTCCGACATCGTGGCGCGCTTCTGGCGCCACCGCGGCCACAACGTGCTCAACCCGATCGGCTGGGACTCCTTCGGCCTGCCGGCCGAGAACGCGGCCATCCGCCGCGGTGCCGACCCGCGCGAGTGGACCTACCAGAACATCGACCAGCAGAAGGCCGGCTTCCGCGCCTACGGCGTCTCCTTCGACTGGACGCGGGTTCTGCACACCTCCGACCCCGAGTACTACCGCTGGAACCAGTGGCTGTTCCTGAAGCTCTACGAGCGCGGTCTGGCGTACCGCAAGAAGAGCCCGGTGAACTGGTGCCCCAACGACCAGACCGTGCTCGCGAACGAGCAGGTCGTCGACGGGCGGTGCGAGCGCTGCGGCGCCGAGGTCATCAAGAAGAAGCTGACCCAGTGGTACTTCCGCATCACGGACTACGCCGACCGCCTGCTCGACGACCTGAACCAGCTCGAGGGCTTCTGGCCGTCGAAGGTGCTGCAGATGCAGCGCAACTGGATCGGCCGCTCCATCGGGGCCGACGTCGACTTCCGCATCGAGGGTCGCGATGAGCCGGTCACGGTCTTCTCGACCCGCCCCGACACGCTGCACGGCGCCACCTTCTTCGTCGTCGCCCCTGACGGCGAGCTCGCGGCCGAGCTGGCCGCCGAAGCGCCCGACGAGGTGCGCGATCGCTTCCGGTCGTACCTGGCGGACGTGCAGAAGACGACCGACATCGATCGCCAGGCCACCGACCGCCCGAAGACCGGCGTGTTCCTGGAGCGCTACGCGATCAACCCCGTCAACGGCGAGAAGCTGCCGATCTGGGCGGCCGACTACGTGCTGGCCGACTACGGCCACGGCGCGGTCATGGCCGTGCCCGCGCACGACCAGCGCGACCTCGACTTCGCGCGAGCCTTCGACCTGCCGGTCAAGGTCGTCGTCGACACGACCGCGCCCATCACCGGCGCCATGCCCGTGATCGAGGTCGACGACGAGGGCGTGCCGATCGACACCGGCGCCGCACTGGATGAGCAGAACCCGGCATCCACGGGCATCGCGCTGACCGGCGAGGGCCGGATGATCAACTCCGGTCCGCTGAACGGCCTGTCCAAGCGCAACGCGATCGCCCGTGCGATCGAACAGCTCGAGGCATCCGGAACCGGCCGTGCGGCGAAGAACTACCGCCTGCGCGACTGGCTGATCTCCCGCCAGCGCTTCTGGGGCACCCCGATCCCGATGCTGCACACCGACGACGGCCGGATCGTCCCCGTGCCGGAGGACCAGCTTCCGGTGAAGCTGCCGAGCATCGAGGGCCTCGACCTGTCGCCCAAGGGCGCGTCGCCCCTGGGTGCCGCCGAGGGCTGGGTGCGCACCGTCGACCCCGAGACCGGCGACCCGGTGCTGCGCGACCCCGACACCATGGACACGTTCGTCGACAGCTCGTGGTACTTCCTGCGCTTCCTGTCGCCGAACAGCGACACCGTCGCATTCGACCCGAAGGAAGCGGCGCGCTGGGCGCCCGTCGACTCGTACATCGGCGGAGTCGAGCACGCGATCCTGCACCTGCTGTACGCCCGCTTCATCACCAAGGTCCTGTTCGACATGGGGCTGATCGACTTCACAGAGCCGTTCTCGAACCTCATCAACCAGGGCATGGTCATCCTCAACGGCACGAAGATGTCGAAGAGCAAGGGCAACCTGGTGCTGTTCCAGGAGGAGCTCGACGCGCACGGCGCCGACGCGCTGCGCGTGGGCCTCGCCTTCGCCGGCCCCGTGGAAGACGACAAGGACTGGGCCGACGTCTCGACCACCGGCGCCCAGAAGTTCCTGGCGCGCGCGATGCGCATCGCCGGCGAGGTGTCGAGCCCCGTCGACGTCGTGTTCGACGGCGGAGACGCGGCGCTGCGCCGCGCGACGCACAAGCTGCTGTCCGAAGCCCCGGCGCTGGTCGAGCAGACGAAGTTCAACGTGCTGGTCGCCCGTCTGATGGAACTCGTGAACGTCACCCGCAAGACGATCGACGGGGCGGCTGGTCCCGCCGATCCCGCCGTGCGCGAAGCCGCGGAGACGATCGCCGTGATGCTCGATCTCATCGCCCCGCACACCGCGGAGGAGATGTGGGAGATCCTCGGGCACGAGCCGTCGGTGGGCCTCGTCACCTGGCGTTCGGCCGACCCCGCGCTCCTCGTCGAGGACACGATCACCGCGGTCGTGCAGGTGGGCGGCAAGGTTCGCGCCCAGCTCGAGGTGTCCGCGCGCATCGGCGAGGCCGAGCTCGAGGCACTCGCCCGCGCCGACGAGCGCGTGCTCCGGTCGATCGGCGACAAGGAGATCGTCAAGATCGTCGTCCGGGCTCCGAAGATCGTCAGCTTCGTCGTCAAGGGCTGAATCTCCCTCCACCGGTCCGTGACCCGAACGGGTTCTCCACGGGTCGCGCATCCGAGGGATCGAGGCGTCCGCCCGCAGGCTTAGCGTGGGCGGATGCCCGACTCCCAGCCGCCGCTCGCGCCGCCCCGCAAGCTGCGGCTGAGCGTCGGCGCCGCGGTCGTGCTCGGCCTCGTCGTGCTCTCGGCGGCCGTCGGTCTCGGGATCATGCGCGGGCAGGCCGCGCCCACCGAGACCGTGCCGCTGCCGGAATCGACGGGCGCGCCCAGCGGTGAGCTCTACGTGCACGTCCTCGGCGCGGTGCAGGCACCCGGCCTCTACGTGCTCGAACTCGACGCCCGGCTCGTCGACGCAGTCGCCGCAGCGGGCGGCACGACCGACGATGCCGACCTCGCTGCGATCAATCTGGCTCGCATCCTCACCGACGGCGAGCAGATCGTCGTGCCGACGATCGGAGCGGGCGCCGGCTCCGAGGGAGGTCCGGCTGCGCCGCCCGGTGATACCCGGATCGACCTGAACACGGCGGATCAGGCGGCTCTCGAGACCCTTCCGCGCATCGGTCCCGCCTTGGCCGAGCGGATCATCGCCTGGCGAGATGAGAACGGCCGATTCGCCTCGGTCGACGATCTGCTGGCGGTGCCGGGAATCGGCGAGAAGATGCTCGAGGGCATCCGCGACGGAGTGCGGGTGTGAGGCGCGACCTGCGCCTGCTTCCGCTGGCGGCCGCCGTCTGGGCGGTGGCGCTGCTGTGCGTGTTCGTCCCCGCAACCGCCGTCTGGGCCGTCGGCGCAGGCATCGTCGCCGCGATCACGGCGCTGGCGATCTGGCGCCGACGAGGCGCTCTCGTCGTCGTCATCCTCGCGTCCGGCGCCGCGGTCGCTCTCTCCGCGCTGCTCGCGCTGCCGGGGCGTGCCGAGGCCACGGCATGGGAAGGCCGGATCGTCGAGGCGACCGCCGAGATCATATCATCGGCCTCGGTCGGGCAGGACGGGCGGCTGTGGTTCGAGGCGCAGCTCAGCGGGATCGGACCGCCCGGCGCCGTCGGGCGCGCGGATGCGCCCGTTCGCATCGGCGTCGATCCGGGCGACGGATTCGACATGGGCGCCGGCATCAGGATCACGGGCCAAGCCGCCCGGACGGATGCCGGAGAGCGATCCGCGATCGTCCTGTTCGCGAGTTCTGCGGAAGTGGTGCGGACGGCATCCGGCGTCTTCGCTCTCGCGGCCGACATGAAGCGCGACTTCGTCGCACGCTCGACGACCCTGCCCGAACCGGGCGCGGGTCTTCTGCCCGGGCTGGCGGTCGGCGACACGCGCGCCGTATCCGCGGAGCTGAACGACGACATGCGCGCGAGCGGCCTGAGCCACCTCACGGCGGTGTCCGGAGCGAACTGCGCGATCGTCGTCGGCGCCGTGTTCTGGCTCGTGGCGCTGTGCGGCGGCGGTCGACGGCTGCGCGTCGCGGTCGCCATAACGGCACTCGCCGGGTTCGTCGTGCTCGTGACGCCGGAGCCGAGCGTGATCAGGGCAGCGGCGATGGCGGCGGTCGCGATGCTGTCGGTGCTGCTCGGGCGGCCGAGCGCGGGCGCGGGAATGCTCGCGCTGTGCGCCGCAGGCATCCTCATCGCCGATCCCTGGCTCGCCTCGACGCCCGGGTTCGCGCTGTCCGTCGTCGCCTCCGGAGCGCTCATCCTGCTCGCCCCGCCGCTCGCACGGGGCATGCAGCGGTGGATGCCCCGGCTCGTCGCTCTCGCGATCGCCGTGCCGCTCGCGGCGCAACTCGCCTGCGGCCCGATCATCGCGCTGTTCGCCGAGCAGCAGTCGCTCATCGGCGTCGCTGCGAACATGATCGCCGATCCCGCGGCGCCGGTCGCGACCGTGATCGGTCTGCTCGCCTGCCTGGCAGCCCCCATCCCGCCGCTCGCCGACCTGCTCGCCGCGTCGGCATGGCTGCCGGCCGCCTGGATCGCGACGACCGCCACGGTGAGCGCCGATCTTCCCCTCGCCGAGCTGTCGCTCGTCCCAGGGATCGGCAGCGCTCTGCTCGTCGCGGCGGTCAGCGCGGCGTTCGGCGTCGTGCTGATCGGTCAGCGCGACGCCGCAGTGCTGATCAGGCCCCTGCGCTGGGTGCGCCGAGCGTCGGCCGCCGTGATCGTCGTGGTGCTGTCGCTGGGATCGTCGCACCTGCTGCTCGCCGGTCCGCTGGCGACGGCCACGAGCCCGGACGGGTGGTCCATCGCCGCGTGCGACGTCGGCCAGGGGGACGGGCTGGTCGTGCGATCGCAGGGAGAGGTCGCGGTGATCGACACGGGGCCGGAGCCCGGCCCGCTCGAGGACTGCCTGCGTGCCCTCGGCATCGATCACGTCGACCTGCTCGTGCTGACGCATTTCGACCTCGATCACGTCGGAGGAGTCGACGCCGTGGAGGGTCGGGTCGGCACGGTCCTGCACAGCCCGCCCGGCGACGTGCAGGACGAGCGGATGCTGGCGCGGCTCGCCGACGGGGGAGCAGAGGTGGTCGATGCGACGGCCGGCCTGTCGGGAACCCTGGGCAGTGCGTCCTGGACGGTGCTGTGGCCGCAGCGAGGCTCCACGGTGTTCCCTCCGGGGAACGACTCGAGCGTCGTCATGCTCATCGAGGGCGGCGGAGTGCCGAAGTCGCTGTACCTGGGAGATTTGTCGGCGCAGGCGCAGCGGATGCTCCTGCGCACCGCCCATCTCGGCAGCGGCTTCGCGGTCGTGAAGGTCGCGCATCACGGCAGCGCCGACCAGGACCCGGGCCTGTACGAGGCGCTGCAGCCGATCGTCGCGGTGATCAGCGTCGGCGAGGGCAACGACTACGGTCATCCTCGCGACGAGATCCTCGCCGTGCTCGACGCGCTGGGCGCACACGTGCTGCGCACGGATCAGCAGGGTCGCGTGCTCCTCGGGGTGGACGACGGAGAACTCGAGGTGTGGACTGGCGGGGGATGACCCGCACGGGCGGCCGCGTCGGCGGCCCCGGGTAGGCTGAGATCATGGCAGCTTCGCGTACCCCGGCACGAGGAACCGCGAAGGCGGCCAAGATCCCGCAGGTGTCGTGGCGCGATCCCCGCCCGGCATCCGTCGTCCTCGTCTTCGGGCCTGAAGAGGTCTGCGCCGAGCGTGCGATCGCCGGCGTGCGCGACTATCTGCGCGCCGAAGATCCGGCTCTCGAGGTCAGCGACGTCCGCGCCGACGACTACGCGCCCGGCACCCTGCTGTCGCTGACGTCTCCGTCGCTGTTCGGCGAGCCCCGCCTGGTCCGGGTCTCGGGCGTCGAGAAGTGCTCCGACGCCTTCCTGCAGGAGGCCGTCTCCTATCTCGATCACCCTCAAGAGGGAGCGACGGTGCTGCTGCGGCACACCGGAGCCAGTGTCCGCGGCAAGAAGCTGCTCGACGCTCTGCGAGCGGGAACCGGCGACGGCATCGAGATCCCGGTGCCCGCCATCAAGCGCGACAACGACCGCGCCGACTTCGCGGCGGGGGAGTTCAAGGCGGCCAAGAAGCGCATCGCACCGCAGGCGCTCCGGGCGCTCGTCTCGGCATTCGCCGACGACGTCACCGAGCTCGCGGCGGCCTGCCAGCAGCTGATCGGAGACGTCGAAGGCGACGTCACGGAAGAGACCGTCACCAAGTACTACGGCGGTCGCGTCGAGGTCTCCGCCTTCGTCGTCGCCGACACCGCGATCGCAGGCAGATACGGTGAGGCTCTGATCGCCCTCAGACACGCGCTCGCATCCGGAGCCGATCCGGTTCCCATGGTCGCGGCCTTCGCGATGAAGCTGCGCACGATGGCGCGCGTCGCCGGAAACCGCGAGCCGAGCCGCCAGCTCGCGCAGCGCCTCGGCATGAAGGACTGGCAGGTCGACCGCGCCCGCCGCGACCTCGCCGGATGGAACGAGCGCTCGCTTGGCATGGCGATCCAGGCCACGGCCAGAGCGGATGCCGAGGTGAAGGGCGCCGCGCGCGACCCGATCTTCGCCCTGGAGCGCATGGTCACCATGATCGCCACACGCCAGCCGTTCGGAGAACAGGCATGAGACTTCTGCTCATCCGTCACGGGCAGACGCCCAGCAACGTCGTCGGCGCGCTCGACACCGCGCGTCCCGGCCCCGGCCTCACCGCCCTCGGGAAGGCTCAGGCCGAGGCGATCCCCGCGGCGCTGGCCGATCAGCCGATCGATGCGGTCTTCGCCTCGCCGCTGATCCGCACACAGCTCACCGCGGCCCCGCTCGCAGAGGCGCGAGATCTCGACATCGAGATACTCGAAGGACTCGAGGAGATCATCGCGGGGCGCTGGGAGATGCGCAACGACATGGATGCGGTGCGCACCTACATGGAGACGGCGAGCCGTTGGGCGGTCGGCGACCTCGATGCGGTGATCGAGGGCGGCGAGTCGGGCCACGAGTTCTTCTCCCGCTACGACAACGCGATCGCGAAGATCGCGGCGGCGAACCCCGCAGCGACTGTCGCCGTCGTGAGCCACGGCGCCGCGATCCGCGTGTGGGCTGCCGCGCGCATCGCCGGTGTCGACCTGACGGAAGCAGCGAAGTGGCGCATCTACAACACCGGGATGTGCGAACTCGACGGCGACCCGCAGAACGGCTGGCAGCTCGTCCGCTGGGTGCGGGAACCACTGGGCGGCGTCGAGCTCGAAGACGCCCGCGCGCTCGACGTCGATCCGCCGGCACTGCGCCCCGGTCGCTGACAGCCCGATCGTCCCATCTGCGACGAGCCGCCGCATCAGCGGTGAGCTTGCCGCATCCGCCGTGCGCTCGTCCCATCCGCAGGCCCAGAATCCGTCTGCACGCCGAGAACGCGGATCCGGGCCTTCAGACGGGATTCCACCCTGCTGACGGGACGACCGACGAAAAAGCCCGCCTCCGAAGAGACGGGCTTTTCACGATTCGATGGCAGCTCAGAGAGCGGCGACCTGCTTGGCGATGGCCGACTTGCGGTTCGCTGCCTGGTTCTGGTGGATGACACCCTTGCTGACGGCCTTGTCGAGCTTGCGGGCCGCGGTCTTCAGCGCTGCCTCGGCAGCAGCCTTGTCACCGGTGGCGACAGCGGCGCGTGCGGCGCGGACGTGCGTCTTCAGCTCGCTCTTCACGGCCTTGTTGCGCTCGTGAGCCTTCTCGTTGGTCTTGTTGCGCTTGATCTGCGACTTGATGTTTGCCACGTGTGGACGCTTTCTGTACAGGAGTTGTTTCGGAGTGCCGGCTGGAGAAGAGGGCTCCTGCACGGCGGTCGTGAGGGAAGAACCCACACGCAAGCCAAGAACCAAGCTTACCAGCATCCGCCCCCATCTCCCTAAATGGAGTGTTCGTCGCGAAACTCGGTCGCGCGGAAGATGGAACCGGGTGCAGAATCATCCCTAACCCGACATCGACGTCAAGGAATGTGCATGACACTCGCTCTCCCGCCCGGATTCCGCTTCTCGGCCGCAACCTCCGCATTCCAGATCGAGGGATCCCGAGAAGCCGACGGGAGAGGACGCTCGATCTGGGACGACTTCCTCGAGGCGCCCGGCGCGATCGTCGACGGATCCACTGCCGACCCCGCATGCGACAGCTATCGGCATCCGGAGTCCGATGTCGCCCTGGCCGCGGGTCTCGGCCTCGACCGCTACCGCTTCTCGATCCAGTGGGCGCGCATTCAGCCCGGGGGAGGCGGGCCGGCGAACACTCTGGCTCTCGATCACTACTCCCGCCTGGTCGATCTGCTCCTCGACGCCGGGGTGACGCCGTTCCCGACGCTGTACCACTGGGAGATGCCCGTCGCCGTCGAAGCTCAGGGCGGCTGGATGAACCGCGACACCGCGGCGCGGTTCGCGGACTACGCGGCTCTCGTCGTCGAACGGCTGGGTGACCGCGTCTCGCACTGGTACACGCTGAACGAGCCTGCCATGACCACCCTCCAGGGATATGCGACGGGAGCGCTGGCCCCTGGCAGGCAGCTGCTCTTCGGCGCGCTGCCGACCGTGCACCATCAGCTGCTGGCGCACGCGGCGGCGACGGAGGCGTTGAGAGCCGGCGGTGCGCAGCGCGTGGGCCTCGTGAACAACCACACCTGGGTGCTGCCGCTGCAGGACACCGCTGCGGACCGCGCGGCCGCGCACGTCTACGACCTGATCCACAACCGCGTCTTCAGCGAGCCGCTCCTCGACGGCGCCTACCCCGACCTCGAGAGCTTCGGGCTCCCGCCGATGCCTGTGCAGGCGGATGACATGACGCGGATCCGAGGATCCGTCGACTTCTACGGCATCAACTTCTACAACCCGACGACCGTGACATCCGCCGCTCCCGAGAGCCCGATCCCGTTCGACATCGTGCCGACGCCCGGGGCTCCGGTCACTGGCTTCGGCCCGGAATGGCCGATCGTGCCGGACGCCCTGCGCGAACTGCTCATCGATCTGAAGGTGCGGCATCCGCATCTGCCGCCCGTGATCATCGGCGAGAACGGCGCATCGTTCCCGGAGTCGGCCGCCGCGGGCCGGATCGACGACCAGAACCGCATCGCCTACCTCGCCGGACATCTGGCCGCCGTCGCCGAGGCGATCGAGGCGGGCGTCGATGTCGAGGAGTACACCGTGTGGTCGCTGCTCGACAACTGGGAATGGGCCGACGGGTACACGCAGCGGTTCGGACTCGTCCACGTCGACTTCGAGACGGGGCAGCGCACACCCAAGGCATCGTATGACTGGTATCGCGATCTGATCGCCCAGCACCGCGGGGAGGACGCGCTATGAGTTCCTCGACGAAGGTCGGCTCCGGCTGGATGACTCTGTTCACTCTCGCGTGGCTCGCGATCTGGACCGTGCAGCTCACGCCGGTGCAGCTGCTGCTGCCGCTGCAGCTGGACACCCCGGAGGACGACTGGATCAGGGGAGTCGTGTCATCGGGACTCGTGCTCGGCATCGGCGGACTCGCGGGCACCATAGCGGGCCCCGTCGCGGGTGCGCTCTCGGATCGCGCGGGGGTGGGACGCCGCCGGCGTCGTCCGTGGGCGCTGAGCGCCGTCTGGCTCACGGCGGTATGTCTCGCCGTGACCGGATACACCTCGGGGCCGTGGGCGGTCGGCGCCGCATGGGTCGGCGTCTCGATCGGCGTCGCCGTGTCCTCAGCCGCCTTCACCGCCATGATCGCCGATCAGCTGCCGCCCAGGCAGCGGGGTGCCGCATCCGCCGCGGTCGGATCCAGCCAAGCCGTGGGGATCGTGTTGGGAGTCGGGCTGGTCGTTCTCCTGGGCCTCGACATCACCACGGGGTACTGGCTCCTCGCCGGAATCATCGGGGTCGTCGGCACGGCGGCGGCGCTGGCGCTGCCCGATCCGCCGGCCGCTCGGGAGCTGCTGCCCGACCGCCGCCGGGGCATCCTGTTGAGCTCGCTGCGCGACCGCGACTTCGCGTGGATGCTCTCGGGGCGTCTGGTGGCGAACATCGGCAACGCCCTCGGCACTGCGCTGTTCCTGTTCTTCCTGCTGCACGGCCTGAACCAGCCGAACGCGCAGGCGCAGGACAACCTGCTGCTGCTGATCGTCGTGTACACGGTGTTCGTGGTCCTCGCGTCGGTGCTCACAGGCCTCATCTCCGACCGCACGGGCGACCGCCGAGGACTGACCGTCATCGCAGCGTTCGTGCAAGCGGCGTCAGGTATCGTGATCGCACTGGTGCCGACCTTCGAGGCGACCCTGGTGGCGGCGGCTCTGATGGGCCTCGGCTACGGCGCCTTCTCGACCGTCGGCCTGGCCTTCGCCGCTGACCTGCTGCCCGATGAACAGGACCATGCCCGCGACCTCGGCATCGTGAACGTGACCGCCGCTCTGGGTCAGCTGATCGGACCGATGCTCGGTGCCGGCCTCGTCGCGATGGTCGGCGGGTTCTGGCTCGTGTTCATCGCGGCGGCCGTGCTGTCGGTCATCGGCGGGGTGCTGACGGGGGTGGCGAAGCCGAAGAGCCGCCAGCCTCGATCGTCGCGATCGCAAGCCGCAGCACCGCGTTGAACACGCGCGGCCGCATGGTGGTGACCAGGTGGGTGGTGCGCGGCACGACGATGAGCTCCGCGTGCGGCGCGAGCCGGCGGAACAGGGATTCGTTCAGACGCAACTGATCGAACTGACCGTTCACGAACCACAGCGGAACGGAGATGCGCTGCACCGCCGTCGCGATGTCGACAGCGGACAGGGTGCGCAGAGCGCGATCCTGCATGTCGAGGGCGTAGCCGCCCGCGGCGTAGTCGCCGCGGGTCTCGAGCGGGATCGTCGCCTTCAAAATCCGCTCAGTGATCCACATTCCGCGATCCGGCAGGGCGTTCACGGCTCCGGCGATCACGCGGTAGGCGGCGAGGCCGGCGCCGCGGGGGAGCGCGGTGCAGGATGCGGCGATAACGCCGGCGACGGGCGGCGGCTGCTCGCCCCCGGCATAGGCGAGAGTGAGGAGTCCGCCCATGGAATGCCCGACGAGCAGAACGGGGCCCTTCTCCGCGGCCGCCCGCACCGCCGCGTCGATCGTGTGCAGCGCCTCGTGCAGCGTGAAGTCCTCGTTCATGCGCGTGCCGTGCCCCGGCAGATCGACCGCGGTCGCCGCGGCGCCGAGCGGCTCCAGGTACGCCAACTGCGTGCGCCACATGGTGGCGGACGTGCGGATGCCGTGCACGAGGACGATCTGGACGGTCACGGACTCAGCCTAGAACGCAGAGGGCACGAAAGAGGCGGGGCCGGTGGATGAACCACCGACCCCGCCTCCTGTCGATTCGGAAGAGTTACTTCTCCCAGCCGAGGTCCTCCACCGGCGTGACGCCGAAGAGGTCCAGGCCCACGTAGGGCTCCGGCGTGAGGTTGGCGAGACCCTTCTGAGCGACGTAGATCGACGGGCCGTTGTAGAGCGGAATGACGCCCCACGTCTCCTCGATGATCTTCGGCTCGAGCTTCATCGCAGCCTCGGTCCAGCTCTCCGCATCCTTCTGCGACTCGACCTGGTCGGCGATCATCTTGTCGATGTCAGCCGTGCCGGTGCCGGACAGGTTCAGACCGCTGTCGGAGCAGTAGATCTGGCACATCCACGCCGGTCCGAACGGGTCGGAGTCGGTGAAGCGGAGCCCGAAGATGTCCCAGTTCTTCGACGTGAAGTCGTCGGAGAAGTCGGCCGACGCGCGGACCTCGATCTGGAGGTCGATGCCGAGCTCCTTCTCCTGGGCCTGCAGCGACTTCGCGAGAGCCTCCTGGACGGGGCTGTTGCTGAAGATCGGGTAGACGACCGAGAACTTCACGCCGTCCTTCTCGCGGATGCCGTCTTCGCCTTCCTTCCAGCCTGCCTCGTCGAGGAGCTTCTTGGCGGCGTCGACGTCGTTCTTCAGACCGGCCTCGCCGAATGCGTCGATCCAGCCGTCCTGGAACGAGTACATGTTCAGCGAACCTGCGGCGGGCTCCTCGTAGCCGAGGCCCTTCCACGCGATCTGCTTCTGCTGGTCGATGTTGATGCCCATGAAGAAGGCCTTGCGGACGTTGACGTCCTCGAACTGCGGCTTGTCGGCGTCGACCATCAGAACGGTCTTGGCGGTCTGCTGCGCACGGCGCACGACGGCGCCGTCGACGTCTTCGACCTGCTTCAGGCGCTCTTCGCTGCCGGCCTCGACCTGGTCGATCTCACCGTTCTTGAACGCGTTGATCGCAGCGTCGTCCTCGAGGGCGGTGAAGGTCACCTTGTCGAGCATCGGAGCGTTGCCCCACCACTCGGGGTTCGGCTTGAAGGAGACGAAGCCGGCGTTGGCGTCGAACTCATCGACGGTGTAGGGGCCTGCGCCCCACTCCGCGTTGAGGTTGCCGATGTACGCGTTGTTGAACGTCTCGACGTCAGCGTGCTTCGGGTTCAGAACGCCACCCGTGAGGAAGGCCATGGACGGCCAGGCGTAGATGCCGTCGAAGGTGACGATGGCCGTCTTGGCCGTGTCGCCCTGCTCGACGGACGTGATCTGCTTGTAGCCGTCGGTCGCGTTGGGGTTGAAGCCCTCGTCGTACGAGCGGTTCGCCTTCCAGGTCGCGTCGATGGCGGTCCAGTCCATGTCCGTGCCGTCGTTGAAGTGCGCCTTGTCGGTGAACGTGAAGGTGACGGTGGTGTTGCCGTCCTTCTCGCCGATCTCGTAAGCGTCGAGGTAGGCGTCGTTCTTGTAGACCTCGCCCTCCGGCTTCACCAGGAGGATCTGCGGCATGTAGTAGTACCACAGACGCGCGGTGTCGGCGCTGGCGTCGCTGTTGAACGCGTTCAGCTGCTCCGGAACCTCATTGATCTCGAAGTTGACCTCGCCGCCCTCCTTGAGGTTCTCGCGAGGCTGCGGGTTGTAGTCGGCGGCCTTGGTCTCGACGCTCTCGCCGCCGCCATTGCCATCCCCGCCACCGGTGTTTCCGGAACCGCTCGCGCAACCCGCGAGGGCGAGTGCGAGGACGCCGCTGATCGCGATCGCCCCCAACAGCTTCTTGTGCTTCATGGTGCTCCTTTCGCCTTTCGGCGTTTCATAAAGGGAAGACTAGTTCTCGATGTCCAGGTGCCACAGCGTCGCGCAGTGAATACCGCCTAACTGTTATCGGACGGTGACCAGAGCGTCATCCGCGCGTCATCCGCAGCGCCTGGATGCCTCGATGACCGTCTCAGGCGAGCACCCGAGACGGTCATCGAGGTGGTGGTCAGGCCGCGGTGACGGGGCGGTTCGTCTGCGTCTCCGGGTCGAAGACGACCCGCTCGCGCGAGCGCTCGACGTCCGGATCCGGAACCGGGATCGCCGAGAGCAGGGCCTTGGTGTACGGATGCTGAGGGTTGTCGAAGACCTCGTCGACGTCGCCGTGCTCGACGAAGTCGCCGAGATACATCACCGCCACGCGGTCGGCGATGTGGCGCACGACGGACAGGTCGTGGGCGACGAACAGGTACGACAGGCCCAGCTTCACCTTGAGCTCGTCGAGCAGGTTGATCACACCGGCCTGGATCGACACGTCGAGCGCCGACACCGGTTCATCCAGCACGACGATCTTCGGATTCGTCGACAGCGCGCGGGCGATGCCGATGCGCTGACGCTGGCCTCCGGAGAACGCCTGCGGGAAGCGATCGCTGTGCGCGGGGTTGAGGCCGACCAGATCCATCAGCTCGTCGACCCGCGCGTGGATCTCGTCCTTCGGCATGCCGATCGCCGACATCGGCTCCGCGATGATGTCGGCCACCGTCATGCGGGGGTCGAGTGCGCCCATCGGGTCCTGGAAGACGATCTGGATGTCACGGCGCAGCTCGCGCTCGATCCGGCGGCTGTGCAGCTCGTTGACGCTCGTGCCGGCGATGATGATGTCGCCTTCCTTCTGCTTGACCATGTCCATGATCTGCAGGAGGGTCGTGGTCTTGCCCGAACCGGACTCGCCCACGATCGCCATCGTCTCGCCCTCGCGGACGTCGAAGCTGATTCCCTTGATCGCCTGGACCTCGCCGACCTTGCGCTTGAGGAACGCGCCCTTGAGCAGCGGGAACGTCTTCGTGAGGTTCTTCACCTCGAGCGTGATCGGGCGCTCCTCGCGAGGCGTCCGGGTCAGCGCGCTCTCGGGAACCTCGCGGATCGGGTAGATCGGGAGACCGCCGAGGAGGCCGTCGTCGTCGATCTCGTCGGCACGGATGCAGGCGGCCAGGTGAGTCTCGCCGGTGCCCGTCGAGACCGGCAGGAGCTCGGGCTCGTGCGCGCGGCACGCGTCCTTCACGATCGGGCAGCGGTCAGCGAACGGGCACGCGTCGGGCAGGTTGATCAGCAGCGGCGGGTTGCCCTTGATGGGCGTGAGCGGCTCCTTCTCGGCCTTGTCGACCCGGGGGATCGCGCCGAGCAGTCCGATCGAGTACGGCATCCGCGTGCGGTGGAACAGCTCGCGCGCCGGGGCGTGCTCGACGGGCTTGCCCGCGTACATGACCATGACGTCGTCGGCGGTGCGGGCGACCACACCCATGTCGTGCGTGATCATGATGACGGCGGCGCCGGTCTCGTCCTGGGCCTTCTCGATCAGGTCGAGGATCTGCGCCTGGATCGTGACGTCGAGCGCGGTCGTCGGCTCGTCGCAGATGATGAGCTTCGGGTTGTTGGCCATCGCGATCGCGATCACGACGCGCTGGCGCATGCCGCCGGAGAATTCGTGCGGGAACGACTTCATGCGGCGCTCCGGCTCGGAGATCCCGACGAGCTTGAGCAGCTCGACCGAGCGATCCCACGCCTCCTTCTTGGAAAGGCTGCGGTGCACGGTGAGCGCCTCGATCAGCTGGTCCCCGATCGTGAAGACAGGGGTGAGCGACGTCAGCGGATCCTGGAAGACCATCGACATGCCGTTGCCGCGGATCACGGACATCTGCTTGTCGCTCTTGCCGAGCAGCTCCTGGCCGTCGTAGACGATCGACCCGGTGACCCGGGCGTTCTCGTCGAGCAGGCCCATGATGGCGAGCGAGGTGACCGACTTGCCGGAACCGGATTCGCCGACGATGCCGAGAGTCTTGCCGGCCTCGAGGTCGAACGAGACGCCGCGGACGGCGTCGACGCGACCGGCCTCGGATGCGAAGCTGACCTTGAGGTCTCGGACGGAGAGTACGGTGCTCATGCGCGGCCTCCCGCTGCAGATGTGGGGTCGAGGGCGTCGCGCAGACCGTCGGCGATGAGAGCCATCGACACGGTGAGCAGGACGAGGGCGGCTGCAGGGAAGTAGAACAGCCAGGGAGCCGTGACGAGCGAGCTCGAACCGGATCCGATCAGAGCGCCGAGGGACACGTCCGGGATCTTCACCCCGAAGCCGAGGAACGACAGGCCCGTCTCGGTGACGACCGCGTTCACGACGCCGAGCGTGAAGTTGATCACCAGGAGCGATCCGATGTTGGGCAGCAGGTGGCGGAGGACGATCCGCATGCCGCTGACACCCATGTAGCGGGCGGCGCTGACGTATTCGCGCTCGCGCAGCGAGAGCGCCATGGTCCAGATCACTCGGGCGGGGAAGTACCAGCCGATCACGAAGATCATGATCAGCGAGATGACCCGCCAGTCGCCGCCGGCCTTGTTGGAGATCATCGCGAGGATCAGGAAGCTCGGGATCACCATCATGAAGTGGATCACCAACAGGGCGATCCTTTCGGTCCAGCCGCCGAAGTACGCGGCGGCCGTGCCGACGAGAGCCGACACGATGGTGGTGCCGACAGACACGGTGACGGCGATCATCAGCGAGCGCTGAAGGCCGACCGCGACCTGCGCGAACAGATCGTTGCCGGCGCTGTTCGTGCCGAACCAGTGCTCGGTCGACGGACCCGTGTTCAGGTTCAGGAAGTCGAGGGCGGTGTGGTCGTAGCGGGCGATCAACGGGCCCACGATCGCGAAGAGGACCAGGAGGACGAAGATGGCCATGCCCGCCATGGCGCCCTTGTTGCGGGCGAATCGGCGCGAATAGAGGGTCCACTTCGACAGCCGCTTGGTGGCGACCTTGGGGGTGATGGCTGGCGCGTCGGACGGGTGGACAGTGGGGTCGATCATGTCGGTGGTCATGTCAGCTCACTCTCACTCGCGGGTCGAGCACGACGACGGCGATGTCGGCGAGGACCGCGCCGATCGCCGTGAGGACGGCGCCGAAGGCCGCGATCGCGACCGTTCCGTGGATGTCGTTCTTCGTGATGGTCTCGATGAAGTACTTGCCCATGCCGTTCCACGCGAAGATCGTCTCGGTGAGGACTGCGCCGGTGAAGACGGCCGGAATCGTGAACGCGACCTGAGTGGCGACGGGGATCAGCGAGGTGCGCAGCGCGTGCTTGCGGATCGCCTCCTGCTTGGTGAGGCCCTTCGCGCGAGCGGTGCGGACGTAGTCCGCGCTGATGTTGTCGAGGAGGAGCGAGCGCTGCAGGAAGTGGATTCCGGCGTAGCCGATGAGCACGAGCGCGATGGTGGGCAGCGTCAGATGTTGCAGCACGTCTATCAGTACGGGGAAGAACCCCTCGACATCTCGGCTGGCATTGCCGGTGACGAAGAAGATGCGGACGCCGGTGGCGTTGTTGAGCCCGATCGCCAGGAGCACGATGCCGAAGGCGGCGACGACGATGGGGATGTTCATCGTGATGATGCTGGTGGCCTGACCGATGCGGTCGGCGAGCTTGTACTGCCGCGAGGCCGTGTACACGCCCAGCGCGATGCCGAGGACGGTCGTGAGGATGGTCGCCCCGAGGACCAGCTCAGCGCTCACCCACATGCGGTAGGCGATCTGCTCGTTCACGGAGCCGCCGGTCGGGCTGACGCCCCAGTCCCAGTGCAGAACGATGTTCGTGAACCATGTCCACCACCGCTCGATGAGCGGGACGGTGTCGCTGAGATTGCGCGGCTTCAGGGTGTTGACGATCTGCTCTTCCGTCAACGGTGGGCGTCTGCCCACGTAGTTGCTGCGCGGATCGAGGAAATTCCACGCAAGGAAGTACGTGAGATTCGTCGCGACCACGATCATGAGCAGCCAGCCGAGAGCTCGGCGCGCGAGATACTTGATCAAGGGTGTGATTCTTTCTCTTCTACAGACGCTCGCCAGGATCTGCCGACGCAACGCTGAGCCGGGTAGTCATTCAATCACCAACGGCCGTTCTGCGCGACATGACGCCAGCACGCGGTCTGTGACGGAGTCCTATCGCCCGCGGGATTCGGTGTCATGCACTGCACCCGGGCAACTTCGCGAGACTATCACCGGTTCGGGCCGATCGAGCATTAGGGTTCCCTGACCGTACAATCGAGGGGACATGTCACCACGCGCCCTCACACCTCTTCAGCCTGCCGCAACGCCCGCTGAACAGATCCGCAACTTCTGCATCATCGCCCACATCGATCACGGCAAGTCCACCCTTGCCGACCGCATGCTCCAGATCACGGGGGTCGTCTCGGATCGGGACATGCGCGCCCAGTACCTGGACCGCATGGACATCGAGCGCGAGCGCGGCATCACGATCAAGAGCCAGGCGGTGCGGATGCCGTGGCAGATCGACGGCGAGACCTTCGCGCTCAACATGATCGACACGCCCGGCCACGTCGACTTCACGTACGAGGTGTCGAGGTCGCTCGCGGCGTGCGAGGGGGCGATCCTCCTCGTCGACGCGGCGCAGGGCATCGAGGCGCAGACGCTGGCGAACCTCTATCTCGCGCTCGAGAACGATCTGCACATCATCCCGGTGCTGAACAAGATCGACCTCCCCGCGGCCGACCCCGAGAAGTACGCCAAGGAGCTTGCATCGCTCATCGGCGGAAAGCCCGAGGACGTGCTGCGCGTCTCGGGCAAGACCGGAGTCGGCGTCGAGGAGCTGCTCGACAGGCTGGTGCAGGAGATCCCGGCGCCGAAGGGCGATGCGGATGCTCCGGCGCGCGCGATGATCTTCGACTCCGTGTACGACGCCTACCGCGGTGTGGTGACATACGTGCGCATGATCGACGGCTCGCTGTCGCCGCGTGAACGCATCCAGATGATGTCCACCGGCGCGAACCACGAGCTCATCGAGATCGGCGTGTCCAGCCCAGAGCCGATCCCGAGCAAGGGGCTCGGCGTGGGCGAGGTCGGCTATCTGATCACAGGTGTGAAGGACGTGCGGCTGTCGAAGGTCGGCGACACCGTCACGACCGCGCGCAAGCCGGCATCCGTCGCGCTGGCCGGTTACACCGACCCCAAGCCCATGGTCTTCTCGGGCATCTACCCGATCGACGGCAGCGACTACGCCGAGCTCCGCGAGGCGCTCGACAAGCTCAAGCTCTCCGACGCGTCGCTGCAGTACGAGCCCGAGACTTCGGTGGCCCTCGGCTTCGGCTTCCGCTGCGGATTCCTCGGCCTGCTGCACCTCGAGATCATCACCGAGCGCCTCTCCCGCGAGTTCGGGCTCGATCTCATCACCACCGCGCCCAGCGTGATCTACGAGGTGCTCACGAGCGACACGGGCGAGACCGTCACGGTCACGAACCCGAGCGAATACCCGGACGGGCGCATCGGCTCGGTCTCGGAGCCGATGGTCAAGACGGCGATCCTGCTGCCGAAGGACTACGTCGGCACCGTCATGGAGCTCTGCCAGTCCCGCCGAGGAACTCTGCTGGGCATGGAGTACTTCTCCGAGGAGCGCGTCGAGCTGCGCTACAACATGCCGCTGGGCGAGATCGTGTTCGACTTCTTCGACCAGCTGAAGTCGAAGACGCAGGGGTACGCCTCGCTCGACTACGAGCCCTCGGGCCAGCAGGAGGCCGATCTGGTCAAGGTCGACATCCTCCTGCAGGGCGAGAAGGTCGACGCGTTCAGCTCGATCGTGCACCGCGACAAGGCGTACGCCTACGGCACGATGATGGCCGAGCGCCTGCGCAAGCTCATTCCCCGCCAGCAGTTCGAGGTGCCGATCCAGGCCGCGATCGGGGCCAGGATCATCGCACGAGAGACCATCAGGGCGATCCGCAAGGACGTGCTCGCCAAGTGCTACGGCGGTGACATCACCCGAAAGCGCAAGCTCCTCGAGAAGCAGAAGGAGGGCAAGAAGCGCATGAAGATGGTCGGGCGCGTCGAGGTCCCCCAGGAGGCGTTCATCGCCGCGCTGTCGGGAGACGTCGAGGGCAAGGACAAGAAGTAGGCGATCGGGTCCGGTCCCTGAGGTCGTCGAAGAGCGGCGCGTAGGGGTGATCGCTCAGGAAAGCCGAAGTAGGGTGGAGATCATGCGGCGCGGGACTTTCCGAGACGACACGGTGGACTATGCGGCCGTGGGTGCAACCCATGCCCCTGATCTGATGCAGTATCCGCCGGAGCGCAGCATCCCGGCGGAGCAGTCCTGGCGCATCGGCAGCGGGGCTGAGCGGTTCCAGACGGCCGGCGAGTCGCTGCTGTCCTGGACGGCGCAGCGCGCGGCGGGGCTCAGCATCGAAGACGTGCGCCCGGCATCCGGCCCCGCCTACGCGGGCGTGAGCTTCGACGCCGAAGGCAACCCGATCGCCCCGAGCCGTCGCGACGTGGAGCAGCGCTTCGACGCCGAGGGCACGCCCTTCGTCGGCCCCGGCATGACGCTGAAGCTGCACGGTCATGTCGCCGGCATGCGAGCCGATGCAGAACTGCGCGTCATCTCCGTGACGGAGGAGAAACGCCGCATCGGCTTCGTCCTGGGAACCGTCGCAGGCTCGGTGGTGAGCGGCGAGGAGTCGTTCGACATCGAGTGGCGCGAGGACAACGACGAGGTGTGGTTCACCGTCCGCGCCTTCGACGCACCCAACTCGCTGCTGTACCGGCTCCTGCCGGCCCTCGTCAGGCGCCGTCGCAAAGAGCTGTTCGCCCGCTACCTGCGCGCGATCTCGCCGCTGTACGCGACCCCCGTCTGATGGCGGGCCCGCTCCCACTCGGCGATTCTGCACCCGCAGACGGCAGACTGCCGTCTGACCTTCCGATCGATCCTGCCGTGCCGTTCTCGGCCTACCTGCACGTGCCGTTCTGCCGGGTGCGCTGCGGCTATTGCGACTTCAACACGTACACGTCGGGTGAGCTGCGCGGGGCCAAGCAGGAGGACTACGCCTCCACCCTCATCTCCGAGATCGCCATCGCCGAGCGCGTGCTGGCCGAAGCCGGCGCATTGCGACCGATGGACACCGTCTTCTTCGGCGGCGGCACACCCACCCTGCTGCCCGCCGGGGATCTGGCCAGGATGCTGGACGCGGCGGCATCCGCTTTCGGTCTCGTCGACGGAGCCGAGGTGACTGTCGAGGCGAACCCCGACACGGTGACGCCCGAGGTGGTGCGCACCCTGGCGGATGCCGGCGTCACGCGGTTGTCGGTGGGCATGCAGTCGGCGGTTCCGCACGTCCTCGCCGCGCTCGATCGCACGCACCGTCCTGAGAACGTGCAGACGGCGGTGGCCGCGGCGAAGGACGCCGGTCTCGCCGTCAGCGTGGATCTGATCTACGGCGCACCGGGGGAGTCGCTGGGGGACTGGGAGCGGTCGCTGGATGCCGCGCTCGAGCTCGAGTCGGACCACATCTCCGCATACGCGCTGATCGTCGAGGACGGCACGAAGCTCGCGAGGCAGATCCGCCGCGGCGACGTGCCGACGCCCGATGACGATCTGCAGGCCGACATGTACGAGCTCGCCGACTCCCGGCTCGCCGCAGCGGGCTTCGAATGGTACGAAGTCAGCAACTGGGCGCGCCCTTCGACCGGCTCAGGGTCCCCGCACGACAACCGCTCCCGCCACAACCTGGCGTACTGGCGGGGGAGCGACTGGTGGGGGTTCGGACCGGGCGCCCACAGCCATGTCGCGGGACTCCGCTGGTGGAACGTCAAGCATCCCGCGGCCTACGCGCAGCGTCTCGCCGCAGCCGAGTCTCCGGCCGCCGGCACGGAGCGTCCGGACGACGAGGCGCGGATGCTGGAGCGGGTGCTGCTGCTGAGCCGACTCGGCGAGGGCATCGCCGTCGCCGAACTGCCCGCCGCCAACCGCGCACGGGTCGCAGGGCTGATCGCCGACGGTCTGGTCGACCCGGCATCCGCCGTGCGCGGCAGGGTGCGCCTGACCCTGAAGGGCCGGCTTCTCGCCGACGCGGTGGTGCGCGAGCTGACCGACTAGGGCAGCAGGTTCAGCGGGGCCGTCCGGCGCTGCGGAACCGTGGTGCTGACCGCGTCGAAGAGCCGCGTCAGTCGATCGGCGCCGTAGACGGGCCAGCCGGGGTCGCCCGTCTTCACGAAGGAGATCCACGCCGAGTGCATCTCGGCCGCCAGTGCGCGCGGCGCGTCAGGACCTGCGAGGCGCTGCGATTCATCGTCGTCGAGCCGATCGAAGACGAATCCGAGCTCGAGAGCATGCGCTGCACGCAGATCTCGCACCGGGCTCTGCCACGCGAACTCGTACACGTGGGTCGGGGCAGTGCGTGTACGAGAGATACGGCTGAGCGGAGCGCGGAGCATGATGTCGGTCGCGAGCTGGCCGAAGATCTCCCCGGTGGATGCGCCGGGGAACTCGGCTCGATACGCCGCGATGGTGCGACGGGGGATGCGCAGCGCCAGCCGTGCCAGCAGCAGCTTCAGGGGGCGGACTGCGGCGAGCGCTGCCGGTGTGAACCACAGGCGATACTCGTCGGTGTTGTTGCCGATGAGCAGCGGCGTGTCGATCTCACCGAGAACCTCGTGCGGCGAACGGGGCAGGCTCTCGGGATCGATCGCGAACTGGAAGCCAGGTGCTCCGCCCAGCGGTGATGAGCCGGCGGCCTGCTCTCGGCGCGCCTCCAACAGCTGATGCGGCGCGACACGCGCGAACGACTCGCGGTCAGCGGCGACTCCGAGACGTTTCGCCAGCTGTGCGGTGACGCGCCCTGCTTTTGCGGGGCTCTGCGCCTCGAGCGGACCGGATTCGATGATCGCTCGTGCGATCAGGGCCCGTGAGGAGGGGCGGGAGAGGAGTCCGGCGACGACCGCGCCTCCGGCCGATTCGCCCATGGCGGTGATCTGCGCGGGATCGCCGCCGAACGCGCCGATCTCGGCATGCACCCACTCCAGGGCCGCCGCGGCATCCTGCAGGCCGAGGTTTCGCGGGGCGCCCTCGAGGACCGAGAAGCCTTCGGATCCAAGCCGGTAGTTGATCGACACGAAGACGATGCCCGCGCGCGCGAACGCGCCGCCGTCGTACAGCGGGATCGCGGCGGTGCCACGTTCCAGCGCGCCGCCGTGTATCCACAGCAGCACAGGCGCCGCCACCGCATCCGCGGGCGCCCAGACGTTCGCGGTGAGGATGTCGTCGCCGTCGATGCGCACCGAGCCGAGCAGCTCGCCGATCGCGCCAGGGTAGGGGAGCTGCGGCGAGGTCGCCCCGAAGGCGGTGGCGTCCCGTTCACCGCGCCACGTCGGGGCGGTCCGGGGTGCGCGGAAGCGATCGTCGCCGAACGGCGCGGCCGCGTACGGGATGCCGAGGAAGCGGCACACGCCGGCGTCGGACGTTCCACGGACGACGCCGGAGGAGAGGGAGACGGTGCACGGCGCTGTCATGAGCGCCATCCTAAGGCGCACGCGTTAGGATTGGCACTCTAGGTGTCAGAGTGCCAGACGGGAGGGAAGCGATGGTCACCGAACGAGGCCTTCAGGTGCTCCGGGCGATCGTGCAGGACTACGTCGAGACGCACGAGCCCGTCGGAAGCCGCTCGATCGTGGATCGATACTCCTTCGGAGTCTCGGCCGCGACGATCCGCAACGACATGGCCCAGCTCGAGGACGAGGAGCTCATCGCCGCCCCGCACACGTCGTCCGGACGCGTGCCGACGGACAAGGGCTACCGCGTCTTCGTCAATCACCTGGCACAACTGCGCCCGCTCACCGTGGCCCAGCGCACGGCGATCGAGTCGTTCCTCACCGACCCGGCCGATCTCGACGACCTCATGGCCCGCACGGTTCGCGTGCTCACCCAGCTCACCGGTCAGGTGGCGCTCGCGCAGTACCCCTCCTTCGCTCGTGCTCACGTCACGCACCTCGAGCTGGTCCTGCTCGCGCCGAACCGCATGCTGATCGTGCTGGTGACCGATGCGGGAGGCGTCTCGCAGCGGGTGACCGCGCTGCCCGAGATGGTGGACGACTCCGATCTGGCGGTGCTGCGTGCACGGCTGTCGGCGCTGATCACGGCACGCGCCGTGAGCGAGGCCGCCGAGCGGCTGCAGGCCCTCCTCGACGACGGATCGACGACGGATGCCGTGCTGCGCACGCTCTCGAGCGTCGTGATCGACGAGCTGGGCGAGTTCCGTCAGGAGCGCCTGGTGATGGCCGGCGCGGCGACGCTCGCCCGACGCGGGCAGGACTTCCGCGGCAGCATCCACCCTCTTCTCGAGGCGATCGAGGAGCAGGTGACGCTGCTGCGGCTCATGAGCGAGATGGAAGCCGACGCGCACGGCCTGTCGGCCAGCATCGGCACCGAGAACGCGCCGTTCGGACTCGGCGAGGCGTCGATCGTGGCGAGCGACTACGCGGCCCCCGGCGGTACGGCGCGGGTCGGCGTGATGGGACCGACGCGAATGGACTATCCGAGCAATCTCGCGGCGGCGCGGGCCGTGGCCCGCTACCTGTCGCGGATGCTCGACGAAGACGAGGCGGGCCGCTGAGGCGGCGCGCACGAAGACACACGCAGAAAGGCGATCGTGGCGGACCACTATGAGGTTCTCGGGGTGTCCCGGGACGCTTCTCTCGACGAGATCAAGAAGGCCTATCGGCGGCTCGCCCGTCAGCTGCACCCGGATGTGAATCCCGGTGACGACGCGGCGGAGCAGTTCAAGCTGGTCACGCACGCGTACGACGTGCTGAGCGACGAGGACTCCCGGCGTCGCTACGACATGGGCGGCGGCGACGGCGCCTCGGGGAACTTCGGCGGATTCGGTGGATTCGGCGACATCTTCGAGACGTTCTTCGGAGCGTCTCAGGGCGGTGGCCGTGCGCGTCCGAGGTCGCGTCGCGAGCGCGGCCAGGACGCGCTGGTGCGCGTCTCCCTCGAACTGGGAGATGTCGTGTTCGGCGCCCACCGCGATATCGAGGTCGACACGGCCGTGCTGTGCGAGACCTGTCAGGGCTCGTGCTGCCAGGAGGGCACCTCTCCGGTGACGTGCGACATCTGCGGCGGTTCGGGCCATGTCCAGCGCCAGGTGCGGAGCCTCCTGGGCAACGTCGTCACCTCCCAGCCCTGCGGTTCGTGCGAGGGATACGGCACGACGATCCCCTACCCGTGCGGCACCTGCGCAGGACAGGGCCGGGTGCGCTCGCGCCGCACCGTGTCGCTCGACATCCCCGCCGGCGTCGAGACCGGGTTGCGCCTGCAGCTTCCGGGCTCGGGCGAGGTGGGCAAGGCCGGTGGCCCCAACGGCGATCTCTACGTCGAGGTGACCGTCAACCCGCACCCCGCGTTCAGCCGAGACGGCGACGACCTGCTCGCGACGCTGGAAGTGTCCATGACCGATGCGATCCTCGGCACCGAGACGACGATCCAGGGTCTCGACGGCGAGGTAGACCTCGAGATCCGCTCCGGCGTGCAGTCGGGCGACGTGCTCACGATCAAGGGCCGCGGCATCACGCCGCTGCGGGGCAGCCAGCGCGGCGACCTCCGCGTCGGCGTCCAGGTCGTCACTCCGACGAAGCTCGACTCCGCGCAGCGCAAGCTCATCGAGGACTTCGCGAAGAAGGCTAAGGCCCCCGCGCCGCAGCTCGCGCAGTTCCAGCAGGGGCTGTTCTCCAAGCTCCGCGACCGTTTCCGCTCGCACTGACCATGGTCCTGCACTTCCTGGTCGAGTCGTCCACCGAGTCCGTGCCGGGCGACACCGTCTCACTCACCGGCGCCGAGGCCAAGCACGCGGCGGTCGTCCGGCGCCTGCGCGTCGGCGAAGCCGTGACCGTCGGCGACGGGCGCGGCGTGTGGCTGTCGGGCGTGGCCGAGGAGGTCGCCCCGAATCGAGTGGACGTGCGCGTCACGGAGCGTGTCGCGCACGCGGCGCCTGTGCCGCGCATCGTGCTGGTGCAGGCGCTCGCGAAGGGCGATCGCGACGAGCTGGCGGTGCAGGCCGCATGCGAGCTCGGCGTCGACGAGATCGTGCCCTGGCAGGCGGCCCGCAGCGTGTCCCGGTGGGAGGGGCCGAAGGCCGCGAAGGGCCGGGAGCGCTGGGCGACGATCGTGCGCGAGGCGGCGAAGCAGGCGCATCGGGCGTGGGTGCCCGATGTCGCGCTGCCCGTGTCGACTGTGCAGCTCGCGCAGCGCGCTGCCGAGCAGCGCGTGCTCGTTCTGGACCCGACGGCATCCGTCCGCCTCTCAGAACTGGAACCCGACGGACGCGACCTCGTGCTCGTCGTGGGGCCCGAGGGCGGCATCGCTCCTGAGGAGATCGATCGGCTCGCGGATGCCGGAGCCGAGCGGGTTCGGCTCGGTGACACCGTGCTGCGCACCTCCACTGCGGGCCCCGCGGCGATCGCGCTCCTGTCCGCCGCGCTCGGCCGCTGGTGATCGGCGCTCACTAGACTGAGACCTATGAGCGAGCCCTCGATCTTCACGCGCATCCTCACCGGCGACATCCCCGGAGACATCCTGCTGGAGACCGATCGCATCTTCGCGATCCGCGACATCAACCCGCAGGCGCCGCTGCACGCCCTGGTCATTCCGAAGACCGAGGAGTACCGCGATGTCACGGAGCTCGCCGCCGGCGACCCGGAACTGCTCGCCGAGATCGTCGCAGTCGCCAAGCGGCTCGCCGACGAGCACGCCAACGGCGAGTACCGTCTGATCTTCAACAACGGCGCCAGCGCCGCCCAGTCCGTCTTCCACGTGCACGCACATGTGCTCGGCAACATCGAGGAGAACAAGCTCGTTGGCTTCTGACGACACCACTGAACGGATCTACGCCGACGGCGTGGCCATGGTCCAGCTGCTCGGCCCGCAGGACCGGCTGCTGCGGATGCTCGAGAAGGAGCACCCCGATGTGCAGGTGCTCGTGCGGGGCAACGAGATCACGTTGACCGGCGGCGCCGATGCCGTGGCTGCCGCGCGCCGGCTGGTCGACGAGCTGCTCACCATGACCAGGAACGGGCATGATCTGGCGCCGAGCGACGTCTCGAGCTCTGCTCAGATGCTCCGCCGCGACGGCGGCCCCCGGCCCAGCGAGGTGCTCGGCGAAGCCATCCTGTCCACGCGCGGCAAGGTGATCCGTCCGAAGACGCCTGGGCAGAAGGAGTACGTCGACGCGATCGAGGAGAACACGATCGTCTTCGGCATCGGTCCCGCCGGAACCGGCAAGACCTACCTCGCGATGGCGAAGGCCGTGCAGGCCCTGCAGCGCAAGGAGGTCACACGGATCATCCTCACGCGTCCCGCGGTGGAAGCGGGGGAGCGGCTCGGGTTCCTCCCCGGCACGCTGACAGACAAGATCGATCCCTACCTGCGACCGCTGTACGACGCGCTCAACGAGATGATGGATCCCGAGATCGTGCCGCGGCTGATGGCCACGGGCACGATCGAGGTCGCGCCTCTCGCCTACATGCGCGGGCGCACCCTGAACGATTCGTTCGTCGTGCTCGACGAGGCGCAGAACACCACGCCCGAGCAGATGAAGATGTTCCTCACACGTCTGGGCTTCGGGACCAAGATGGTCGTCACGGGCGACATCACGCAGGTCGACCTTCCTCAGGGATCCTCCGGACTCCGCCTGGTGACCCGGGTGTTGAACGACATCGACGACATCCACTTCTCGCGTCTCACGAGCGAGGACGTCGTGCGTCACTCGCTGGTCGGACGCATCGTCGATGCGTACAGCGAGTACGACGAGAAGCGCACGGCCCAGCGATTCGAGCGCGAGCAGGCCGCGGAGTTCGCCAACCGCGCCGAGCGCAGGGGCGCGCAGCGCCCCGGGCCCAGAGACCGGATGCCGAAACGAGGACTCTCATGATCGAGATCAACAACGAGTCGGCGATCGACGTCGACGAGACCGTGCTGCAGCGGCTGACCGACTTCAACCTCGCGCAGCTCCACGTCAGCCCCGACGCCGAGGTGGCGATCGTGCTCGTCGACGAGGGCGCGATGGAGGCCCTGCACGTGCAGTGGATGGACGAGCCGGGCCCGACCGACGTCCTGAGCTTCCCGATGGACGAGCTGCGACCCGGCACCGAGGACCGTCCGACGGCCCCCGGTCTGCTCGGTGACATCGTGCTGTGTCCGCAGGTCGCCGAGACGCAGGCGCAGGCCGCGGGCCACACGATGATGGACGAGCTGATCCTGCTCACGACCCACGGTCTTCTGCACCTGCTCGGCTTCGATCACGCCGAACCCGACGAGGAGCGTGAGATGTTCGGTCTGCAGAAGGAGCTCATCCAGGGGTTCGCTGCGGCTGAACGCCGACGATGACCGTCGCCTTCCTCCTGATCGGCGCCGTGCTGCTGGTCGCCTTCGGCGGCCTGATGGCGGCGATCGACGCCGCGTTCGGGGTGAGGTCGCGCGCCGACCTGGAGGAGATGGGATCCGAGGGACGCAACGCGCATCAGCTGGCGCGCATCGCCGCCGATCCTGAAGCCCACGTGAACGCGGTCGCCTTCATCCGCGTGCTGTCAGAGACGACGGCCGCCGTGCTGGTCACCGTCGCATTCTCGAACCTCTTCGAGAACATCTGGTGGGCGATGCTCGCCGCCGCCGTCCTCATGACCGGCATCACCTTCGTGCTCGTGGGCGCGAGTCCGCGTACCTTCGGCCGTCACCACGCCGACCGCATGCTGCGCGCCTGCGCGCCAGTCGTGCGCGGCGTGCGGATCATCCTCGGCCCGCTGGCCCAGGGCCTCGTCGTGCTCGGCAACCGGGTGACGCCGGGTGCCGGCCGCAGCACCTTCAGCTCCGAGGAGCAGCTGCTGAGCATGGTCGACGAGGCGGCGTCCAACGACCTCATCGAAGCGGACGACCGCGATCTCATCCACTCGGTCTTCGACTTCACCGATCAGTTCGTGCGCGCGGTGATGGTTCCGCGCACCGAGATGGTCGCGGTCGACGCCACGGCGACGACGAGCGAGGCGATGGCGCTGTTCCTGAACCGGGGCGTGTCGCGGATGCCGGTGGTCGACGACGAGGCCGATGACGTCGTGGGCGTGCTGTATCTGAAGGACCTGGTGCAGTTCGCGTTCCGCGACGAGAGCGCGTGGCGCACAGCCTCGATCCGTCCGATCTCGCGGCCGGCGACGTTCGTCCCCGAGTCGATGCGCGCAGAGACGCTGCTGCAGCAGATGAAGCGCGACGCCGTGCACGTGTGCCTGGTCATCGACGAGCACGGCGGCATCTCGGGTCTCGTCACCCTGGAGGACCTGATCGAGGAGCTCGTCGGCGAGATCGCCGACGAGTACGATCAGGTGTCGGCCGAAGTGGTCGACCTCGGTGAGGGACGGTACCGCGTGAGCGCCCGTCTTCCGCTGGAGGACGTCGGCGATCTGTTCGGAATCGAGCTCGAAGACGAGGATGTCGACTCCATCGGGGGACTGCTGGGCAAAGCCCTCGGTCAGGTCCCGCAGCCGGGAGCGACAGCGATCGTCGACGGCGTCCTGCTGACCGGCGGGGCGTCGAGGGGGCGCGGTCGCGGCATCGCGACCGTGTTCGTGGAAAGGGCGCCCAGCGCGCCCGATGAAGGAGAAGCAGACGATGACTGAGCAGACCAGGAGCGGCTTCGTGACCTTCGTCGGACGCCCCAACGTGGGCAAGTCCACCCTGACGAACGCGCTGGTCGGTGAGAAGATCGCGATCATCAGCGACAAGCCGCAGACCACCCGGCGGGCGATCCGCGGCATCGTGAACCGGCCGGAGGGGCAGCTCGTGATCGTCGACACCCCCGGGATCCACAAGCCCCGCACACTCCTCGGCGAGCGTCTGAACGACCTCGTCGAGCAGGTGCTCGGCGACGTCGACGTGATCGGATTCTGCGTGCCGGCGACGGAGAAGGTGGGCCCGGGTGATCGGCGGATCGCCGCGTCGCTCGACGGGTACCCGCGGGCGAAGAAGATCGCGATCGTGACGAAGACCGATGCGGCGAGCCGCGACGAGATCACCGAGCGACTGATGGAGGTCGACTCCCTGCGCGAGGACTGGGCCGCCGTCATCCCGCTGTCCGCTCTCACCCGGGACCAGCTCGACGTGCTCTCTGACGAGATCCTCCAGCTGCTTCCCGAGGGCCCCGCTCTGTACCCGGAGGGGATCACGACCGACGAGACGGACGAGGATCGCATCGCGGAGATCATCCGCGAAGCCGCGCTCGACGGCGTGCGCGACGAGCTTCCGCACTCGATCGCCGTGGTCGTCGACGACATCGCTCCGCGTGAAGGCAGCGACCTCACGGATGTGCACGCCTCGATCGTCGTCGAGCGCGACAGTCAGAAGGCGATCATCATCGGGCACAAGGGCTCTCGCCTGCGGGATGTCGGCGCGAGGGCGCGGGGGCAGATCGAAGGTCTGCTCGGAACCCGCGTGTTCCTCGGCCTGCACGTCAAGGTCGCCAAGGAATGGCAGCGCGACCCGAAGCAGCTCGGCCGACTCGGATTCTGACGTGGGCGCGCTCCGTCACCCGGCGGCGAGGCCGCCGCTGCCGCCATCATGAAGGCCCGCAGCGAAGACCCGAACTCGCTGCGCAACGAGGTCTTCTCCCGTCTGTTCGATGAGAACTGGGCTGCAGTCAGACACCACATCGAGTGCGTCGTCGATGACGATGCCGAGGTGACGGAGCTCGTCTCCGAGGTCTTCCTCAGCGCCTGGTCCCGTCTGAAGCCGAGCCGTCCGTTCGACCGTGCGTGGCTGCTGAGGTTCGCCGATCGGTCCCTTCGCCGGAGATGGTCTCGTGTGGCGGACCGCTCCGCCGTGACCGAGGCCGTTCATGCCGGAGTCTCGGAGGACGCAGCCGAGCCGGGGCCGCAGGCGAGCCATGCGGAGGTCCTGAGAGCACTCTCTGGCCTCAGCGTGCGGGAACGGCGTATCATCATGCTCACGTACTGGGACGGACTCGCGGTGGGGGAGATCGCCGGGTCGATGGGTGTTTCCCGTTCCTGTGCGGAACGGATTCATCGTCGCGCACACGTCAAGCTGCGCCGGGGGCTGGGCCTGGAGGGGGCATCGGATGCCGAAGATCACTGATGAGCAGCTGGAGCGGTTGCTGAGTTCGGCCGCGACGGGAAGCACGCCGGTCGATGCCAAGCCCGACGCCGAAGCGATCGCGATGCTCGAACGCATCATGGCAACCGACCCGCATCCGCATCGCAGGAGGAACCGCGTCATCGGAGTGCTCGCGGGGCTTGCGGCGGCTGTCACGGCGGCCGTGATCGGCGTCAACGTGATCGTCCCCACCGGCGCTGCTGTCGCAGGTTCCCCGCAGCCGCTCGACTTCTCCGGCGCGAGCACGGTCGCCGAGACGATCGGGGATGCGCAGACCGCGCTCACCGCCCAGCCCGGCCCTGTCGAACCGGCCCGGTTCGTGCGCTCCGCGACGTGGTCGTTCAACATCGATGCGGACTATGGCACGGCGGTGGTGGTCCCGCAGCTGGTCACGCTGCAGTGGGAGGCCGACCAGTCGGGGCGGGTGACGGTCGTCGACGGCACCCCCTATGATCCCTCGGATGCCTCGGCCAACCTGTCGTCCGAAGTGAACAGCAGCGGCCGCGTCTCGATGGACCTGAAGATGGAGCCCGGTGACTTCGCGACGCCCGTGGCGGCACCTCCCGGGGCGACGCGCGACGACATCAGGAACGCTCTCCTCGCGTTCGGGATGCCGACCCAGCCGACAGCTTTCGACGTGCTGATGGCCGCTTCGGCTCTGCTCGAGCAGTGGACTCTGACGAACGAGCAGGAGTCGCAGATCCTCGCGATACTCTCCGAGACCGAGGGAGCGACGGCTCTCGGGGCGACGGCCGATCGGCTCGGTCGCGACGTCGTCGGCCTGCGCGTGACGTCTGCGGACGGAGCGGCGAGCGATGTCGTGCTCCTCTCGGCCGACACCGGCCGGATCGTCGGCATCGAGCGCACGAACGTCCGCGAAGACGACATGCTTCCCGCAGGAGCGGTCATCGGCTACCGCCTGTTCGACGTGCCGGAGGAGGCCTCGAAGTGAAGGCGCTCCGGGCTTCGATCGCGATCGCGCTGGGAGTGCTGCTGGCGGTCGTGACGGTGTCACCGGCATCCGCGCTGGACGACGGAGCAGGCGACGTCGCACCGGAGATCGCGCAGATGCTGGCGGACGTGCCCGGGGGAGTGCTGCTCGACGAGAACCATGCCGTCTGGCCCGCTCTCGACATGGAGATGGCGGTTCCGACCGGCTCTCCGAGGTCCTTCTCGGCGTCGTCCGTCGGCCCTTGCGCCAGCGGACGGATCTGCCTGTTCACGAGTTACTCGCTCGGCGGCACCATGCTCGCGTTCACCACATGCGGAGTCCACGCGATCCCGTCCACCTTCGCCGCTCGCTCGCTCGCTCACGCCCGTTCCTCGGGGTATACGCAGGCTCGCAACGGCACGACCGTGCTCGCCACCGCCTACGTCGGCGGGTGGGCCAACATCTACGGAACAGCCACGAACGTCCGCTGCGTGTTGTGAGCCGCGCTCTCAGTCGATCAGCCGGAAGGCCGAGGTGACGATCACGACGTCGTCGCCGTACAGCCCATCCATGGAATCCTGCAGAGTCCCGTCGTCCCAGGGCACCTCCACCCATACGTATCCCCGCTCGGTGCGGACCTCGGTCGCCGTCGGCCCGAGCCGCTCGACGATCTCATCCTGGATGCGGGTGAGGTCGGCATCCGTCGTCGTGCCGTCCTCGCCATCGGTGGGATCCTCCGGGCGTACCGGGTCGTACAGGGCGAGCATGATCGGCGGATCGGTCACCGCGACGGCCTCGCCGTCGAAGGTGCCGTAGACCGCATAGGTCCCCCAGGTCGTGGTTCCGGCCGTCTCGCTGCCATCGACGCCGTCCCACGTCCAGTCCTCGAGCGGGAGCCCCGCGCACTGCGGAGGGTACGACTCGAGGATCCCGCCGAGGCAGAACTTCGCACGGCCGGCGTCGTCGATCACGGTGCCGGTGGCGATCACACGGCCGTCGGGCGGCGGTGCCGTGGCGAGCGCGACGCTGGTCGGCGCGGGCGAATCGCCGGGTGAGGCGCTGCAGGCGGTGAGCGCGAGGAGTGCGATGGCGGATGCGGCGACCGCGATGTCGCGCGTGCGATGTGTGCTCATACCTGTCAGTGTCGGCCGGGGAGCGATCGTCTCAGCGGAGTCGACCTGCTAGCATGGCGGCATGCCTTTCGGCGGTCTGCTTCTTCTTAGCTGCCGCGACGAGTCCTGATAGCTAGGGCCTTCCTCGTCGCGGCGCTTGTGTTGGCCCGTTCAATCTGACGAAGAGAAGAAGCCCCATCATGAAGAACAATCAGCGCCCGTCGTCGATGCCGATCCACAAGTACCGGCCCTATCACGAGCAGATCGCCGTCGACCTTCCTGACCGCACCTGGCCCGCCGCCCGCATCACGCAGGCGCCTCGCTGGTGCGCGGTCGATCTCCGCGACGGCAACCAGGCCCTCATCGATCCGATGTCCCCCGAGCGCAAGCGCGTGATGTTCGAGCTGCTCGTGGGCATGGGCTACAAGGAGATCGAGGTCGGATTCCCCTCGGCGAGCCAGACCGACTTCGACTTCGTCCGTCAGCTCATCGAAGAGAACCTGATCCCGGACGACGTCACGATCCAGGTTCTGACGCAGGCGCGCGAGCACCTGATCGAGCGCACCTACGAGTCCATCGCGGGCGCCAAGCAGGCGATCGTGCACCTCTACAACTCCACGAGCGTCCTGCAGCGCGAGGTCGTGTTCCGCACCGACAAGCAGGGCATCGTCGACATCGCGCTCGAAGGCGCTCGGCTGTGCCGGAAGTTCGAGAAGACGATTCCCGACACAGCGGTCTACTACGAGTACTCGCCCGAGAGCTACACCGGCACCGAGCTCGAGTTCGCGGTCGAGGTCTGCAACCAGGTCATCGAGATCTTCGAGCCGACGCCCGATCGCAAGGTGATCATCAACCTGCCCGCGACCGTCGAGATGGCCACGCCGAACGTGTACGCCGACTCGATCGAGTGGATGAGCCGCAACCTCGCCCATCGCGAGAACGTCATCCTGTCGCTGCACCCGCACAACGACCGGGGGACCGCGATCGCGGCGGCCGAGCTCGGCTACATGGCCGGAGCGGATCGCATCGAGGGATGCCTGTTCGGCAACGGCGAACGCACCGGCAACGTCGACCTCGTCGCGCTCGGCATCAACCTGTTCACGCAGGGCATCGATCCGCAGATCGACTTCAGCGACATCGACCAGGTCAAGCGCACGGTCGAGTACTGCAACCAGCTGCCCGTGCCCGAGCGCAGCCCCTGGGCGGGCGACCTCGTGTTCACCGCGTTCAGCGGCTCCCACCAGGACGCCATCAAGAAGGGCTTCGAGGCCATGGCCGCGACGGCGGAGGCGAAGGGCGTCACCGTCGACGAGATCGAGTGGGCCGTCCCCTACCTGCCGATCGACCCGAAGGACCTCGGCCGCTCGTACGAGGCCGTCATCCGCGTCAACTCGCAGTCGGGCAAGGGCGGTGTCGCCTACCTGCTGAAGGCCGACCACGCGATCGACCTGCCGCGCAAGCTGCAGATCGAGTTCTCCGGCGTCGTGCAGGCCAAGACGGATGCCGAGGGCGGAGAGCTGACGAGCGAGCAGATCTGGTCGATCTTCTCCGACGAGTACCTGCCTGCTGATGACACCGCGGCGAAGTGGGGCCGTTTCGAGCTTCTCGCCACGCAGACGCGCAGCGACATGTCGGGCGAGGTCGTCCTCGACGTCGTGCTGCGTGACGATGAGCAGCAGTTGACGGTCGCGGGATCGGGGAACGGACCCGTCGCGGCGTTCGTCGAGGTGCTCCGCGAACAGGGCTTCGACATCACGGTCTACGACTACGTCGAGCACGCTCTCAGCGCCGGAGGCGACGCGCAGGCGGCCGCCTACGTCGAGCTGCAGGTCGGCGACCAGCGCCTGTGGGGCGTCGGGATCGACGGCGACATCTCGACGGCGTCGCTCAAGGCGATCGTGTCGGGCGTGAACCGCTCGATCCGCACCCGCGCGCAGGAGCTCGCCGCCGTCTGAGCGTCTCCCACCGGTCACGAGGGAGCACAGCCTCCCCACCGGTCGTTGAGCGAGGTCTCGCTTCGCTCGCTCAACGACCAGGAGGGGCTTCGCCAGCTCAACGACCCGTGGGTGGGCGTTTCGTCTCGCTTCGCTCGCTCGACGACCCGGGAGCTTCGCGCGCTCAGCGGCCGGCGTCGGCGGAGGGTTTGATGATGGGGATCATGCCGGTCTCGGCTGCGACTCGGCGACGGTAGAGGCGACGCTGCTCGGGCAGTGAGACATCGAAGCTCACGGCGAGGATGCGGATCACCGCAGTGACCACGATGCCGATGATCGCGGCGAGGGTGACCGACATGCCGAAGCCCTGCACGGCGATCGCGATGAACGCGCATCCGGCGCCCGCGGCGACGGCGTAGAGAGATCCGACGTGCATGATCGCGGTGGGCAGGCCCATCAGCATGTCTCGCAGCACTCCGCCTCCGACCGCCGCGCACGCCCCGATGAACACGGCGGGAACGGGCGGAACGCCGAAGGCGATCGCCTTGCTCGTGCCGAAGGCGCCGAACATCCCGATCACGACCGCGTCGAGCACGACGATGACCTTGTTGAGCCTGTTGAAGAGCCCGGCGAGCAGCATCCCGAACAGCGCCGCCCCCGTGGCTGTGACCAGGTACCAGTCGCTCTTGAGCGAGGCGGGCGGCACGCCGAGCAGGATGTCGCGGATGAGTCCGCCGCCCATGCCGATCATGATGCCGATGATCGCGACGCCGAGCCAGTCGAGTCGTCGCTGGCCCTGGAATCCCGAGGCGAACATCGCGCCCTGCACGCCGCCGAGGCCGACGCCGAGAAGATCAGCCCAGAGCGGAACGGTGAAGAGCGGTTCGGTCACCCCTCTATTGTCCCGCACGGAGGATAATCGAGAGGTGCCGACGTACCGAGATGAAGCGGTGATCCTGCGCACTCACAAACTCGGTGAGGCGGATCGCATCGTCACCATGCTCTCGCGACGGCACGGCAAGCTGCGCGCGGTCGCGAAGGGTGTGCGCCGCACCTCGTCGAAGTTCGGTTCGCGCCTCGAGCCCTTCATGGTCGCGGACGTCCAGCTGTACCAGGGGCGTTCCCTGGACATCGTGCAGCAGGCGGAGTCGCTGGGTTCCTACGGCGCCGAGATCGCCGCGCACTACGATCGGTTCACCGCCGCCAATGCGATGGTCGAGACCGCGGATCGCCTGAGCGATTCCGAGGCGACACCCGAGCAGTATCTTCTGCTGGTCGGCGGGCTCCGCGCGCTCTCCCGGGGCGAGCATGCCGCGCGCAGCATCCTCGACTCCTATCTGCTGCGGGTGATGGCGCTGTCCGGCTGGGCGCCGTCGCTCGGCGACTGCGCCCGATGCGGAGCGCCCGGTCCGCATGCGAACTTCATCGGTCAGCTCGGCGGCATGGTGTGCCGGGCCGACTCCCCGGCGGGAAGTCCGAAGATCGCGGAGCGGACGATCGCGCTGCTGCGGTCGCTGATGGCGGGGGAGTGGGAGATCATCGACGCGGCTTCTCCGGTCGAGACGTCGGCGGCATCCGGCCTCGTCGCCGCCTACGCCCAATGGCACCTCGAGCGCGGCATCCGCTCGCTCGCCCACCTGGAAGGAACCCGGTGACCCCGAAGCCGTACACGCACAAGGACGCGGTCGCCTACCGTCCGCTGGACTGGACCGGCGCGCATCCGCCCGTCTTCCCGAAGGTGCCGGAGCACGTGGCGATCGTCATGGACGGGAACGGACGCTGGGCCAACCGTCGCGGGCTCAACCGCATCGAGGGGCACAAGGCGGGCGAGGAGGTCCTGCTCGACGTGGTGGCGGGGGCCATCCAGGCCGGAGTGAAGCACCTGTCGGTGTACGCGTTCTCGACCGAGAACTGGGCGCGCTCGCCTGAGGAGGTGCGCTTCCTGATGGGGTACAACCGCGACGTGCTGCACCGCCGTCGTGATCAGCTGAACGAGTGGGGCGTCCGGGTGCGCTGGGCCGGCCGCAAGCCGCGACTGTGGGGAAGCGTGATCAAGGAGCTGCAGTATGCCGAGCAGCTCACCCGCGGCAACGACGTGCTCACCCTCACGATGTGCGTCAACTACGGCGGCCGTGTCGAGCTCGTCGACGCGATGCGGGCCATCGCCGCAGACGTCGCCGCCGGACGGGTGAAGCCGAACGCGATCACCGAGAAGACGATCCGGCGGAACCTCTACGTACCGGACATGCCCGACGTCGACCTGTTCCTGCGCAGCTCGGGGGAGCAGCGCACCTCGAACTTCCTGCTGTGGGAATCGGCCTACGCGGAGATGGTCTTCCTCGACACGCTGTGGCCGGACTTCTCGCGCGAGGAGCTCTGGCGCGCGATCGGCGTGTACCTCTCCCGCGACCGCCGGTTCGGCGGCGCCGTGGACTCGCCCGATCAGGCCTGAGCGCGCACCCAGCGCTCGGTCTCGCGCGGATGCCGCAGACGAACGATCTCGAGGTGCGGGAAGCCCGCCTCGATCGTCGGCATCCGCTCCTCCCATTTGTGCAGCGTCTTGGTCTGCCAGAGCAGGATGTTCTCCTCGGGATCACGGCGGAACATGTTGAGAAGCCCGCGTTCGGTGTTGCCGTTCCACAGCTCCGTGCGTCGCAGCTGCCGCGACGCGGTCCGGCGGATCAGGCGCGTGCGCACGATCCGGTACGGATAGTCGAGCCACAGCACGAGCTGCGCGCGTGGAGCGAGGATCTCGTCGGTTCCCCTGCTCGTGTACTGCCATTCGGTCACCCAGCGATCCTCCGCGGCGAACGCGCGGACGTCGTCGAGGAACGACGGACGCGGCGTCCAGCCCGGTCCGTGGAAGAGACCGTCGATCTCGATATGGCGCAATCGCCACTCGGCTTCGAGGCGCCGCGCGAGCGTCGTCTTGCCCGAGCCGGTGACGCCGGCGATCAGCACACGGTCGGGTCGAAGCGGCAGCGGATCGTCAACGGAGAGCATCCGGGAATCCTAGACCGGAATAGCATCCCGGCGCATGCGGTTGGATGAGAGTGTGACTGAACCCATCTCGATCGACATCTGGTCCGACATCGCCTGCCCGTGGTGCTACATCGGCAAGCGCAATCTCGAGAAGGGTCTCGACGCGGTTGCGGGCGACGAGGACGCGCCTCAGGTGAGCATCACGTTCCACTCCTTCGAGCTGTCGCCGGACACTCCCGTCGACTTCCACGGCGACGAGGTGGACTTCCTCGCCGGTCACAAGGGCATGCCGCGCGCGCAGGTCGAGCAGATGCTCTCCCATGTCACCGGAGTCGCGTCGGAGGCGGGCCTGGCCTACCGCTTCGACCTGTTGCAGCACACCAACACCGTCAAGGCGCACGAGCTCCTGCACTTCGCGAAGGCGAAGGGCGTGCAGCACGATATGGAGGAGCGCCTGATGTCGGCGTACTTCACCGAGGGGCGGCATGTCGGCCGGATCGATGATCTCGTCGACCTCGCAGTCGAGGTCGGACTGGATGCCGAGGAGACCCGTCAGGCTCTCGAATCGGCCGTCCACCTGCCCGACGTCCGTCAGGACCAGGCTCAGGCGCGCGCGTACGGCATCCAGGGCGTGCCGTTCTTCGTGATCGACGGACAGTACGGCATCTCGGGCGCTCAGCCCCCTGCCGCCTTCGAGAACGTCCTGCGCGACCTCTGGTCGAAGCGCGGCGAGTCCGTGGAGGCGTGACCCGCCGCGCTCCGACCGGCCGTCAGACCTTCTCCTGAGCGGGAGCCAGCGGCAGGGGCTCCATGGGCTGATCGTCTGCGGTGAGATCGACGCCGAGGTCACGGGCGTAGACGACGCGGGTCGAGATCGACACGGTGTCGCCTGACTCGGTGAGCTCGAACACGCGACCGCCGCGCATCCTGTTGCGTTCGGCCCCCTCGAGTCCGTACGCGCCGAAACCCGTGCCCGGGGCGTAGCCGAGTCTGACCCCGTAGTAGTCGCCGACGTAGTCGTTCACGTGGTCATGTCCGACGAAGACGCCCTTCACGTCGCCGCGTTCGAGGATCGCGTTGAACATCCCGGAGTTGAACGGACCGGGGCATTCGTCTTCGTTGCGCTCTCCGACGATCCCGTGGCGCGCCCTGCCGCGGGCGGCGTCCGCCTCGGTGCGGGTGTCGACTCCTCCCCACCACATGAAGCGGTGCTCCCACAGCGCGATGTGGATGAACATGAGACCGGGCACCTTGCGGCCGCCGCGTCGCTCAAGAGACGCGGACTGGTCGCGATACCAGGCGACCTGGTCCATGCGCAGCCCGTCCCACGTGGGGTAGCCCGAGAAGTCCTGCCCGTTGATAGCGTCCGGTGCGTAGCGGCCCGAGTCCATCATCCACAGTGCGAAGGCGTCGCGGTTCTTCTTCGTCGACGAGGCGATCGGCACGAGGGTGTTGCTCGTGCCGGTGAGACCGGGGGCGTTGTCGGCATTCAGGTTCCAGGCGTACGAGCGGTAGATCTGGAGCATGCCCGCCTCGTCGACGCCCGACTCGGGCAGGGAATCCTCGTCGTGGTTGCCATAGGTGACCGCCCACGGGATGCCGCGCGACTCCATGGGCCACACGACGTTGTTGATCGCCTGCTTCACCGCCAGCCGGGTCTCGCAGCCGCTCGAGATCACGTCTCCGTTGATCACGACGAAATCGGGCTTCTCCTGGTCGAGGACCTTCTCGATGAGCTCGACGGTGCGTCGATCGGTCCGCTCGTCATCCTGAGTGTCGTTGAACTGCACCACCTTGAACGTCCCGTCGGCGCGAAACCGCAGCTTCGGTGCGTTCGGCCGCGGCTTCCCCGCACCAGAGCCGCTGTTCGCGGCAGAGGAGGCTGGTGACGCCGCATCGGCGTGCGCAGCGCTCATCGGCAGGGCGGCGCCGAGGGCGCCGAGGGCTCCGGCTGTCAGAACGGCGCGCCGGCTCATCGGCATTCGATCGGGCATTCCTGGTCTCCTTCGTCGTACGGCGGAATTCGCCGCGGCGAGACTAGGGAGCGCAGGTGGCGACGATCTGACCTCCAGGTGAACACGTGTTCACCTGGGTGCCAGAGCGCGGCCGGTCAGTCGACGCTGGCGAGCGCCGCCTCGATGGCGCCGACGATGGCCGGGTCGTCCGGAGTCTGCTTCGGCCGGAAGCGCTGCACCGACCCGTCGGGCGAGACGAGGAACTTCTCGAAGTTCCACTCGACCCGTCCGGCCTTGCCGCCGGCATCCGGAGTCTCCTTGAGCGCCTTGTAGAGGTCGGCCGCGCTCCGGCCGTTGACCTTCACCTTGTCGTTGATCGGGAAGGTGACGCCGTAGGTGACCGAGCAGAACTCGAGGATGTCGTCGACCGAACCCGGCTCCTGACCGAAGAACTGGTTGCACGGGAACCCGACGACGCTGAAGCCCTTGTCGCCGTATCGGCGCTGCAGCTCTTCGAGCTGCTCGTACTGGGGAGTGAGGCCGCATTTCGAGGCCACGTTCACGACGAGGACGACGTCGGCGCCGAGGTCGTCGAGCGTCTTCTCCGCTCCCTGGGCGTCGACGAACGGGATGCTGCGCACTGCGGAATCGGTCATATCCACAGCTTAGGTCGATGCGACGCCAGGGGCTCCGCGTCTGGGAGAATGGAAGGGTCATGACTGTCGCAACCGCTCCCGCCCGCCCGCTCCGCATCGGACCGATCGACCTCGACGTGCCCGTCGTGCTCGCCCCGATGGCCGGCATCACGAACACGGCGTTCCGCCGCCTCTGCCGCGAGTACGGAGCGGGCCTGTATGTGAGCGAGATGATCACCTCGCGGGCACTGGTCGAGCGCAACGAGAGCACGATGCGCCTGATCCGCCACCACGAGTCCGAGACACCGCGTTCGATCCAGCTCTACGGAGTCGACCCGAAGACGATCGCGGACGCCGTGCGCATCATCGTGGCAGAAGACCACGCCGACCACATCGACCTGAACTTCGGCTGCCCGGTGCCCAAGGTCACGCGCCGCGGCGGAGGTGCGGCCCTGCCCTGGAAGAACCGTCTGTTCGCCGACATCGTCACGCAGGCCGTCAAGGCGGCGGGAGACATCCCGCTCACCGTGAAGATGCGCAAGGGCATCGACCAGGATCACCTGACGTACATCGAGGCGGGACGCGCCGCCGAGGACGCGGGCGCTGCCGCCGTCGCGCTCCACGCACGGACCGCGGGCGAGTACTACTCGGGTCACGCCGACTGGAACGCGATCGGCGAGCTCAAGCAGGCCGTCACCAGCATCCCTGTTCTCGGCAACGGCGACATCTGGTCGGCCGAGGACGCCGTGCGGATGATGGAGCAGACCGACTGCGACGGTGTCGTCGTGGGGCGCGGCTGCCTCGGCCGGCCCTGGCTGTTCGGCGACCTCGCCGCGGCGTTCGGCGCGGAGACGACCCCTGTCGATGCGACCCTCGGGTTCGTCGCCGATGCCTTCCGCCGTCATGCCGAGCTGCTCGTCGAGTTCTTCGACGACGAAGATCACGGATGCCGCGACGTGCGCAAGCACGTGGCCTGGTACTTCAAGGGCTACCCGGTCGGCGGTGACGTCCGCACGGGACTCGCGATGGCGTCCAGCCTCCAGAACATCGACGATCTGCTCGGCCAGCTCGACCGGGACGCGCCGTACCCAGGCGCGGATGCCGAGGGGCAGCGCGGTCGCGCAGGCCGACCGAAGCGCACCTCCCTGCCCGACAAGTGGCTGGAGTCGCGGGAGATCGGCGAATCGACGTCCGAGATGATGCGCGGAGCGGAGATCGAGAACAGTGGCGGCTGATCCTTCGGCGGGTTCAGGAACCCGGCGGACCGACGGCTACGACCCGCGCGACGCCGAGCGCTACTTCGCCGAGACCCACCGATCCGAGCGCGACGACTTCGCGCGCGACCGCGCGCGAGTCCTGCACTCGGCAGCGCTCCGCCGTCTTGCCGCGAAGACGCAGGTGCTGAGCCCTGCCAGCACCGCCGACTTCGCACGCAACCGGCTCACGCACTCCCTCGAGGTCGCCCAGGTGGGTCGCGAGCTCGCCACCGCCCTCGGCGTCTCGGCCGACGTCGTCGACACGGCGTGCCTCAGCCACGACCTCGGCCACCCGCCCTTCGGCCACAACGGAGAGCGCGCACTCAACGAGTGGGCGGAGGACATCGGCGGATTCGAAGGCAACGCGCAGTCGCTGCGCATCCTCACCCGCCTCGAGGCGAAGGTGCTCGACGACGACGACCGCTCCGTCGGACTGAATCTCACGAGGGCCAGTCTCGACGCCACCTGCAAATATCCGTGGACCGTCGACAGCCCGGTTCCCGATCCCGGTGGCCGGCTCAAGTTCGGCGTCTATCCCGACGACGAGCCGGTGTTCCGCTGGATGCGCGAGGGGGCTCCGGGGAGGCTGCGATGCATCGAGGCCGAGATCATGGATCTGTCCGACGACATCGGCTACTCGGTGCACGACTTCGAAGACGCGATCGTGAACGGCTACGTCGACGTCGCGCAGCTGTCGGATGCTCGTGAGCACGAGGCGCTGATCGACCGCATCCAGCAGTGGGTGGGCTACGACTTCACCCGTGACGAGCTCGCCGACGCCCTGTACCGGCTCGCAGGGCTGCCGATGTGGTTGAACTCCTTCAACCGCTCTCGGCAGGACCTCGCACGGCTGAAGAACCTCACGAGCGACTTCATCGGCCGGTTCGCCCGCGCGTCCGTGTCCGCCACCCGTGAGGCGTATGCGGGCCCCGCGCTCGTGCGGTACAACGCGCACGTCGTGGTGCCGCGCATCGTCGAGACCGAGATCGCGGTACTCAAGGGCATCATGGGACAGGCGATCGTCACGATCGACGCCCGCAAGGGCGTGTACAAGGAGCAGCGCCGGGTGCTCAAGCGCCTGGCGGACTCGCTGTGGTCGACGGACGCCCTGTGGTCGGCCGGCGCCGACGTGCTCGAGCCCGCGTTCGCCGCCGACTTCGTGGCGGCGGCGAACGACGCCGAGCGTGCCAGGGTCGTGGTCGACCAGATCGCGAGCCTCACCGACCAGAGCGCGATCGACTGGCACAACCGGCTGGTCGGAGAGATCGATCCCGCCGAGGTCGGCATCTGGACGCCGCGGCATGCACGCCCGGGCGCTCGCCCTGCAGCACCCGCCGAGCGCCGGTCCGTCGCCGAGGTGGGCTGATGCCCCGCATCCGGCAGGCCGATGTCGACGAGGTCAAGGCGCGCACGAACATCGCCGACATCGTCGGCGAGCGCGTCGCTCTGAAGTCGGCCGGTGTCGGATCGCTCAAGGGCCTGTGCCCCTTCCACGACGAGAAGAGCCCGAGCTTCCACGTGCGACCGCAAGTGGGCTACTACCACTGCTTCGGCTGCGGGGAGTCGGGCGACGTCTACTCCTTCCTGCGCGAGATCGACCACGTCAGCTTCACCGAGGCGGTCGAACGGCTGGCCGGACGCATCGGCTACTCGCTGCACTACGAAGACGGGGGAGCTGCGCCCGAGACGAGCGGGCGGGCCCGGCTCTACGCTGCGAACACCGCAGCCGCCGAGTTCTTCCGCGCTCAGCTGCTCTCGCCCGACGCCGAGGCCGGACGGCGGTTCCTCGGCGAGCGGGGGTTCGACGCGGGAGCCGCGGCGCATTTCGGCGTCGGCTTCGCGCCGCGCGGCTGGGACGGGATGCTCAAAGCGCTCACCGCCCAGGGGTTCACGAGAGAAGAGCTCAGCACCGCCGGTCTCGTCTCCACCGGTCAGCGCGGCGTCTACGACCGGTTCCGCGGTCGTCTGGTCTGGCCCATCCGCGATGTGTCGGGGCAGACCATCGGATTCGGAGCCCGCCGTCTGTTCGACGACGACAAGGGCCCGAAATACCTGAACACCCCGGAGACGCCGATCTACAAGAAGGCGCAGGTCCTGTACGGCCTCGACCTCGCCAAGAAGGACATCGCACGCGGAGACCCGCGCCGCGTCGTCGTCGTGGAGGGCTACACCGACGTGATGGCCTGCCACCTAGCGGGTCTCACGACGGCGATCGCCACCTGTGGAACCGCCTTCGGCACCGAGCACATCAAGGTGCTCCGCCGGGTGATGGGCGACGACAACGCCTCGGGTGAGGTGGTCTTCACCTTCGACGGCGACGAGGCGGGGCAGAAGGCCGCGCTGCGGGCCTTCACGGAGGACGACCGCTTCAAAGCGCAGACCTTCGTGGCCGTGGCTCCGGACGGACTGGATCCGTGCGATCTGCGTCTGCAGCGAGGGGATGCCGCCGTGCGCACCCTCATGGATGCGAAGGTTCCGATGTTCGAGTTCGCGATCGACCGCCGACTCGGAGGATTCGACCTCTCGACGGTCGAGGGCCGCGTCGGCGCCCTGCGTGCGGCTGCTCCCATCGTCGCCGAGATCAAGGACCCGCTGCTGCGTCCTGGCTACGAGCGCGTGCTCGCGCGCCGTCTCGGCATGGACCCGACCGAGGTCCGCAGCGAAGTGCGCCGCTCCGGCAGAAGCGCGCCTCCCGACGCTCCCCGCCACGAGCAGCCGCACGGCGAGGGGCCCTCGGGCGGTCCGGCGCTCGCGCCGGTGACGCTCGCCGGCCTGCCGAGATCGGCCGAGGTCGCACTGGAACGCGACGCGCTGATGGGGGCGCTGCAGTACGGGCACCAGATCGACCAGGCGCTGCTGGGCAGGGCATTGAGCTCGGCATTCCGCACTCCGGGGCTCGACGCCGTGCGAGAAGCCGTGGCGTCCGCTCCCGACCGCACCAGAGCGGGGTGGGTGACCGAGGCGGTCAACGCCGTGCGTGAGCCGTACCGCTCCCTCGGCGGAGAGCTTCTGATGACGCCGTTCCCGGCGCGTGACGAGACCGGCGCGCTCGCGTCCGCGACGGATCTCTGCCGGCGTCTCATCGTGCGCAGCCTCGACGACGAGAAGAACGAGCTGCTGGGCGCCGTGCAGCGCGTTCCGGCCGACTCGGACGGAGGACGCGCACTGCGCATGCGTCTGCGCGATCTCGACGTCGAGCGTCAGCGCTTCGCCGAGTCGTAACGCATTGCGCTGCCGCGTGCAGGGCAGGATGGAACCATGTCCCGCCGGCACGACCCCACCCACGCGATCGACTGCTCGGATCTGGTGATCGACCGCGCAGGCCACGGATCACCGACCAGGGCGGTGGACGGCGTCACCTTCACGCTGTCGCCGGGCGGACTCATCTGCGTCGCCGGCCCCACGGGATCGGGCAAATCGTCTTTGGTGCTGGCTCTGGCCGGTTCCACGGATCCGTCGGTGCGCATCGTCGGAGGGGACGCGCACGTGTGCGGCGTCAACGTGCGGCGCCCTGGACGCAAGCACCGGGTGCTGACCTATCGCACCGGATTCGTGCCCCAGGGCGCCGGTGCGGATCTGCCTCCTCGGCTCACCGTGCAGGAGGTCATCGCCGAGCCGATCATGGCTCGCGAGCGTCGGGTGAACACGAAGGCACTGTCGATCCGGGTGGCGACCCTGCTCGACGAGCTGCACCTTCCGCTCGGCACGGCCGCGAAGTTCCCCTACGAGCTCAGCGCCGGGATGAGGCAGCGGGTGGCGATCGCACGCTCGTTCGTCCTGGAGCCTCGGGTTCTGATCGCCGACGAGATCCTCGCGAACCTCGATCTCGAGGTCCGCCCCGTCGTCTTCGACGCGATCACGCGTCGGCGCAAGGAACAGGGGATGGGCGCGCTTCTCGTGACGAACGACGCCGACTTCATCCGGGAGCTGAACGCGGAGACGCTGATGCTGCGCGGCGGCCATGTGGTCGCCAGGGGAGTCGGGAAGGACCTGCTCTGGGCACCGAACGCGGAGGCGGATTCACAGCCGTGACATCGGCCCGACTCGACACGCCCGAGGCGTGGCTCGTGTCACGAGCACGGGAAAGTATTTGCTAGGATTGACGAGTTGCCCGCGCAGCGGAGCACATTCCTCGGTAGCTCAATTGGCAGAGCAGCCGGCTGTTAACCGGCAGGTTCTTGGTTCGAGTCCAAGCCGGGGAGCCAATACCCCCGGCCTTCGCAAGAAGGCCGGGGGTTCTCCCTTTCCCACCCCAGTCGATGAAGGCCTGGCGGATGTCCCGATCCCCGCAGTTCGCGCAGCTCGGCGCTCTCCTGCTCGAAGCAGGATTCTCGGCGACCGACACGCGCGAGGCTCTCGAGGAGATCCGGGAGCGCGTCGCACCGGAGGAGCCGCTCGTGTTCGCGGTGCTCCCGGAGGCGGTGTTCGTGTCTCCGCTCACGGGTGAGGCGGGCTCGATCCTCAGAATGAGCTTCGCGTCGTCGTTGTCGACGCGGCAGTCCGCGATGGTGAGCAGGATGCTGCACCGACTCCGCGACGGCCGGATCACGCTGGAGCACGCGCTCGGCGCGGAGCAGGAGCGCATCAAGAGCGCCGTGATCAAGATGCCGCTGCTGCGCTGGACGGTCGGCAACGCCCTGCTCTCCGCAGGACTCGCCGTGATGTTCCGCTGTCCGTGGTGGGCAGTCGTCGTGGCGGCGCTCGTCGCGGCGCTGACAGGAGCGGTGTCTGTGCTGCTGCGACGCATCCGCCCCGCCGCCGCCATCGTGCCGTTTCTCGTCGCGCTGCTGTCGACAGTGCTCGTGAGCGAGTCGGCGGCGATGCTCGGCTATGCCACGGTGCCGCTGTTCGCCGTGTGTGCGCCGATCGCGATCCTGGTGCCGGGGGCTCTCATCACGAACGCGCTTCTCGAGCTCACGGCGGCGGACGTCGTCACCGGGGCGTCCCGCCTCGTGTACGGCATCGTGCAGCTCGGATTCATGGCTGCCGGCATCGCCGCCGGGAGCGCCTGGATCGGGCTCAGGATCGACCAGGACTCCGCCTTCCTTCTCGCCGACGTCACCGGCGTGCTCAGTGCCGGCCCCGCCTGGGCGTCGGTGCCGCCGACGGCGGTCAGCTGGATCGGGGTGGCGGCGCTCGCGATCGGGATCAGTCTCGCCTTCGGTGCGGGCTACCGGCTCACCGCGGTGAGCATCGCCGCCATGGGCGTCGCCTACGCGCTGCTCGTGCTGATCGCGCCCTTCGGCGGAAGCGCGATCGCGACCGGGGCGACGGCCGCCGTGCTCTTCGCGCTCGCTCGGCTGGTGGAGCGGTCCTCTTTCGCGATCCCGGCGACGATCACCTTCCAGCCGGCGTTCCTTCTGCTCGTGCCCGGAACGGTCGGTCTCGTGGCGATCACGTCGTTCGACGTCGATCCCGTGGCCGCGGCTCTGGCCGTCTTCGTGAGTCTGTGCATCGGCACGAAGCTGGGTTCGATCGCGGTCGACACGCACTGGTGGCGCGTGCTCCGGCGTCGGCAGGGCCCCGGATAGACGAGAAGAGGCTCCGCCATCCGGCGGAGCCTCTTCCGTGCTGTGTGAGAGTCGATCAGCGTGCAGTACCTGCCAGCGATCCGGTGGTCTGGCCTGCCGGGTCGGAGACGACGCACTGGATGACGCGGTCGTTCAGCTGGTCCCAGGTGTCCTGGGTCGGGGTGATCGGGTAGACCTCGAGCGAGGAGGAGTTGTAGTCGATGCCGACGAAGGTCGTGAAGGGGTCGCCGATGCACTCCTGGGAAGCGGCGTCGACGTCCTCGCTGGAGAACTCTCCGTCGTCCATCTTGAGCTCGTAGTAGACCTCTTCGTCGTGCGGCTCCTCGCAGGGTACGACGTCGGCGTCGGAGAGCAGGCCCTCCGGGCTCTCCATCTTGCAGTCGCCGACCTTCAGCGCGAAGATGTCGATGTTCGAGCTCTCGGTGACCTGGCCGGACTCCTCGTCGCGGTCGGCGTCTCCCGAGCCGCCGCCGAGGATGCCGTTGAGCGCGCTGCAGCCGGTGAGTGCGAGCGACAGTGCCGCCGCAGCACCTGCGAGAGCGAGCGCGCGACGCGTGCGCAGTTTCATCATGTGTTCCCCTCCAGAGACAATGGTGCGCGGGCACGTGAGGGCGCCCGCCTGATATGACGCTATCTCGCGAGAAGTCTGTGATGCAACTTGAAAGAGCCTTTGATCAGGCTGAGAGCGTCAGCCCTCGAGATCGTCGATTCCCGGCATCCAGCTCGCACCGGGACGGCCCCATCCGCGCTTGCGGGCGATCTTCTGCACGGTCTTCCAGTCGCCGTCCGACAGTCGATCGACGTAGATGATGCCGTCGAGATGGTCGAACTCGTGCTGCATGATCCGGGCACGCCATCCGTCGACGTCGATCGACACGGCGGTGCCGTCGAGATCGAGCCCGGTCACGTGCACGCGTTCCGACCGGCGCAGGGGGAAGCGTTCGCCGGGGAAGGAGAGGCAGCCTTCCGATTCGAGGTCGGGGTCGGGGTCGCCCGGTTCCATGGGCACCATCCACAGCTCCGGATTGATGAGGACTCCGCGCCAGGGCTGATCGTCGTCGTCCACGTAGGAGTACGTGTAGATGCGCAACGGCACGCCCACCTGCGGAGCGGCGAGTCCCACGCCGGGGGCGGCGTCCATGGTCTCGAACATGTCGGCGACCAGCGCACGGATCTCGTCGGTGATCTCGTCGACAGCGGATGCGGGGGAGTGCAGGACAGGGTCGCCCATGATGCGAATCGGAAGTACAGCCACGCCATAACCCTACTTGGGCGAGGGCGCCGGGTAGGGTCGTAGGGTGAGCATTTCGGTGTGGCTGAGCAGTGAGGACGTGAGCGAACAGCTCGTCGGCGTCTTCAACAATCCCAAGCTCCTGCTCGGCATCCCTCTGGCGCTGGCCGGTGCGGTGTTCATGTCTCTGGGCGCGCAGTACCAGCACCGGGGCGTCGAGAAGGTCGAGCAGCTCAGTGGATCGGATGCCGCGACCGGTCTGACCTTCGACCAGCTCAAGCGTCTTCTGGCCAGGCCGTCCTGGCTGCTCGGCACACTCATGCTCGGCCTGGCGATCGTCTGCCAGCTGTCGGCCCTGGCGGTGGCCCCGCTGATCGTGGTGCAGCCCCTCGGCGCGATCGCCCTCGTCATCACGACGCTGCTCAACGCCCGGGTCTCGGGCCACACGCCGACCAGGCAGTCGATCACGGCCATCGTGTGCTGCGTCGGCGGCATCTTCCTGTTCGTCTCCTTCGCCGCCGTCTTCGCCACAGAGAAGGCGATCGGCGACATCGAGCTGTTCACGATCCTGGCCATCCTGCTGGTCGTGATCATCGCGCTAGGCGCCGCCTGGCTCGTGCTCCGGCATCGGATGCGGGCGCTGTTCTACGTGATCGGCGCCGGCATCCTCTACGGTTTCGTCGCCACGCTCGCGAAGGCGACCATCAACCGCATCGAGAACGGCAGCTTCGACTGGATCACGGTGATCTGCGTGATCGCGCTCGTCGCGGCATCCGCGGTCGGCGCCTACTTCGTGCAGACCGCGTACGGCTCCGGACCGCCCGACCTTGTGATCGCCGGGCTCACCGTGGTCGACCCGATGGTGGCCGTGCTGATCGGCATGCTCGTGCTGGGCGAAGCCGCAGCCGCTCCGGGCTGGGTGCTCGCGATCTTCGGCCTGGCCGGCGCGATCGCCGTGTTCGGCGTGGTCGGTCTCGCCCGGTACCACCCGCAGGTGATCAGCGAGAGTCAGGATCTCGGGATCGAGCGCGGCTCGAATCCCGGCCCTTCGACAGGCTCAGGGCCCCAGTAGCGCTCAGGGCCCCAGTAGCGCTCAGGGCCCCCGCACCTGCAGGCTGGACGCTGGCCCTGCGACAGGCTCAGTGACCCAGCGCGGATCAGTACGCCGGATCGATCAGGTCGGGGGAGACCTCGGCCGCCGCCGCCTCGTCGACGAAGAACACCGTGCGCTTGCGGCCCTTCGCGCCCGCAGCCGGCACGCTCGTGTAACTCGCGCCCGCGAGTGCGAGCCCGAGAGCGGAGGCCTTGTCGGCGCCCGTGATGACGAGCCATACCCGCTTGGACGAGTTCAGCACGGGACGCGTGAGCGTGACGCGCTCGGGCGGCGGCTTGGGAGAGTCCCGCACGGGAAGCACGGCGGCATCCGTCACCGTCACCTCGGGGCGATCGGGGAAGAGCGAGGCGATGTGCCCGTCGGGCCCCACGCCCAGGAAGCAGACGGCGAAGGTCGGCCACGGGTTCTCGTCGGTCCCGAAGCGGGCGAGTTCCGCCGCGTACGCGGCCGCCGACTCGTCGAGGCTGAGTCCGGTGTCGGGCCCCGCCACCTCGTGCACGTTCTCGGCGGGCACGTCGATGCGATCCAGCAGCGCCTCGCGGGACTGGAGGGAGTTGCGATCGGCGTGCTCGCGTGCGACGTAGCGCTCGTCGCCCCACCAGAAGTGCACGAGCGACCAGTCGATGTCCGCCGACCGCGGATTCTCCGCGACGGCGCGCAGCACCGCACCGCCCATGGAACCGCCGGTCAAGGCGATATGGGCGATGCGGCCGCTGCGCGTGCGAGCACGCAGACGCGTGATGAACCTGTCGGCCACCCTGGCCGCGAGTGCGGCCGGCGTGGGTTCGACGACGACCCGCTTCTCTGCGGGCGCTGCCTGCATCGACATCATTCTCCTGTCTCGGGCGGACCCAGCTTCTCCCAGCCCTCGGTGATGACTCGACCGTACAGGACGTCGGGGTCGAGGCGGCGCAGCTCCTCCGCGAGGCACTCCCTGAGGGTGCGACGAGGCAGGTGCAGGTCGTGGTTCGGCTGCTCGGGCTGCGTGAGCACGGCGATGCCCGGTTCCGGACGCTCGAGCAGGATGTCGCCTGCTGCGCGTGTCAGACGCACGGACTTGATGCCCTCCTGCCAGGTCTCCGGGTCTTCGTACGACCAGCGGACGGGCACGTCGAGAGCCATCTGCAGCCACGCGGCGAGCAGCGCGGTCGAGGGTGACGCGGAAGCCCCGCGGACCTCGACGGCGGTGACCTCGTCGAACGGAGGCTGGTCGAGTACGGCGGCCAGCTGCTCGCGCCAGTGCGTGAGACGCGTCCAGGCGAGGTCGGTGTCGCCGGGGGCGTGCGTCTCACCCAGCAGATCCAGGCGGGCGCGCACGTCGGAGGCCGTTGCGGCGTCCGTGATCCGGCGCTGTGCGATGCGTCCGAGCGGTGACGTCGACGGCGCGGCCGGGGCGTCCTCGGGCCACCAGGCGACGACCGGGGCGTCGGGCAGCAGGAGACCCGTGATCAGGCTCTCCTCGTTGCTGGCGGCTTCGCCGTACGCGCGAAGCACGACGACCTCGCTCGCCCCGGCGTCTCCGCCGACGCGGATCTGCGCGTCGAGGCGCGACTCGCCGTCTCCGGTCGTGAGCACGATGACGCGCATCGGGTGCTCGCGGGAGGCGTCGTTGGCGGCGTCGATGGCGGCTTCGGCGACGCCGTTGCGCGCCGAGATCACCAGCGTGAGCACGCGTCCGAGGGCGACGACGCCGCCCTCCTCGCGCGCCTTGACGAGGTTCTTCGCGACCTGGCTGACGGTCGTGTCGGGAAGGTCGATGATCACGGTCGTCTCCAGACTCGTCCGTCGCGGGCCAGCAGGGCGTCGGCGGATGCCGGACCCCAGGAACCGGATGCGTACTGCTCGACAGGGCCGCCCTCTGCGGCCCAGAACTTCTCCACCGGGTCGAGGATCTTCCAGGAGAGCTCGACCTCCTCGTGGCGGGGGAACAGGGGCGGATCGCCCAGCAGGACGTCCAGGATGAGGCGTTCGTACGCTTCGGGGCTCGCCTCCGTGAAGGCGTGGCCGTAGCCGAAGTCCATCGTCACATCGCGCACATTGGTGCCGTTGCCGGGGACCTTCGATCCGAAGCGGAGCGTGACGCCCTCGTCGGGCTGCACGCGGATCACGAGCGCGTTCTGTCCGAGCTCCGAGGTGTTGCTGCGGCCGAACAGATGCTCGGGCGCGCGCTTGAACACGACGGCGACCTCGGTCACACGGCGGCCGAGGCGCTTGCCCGTGCGCAGATAGAAGGGCACACCCGACCAGCGGCGCGTGTCGATCTCGAGCTTGATCGCGGCATAGGTCTCGGTGGCGGACTGCGGGTCCATGCCCTCCTCGTCGAGGAAGCCGGTGACCTTCTCGCCGCCCTGCCAGCCGCCGGCGTACTGTCCGCGGGCGGTGGCCAGGGCCAGGTCGTCCGGGACGTGCACGGCTGCGAGCACCTTCTCCTTCTCCGCCCGCAGATGCTCGGCGGAGAGGCTGATCGGCTCCTCCATCGCGGTGAGGGCGAGGAGCTGCAGCAGGTGGTTCTGGATCACGTCGCGGGCGGCGCCGACGCCGTCGTAGTAGCCGGCACGACCGCCGACTCCGATGTCCTCGGCCATCGTGATCTGCACGTGGTCGACGTAGTTGCGGTTCCAGATCGGCTCGTACAGCTCGTTCGCGAAGCGCAGCGCCAGGATGTTCTGGACCGTCTCCTTGCCGAGGTAGTGGTCGATGCGGAAGATCGAGTCGGCCGAGAACGCGACTTCGAGGGCCTTGTTCAGCTCCCGCGCGGACTCGAGATCGTGACCGAACGGCTTCTCGATGACGACACGGCGCCAGCGGTCCTCGCCCTGGTCCTCACCGACGAGTCCCGAGTCCTTGAGCTGCTGCGCGACCACGGCGAACGACTTCGGCGGGATCGACAGGTAGAAGGCGTGGTTGCCCATCGTGCCGCGCTCGGTGTCGAGCTGGTCGACCGTCTCACGGAGCTTGATGAACGACTCGGGGTTGTCGAACTCGCCCGACACGAACCGGATGCCCTGGAGCAGCTGCTCCCAGGTCTCCTCGCGGAACGGCGTGCGGGCGTGCTGCTTGACGGCGTCGTAGACGACCTTCGCGAAGTCCTGGTCCTCCCAGTCGCGGCGGGCGAACCCGACGAGGGCGAATCCGGGCGGCAGGAGGCCGCGGTTGGCGAGGTCGTAGACCGCGGGCATGAGCTTCTTGCGCGAGAGATCGCCGGTCACGCCGAAGATCACGAGAGCGCTGGGCCCTGCGATCCGGTTGAGGCGACGATCGTCGGGGTCGCGCAGCGGGTTGTGCCCGCGCGAGATGGGAACAGACATCGGTGGGGGATTCTCCTGGCTGCTACTTCTGGGCTGCTTCGAAAAGGGTGAGGACGTCGGCCGACGAATCGGTGATGGTCAGGGTGACGACGGGACGGCCGTGCTCGGCGAGAACGGCCGCGTCGCCCGCGGCCTGCGCCTGGATGAGCTGGCCGAAGGTGAACGGCCGGTCGGGGATCTCGAGATCCACGTCCGTCCGCTCGAGGATCTGCACGAACACGCCCTGTGCGGGGCCGCCCTTGTGGTACTGGCCGGTGGAGTGCAGGAAACGCGGCCCCCATCCGAACGTCGTCGGACGCCCGGAATCGGCGGCGACCAGCTCGCGCAGGCCCTGCAGCTGCGGGACGTCGATGCGGTTCACGTAGGCCTGGATCGACACGTAGCCGTCCTCGCCGAGGCGGGACCAGAGCGCGTCCAGGACTCCTTCGACCGTTCCCGATGCGGCGAGGGCGGCATCAGAGACGCGAACCTCGACGCCGTCCTCGACGAAGACCGGGGCGGTGGGCTCCGGCCGGGCGTCGAGCAGACCACGGGCTGCGACCTTCGCGGACTCGACGTCGGGCTGGTCGAACGGGTTGATGCCGAGCAGGTGACCGGCGATCGCGGTGGCGTACTCCCAGACGATGAACTGCGCGCCCAGCGTGCCCGAGACGAGGATCTCGCCCTGGTGCTGCTCGCGCAGGTGGAACTCGCCGGCGTCGTCGACCAGCCTGACGATCTGCAGGTCGGCGGGGCGCGCGTCGAGTTCAGGCGAGACCGGAAGCAGGACGACCGGAAGAATGCCCGTGCCGTCTTTGCCGGTCGACTCGGCGATCAGCTGCTCGATCCAGTCGGGCAGCCCATCGATGTGCGTGCCGTCGGTGATGAGTCCCAGCTTGTCGCGCCGAGGACTCGTCGCGGCGATCGCCGCGGCCAGACGCAGCGCCGGATTCTCGGCGGAGTCGACGGCGACTTCGAGCAGTGACGCCTCGGCCTCGTCGAGCAGCTCCGCGATGTCGACGCCCGCGAGCCCCGAGGGCACGAGCCCGAAGGCGGTGAGCGCGGAATAGCGTCCCCCCACATTCGGATCGGCGTTGAACACGCGGTAGCCGGCCGTTCGGGCCGATTCGTCGAGAGGGGAACCGGGATCGGTGACGACCACGATGCGCTCCGCGGGGTCGATTCCGAGGTCGCGGAACGCGGCTTCGAAGGTGCGACGCTGCGAGTCGGTCTCGATCGTGGACCCGGACTTCGACGACACCACGAGAACCGTGTTCTCGATGCCGTCGTCGAGAGCAGCGAGCACCTGGCCGGGAGCCGTCGAATCGAGGATCGTCAGATCGAGACCGGCCGTCTGCGCGATGACCTCCGGTGCGAGCGAGGACCCGCCCATCCCGGCGAGCACGACGCGCGTGACGCCCTTCTGAGCGAGTTCTGCGCGCAGCGCCTCGACCTCCGCCACGAGCGGGCGCGAGACCGTCACGGCCTCGACCCACCCGAGTCGGACGGAGGCCTCGGCCTCGGCATCCGCGCCCCACAGCGTGGCGTCGCCGTTCGTGATGCGCGACGCCACGAGATCGTGCACGAGACCGGGGACGGTCTCATCGATCGCGGCCTTGGCCGCGCCCGACGCGTGCAGCGCGAATGTCATCGCTGCGCCTCGAGCCCTTCCTTGACCTGGGTGAGCAGGTCGTGCCACGAGTCGATGAACTTGGCCACGCCCTCGTCCTCGAGCACCTGGGTGACATCGGCGAAGTCGATGCCGAGGTCGGCGATACCGGCGAAGACCGCGCGGGCCTCCTCGTAGCCGCCTGTGATGGTGTCGCCGGTGACCACACCGTGGTCGAACGTGGCCTCGAGGGTCTTCTCGGGCATCGTGTTGACGACGCCCTGTGCGACCAGCTCGGTGACATACAGCGTGTCGGGCAGAGCCGGGTCCTTGACGCCGGTCGACGCCCACAGCGGACGCTGCACGTTCGCGCCGGCCTCCAGGAGAGCCTTGGCGCGGTCGCCCGCGAAGGTCTGCTCGTAGAGCTCGTATGCGAGACGGGCGTTCGCGAGGCCCGCCTTGCTCTTGAGCGCCTCGGCCTCGGGGGTGCCGATGGCGGACAGGCGCTTGTCGGTCTCGGTGTCGACGCGCGACACGAAGAACGATGCGACGGACTCGATGGTCGACAGGTCGATGCCTGCGGCCTTCGCGGTCTCGAGACCCGTCAGGTACGCGTCGATGACCTCGGCGTAGCGCTCCAGGCTGAAGATCAGCGTGACGTTGACGCTGATGCCGGCGCCGATCGCCTGAGCGATCGCGGGCAGACCGGCCTTCGTCGCGGGGATCTTGACCAGCAGGTTCGGGCGGTCGACCTTCGACCAGAGCTCCTTGGCCTGCGCCACGGTGCCCTCGGTGTCGTGCGCGAGATCGGGGGAGACCTCGATCGACACGCGGCCGTCGACGTGGTTCGACGCCTCCCAGACCGGACGGAACACGTCGAGAGCCGCCGCGACGTCCTGCGTGGTGGCCGCGAACACGGCCTCCTCTGCGGTCGCGCCGGATGCGGCGAGCTCGGTGACCTGTGCGTCGTACGACGTGTCGTCGGGGTTGGTGATCGCGTTCGCGAAGATCGTCGGGTTAGTGGTGACGCCGACGACGTTGCGGGTCTCGATCAGCTCGGTCAGGTTGCCGGAGTTGATGCGGGCGCGGGAGAGGTCGTCGAGCCAGATGCTGACGCCGGCGGCTGCGAGGTCTGCGGTGGGGGTGCTCATTGTCATGACTCCTTGAATCAGTTGGCCTGTGCGGCCAGGGTCTCGCGGGCGGCGGCGATGACGGCCTCGGTCGTGATGCCGAACTCGCGGAACAGGGTCTTGTAATCGGCGGACGCGCCGAAGTGGTCGATGCCGATGGAGCGGCCGCGGTCGCCGACGATGCCGCGCCAGCTGAGGACGGAACCCGCCTCGACCGAGACACGCGCGGTGACGGATGCCGGCAGCACCGACTCGCGGTATGCCTCGTCCTGCTCGGCGAACCACTCCAGCGACGGGGCGGAGACGACGCGGACGTTCACGCCTTCGGCGGCGAGAGCGGCGCGTGCGTCGACACCCAGCTGCACCTCGGAGCCGGTCGCGACGATGATGACGTCGGGGGTGCCGTTCGGCGCCTCGGCGAGGACGTAGGCGCCCTTGGCCGTGTTCGACGCCGAGGCGAAGACCTCACCGGAGGCCTCGCCCTCACCGCGTGCGAACACCGGGATGTTCTGACGGGTCAGTGCGATTCCCGAGGGACCGCCGTTGCGTCGGAGGATCTCCAGCCATGCCGCCGCGGTCTCGTTCGCATCGGCCGGGCGCACGAGCGTGAAGTTGGGGATCGCGCGCAGCGTCGCGATCTGCTCGACGGGCTGGTGCGTGGGGCCGTCCTCGCCGAGGGCGACGGAGTCGTGGGTCCACACGAAGATGCTGGGGATGTTCATCAGCGCGGCGAGACGCACCGGGGGGCGCATGTAGTCGCTGAAGATGAGGAAGGTGCCGCCGAACGGGCGGGTCGGACCGTGCAGCTTGATGCCGTTGATGATCGCGCCCATGGCGTGCTCGCGGATGCCGAAGTGCAGCACCCGGCCGTAAGGGCTGCCCGACCACTCGTGCGTCGACCACTCGGCGGGGATGAAGGACTTCGCGTCCTTGATCGTGGTGAGGTTCGACTCGGCGAGGTCGGCCGAACCGCCCCACAGCTCGGGGAGCTCCGCGGCGAGGGCGTTGATGACCTGACCGGATGCGGCGCGCGTGGAGACGTCCTTGCCGGCTTCGAAGACGGGGAGCGCGGAGTCGATGTCGGCCGGGAGCTCGCCCGCCTCGAGGCGGTCGAGCAGCGCCTTGCGCTCCGGGTTCGCCGCGGCCCAGGCGTCGAAGGACTCCTGCCAGGCGGCCCGGACCTCCGCGGCGCGCGCGGCGAGTCCGCGGGTGTGCGCGATGACGTCGTCGGCGACGGCGAAGTGCTGCTCCGGGTCGAAGCCCAGGACCTTCTTGGTCGCGGCGAGCTCGTCGGCACCGAGAGCCGCGCCGTGGATCTTGCCGGAGTTCTGCTTGCCCGGCGACGGCCAGCCGATGATCGTCTTGAGGATGATCAGCGACGGCTTGGAGGTCTCGCCCTTGGCGGCCTCGATCGCCGCGTGGAGCTCGGCGACGTCCTCGACGTACTCACCGCTCTTCTTCCAGTCGACGATCTGGACCTGCCAGCCGTAGGACTCGTAGCGCTTGGCGACGTCCTCCGTGAAGGCGACGTTGGTGTCGTCCTCGATCGAGATCTGGTTCGAGTCGTAGATCGCGATGAGGTTGCCGAGCTGCTGGTGGCCGGCGAGAGACGATGCCTCGCTGGTCACGCCTTCCTGCAGGTCGCCGTCGCCGGCGATGACGTATACGAAGTGGTCGAACGGGCTCGTGCCCGCCTCTGCCTCCGGGTCGAACAGACCCCGCTCGTAACGGGATGCGTACGCGAAGCCCACGGCCGACGCGAGGCCCTGGCCCAGCGGACCGGTCGTGATCTCGACACCCTTGGTGTGACCGTACTCGGGGTGTCCCGGGGTCAGGGAGCCCCAGGTGCGCAGCGCCTTCAGGTCGTCGAGCTCGAGCCCGAAGCCGCCGAGGTACAGCTCGACGTACTGGGTGAGCGACGAGTGACCGGCGGACAGGATGAATCGGTCACGGCCGAGCCAGTCGGTGTCCGTCGGGTCATGACGAAGCACCCGCTGGTAGAGGAGGTAGGCCGCCGGCGCCAGGCTCATCGCGGTGCCGGGGTGGCCGTTGCCGACCTTCTCCACGGCATCCGCAGCCAGAATGCGTGCGGTGTCCACCGCGCGCCGATCGATCTCTTCCCACTGCAATTCCGACACGGTGAAGCCCTTCTC
>Ga0308158_10000200_pt1 | contig 127299 bp, 119 predicted proteins | sample PhyBR2_FD_201038 | JGI IMG/M metagenome (GOLD analysis project Ga0308158, IMG submission 201038) | Phyllosphere microbial communities from UC Gill Tract Community Farm, Albany, California, United States - DLSLB.R2 | ecosystem: Host-associated > Plants > Phyllosphere > Unclassified | place... | reverse complement strand
GTCGAGTATTTGGGAGTCGGTGCCGAGCAGGACGGGCAGGATGTCGGCGTCGCAGGCGATTTTGCGGATGGTGTTGGGGTGGATCGGGCCGGTGAAGGTCGCGGTGCCGGTACTGACAGTGTTCCGGAGGCGCGGCTGATGTGTCGCGTTGGGCTGCTTCGGGGTGTTGGTTTCTTCTGTGGCGCTCGTGGTGGTGTGGGTGAGGTGTTGGAAGAGGTCGTGGTGGTCGATGGTGACGGTGAGTTGGGGTCGGAGTCCGCCGTTGCTGGGCAGTTTCCCGGTGGTCATGGCCACGGCGCAGGCTCCGATGAGGCCGTCGAGGAGTTTCTGGGCGCGGGAGCGCCGGTCCAGCCCGGGGCCCGCACGGTTCGGAACACCTGCAGCTGTTGCCGACGCGGTTGCCGTGCCGGTGCCGGTGGTGTTGGTGAGTCGTGGGTTGGTGGCGGCGTTCATGGCGGTGGTGAGGGTTTCGTATTGTTCGGTGGTGGCGAAGATTTCCAGGTGGTGGAGTCCGTGGCGGCGTCGGCGTCGTAGGAACGCGCCTTGGACGTGGTGGAGGGCTTCTTCGGTGGGTTCGGGGCCGTTTTGGTCGATGTGGTCGATCCAGCGGTTGGCCATTGTGGTGACGAAGTCGGGGTCGGATTGTGTGGCGGTGGTGGTGAGGGCGTGTTCCATGCCGGTGAGGGTGTCCGGGTCGGTGAAGTGTTGGGCTTTGTCCAGGGCGGTGCTGATGATCGTCGCGGACCGGGACGGGACCTGTCCGGTGTGGAGGGCGTCGGCGAGTCTTTGACGACGGGCCGGGATTTCCTGGCCGGTTATTCCGGCCCCGGGCAGGACATCGTTCGCGAGGGCGAGCCTGCGCCGTGCTTCGCCGATCCCGATCCGCAACCGGGCTCGGAGGAACTCTGCCGCGTTCCGGTACCCATCATCCAAAACACCAGCACCAGCGTCAGCACCACCACCAGCAGTACCCGCTTTGACGGTGCTTCCGGGGGCTGCTTCACCCGTACCACCACCGGGTCCACCGCCACCTTCTGGCTCACCGGCTGGTTCGGTCCACCCCGTCCGCCATTCCTGGGCGCCGGACGCGGGGGACTGTCCGGGCTGCTGTGCCGGCACCGCACGCTGCGCCTCGGTCCGGGTCCGCTCCACAGCCTGCGCCGCAACGACCTGGAGGTACTCGATCGACCGCGAGAGGTCCTCGATGCTGCCGGCAAGGTCAGCAGCCTGTACTAGATTGAACAAGGGTGCCTGCTCGGCAAACGACAACCGTGCGGTGTCCAGAAGAGCCTGTCCGTCCTCAAGAAGTGCCGCGAGATCCGGCCCCGCAGGCGCAGCAGGTTTCCCGCCGTCGGAACCCCTGGAGGTGGTGCCCTCGCGGCTGAGTAGTCCAACGCCGTGGAAGTGGCCGATAGCGGTGGCTACCGCCGTCGAACCCTTGATCCACTGGAAGTTGCCTGGGGATTGCCGTGAGCAGCTCGCGGTCAGGGCAGCGACAGCAGGTGACGACGCCACTCGCGCTGCTGTCAGTTGCCCCAAAGCTTCCATGCATAAAGCTTTTCACCAGGGTCTGACATTATTAGTGCTTCACCCTGTCGGCTGCTCCGCGTTCCGGAACCTGCACACTCAGGCAGATGTCAGCGCCGCCAAAGCCATCTGCTCCAGTATGGGCCTGGCTGATTTCACTGCGATCCTGCGGCCGTGATGCCGGACCGAATGCGGGGTGGAGTTGATCAACCCGAAGGCTGCGTGTGCCCGGACGCGCAGGCCTGCGATGTCCGCGTCGGCATGAATCCGGGCCAGAACATCCACCCAGGTCTCTACATAACTGCGTTGCAGGGAGCGGACCTCGGCCTGGTCTGCCTCAGTGAGGCTGGCGAAATCACGGTCCTGTACCCGGATGACATCCGGATTGCTCAGGGCGAAGTCCACCTGGAATTTCACCAGGGCTTTCAGGGCGTCCGCTGGGCTGCCGGCTTCCGCAACAACGCGACGGCCGCCCTCCAGGAGGTCGCGGCTGACACTGAGGAGCAGTTCACCCAGAACCGCCTGTTTTCCCGGAAAGTGCCGGTACACCGCCGGTCCGCTTACACCGGCCGCGGCTCCCAGGTCTTCCAGGGATACGCGGCTGAATCCGTTGTCCGCGAAGAGTCCGGCTGCGGCTGACAGCAGTGCCAACCGGCGGAGCTCTTTGGCTTGGCTCCGCTGGGTTGTGGCGGCACGGGAGCCTTCGGCGTGTGCTTCCGGGCTTGCTGTCATGGTGTCCTCCTCGTGCCCGTCCCAACGCAGGCGGCAGGAGCCCCGCTGTGCTGGACATGTCAGTTAATAAAGACTAACCTAAATTTCAGTTACATGGCACTAACCGAAATGGCCGTGGGCCGGGAATGGAACAGGGGTCGATGGAGACAATTGCCAGCCTGACGGGAGCTGCCGCCGGCACCTTCGAGGCCAACCAGGAGGCACAGTGTGCCTTGGTGGAGGAACTGAAGGAGCGCCTCGCCACGGCAGCATTGGGTGGACCGGCCAAATCCCGGGAGCGGCACGTTGCCCGGGGAAAGCTCCTGCCGAGGGAGCGCATTGATTTCCTGTTGGATGAGGGCAGCCCGTTCCTTGAGATCGCGCCTCTTGCCGCCAATGGCATGTACAACGACGATTCACCCGGCGCCGGGGTGATCGCCGGCATCGGTCTGGTCCATGGCCGGCACGTCCTGGTGATCTCCAATGATGCGACGGTCAAGGGCGGTACGTACTACCCGATGACCGTGAAGAAGCACCTCAGGGCCCAAGAGATTGCCCTGGAGAACAAGCTTCCGTGCATCTACCTGGTGGATTCCGGGGGAGCGTTCCTGCCCAAGCAGGACGAGGTCTTCCCGGACAAGGAACACTTTGGCCGGATCTTCTACAACCAGGCCAGGATGTCTGCGGCCAAGATCCCACAGATCGCCTCCGTGATGGGCTCCTGCACTGCCGGCGGTGCCTACGTCCCGGCAATGAGCGACGAAACAGTCATCGTCCGCAACCAAGGCACCATCTTTTTGGGCGGGCCTCCGCTGGTCAAAGCAGCCATCGGCGAGATCGTCACCGCGGAGGAACTGGGCGGTGGCGACGTCCACTCAAGGATCTCCGGGGTCACCGATCACCTGGCCGAGAACGACCAGCATGCGCTGGAAATCGTCCGGGACATCGTAGCGACGTTGCCGAAGCCGGCGCAGCCGGCCTGGGACGTGCTCGACGTCGTCCTGCCGCCCGTCGTCGACCCCTCGGAGATCTACGGTGTGGTTCCCACGGACGTCAACGCCCAATATGACGTCCGGGAAGTCATCGCACGCCTCGTGGACGGTTCCGAATTCCATGAGTTCAAAAAGAACTATGGCACCACCCTGGTGACCGGTTTCGCGCACCTGCATGGCCACCCCGTGGGGATCGTGGCCAACAACGGAGTCCTTTTCAGCGAGTCGTCGTTGAAGGGTGCCCACTTCATTGAGCTGTGCGATCAGCGGGGCATTCCCTTGGTCTTCCTCCAGAATCTCTCCGGGTTCATGGTGGGAAAGGACTACGAACAGGGCGGCATCGCCAAGAACGGCGCCAAGATGGTCACGGCAGTGGCGACGGCCCGGGTGCCGAAACTGACCGTGGTGATCGGCGGCTCCTTCGGCGCGGGAAACTACTCCATGTGCGGCCGGGCTTATTCGCCGCGTTTCCTCTGGATGTGGCCCGCGGCCCGCATCTCCGTCATGGGCGGAAACCAGGCCTCCAGCGTCCTGGCAACAGTCAAAAGGGACCAATACGAGGCCGCCGGCCAGGAATGGTCCGTCGAGGACGAGGAAGCCTTCAAGGCCCCCATCAAGCAGCAGTACGAGGACCAGGGCAGCCCCTACTACTCCACCGCCCGGCTGTGGGATGACGGCATTATCGACCCCGCTGACACGCGGCGGGTTCTGGGAATGGCCCTCGACGTCGTTTCCCGCCCGCCACTGCCGGAGACCTCTTTCGGCCTCTTCAGGATGTGACCATGACCCTGCCAACAACAGCTACAGAACCAACAACAATCACAGAACCCACAGTCTCAGCGCAGACCTTTTCTGCCGTCCTCGTTGCCAACCGAGGTGAGATCGCGTGCCGTGTCATCCGAACCCTAAGGGACATGGGCATCCGCTCAGTCGCCGTCTATTCGGAAGTGGACAAGGACGCCAAACACGTCAGCCTGGCGGATACGGCCGTCGCCATTGGCGGAACGTCACCTGCGGACAGCTACTTGAAGATCGACGCCATCATTGACGCGTGCCGCCGCAGCGGAGCGGAGGCCGTTCATCCGGGCTACGGCTTCCTGTCCGAGAACGTAGCGTTCGCCAAAGCGTTGGACGCTGCCGGTATCACCTTCATCGGACCCGGTATCGGTGCCATCGAAGTGATGGGAGACAAGATCCGCTCCAAGAACCACGTGATGGCCTACGACGTTCCCTGCGTTCCCGGCATCGCCAAGCCCGGACTCACTGACCAGGATCTCATTGAAGCAGCCACCGACGTCGGCTTCCCGCTCCTGATCAAGCCATCGGCAGGCGGCGGCGGCAAGGGCATGCACGTGGTGGAACGGGCCGAGGACCTGGCCTCCACGCTTCTGACGGCGAGGCGCGTCGCAGCGTCCGCTTTCGGTGACGACACTCTCTTCCTGGAACGGCTCATCCGGGCTCCCCGGCACATCGAAGTGCAGGTCCTGGCCGACAACCATGGAAATGTCATCCACCTCGGCGAGCGCGAATGTTCCCTGCAGCGCCGGCACCAAAAGGTCATTGAAGAAGCTCCCTCCGCGCTTTTCGAATCACTGGCGGACGGCGCTGCCCACAGGGCGCGGATCGGCGAGGCGGCCTGCAACGCAGCGCGTTCGGTCAATTACAGCGGCGCGGGAACCGTCGAGTTCCTGGTGTCCGACGAACATCCGGATGAGTTCTTCTTCATGGAGATGAACACCCGGCTGCAGGTGGAGCATCCCGTCACTGAGCTGGTCACGGGAATTGACCTCGTTGAATGGCAGGTGAGGATCGCCGCCGGTGAGGTGCTCACCGTGGCGCAGTCCGACGTCGTACTGCAAGGCCATGCCGTGGAGGCGCGGGTGTACGCGGAGGTGCCAGAGCGGAACTTCATGCCGTCGATGGGGCGCATCGTGGCACTCGCTGAGCATGGCGCGGCGGACGCCGCCGTGTCCGGTCAGCAGCAGGTCCATGCCAATGTGCGGATCGACTCCGCCATGAGGGACGGGCTGCAGATCACGGGTGACTACGATCCCATGCTCGCCAAAGTCATCGCGTGGGGAGCGGACAGGGCCGCCGCACTGGACACGCTGGATGCTGCGCTGGGCCGTTACACCTTGCTGGGCGTGGACACGAACGTCGAGTACCTTCGACTCCTGATCAACGACGCCGATGTCCGTGCCGGGCACCTCGACACCGGGTTGATTGAACGCAAGCTGCCGTCCATGGAGTTCCGGCACGCAGGCCCCAAGGAACTGATCGCGGCCGCCCTCACGCTGTGGCTTGAACGCCCTGCCCCGGCGCTCGCAGGAGACGCGTGGAAGAGCGCCGACGCTTGGCGGGTCGGGGCTCCCGGTGCCTGGACCGCGACCTTCGGCGTCCCAGGCGCCGCTATGGCTACGGTCGCCGTCACCGAAAAGGCCGGCACCGTGACGGCAAGGGTCGACGACGGCGAACCGGTGGGCGTGCGGGTGGCCGACCGCAGCGGGACCGGTATAACCCTGGAGTTCGACGGCGGTCAGGTCACCTATGCGGTGGCCACGGCGGACGCAGCACGGGAGATCTTCGTGGGCAACGATGGCTGGTCCTGCCGGCTTGAGGTCCTTGACCGGGCCGCTCGCCTGCAACGGATGCTCGCGGGGATCCAGCGCGTCGAAGGAGCAGCCGATCCGGAAGTGCGCTCGCCCATGCCGGGGACCGTGGTTTCCGTGTCCGTGGCCAACGGTGACGTGGTCGAGGAAGGACAGGTCCTCCTGGCTGTTGAAGCCATGAAGATGGAGCACCAACTTGTGGCGTCCGTCGCCGGAACCGTCCACCTCACCAGCAAACCCGGCGATCTGGTCAAAGCCGACCAGGTGCTCGCCACCATCCATGCAGCGGTCGCCGCAGAAGACACGGCCACCGCGGGCCGCGACACCAACAACGGCCGGAACCCAGACAAGAGCCAGAACCCAGACAACGGCCAAATCCCAGACAAGGAAGTCCAGCCATGAGCACGTTTGAACTGACAGAGGAATACCAGGACCTCAGCGATTCTGTCAGGGAGTTCGCCGACGAGGTAGTAGCCCCTGTCTCCGCCAAGCACGACGAAGAGCACAGTTTCCCTTACGAAGTGGTCAAGCAGATGGGGGAGATGGGCCTGTTCGGCCTGCCGTTCCCCGAGGAATTCGGCGGGATGGGCGGAGATTACTTCGCGCTCGCCTTGGCGTTGGAACAGTTGGGGCGCGTAGACCAGTCCGTGGCCATCACCTTGGAAGCCGGAGTATCGCTGGGGGCCATGCCGGTTTACCGCTTCGGCACCGAAGAACAGAAGCAGGAGTGGCTGCCGCAGCTGGCATCCGGCCGGTCCTTGGCCGGTTTCGGGTTGACCGAGCGTGAAGCCGGATCCGACGCCGGCGGCACCAAGACCAACGCCCACCTGGAAAACGGCGAGTGGGTCATCAACGGCAACAAGGAGTTCATTACCAACTCCGGCACGGACATCACCACCCTGGTCACCGTCACGGCAGTGACAGGCCGGAAAGAGAACGCCGAAGGCAGCACCAAGAAGGAGATCTCCACCTTTCTGGTGCCGACGGACACGCCGGGGTTTACCGCAGAAAAGCCCTATAACAAGGTGGGGTGGAACGCGTCGGACACCCACCCGCTGACCCTGGACAACGTCCGGGTTCCCGAAGCCAATCTGTTGGGCGAGCGCGGCCGCGGCTATGCCAACTTCCTCTCCATCCTGGACGAGGGCCGGATCGCCATCGCTGCCCTGGCCACGGGTGCGGCCCAAGGTTGCGTGGACCTGTCCGTGAAGTACGCCAAGGAGCGCAGCGCGTTCGGACAGAACATCGGCAAGTACCAGGCCATCCAGTTCAAGATCGCCCGCATGCAGGCCAGGGCCCACACAGCCCGCCTTGCCTACTACGACGCCGCCGCGAGGATGCTGGCGGGCAAGCCGTTCAAGACCGAAGCAGCCATAGCTAAGATGGTCGCAGGCGAGGCAGCCATGGACAACGCGCGGGACGCCACCCAGGTGTTCGGCGGCTATGGCTTCATCAACGAATTCACGGTGGCACGCCATTACCGCGACTCCAAGATCCTTGAGATCGGCGAAGGCACCACCGAAGTCCAGTTGATGCTCATCGCCCGCGAGCTGGGTCTGTAACCGTACGTTGGGTCGGCAGTGGCAGGGAAGGATCAAGGATGATTGACAAGGTTGTTGCCAGCGCCGCCGAAGCGGTGAAGGACATCCCGGACGGAGCCTCGCTCGCGGTAGGGGGCTTTGGCTTATGCGGTATCCCCGTTTCCCTGATTGAAGCCCTTCATCAGCAGGGAACCACGGACCTGGAAACTGTCAGCAACAACTGCGGCGTGGACGATTGGGGCCTGGGAATCCTCCTCAAGGACGGCCGCATCCGCCGCACCATCAGTTCGTACGTGGGCGAGAACAAGGAGTTTGCCCGGCAGTATCTGGCGGGGGAGCTTGAAGTTATCCTCACCCCGCAGGGCACCTTGGCGGAGAAGCTGCGCGCCGGCGGCGCAGGCATCCCGGCCTTTTATACCAAGGCCGGCGTGGGAACCCAGGTGTCCGAAGGCGGCCTCCCGCAAAAGTACGACGCCGAAGGCAACGTTGCGATTGCTTCGGCGCCGAAGGAGGTGCGGGCTTTCAAGGATGGCGACTACGTCCTGGAAGAGTCTTTGACCCCGGACTTCGGGCTGGTCCATGCCTGGAAGGGGGACCGCCACGGCAACCTTGTTTTCCATGCGACGGCCATGAACTTCAACCCTCTCTGTGCCATGGCGGCCCGGGTGACGATTGCCGAGGTCGAGGAACTCGTGGAACCGGGGGAGTTGGATCCGGAGCACATTCACACGCCGGGTATCTTCGTTCAGCGGGTCGTCGTAGCAGGAGCGGCGGAGAAACGGATCGAAAAGCGCACCGTCGCGTTGACTTCCGCAACAAACGGACAGACAGGAGCTTCATGATGGCCGACAACACGTATCAGGACTTACCGCCGCGTCCCGAAGCAGTACGGCACGAGTACCGGCGGGCCGACGTCGAACACCACGAAGCAAAAGGCTGGACCCGCAACGAACTGGCCGCCCGCGTGGCCAAGGAACTGGTCAACGGACAGTACGTGAACCTGGGAATCGGGATGCCCACCCTGATCCCCAACTACATCCCGGACGGAGTGGAGGTCATCCTCCACTCCGAGAACGGCATCCTTGGGGTTGGCCCGTACCCTACCGAGGACAGGGTCGATCCCGACCTCATCAATGCCGGCAAGGAGACCGTGACAACCAACCCGGGTGCTGCGTTCTTCGACTCGGCGTCCTCGTTCGGCATGATCCGCGGCGGACACGTGGACGTGGCGGTCCTGGGAGCGATGGAGGTCGCTGCCAACGGCGATCTTGCCAACTGGATGATCCCCGGCAAGATGGTCAAAGGCATGGGCGGCGCCATGGACCTGGTGTTCGGTGCCAAGAAGGTCATAGTCATGATGGAGCACGTCGACCGCAACGGCCGGCCAAAGATTGTCCCGAGCTGCACGCTTCCCCTCACCGGCAAGGGCTGTGTGGACAGGATCATCACGGACCTGGCGGTGATCGACGTCGTCAAGGACGAAGGTGATCCGCGGTTGGTGTTGCGCGAGCTCGCCCCGAACGTCACCCTTGACGACGTCCTGGCGGCCACAGGCGCCGAGCTGTTCGAAGAGGACCAGGAGCTCACTGTATGACGCGGGTCGTGGAACAACGCGGACTCTACTTCGACGAACTCGAAGAAGGCGTGATCTACGCCCACAAGCCCGGCCGCACCGTCACGGAGACGGACAACGTTCTCTTCACCACGTTGACCATGAACACCCAGGCGCTCCATCTGGATGCTGCCTGGAGTTCCGGACAGCCGTTCGGTCAGCGCCTCATGAATTCCATGTTCACGCTGTCCACCATGGTGGGGCAGTCGGTGACACAGCTGACGCAGGGGACCATCATTGCCCAGTTGGGGCTGACGGATGTCACGTTCCCGCACCCGCTGTATCACGGGGATACGCTGTACACGGAAACGGTGATCACGGGAAAGCGTTTGTCTTCGTCCCGGCCCGGACAGGGCGTGGTGACCATGCAGCACACGGGCCGCAACCAGGACGGTACCGTGGTAGCCCTGGCCACCCGCACCTGCCTGATGTGGACCAAGGAAGCGCACGCCGCGAACCTCGCCGACCATTAGTACGCGCAGCAATCAGCACGCCCAGCAGCAAGGAAATCCATGCACTCTCCCTTCACCATGGGCCCGGCCCTCCTCTTCTGCCCCGCCGACCGGCCGGAGCGTTTCGGCAAGGCCGCGGACCGCGCGGACGCGGTCATCCTGGACTTCGAGGATGCCGTGGCTCCCGCGGACAAGCCCGGGGCCCGTGATGCTGTTTTGAAGCAGCTGGGTGCCGGGGAACTGGACCCCCAACGGACCATAGTGCGCGTGAATCCAGTGGGAACCCGTGACTTCGAACTCGATCTCCAGGCCTTGGAACAGACGCCGTACCGGACGGTCATGCTGGCCAAAGCAGAAAGCGGAGAACAGCTGCGGGCGCTGGCCGGCTACAGCGTCATCGCTCTGTGTGAAACCGCATCAGGCATCGTTAATGCTTCCGCCATCGCGGCTGAGCCCAACACCGTTGCCATGATGTGGGGTGCGGAGGACCTCCTGGCTTCCTTGGGCGGACTCTCCAGCAGGAACGACGACGGCGGCTACCGCGCTGTCGCACTGCACGCGCGCTCCACTGTGCTGCTCGCAGCCAAAGCCGCCGGCAAGGAAGCAATCGACTCCGTGTACGTGAACATCCCGGACTTGGCGGGCCTGCTGACCGAGTCCGCAGACGCGGTGGCCAGCGGATTCGGGGCGAAGGCGTGCATCCACCCCAACCAGGTGGCCGTGGTCCGGGAGGCTTATGCGCCTGCCCCCGAAGCTGTTGCCCAAGCCGAAGAACTCCTCGAAGCAGCGGCCGCCGCGGGCTCAGGTGTGTTCCAGTTCAAGGGCAAGATGATCGACGGACCCATTCTCAAGCATGCGGAAGCGACGCTGCGCCGGGCCAGGCGTTAAACAAACCGGCCCTTGTTGCGCAGCCACCGTAGACCGGTTTGCTGGGCGAACAAGGGCCGGATTCGTGTGCGTCCGCTATGACGCCTTAGGCGTGGACCGCCGTCGCGAGTTCAGTGAGCTCGACGGCAGCGGGCCTGGCAACCGTGCTCTTGATGACTTCGGCCTTCCCGCTCTTGGCCGAGGCCAGTACCGATTCCATGACGTCCAGTGCATGGAAGGCCAACTGGCCACCAGCCCGCGGTTCCTCACCGGCGGGTGTCGCGGCGAGGTCTGCGATGCCGAAGCCGCGGCCCGAGTCCTTGTAGCCCGCAGAAACCGGGAGGGTTTCCCAGTCCTCGGCGCCAAGGGCGAAGAGCTGCACATCCCCGTCGAAATGGTTGGGATCCGGGACGACCAACGACCCCTTTTCGCCGTGGATTTCGATGTTCGGGCTCTTGGTTTTCACAGCGTCGAAGCTCATGAAGAGCGTGGACAAGGCCCCGGAAGCGTGGACCAGTACTCCGGTGACATGGGACTCGATGTCCACCGGGACCTTCTGCCCTTCCCGCGGACCTGAGCCGATGGTGCGTTCGTTTCGGGTATGGCTGGCCGCCCCCACCACCGACACCACGGGCCCCAGCAACGTGACCAATGCGGATACGTAGTACGGCCCCATGTCCAGCAGGGGCCCACCACCGGGCTGGTAGTAGAAGTCGGGGTTGGGGTGCCAGCGTTCGTGTCCGGGAGTTGCCATCGTGGCTGTGGCGGAAACCGGTGCACCGATCAGTCCGTCGTCGATCGCCTTGCGGGCAGTTTGAATACCGGTACCCAGGACGGTGTCCGGTGCACAGCCAACCAAGACACCCGCGGCGGACGCAGCCTCAAGTACCTCCTTGGCCTCAGTAGTTGTGGCTGCGAGGGGCTTTTCGCCGTACACCGATTTGCCGGCGGCGATTGCCTTGAGTGCGATCTCCGCGTGAGCAGCCGGGATGGTCAGGTTCAGCACCAGCTCGACATCATCCGCTGCCAAAAGCCCGTCCACACTCAGCGCCCTGACGCCCTCGTAGGAGTCGGCCACAGCCTGCGCCCTTGCGGGATCAAGGTCTGCCACGGCCACCAGATTCACCGAATCCAGCCGGCGGAAGTTTGCCAGGTACTGGGCAATGATGGCGCCGCAGCCGATGATGCCGACGTTGAGCGGCTTGGCGGGGTTCAGCGGGATGCCCACAGCATGCCCCTTTCGATGATGGTGCGGACGTTGCTGTCCTGCAGGATTTCCACCCTGTGGCCGGGGGTGCAGACAAAGATTTTGCCCTTGCCCCACTGGCGTGTCCAGATGGCCGGCGAGGTAACTTCGCGGTTCCAAGGATCCCACTCACGTACCTTTTGGGTGGTGGTGGCCAGGACATCAACGTAGTCGTCGCTCAAAACCCAGTACTGCTCCGTGACGAGGTCAAAATCGCCAATCCCCTGGGTAATGGGGTGTTCGGCTGCGGCGGGCAGCATGTTCACCGTGTAGGGAACATAATTGTCCGATTGCTCCCCGGTCTGTTCGTCCGCGTGCTTACCCGGGTGGCAGGCGAACTGGCCACCGATGAGATGGAGGTAATCGGAGTTGTTGCGGTAGGAATCGGCGATTCCGCCGTGCCAGCCGGCCAGTCCCGTGCCGTTTTCGACGGCGGCCCGCAGCCCTTGGAACTCGTCCTTCTCGATGGTGGACATGGTCATGCATTGGACGATCAGGTCCACACCGGCCATATATTCAGCGTCGGCATATATCTTGGGTGACTCTTCGACGCGGACGTCGTAGCCGTTGTCCCGCAAATAGGGGAGGAAAAGCTCCGTGGCCTCGATTGGCTGGTGTCCATCCCAGCCGCCGCGGACCACCAACGCGGTCTTGTTATTGCTTGTCATGGTTTCCTTCGTATCGGGGCGTGTTCGTTGGAGTCAGGGTAGGGATTCAGCGTGTTGCGAAGGCCGCATCAAAGGCAGCGGCCGGGGGACGGATGGCAGCGAGTTCGCGGACCATCTTGAGCGCCTGGGGAGCGCCCACCAACCGGTCCATGCCGGCGTCCTCCCATTCGATGCTGGTTGGTCCTTCATAACCAACAGCGTTCAAGGTGCGGAAGATCGGCTCCCAGTTCACGTCGCCGTGACCGGCGGTGACGAAGTCCCACCCGCGGCGGGGATCGGCCCAGGGCAGGTGGGAACCAAGACGGCCGTTTCGTCCATTGAGTTGCCGGACGGATTCCTTGACGTGGACATGGAAGATCTTGTCGGCAAAGTCCTGCAGGAACATCACCGGGTCCAGGTCCTGCCAGATGAAGTGGGACGGGTCGAAGTTCAAGCCAAAGCTCTCCCGCGGCCCGATGGCTTCCAGGGTGCGCTTGGCCGTCCAGTAGTCGTAGGCGATTTCCGATGGGTGGACTTCCAAGGCGAAGCGGACACCCACTTCGTCAAAGACGTCCAGGATGGGATTCCACCGATCGGCGAAGTCCTGGTAGCCGCGCTCAATCATGGCATCCGAAGCCGGTGGGAACATGGCTACGCACTTCCAGATGGACGAGCCAGTGAAACCGGTGACCGTCTTGACGCCCAGCCTCGCGGCGGCGCGGGCCGTGGTTTTCATGGCTTCAGCCGCGCGTTGGCGTACGCCTTCAGGGTCACCATCGCCCCATACCGCCGGGGCGAGGATGTCACGGTGCCGCTCATCGATGGGGTCATCGCAGACGGCTTGTCCGGTGAGGTGGTTGGCAATGGCATGGACAGTCAGGTTGTGCTTTTCCAGGATGTCGAGCTTTCCCTGAAGATAAGCGTCGTCCTCAACCACTTGCAGGGGATCCAGATGATCGCCCCAGCAGGCGATTTCCAAGCCGTCAAAGCCCCACTCGCCTGCAAGCCGTGCCACTTCCTCGAACGGCAGATCAGCCCACTGGCCGGTGAAGAGGGTGATTGGTCGGGTCATGATGCTTCCTTGTCGACGTTCTGCCAGCGGCTTGCGTTGTCCGCGCTGGTCTCGACTGCGGCCAGTACCTTTTGCACCTGCAAGGCATCAGCGAACGACGGCGAGGGCTGCTCGCCTGCGTCGATCGCGTTCACGAGGTCCACAACCTGATGGGTAAATCCGTGCTCATAGCCCAAACCATGTCCGGTGGGCCACCAGTTGGCGGTGTAGGGATGGGATGGTTCGGTGACCATGATCTTCCGGAAGCCCGCGTCCGGTTCCAGCGCCGCTTCATAGAACTGCAGTGAGTTCATGTCCTCGAAATCGAAAGCCAGGGAACCCTTGGTGCCGTTGAGCTCCAGGCGCATGGCATTCTTGCGTCCCAGGGCAAAGCGGGTGGCTTCGAAGATGCCGATGGGTCCTGACTCGAACCGCGCAGTGAACAGGGCCGCATCATCAACGGTTACCGGGCCACGCGGTCCATCTGAACCGCCGTGGCCGCCCAACCCCACGAAATCGCCGCCCACCGGGCGTTCCTTGACGAAGGTTTCCAGCAGCGCAGAGACTCCGGTGATATTGAGGCCGGTGATCCATTGCGCGGCGTCGATGCTGTGGGCTCCGATGTCGCCCAGGGAACCGGAACCGGACTTGGATTTGTCCAGCCGCCACGTCAGGGGAGCGTCCGCATCGCTGAGCCAGTCCTGGAGGTACTGGGCGCGGACATGGCGGATTTCGCCGAGCCGGCCTTCTTCAACCATTCTCTTTGCCAGTGCCAAAGCAGGCGTGCGGCGGTAGCTGAAGCCGCACATGGACAGGACTCCGCGCTCGGCTGCTGCCTGCGCGACGACTGTCATCTTTTCGGCTTCCTCCACGGAGTTGGCCAAGGGCTTTTCGCACAGGACATGCTTGCCGGCCTCGAGCGCGGCAATGGCGATCTCGGCATGGGTGTTGCCCGGGGTGCAGATGTCGATCAGGTCGATGTCGTCCCGTTCGATCAACCGCCGCCAGTCGGTTTCGGTGGATGCCCAGCCGTATTTGGCTGCCGCAGCCTTGACACCGTCAGGATTCCTGCCTGCCACGGCCGTAAGTTCCGGTGTCCGTGGCAGGTCAAAGAACCGCGGTGCGGTACGCCAGGCGTGGGAGTGCGCGGCGCCCATGAAGGCGTAGCCCACCATTCCTACACGCAGTGGTTTTGCTTGTGTCACAGGGGAGTCCTTTCTATTTGCTGAAGCCTGCGGTCAGGCCGCTGACCAATTGGCGGCGTCCAAGGACATAGATCACCAGGATGGGCAGCGTGCTCAGCACGACCGAGGCGAGAACGGCAGGGATGTTGACGCTGAACTCACCCTGGAAGGACCACAGACCCAAGGGCAGGACGCGCAGTCCGGGACTCTGGGTGAGCACGAGCGGGAGCAGGAAGCCGTTCCAGACATGCAGGCCGTTGTAGATAGCCACGGTGACGATGGCGGGCTTGGTCAATGGAAGAGCCAAACGCCACATGGTCTGCCACTCGCTGCACCCGTCCAGGCGCATGGATTCGAAGAGCTCGTTCGGAACGTCGCGGATGAAGTTGGACAGGATCAATACCGTCAGCGGTATGGCGAACGCAATGGACGGAAGCACGATGGCCAACAGGCTGTCATAGAGATTCAGTCGGATGATCATCAGGTAGATCGGGATGATGGTGGCCTGAAGGGGAATTGCCAGTCCCATCAGGAAGACACCGTTGACGAACTTCAAGTACCTGCCCTTGCCGCGCACGATCGCGAAGGCCGCCATGAAGGCGATCAGGACCGTGGGGATAACCGATCCCAGTGTGACGATGACGCTGTTCATGAAGTAAGTGGCGAAGTTGGCTTCAAGAACCAGCTGGTAGTTCTCCAGGGTCGGGGCTGTCGGCAGCGCCATCGGATTTTGTCCGAAATAGCCTTCGGAGGTCTTCAGGCTGGTGATGACGATGTAGTAGACCGGAATGATGATGACGGCCAGCCAGATCCAGCCGCCGAGGCCGCCGGGGATGTTGAGCCGCCTGATCCGTGTGCCAAGGCTTTGCTTGGCTTTGATCGACGATGCCGCAGAGGCGGGTGTTCCGGGTTTTGAGTCGCTCTTGAGGACAGTACTCACGTTACATACCTTCCAGTTGGCTGCCCTGTTGGTCCTTGCCGCCCAGGCGTTGGAGGAATAGGGCCAGCGCCAAGCCAATGACGACAAGGATGACGGCGATGACGCTTGCAGGTCCCATGAGGTTGGCCCGGAAGCCGCGCAAGTACATGTCGAGGGCCAGGATGCGGGTGGTGTTACCCGGTCCGCCACCTGTGAGGACGAAGATGAGGTCGAAATACGTCAGCGACCCAACAACCATCAGGGTTGAGGACGTGATGATGGTGTACTTCAGCTGAGGCAGGGTGATGTGGAAGAACTGCTTGATGGTTCCTGCGCCGTCGATCTGGGCCGCTTCATAGAGCGACTTGGGGATCTGCCGCACGCCACCTTGGTAAATCAGGGTGTGGAACGGCACGAACTGCCAGGCGATCACGAAGATGATCAGTCCGAGTGCCAGCTGGGGCACTCCCAACCAGTCCTGGGCAAGGAACGGAAGTCCCAGGCCCATGGCCAGGCCGAAGTTCGGGTCCAGCAACGCCTTGTAGGCGATGGCGACCGCAGCCGAGGAAAGCAGCAGGGGCAGGAAGTACAACACGGCCAGAGCTGCCCTGTATCGCTGCGTTCCCGCGGTAAAGACCCCCAGCAACAGACTGATGGGCGTCTGGACGAGCCAGGACACAATCATGATCATGAAGGTCAGGCCAAGGGAGTTGTAGAGCTCGGGGTCGGACAAGACCGACGTCCAGTTCTCCATTCCGGCTGCTCCAATGGCGCCGATGCCGTCCCAGTTGGTGAAACTCAGGATCAGTACCCCGAGAAGCGGTACAACGGCGAAGACGACAAAGAAGAACAAGGCCGGAATCGTCAGCCAGGGAAGCGCGGATCTTTGCTGCACGCTTCCTTGGGTCTTTTGTGTACCAGAGGCAGCCCTGTTAGAGGTTATGGAGCTCATTTGCCCAGGGTGGCATTCATGTTCTCAGCGAACTGCTGCGGGGTGATCGACTTGAGGAAGAGCTGGTCAATGTTGTTCAGCAGGGCTTCGGCAGCGGTGGGGCTCAGGGCCTGGTCCCAGGACTGCTGGAAGTTGGGGGCGTCCTTGCCCAGGGCGTAGACGAAGTTCAGGAAGTCCTTGTCCGGGGACGAGGCAAGCTTGTCTTCAATGCCCTTGACGATCGGAACCGAGCCGGAGTTGATGTAGGCGTCGATGACCGTATCTGTCATGATGCCGTCCTTGAAGAATTTCTTGGCCGATTCCTTTTCCTTGTCCGTGGCCTTGGCCGAGATCGACATGTACTGGGCCGGGTTGCCCACGCCGTTCTTCGGGTCTCCCTTGCCGCCGGCAATGGTCGGGAAGTTTACGAAACCGAGCTTTCCGTTCTGGACGAAGTTCTGGCCGTCCTTCTTCATGGCGCCGTAGGTCCAGGAGCCCTGCAGCATCATCGCTGCCTTGCCGGTGAACAGGAGGGCCTGGTCTGCCTTTGAATCCGCCGTGATGGAGGAGAAACCCTTGATGAAGCCATCGGCGGAGACCAGTTCCTGGATCTTGGTGCCGGTTTCGATGACGGCCGGGTCCATCCAAGCGTTGGGCTTGCCATCGAAAATAGCCTTGAAGACCTCGGGGCCGCCGATGCGGTCCAGCAAGTATTCCAGCCACATCATGGAGGTCCAGCGGGATTGTCCGCCCAGGGACAACGGGGCTACGCCCATGTCGTTGAAGGTCCTGACCAGGGACATGAGGTCTTCCCAGGTTTTCGGCGGCTGGACTCCGGCTTTGTCGAACAGGTCCTTGTTGTAGAAAAGGACGATCGGGGCCACGTACTGGTTGGGAAGGGCGTAGATCTTGCCGTCAACCGTTGCTGCTCCGAAGGAGGAGGGGAAGAACTTGTCCTTGAGGTCCGGGTTGGAATCAAACCAGCTGGTGAGGTCTTCAACCTGTCCCGCGTCGGCGTACGTTTTCAGGCCACCGCCACCCCAGCCGTAGATGATCGTGGGGGCCTGGCCGGCCCCGATGGCCGTCTTGATCTTGGTCTTGTACGCGTCGTTCTGGAAGTACGTGACGGCGATCTTGTTGTCGGGATTGGCCGATCCGAATGCATCCACGGCCTTCTGCATGGTGGTTTGGTTGGGCTCACCTGTAAGGAACCACATGCTGGCTCCTCCTCCTCCGCTCGCACCGCCTGGACCGGACGTGCCGCAGGCGCTGGTGGCCATGGCGGCGAAGGGAGTCACGGCCGCGAGGGCCAGGAAGGAACGCCGGGATGATTGGAACTGCTTCATTGCTTCTCCAGGGGTAGTCGCATCACTGAGCAAGCCTTGGTGCTTACTGCCGAACAGAGTGCCTGGCCCGAAATTTATCGAAAAATTTCGATGCCATGATTTAGGTCACGGTCTAAACTAAAGCCTGCGTCACAGTCCGTCAAGGGTCTCCTCGTAAAGATCTACGGCGATAAATCCGGTGAATTGCACGCGTCAGATTTATCGCCGATACTGAAAACACGTCGAAAGATTTCGAAAGTTGGGGAACATGGTTCGAGAAGTGCGTCCGCCCAAATTGACCTTGGCTGCCGTCGCCAAGGAAGTTGGCGTCTCCGCGCCAACCGTGTCCAAGGTGGTTAACGGCCGGCAGGACGTGGCCGAGGAGACCCGTAACCGTGTCCTCGCGGCTTTGCACAGAACGGGCTACCGTTCCCCGCTTCAGCGCAAGAGTCCTCCCGCGCAGCAAGCCGTGGAGGTGGTCTTCGATTCGCTGAACTCTGCGTACTCCGTGGAGGTGCTCAACGGAATAATGGAGCATGCCGCGGCCTCGCAGATGGAAGTGATCCTCTCCGTCACCAGCAGGCAGTCAGCATCGCCCATGGACCCGGAGGAGCGTGCCCAGCGCCTGCTCGATGAGGGCCGCAGCGGCATGATCGTCGTCACCTCGGCCTTCGGGCCAGGGCAGCTTAAGGCCTTCCAGCGACGCCGCATTCCGGTGGTCGTGGTGGATCCGCTCAACCCGCCACCGGGAGACGTCTTCAGCGTCGGAGCAAGCAACTGGGCAGGAGGAAAGGCGGCGGCTTCCCACCTGTTGGAACTGGGGCACCGTCGCATTGCGTACATTGGAGGTCCGGCGGCCGCCGAATGCAGCCAGGCCCGTTTGCATGGTTACATGGCCGCGTTGATGGCCGCCGGCGTGCCGGTTGTGGAGGAGTATGTCTCGGCAGGTCCGTTCCGTTCGTCAACCGGGGTGGCGGCGATGAAGTCGCTCCTGGCCCTGGACGATCCCCCCACGGCGGTCTTCGCCGCCAGCGACAGCATCGCCCTTGGGGTCCTGGCAGAAGCCAGGAGGCAGAACATCCGCATTCCGGACGACATGAGCCTGGTGGGATTCGATGGCACGACGCAGGCTGAAGAGTCCCTGCCGCCACTGACTTCGGTATCGCAACCGCTGCTGGAAATGGGCCGTTCAGCGTTGAGCTTCATTCTCCGCCAACGGAGCGGAGAGGAAAGCGACTCCCGGCGCGTCGAACTTGCCACCCATCTGGTGGTGCGTGAGTCCACCGCCCCGCCGCGTACGCAGCAGAGTCCGGCAGGTCTCCGACGCCAGGCGGATTGACGCCGGCAGTCAGAGCCGGAGCGGCGGAATGGCTTCGTACAGCAGCAACCGAACCCAACGATCGCCGGTTTCGCGGTACTCCTCGCGGCTGGCAAAGCGGTAAAGGTAGCTGCGCGCACGCACCCAGCGGGGGCGTTCGCCGTCGAACGGGTCTTGGCGAAGCAGCCCAAGCGTCGCTTGGTCCGCCTCCAGTAGTCGGTAGAGGAAGGCATAAAACCATTCCTCGTGGACGGTTCGCAGCGGCAGGAACCACATCAGCCAGTCCAGCCTGAGGTGATAGGGCGCCCATTGGCGCGGGAGGCGCCGGACGTCGCCGGGCTTTCCCTTGAAGCCGTATTCCAGCCAGCGGTCATCGGGCGCATCAGGTTCCTCGTCCAGGGTGCCCTCCACGACGATTTCGATCCGCTGTTTGGTGACCGTCCCGAATGCCCCATAGGCATTGACCAGGCGCCATCGGTTGAAGCTGGCATTCATGAGCTGCTGACGCGAAAACAGGTTCAGGAGCGGACGGTAGCTCAGGACCAGCAGCAGAACACTGACCATAACGACGACGGCGAGCCACCACGCCGGGGTTTCGGCGCCTGAGTGCCACTCGAGCGGGATGAACGGGAAGACGGCATGGACCGCGGAGTCGCCCACCGCTCCGAAGGTCAGGATGATCGCTGCCCAGTTCAGCCACGCGAAGTTTCCTGAAGCCACCAGCCACAGCTGGGTGAGGATGATGACGCCCGCGGCGGCGCTGGCGACCGGCTGCGGTGCGAAAAGGAAGAACGGCACCACCAGCTGCGCAAAATGGTTTCCCGCTACCTCGACCTTGTGCAACGGGCGGGGGAGGAGGTGGGCCTGCCGGCTGAGCGGGCCGGGCATTGGCTGTGTTTCGTGGTGGTAGAACATCGCTGTCATGTCGCGCCACTCGCGTCCGCCGCGGATCTTGATCATCCCGGCACCGAACTCCAGCCGGAAGACCAGCCACGTGATCAGGATGAGGATGGTGGTGGGTGGGGGCGTCTGGTCCGAACCAAGAAACGCCACCGTGAATCCCATCTCGAGGAGGAGGATCTCCCATCCAAACCCATAGAACGTCTGGCCCACGTTGACGATCGACATGTACAGGAACCACAGGGCAAGGAAAGCCACCATGGGCAGCCAGGGAGGACCGGCCTGCGGGAGGCCGATCAGCAGTAAGGCCGCCACTGTGATCCCCACCCGGCACACGGCCCGGAGCAGCGCATCCGAGTAGTGCCAGCGGAAAAGAGTCGGCCTGGCCAAGCGGCGTGCAAGGTCCAGGAATGCCGGTACCGGTAGCAGTCCCCGTTCGCCCAAAAGGGCAGGGAACTGGTTCAGTGTCGAAAGGAACGCAACCGCGTAGAGTGCCGCGGTGCCGCGCTGCAACACCTGCCGGGCGAATTCATGGTCCCACGCATCAAACCAGGACAGCCATTCCACAATCCCACGGTACGCAGGGGAGCCCGGCGGTCAAGCAGTGCAGGGCCGCAGGGGTTCCCGTCCCGTTCGCAGGCCCTCGTGCCGGCTGGGATACTTAAGGAATGCAGCCGCGCAAGATCGTCATCCTCGGGTCCACTGGTTCCATCGGCACGCAGGCGATCGACGTCGTCGACGCCGCCCCGCACCGTTTCGAGGTGGTGGCACTGAGCGCCGGCGGAGGAAGCCTGGAACTCATCGCCCAGCAGGCCGTTCACACCCGGGCGCAAGCGGTGGGCATTGCCCAGGGCGATCCTGCCACCCTGCAGCAGTTCATTGCCGCTGCGGCCGCGGAAGCAGGCGTGCCGGACTTCGCTCCGCAGATCTTCGTCGGCCCCGATGCCTCAACGGAGATTGCCGCCATCGACTGCGATGTTGTCCTTAACGGCATCACTGGTTCCATCGGCTTGGCCCCCACACTCGCTGCGTTGGGCACGGGAGCTACGCTGGCCCTGGCCAACAAGGAGTCGCTGATCGTCGGCGGTGCCCTGGTCAAAGCCGCCGCACGCCCGGGCCAGATTGTTCCCGTCGACTCCGAACACTCCGCCATTGCACAGTGTCTCCGGTCCGGCACCGAGCAGGAAGTGGAGAAACTGATCCTGACCGCTTCCGGTGGGCCGTTCCGCGGCCGCACCCGTGAGGAACTCCACCACGTCACTCCGCAGGAAGCGCTGGCCCACCCCACCTGGGATATGGGCCTCATGGTGACGACCAACTCGGCCAGCCTGGTCAACAAGGGCCTGGAAGTGATCGAAGCGCACTTGCTGTTCGACGTCCCCCTGGATCGGATCGAGGTGGTGGTCCATCCCCAATCCGTGGTCCATTCCATGGTTCAGTTCGTGGACGGTTCCATCATTGCCCAGGCGTCGCCCCCGGACATGAGGCTTCCCATTGCCCTCGGACTGGGTTGGCCCGACAGAGTGCCCCGGGCCGCGCAGGCCTGCGATTGGACGCAGGCCACGAGCTGGACGTTCGAACCGCTCGATGCCGTGGCGTTCCCGGCCGTCGACCTCGCCAAGGACGCAGCCAAGCAGGGGAGTACCTTCCCGGCGGTTTTCAACGCGGCCAATGAGGAAGCCGTTGAGGCCTTCCATTCCGGCCGGATCCGTTTCACGGACATCGTTGACACGGTGGAGTCCGTCCTCAGCGAACACTCAGGATCCTCTGAGCTAACGGTGGAGTCCGTGCTGGATGCTGAGAAGTGGGCACGAGCCCGAACCCACGATCGTTTAGCTTCACGCAGCGCCCAGTAACCCCCCATACCTTTACGGAAGCAGTCCCACCGGCATGAGTCCCGTCCTTCTCTTCATTCTTGGAGTTATCTTCGTCGCGATCGGCGTCGCTGTCTCCATCGCGCTGCACGAGGTGGGCCACCTGGTGCCGGCGAAACTCTTCAAGGTTCGCGTCACCAAGTACATGATCGGCTTCGGGCCGACGCTCTGGTCCAGGAAGAAGGGCGAAACGGAGTACGGCTTCAAGGCCCTGCCCCTGGGCGGCTATGTCTCGATGATCGGCATGTATCCGCCCAACAAGGAGGACGGCGGAGTCCGCCCTTCAAGCACCGGCATGTTCCAGACCCTCGCCACCGAAGCCCGCTCGGTCGCCCATGAAGAAGTAGGGCCTGGAGACGAAGGGCGTGTCTTCTACAAGCTTCCGGTCTGGAAGAAAATCATCATCATGCTCGGCGGACCGGCCATGAACATGGTGATTGGCTTGGTCCTGCTGGCCGTGCTGCTCATGGGATTCGGCGTTGCCCAGGCAACAACCACGATCTCCGATGTCTCCAAATGCCAGGTGGCGGCAGGCGAAACCGTGGACCCTGATTCAGCCGACTGCAAGCTCACCCCGGCAGCTGCCGCAGGGCTTCAGCCCAATGACAAGGTCACCTCCTTCGACGGCAAGGCCGTCACCAGCTGGGATGAACTGACCAGTTGGATCAGGTCCTCCGCGGGCAAGGAAGTACCCATCACGGTGGAACGCAATGGTGCAAGCGTGGAGACCGCCGTGACGCCCGTTCTTTCCTCGCGCCCGGTCATCGGGGCGGACGGCCGCCCCGAGCAGGACGCCAACGGCGTCCTCAAATACCAGGAAGTCGGCTTCCTTGGCATCGGTGCGCAAAGCGCCTTGGTTCCCCAACCGGCGTCGGCTGTCCTTCCCATGGCGGGAGAGAACATCAAGCAAATTTCCGGTGTGATCTTCAACCTGCCCGCCAGGGTGGTCGGCGTCGCCAAAGCGGCCTTCAGCGAGGAGCCCAGGGACCCCAACGGCCCCATCAGCGTGGTGGGTGTCGGCCGCGTGGCCGGCGAGGTGGCAGCCATGGAACAGGTACCCCTGCAGGCCCGGATAGGGACCCTGATCGGACTGCTGGCGGGGCTCAACTTCGCCCTGGCCATCTTCAACCTCATCCCGCTCCTGCCGCTCGACGGCGGCCATGTGGCCGGTGCCCTGTACGAAGGAGCACGACGGCGGTTGGCCAAGTTGCGTGGCAAGCCGGACCCGGGCGCCTTCGACATCGCGAAGCTCCTGCCGGTGACCTACGTCGTGGCGGCGTTGCTGCTGTGCATGAGCGTCCTGCTGATTTACGCGGACATCGTCAAGCCCGTCAACATTTTCGGCTGACCCATGAACATTGACGACCGGACTGTGGGGATAGGCTAGCTCCATGACTGTTTTCGCTGTTGAGTACGTATACGTCGCCGATTCCGACGCCCTCCGCGACGAAGCCCGGCCAGCACACCGTGCGTGGCTCGCCGGACTGGCTGAGGACGACAAGCTGCTTGCCAGCGGCCCCTATGGTGACGGTGCCGGCGCTTTGCTGATCTTCAAGGCCGCGGAAGAAGCCGAACTCAATAACCTCCTCAAGCAGGATCCATTTGCTGAAGCCGGGGTTATCGCCGGCATCCGCACCACCGAATGGGCCCCCATCATCGGCGTCCTGGCAGCCCACGCTTCCTAGCCCCGGCGTCCTTCACCTCAACGATCACCCCAACCCAAGGAGTCCACGTGACCTCGGTCAGCCTGGGAATGCCAGCAGCCCCACCACCCGTTCTTGCCCCGCGCCGCAAGACGCGACAAATCAAGGTTGGTTCCGTTGGCGTTGGCTCTGATTCGCCGATCAGTGTTCAATCCATGACCACTACGCCAACCACGGACATCAACGCCACCCTCCAGCAGATCGCGGAACTGACTGCATCAGGGTGCGACATTGTGCGCGTTGCCTGCCCCTCCGCTGATGATGCCGAAGCGTTGCCGATCATCGCCCGGAAGTCGCAGATTCCGGTGATCGCCGACATCCACTTCCAGCCCAAGTACGTCTTCGCCGCCATCGAAGCAGGTTGTGCCGCCGTCCGCGTGAACCCGGGCAACATCCGCAAGTTCGATGACCAGGTCAAGGAAATCGCGGCAGCGGCCCGGGACCACGGCACGTCCATCCGCATCGGCGTTAACGCGGGTTCCCTGGAGCCCGGCATCCTGAAGAAGTACGGCAAGGCAACGCCCGAGGCGCTGGTTGAATCCGCCGTGTGGGAGGCCTCGCTGTTCGAAGAACACGGATTCCACGACTTCAAGATCTCCGTGAAGCACAACGACCCCGTGATCATGGTGGCCGCCTACGAGATGCTGGCAGAGAAGGGCGACTGGCCCCTCCACCTCGGTGTGACGGAGGCCGGACCGGCTTTCCAGGGAACCATCAAGTCGGCCACGGCCTTCGGTGCGCTCCTGTCCCGCGGCATCGGCGACACCATCCGCGTTTCCCTGTCCGCCCCACCGGTGGAGGAAATCAAGGTTGGCAACCAGATCCTCCAGTCCCTCAACCTCCGCCCACGCAAGCTCGAGATCGTCTCCTGCCCGTCCTGTGGCCGCGCCCAGGTGGATGTCTACACCCTCGCCGAGCAGGTAACTGCCGGCCTGGAAGGCATGGAGATTCCGTTGCGCGTTGCGGTGATGGGCTGTGTAGTCAACGGACCCGGTGAAGCACGCGAAGCAGACCTCGGTGTGGCCTCCGGAAACGGCAAGGGCCAGATTTTCGTGAAGGGCGAAGTCATTAAGACTGTGCCCGAGAGCGAAATTGTTGAGACACTGATCGAAGAGGCCATGCGTATCGCTGAAGAGATGGGGGAGGCCGATGGCGAAGATGCTGTCAAGGGTAGCCCCGTGGTTAGCGTCTCGTAACGAGAACGGCTTGGGGGTCAGGGTGCTCGGCGGTGCCGACACCCTGGCTCTTCGCGCGCTCGCAAACGAAGACGCCGTAGCCAACGTCTTCATCCTTGCCCATCTGGAAAGTACCGGAACGGCGGCGCCTACCAGCGGCGGGGCCAGCGTTTTCGGAGTTTTCGACGGCGACACGCTCCTGGGTGCCTGCTGGGCCGGCGCCAATCTGGTTCCCGTGCAGCTGGAGCCCGGGCTGGCCGGCTACGTGGCCAACGCCGCCCACCAGACCGGACGCCGGTACGCTTCCATCTTCGGACCGGCCGAGACTGTGCTTGCGCTTTATGCCCGGTTCGAGCAGTTGGGCCATGTGGCCCATGAGGTCCGCGCCGAGCAGCCACTTCTCAGCATCTCCGGCGGCCCGGCCATCGGTGCCAATCCGGCCCTCACCTTTGGCTCAATGGTGGATTTCGACCGCATCCTTCCCGCCTGTGCTGCCATGTTTGAGGAAGAAGTGGGCTACTCTCCCTTCCTGGGAGGCCAGGAGTTCTACAGCAAGAGGGTGGCCGGCCTTATTCGGCAGGGCCATTCCCTGGTTCACATCGATACAAGCGGCACGGTGGTCTTCAAGGCCGAGCTGGGTGCCGTCACACGGGATGTCACCCAGGTGCAGGGCGTGTGGATGAATCCGGAACTGCGTGGCCGTGGCCAGAGCGCCGGGTACATGGCCGCCGTCGTCAACCTCTCGAGGACGTTCGCTCCGGTGACGAGCCTGTACGTCAACGACTACAACACCAAAGCCCGGGCCACCTACGAGCGCGTGGGATTTGAACAGGTTGGCACCTTCGCAACGGTCCTGTTTTAGCCTGATCCGGCTCCTTGTCCCTATACGTTTTCCGGCCCGCCGTGCCCAAGTTGTAGTCTGGTCCCGGTTGGCGCGTGCCACCACATCACTCGAACTTCCCTGGGGAACAAATGAATAAAAATGCGCTGCGCGGTTTTGCCGTGTCAGGACTGTTGGTCATGGGCCTCACCGCATGCGGCGGTGCCGGCACTTCCACGGACGCCGCGTCCGCTCCGGCCAGCGAAACTGCGACGCCGACGCCGACGACCGTTGAGTTCCGCACGTACTCAAAGGCGGAGCTAACAAAGATGGTCGGAGATGTCCGTGACGGCAAAGGCACCAGACTTATGGTGATGCCTGACGACCGCTTGGCAGACACCCTGCAGCAGGTGAAGGACCTCGTGGCGAACAGCGTCATTGAGCCCGCGTCCTGCACCAGCTTCCTGACTGGTGGCGGTATCCAGATGGAAGAAGGAGCCACGATGAGCATCGGCGCCTCGGCCAGTTCAACGGCAGAGACGGCTTACCTGCTGTCTTTGTTCTCCGGTGCTGCAGAGGACAAGGTCAAAGCTGTCGCCGAGAACAGTGCCAAGGATCTCGCTGCCTGTGGTGACATCCAGATGACGGTCATGGGAAATGCGGTACACGCCAGCATCAAGGCGCTGCCCACCTCCGCCAAGACTCCGGGGGCCATTGCCTACCACAGCACCGCGGCGGGGCCAGCTGGATCGCAGGAACAGTTGTTCGTCAGCACGGTCAAGAGCGGAGTCGTCCTGGTGGCACAGTCCACCGGTACGAAGGTCTCGGACTCCGATCTTCCCAAGCTTGAGGCGATGCTGGACCAGGCTGCCGATCTCATCAAGTAGCCGCCGGAATCTGTGTAGAAGTACATGCCGTTTTGGAGCTTCATTACGGCATGTACTGCTCCTTACCTGGGGAGTCCAGGTTGCCTGTGAGGTAGTGCTGGATGTTCGGGGCAACCAAGCGGACCACTTCCTCGCGTGGGGCGGACGCCAGCGGCTGCAGCCGGATCACGTATCGCGCCAGCATGAGGCCCACCACTTGGGTAGCCACCAGGTTTCCGCGCAGTCGCACTTCGGCGGCGGAGCCCGGCAAGCCCCCCATGATCCGTGGCAGGACCGCCCTGCTGACCACTTCCTTCATGAGCGCCGTCTTGGCTTTGGAGCCGATGGTGCCACGGGCGAAGGCCACCATGGCGTGCTGTGCCGGGCCTTCCCAGAGCTCCAGGACGGTGCGGACAATGACTTCAGCCCTCACCTGGGGGTCAGCGTTTTCGACGTCGGACAGGACCGCCGCGGGGTCTGCCGGCAATTCGACGCTTGCTGCGAACAGCTCGTCTTTGCCCTTGAAGAAGTGGTGCACCATGGCCGGATCCACGCCGGATTCGCGGGCTACCTGGCGCAGGCTTGTTCCATCGAACCCCTGCTCCGCGAAAAGCCCCCGGGCGGCAGCCAGTATGGCTTCTCTGGAGTGATCTTCCTGACTGCGTCGGCCGCGTCGTAGCTGCGGGAGGCTCATCGCGTTTGTCGCCGCAGGGTCAGCGACGCCAGGACCAATACGCCTACCACGATCGCAGCCATCACCGAGGCGTCCTGCCACATCGCCGACGTCGCCTCGGAATTGCCTGCGATCTCCTTCAGGGCGTCCACCGAGAAAGTCAGCGGCAGGACGCCCGAGATGCCGTCCAGGACCTCATTCATGTGCTCCCGCGCAACAAAGAGTCCGCACAGCAGGATCTGCGGAACAACCACTACCGGCATGAACTGCACGGCTTGGAACTCCGTCCGGGCGAACGCCGAACACAACAGGCCCAGGGCGACACCCAATACCGCGTTGATGACGGCGATCAGCACCACCAGGCCAGGGCTTCCCTTGATGTCCAAGTCAAAGATCCAGTACGCCACCGCTGTGGCCACCAGGGATTGCAGGGCCGCCATGATGGAGAAAGCCAAGGCGTATCCGAACAGGAGATCGGCTTTGTGGATAGGAGTGGTGAGTAACCGCTCCAAGGTCCCGGACGTGCGTTCCCGCAGCATGGTGATGGACGTCACCAGGAACATCACAACGAAGGGAAAGATCGCCAGCATCATCAGGCCCACACGGTCGAACGTGCGCGGTACCCCGGGCGGCAGGGTTTCGTTCTCATAGAGGAAGTAGACGGCCGTCAGCAGGAGGGCGGGAACAACGAGGATCATTGCCACGCTTCGGTGGTCGTGACGCAGCTGGCCCAGGACCCGGGTGGTCGTAGCCAGCGTCATCCGGAGGTTCATGATGCCACCTGGTTTTCGTGCCGGCCGCGGTCCGCAGCCCGGATGATGGTCAGGAACGCCCGCTCGAGGTCCACGCTCTGGCCGCGTTCGGCAAGTTCGGCCGGCGTGAGCTGGGCGAGCAGGAGTCCTTGCCTGAGCAACAGCAAGGTGGAGCAATGGGACGCTTCCTCCATGACGTGGCTGGAGACCAGCAGGGTTGTGCCGGCTGCGGCCATGGCGGCGAACCGCTCCCACAGTTCGGCCCGAAGAACGGGATCCAACCCCACCGTGGGCTCGTCCAGGACGAGGACTCTCGGGTGGGCCACCAGTGCGCAGGCCAACGACACCCGGCTGAACTGTCCACCTGAAAGATCGGCCGCCTTTTGCCGGGCAAGATCCCGAAGCCCGACGGCGGCAATCGCCTCGGCGGCGTCTGCCGCCGTCGCGCTGTGCATGGCGCCAAAATAGCGGACGTTCGCTTCGACGCTGAGGTCTCCATAGACGCTGGAGCCCTGGGTGACATATCCGACGTCGTGCCTGAGCGGGGCGCTGCCGGCGGCCTGTCCCAGCACGGTGATGGATCCGCGGGTGATCCGCTGGACTCCGACGATGGCGCGCATGAGCGTGGTCTTGCCGCTTCCCGAGGGGCCAAGCAGTCCTGCTACCTGCCCCGGCGCTACTGTGAAATCGAGGCCGCGGAGGACTCTCTTGCGGCCCAAGGAAACATGGAGATCCGTTGCTGCGATGGCAACGGCAGCAGCGGAGGGAGCGGCAGGTTGGGGAGTGCGCGACATGATGGCCTCACGAGCATTCGAAAATTCATCAAGTGATGAAATAACGGTAGAACTGCCGCTGATGAGTGGTCAAGGACTTTCTTCTCCATCGAAAGTACAAAAATCCTTGAAAACGTGTCGTCAATCACATAGGTTCATCCCTAACCGTGTCGTTGGGGCGCGGGTGATTATTGAGGGGAATCGTGACAATGGCAGTTGGCGTTGATCTTTCCAAGGCACTTGACAAGGCGTACGAGGACAAGACCCTGAAGGAAATTCTGGATGCATCTCCGGCCGCGTTAGCAGGTGTTACGGATGCCACGGCAAAGGCCTTGAAGGATTCCCTGGGTATCGACACCATCCGCGAGCTCGGCAGCAATAAGTTCTTCGCAGTCGCAGGCGTACTCGTCGCCCTGGAGGGCAAGACCAAGTAGTCCACGGATAAAGCCCGCGGCCGGCCGGCCGTTGAGCCACGCCATCGCAGGATGACCAGCCCACAGCGGCCAGGGGCTTCCGCTCGCGACGGCGTGGCTCTTCCGTGTGCGGGGCAATGAGGCTCCTAAGGGCGTCCGTTCAAGGCGCGAGGCCGTCAGCCGGTAGATTAGTACGCAGTTGTTTTGCCACATCTGCCAAAGAAACGGATACGTACCCGTGGTCCTTCGCCTTTCCCAGTTATTCCTGCGCACCCTGCGTGAAGATCCCGTCGACGCCGAGGTCGCCAGTCACAAGCTTCTGGTCCGCGCCGGCTATATCCGCCGTGCGGCTCCCGGTATCTACACTTGGCTCCCGCTGGGCCTCAGCGTCCTGCGCAAGGTTGAGGAAATCATCCGCCAGGAAATGTCCGCCATCGGAGCCCAGGAAGTCCACTTCCCGGCGTTGCTCCCGCGCGAACCCTACGAGGCCACCAACCGCTGGACCGAGTACGGCGAAGGCCTGTTCCGTCTCCAAGACCGTAAGGGCGCCGACTACCTCCTTGCCCCCACGCACGAAGAAATGTTCACGCTGCTGGTGAAGGATCTGTACTCCTCGTACAAGGACTTGCCGCTGAGCCTGTACCAGATCCAGAACAAGTACCGTGATGAAGCACGTCCCCGCGCCGGGCTCCTCCGCGGCCGGGAATTCATCATGAAGGATTCCTACTCCTTTGACGTTGACGACGCCGGTTTGGACGCCAGTTACGCCGCCCACCGTGCCGCGTACCTGAAGATCTTCGAGCGCCTGGGCCTGGAAGTCATTCCGGTTGCCGCCACCGCCGGTGCCATGGGTGGTTCCAAGAGCGAGGAATTCCTGTTCCCCACCGAGATCGGCGAGGACACCTTCGTTCGCTCGGCCGGTGGTTACTACGCCAACGTCGAAGCCGTCACCACGGTTGTTCCGGCGGACATCGACTTCACGAACGCTCCGGCAGCCGAAGTCCTTGATACGCCGAACACGCCGACCATCGATACCCTGGTCGCGGCAGCCAACCAGCTGGCTCCGCGCAACGAGGCCGACGGCGGCGCATGGACTGCCGCCGATACCCTCAAGAACGTGGTCCTTGCCGTGACGCTGCCCACCGGTGAGCGCCAGATCGTCGTCATCGGCGTACCGGGCGACCGGGCCGTGGACCTCAAGCGCGTGGAAGCCAACATCGGTTCCCACCTGCCGATCGCCGGTGAGATCGGCCTCGAGGCTGCCAACGAAGAGGACCTCAAGAAACTCCCGTGGCTGGTCAAGGGCTACATCGGCCCTGGCTTGTCCCTGGACCAGCCTGTGCTGGGTCTTGAGGGGTCCTCCAAGGTGCTGTTCCTCGTGGATCCCCGCGTGGTTTCCGGCACCCGCTGGGTCACCGGCGCCAACGCTGAAGGCAAGCACGTCTTCGGCCTGGTGGCCGGCCGCGACTTCACCTGGGACGGCGTCATCGAAAGCACCGAAGTGCGCGCGGGCGATCCTGCGCCGGATGGCTCGGGACCCTTGGAAACCGCTCGTGGCATCGAGATGGGCCACATCTTCCAGCTTGGCCGCAAATATGCCGAAGCCCTCGACCTGAAGGTCCTGGACCAGAACGGCAAGCAGGTGGTGGTCACGATGGGTTCCTATGGCGTTGGTGTTACCCGTGCCGTGGCGGCCCTGGCTGAAGCCAACCATGACGAGCGCGGCATCGTGTGGCCGCGCTCGGTTGCTCCGGCAGACGTCCACGTGGTGGCCGTTGGCCGCGGCGACGACATCTTTGATGCTGCCGAGAAGCTCTCCATTGAACTCGAGGCCGCAGGCCTGGAGGTCATCTTCGACGACCGTCCCAAGGTTTCACCAGGCGTGAAATTCGGTGATGCCGAGCTCGTAGGCGTTCCCACCATCCTGGCCGTTGGCCGTGGACTCGTGGACGGCGTCGTGGAAATCAAGGACCGCCGCAGCGGTGACGCCGAGAACATCCCGGTGGACAAGGCCGTGGATTACGTGGTCAACGCCGTACGCTCCCGGTGATTTCCGGCTTCGAATCGATCCAGCTCACCACCATCATCCTGATCGTGGTGGCTGGATTCGCAGCCGGTTGGATCGATGCAGTCGTTGGTGGCGGGGGGCTGATCCAGCTCCCCGCCCTTCTGCTGGTACCGGGCATCAGCCCTGTCCAGGCGCTGGCGACCAACAAAATGGGGTCCATCTTCGGGACCACCACCAGCGCGGTGACGTACTACCGCCGTGTTGGTCCGGACCTCAAGACCGCGATTCCCATGGCTGTGATTGCTTTGGCCGGAAGCTTCGGCGGCGCCATCCTGGCCGCGTCCTTGCCGGCAAGCGTCTTCAAGCCGATCATCGTGCTGGCGCTGGTCGCCGTCGCAATTTTCACCGCGATGCGTCCCAGTGCAGGTGAGCTGACGGCATTGCGCCACGATGGCCACAAACACTATGTCGTGGCCTGCCTGATCGGCGGCGTCATTGGTTTTTATGACGGCCTGATCGGCCCGGGAACGGGCTCGTTCCTGGTCATTGCCCTGGTTTCGGCCATGGGCTACGCCTTCCTTGAAGCGAGCGCCAAGGCGAAGATCGTGAATATGGCAACCAACGCAGGGGCGCTGATCTTCTTCCTGCCGCACGGCTCGCTCCTCTGGGGCGTAGGCCTGGTCCTGGGCCTTGCCAACATGGCCGGAGGCTATCTGGGTGCCAGGACAGCCGTGGCGAGGGGAAGCAAGTTCGTACGCCTCGTCTTCCTGGTGGTGGTCGCCGCGTTGATCGTCAAACTGGGCGCGGACGTCTGGAACGAGAACTTCGCCTAAGGAACCGCGGCGCAGTCCGGCCCCCCACGCCGGGCTGTTCTCCTCAGCTTTCGAGTTCTCCCGGATCCGGAAGATCGTGTGCCCGGGGAAGGTTGTCCAGGGTCCGGCCCGCCATGGTGCTTGCCACCCAGAGGGACCGTGCCAGGTCACCGTCGTGTCCGGGTTTGGCTGCGTACGACAAAGCGTTTTCCACTTCGCGGGCGATGCTCCACTGCTCCGCAATCCCGGGGTCGAGACCGGCTGCGAGGCTGAAGTCATGGCATCGCTCGCGAAGGGCTGCTTCAGGATCTGCCCACGAAAGGTCCGAAAGGCGGTTCCAGAGGATCGGTGCTACGGCAAATTCAGCCTCGCCGATCTGAGGTTGGGGATCAATGGCGAGGTAGCTTCCACGCGCCTGCTGGTCTGTGGTGGTGGCGAGGATGTTCATGAAGTGCAGATCCGTGTGGACCAGCACGTCTTTGCCTGAACGGCGGCCTACGGCTCCGCGGGTTTGGCACACCTCGAGGGCCGCCTCCAGCAGCCACCGGGGGAAGGGGCGGTCGAGGCGTTCCCACTCTGCGGGGAGCTCGTCGCTCCAACGCTCCGCGGTCGCGGCGATATGGTCGAAGGCCTGCCATTCCCGTCCCTCGCCCGGCTGTATGGAGAGTTCCCGCACGATGCGGCCCCACGAGTCCACGGCCTGGTCCATCGGCACGTCCTGAAGCCCATGGATGGCGTCCAGCCGCTCCAACAGCATGGAGCAGCTGGCGGCGTCGGAAGCCAGGAGCCGGACGGCCCCACGCCCTTCCCAGAGTGCCAGCGCGTGCCGTTCTGCCCGTGCTTCGTCGTGCGGGAAGGCAATCTTCAGGGCGGCCGGCGCGGCACCATGCCGGCGGACGGGCACCACCAACGCGCCGTGGCCGTTCCATGGCTCGGCGCCGGGCGCCAGGTCCACAGAGAGTTCCCAGCGATCCAGGGCACCGGAGATGAGACCCGGCAGGCTGGCCAGCCAGTCCCGGCCCGCTGAGTCACGGTTATACCGGGCGTGCAGGGCGCCCGGAATAGGAATCATCGCGTGAAGGGTCACGCGAACAGCCTAACTCTGCGGGAATGGACGGCCCCTAGAAAACGCCGCTGGCGCCCAAGAGCGTTCCGATGGAGAACGTAGCGGCCAGCGCGAGCGCTCCACCCAGCACTACGCGGACCGCAGCCCGGACACGGGAAGCCCCGCCGATCCAGGCCCCAATTGCTCCTGTGATGGCCAAGGCCACAAGCACCGCAACGAACGTCAGCGGTACGCGCATCTCCGCGGGCGGAAGGAGGATTGCCAGCATCGGGAGCACTGCCCCCAAGGTGAACGCCACAGCGGAGGCCAAAGCGGCATTCCAGGGGCTCACGATGTCGTCTTCGTGAATGTTCAGCTCGGCGGACAGGTGGGCAGCCAAAGCATCGTGCTCGGTCAGTTCTTCGGCGACAGTCCTGGCCGTCTTGGCGCTCAGCCCCTTGGACTCGTAGATCGCGGCGAGCTCGTTAAGTTCGTCTTCGGGTTGCTCGGCGAGTTCCCGGCGTTCCTTCTCGATCAGGGCCTTCTGGGTGTCGCTCTGGCTGCTGACGGAAACGTACTCGCCCAGGGCCATGGAGATTGCACCACCCACCAAACCCGCTGTTCCGGCAGCCAGGATGCTGCCCGTGTTGGTAGTGGCACCCGCCACGCCCACCACGATCGCGGCGACCGACACGATTCCGTCATTGGCGCCCAGCACCCCGGCCCGCAACCAGTTCAGCCGGTGGGCCAGATCGTCCCGGTGCGGTTCATTCTCATGGGTGGTGGCAGTTTCCGTTGAAGCCATGTTCCTAGCCAAGCACCCGGCGACGACGTTGGCCAGCATGGCTAGGCTCGCCTATCCACCCCGCGCCCGTGCGGTCGCTTATCCGCCGGTGGATGCCTGGGCGCGGGAGGAAACAGCGCCCGGAGTGGGCAGGGACGGCAAGGTATCGGCGTCGAGCTTGAGTCCAGGCAGTGCGGGAAGGGAGGCACCCCAGGCGACGCTCCTGCGGGCCGCCGCCAGAAGGCCGTCCACGGCCCACCCGCGGGTCTCACCGGTGGACAAGGCCACCAAGTCCCCGAAGCCCGGCAAGGACGACGTTTCCAAGGCGGCGAGGGCCGTAGCGGGATCCTGCGCAAACAGCTCCGGAAGCTGATAGCCGGCCGTTGTGGCTGGGACGTCCCCGCAATTGGCACGGGTCAGCGCTTCTGCCTGCCGAAGCAAAAGGACGTGCACTTCCAAACCCCTTGCCGCAGCGGTGCCGGCACTGTTCTCCAGCCTTTTCAGGGCGACCTGGTAGGCGTACACCGCTTCTTGTTGTGAACGGACTGCCGCAGCAAGCGCAGCATCGGTAGTCGCAGACGAGGTCTCCGGTGTGGGGCTGACTGAGGGACAGGATGCCGCGGTTGGCGTCGCCGCCGGAACCGTCGAAGCAAGCAGTGTCTTGCTGTCCGCCGGCGGCTCCACGGGCAACGGTAATTGCCACTGGGCAGCAAGTGTCTCAGCGTGGAGCAGTTGGGCGGTGCCGACGGAGGCCAGCAGGCGGGCAATCCCGCCGTCGGCTTCCCGTGCAGCCGCCAGGCGTTTCCGGCCGCTCAGAGCGAGCTCTTCAACCAGGGAAGCGCGTGTTGCCGGTGCGGCTGATGCGGTTTTCGTAGCTGGAGTGGCCTGGGGAGAGGGATGGGTGGCAGCTGCGCCGTTAGCATCTTCCGGAACCATCAGTGCCCGCGCGTGGGTTGTCAGCAATGTCACAAGACCGCCAAGGCCCGGGTTTTTGGCGTCCTTCCCCTCGGCTTCCGCGAGGGCTTGGGCTGCTTCGAGCAAAGCCGCGGCCTCTTTCGCGGCATCAGTGCGGGCAGCTTCGGAGAACGAAACGGGCGGAGGAGTCCCGGAATCGCGCGGAATCAGCACCATCCCGGTGCCAGCCACCAGCAAAGCCACCACGGCAACCAGCAGAACCCTGCCCCATGCTGGTGTTCGTCGTTTTTCGCTTGTTTGCCCGTTCACAACACACCATGGTGTCACGCGGGCAGGCAACTCCGTGCACCATGTTCCCGGGATAATCGTTAGGCTAGTAGTCACAACAACATCTATCGGGAGGCGGCGGGCAACGTGAGTGACTCGGAAGCCACGACTTCAACAGACCGTTCTGAATCGAACTCAACGGCCACCATCCACAACCCGGAAGAGAGCAGGCTCAAGGCGCTGCTCGAACCGGCTGTCCTCGCCAGCAGGCTCTACCTCGAGGATGTTTCCATCCACGTTGCCGGAAAACACCGCACTGTCCACGTCGTCGTGGACCTTCCCCAGGAAGAAACCGGCGGTGTCAGCCTTGACGCCATTGCGGAGGTTTCCCGGGGCCTGTCGGATATTCTGGACAACGATCCCCATGATGACGGACGTCCCTACGACCTCGAGGTTTCCTCGCCGGGAGTGGGACGCCCCCTGACCGAACCCCGCCACTGGCACCGCGCCCGTGGCCGAATGGTGCGGGTCAACGTCATACAGGGAGACAACCTGCTGGGACGAATCACCTCCGTCGGTGACAACGACGTGACGATCATTCCCGAGCACGAAGTCAAGAAGGGCATGAAGCCCAAGCAGGGCGACCCCATCACTATTCCTTTCGACAGGATCCGCCATGGAAAAGTCGAGATTGAATTCAGCCACCTCCACGAGGCTGCGCTGGAAGACGAGCACAACGGACCTTCCGAGGAGGCCTAATGGATATTGACATGAGCGCACTGAGACTCCTGGAGCGTGAGCGTGAAATCCCGCTGGATCTCCTGATTCCGACCATCGAGCAGGCCTTGTTGGTGGCGTACCACAAGACCCCCGGCGCCTTTGAGAAGGCCCGCGCCGAGCTGGACCGCAAGAGCGGACACGTGACCATCTGGGCCACCGAGATTGACGACGACGGCGAGCCCATCGGCGAGTTCGAAGACACCCCGGCCGGCTTCGGACGCATCGCAGCAAGCACTGCGCGCCAGATCATCCTGCAGCGCCTCCGTGACGTTGAGGACGACAACGTGCTGGGCGAATTCAAGGGCCGTGAGGGTGAGCTCGTTGCCGGAATGATCCAGCAGGGCAACAACCCCCACATGATCCAGGTCAACCTCGGAACCGTGGAAGCCCTGCTTCCCCCGCCCGAACAGGTTCCCGGTGAAAAGTACCTGCACGGAAGCCGCCTGCGTGCCTTCGTCGTGGACGTCCACCGCGGCGCCAAGGGTCCCTCCATCACCCTTTCCCGGTCGCATCCCGGCCTGGTCCGCAAGCTCTTCGAAATGGAAGTTCCGGAGATCGCGGACCACTCCGTCGAGATCGTGGCGCTGGCCCGTGAGGCCGGCCACCGCACCAAAATCGCAGTGAAAGCGAACATCCCGGGCGTCAACGCCAAGGGTGCCTGCATCGGTGAAATGGGCTCCCGCGTCCGCGCGGTCATGACTGAGCTGAACGACGAGAAGATCGACATCGTGGACTTCAGCGACGACCCGGCAACGTTCATCGCGAACTCGCTGTCGCCGTCGCGGGTGAATTCGGTCACAATCACCGACGAGGCGACCCGGTCGGCCCGCGTGGTCGTGCCGGACTACCAGCTTTCGCTGGCGATCGGCAAAGAAGGCCAGAACGCCCGGCTCGCAGCCAAGCTGACTGGATGGCGGATCGATATCGTTTCGGACGCAGCCCCGGCGAAATCCGAATAGCGGCAGAACCGACGGCATCGGCCGCCGGTTTCGCGCCGCCCTCCCGGCGCTCCTGGTTTCAGGAGTCAGGGGCCGGGGGGCTAGACTAGATGGAACCGGGCTTACGTCCGGTATCCGCGCGCTTTGGCGTGCCTCAGCTGCATCTGCAGGACCGGGGCCGCCGGCGCCAGTTACGTAAGGCAGGTTGGACACGTCGTGGCTGAACTGCTTGAACACGGCCAGGGGCCTGTTCGCACGTGCATCGGATGCCGGAAGCAAGGCTCCCGGTCCGAGCTTGTCCGGCTGGTCGCCCAAGGCAGCGGTTCATCCGCTGTCCTCGTCGATGTTCGACGCCGGATGGCCGGCAGGGGTGCGTGGCTGCACCCCAACGAAAAGTGCCTGGCATTGGCGATCAAGCGTCGCGCTTTCGGAAGGGCCCTTGCGGGCGCTACCGAAACGGACGCCGTCGAACGCTACCTGATGCCGGGTACGCCACTTGTGGAGGCCCCGGCAGCCGCAGGAAAACCGTCCAAACCTGAAAGCGGGTCAGAAAACTGATGGAAACCCGATGAGTTCCCAGCGATGAGTGCGTAACGATGACAACTTTGTTGCGCTCTGCAATGGGCCTTTCAATCGCGCAAGCGGCGAAGGCCCGCAGTAAGAAGTAGACGGTTCGTGCCTGGCTCGGTGCGGACCGAGACAGGAGAAATGTGGCCAAGGTCCGCGTACATGAGCTCGCCAAAGAGCTCGGTATTACTTCCAAAGATGCAGTAACCAAACTGCAGGAATTGGGCGAATTCGTTCGCTCCGCCTCTTCCACCATTGAGGCCCCCGTCGTGAAGAAGCTTCGCGACGCCTACCCGGGTGCCGGCGCTGCAAAGTCCGCCGCTCCCGCTGCCGCTCCGGCGGCAACCCGTCCAGCAGCAGCATCCCGTCCGGCTGCCCCGGCTCCGGGCCCTGCAGCGCCGAAGGCTCCGGCCCCGGCACCCGCAGCTCCCGCTCCGGCTCCCGCGGCTCCGGCAGCCCCCGCTGCTCCCGCCGCATCCACCCCGGTTTCGGCAAAGCCCGGTGCCCGTCCTGCTCCCAAGGCAGAGACTCCGGCTCCGGCACGCCAAGGCGGCCAGGCTCCCCGTCCGGGCGGTCCCCGTCCCGGCAACAACCCGTTTGCCACGTCGCAGGGCATGCCCCGCGGCCGTGGTGGCGATGGCGATCGTCCGCCGCGTCCGGGCAACAATCCGTTTGCACCGTCGCAGGGCATGCCCCGCGGTGAACGCCGCAATGACGGCGAACGCCCCGGTGGCCCGCGTCCCGCAGCCGGTGCAGGCGGTCCCCGTCCCGCAGCAGGTACCGGTGGACCCCGTCCGGGTGCTCCGCGTCCCGGCGCACCCCGTCCGGGCGCTCCGCGTCCTGCCGGCGGCCCCGGTGGCGGAAACCGTCCGACTCCGGGCATGATGCCCAACCGCACTGAGCGTCCGGCTCCGGGTGGCGCAGGCCGTCCCGGTGGCGCTGGTCGTCCGGGTGGCGGACCGGGTCGTCCCGGTGGCGCTCCAGGTTCGGGCACTGGCGGCGGAGCTCCCGCCGGCGGTGGCTTCGGCAAGGGTGGCCGCGGTCGCGGTGGCACCCAGGGTGCCTTCGGCAAGGGCGGCGCCGGTCGTGGCAAGCAGCGCAAGTCGAAGCGTGCAAAGCGCCAGGAACTGGAGCAGATGAGTGCTCCGTCGCTGGGCGGCGTATCAGTACCCCGCGGTGACGGTGAGACCATCATCCGCCTGCGTCGCGGTTCGTCCATCACGGACTTCGCCGAGAAGATCGACGCGAACCCCGCATCGCTGGTAACCGTGCTGTTCCACCTTGGTGAGATGGCTACGGCTACGCAGTCCCTCGACGAGGACACCTTTGGCTTGCTTGGCGCCGAACTTGGCTACAAGCTCCAGGTTGTTTCGCCGGAAGACGAAGAGCGTGAGCTTCTGGACCAGTTCGACATCAACATCCAGGACGAACTCGACGCCGAAGGCGACGACGTCCTTGAGCCCCGCGCACCGGTTGTCACGGTCATGGGTCACGTTGACCACGGTAAGACCCGTCTGTTGGACGCCATCCGCAACTCCAACGTTGTGGCCGGCGAGCACGGTGGCATCACCCAGCACATCGGTGCCTACCAGATCAGCCACGTCCACGAGGGCACTGCCCGCGACATCACCTTCATTGACACCCCCGGTCACGAGGCCTTCACGGCCATGCGTGCCCGTGGTGCCAAGGTCACCGACATCGCGATCCTGGTTGTCGCAGCCGACGACGGCGTTATGCCGCAGACGGTGGAAGCGCTCAACCACGCACAGGCAGCAAACGTGCCGATCGTCGTCGCAGTGAACAAGATCGACAAGGAAGGCGCCAACCCTGACAAGGTCAAGGGCCAGCTGACCGAGTACGGCCTGGTTCCTGAAGAATACGGTGGCGACACCATGTTCGTTGAGGTCTCCGCACGCCAGAACCTCAACATCGACGAACTGATCGACGCAGTCCTGCTGACGGCCGATGCCGCCCTGGACCTGCGTGCCAACCCGGACAAGGACGCTCGAGGCATTGCCATCGAAGCGAACCTGGACAAGGGCCGCGGTGCTGTTGCTACCGTCCTGGTCCAGTCCGGCACCTTGGCTGTCGGCGACACGATCGTTGCCGGTACGGCCCACGGCCGTGTCCGTGCCATGTTCGACGAGAACGGTGAGGCACTCGATGTCGCACTGCCGTCCCGCCCCGTCCAGGTCCTGGGTCTGTCCAACGTGCCGCGTGCAGGTGACACCTTCCTGGTGACCCCTGACGAGCGTACGGCCCGCCAGATCGCTGAGAAGCGTGAAGCTGCCGACCGCAACGCGGCCCTGGCCAAGCGTCGCAAGCGCATCAGCCTGGAAGACTTCGACCAGGCCGTTGCCGAAGGCAAGATCGACACCCTCAACCTCATCCTCAAGGGTGACGTATCCGGTGCCGTGGAAGCCCTCGAAGACGCCTTGCTCAAGATCGACGTTGGAGACGACGACGTTCAGCTCCGTGTCATCCACCGCGGTGTGGGTGCCATCACGCAGAACGACGTCAACCTGGCAACAGTGGACAACGCCATCATCATCGGCTTCAACGTCAAGCCCGCCGAGCGTGTGGCTGAACTGGCTGACCGTGAAGGCGTGGACATGCGCTTCTACTCCGTCATCTACGCAGCAATCGATGACATTGAGATGGCTCTCAAGGGCATGCTCAAGCCGGAGTACGAAGAAGTCCAGCTCGGTACTGCCGAGGTCCGCGAAGTCTTCCGTTCTTCCAAGTTCGGCAACATCGCAGGTTCGATCGTCCGCTCGGGCATCATCCGCCGTAACTCGAAGGCCCGTGTCACCCGCGACGGCAAGATCATCGGTGACAACCTCACCGTTGAGACGCTCAAGCGCTTCAAGGATGACGCCACTGAAGTCCGTACGGACTTCGAGTGTGGTATCGGTCTTGGTTCCTTCAATGACATCAGCGAAGGCGACATCATCGAGACCTTCGAAATGCGCGAGAAGCCGCGCGTCTAGGTTCCGCATGGAACGGGTCCGTCGGGTAGCCCCGGCGGACCCGTTCCGTTCCCCGTTTCTACTTTCCAGGAGGAAGTCATGGCTGATCCCGCACGCGCTGCCAAGCTGGCACAGCGGATCAAGGTGGTCGTCGCCGAGGCCCTCGGGCGCCGGGTCAAGGATCCGCGCGTCGAGTCCATCACGGTCACCGACGCCCGCGTCACCAACGACCTTCAGCACGCCACCATCTACTACACCGTCTTTGGCGATGAAGTCGCGCACGCTGATGCCGCGCGGGCTTTGGAGAAGGCAAAGGGTGTGCTGCGCCAGGAAGTTGGCCGCAATATCACAGTAAGGCTCACTCCGACCCTCGAATTCGTGGCGGACCAGATCCCGGTCAACGCCTCGAACCTCGAGGAACTGCTGCGTGAAGCCAAGCGTCGCGACGCCGAGGTAGCCGCACTGGCTGCCAGCGCCAAGCATGCCGGCGAAGCAGACCCGTACAAGGGCGACGCCCCGGAGGATATCGACGAGGACGACTTCGACGAAGAGAACACCGACCTCTCCGGCGACAACGAGCTCGACGAAGACGCCAACCGCTAGTACCCCAAGTTTTTGTACAGCTCATGCCCCTAAGACTGCGTTTTAGGGGCATGAGCTGTACTCAAACTCGTTAGGATCAGAGCATGTCGGCGCACAGTGCTCACCAGCGTGATGAATACCTGAATCGGGCCATACAGTTGGCCGTACAGAACGTTGCCGACGGCGGCGGACCGTTCGGCGCCGTCGTGGTCACCCCGGACGGGGAGGCCCATGAAGGAGTCAACCGTGTCACGAGGGATCACGATCCCACGGCCCATGCGGAAGTAGTGGCGATCCGCCGGGCCGCAGCAGCGATCGGGAAGTTCGATCTTTCAGGGTCGGTTCTCTACGCCAGCTGCGAGCCGTGTCCGCTCTGCCTGTCGGCTACGCTCTGGGCCAGGATAGGGCAGGTCTACTTCGCCGCTGACAGGCATGGAGCCGCGCGTGCCGGTTTTGACGATGCTGTGTTCTATGAGTATTTCAGCGGCTCACGGCCCGAACTTCTCCCCGTCGAACAAACCGTCCTCCTCGCGGCCGAGCAACCCTTCGACGCGTGGCGGAACCACGTGCGGCGCACCTCGTACTAGTACGCGCCGGTACTAGCCCCGGGCTGGAAGGCGATTGACGCCGTCGAGCAGTGCTTCCTGGCCGCCGCAGAGCGCAATCCGTATCCATCCCTCGCCGATGGATCCAAACGCCGTCCCGGGGGCGAACGACACGCCGGAGTCCGCAAGGAATTTGCGCACCCAGGTTCGGACATCCCCGTCGCTGACGTGCGAAACGTCAGCCCATAAGTAGAAGGCGCCCTGCGCGCCAAGGAACGGAATGTTCTTCGACCCGAGCACGGCCGAGGCCGCGTCGCGGTTGCTCCGGTAGTGCTCGCGGGCGGTGGCAACGTAGTCCTGCGGGCCCGTCAAGGCAGCCAGGGCTGCGTACTGCGACGGCGACGCAACGCACGACACGATCGATTCCATGACGTTGTTCATCTTCTGCTCCAGACCCGGCGGGCAGACCAGCGCCCCGATCCGGAGCCCGGTCAAGCCGTACGTCTTCGAAAGCGTCAGGGACGTGAAGACCCGGGCCTCCCCGGGAACGGCGCTGTCGAAGCGGGCCGGACTGACATGCGGGACGTCGAAGGTGAAGGCTTCGTAGCATTCATCAGAGATGATCCAGAGATCGTGCTTGACTGCCAACGCCACCAGTTCGCGGGTTGTTTCCTCACTGATGACGGCGCCAAGCGGATTGGATGGCGAGTTCAGCATCAGCACCCTGGTCCGCGGGGTAACCAGCGCTTCGATGTCCTCGATGTGCGGCTGGAAGTCGTTGTGCGGATACAGGGGATACTGCACCGGGACGGCATGCAGGAGGCGGCTTGTCATGGCAAACGTGGGGTACCCGGGGTTGGGGATGAGGATTTCGTCGCCGGGGGAGAGGAGGAGGCTCATGGCGAAATGCAGTCCCTGCTGGGCGCCATCCACAACATAAACCCGTTCCGCGCCGATGTTCACGCCTTGCTGGGCGCGGAACCGGGCAGCGAAGGCTTCACGGAGGGCCGGGAAGCCGGCATTGGGTGTGTAGTTGGTCTCATCCCTGTCCAGGCACGCAATGCCGGCATCCAGGACGTGGCGCGGCAGGGCAAAGCCCGGCTCGCCGATGCTGAGGACGATCGCTCCGGGGGTGGCCCAGGCGGCTTCTGTGATTTCACGGATCTGGTTCACGGGGACGTCGCGGACGTGCGCGGCAAGCTCAGGCATGGGAGCCATCCTAGCCACCCATATACTGGTAAGCGTGCTTTCTGGACTGGTAATCGTTGACAAACCGCAGGGATGGACCAGCCATGATGTGGTTGGCCGGATGCGGCGGCTGGCCGGCACCCGGAAAGTGGGGCATGCCGGGACGCTCGATCCCATGGCCACGGGGGTGCTGGTGCTTGGCATCAACAAAGCCACCCGGCTCCTGACCTACATCGTGGGCACGTCCAAAACCTACACAGCCACCATCAGGCTCGGTGAAACCACCATTACCGATGATGCCGAGGGTGACGTCACCGAGGCCCGCAGCGCTGCTGCCGTCACCGACGACGCCATTGCAGCCGGAGTAGCGGCCCTGACGGGCCCCATCCAGCAGGTGCCCAGCAGCGTCAGCGCCATCAAAGTGAACGGTGAGCGCTCTTACGCCCGGGTCCGCTCGGGGGAAGAGGTCAAACTCGCTGCCCGCCCGGTTACCATCCACCGCTTCGACATCCACGCGGTCACCAGGGTCGACGGCGGCAGGGTAGTCGACGTCGACGTCACCGTGGAATGTTCTTCCGGCACGTACATCAGGGCCTTGGCCCGCGACCTCGGCAACGCCCTGGGCGTCGGCGGACACCTCACGGCCCTGCGTCGTACCCAGGTGGGACCGTACTCGATCGAGCAGGCCAGGACGCTGGAGGAGCTGGCGGAAGAACTCGAGGTCCTCGACATGTCACTGGCCGCACGTGCCCTCATGCCCAACCGGGAACTGAGCGACGACGAAACCACGGAGATCTCATTCGGCCGCCGCATTGCTGCCGGCCCGGGTGCAGGCACCCCGGATGCTGCCACGGCCGAGAAGCCCGCCGCAGCGTTCGCGCCGTCGGGAGAGTTGGTCGCTTTGCTGGCCGATACCGGAACTTTCGCCAAACCGGTCCTGGTCTTTGCCCCGGGAACAGGCGCGGGAACAGGCGCGGGAGCGGGGCAGGCGCAGTAGGCATGGACGGATACTTTTACGCACTCCTGATCGTCGGCCTGGTCTCCACCATCATGTGCCTGGTGGCCGGCTTTATGAAGAAAGCCCCGAACGATCCCACGATCTACTCCGTGCTGGCCGTCGAAGTGGTACTGCTGGTGTACCTGGTGGGCTCGATCGTCCGCGTCGCCATGGGTGAACAGATTGCCGGGGAGCCCTGGGAGTTCTGGGGTTACCTCATCACCGCGCTGATCATCCCGCTGGGCGCCGTTTACTGGGCAATCCTTGAACGAACCCGCTGGAGCAATTTCGTCCTCGCAGCCGTAGGTGTGACGGTACTTGTCATGGGTGCCCGCATGAACCAGATCTGGTACTGACCTTGAAGGAAGAACACAAAGTGACTGGAACCGAGACCAACTCCACCGGCCAGCAGCCGAAGCAAAAAGACACCCGGAACACAGGTCCGGGGCGACTGCTGATCGCGGTGTACGCGGTGTTCGCCCTGTCGGCCACAGCCCGCGCCGGCTACCAGATCGCCACCAAGTTCGCAGAAGCTCCGTTGGCGCACATCCTTTCGGCGTTCGCCGCCGTCGTCTATATCGTGGCGACGGTTTCACTGGCCAAGCCAGGCCGCACCTGGTTCAAGGTGTCACTGGCGGCCGTGCTCACGGAACTCGTTGGCGTGCTGGTGGTTGGTGCGATCAGCCTCTTCGATCCTGTGGCTTTCCCGCATGACACCGTATGGTCACTGTTTGGCCGGGGATATGGCTTCGTGCCCCTGCTGCTGCCGATCCTTGGGCTCCTGTGGCTCAACAAGCGCCGTCCGTCCTGAGCCGCCGGCCCATGCGGGTAACCTTAGAATGTTCCGGCGCCGGGAGGTTGTCGGGCGGAACGAACATCTGCAGTAAAAGGCGAGGTTGATGGTCCACATCTGGAACGATCCCACCGAGGTCCCCAAGGACTTCGGACCTACCGTTGTCACCATCGGAAATTTTGACGGGGTACATCGGGGCCACCAGCATGTCCTCTCGCAACTGACGGATACCGCAAAGCGGTACAGCATTCCCTCCGTCGCCGTGACCTTCGATCCCCATCCGGCACAGGTACACCGGCCGGATGCAGCGCCTGAACTGATCATGGGCCTCCAGGACAAACTGGAAGCGCTGGGCGATACCGGTGTCGATGCCGTACTGGTCATGAAGTACACCCTGGACCTTGCTGCGATGTCACCCATCGAATTTGTTCGTGATGTCCTGATCGACGGACTCCATGCGGCGCACGTTGTTGTCGGCCACGATCTGCGGTTCGGTGCCGGGAACGTCGGCGACGTCGTGACCATGCAGGAATTGGGCGAACAGCTGGGCTTCGGCGTGCAGGTGGTCAACGAATACGGCGCAGGCGGTTTTCCGCTGCATCACGACGGCGACGCGGACCGCCGCTGTTCCTCCACCTGGGTACGGGAGGCCTTGTCCGAAGGCGATGTGGTCACTGCCGCCGCCGTGCTGGGCAGGCCCCACCGGATGCGCGGGGAAGTTGTCCACGGCGCTGCCCGCGGCCGCGATCTCGGATTCCCCACAGCAAATCTTTCCCCCGATTCAACCGGCTACATCCCCGCCGACGGCATCTACGCGGGATGGCTGATCGACCAGTCCGGGACGCGTTGGCCTGCCGCCATTTCCGTCGGTTCCAACCCCACCTTTGATGGCGTCAGCCGTCAGGTCGAAGCGCACGTCATCGACCGCCCTGAGGAAAACGTGGAGGACTTCGACCTTTACGGCCAGACCGTTGCGGTCGAATTCACGCGGCGCTTGCGGGGGATGGTTGCCTACCGCGGACCCGAAGCCCTGGTGGAACAGATGTGCCTTGACGTTGCCCAGGCGCGCGAGTTGCTCGCCCCCAGCTAAGGGTGTTTCGACAACACTACTGACCTGCCGGTAAACTGATGAGTGGATCCGGCCGCAGTCCGTGGCAGCTGGACCTGTTTTTGTGTGCGGCAACGCATGCAAGGCAACCCGTCAGCGAGGCGCTGCATCGGGAAGCACGGCACAACTCTAGGAGTTCACGTGGCACTTGAAGCCGCTGTAAAGCAGTCCATCATCAAGGAATACGCAACCTCTGAAGGCGACACCGGTTCGCCCGAGGTCCAGGTTGCAGTCCTGACCCAGCGGATCAAGGATCTGACTGAGCACATGAAGGAGCACAAGCACGACTTCCACACCCAGCGCGGTCTGCTGGCCATGGTTGGTCGTCGTAAGCGCATGCTTTCCTACCTGAAGAACACTGACATTGCCCGCTACCGTTCGCTCATCGAGCGTCTCGGCCTGCGCCGCTAGTCTGCCTTTAGGGGCGGCCCGCGCCTCTGCAGGACGGGCCGCCTTCTTCACCAACAACTAAAAACAGGAATCAACCGCATCGCGCATTCGCGGTCCTCGGTAGTGATTCCCGGGAGGGCTATCTGTGATGATGGCGCCCGTGGATCTCGATCGATGACCGGGTGTCGTACAGGCCAGGAAAAAAGAAGAGGCCTGGGTTGATGCGGTGGACTTCCGCTAACAGAAACGGAGGTGACTCTCTATGGAGGGTCCCGAAATCCAGTTCTCCGAAGCCATCATCGACAACGGCCGTTTTGGCAAGCGCGTCATTCGCTTTGAAACAGGCCGCCTTGCCAAGCAAGCAGCCGGCGCCTCGATGGTCTACATCGACGAAGACACCGCACTTCTCTCCGCAACCACCGCAGGCAAGCAGCCGCGTGAAGGTTTCGACTTCTTCCCGCTGACCGTGGATGTCGAAGAGCGTATGTACGCTGCCGGCCGCATCCCGGGTTCGTTCTTCCGCCGCGAAGGCCGCCCCTCCACGGAAGCCATCCTTGCTTGCCGCCTGATGGACCGCCCGCTTCGCCCGGCGTTCGTCAAGGGCCTGCGCAACGAGGTCCAGATCGTCGTCACCGTCCTGGCGATCAACCCCGATGAGCTGTACGACGTCGTCGCCATCAACGCGTCCTCGATGTCCACCCAGCTTTCCGGCCTCCCGTTCTCCGGCCCGATCGGCGGCGTCCGCGTTGCCCTCATCGCCGACGAGCAGGGTTCGCAGTGGGTTGCTTTCCCGAAGCACTCCCAGCTCGAAAACGCTGTCTTCAACATGGTTGTCGCCGGCCGCATTGCCGGTGACGACGTCGCCATCATGATGGTTGAAGCCGAAGCCACGGACAACTCCTGGAACCTCATCAAGGAACAGGGCGCAACCGCTCCCACCGAAGAGGTCGTTTCCGAGGGCCTCGAGGCTGCCAAGCCGTTCATCAAGGCACTCTGCGAAGCACAGGCCGACCTGGCAGCCCGCGCTGCCAAGCCCACGGTCGAGTTCCCGGTCTTCCTTGATTACCAGGACGACGTTTACGCCGCTGTTGAAGCCGCTGCCGCTGACAAGCTGGCTGCCGTCTTCCAGATCGCCGACAAGCAGGAGCGCGACAACGCTTCCGACGAGCTCAAGGACGAAGTCCTTGGCGCCCTTGCCGGTGACTTCGAAGGCCGTGAGAAGGAACTGTCCGCAGCATTCCGCTCGGTCACCAAGCACGTCGTGCGCCAGCGAATCCTCAAGGACCAGGTCCGTATCGATGGCCGTGGCCTGACGGACATCCGCCAGCTGACCGCCGAGGTCGAGGTTCTGCCCCGCGTTCACGGCTCTGCCATCTTCGAACGCGGCGAGACCCAGATCATGGGTGTCACCACGCTGAACATGCTCAAGATGGAACAGCAGATCGACTCGTTGTCGCCGGTAACGCGCAAGCGCTACATGCACAACTACAACTTCCCGCCGTACTCCACCGGCGAGACCGGCCGCGTTGGTTCCCCCAAGCGCCGCGAAATCGGCCACGGTGCCCTCGCCGAGCGCGCCCTGGTTCCGGTTCTGCCCAGCCGTGAAGAATTCCCGTACGCCATCCGCCAGGTATCCGAAGCTCTCGGGTCCAACGGTTCAACCTCCATGGGTTCGGTCTGCGCTTCGACGCTTTCCATGCTCAACGCCGGTGTTCCGCTGAAGGCAGCCGTCGCCGGTATCGCCATGGGCCTGGTTTCCGACCAGGTCGACGGCCAGACCCGCTACGCAGCCCTGACCGACATCCTTGGAGCCGAAGACGCCTTCGGCGACATGGACTTCAAGGTCGCCGGTACATCCGAGTTCGTCACGGCCATCCAGCTGGACACCAAGCTGGACGGCATCCCCGCCTCCGTGCTCGCAGCAGCACTGAAGCAGGCCCGCGAAGCCCGCCTCCACATCCTCGAGGTCATCAACGCCGCGATCGACACCCCGGACGAGCTCTCCGAGTTCGCACCGCGCGTCATTGCCGTGAAGATCCCCGTGGACAAGATCGGCGAGGTCATCGGCCCCAAGGGCAAGATGATCAACCAGATCCAGGAAGACACGGGCGCGGACATCTCCATCGAAGATGACGGCACGGTCTACATCGGCGCTACGAACGGTCCGTCTGCAGATGCAGCACGTTCGGCCATCAACGCCATCGCCAACCCGCAGGTACCGGAAATCGGTGAGCGCTACCTGGGTACGGTCGTCAAGACCACCACCTTCGGCGCCTTCGTATCCCTCACCCCGGGCAAGGACGGCCTGCTGCACATCTCCGAGCTCCGCAAGCTGGCCAACGGCAAGCGCGTGGACAACGTGGATGACGTCGTTTCCGTGGGCCAGAAGGTCCAGGTCGAGATCACCAAGATCGACGACCGCGGAAAGCTCTCCCTCTCGCCGGTTGTTGCCGATGAAGAAGGCGCAAGCGCAGAGGAAGCTCCGGCCGAGGCCGCAGAAGCTTCCGCAGAGTAGTCTGTAAGCAGTACACCCGGCGGGGCCGGTGGGCTTGAAAAAGCGCCACCGGCCCTTCCGGCCTTAACCTGAAAGGCTTTAATGACTGTCGTACCCTTGCCGTTGGAGCAAACACTTCCTGGCGGCGAATTGATCCATGGTGCCGAGGGCGGTTCCGTTGTCCGGCGTTCTGTTCTTCCTGGGGGCGTCCGCGTCCTGACCGAGGCGATGCCGGGCCAGCGATCGGCCACTATTGGATTCTGGGTGGCAGTCGGTTCCCGTGATGAGGCAGAAGGCCAGCACGGATCAACACACTTCCTTGAGCACCTGCTTTTCAAGGGCACCAAACGCCGCACTGCCTTGGAAATTGCCTCAGCGTTTGATGAAGTAGGCGGCGAGTCCAATGCTGCAACGGCAAAGGAAAGCACCTGCTACTTTGCCCGGGTACTGGACACCGATCTGCCCATGGCCATTGATGTCATCGCGGACATGATCACCGGAGCGGTCCTGGACCCTGCGGAGCTGGAGCAGGAGCGCGACGTTATCCTCGAGGAAATCGCCATGGACAGCGATGACCCGACGGATGTGGCGCATGAGAAGTTTGTGGCCGCTGTCCTGGGTGACCACCCGTTGGCGCGCCCCATCGGCGGAACGCCCGAAGCCATCAAAGCCGTGGCCCGCGATTCCGTGTGGGAGCACTACCAGCGCTACTACCGGCCCGAAGAACTGGTCATCACCGCTGCAGGGGGACTGGACCACGACGTCGTCTGCGGGCTGGTCCTCGACGCCCTCACCGCCGCCGGGTGGAAGCTTGATTCCGACTCTGCTCCGGTGAACCGGCGGGGGACCGGCAGGGCAGTCATCACAGGGACGTCAGGGCTGCACGTGGTCAAGCGCCCCGTGGAACAGGCAAACATCATCATGGGCTGCCCCACGATCGTTGCCACCGATGACCGGCGCTTTGTCATGAGTGTTCTCAACGCCGTCCTCGGTGGAGGCATGTCCTCACGATTGTTCCAGGAGATCCGCGAAAAGCGCGGCTTGGTCTACTCGACGTACTCGTTCACTGCCGCCTACGCCGACGCCGGGTACTTCGGGATGTATGCCGGTTGCACGCCCTCCAAGGTCCGCCAGGTGGTGGAACTGCTGGGTGTGGAGCTGGACAAGCTGGCTGAGGATGGCATCACGGAGGACGAACTTCGGAAGGCTGTGGGCCAGCTCAGCGGCGGGATTGTTCTGGCGCTTGAGGATACAGGCTCCAGGATGTCCCGGTTGGGCCGGGCAGAGCTGGTGTCCGGCGAATTCCAGGACATCGACGAGACATTGGCCCGCATCCAGGCAGTCACCGTGGAAGAGGTCCGCGACCTTGCCCGCGAACTGGCCGGGGCTCCCCGCACCATCACCGTGGTTGGCCCCTTCGAGGAATCGGAAACCTTCGGTCTCTGACGCGGACCCCATCCGGGTCCGAAGTCTCTGGACGCAGCCGGCATCGGCAGGGCAGCATGATCACACAAGGTGATGCTGCCCCCGTGGACTTTGGAGACGAGATGGACCTGCCCGCAACCGCTCATGCCGCGGATATTCTGCGGGATTTCATCGGTCATTGGCGGGGCATTACGGAGATTGCCTCTTCACCCTGGGGGACTGCACGGACGGCTGAGGCCGAAGTGGTGTTCACCAAGGCCGCCGGCGGCCACGCAGTGGTCCAGAGCTACAGGCACCGTGAGCCCGACGGCACCCATTTCGAAGGGCATGGCATGTTCACTGTCGACCGCGACCACGGAGACACCCTGTGGTACTACGTGGACAGCATGGGCAAGGGCCCGGCCGCTCCCGTGAGGGGAACCTGGAGCGGGGGAGTCCTGACCCTGGACAGGCGCACGGCCGACGGCGTGGCCAGGCACACCTTCCGCGTTGAAGACGGCGTCCTGGTGCACACCGCTGACTTGCGGCTGGAAGGACACAGCGGTTTCAGCCCACTGTTGAAGAGCGTGTTCCGGAAGAGCCCTGAACCGGGAGCTTAGCCTCCGGCGAAAGGCGGAAGCACGTCAATGACGTCTTCCGTGCCCAGCGGCACGGAGTGGTCACGGACGGCCACTTCGTTGCGGAGGAAACTGCTGCGTGCCACTATCCTCGCCAGCGTCGGCGTACCTTTCGGAGGCGCCGGACGTTCGACGGCGAGGGCGGCTTCAAGGAGCCCCTCCAGACTCGTGCCTTCCGGGAGGGCGTGGAGTTCTTCTTCGACGCCTGCTGCCGCACGCGCGGCAGCGAAGTAACGGACCAACAAGTTTTCAGCCTCCGATTGCGCTCATGCTGCGGTCCGGCTGGACGAAGTCCGCTGCGCCGAGACCGGTGTGGTCCATGCCATGGGCCTTGGGCTTGATCCACATGGCATCCTGCCAACGGCCGGCGAGCTCGGCATCCGTAGCCCCGCTGCGAAGCAGCCCCAGGAGGTCGAACTCTTCACGGGAGAACAGGCAGCTCATGATCTTGCCCTCTGCGGTGATGCGCGTGCGGCGGCAGTCCGAGCAGAACGGCTCGGTGACGGAGGCGATGATGCCAACGGTACCCAGAACGGGACCGGAGGCATCCCCCGAAGCCGTGTCCCGGCGTCGTACTTCAAACCGCTCTGCTGGAGCGCCGTCCCGTTCACGGGGGTCGTTGGACAACACGAAGTCCCGGGACAGGAGCTCCCGGATCTCCGCGGCCGTGATCATGTTGCGTCGGGTCCAGCCGTGGTCGGCGTCGAGTGGCATCTGCTCGATGAAGCGGAGTTCGTAGCCGCGGCCCAATGCCCAGGCAAGGAGGTCCGGGGACTCGGCGTCGTTGATGCCACGCATGAGCACGGCGTTGAGCTTGACGGGACCCAGGCCGGCCGCCCAGGCAGCATCCACACCGGCCAGGACCCTGTCCAGGAACGGACGACGGGTGAGTTTGGTGAAGGTCTCCTCATGCAGGGAATCGAGGGAGACGTTGATCCGGTTCAGGCCGGCAGCCTTCAGGGCAGCAGCTTTTTTGTCCAACCCCACACCGTTGGTGGTCATGGAGATGGGAAGATCCGGATGTTCGCTGCGGATGCCGGAAATAATGTCTGTGAGGTCGGCGCGGACCAGGGGTTCGCCGCCGGTGAGGCGAAGTTCCCGCACGCCCAGGGCGGTGACGCCGATGCGTACTATCCGGACGATCTCATCCCGGGTCATGACAGCTTGCTTGGAAAGCCAGTCGAGGCCCTCGGCAGGCATGCAGTACGTGCACCGCAGATTGCATTTGTCGGTCAGGGAAAGACGCATGTCAGTGGCCCGACGACCGTACTGATCCCACAAACCGGCAGGCGTTCCGGCAGGGCGGGGTGGCGGTGTTTGCCCGCCGCTTTCCGTGCTGCCTGCGGCACTGCTGGAAGGGGGCATCGGCATGCCCAACTGAACACTCATAAATTCAGGCTACGCCACCGCACCCTGATCAGTGATACCCGTTACAGTCTTCAGTTCTTACGGAATCCGTACGGTTCGCCCGGGAGGGGCGGAATCGGGTGCCGGGCACCCGCAGCAAACTTATGCTGAGAGCGTGACCACAAATACGGCATCGTCAGCGGAGCCCGGAAACCGGCGCATCCTCCTGGTCGAAGACGAAGAGACCATTGCCGCTGTCGTCCGCGACTACCTGGTGAGGGCGGGCTTCCAAGTGGACACTGCGGGCGATGGCTTCACGGCCTTGGAAGTGGCCACGGCCCGCACACCGGACCTGGTCATCCTGGACCGTATGCTGCCGGGACTGGACGGGGTTGAAGTATGCCGGCGGTTACGCCAGACCATGAGCGTGCCGGTCATCATGGTCACGGCCTTGGGAACCGAAGACGACCGGATCCTGGGATTGGAGATGGGAGCTGACGATTACGTCACCAAGCCGTTTTCTCCCCGGGAACTGGTACTGCGCGTCAAGTCGGTACTGCGGCGCAGCATCAAGGACCATACGCCGGAACCAGCGGTCCAATCGGCAGGCCTGGAGCTTGACCCTGCGTCCCGGACTGTCACCATGCTTGGTTCACCGCTGGCTTTGACGGCCCGTGAATTCGACCTCCTGGCCTTCCTGATGCGCAGGCCCAACCAGGTGTTCAGTCGTGAAGAACTCATCAAAGCCGTGTGGGGATGGGACTTCGGAGACCTTTCCACGGTGACGGTCCACGTCCGGCGGCTGCGCGAGAAGATCGAAGCAAATCCCACCAAGCCGGAACTCCTCAAGACCGTGTGGGGCGTCGGCTACCGCTTTGACGTTCCCACGGAGGGAAAGGCGGAAGCCGTCCATGGAGGGTAGCGAGCTCTGGACCATCCTTGCGTGGGTGCTCTTCTGGGCAGTCCTGATCGGTGCTGCAACGCTGCTCCTGTTGAGGTTGCTTCGGCGGGCCTCGGTACTGGTCCGGATCTGCTTGGTGGTGGTAGCCACCGTGGCTGTGCTGGTGGCCGGGATGGTCAGCGCCTTCAACGCGATGTTCATCTCGGCCAGGGACCTCGAAGTGATGTGGTACATCCTGGCGATCGCATCGGCCGTGGCTGTAGCGCTGTCCCTTGTGCTCGGCGCGGGGGTGTCCAGGAACGCTGCCCGGCTGGTGGAGGCCGCCCGCAGGATAGGCCGTGGCGAAACGCTGGAGACCTCCGGGCCTGGGGGCAGGAGGGCGGCCCCTGCCATGACATCGGAGCTAGCTGCGCTTGAACAGGAACTGGAAGCCAGCAGCCGGAGCCTCGCCGAATCCCGGGAACGGGAAGCCGCCATCGAGACGGCACGGCGCGAACTGGTGTCCTGGATTTCCCATGATCTTCGAACGCCCCTTGCCAGCATGCGTGCCATGACCGAGGCCCTCGAAGACGGCATGGCCTCGGATGTGCAGGGCTATTACCGGAAGATCATCGGGCAGACCGAGCAGATGACTGCCATGGTCAACGACCTCCTGGAGCTTTCCAAGATCCAGGCCGGGACGTTGCATCTGCGCGCTGAAGCGCTGGACCTGTACGACCTCGTCAGCGATGCCCTCTCGGACCTGGCTCCGTTGGCAGCGAAACGGGGCATCAGGCTCGACGGCGGTGGTGACCGTGAGTGCATGGCCGTGGCGGACGGACCCAGCCTGGCCAGGGCCGTGAGGAACATCCTCCTCAATGCGATCATTTACAGCCGGCCGGAGACCGACGTCCACGTCATTGTCGGGCGGGACAACGGAAACGCTGTCATTGCCGTCCAGGACCACTGCGGTGGCATCCCGGAGGAGGACCTTCCGCACCTGTTCGAAACGGGCTGGCAGAAAGACCCCGCCCGGGGCACCCAGGGGTCCCTGCAGGGAAGTTACACCGGTGCCGGCATCGGGCTCAGCATGGTGGCAGGCATCGTCAAGGCGCACGGGGGATCAGTGACGGTCCGCAACGTCGACGGCGGCTGCCGCTTCGCCCTGAAACTTCCGGCCGGTTCGCTTACGGAGCCATCGCCCGCTCCGGCTTCGCCAAAGCCCGGGCCGCTGGAAACCACTGAAACAAACGAGGGCCCTGGAGGCACATCATGAGCGCGCCGGCAGTCAAGCAAACGAAAACCGGACGTCCCGCCGGCGGAGCCCGGTTGTGGGCACCTGCCGCCGGACTCGCTGCCGGAGCCGCCGGGATTGCCGCGGGAGAGCTGACGGCAGGATTCCTCAGCCCGCTGGTTTCTCCGGTGACGGCCCTCGGCGGCGCAGTGATAGACGCCGTCCCGCCCGGGGTGAAGGATCTGGCCGTGCAACTTTTCGGAACGGCCGACAAAGTCGTCCTGGTGGCCTCCATCGTGGTGGTCGCAGGATTCCTGGCCGCGCTCGCCGGCATCCTGGAACGCCGGCGGCCCGGACTGGGCCTGGCACTTGCCGGCCTGGCGGGCGTGGCGGGACTTACCGCCGTCGTCACCCGTGCCCAAGCCGGCCCGCAGGCGGCGCTGGCACCGATCGTGGCCGCAGTTGTCACCATGCTGCTCCTGCGGATGCTCGTTCGGAGGCTGGATACCTGGATTCCGCGCGGGAGCACTGCGGACGGGGACGGTGCCGGGCGGGCGCCTCTTGCCAGGAGGAGCTTCCTCAACGCCCTGTCCGGAACTGCCCTGGCAGCGACGGTCGGAGGGACCGTCACCGCCATCCTCACCCGGGCCACCGCTGTGGCTTCCGGGTTCAGAAGCTCGCTGGCACTGCCGGCACCCGCAACGCCGCCGCAAACCGTTCCCGCTGGCGCGTCCTTGAGCGTGCCGGGCATCAGCCCGCTGGTGACGCCGAACGCGGACTTCTACAGGATCGATACGGCCCTGACTGTCCCGGCCATCGATCCTCCGTCGTGGAAGCTGAAAGTCACCGGCATGGTGGAACGCTACATCGAACTGGACTTTGCCGACCTCTTGGCCAAACCCATGACTGAACGCCACATCACCATCGCCTGCGTTTCCAACAACGTTGGTGGCGACCTCATCGGCAACGCGCTGTGGCTGGGGTGGCCCGTGCGCGAATTGCTCGCCATGGCCGGCCCGAAGGACGGTGCGGACATGGTGCTGTCCACCAGCAACGACGGCTGGACCGCCAGCACGCCTCTGGAGGCGCTCACCGACGACCGTGACGCCTTGCTGGCCGTGGGCATGAACGGCGAGCCGTTGCCTTTGGAACACGGGTTCCCGGTCCGGATGATTGTGCCTGGACTTTACGGGTTCGTCTCAGCCACAAAATGGTTGACCGAACTCAAAGTCACCCGTTTCGCGGACGATACCGCGTACTGGACACCCCGGGGGTGGAGCGACCACGGACCCATCAAAACGCAATCGCGCATTGACGTCCCACGCAGCGGACGGACGGTCCAGCCTGGAAAGGTCCAATTCGGCGGCGTTGCCTGGGCCCAACATCGTGGCATTGAACGCGTCGAACTGCGGGTCAACCGCGGCGCCTGGCAGAGCGCACAACTCGCCGGCGCCATCTCCACCGACACCTGGTACCAGTGGCAGATCGGCATTGACCTCCAACCTGGCGACTACGAAGTCCAGGTCCGGGCCACTGACGCAAGCGGCCAACCTCAAACCGAAGACAAAGCCCCAGTGGCCCCCGACGGCGCCACGGGTTATCACACCATCACCGTGAAAGTGGCCTGAGGATCTACGCTGGGAACGTCCGGATCGTAGCCGGAAGCCAATGTGCCCCCAGGAGGATATCCGTGCCCAGATCCGTTGCAGCCCACCGCCAGGCAATCGCGGAATTGCTGACAACAGCCGCCGCAAGGAAAGGCACGCACCGGCTTCCGTTGATGGACGCACTCGGAAGGGTGCTCGCCGTCGACCTCCACGCACCCTTGTCCCTCCCGCCCTTCGCCAACTCCCAAATGGACGGCTTTGCCGTCCGTTCAGCAGACATCCCCGACGGCGGTGCGAAGCTCCCCGTAGCGGCGCCCGTTCCGGCGGGTGCCGCGCCGGAAGCCCTGAAGCCGGGCCATGCCGCTCCGATCATGACCGGAGCCATGATGCCGGAGGGAGCGGACGCCGTCGTACCTATTGAGAAGGCGACGCCCGGCACTTTTCCGGCGCCCACGGACGTCGACGCGGAAGTGGAGCTGCCAACGGTCGAGCCCGGGACGTACGTGCGTGATAGCGGCAGCGACATCGGCAAGGGAGCCTTGGCGCTTGCCGCCGGCACGCTGCTGGGCCCAAGCCAGCTGGGGCTGCTGGCAGCGCTCGGCCTTGTCGAAGTGGAGATCCGGCAGCCCTGGCGTGTCCTCCTGGTCACGACGGGCGATGAGGTCCTGGAACCGGGAACCGAACTGACAGCCGGGAAGATCTACGACTCCAATGGAACACTCCTGGAAGCCTCCATGCGGCAAGCCGGCCTCGACGTAGTCCGCACCGGTATCTCGGACGACCAACCCGAGGGCCTGCTCGCAGTCCTGAGGCAGCACCTCGCGGACCCGGACAAACCGGTGGACATGATCGTTTCCACCGGGGGAGTGAGCAAAGGGGCTTACGAAGTCGTGCGCCTGGCCATGACCGGGCAGCCGGTGGAATTCCTCCACGTCGCTATGCAACCTGGCGGACCACAGGGACTGGGCACTTTCGAAGGAACCCCTTTCATCGGCTTCCCGGGCAATCCCGTCAGTTGCCTGGTCTCCTTCGAAATGTTCCTCCGCCCCGCCCTTTCGCAGGTTGCCGGCGCACCCTCGCCCAGGCCCGTGCTGAGGGCACACCTGGCCGAAGGCCTTACCTCCCCGCAGGGCAAGCATCAGGTGCGCCGGGGGACCGTCATGGGTGACGTTGTCCGCATGGAAGGTGGTGCCGGCTCCCATCTGGTCCATGCCCTGGCCCGCGCCAATGCCTTGGTGCAGATCCCCGAGGACGTCACGGAACTCGCCGAAGGAGACGAAGTGGAAGTATGGATGTTGTGAACCACACTCCCGAATCCCCGGCAGGCCCCACAGGCCTGACCCACCTGAGGCAGGACGGCACCGCCCAGATGGTGGATGTCTCCGAAAAAGCCGTCACCACCCGCGAAGCAACCGCCACGGCCACGGTCCGCTCCACCTCCGAAGTCCTGGCCCTGCTGGGTGCCGGCGAACTGCCCAAGGGCGATGCGCTCGCAGTTGCACGCGTTGCCGGCATCATGGCTGCAAAGAAAACACCTGAACTGATCCCGCTGTGCCATCCTTTGCCCATTTCCAAGGTCACGGTGGACTTTGAGCTGGGTACGGATTCCGTGGGGATCCTTGCCACGGTCAAGACCCGGGGCGTGACCGGCGTCGAAATGGAAGCGTTGACTGCGGCCTCCGTTGCCGCCCTGAGTGTCTACGACATGATCAAGGCCGTGGACAAACATGCCGTCCTGGACGACATCCGGGTGCTGTCCAAGAGCGGTGGCAAGAGCGGAAGCTGGGACGTCTCCGGGGACTCCAGGCCGGAGGCAAGGGCATGAGCGCATGCGAGCCGAACGCACACGGCCCCCGGAAGGCCGGCGTCGTGATTGCCTCCACCCGGGCCGCCGCCGGAATCTACGCCGATGAGACAGGTCCTATCATTCTCGACTGGCTCAAAGAGCACGGCTTCGACACCTTCCCCACCATGGTGGTCCCGGACGGTGAAGCCGTGGGTGCCGCCCTGAGGGCATTGCTGACCCAGGAACCGGCCGTCATCATCACCAGCGGGGGAACGGGCCTCAGCCCGGACGACCACACACCGGAAATGACGCTTCCACTGCTGGACCGGGAGATACCCGGCATCATGGAGGGCCTCCGCCGCGCAGGCGCCGCCAAGACCCCCATGGCGATGCTGAGCCGTGGCCACGCGGGCGTTGCGGGAAAGACATTCATCATCAACCTGCCGGGATCTCCCAAGGGAGTCATGGACGGACTGGCCGTCCTTGACCCTGTGATCGGGCATCTCTGCGAGCAATTGGAAGGAAGCCATGGGCACTGAAACAGACTTCGAAGTTGTCAGCGCTGTCCTCAGTTCCGAGCCGATCTCCGTGGACCAGGCCATCAGTGCAGTGGAATCGGACACTGCCGGCGCGGTCGTCAGCTTCAGCGGCGTTGTGCGCAACCACGACGGCGGCAAGGCAGTGGACCGGTTGAGCTACAGCGCCCATCCCACAGCGCATCAGGTCATGTCCGAGGTCGTGGCCCGGCTCGTCGCAGAGCACTCGGGCGAGGCTGACCAGCCGGTCCGTATCTGGGCTGCCCACAGGATAGGCACGCTGGAGATCGGTGATCCCGCGCTGGTATGTGCGGTTGCAGCTGCCCACCGTGGACAGGCGTTCGCTGTTTGCTCGGAGCTCGTGGACCGGGTCAAGGAGCAGGTCCCCATCTGGAAGGAACAGTTCTTCTCCGACGGCACCGTTGAATGGGTGGGTGCGGGGGAGTAGGAAGCTGTCACGGTTCCTTCCCGGGTCCTGCCCGGCGGTAGGGTTAAAGGCATGACCGAACAACTTGCTGTTGCTGTGCTGGGCGCCAATGGGCGCATGGGAATCGAAGCCGTCAAGGCCATTGAAGCAGCAGGGGACATGACGCTCGTGGCAGCGCTCGGCCGTGGTGATTCGCTGGAGAAACTGCTCGACGCCGGTGCACAGTACGTTGTTGACCTCACCGTTCCGGATATCACCGAAACCAACGTCCGGTTCGCTGTTGAGCACGGAATCCACGCTGTTGTGGGTACCACCGGTTGGAATGCGGACAGACTGGAATCCCTGCGGGCGCTGCTGGAGCAGAAGCCGGACACAGGTGTCCTGATTGCCCCGAATTTTGCCCTGGGCTCAGTGCTGGCGTCCGCTTTCGCGGCCAAGGCTTCCCAGTACTTTGAATCCGTGGAAGTCATCGAACTGCACCACCCCGACAAGGTGGATGCCCCCTCGGGTACAGCGGTACGCACAGCCCAGCTCATCGCCGAAGCCCGGCATGAGGCAGGAGTGCCGGCGAGCCCGGACGCCACTGAAACCTCGCTGGACGGTGCCCGGGGCTGCGACGTGGACGGAATCCGTGTGCACAGCGTCCGGCTCCGCGGCCTGGTGGCCCACCAGGAAGTACTCTTCGGCGGACCCGGCGAACAGTTGACGCTGCGCCATGACTCCTTCGACCGGGCGTCCTTCATGCCCGGAGTCTTGCTGGGGCTGCGGAAAGTGGCAGCAAATCCCGGCCTGACGGTCGGCTTGGACGGCTACTTGGACCTGGGGCTCTAGGACGTGGGAAATTTCCTGGCAGCCCTGAAGAAGAACCGAACCAAAATCTGGGTAGGTGCCATCACCTTGCTTTTGGTGTTGTACCTGGTGGTCTCGATTCAGCGGTCCTTCCTGCTTCTCGGTGATCCCAACCTGGTGGCCAAGGGCATCGGAGCGGCTTACTTGGTGCTTCCGGTCATTGGCGCCTGGGCCATGATCCGCGAGCTGCTTTTTGGCGCCCGGACAGAGCAGATGGCCAAGGTGCTCGAAGCCGAGGGTGGACTGCCGGAGGACACCCTGCCCCGGACCCCGGGCGGACGGATCGTTCGCGCCGCTGCCGACGCCGAATTTGAGAAATACCGTGCCGAGGCCGAGGCTGCGCCGGAGGATTGGCGTTCCTGGTTCAGGCTGAGCTGTGCCTACGACGCTTCCGGTGACCGCAAACGTGCGCGCGCATCCATGCGCGACGCCGTGAAGCTGTTCCGCTCTCAGCCCACCGCGGCCGGACGGTAGCTGCCCAGCCTCGATGCCATGTGGGCAGCCCATTCAAGCGGTCCACGCCGCCGGAGCAAGGCGAAACACACGCCGATGCCGATGGCTCCGAGCGCCTGCGTCCAGTACATGCCTTCGGCGGTCCACCCGGCGGGAAGCGGTTGGTTGGTGAAGCCCGAGACGAGCCATACGTGCGCTGAATACAGGCTCAAGGTCATGGCGCCTGGTCCGCTGAGCACCAGCAGGAAATTGACCTTGAGGCGTTCGGCGAGCCTGCCAAGCATCAGGAAAATCCCAACGACGCCGGCGGCAACGCCACTGGTGTGCAACAAGTCCAGCGTGGTGCCCGCATGCGGTGAGGCCGTAGCCAACCACCACCACGAGTCCACTTGCTGGAGCCCGGTGAGATTGACCTGGAGCATGCTCTCCAGGGGATAGCCCCTGGTGCCGGGAAGCGCCGACAGGGCTGCCCGGCCGCCCCATACCTCCATGGCCAGCACGCCGCATATCTTCGCCATGCCGGCCACGACGAGTCCGGATGTCAGCAGCATCAGCTGGACGGCCGCCGTCGTCAGTGCCAGCCGCCCGATGACCAGGCCGACAAGAAGGTAGGAGATCCACTGGAACACCGGGTAGTACCCGGTGAAGAACAGATCGGCGAGCAGACGGCCGGGGGTTTCCAGATCTTCCCAGCCGGGGTTGTGCCCCAGCTGCAGCGGCGGGTTCCCGTCAAGCAGTACGGGGCGGACCAGGAACGCGAGAACGGGTGAAACAAGGATCCACCCAGCCGCCCAGAAGCAAAGGGCTTTGAGCCGCAAGCCGAGGAACGGCAGGATGCACAGGAACAGCATCGCGTAGTGGACCAGGATCACCGCGACGTTGACGTCCAGCCCTCCCAACGCAAGTCCGACGACGGCGATCACCACCGCGCGCATTGCCACGCCGGCCCTCGCGGACCAAAGCTCCTTTCCGCTGCGGGGATCCTGCTTTCCGGTGGACAGTGCAAGGCCGATTCCGGCCAGCACCGCGAACAGCGCAGCGGACCGCCCCGAGAACACCAAGCCCACCATTGTTGGCTCCCATTGGGGTGCCGGGCCGAATGTCGGCATCAGGTGCGTGGCCATCATGCCAAGGAGGGCAGCCCCCCTGGCTGCGTCGATGCCGGTCAACCGGGTGGGAGCCGCGCGTTGACCCCGTGTTTTTCGCGGAGGCGCCGTCTCTTGCGAAGTCATGCAGCGATCGTCTCACAGCCGGGTCCCGCGACCGGCGAGTGACGGCTGACGGGACGTTCCCGGCCCGCGCCCTTGTGTTCGAATATATGTTCGAATAATATGGCGGCATGAATGAAGTTCCAGAGCGGCCGGACGGCATGGGCGGCCCCATGAAAGCGATGAGTCCGGGAGTTGTCGACTTCCTTTTCCGGCAGCTCGTGGCCGGCGAACCTCCCGAAGACACGCAATGGCGCCGCGAGGGTACGGTGCTCGCGGAGCAGGCTCCGGGTGCTGAACTGGCCCGCCGCTTGTTTGAAACGGATGTGGAATCGCTGACGCCCCTGGAACTGTTCGAGTACGTGCGGGCCTCGCAGCGTTTGGTCGCCTGGGCGGAACAACTCAAAGAGCGCGCCGTAGGGCAGTACTGCTCGGGTCAGCGTGCCCGCACACCCGGGGTCGCATAGCCTTCGCGGCAACGCGCATGAGGACCGTCACGCGATACCCATTCTTGTAACGAGGCCGTGACAGGGTAACGTTTTTCCTATGTCTGACGTTCGCGCGCCCATTCCCGCCCTTGGTACCCTGCTGACCGCCATGGTCACCCCGTTCACCGACGACGGCAAGGTGGACTACGACCAAGCCGCGGCACTGGCAGAAAAGCTTGTCCAGGATGGCTGCGATGGACTGGTGGTTACAGGCACCACCGGAGAGACGTCCACCCTCACGGACGACGAAAACCTGGGCATGTTCCGGGCTGTCAAGGAAGCCGTCGGTGGCAAGGCTGCCATTATCGCCGGCACGGGCACCAACGACACTGCCCACTCGGTGCACCTTTCGCAGCGCGCTGCCGAGTTGGGCGTCGATGGTCTCCTGATCGTGACCCCTTACTACAACAAGCCAAGCCAGGCTGGTGTGCGCGCCCACTTCGAGACCATTGCCTCGGCTACCGACTTGCCGGTGATGCTCTATGACATTCCCGGACGGTCCTCCATCGCCATTGCGCCGGAGACCATGATCGAACTGGCCAAGCACCAGAACATTGTGGCCGTCAAGGATGCGAAGGCTGATTTCGCTGCCGCTACCCGCGTCATGGCTGAGACCGACCTTCTTTTCTACTCCGGCGATGACGGCCTGACCCTCCAGTGGATGGCCCTCGGCGCCGTCGGACTGGTCGGCGTCACCACCCACGTGGCTACGCGCCGCTTCCGCGAGCTGATCGACGCCGTCAACAACAACGACCTCGCTACGGCGCGGTCCATCAACTTTGAACTGGAGCCGGTGGTTCGTGGAACCATGACCCGGGTCCAAGGCGCAGTAGCCGCCAAGCAGATTCTCAAGTGGCAGGGAGTCCTGCCCAACTCGGTTGTCCGTTTGCCCCTCGTGGAGCCGGACGCGGCCGAGATCGAAATCATCCGCGGGGATTTGGCGGAAGCCGGAATGGACTTCACCGTCCAGGATGGTTCCGCCGGAAAGTAGCACAATATGACCCAAACCGCCCTTCCCGGACTGGTTACGCCGCCGAAACTGCCGAAAGGCACGCTGCGGATCGTTCCGCTCGGTGGACTGGGAGAGATCGGCCGCAACATGGCGGTCTTCGAGATCGACGGCAAGCTGCTCATAGTCGACTGCGGGGTACTTTTCCCCGAGGAGACGCAGCCCGGCGTTGATCTGATCCTGCCCGATTTCTCCTACATCGAGAACCGGCTGGAGGACGTGGTCGGGGTTGTCCTCACCCACGGCCACGAGGACCACATTGGCGCGGTTCCCTACCTGCTGCGCCTCAAGGCCGACATTCCGCTGATCGGTTCCCAGCTCACCCTTGCGCTGGTGGAAGCGAAGCTGCAGGAGCACCGGATCAAGCCTTACACGCTCACCGTCACGGAGGGCCAGGTGGAGCAGTTCGGTCCCTTCGAGTGTGAATTCGTTGCCGTCAACCACTCCATTCCGGATGCCTTGGCCGTCTTTATCCGTACCGAAGGGGGCAACGTCCTCCATACCGGTGACTTCAAGATGGACCAGTTGCCGTTGGATGGCCGCATCACGGACCTCCGGCACTTTGCCCGCCTCGGTGAGGAAGGAGTCGACCTCTTCATGGCCGACTCCACCAACGCCGACGTGCCTGGCTTCACCACAGCAGAGAAGGAAATCGGACCTACACTGGACCGACTCTTCGGGCAGGCAAAGAAGCGCATCATTGTGGCTTCCTTCTCCTCCCATGTGCACCGTGTCCAGCAGGTACTCGACGCAGCAGCAAAGCACGGACGCAAGGTCGCCTTCGTGGGCCGCTCCATGGTGCGGAACATGGCCATCGCCGCCAAGCTTGGTTACCTGGAGGTTCCTGACGGCATCCTGGTGGACATCAAGAACATCGACAACATGCCGGACGATCGCGTGGTCCTCATGTCCACGGGGTCCCAGGGTGAGCCGATGGCAGCCCTGTCGCGCATGGCCAACGGCGACCACCGGGTGATTGTCGGCAAGGGCGATACCGTCATCCTGGCGTCCAGCCTCATCCCCGGCAACGAGAACGCCGTATTCCGCATCATCAACGGTCTCCTCAAGCTCGGAGCCGACGTCATCCACAAGGGCACGGCCAAGGTCCACGTCTCCGGTCACGCGGCGGCGGGGGAGTTGCTCTATTGCTACAACATCCTTGAGCCGCTCAACGCCATGCCGGTGCACGGTGAAACGCGCCACCTGATCGCCAACGGGAACATTGCCCTGGAATCAGGCGTGCCGTCGGACGGCATCATCCTCAGCGATAACGGCACCGTGATCGACCTCAAGGACCACGTGGCGAACATTGTGGGCCAAGTGGAGGTGGGCTTCGTCTACGTGGATGGTTCGAGCGTTGGCGAAATCACTGACGCAGACCTGAAGGACCGCCGCGTCCTCGGCGACGAAGGCTTCATTTCCGTCATCACGGTCATCAGCCGCACCACCGGCAAAATCGTGTCCGGACCGGAGATCCACGCCCGTGGCGTCGCTGAAGACGACTCGGTCTTCGACGAGATCATCCCGAAGATCAACGCCGCACTCGAAGAGGCTGTGCTGAATCACACAGACCACACGAACCACCAGTTGCAACAGGTGGTTCGCAGGATCATCGGCACGTGGGTCAACCGCAAGCTTCGCCGCCGTCCAATGATCATCCCGGTGGTCCTGGAGGCCTAGTCCGCCAGCAACATGAATACCCAAGGGGGTCTGAAATCCGCGGATTTCAGACCCCCTTGCGGTACCGTGGCACGTATGGCGACCCGTACTACCTCCGCGCCACGAGGCAGCTCCAGCAATAAATCCGGCGGCACAGGCCGGGGCGGAGCCGCATCCAAAACCAGCTCCGCCAGCAAAAGCGGGCGGGGAAGCACTGCCCGCACCAAGCAAGCAGCCGCCGTCGAGCCCCAGGCTCCGCTTCCGCTTCGCATGCTTTCCGGTGCCTGGCAGGGCATCGGGCACGTGGTGGGTGCCGGCGTGCGCCGGATCGGCCACGATGTCAGCGACCTCGACCCCGCGGACCGCCGGGACGGGGCAGCGCTGTTCAATCTGGTGCTGGGCATCGCGATCGCTACTTTTGCCTGGTGGGGCCTCACTGGTTGGCTCCCGGACATCGTGTACAGCGTGGTCAACGGGACCTTCGGCTGGATGTCCCTGATTCTGCCTTTCATGCTCTTCGTCTGCGCCTTCCGCTTGTTCCGCAAGCCCCAGGATGGCCGCGGAAACAACCGCGTGGGCATCGGATTCATGATCATGACGCTGGCCGGCTCCGGACTTGCCCAGGTCATTGGGGGCCAGCCCACCGTCGCCGATGGCTTCGACGGCCTGCGCCGTGCGGGCGGCATGCTGGGCTTCCTCGCCGCGGCTCCACTTGCCGCCATCCATGTCGCTGTTCCGATCATCATCTACAGTCTCCTGGCCTTTGTTTCCTTGCTGATCGTTACGGCAACCCCCTTCGGTGCCATTCCCGCCCGGATCCAGGGTGCGTACGAACACCTCATGGGCGTGGACCTCATGGACGACTCCGGCAAGGACGACCACGACCGAAGCTACCTCTACGGCAACGGCTCCTCGTCCGCGCCGCCGAAGAAGAAGAAGCGCATGCGCCTCTTCGGCAAGGATGAAGAACCCGACGCCGGCCTGGAAGGTTACGTCGGTGACGAAGCCTTCGAACACGCAATAGTCGACGACGACGAAACCCCCGCCGCATCCGCACCGCGTGTTCCGCCGGGTGTCCGGCGCCCCACGCAAGCGGAAATTGCCGTGGAGAAGATCAAGGCCGCCCAAGGCCTCGCGGGCGCAAACCCCGGGATCGACAACCCCACGGAAGCCATTCCCGTCCTGACCCCGGAAATGACGGCTCCCGTGGCGGCCCAGGTGCCGGCGCGGCCCGCAACACCTCCGCCTCCGCCCACGCCGATTCCGCAGCGTACGGAGCAGTTGTCACTGGCCGGTGATGTCACCTATACACTGCCTGCCTCCGACTACCTGACGCCGGGCTCCATTCCGAAGGAGCGCACGGAAGCCAACGACGCCGTCGTCGCCGCGCTGACGGACACTCTCACGCAGTTCAACGTCGACGCGGCGGTGACCGGCTTCAGCCGTGGTCCCACCGTGACCCGCTACGAGATTGAGCTCTCTCCCGGCACCAAGGTGGAACGCGTCACGGCGCTGTCCAAGAACATCTCCTATGCCGTGGCTTCCAGTGATGTCCGCATCCTGAGCCCCATCCCGGGCAAGTCCGCGATCGGCATCGAGATCCCGAACACCGACCGCGAGACGGTGTCCCTGGGTGATGTCCTCCGGAGCCAGAATGCCCGCCGTACCGACCACCCGATGGTCATGGGCGTGGGCAAGGACGTTGAGGGCGGCTACGTCGTGGCCAACCTCGCCAAAATGCCCCACCTCCTGGTCGCCGGTGCTACCGGTGCAGGTAAGTCGAGCTTCGTGAACTCCATGATCACCTCCATCCTCATGCGCGCAACGCCGGATGAAGTCCGCATGGTCATGGTGGACCCCAAGCGTGTGGAACTCACCGCCTACGAGGGCGTCCCGCACCTCATCACGCCAATCATCACCAACCCCAAGAAGGCCGCAGAGGCCCTCCAATGGGTGGTCCGGGAAATGGACGCCCGCTACGACGACCTCGCCAACTACGGCTACAAGCACATTGATGACTTCAACAAGGCCGTCCGTGCGGGCAAGGTCACGCCGCCGGTCGATTCCAAGCGCGTCATCAAGCCCTACCCCTACCTGCTGGTCATCGTGGACGAACTCGCGGACCTCATGATGGTGGCACCGCGTGACGTCGAAGACTCGATTGTCCGTATCACCCAGCTGGCCCGCGCCGCCGGTATCCACCTGGTGCTGGCCACCCAGCGTCCATCCGTGGACGTCGTCACGGGCCTCATCAAGGCCAACGTGCCGTCCCGCATGGCGTTCGCCACCTCGTCCGTGACGGATTCCCGCGTGGTCCTGGACCAGCCAGGCGCCGAGAAGCTCATCGGCCAAGGTGACGCACTGTTCCTGCCCATGGGCGCTTCGAAGGCCATGCGTGTCCAGGGTGCCTGGGTGACCGAGTCCGAGATCCACAAGGTCGTTGAGCACGTCAAGGGCCAGTTGCAGGCCGTCTACCGTGACGACGTCGCAGCCGAGGCTCCCAAGAAGCAGATCGACGACGACATCGGAGACGACCTCGAGGTCCTGCTCCAGGCTACGGAGCTGGTGGTCACCACGCAGTTCGGTTCGACGTCCATGCTGCAGCGCAAGCTGCGCGTCGGCTTCGCCAAGGCCGGACGACTGATGGACCTCTTGGAATCCCGCGGCGTCGTGGGCCCGTCCGAAGGTTCCAAGGCCCGCGATGTCCTGGTAAAGCCCGATGACCTCGCCGCTGTACTTGCTGCGATGAAGGGCCAGGAGTCACCGTCCACCCCTGATGCCCACACGGCCGCCCTGAGCGACAACGCGAACTCGAACATCGCCGTCGGCGGTTATGCCGAAGACCTGGTGCAGGCGGACCTGGACAACCGGACCCAGGCTGTTGAGTACTACGACGGCGCGGACGGCCCGGATGACGACGACGAGGGCGGCGAAGACGCCTGGTCGCTCACAGGACGTTAGCCCCCAAAGCGGCCGCCGCAAAGACGGTAGCCTAGAGGGGTGACTACAGCCGAGGGTGATAACGCGACCTCCAGCAGTTCCGATATCTGGAACCTGCCCAACATCCTCACGATGCTGCGCATCGTCCTGGTGCCGTTCTTCGTCTGGTTCCTGCTGGCCGATAACGGCGCGTACGGGATCTGGCGCTGGGCGGCGGTGGTTGCCTTCGCTGTAGCGATCTACACCGACAAGCTCGACGGCGACATCGCCCGGGCGCGCGGCCTTATTACGAACTTCGGCAAAATCGCGGACCCGATTGCCGACAAACTGCTCATCGGTTCAGCGTTGGTGCTCCTGTCCATCCTGGGGGAGTTGCCCTGGTGGGTCACCATTCTCATTCTGGTCCGTGAATGGGGCATTACGGCACTGCGCTTCGTTGTGATCCGCTACGGGGTCATGCCCGCTTCCCGTGGCGGCAAGCTCAAGACCGTCGTACAAACAGTGGCGATCTTCCTGTACATCCTTCCCCTCCAGGCGATCGCCCCATGGCTGGGCGCCGTCGCTTTCCTGGTCATGATGGTTGCCCTCGCCATTACGTTGTGGACCGGCGTCGAATATGTCGTCCAGGCCATGCGGCTGCGCGCAGCGGGACGTCGCGCGTGAAGTCCGTGAGCGGTGCGGCAGAAACCGCGGAGACGGTGGTGGGCGCCGCCGTCCGCAGTGGCCTCACGGTGGCTACGGCTGAGTCCTTGACTGCAGGTCTCGTGGCCGCAACGCTCGCCAACACTCCGGGCGCTTCGGCCATGCTGCAAGGCGGTGTGGTCGCTTACCAGAACTCGGTCAAGGCCGGCATCCTGGGCGTGCCGGAGGAGCTTCTTGCGTCGGTCGGCTCCGTTGACGGCGGTGTCGCCGAGGCAATGGCCGACGGCGCACGCCGGGCTTGCGCTGCCGACGTCGGGATTTCGACGACCGGCGTCGCCGGACCGGAGCCGCACGACGGCAAAGATGTCGGCACCGTGTTCATTGGCGTGGCGTCTGCGCTGGGGGTGGCGTCGTTCGAGTACAGCTTCGACGGCGACCGTCAGTCCATCCGCGAACAGGCCTGCGACGCCGCCCTGGCGCGCCTGCTTGCCGCGCTGGGTGACCTTGGTTACCGTTCGTAAAGTAGTCGGGAACAAAAACTCATTGCCAATAGTTGTGTCATTGTGTCGCTTCGGAAGAGCCGGGGCGCCTAGGATGTAAAAACATACCCGGTCCGCCAGCCAGCGAACCGGATCAACGAGGGAGCATGGCGATACAGATGGTAAAGCAGCCCGTATCCGTAAACGGCGTTGTCCGCTGGAAGGATGTGGGCTTGGCTGATCAGGCACAGAGCGAACAGAAGGAGCGCAAAATGGTTGTACTACGCCACGAGATCGGTGATGTACTGCGCGATGTCCGCCAGCGTCAGGGCCGTACCCTTCGCGAGGTTTCGCACAGCGCCCGCGTCTCACTTGGCTACTTGAGCGAAGTGGAACGGGGCCAGAAGGAGGCTTCTTCCGAGCTCCTGTCCTCTATCTGCACAGCCTTGGACGTTCCTTTGTCCCACATGCTTCGCGAAGTCAGCGACCGCGTGGCCGTCGCAGAAGGTGTTGCTGTCCCGGACACCGTCCCGCAGGAATTCTCACAGCGTTATGGCCGCGATCTGGGCCTCTCGGACGACTTCCCCCAGGGAATGCTCTCCGGAGCCCGCTAAACGGTTCCATAAGTAACGAAGAAGGTCCCCAGCCTGAGGCTGGGGACCTTCTTTCTTTAGCGCTGCGGCGTCGCGTCACGCGCCCGGGGGGTTGTCCGCGGAATCGGCTCCTGCTTCCTTGGTTCCCAGGTCCCTGAGCGCGCCGTCACCGTAGATGGCATTCAGGCGCCCCATGTAGTCGGCCAGGGTCTGGACATCTTCCAAGGGCCACTCACCGAGGCGTTCCCTGAAGACCTGGCGCCGGGCATCCTGGACGAGGTGCATCTTCTCTTCGCCCTTTTCGGTCAGGCGGATGGATTGCGCCCGCCCGTCCTGCGGATCCGCTTCCTTGTAGACCAGGCCGATGCTCTCAAGGAAGGCGATCTGGCGGCTTACCGATGGCTTGCCGACGCCGATGCATGTGGCCAGCTCGGTGAGGCGGATGGGGCCTTCCCTGCGGATGACGGTGAGCAAACCGTAGGCGGCCGGTTCCATGTCCGGATGGACCTGGCGGGACAGTTGGTGGGAGATCGAACGGGCGCGGCGCCAGAGCAGGCTCAGCTGGTGTTCCACCTGCTGGAGGGCGTCGTCGACGTCGTCGCCTGGCACGGCCGGACCTGGCGCGCTCTGGAGAGGATTGCTCATGGCAACCATTCTAGAGTCCACTGCCATGAGAGACTCTATCCGTGAGGGCAAGTGACTTTTGGCGATTGATGGACGATGAATTCGGGGCCGGCTATTCCCGTGTCCTGGCCAACTCGCTGGTACTCGCCGGTGTGGGCGGGCGGACGGCCGTTGAGGCCCTGGCGGCCGGATACCATCCCCGTGAGGTCTGGCTGGCCGTGTGCGAGGTCCAGGACGTACCCCCCGAGCGCCGGCTGGGCAGGGACATCAAGCCCGCCTCGAACTGACTCTGCCGCTGGCAGGAACGCCTCGGCGCCGGGAGACACGCCGCACCATTGTTCGAATATCTGTTCGGATGGGGATATGCTCCTGTGAGAGGAAAATTGATCCCGTAGGACGCATTCCAACAGCATTCGGCAAGCAGGTTATCCACATAGCCGGAGTCGGCACCTAAAAATGTCAGGCCGCCGTAATAGCGTCTGGGATGACAGGAAAGCGGCCTATCGGGCCACTCCACAGCGAGAAAGCATCAGAGGTGTGAACCATGGCGGCAACCCCGGATCGTGAAAAGGCGCTCGAAGCAGCGCTTGCCCAGATCGACAAGCAGTTCGGCAAAGGCTCCATCATGCGTTTGGGTGATGACACCCGTGCGCCCATCGAAGTCATTCCCACCGGTTCCATTGCGCTGGACGTGGCCCTCGGCATCGGCGGCCTGCCCCGCGGCCGCGTCGTGGAAATCTACGGTCCTGAATCGTCGGGTAAGACCACCGTGGCGCTGCACGCCGTAGCCAACGCACAGCGCGCCGGCGGTATCGCCGCGTTCATTGACGCCGAGCACGCGCTGGACCCGGACTACGCCGCGAAGCTGGGTGTGGACACCGACGCCCTCCTCGTTTCCCAGCCGGATACGGGTGAGCAGGCCCTGGAAATCATGGACATGCTGGTGGGCTCCGGTTCGCTGGACATCATCGTCATCGACTCCGTCGCCGCGTTGGTACCCCGTGCCGAAATCGAAGGCGAAATGGGTGACTCCCACGTTGGCCTCCAGGCGCGCCTTATGAGCCAGGCGCTGCGTAAGATCACTGGTCGTTTGAGCCAGACCAAGACCACTGCCATCTTCATCAACCAGCTGCGTGAGAAGATCGGCGTCTTCTTTGGCTCGCCGGAAACCACCACCGGTGGCAAGGCGCTTAAGTTCTACGCTTCGGTCCGCATCGACGTTCGTCGCATCCAGACGCTGAAGGAGGGCGCGGATTCCGTAGGTAACCGCACCAAGGCCAAGATCGTCAAGAACAAGATGGCTCCGCCGTTCAAGATCGCCGAGTTCGACATCATCTATGGTCAGGGCATCTCCCGCGAGGGTGGCATCATCGACATGGGCGTTGAGCACGGCATCATCAAGAAGTCCGGTTCGTGGTTTACCTACGACGGCGACCAGCTCGGCCAGGGCATGGAAAACTCGCGGCGGTTCCTGCGGGACAACCCCGAGTTGGCGCAGGAGCTGGAGCGCCTGATCAAGGAAAAGCTTGGCGTTGGCGTCAAGCCGGAGGAAGACTCCCCAAAGCTGAAGGCCGTTGACGGCTAGCACCGGGCCGGACCCGGAGTCTGCCCTGGCTGCAGACTCCGAGCCCGACCCTGAGTCCGTGGCGCGTGCCATCGTCCTGCGACAGTTGACGATGGCGCCACGGAGCCGCCTGCAGTTGTCCCGCAAACTGGCGGAACGCAATGTTCCCAAGGACGTTGCCGAGGCGGTACTGGACCGCTTCGAGGAAGTTCAGCTGATTGATGACGCTGAATTCGCCCGGATGTGGGTGCGGAGCCGTTCACAAAGCAAGAAACTGGCCAAAGGTGCACTTCGTCGCGAACTGGCTGATAAGGGCATCGTCCTCGAGGCCGCCGAGGAAGCACTGTCGCAACTCAGTGACCAGGATGAAGAGTCAGCCGCGAGGGATCTGGTGCAGCGTAAGCTTCGGCCGGGCATGAACCTCTCGGACCGTGCCGAGCGGGACAAGTACACGCGTAGGTTGGCCTCCATGTTGGCGCGCAAGGGCTACGCTCCATCGTTGGCCTTCAGGATCGTCGGTGAGGTGCTGGCAGAAGCCGGTACCCTTGAGTAGTGAGTTTGACCATTCCCTCCCCAACACCTGCCACCGCTGCTTCGACTGAGCCCCGGACGTATCAGGTCCGTACTTTCGGTTGCCAGATGAACGTCCATGATTCCGAGCGCATGGCGGGCCTGCTAGAGGACGCCGGCTACGTTCCTGCAGAGGGCGACGTTGCCGATGTCGTTGTCTTCAACACGTGCGCTGTGCGGGAGAATGCGGACAACAAGCTCTACGGAAACCTTGGGCAATTGCGGCAGGTCAAGGAATCCCATCCCGGCATGCAGATTGCCGTTGGCGGGTGCCTGGCGCAGAAGGACCGCGAGACCATTGTCCGGAAAGCGCCGTGGGTGGATGCTGTCTTCGGCACCCACAATGTGGGCGCCCTGCCGGCCCTCCTCAAGCGGGCCCGGCACAACAACGAGGCCCAACTCGAAATCCTGGAATCCCTGGACGTCTTCCCGTCCACGCTTCCTACCAAGCGTGAGTCTGTGTACTCGGGGTGGGTTTCCATTTCAGTCGGTTGCAACAACACCTGCACGTTTTGCATCGTTCCCTCGCTGCGCGGCAAGGAAAAGGACCGCCGTCCAGGCGAGATCCTCGCGGAAATCCAGGCCCTCGTCGATGACGGCGTTGTCGAAGTTACGTTGCTGGGCCAGAACGTGAACTCGTACGGGGTGGAATTCGGCGATCGCCAGGCCTTCTCCAAGCTCCTCCGTGCCTGCGGTGACATCGAGGGTCTCGAACGCGTGCGGTTTACCAGCCCCCACCCCGCGGCCTTTACCGATGACGTCATCGATGCCATGGCTGAAACCCCCAATGTGATGCCGCAGCTTCATATGCCACTGCAGTCGGGATCGGACAAAGTCCTCAAGGACATGCGTCGTTCCTACCGCTCCAGCCGCTTCCTCGGCATCCTGGACAAAGTGCGTGAGCGGATTCCGCACGCTGCCATCACCACTGACATCATTGTTGGATTCCCGGGTGAAACCGAAGAGGATTTCCAAGCGACCTTGGACGTCGTGGAGAAGTCGCGGTTCTCCTCGGCCTTCACGTTCCAGTACTCCAAGCGTCCGGGAACACCGGCAGCGGACTTGCCTGATCAGCTGCCTAAAGCGGTGGTCCAGGAGCGCTTCGAACGGCTCACTGCCCTGCAGGACCGTATCGCCGCCGAGGAAAACGCCGCACAGCTTGGCCGGCAGGTAGAGGTCCTGGTGACAGCCCAGGCAGGCAGGAAGGCCGAGGAGACCCATCGGCTTTCCGGGCGGTCCAAGGACCAGCGGCTTGTGCACTTTTCCGTCCCTGACGGTGCGGAAACCCCCCGTCCCGGGGACTTCGTGACGGTGACCATTACGGAAGCAGCCGCTTTCCACTTGGTAGCCGACCCCGCGACAACCAATGACTACGTCCTGCGGCGTTCCAGGGCCGGAGATGCCTGGGACCGTTCGCAGGCCGACTCCTGCGGTGTTCCCGCACCAGGCACATCCGGCGGCAAGACCGGGGTGTCCTTGGGCATGCCCGCATTGCCGATCCGCCGCGCGTAGCCGTCGTCCATTCCATGTCGGATTCCCAGCAGGCCCGGCCTGTCATCGCCGTGGTCGGGCCCACAGGTTCGGGCAAGTCGGATCTGGGCGTCAACATCGCCCTGGCGCTCGGTGGAGAAGTCATCAATGCTGACGCGCTGCAGTTCTACCGGGGCATGGACATCGGCACAGCCAAGATCAGCATGGAAGAGCGGAAAGGCGTTCCGCATCATCTCCTGGACATCATGGATGTCACGCAAGAGGCAAGCGTGGCGGACTTCCAAAGCGAATGCCGCGCAGTCATCGAGGACATCCACTCCAGGGGGAAGCGCGCCATTCTGGTGGGCGGATCCGGACTGTACGTGCGCGCGGCCCTGGACATCCTGGAGTTTCCGGGAACGGATCCCGCTCTGCGCCGAAGCCTCGAGGACGAATACGAAGCCAAAGGACTGGCTCCGCTCAGGGCCCGCCTGGAGGAAGTGGACCCGGTTTCGGCAGCCCGTCTTGGCGACGCCCGAAGGGTAATTCGTGCTTTGGAGGTCCACGGACTGACAGGTCGAGCCTTCAGTTCCTTCATGCCCCAGCGGGAGTACTATCAACCCGCTGTTCAGATCGGCCTTTCCGTTGACCGCGAAGAACTCAGGGAGCGGCTTGCCCGCCGAGTGCACCGCATGGTCGAGACCGGCCTGGAGAACGAGGTCGCGCGACTCGACACCTTGGGATTGCGCCAGGGCAAAACAGCATCAAGGGCTCTGGGGTACGCCCAGTTTCTCAAAGTCCTGGACGGTGACATGGACGTGCCGGCCGCGGCCGAGGAAACCATCGTCGCCACAAGGCAGTTCGCGCGCCGCCAGCTCACCTGGTTCCGGGCAGACCCACGGATCTCATGGTTGGACTGGAAGGACCCCGGGCTGACATCCCGGGCCGTGTCGGCAATCCTCGCCCAGGAGTAACCTTGGGTAATTTCTGGCCGAACACACGTGGAAGGTAGCCTTGGTTCCATGGATGAAACCGCCTCAGTTCCCACCCGCCAGCCCTCGGCTGCCGGGGCTGCCGAACCCACATCGAGCCTTGCCGGATTGGCGTTCTCAAAAGGGCACGGGACAGGCAACGATTTCGTCCTGATCGCCGATCCCGGCGACGCCCACGAGATCACTCCCGAACAGGTGGCACACTTGTGCGATCGCCACACGGGCATCGGTGGCGACGGACTTATCCGTGCAGTTCCCTCGCGGTTCCTCCCGGAAGGGCGGGCACTCCTGGAAGTGGATCCTGCTGCGGAGTGGTTCATGGACTACCGCAACGGCGACGGTTCGCTGTCCGAAATGTGCGGCAACGGCGTGCGCGTCTTCGTTCACTTCCTCAATGAGCAGGGATTGGTGGACCTTGGTCCCGGCGAAACCCTCACCATCGGCACGCGTGGCGGAGTCAAGAAAGTAGTCCGTACCGTGAACGGCTACGCGGTGGACATGGGCCCTTGGGAGTTCATTTTCCCGGACGAGGCAACCAGCAAGGCCATGGATGCCCTGGTCAGCGCGGACGGCCTGGAAGTGGCACGCCCCGGCCTTTCGGTCAGTATGGGCAACCCGCACACAGTCGTTGCCTTGGCCGAACTCAGCGAGCTTTCAGCCACCCAGCTGTTCAAGGCTCCGGTTGTTGATCCCAAGCCGGTCAACGGCACCAATGTTGAATTCGTTGTTCCGGCCGAACCGTTGGTCGAAGACGGCGTCGGAACCATCACCATGCGCGTGCACGAGCGGGGAGTGGGGGAGACCCAGTCCTGCGGTACGGGAGCCTGCGCAGCAGCGGTTGCAATCCGTCACTGGGCCGGCAGTACGGCGCCCAACGACTGGCACGTCAAGGTTCCCGGCGGCGTCGTCGGTGTGAAGTTCTTCCCCGGCGCCGGTGGCCGTGAGCACGTTGAACTCAGCGGCCCCGCCGTCATAGTGGCTAGCGGGACGCTTTCCTGACCCGAATGATCCTGAAGGACTTCGACGTGCTTTCGCGGGAAACGCTGAAAGACGCGTCCAGTTCAGAAGCCAGCCACCGCTGCAAGGAATCTGAACCCAGGTTCTTCTGAACCACCAGCCATGCGTTTCCTCCCGGCGCCAGCCGCGGCAACCAGGTCAGCAACAACGAGTGGAGTTCATCCTTGCCGATCCGGATGGGCGGATTGGACCAGATGGTGTCGAACTCGACGGCGGGGTCCACCTCATGCGGGAGGCTGGCGGTCACGTTGTCCAAGCCCAGGGCCGCTGCGTTCTCGTTGGTCAGGGTCACGCAGCGTTCGTTGACGTCGACGGCGTACACACGGGCGTGCGGGGCCATCAAAGCAAGGGTGAGGGCTATCGGACCCCAGCCGCAGCCGATGTCCAGCAGATTGCCTTGGGGAGCGGGCGGTGGAACCTCTGACAGGAGTATTGCCGTTCCCTTGTCCACGCCGTCGGGGCTGAAGATGCCGGATGACGTCTGCAGGTGGCGCGTAGCTCCAGCGAGTTCAACTGTGAGTGGCTTACGGGTGAACGGCCCAGCCGGCTGGGCGGTGAAATAGTGTGCAGACTCCATAATTTGCCAGATTAGTTGGCTATTGGCGCCTTGGGAAACCGCCACGGTCCCAGGTTCGTTTGACACGGCTGATAGTGTTGAGGTCATGTTCTTGATCTTTGAGTAATCGGCCGAACCACGCCTGCTTTCCAGGCGTTCCCCGGCACCGCCCGCGACGCAGGTCCGGCCTGGCACCATGCCCGGCCCATGACCTTTCCGCCCGGCAGGTCCCACGGCACATGTCGGCGCCACTTCCTCGTGGCGCCGGACGCACAGAAGATCAAAGCCCCACCCATGCCTTCACATGATGGTATTCCCGGAACCGGGCCATCGTGCGAACCCTGGTGGGCAGCATAACGACTTCAAGCAGGCCAGGACCTCCCTGCGGATCCACCCGTCAGATCACCGACGCCACGTCCCCGACAGGCCAGTGGCGTTCAGCACACAGGAGGCCACTTTGGCCCAAGCCCGTCAGCCCAGCGCGAAGAGCGCCCCATCGAGCGACAAACAGCACTATTCTGGAATTGCCGAACAGTCTAAGGAGACCATGACCACCCAGAAGCACTCCGGATCCGATTCCGACGCCCAGGACATGAGTCCTGAACAAATCCAGGCCGTCATCGACCGGATTCTTTCCAAGGATGCCCCCGCGCAGGCATCCGAAGACAACGACACCAGTGGTGTGTTCGGCAAGGCGCAGGCCATCTCGACCCTGGACCAAGAGCACAGTATCTACGACGGCGACCAGGAAGACCTGGCCGAGCGTCGCGCCTTGCGCCGCACCGCGGGGTTGTCGACTGAACTCGAAGACGTCACAGAGGTCGAATACCGGCAGCTGCGCCTCGAACGCGTTGTGCTGGCTGGTCTGTGGACAGAAGGTACCCTGGCCGACGCCGAGAACTCGCTGCGCGAACTGGCGGCCCTTGCCGAGACCGCAGGTTCTGAAGTACTTGATGGCCTGGTCCAACGCCGCTCCAAGCCGGACCCGGGAACGTTCCTTGGATCCGGCAAGGCACAGGAACTCAAGGACATTGTCGCTGCCACAGGCGCGGACACTGTCGTGGTGGACACTGAACTGGCACCGTCACAGCGACGCGGTCTTGAGGACATCGTGAAGGTCAAGGTCGTTGACCGGACCACGCTGATCCTGGATATCTTCGCCCAGCACGCCAAGAGCCGCGAAGGCAAGGCCCAGGTGGAGCTCGCGCAGCTGGAATACCTGCTTCCACGCCTGCGTGGTTGGGGTGACTCCATGTCCCGGCAGGCCGGCGGCCAGGTGGGCGGGGCCGGGGCAGGCATGGGCTCGCGCGGTCCCGGCGAAACCAAGATCGAACTGGACCGCCGCCGAATCCGCACACGCATGGCCAAACTGCGCCGGGAAATCGCCGCGATGAAGCCGGCCCGTGAGACCAAACGTGCCAACCGCCGTCGTAATGCTGTTCCGTCCGTCGCGATTGCCGGGTACACCAACGCCGGTAAGTCGTCGTTGTTGAACCGCCTCACCGACGCAGGTGTCCTTGTGGAGAACGCACTGTTCGCCACTCTGGATCCCACGGTCCGCAAAGCGCAGACTCCTGACGGCATCGGCTACACACTGGCCGACACCGTGGGATTCGTGCGCTCACTGCCGACCCAGCTCGTTGAGGCCTTCCGCTCAACGCTCGAGGAAGTGGCCGATGCGGACCTCATCCTCCATGTCGTGGATGCATCCCACCCGGACCCCGAAGGTCAGATCGCAGCAGTGCGCACTGTCTTCACCGAGGTCGACGCCCGCAAGGTTCCCGAGATCATCGTCCTGAACAAGGTTGATGTGGCCGATCCTTTCGTGGTTGAGCGTCTCAAGCAGAAGGAACCCCGGCACGCAGTGGTTTCCACCCGCACAGGACAGGGAATCGACGAACTGCTGGAGGACATCAGCCGGTCCATACCGCGTCCGGGGGTGCGGCTTGAAGTGCTCATCCCGTACGACCGCGGCGACATGATCAACAAGCTGCACAATTCCGATTCCGAGATCCTCAGCCTGGAACACGAGGAAAGCGGGACGCGCGTGGTGGCGATGGTCCGTGAAGGTCTGGCAGCTGAGCTGGAGTCATTCGTCAGTAATGGTTGAGAAGGTGGCGGCGGACGCCGTCGAGTCGGTGGGAGAGAAGACCACCCTGGAATTGTTGGACCGGGCTGTCGCCGGAATGGGCGGCCAAAGCCGTGCCGGCCAGCACGAAATGGCCAAGCACGTAACCCGGGCCATTGAGACGGGGGAACATCTGCTGGTCCAGGCGGGAACCGGTACGGGTAAGTCATTGGCGTACCTAATACCGTTGATCGCCCATTCCATGGACAGCGATAAACCGACGCTCGTGTCCACCGCCACCTTGGCTTTGCAGACCCAGATCGTAGGCAGGGATCTTCCGCGTTTGCTGGAGACCATCAATCCTGCCCTGGACCGTCCGGTCAATGTCGCGCTCGTGAAGGGCAGGGCAAACTACGTCTGCCTGCAAAAGCTCGAGGGCGGCTTCCCGAGTGAGGAGCCCTCCGAAGGACAACTTTTCTCCCTCGGCGAGGACACGAGCGTGCCGCACTTCGCGGCGTCGGTCGGTGGCCCGTCGTCCCAGCTGGGCAAGGAGGTTGTCCGGCTCCGGGAGTGGGCCGAAACGACGGCCACCGGCGACCGGGACGAGCTCATGCCAGGGGTCACGGACCGTGCCTGGCGGCAGGTCTCCGTGACGTCCATGGAGTGCCTTGGGGCCCAGAAATGTCCGGTTGCCGAGGAGTGCTTCAGCGAGCTGGCACGCGCCCGGGCAGCCGAAGCCGACGTCGTGGTCACCAACCACGCCATGTTGGCCGTCAGCGCGTTCGAAGGCCTCGCGGTGCTGCCCGAGTACGACGTCGTGGTGGTGGACGAGGCCCACGAGCTTCAGGACCGGGTCACAGGGGCAGTGTCAGGGCAACTCTCTGTAGCCATGGTGCACGCCGCGGCATCAAGCGCCCGCAAGCACACAGCCATCACCGTTGACGCCCTGAATGCGGCCGCGGATAGGCTGGACATGGCTATTGCGGGAGTACCCAACGGGCTCCTTCCCAGCGGACTCAACGACGAACAGCTCGATTGCCTGGACCAGCTGCGCGACGCCACACGGGCGGCCCTGTCCGATTCGAAGACTGATTCCTCCAGTGCCGCGGACGGCGGACGGCAGCTGGCACGTTCGCGCCTGATGCTCATCCTTGAGCTGTGCGAACGGATGCTCGCTGCCAAGGAGAACCGCGAAGTAGTGTGGTTCTCCCGTAACAGCACTTTTGATCCCCAGCAGGGATACTCCCAACCTGACGAGACCGCGCCTGCGCTCATCAACATCGCGCCGCTGAGCGTGGCAGGCAGGTTGCGCGAGGGATTGTTCGCCGGACACACGGTGGTGCTGACCTCGGCCACGCTGGCCATCGGCTCGGCTTTTGAACCCGCGGCCGGAGGCCTCGGCCTGATTGGCGACGGCGCGCCCAGCTGGACAGGAATCGACGTCGGATCTCCTTTTGATTACCCCAAACAGGGGGTGCTGTACGTAGCGAAGCACCTTCCGAAACCCGGTCGGGGCACGTCACCGGAGGCCTTGGACGAATTGGAAGACCTCATCCGGGCATCCGGCGGGGGAGCACTGTGTCTCTTCTCCTCACGGCGGGCCGCCGAGGAAGCTGCGGACGCCATGCGGCTGCGCCTGGACGTGGATATCCTCTGTCAAGGCGAATCCACCATGGCTGCGTTGGTGAAGCAATTTGCCGACGAGCCGGATACTTGCCTCTTCGGAACCATGTCGCTGTGGCAAGGGGTGGACGTACCCGGCGGCTCATGCCGTCTGGTGGTTATTGACCGGATTCCCTTCCCGCGTCCTGACGATCCCCTGATGAACGCCCGTTCCCGTGCCGTGGCACAGTCCGGGGGGAACGGGTTCATGGCTGTTTCCGCCACCCACGCAGCCATCCGGCTCGCGCAGGGTGCAGGGCGCCTGATCCGTTCCACCGGTGACAAGGGCGTAGTGGCAGTCCTTGATTCACGCCTCTCGACAGAACGTTACGGCGGGTTCCTGCGGGCCGCCCTGCCGCCGTTCTGGGCGACCACTGACCGCACCGTGGTTCGTGGTGTCCTGGAGCGCTTGGGATCCGCCAGGAAGGCCTAGAGGACAGTCAGCTCCGGGCCCCTTACGGGTCGGAAAAAGCTAGAGGGACCTCAGTACCGAAACGACCTTGCCCATGATGGTTGCCTGGTCGCCGAGAATGGGTTCGTACTGGGTGTTTTGGGGCAGCAGCCAGGTATGGCCATCGCGCTGTCGGAACGTCTTTACAGTGGCTTCGTCGTCCAGCAAAGCGGCCACGATGTCGCCGTTGATGGCGTCGTTCTGGCGGCGGACAACGACCCAGTCGCCGTCGCAGATCGCGGCATCAATCATGGAGTCGCCAGCGACTTTCAACATGAAGAGCTCACCGTGTCCCACCAGTTGCCTGGGCAGGGGGAGTACGTCCTCAACTGTCTGGTCGGCCAGGATGGGTCCGCCTGCCGCGATGCGGCCAACCAGCGGAACCATGGCGGTGTCGCTTGCGCTGGTGAGTTCTGTCACAGCCAGGCCGCCGGTGCTCCGAAGCGTTGCCGGTGCCTCCACGCCCGGGATGGGGCCGCCGTCCAGGGTCAAGGGCATCAGTACTTCCATTGCGCGGGGACGCTTGGGGTCCCGGCGAAGGTAGCCGAGTTTTTCCAGCTGGGACAACTGGTGGGTAACGCTGGAAAGGCTGGCCAGTCCAACGGTGTCCCCGATTTCGCGCATGCTGGGCGGATAGCCGTTGTCGTTGACTGACCGCTGGATGGTTTCCAGGATCTTTTTCTGGCGCACGGTCAGGCTCTTGGGAGTCTTGGGAGGCTGTTGGCTCCGCAGGGGTACCCCGCCGCCTGTGGCTTTCGCTGCCATGTTCGCCAATGCCTTTCGTTCCGCCCCGAAACGAACCGGGGATGCAGGGACTGAAAAAATGTCAGACCCTCCTGTTCCACTGAAACAGTGCTGTTCCTTCACTCAAACGTAGGGCAGGCACAGGCGTTTATCAAACATTTGTTCTAGCGAGTCTCGACACCGTTCGTTGATAAGTGCTAAAAATGTCATAGCAAGGTTCGAACATGTGTTCTATAAACCTCGCGCTGAAACTGGATGTTCGAACGAACTGTTCGAATACCGGCCGCAGTCGGGAGGAGCACACAAAGAATTGGCAGCCTTGCTCCGGAAGCTCCGGAGCAAGGCAATAGCTCAGAAGGGCTCAGCTCATGTCCGCAATAACTTCGTTCGCTGATTTCCGCACCACGCAGGCCCCCGCCCGCCTGCGCCTGACCCGCCGTGGCCGGGTGGTGTTCTTCTTCATCCCGGCCATGCTGCTGGCGGCTGTTCTGCTCAGCCTTGCCGGGTTCATCACTTCCCCTGCCAAGGCTTCCGATTCCCAGGCCGAGCTGCAGCCGCCGGTTGCAGTCTCTGTGACAGTCCAGCCCGGTCAGTCCCTGTGGGGCATTGCCGGCGCGGCGGCTCCGGAGCGGGACCCGCGTGATGTCATTGCTGAAATCATCCAGTTGAACGACCTCCGCGGCGGGCGCATCCTTCCGGGGCAGCAGCTGTTCGTCCCGGCCCACTAAGGCTGTTAGCCGGTGGCCGGATCCCGCGCCGCGACGTCATAGTTACTCCGCAGTCCCGCCAGCCCCTTAAACTGTTCCAGTGAGTGAGCAGCTTGAGCGACTTGACCGACTACCCCTCCGGACCAACCTGCGTGGACTGAGCCCCTACGGCGCACCGCAGCTTGATGTCCCCGTTTTGCTCAACGTTAACGAAAACACCCATGGCGTCCCCGCCGATGTTCAGGCGGCGATTACTGAGGCCGTGGCAGCAGCCGCCACAGGACTGAACCGCTATCCTGACCGCGAGTTCACCGATCTTCGTGAGGCCCTCGCCGAGTATCTTGGCCACGGCCTTTCAGCAGACAACATCTGGGCCGCCAACGGGTCCAACGAGGTCCTGCAACAGATCCTGCAAGCGTTTGGCGGCCCGGGACGCAAGGCCCTTGGCTTCCCGCCCACGTATTCCATGTACCCGTTGCTGGCCAGCGGAACGGATACCGAATACATCCGGGGAGTCCGCGCCGATGACTACGGGCTGGATGCCCGATCGGCGGCTGCGCAGGTGCGCGAAACCGGAGCCAACATTGTTTTCCTGTGCTCACCGAACAACCCCACAGGGACGGGCTTGGGCCTGGATGTGGTGGAGGCCGTGTATGAAGCCGGTGAAGCAAGCCAGGCCATCGTGATCGTGGACGAGGCCTACCACGAGTTCGCCCACGACAACACGCCGAGCGCGTTGACGCTCCTGCCCGGCCGTGAGCGCCTGATCGTTTCGCGCACCATGAGCAAGGCCTTTGCCCTGGCAGGTGCCCGGCTCGGCTACATGGCGGCGGCCCCTGAAGTTACGGACGCCATCAGGTTGGTCCGCCTGCCGTACCACTTGTCTGCCATCACGCAGGCCACCGCCCTCGCAGCATTGACTCACCGCGAGGCCCTGATGGCCGACGTTGAGGACATCAAGGTCCAGCGCGATCGGATCGTCACCGAACTTCTCCGCATGGGACTCAAGCCCGCGGCGTCGGACTCGAACTACGTCTTCTTCGGTGGACTCGAGAACCCGCACGAGATCTGGCAAGGGCTGCTCGACGCAGGCGTGCTCATACGTGATGTCGGCATTCCGGGTCACTTGCGGGTTACCGCCGGGACCGAACCGGAAACCACCGCATTCCTTGATGCCCTGGAAGCACTCCTGGAACGCGCAGCGTCACAGCGCGCCTAAACTTGTCAATAGACCCAACCTCCCTCCCTGCATAAGGACGTCCCAATGAGCGAAACCGGCGCCACGCCGTCCGCTGCCCGCACTGCGCGCATGGAGCGCACCACCAGCGAATCTTCCGTATTGGTGGAGATCAACCTGGACGGTTCCGGAATTTCGGACATCAGCACCTCAGTACCGTTCTACGACCACATGCTGACCGCACTGTGCAAGCACTCCCTGATTGACATGACGGTCAAAGCCACAGGTGACACGCACATCGATGCCCACCACACGGTGGAAGACGTCGCCATCACGTTCGGTGAGGTGCTCCGGACGGCCTTGGGCGACAAAGCTGGTATTCGTCGTTTTGGCGAAGCCACGGTGCCTCTGGACGAAGCCCTCGCCCATGCAGTCGTTGATGTTTCCGGACGTCCGTACCTTGTGCACGGTGGTGAACCTGCGGGACAGGAGTACCACCTGATCGGTGGCCACTTCACCGGCTCGTTGACCCGCCATGTTTTCGAGGCAATCACGTTGCACGCCGGAATTTGCCTGCACATGAACGTTCTTGCTGGCCGGGATCCGCACCACATTGTGGAGGCCCAGTTCAAGGCTTTCGCGCGCGCACTGCGTGCCGCCGTAGAGTCCGATCCGCGTGTTGAGGGCATTCCCTCCACCAAGGGGGCACTGTGAGTAGCCAGGTCCTGAAGAACGGCGCAGTGGCTGACGCCACGGCATCCGTTAAGCCTGAGTCGCCGGAGGGCAAGCCGACCGTTACGGTTCTGGACTATGGATCCGGCAACGTCCGGTCCGCCGTCCGCGCGCTTGAGCGGGCGGGTGCCCACGTGGTGCTCAGCGCCAAGCCTGAGGACGTCCTCAACGCCGACGGCCTGGTTGTCCCCGGTGTTGGCGCCTATGAGACCGTGATGAAGGAACTCAAATCCGTAGACGCCATCCGCATGATTGGGCGCCGGGTTGCCGGTGGACGTCCGGTGCTGGCTATCTGCGTGGGCCTGCAGGTTCTTTTCGAGGCCGGCGTCGAGCACGGTACCGAGTCCGAAGGCATGGCCGAATGGCCCGGCAAAGTCGAACTCCTTCCTGCTCCGGTGGTACCGCACATGGGATGGAACACAGTGGACGTACCTGAGGGTTCCAAGCTGTTCGCCGGTGTGGAGCAGGAGCGTTTCTACTTCGTTCACTCCTACGGTGTGCAGGAGTGGAACTTCGACGTCGTGCAGCCCCGCATGGCGCCCCCCATGGTCACGTGGTCCGAGCACGGCGCACGTTTCATCGCTGCCGTGGAAAACGGCCCGCTGTGCGCCACCCAGTTCCACCCCGAGAAGTCTGGCGACGCCGGGGCCCGCCTCCTGCGTAACTGGGTGGATGGCCTTCGGAAGCCCGCACCGGAAGCTTCCGGAAACGGTGCTGCCTAGATGTGGTCTGTGATCCTCATGGGCCTGGCCGGCCTCCTGGTGGGCGGTGGGATTTCCTTCCACCAGCAAAAGAAGCCCCGCTGGGTCTCCATTTCTTTCTACGTGTTGGCCGGGATGTCCCTGCTGGCTGCGTACCTCCTGACACTTCCCGGTAACTGAACCGCCAGTCCCAAGCCGGCGATCCCTCAACTCCAAGGACACTCATGACCACCTCCTCCCAGTCCGTACTGGAACTCCTGCCGGCCGTCGATATCGTCGATGGCCAGGCGGTGCGCCTCCTGCAAGGAGAGGCGGGTTCTGAAACCAGCTATGGGACGCCCTTGGAGGCAGCCTTGAACTGGCAGAACGACGGTGCGGAATGGGTCCATATGGTTGACCTCGACGCCGCCTTTGGCCGTGGCGACAACGCCGCTCTCATCAGCGAGGTCGTGTCTCAGCTCGACGTCAAGGTGGAGCTTTCGGGCGGCCTGCGGGATGACGAATCACTCGAACGGGCCCTCGGTTTGGGCGTTGCCCGGGTAAACCTTGGGACAGCAGCGCTGGAAAACCCGGAGTGGACGCGCCGGGCGATCGAACGCTTCGGTGACAAGATCGCCGTCGGGCTTGATGTCCGCGGTACTACGCTGGCCGGACGCGGATGGACCAAGGAAGGCGGGGACCTTTGGGAGGTTCTGGCCCGCCTCGAGGACGCCGGGTGCGCCCGCTACGTAGTCACGGACGTTACCAAGGACGGAACGCTGCAGGGCCCCAACGTGGATCTGCTGCGTCAGATGGTGGAGAAGACCGGCAAGCCCGTAGTGGCTTCCGGCGGTATCTCCAGCTTGGAAGATCTTCGCGTGCTGCGTGAACTCGTGCCGCTGGGTGTCGAGGGTGCGATTGTGGGCAAGGCTCTGTATGCCGGTGCCTTCACCCTGCCCGAAGCCCTGGACGTGGCCGGCCGCCGCTGATGGGCCGCCACTCAGCCCACGAGCCGGAGCTTAACCAGCGGGAGAAGCGCGACCTGCCCGGTCACATCGCGGCGGCCTTGGCAGGCGCCGGGGGAGCCACGGACTCGGCGGGCCAACCCTGGGCAGGTAGAAGTCTCACTGGCGACGACGCCAAAATCCACAACTTCGAAGACGATGATGGAACCGCAGACGCCGGTTACCTTGCGGCTATTGCGGCGCTGATCGACGGTACCGGTGGCGAGGCGGAGGTCGTGGCCTCCCTGGCCACGGCACGTGTCTTTGTCCCGGTGGTAGCCCAATTGGCCGAGGAAGCCGAAGGCGTCGACGGCCTGCATGCAGACAAGCAGGCCGATATGGCATTGGTCACACTGAAGGCCCCCGACGGCCGCACGGCAATGCCGGTGTTCACCTCGGCGGCAGCCTTGGAAGCGTGGCACCCCCAGGCGCGGCCGGTCGCTGTTTACGCAGCACGCGCAGCACTCTCGGCGGTGTCGGAAGGGGCCCAACTCCTGGTTTTGGACCCTGGTTCCCAGTTCGCCTTCGTCGTGCGGCGACCCGCCATGTGGGCGCTCGCGCAGCAGAAGGACTGGACGCCGTCATACCTTGATGATCAACTGGAGACTGCTCTCGTTTCGACGATTTCAGCCTTCACTGCGGTCCGCCGCCTTGAGACGCACCCCGGCGGTGGCGTTGCGTCCCTCACGGCGGACGGCCGCCAGGTCCTCGGAGGCGGTCCGGGCCCGGAACTGCGTGTGGTGCTTTTCCTCGAGGACGGTTTGGACGCCGGGGCCGTGCAGGCGCTTGTCGCGCAACTGAACGATGCGTGGGCACGGATGGATTCCTTTGCCGAGGGTGTTGATTCCATGGAAGTAAAACTGCAGCGTGCAGCACAGGAGCGCGCGCCGCACTAATGGCAGGTCCGGTTCCCCGGGACTGCCCGGGGAAATGAGGATTGAGCCAGTGAACTTCGCTCTCTACAAAGAGATGCTGTCCATACGCCCTGTCCGGCGGCTGCTGGTTGTCGGGATGGTTGCGCGTATCCCGCATTCGGCCGCGGGAGTGCTCCTTACCTTGCACATTGTCCTGACGCTTGGCCAGGGATATGCCGCTGCGGGTGCTGCTGCGGCGGTCATGACCATCGGCATTGCCCTGGGCGCACCGTGGCGTGGCCGCAGGGTTGACATGGTGGGGCTGCGTAAAGCGCTGATCCCGTCAGTTGTCTCCGAAACCGTCATCTGGTCGATCGTCCCGCACGTGTCGTACCAATGGCTGCTACCTCTGGTGTTCATCGGAGGCCTCTTCACCCTCCCGATCTTCAGCGTCGTCCGCCAATCGTTGGGCGTCATGGTGGACGGTGAGCAGCGGCGTTCGGCCTTTGCCTTGGATTCCATAGCCACCGAGCTTGTTTTCATGATCGGTCCGGCCGTCGGAGCTGTGGTGGCGACCAGCGGCTACTCGGCTCTTGGCCTGACCGCCGTTGGTATCTCGGTATCTGTGGCTGGACTTTTCCTGATGTGGTTCAACCCGCCCACCAGAAGCGAAGCAGCCTGCACACCGGAGGAATCCGCCGATCGGGAGTCGGCCGATCTTGCGGCAGCGGAGGCGGCCATGGTGGCTTCGGCTCCTGCGCATGTCCAGGAAGCGGCCTCGGAGATGGCGTCTGCAACCTCGCGCACGGCCGGGCTCCGGAGCCGAGTGGCCAGGAATTTCACCTGGTTCACCGTTTCTGTTGCTGCGCTCTTCGCAGTAGCCGCTGGTTCGGGCATGGTGCTCAGCGGCTCGGATGTCAGCATCGTGGGGCTGCTGGAACGTGGCGGCCACCAAAACGAGATCGGTATTGTCTTCTTCTTCTGGTGCGCCGCGTCGGTAGTCGGCGGTCTCATCTACGGTTCGATGAAGCGGTCCATCTCACCCATGCTCCTTCTGCTGGGCATGGCCGCACTGACCATTCCGATGGGATTTGCCCAGGACACCTGGACCCTGGCGTTCCTCTCACTCCTGCCGGGCTTGTTGTGCGCACCGGTGCTGTCGGCTTCCTCCGAGAAGGTTGCGGACCTTGTGGACGAGGATCGCCGGGGCGAAGCAATGGGCTGGTACGGCTCTGCGCTGACCGCCGGTGTTGCTCTGGGGGCGCCCCTGGCAGGGGTCTTCATCGACACCGTGGGTCCGTCGGGCGGCTTCGCTGCTGTTGGTATCGCCGGCGTGGTGCTGTGCGCCACCGGCCTGGTGCTCATGTCCATCCGTCGGCGGGCTGCCCGGGTCTGAGTCAACCGGCACCAGACGACGACGGCGGGTCGACCACTGATGGTCGGCCCGCCGTCGATGATTATTCAGGCAGTTGGCGTCAGTTCACCGGTCCGGTGAACTTTTCGCCCGGGCCCTTGCCGGGGGCATCCGGGATGATGGATGCCTCGCGGAACGCGAGTTGCAGGGAGCGCAGGCCGTCGCGCAACGGGCCTGCGTGCTGGGAGCCGATTTCGGGTGCGGCTGCGGAGACCAAGCCGGCGAGTGCGGTGATCAGCTTGCGGGCTTCGTCCAGGTCTTTGAGATCCTCGGCGTTGGGGTCGTCGGCAAGCCCAACCTTGACCGCTGCCGCACTCATGAGGTGCACGGCGCCGGTGGTGATAACTTCCACTGCCGGGACCTCTGCGATGTCACGGATCTGCTGGGAGACTCCGGCGTCGGCGGCGGGGGCGTCTCCGCCGAAGGAATTGCGGGAATTGCTGTCTTCAGTGCTCATACTGGTAAGCTTGTCACAGACCGACTGGAAGTCGTTATTCACCGTGGACATCTACAGTACTGTGGGCATCGACAGTGAACCATCGCAGTCAACGTCCCGCCGTTCGCAATGTGCGCTTGGCGGGTTGTTTCTGTAGAATTGACTTTCAGTTTGCAAGCGGAGTTCTCTCCCACCCGCGTCAGCCGTTTCCCTTCGGGGACAGGATCCCCTTGATGGGACAAGAGGTTGCCGGGTACCTGGTCGGACATTTCAGGGTTGATCCCGGAAGTGCGCGCTTTCCATAGGGGAAGTGGATCCGATCTTCGAGGCCTTCGATTGCGCCAGCAATTGGGGGCCTTCTCTATTTGCCGGTGACACCACCACAACCACAGGAGCTTTAACATTAGCGAGCCAAGAATCAATGAGCGTATCCGCGTCCCCGAGGTGCGGCTGGTCGGCCCTGCCGGCGAACAGGTAGGAATTGTCCGCATCGAGGACGCACTGCGTCTTGCTGCCGAATCCGATCTCGATCTCGTTGAAGTTGCGCCGCAGGCTAAGCCTCCTGTTTGCAAGTTGATGGACTTCGGCAAGTACAAGTACGAAGCCGCCGTCAAGGCCCGCGAAGCCCGCAAGAACCAAACCAATACGGTTCTGAAGGAAATCCGCTTCCGCCTCAAGATCGACAAGCACGACTACGAAACCAAGCGCGGGCACGCTCTGCGCTTCCTCGGAGCCGGTGACAAGGTCAAGGCCATGATCCAGTTCCGTGGTCGTGAGCAGCAGCGGCCTGAAATGGGCATCCGCTTGCTTCAGCGTTTCGCGGAGGATGTAGCCGAGGTTGGCGTCATCGAGTCCAGCCCCCGCATCGATGGCCGCAATATGGTCATGGTGATCGGACCGCTGAAGAACAAGGCCGAAGCGAAGGCTGAAGCCCGTCGTGCCAGCCAGCGTGCAGAAGCCAAGGCCCAGAATGAGGCCAAGGCCGCAGGACGCGTTGACACCACGGGGGAGCAGGCGCCGCTGACGCAGAGCCTCGCCGATCTTCTGCCCGAAGGCTTCAAGGTTTCCGAAGAGGAAAGCACGCAGGAAGCTCCCGCAGCAACCGAGGCGCCCGCAGCTGAAGAAGCACCGGTTGTCGAGGAAGCTGCAGCTGAAGCTCCGGTTGCCGAAGAGGCACCTGAAGCAGCAGAGGAAGCACCCGTTGCTGAGGAAGCTCCGGCTCCCAAGGCGGCTCCGGCACCTAAGGAAGCTCCGGCTCCTAAGGCGGCTCCGGCTCCCAAAGCAGCCCCGGTGGAGGCAGCTCCGAAGCCTGTTGTTCCGGCTGCGGCGCCCAAGCCAGCGGTTCCTTCGGCCCCGAAGCCTGTCGCCAAGCCGGCAGCTCCAAAGCCGGCTGCCCGGCCCGCGGCCCCCAAAGCCACGCCGAAGCCAGCAACACGTAAGACCAATTAGTTCAACGCCGCGGAGGCCCTGGCCTCCACCGGCAAGCAACCAGCACGTCGGCCCTGGTGGCCGGCTGCGCGATAGAATCGCGGACTTGTCCGTGGATACGTAAGGAGATCGGTTCCCATGCCGAAGATGAAGACCCACAGCGGTGCTAAGAAGCGCTTCAAGCTGACCGGTACCGGCAAGCTGAAGCGTCAGCAGGCCAACCGCCGTCACTACCTGGAGCACAAGTCCTCCAGGCTGACCCGTCGCCTCGCCGGCGACAAGCTCGTCTTCAAGGGCGATGCCAAGGTCATCAAGAAGATGCTCGGCGTCTAAGTTCCAAGTTCTTTGGTTACTGCCATCCGGCAGGGACCGACTACACCAAAAGCCTTCTCAGGCCGGCCGGGTTTCCGGCAGTAGCAGCTTGGGATAAAGATTTCTGAAGGAGTACGCACGTGGCACGTGTGAAGCGGGCGGTAAACGCCCACAAGAAGCGCCGGGTTGTCCTCGAACGCGCCAAGGGTTACCGCGGTCAGCGTTCGCGCCTGTACCGTAAGGCCAAAGAGCAGCTGCTGCACTCGTTTGTGTACAGCTACGGTGACCGCCGTAAGAAGAAGGGCGACTTCCGTCGCCTCTGGATCCAGCGCATCAACGCTGCATCCCGCGCCAACGGCCTCACCTACAACCGTCTGATCCAGGGCCTCAAGGCCGCTGAGGTCGAGGTTGACCGCCGCATGCTCGCCGAGCTGGCTGTTTCCGACGCCAACGCTTTCGCCGCTCTGGTGAACGTTGCCAAGGCTGCCCTGCCGGCTGACACCTCTGCTCCGGCTGCCAAGGCTGCTCCGAAGGCCAAGGTTGCTCCGGCTGTCGCTACGGCTCCTGCCGTAAAGGCTGTCGTTTCCGAGAAGCCGGCCATCGATGGCGCAGTTGCCGCCGACGGTGACGAGGCTCCGGAAGGCTACGCCATCAAGGGCAACGCCGAGTCCAAGAAGTACCACGTTCCGGGTTCCACCTGGTACAACACCACCGCTGCTGAATACTGGTTCTCCACCGTTGAAGCTGCGAAGGCAGCCGGTTTCGAGCCGGCCGGCGGCGAAGCCCGCCAGCAGATCAAGAACTAGTCGCAACTGCCACTAAAGTTCTTTATATGAACGAAACCGGGCGCCTGCAAGACTTTCCGATGACCAACCCCCGAGCAGATCGGGTGAGGGATGTCGCCAAGCTTGCCGGGCGCCCGGCGCGTTTAAAGCGCGGGCGGTTCCTTGCTGAGGGGCCGCAGGCGGTGCGCGAGGCATTGACCCTGCACCGCGACCGGACAACGGCGGGCGGATCCGCCGTCGTACATGAAGTTTTCGCCAGCGAAGCGTGCCTTGATCGCCTCCCCGAGCTTGCCGACCTGGCGCGGGGGACGCTGCTGCGGCTGGCGAGCGATGAAGTACTTGCCGCCATGGCTGACACCGTCAACCCGCAAGGGATCGTAGCGGTCTGCAGTTTCGTGGACGTCAGCCTGGACTCGGTGCTCGACGCCGATCCGCAGCTTCTTGCTGTCATGTGCCAGGTGCGTGACCCCGGCAACGCCGGAACCGTGCTCCGCGCCGCCGATGCCGCTGGAGCAGACGCCGTGGTTCTCACCGGCTCCAGCGTAGATATCTATAACCCTAAAGCGGTGCGGTCCACCGCAGGCTCCCTGTTCCACCTCCCGGTGGTCCTGGGGGCGGACGTCGAGGAACTGGTTGCGCGGTGCCGGGAGCGGGGAATAGGCATCCTGGCCGCTGATGGCTATGGAACCCTCAATCTGGACAAGCTCCAGGATGAGAACGCTGCACGGAGGCTCGGCAACGGTTCCGTGGCCTCGGACTATGCCCTGGAGTCGCCTACAGCGTGGCTCTTCGGCAACGAAGCCCAAGGCTTGTCGGAGGACGAACTTGCACTGGCCGATCACCGTGTTGCCGTGCCCGTGTACGGGGCGGCCGAGAGCCTGAACCTGGGTACCGCCGCCACTGTGTGTCTTTACGCCAGCGCACGTTCGCAGCAGGGCGCCCGAGTGGGGAATGCGTAAACAACGCGCCGCCGGGTACGGTATTGCTTGCAAGATCAGACGATGACGACTCTTCTTGGCCCTTTCCATTCTTTCCCAAACCCGAAGAGGTGAAGCTTTCGTGGCTGCTGGTGGCGGTACCAAAGCGATTGTTGCGGCTCTCGCCGCAAATCTAACGATTGCTGTTCTGAAGTTCATTGCATTTTTCCTGACAGCGTCATCGTCCATGCTCGCCGAGGCAATCCACTCAGTTGCCGACTCCGGCAACCAGATCCTGCTGCTGGTGGGCGGGAAGCGATCCAAACGCGCCGCCAGTCCGGAACATCCGTTCGGCTATGGCCGCGAACGCTACATCTACGCCTTCATCGTGTCCATTGTCCTGTTCAGCGTCGGTGGCCTGTTTGCCCTTTACGAAGCCTGGGAGAAGTTCCAGCACCCGCACGGCATCGAAGGCGGCTTCTGGTGGGTTCCCTTGGCGGTGCTGGTGGGAGCGATCATTGCCGAAAGCTTCTCCTTCCGCACGGCGATCATCGAATCGAACCACATCCGCGGCAAGCAGAGCTGGGTCAAGTTTGTCCGCAATGCCAAGCAGCCCGAGTTGCCGGTCATTCTCCTGGAAGACTTCGGTGCCCTGCTTGGCCTGGTCTTCGCGCTCTTTGGTGTCAGCATGACGCTGGTCACCGGTGATGGCGTCTGGGATGCCCTCGGAACCGCGATGATCGGCCTGCTCCTGGTCGCAATTGCCGTGGTCCTGGCGATGGAAACCAAGTCCCTGCTGCTGGGCGAGTCTGCCACCAAGGAGGACGTCCAGCGTATTGCCGACGCCCTGCAGGCTGACGGGACCCGCATCATCCACCTCAAGACCATGCACCTCGGACCCGAAGAACTGCTGGTCGCCGCCAAGATTTCCATGGGAGCGTCCGAGACGGGCGAGCAGATCGCCCAGGGAATTGACGACGCCGAGCAGCGGATCCGTGCGGCGGTTCCCATCGCCCGGGTCATTTACCTTGAACCCGACATCGAACGGGTCCAGGCCCAGGCTTAGTCCCGACCGTTAGTCCCGTAGAGGCGACTAAAAAGAATGGCTCCGCATTTGCGGAGCCATTCTTTTTTGGGACAGATCGTTTCCCACCAGCCATTCTTCCCTTGGGTCAGGCAGCCAGCGCTTTCCTGCGTTCAAGTGCACCGCTGATGACGGCTACGACCAGTCCGAGGATGGCCAGGACTGCTCCCACCAGGGCCGGGGCTACGTAGCCCCAACCCCACGCGATGACTGTGCCGCCGAGGAAAGCGCCCAAGGCGTTGGCAATGTTCAGGGCTGAGTGGTTCAGCGAGGATGCCAGCGCGGCCGCCCCCGGTGCTGCGTCGAGAAGCCTGGTCTGCAAAGCAGGAGTCAGCATGGAACCGATGCCGCCGACGACGAAAGCCATGACGAACGCGGACCACGCCCAATGGGCGGCAATGGCGTAGACCACCAAGGCGGCGGCAATCCCCGGCATGACCCAATAAATGGTGCCCATGACGGACTTGTCCGCCAGCCGCCCACCGATGATGTTGCCAACCACCATGCCGAGCCCATAGAGGGCAACAACGGCCGGAATGAGGTTCTCCGGGATGCCGGCCACAGATGTCATCGTGTGGGCGATGTAGGTGTAAACGGCGAAGAATCCTCCGAAGCCGATGATCCCGATGAGCAACGCCAACCATACTTGGAGCCTTTTGAGCGCCCCAAGTTCCCGACGGATGCTGGCATCCGGATGCGCGGCTTCGAAGGGGACGAACTTCCACACCATGGCAACAGTAAGCAGGCCGATGGCGCCCACTATGACAAACAGGAGCCGCCACCCGAAGGTTTGTCCCACCCAGGTGGCCAGCGGAACACCAATGACATTGGAGACCGTGAGTCCGGCCATCACCATTGAAATGGCCCAGCCGCGTTTGGTTGGTGCAACGAGGCCGGCTGCGATGACAGCCGCCACCCCGAAGAAGGCCCCGTGGGGGAGCCCGGAGGCAAACCGCGACAACAGCATCAAGCCGTAGTCAGGGGCGATGAAAGACGTGAGATTCGCCAGTGCCAGGAACAGCATGAGGCCCAAGGCCAGGTTCTTCCTGGGTAGTTTGGCCCCCAATGCGGCAAAGACGGGTGCACCGATCACGACACCCAAGGCATACGCTGAGATAAGGTTTCCCGCTTCGGGGGTGCTGATGCCGAGTCCCTCTTCGACTTCCTTCAGCAGGCCCATCATGGCGAACTCGGTGGTTCCGATGGCAAATCCGCCCATGGCCAGAGCCAGGATGGCCAGGCCAAGGTGGCGTCGGGATTTTTTGGCGACGACGGGCTGGGACGTGGTGATAGACATAGACCTGCTTCTGGGGGCGTCTTGCGAGCTGGGAAGAATGGAAGAAAATCCGATAACAAGTCTAGTTCGCCGCCGGGGTAGGGCTTTACTTATGTGACTACGCCCATGTGCGCGGTCCGTGGACCTGCCGGCCCCTGAATCGTGCGGCCTCTGAATCGTGCAGCCTCTGAACCGTGCGGCCTCTTGTACGGTCGGCCCTAGACTGTTGCGGTGACTGCATTGATAAATGTCGTGGGAGCCGCCGTCGTCGACTCTTTGGAGGCCCCCGGCCGTTTGCTGGTTGCCCGTCGCACCGCCCCGCCTCAATTTGCCGGCATGTGGGAGTTCCCGGGTGGCAAGGTTGAATCCGGTGAAGCCCCGGAAGCGGCCCTCCACCGCGAACTCACTGAAGAGTTGGGGATCCAGGTCAAGCTCGGCCGGGAGCTGGAATCGGGCAGGCCGGACGGGTGGACCCTCAACGAACGGGCGTCCATGCGAGTGTGGTTTGCCGAAGTGACCGCTGGGGATCCGCTACCACTTGAAGACCATGACGAGCTTCAGTGGGTTTCGCTTGCCGACCCTGAGGAAGCGCTCGGCCTGGCGTGGATTCCTGCGGATCTTCCGATTGTCCGTGCGCTCCTGCAACGGGTCTCGATGCCCGCCGAAGGCGTCCGGCCGGTCTAGAACAGAGGTTGTTGCCCCGGAAGAGGGACAGCAACGCCCGCCGTTTGGGCGTCAGTGGCGGCAGATGAATGCCGGGCGTTCCGGTGGCTGAATCCGGAGCTTCCCGTGAAGCCGTACTTCGCCTTGAAGTGAGTGATTCTGCCGGTCAACCATGTGCGGTACTCCTTGGAGGCGTACCAGCCGTTGCCGTAGAGGCGCCGGTACTTGCCCACTAATCCGGGGTGCTGGGCGGCAAGCCAGTCCATGTACCATTCGCGTGTGCCGGGTTTGAGGTAGAGGGCTCCTGCCGATACTCCTGTGGCGCCGGCCTGGGCCAGTCCGGCGAACAGGGAGTCCAAGGCTTCGTCGGAATCCGTGAGCCACGGCAGGATGGGCATCGCCATGACACCGCATCCCAAGCCGGCGTCGCGGAGCCGGGCAATAAGCTTCAAGCGGGCCCTGGGGGAGGGAGTGCCGGGCTCGATGAGTGCGGCGAGGTCCTCGTTGGTCATGGCCAGGGAAATGCCCAGATCCACGGGAACCTGGGTGGCAGCATGCTTGAGCAAGGGGATGTCCCGCGCCAAGAGTGTGCCTTTGGTCAAGATGGAGAACGGCGTGCCCGAATCCGCAAGGGCCCGGATGATCCCGGGCATCAGGGCGTAGCGGCCCTCCGCCCTCTGATACGGGTCCGTGTTGGTGCCCAGGGCAACCTGATGGTGTCCCCAGGACGGCTTGGCGAGTTCTTTGCGGAGCACCTCGGCAGCATTGATCTTGACGACAACCTGGGAGTCGAAGTCCCGGCCCGCATCGAATTCCAGATACGTGTGGCTTTTGCGTGCGAAGCAATAGACACAGGCATGGCTGCACCCGCGGTAGGGGTTGACCGTCCATTCGAACGGCATGTTCGAACCGGTGGGCACCTTGTTGAGCACTGACTTTGCGGTGACCTCATGAAAGGTGACCCCGGAGAATTCGGGTGTAGAGACGGAACGCACAAGCCCGGCCAAGGGCAGCAAGGCATCCATCGCCGGGGCAGGGCGTGGAACGATGCTGCCATCCGCATCCGGTGCCGGTTCACGCGTCGGTGAAAGTGCTTGTGCGTCCCATCTCATGAACTCCATTCGAATGTATGTTCGAACCAATGTCAAGGCCTCCGAATATTCGTATCCCACGGCCGGGCCCCTCGTTGCTAAGGTAGGCCCATGATTCTGCTCACGGGTTTCGAACCGTTCGGCCGGGATACGGTCAATCCCTCCTGGCTTGCCGTCCAGCTCGCCAGGGAGAGCCTCCAGGCAGAGGGGTTCGCCGTGGAGGCCATCGAATTGCCCTGCGTTTTCGGAGAGTCACTGGAGGTCCTCCACCAGGCCATTTCGCGTCTCACTCCGGAGGTGGTGGTCTGCGTGGGCTTGGCCGGTGGCCGGGACCGGGTATCGCTGGAACGCGTCGCCATCAACTGCGATGATGCCCGGATCCCGGACAACAAGGGCCAGCGCCCCATTGATGAAGAAGTGATCCCCGGAGGACCTGCAGCATACTTCTCCAGCCTGCCGATCAAGGCCGCGCTCAGGAACCTGCAGATCGCGGGGATCAAAGGTGAAATCTCCCAGACAGCCGGTACCTACGTGTGCAACCACGTGTTTTACGGCTTGATGAATGCACTGGCGTCCCGGCCGGGCGTTCGGGGCGGTTTCGTTCACGTTCCCTATCTTCCGGAACAGGTCACGCCGGAAGGGGCAGCTCCATCAATGCCGCTGGAGCTGACGGCCGAGGGGATCGCCGTAGTTGTCCGCACTGCGCTCAACACCCCGGTGGATACCAAACTGCCCGCCGGGGCAATCCACTAGCGAGGGCAATCCACTAGCGAGGGCAATCCACTAGATAAGTTCCCATTCCACCATGACGCTGGCGGAGATGACAGATTCACCGGCCTCAACCGGCAGGGTCTCTGCGACGTAGGACGCCCGGACCATTCCACCCATGGGAACCGGGCCGCTGTGTACCGCTTGCTGGGAGATGGACACCACGGATCCCAGCCGGGCGGAGGCCAGCGCCGCGTACTGTTCGGCCCGGGCCAAGGCATCCTGCCAGGCGGCTTCCTGGGCTTGTGCCGTGGCGCGGGAGGGGTCGGCCAGTCCTTGCTCCAGGCCGTTGATGCGGATGTCATCGCCGCCGGCTGCGACGGCTGCAGCAATTGCTGCCGGTGCGTCCCCATACGACCGGATACCGACGTGCAGTGTCGTGGACGCTACGTAAGCCGACACCTTCTGGCCTTGACCTTCAACCCACATCACATCGGCCCGCAGGTTCAGCCCGCTCGTCCGCAGGTCCCCGTCCCCGATACCCGCTGCGCGCAAGCTTGCCGCGACGGCGGCCGCTGACGTGCCGGCGTCGTCGTATGCTTTCGCCGCGGTTTCCCGTCGCGTCTCCACGCCCAAAGTCAGCGTCACCAGGTCCGGAGCAGCCGTTGCGCTCCCTGAACCCGTCACGGTGATGGTTCGCTCCATGGCTAAGCCTCGATTCGATCATGGGCAGGATGGTCCTGCCGGCGGTTGGTGGGTTCGATGTAGCCGCCTGCTTCCAGCCCGGCCTGGCGCTCGAACCAGTTACCCAGTCCCGGATTACCGGTCCGGACCATCGACCAGCAGGCCGCAGCCCCGTAAAGGACCAGGAACGGAAGCCCGAGGCAATACGCATACTGCGTGCTGTGCCGTTCCTCGTGGCCCAGCAGCACAGGGTTGGTTCCGGCAACACCGTACGGAGCCCGGTACACAACCACGTTGCCGACCGTAAAGGCCCCGGCAAGGGGGAGCCTCCACTGGTAACCGGACGCAATCAGCAGGCCGCGCGGCCCGCGCGACAACTTCGACCGTGACGTGACGGCCACCGCCAGTCCGAGCGGAGTGGACAGGTTCAGGACGTTGGCGATCTGTCGGAGGCGTTGCGCGGGAGTCATGAAGCCATGCTAGACCCGCGGCGTGTGGCAGGGCGCGGACGGCAGGGATACGCTGTTCGAGCACTCACTCGTGCAGGGGATGAATGGGGAAAGAAACATGAACGTAAAACGCGCCATAGGCGTGCTCGGTGTGCTGATTGCCGTCATGGTGGCCTTGACCGGATGCGTCAAGCTCAACATGTCAGTCAAGGTCAATAACGAGAAAAGCGTCGACTACGAGGTTGTATACGCGATCCAAAAGTCGGTTCTGGGGGACAAGTCCTTCGACGACTTCATGAAGTCCAATGGCGGCGGCAGCCAGGAGATGGACATTCCTGAGGGTGCCACCGTGGTGGACTACGAAGACGACAAGTACAAGGGCAAACGGATCACGGCGGTGAACCTTGACCCGGCCAAACTGGCCGAATCGTCCAGCTCCGAGAACCCTTTTGATCTGAAAAGGGATGGAGACTTCTACGTCATGTCCATGGGAAGTGTTACGGGAGCTGACAGCAGCGATCCCCAGGCATCCGCCATGGCAAAGTCGATGTTCGACGAAGCGTCCGTCAAGTTCACCTTCCCCGGGAAGATCGTTGAAGCCAACGGTGCAGTCGTTGATGGCAACACGGCAACATTCGACATGCTGTCCATCAAGGAGACGGCTGTTCAGGTAAAGGCCGAGGCCAATGCCGGCATCCCGGGGTGGATCATCTGGACCCTCGTGGCCCTGCTGGTGGTTGCTGCGGCTCTGGTGCTGCTGTTCGTGCTGTTGCGCAGGAAATCAGCCCGGCAGTCGCCGGCGCTCGCAGGCGCCCCAGTGTACGGCCAGGACGTGAACGGCCCGGGGCAGCCCGGTTACCCCGCACCGCAGTCACCATCGGGACAGCCCGGGTACCCTGCGCCGCAGCCTGGCCAGCCTGGCCAGCCGGCCCAGTCGCCACAGCAGGACTGGGCCGGTCAGGGCTACACGCCCGGCGCGCAGTCCACGCCGCAGCACGGGAATGGTCACGACGACGGCCAGGTACCTCCGCCGCCGGCCGCACCACCGGCTTCGGGCGCCTAAGCGCCCGGCTGCGTACCGCCGTCGTGATGAAAAGCGGCGGCTGTTTCACATAGCGGGATGCGCGCGGGCGGGTTAAATCCCGCATGTGCGCTTCAACTAGACTGAGGGGTAGTGCCCGCCGTCCGCGGCGAGCACTACCCCTTTGTTTTGCAGGCCTGCATTGCCGGCCGCTCCCAACTCGTAGCTAAGAACAGTAGATGACTGACACTTTGCCAGGCGCCGCCATCCCGAATCCGCTGGATGAAGCCGCCATCAACGCCGCCGTCGAGGACGCCATCGCCGCAATTGCGGCTGCGTCTTCCCTTGATGAACTCAAGGCTGTCCGCCTCGCCCACACCGGCGAGAAGTCGCCCCTGAGTCTTGCCAACCGCGAAATCGGTGGCTTGGCCAAGGAACACAAGGCAGCTGCGGGCAAGCTCATGGGCTCCTCGCGTGGCCGGGTCAATCAAGCGCTCGCGGCAAGGACCCAGGTTCTGGAGGCTGAGAATGATGCCCGCATCCTGATCGAGGAAACGGTCGATGTTACAGCGGCCCCGCGCCGTCGCCGCGCCGGTGCCCGCCACCCGCTGTCCACCTTGCAGGACAGGGTGTCGGACATCTTCGTTGGCATGGGGTGGGAGATCGCCGAAGGACCCGAGGTGGAGTCCGAGTGGTTCAACTTCGATGCCCTGAACTTCAAGCCGGACCACCCGGCACGCGAAATGCAGGACACGTTCTTCGTGGAGCCTCCCGAGGCGCACCTGCTCATGCGTACGCACACTTCACCGGTACAGGTTCGTTCCATGCTGGAGCGCGAAGTGCCTATCTATGTCCTGTGCCCGGGCAAAGTGTTCCGGACCGACGAGCTCGACGCGACGCACACACCGGTGTTCCACCAGTTCGAGGGTCTCGCAATCGACAAGAACCTCAGCATGGCTGACCTGCGCGGCACGCTGGAGCATTTCGCACGCCAGATGTTCGGCGACGAAGCCTCCATCCGTCTGCGCCCAAACTACTTCCCGTTCACCGAGCCGTCGGCAGAACTCGACATCTGGCACCCGGGCGCCAAGGGCGGCCCACGCTGGATCGAGTGGGGCGGCTGCGGCATGGTCAACGCCAATGTCCTGCGGGCTGCCGGGATCGATCCGGACATCTATTCAGGTTTTGCTTTCGGTATGGGCATTGAGCGCACGCTCATGTTCCGCAACGAGGTCGGCGACATGCGCGACATGATCGAAGGCGATGTACGTTTCAGCGAGCACTTCGGGATGGAGATCTAACAGTGCGTATCCCACTTTCCTGGTTGCGTGAGTTCGCGCAGGTTCCGGCCGAAGCTACGGCCGAAGATGTCATGGCTGACCTGGTCAAGGTCGGCTTTGAAGAAGAAGATGTCCACCGTCCCACCGATGAGCTGAAGGGCCCTGTGGTTGTTGGGCAGGTGCTGAGCCTGGTCAAGGAACCGCAGACCAACGGCAAGACCATCAACTGGTGCCAGGTCCGGGTTGTCCCAGAGGGCCAGGAGCAGACCCTCACCGGCAAGGGCATCGATCCCTCCGGCGTGCAGGGCATCATCTGCGGCGCCCACAACTTTGTTGAAGGCGACAAGGTTGTTGTTACCTTGCCCGGAGCCGTACTGCCCGGAAACTTCCAGATCTCGGCCCGCAAGACCTATGGCCACCTGTCTGCCGGCATGATCGCATCCGTGCGAGAGCTGGGCATCGGCGATGACCACGATGGCATTTTGGTCCTCTCCCGCATCGGCCTCGACCCCGAGATCGGCACTGACGCCATGGAGCTGCTGGGTCTGTACGACCAGGCAGCCGAAATCAATGTCACTCCGGACCGCGGCTACGCATTCTCCATCCGTGGGGTTGCCCGCGAGTACGCCCACGCCACGGGAACTTCGTTCGTGGATCCGGCGTCCAAGGTCAACGCGCCTGCTTCCCTGCAGGGTGGCTACGGAGTCAAGCTCAACGACGATGCTCCCATTTATGGCAAGCCGGGCTGCGATCGTTTCGTTGCGCGCACGGTCCGGGGCGTGGATGCCTCCCGCCCCACCCCGCCGTGGATGTCCTCACGCCTCCGCCTGGCCGGCGTACGTTCCATCTCGTTGCCCGTGGATATTTCCAACTACGTCATGTTGGAGCTCGGCCAGCCGAACCACTGCTACGACCTCGACAAGCTTTCGGGCGACATCGTTGTCCGCCGCGCGGTCGCGGGGGAGAAGATCACCACGCTCGATGACAAGGAGCGCACACTCGACGCCGAGGACCTGCTGATCACGGATGATTCGGGTGCGATCGGCATCGCAGGCGTGATGGGTGGCGCCTACACCGAGGTTTCCGATTCCACCACGAATATCCTTGTGGAAGCCGCGCACTTCGACGAAGTATCCATTGCCCGCTCACGCCGCCGCCACAAGCTGCCGTCCGAGGCGTCCAAGCGCTTCGAACGCGGTGTGGACTGGCATGTCGCCAACGTCGCTGCCCAGCGCGTGGTGGACCTCCTGGTGGAACTCGCCGGAGGTACCGCGGACGAGACCGGTACCGACGTCGGAACGGCGCCTGACGCCGTCGTGATTGAGCTGCCTGCCGGTTATGCTTCCGCGCGTATCGGCATCGACTTCACCGAAGATCAGATCACCACCTCCCTTGAGGACCTGGGGGCCGTGGTGGAGAAGACCTCCTCCGGTTACCGCGTGACTGCACCAAGCTGGCGCAACGACCTCGAAACCAAGGACGACCTCTCCGAGGAAATCGCCCGTCTTGTGGGCTACGACAACATCCCGGCTACCTTGCCGGTGGCTCCTCCGGGACGCGGATTGAGCCGCACGCAGCAGCAAAAGCGCCGCGTCGTGCAGGCCCTGGCCGATGCCGGGCTGACAGAGGTGCTGTCCTACCCCTTCGTCACGAAGGCAGCCAACGACACCTTCGGAGTGGCCGAGGAAGGCGCTGCCCGTCCGGCGTTGAAGCTCGCCAACCCGATCAGCGAGGAACAGGGGTATCTCCGCACGTCCATCCTGCCGGGCCTGATTGAGGTGGCACGCCGCAACCACTCGCGCGGTTTCCGCGACCTTGCACTCTACGAGGCAGGCTCGGTCTTCCTGCCGGGTGACAAGCTCGGAACGGAGTCCATCCCGCCGTTGGGTGTCAAGCCTTCCGATGAGGTGCTGGATGCACTGTACGACGGCGTCCCTGACCAGCCGCTGCACATCGCCGCGGTCCTGACCGGTCATGATTCTCCGGCTGCCGCCACGCACAAGCCGCGTGCCTGGGACTGGGCCGACGCCCTGGACGTGGCCCGGCTGATCGCTGACGTTTTGGGCGTTGAACTGGTTGTCAGCCAAGGCAGCCACCAGGCATTCCATCCCGGGCGCGCGGCGCAGCTCGCACTGCGCAACGGCGACGTGGTTGGATACGCAGGGGAACTCCACCCCAAGCTCCTTGCTGCGCACGACTTGCCTGCGCGTTCAGTAGCGGTTGAGGTGGATGTCGATGCCTTGTTCGAAGCTGCCGCCGACGTGATTGTCGCCAAGCACATCTCCGGGTTCCCGGTGGCGACGCAGGACGTTGCCCTGGTAGTTCCCCTGGACGTTCCGGCCGATCAGGTCCTGTCCGCACTCCGTGAGGGTGCAGGTGAGCTCCTTGAGGACGTCTCGTTGTTCGACGTCTACGTGGGCCCGGGCATCGATGACGGTAAGAAGTCGCTCGCCTTCGGCCTGCGGTTCCGCGCAAACGACCGCACGCTGACGGCGGATGAGGCTTCGGAGGCCCGCGCTGCTGCCGTGGCCGTAGCCGCCGACCGCTTTGGAGCTGTCCAGCGCTAGCTCGAATCAAGAAAACCCCGGGACTGCTGTCCCGGGGTTTTCTTTTTAACGAGATTCAACTCCCAACATCTTGACAGGCTGTTCACATGTGTATGACAGTTTTGTCATACACATGTGAAGCATGTGTATCACATCCCTCGAACGGTTCCACGGGAGCCGTCCTTTGAAAGGTACCCATGAAGAAGCAGAACATTGCTGTGCTTGTCGGGGCTGCAGTTGTGGCTTTGACGTCCTCGCTTGGTGGAGCTGCGGTAGCGTCAGAGCCGACGCCCCAGGCCGCCATTTCCGGGGTGCAGCCTGTGTCGCACACGGTGGACAAGACGCAGACGTCAGGGTCCGCGGCATCTCCGCTGGCCGACAAGTACACGCTGGCGATGCCCTCCAAGGGTGGCGGCGCTTCCACGGACTCAGTCATCGAGGCTGATGGCAGGGTACGGATCACGAACACCACGGCCGCGCCCAACCGCTCGATCGTGCAGATCGAATTCAACGGAGGCTACATCTGCTCCGGCGCCCTCATTTCGGATGACACCGTGCTGACCGCGGGCCACTGCGTGCACGAAGGTGGCACGGGTTCCACAGCGGATTACTCCTGGGGTGTGAAAGTGGCTCCCGGCCGGAACGGATCAACTGATCCTTACGGTACCTGTGGAGCTACCCAGCTCCTGACGGATCAGCGCTGGATTGATTCAGCCAATACCAATGCCGACTGGGGAGTCATTAAGCTCGACTGCACCATCGGCAACACCACCGGCTGGCTGAACTACACCGGAACGACCACCAGCCTGAACGGAACCACCGCGACGGTCCGGGGCTATCCCGGTGACAAGGCCTTCGGCACCATGTGGTCCATGACCGGTTCCATTGACAGCACCCAGGCCGAGAAGGTCTTTTACAAGATGGACACCTACGGCGGCCAGAGTGGCGCACCCGTCTACAACAGCTCCAACACCATCGTGGCCATCCACACCAACGGAGGCAGCTCGAACTCAGGAACGCGCATCACGCCCACCCTGGCGAGCTACCTGAACTCGGTGAAGTAGCGCCGGTGGGTTAACTCAGCAACAGTGTTCCCCGCAGCAATCCTGGCTGCGGGGAACACTGTTGTTTGCCCGGTAAACATCACCACCACGCTACAGTTTGCTGGGGACAAAGCCGCGAAAGGGGGGAGTGATGGACGAGCCTGTACTTGAGTTGCGCAGGCTGGACGAAGTTCCAGCTGCCGAGCGCTTCACACGACTCGGCAAACCCGCCCAGCAACGTGCGCTCCATTTAGCCAACCCCAAGGACCGTGAAGAATTCGTCGCTGGCCGGCTGGCCCTGCTGAATTTTGCCGCCTCGCTTCTCGACGTCGATCCCGTACACCTCGGGCCTGATTATCATTGCCCGCAGTGCGGTCCCGGCCAGGATCACGGCCGCCCCGGCTTCCTTCTCGACGGCGGTCCGGCGCCTCTGCTGCTGAGCGCATCCCGGGCGTCGGGCTGGGTGCTGCTGGCCGGCGTCGTGCATCCAACAGATGGCTCCCGGCTGGGAGTGGATCTGGAAGCGATAGAGGGGGTTGGCTTCGACGGATTCGATGACGTGGCCCTGACCGAAAGCGAGAAGCGTTTCCTGGCGTCCTTCCCGGAACAGGACCAAGCCACGCTGCGGGCCCGACTCTGGGCGCGCAAAGAGGCATGGTTGAAGGTGACAGGCGAGGGCCTGAGGCATAACCCTGCGGAACTGGATGTGCTGAGCCTGCCCGGTCTGCACGACATCACCCACATGCAACTACCTGACGGACTGGTGGCCGCCCTGGCCCGGGGTTAGCGTGCTGCAGGCAGCGGCGGAAGCGCGGCTTCGTAAAGCCAGGGCCGGAGAATTCCAGCAGCATCGATCCCCGGAATGAAGGCGTCTGCAGCTGCGATGAACGATTCCGTGGATACTGACCCGTGCCGGTTCGCGGCGGTCCACTCCTGCAGGAAGCCAAAGAACGCTTCATCCCCGGCAGCCATCCGCAGAGCGTGGACGGCCAGCGCCCCGCGCTTGTAGACACGGTCATCGAACATCAGCTCCGGGCCGGGGTCGCCCACCAGCAGGTCCTGGGGCCCGGCATCGAGCCTCTTCCATGCAGCCGATGCCCGCGCCGCAACAGTCATGGTGCCGGATTCCTCGGACCACAACCATTCGGCGTAGCAGGCAAATCCCTCATGAAGCCAAATGTCCTTCCAGTTCCTGACCGTCAGCGAATTCCCAAACCATTGGTGGGAGAGCTCGTGGGCGATCAGCCGCTGGGAATCCCAGGCATCCTTCATGTGGTTTCGGCCGAAAATGGAGACCGTCTGGGCTTCCAACGGAATTTCCAGCTCGTCTTCAGTGACCACCGAGGTGTAGTCCGCGAACGGGTACGGGCCGAAGCAGTCCTCGAATGTCCGCATCATGTCCGGTTGGCGACGCAGGCCCTGAAGGGCGTCCCCGGTCATTTCAGGAGTCACGGCAACGTACTGGGGGACCCGGTGGTGTGCGCCGTCCAACTGCAGCGGCACTTTGGCGTAACGGCCTATTTGAACGGTGGCCAGGTAGGTCGCCATCGGCTCAACCTGCTCGTAGACCCACGTTTCCCGGCTGGATTTGCGGGAATGGGACACGAGCCTGCCGTTGCACACCGGGCGGTAGTTCTCGTCAGTGGTCACGGAAATCAGGAAGCTGGACTTGTATCGGGGGTGGTCATTGCAGGGGAACCATGAGGCCGCGCCGTTGGGCTGGCCGGCCACCAGTACGCCGTCGTTCAGTTCTTCCCAACCCACGTCGCCCCACAACCCGCGCCGTGGTTGCGGATTGCCGTCATAGCGGATCTCCAGGGAAAACTGCTGCCCGGTTTTGAGGGCCGAGGCCGGATTGAGGACCAGGTGCTCGGCACGGTGGCTGAATTTCTGCACCTTCTTGCCGTCCATATGCACCTTCGACGCCCGCAAGCCCACCAGGTCCAGGACAATCTGTGTGCTTGCTTCCAAAGCTGTGCACTTCAGGACCGCTCTGCCCATCAGCTTGTTGCTGCCCAGCCTGACATCGAGCTCCAGCTCGTATCGGTCCACCCGGTAGCGGGTGCTTCCGTGGTCCAGGGTGTAGGGGTCGGGACTGGGGGTGCTGATGGGTGCGGTCATTAGCTCCCAATCTACTTGAGACGGGGAGCTTGTGCTGACGGACCCACCCACGGGCTCACCGGGTTACCCATCCAGTACGTCCCTGCGGGGACGGTTTCGCCGCGCATGACCAACGACGCCGGACCAACAGTCCCGCCGTCACCGATACTGGCCGCGGGGAGGATGACGCCGTGCGGCCCCATCGTAGCCCCGTTGCCCAGTGTCACGGTGTCCAGGCTCATGACGCGATCATGGAACAGGTGCGTTTGGACGACGCAACCCCGGTTGACGGTGGAGTTCTCGCCCAAGGTTACGAGGTCGGCTTCGGGCAGCCAGTAGCTTTCGCACCACGTGCCGCGGCCAATCTTCGCGCCGAGGCCGCGGAGCCACCACACCAGGGCCGGAGTGCCCGCCGCCGACCTGGCAAACCACGGCGCGCTGACCATTTCGATGAAGGTGTCCACCACCTCGTTGCGCCAAATGAACGAACTCCACAGGGGGTGTTCGCCGGCCCGGATGGTTCCCACCAGAACCCATTTGGCAACAATGGAGCTGAGTGCTGCCACCGCTCCAGCGGCCAGCATCACGATGCCGCACAGCAGGGCGGCAATCCAGTAGCCCCATTCGCGCGCGATCCAGTCCAGGAACACCATGACGGCCACGGCGATGGAAACAGTGAGGATGACGGGCACCAGCCGGCACAGTTCCCACAACGCCCGTGCCAGCTTGAGTTTGAACGGCGGCTTGAAGGTGCGGCTCTGGTCAGCGTCGACGGCGGTGCGGCGCAACCTCACAGGCGGGCTGCCCAGCCACGATGTTCCGGACTTCGCTTTGGCCGGGGTGGCTGACAATACCGCGACGAGGGAATTCTTGGGCACATTGCGTCCGGCAGCGGTCATGCCCGAGTTGCCGAGGAAGGAGCGTTTCCCGATCTTGGCCGGGGCAATCTTCATCCAGCCGCCACCGAGTTCGTAGGAAGCCACCATGGTGTCGTCGGCGAGGAACGCGCCGTCGCCTATGGTGGTCATCCTGGGGACCAGCAGCACCGTCGAGGCTTCCACGTTCTTGCCCACTTTGGCTCCCAGCAAGCGCAACCAGACAGGTGTGAACAGGCTGGCGTAGATGGGGAAGAGAAGGTCCCGTGCCATGTCCAGGAGGCGTTCAGTTGCCCACACCTGCCAGCCGATGCGGCTGCGGACGCGGTAATGCCCCTCTTTGAGTCCCACGCCCAGGAGCCTGGCCATCAAAAGAATCAGAAGGAGGTTACCGAGGAACCACACCAGCGCTGCCAACGGTGCGGACAGGGCGATCCCGGGGAGCGCGGTTTCCAAGGAATCGTGTCCTTGGATGAAGGCGAGGATGACCATGGCACCGGCGAAGGCAGAGATGTAGGGGATCAGGGCGAGCAGGGCCGACGCGCCAGCAAAAGCAAGGAGCCACAGCCGGTCGACCGCCGAACGACGGATCATCGCTTCGGGCCAATCGTGTTTGGCCTTGCCGCGCCGTTCCGCCGGTGACCCCGCCACCAGGTGGCCGGCCTTGACCTTGCCGAAAACTGCGGAGCCAGGCTCTACGTGGGCCCCGGCGCCGATGCTGGCTCCAGGCATGAGCGTGCTGCGGGAACCCACAACGGCGCCCGCACCAACATGGACCTGGCCAATGTGGACCGAATCGCCATCCACCCACCAACCGGACAGGTCCACCTCGGGCTCAATGTTCGCTCCGCTGCCCAGTGACAGGAGGCCGGTGACGGGCGGAAGCGAGTGAAGGTGCACGTCCCGGCCGATTTTGGCCCCGAGGGCACGCGCATAGTAGGGAACGAACGGGGCGCTGGCCAGCCCGATGGCGCCGGACAGGTCCTGGATCTGTTCGGCCAGCCACAGCCGCAAGTGGGTCTTGCCGGACCTGGGGTAGGTACCGGGCTCGACCCTTCCCAGCAGCAATCGTGCCGCCACCACGGAGATGGCCATGCGTCCCAGTGGGCTGACGAAGATCAGCCAGGACAAGCCGATCCACCACCAGGAAACGACCGGAGCGGCAGAAAAACCGGCGAAGTCAGCCAGCAACTTGTTGGCAGCCATGAGATAGGTCAGCCAACGCATTCCCACCAGGATGTGCAATGGAACGCCCATCAGGACTTGGAAGATCTGCGACTTCAAGGCGGTGGGGCGGACGGTTCGCTCGGCAGCGGGACCCGGGGCGCCGCCGTCGGGAAGTGACTGGCGGGCGGCGTCGATCAGTGCGCCGACGCGCGGTGTCGCGTAAATATCGGCGACGGTAATGGTGGGGTACCTGACGCGAAGGGCTGAGACGAGCTGGGCCGCTGCCAGGGACCCGCCACCATAGGCGAAGAAATCGGCGTCGAGCGAACTCACGGGACTGCCGAGGACCGCTTCCCATTGCTCCACCACCCAGCGGGCGTCATCGGGCAGGTTCAACGGGGCGTTGCTCGCCTCCGTAGCGCCGGCGCCGGCCAGCGGCCAGGGGAGCGCGTGGCGATCCACCTTGCCGCTGGTCTTGGTGGGCAACGAATCCACCACGGTCAGCAAGGGGATCAACGCAGCCGGAAGGCTTTCGCCAAGCAACCTGCGGGCTTCGTCCATGCTCAGCTCGTAACCGTCAACGGGGGCCAGATAGCCCACCAGGATCTGGTTGCCGGCGGCGGTCGTCTGCACGGCAGCAGCCGCACCGGCGACGCCGGGCAAGGACTGCAGCGCTGCATCGACCTCGCCCAGTTCAATCCTGCGGCCGCCGAGTTTGACCTGTTCATCGGCCCGGCCCATGAAGATCAGGCCCTCGGCTTCGAACCGCACCAGGTCACCCGAGCGGTAGGCCCGGTCCCAGCCCAGCGTGGGCATGGGTGCGTACTTCTCGGCGTCCTTGGCGGGATCGAGGTAGCGCGCAAGGCCGACGCCGCCGATGATGAGTTCGCCGATGTCACCTTCGGCGACCGGAACGCCACTGGAATCGACGACGGCGAGGTCCCACCCGTCCAGCGGAAGCCCGATCCGCACGGGGCCGGGTCCGCCCAAGGGAGCGGCGCACGCAACGACGGTGGCTTCCGTGGGGCCGTAGGTGTTCCAGACTTCGCGACCGTCCACAGCGAGCCGCTCGGCGAGCTCCGGAGGGCAGGCTTCGCCACCGAAAATGAGAAGACGTACGTTTTCCAGTGCCTCGGCCGGCCACAGGGCGGCGAGCGTCGGCACTGTGGACACCACGGTGATGCCGTGGTTGATCAGCCAGGGACCGAGGTCCATTCCGGTGCGAACCAGAGCGCGGGGCGCAGGCACCAGACACGCTCCATGGCGCCAGGCCAGCCACATCTCTTCGCACGAGGCGTCGAAGGCCACCGAGAGGCCGGCAAGCACCCGGTCCTGGGGGCCGATGGGTTCGGCCTGGAGGAAGAGCCTGGCTTCGGCGTCCACGAAGGCGGCGGACGAACGGTGCTTGACGGCCACACCCTTGGGAGTGCCGGTGGAGCCCGAAGTGAAAATGATCCACGAATCATCGTCCAGCCCAGGTCTTGCCGGACTGGAGAGAGGTTCGCGCGAAGCATCGGAAAGCCGGACGTCCAGCCCCGCACCGATGACTGCCGCCACTTTGGCCTCCCCGAACACCAAGCGTGCCCGTTCCTCGGGATCGTCGGCGTCGACGGGCACGTAGGCGGCCCCGGCCATCAGGATGCCGAGGATAGCCACGTAGAGCTCATTGGTTCCGGAAGGGATGCGGACACCGATTTTCGCACCAGGGCCCAGACCCGCTGCGTTCAGGGTCCGGGCAAAAGAGCTGACGGCGGCGAGAAGTTCGGTGTAGCTAAGTGACTTGTGGCCGTCGTCCAGCGCTGAGGACTCCGGAAAGGAAGCCGCGGTGGCCTCCAGGATGTCAACGAGGGTACGTTCGGCAGGTGCTGCGGTGCCGCCCGGCAGCTGGGGGCGGTACGTGGTCAGGGCAGGCATCTGCCCGGCCCCCACGGAATGTTCTGTGCTCACGGGGTCAGCTTTTCGCAGGAAGGTGAACAAAAGATGTCGGTGGCTTCTTGCCCGTCACAGTCCGTTGCTGCGATGTTCGCCGGAACGTCACCGGGAGTTTGGGGCCGGGCGCTGCCCCTACGGGACAAGCCGGTCGTCATGGGACAAGCCGGCCGTCACGGGACCAGAAGGACCTTGCCGGTGGTCCGGCGTCCCTCCAGGTCCCTGTGGGCCTGGGCCGCTTCGGCCAGGGGGTACGTGGCGCCGACCCTGACAGCAAGAGTGCCGTTGGCTGCGGCGTCGAAAATTTCGGCCGAGCGCCACCGGCGTTCCTGGGCATTCTGTACAAAGTGCGCCATGGTGGGCCTGGTGAGTGTCAACGAGCCTGCCGCGTTCAACCGCTGTGGATCAAACGGCGGCACCGGTCCCGAGGCTGCGCCGAACAGCACCATGGCCCCACGGATCCGCAGGCTTCTCAGAGAGTCATCGAAGGTGTCCTTGCCAACGCCGTCGTAGACGACGTTGACGCCCTCGCCGTCGGTGAGTTCACGGACCTTGTCGGCGAAGCCCTCATAGCGAAGGACGTCATCAGCCCCGGCGAGAGTGGACAGATCGGCCTTCTCGTCGGAGGACACGGTGGTGATGACCCGGGCCCCGCGGGCCTTCAGCAGTTGGGTCAACAGCAGACCTACTCCGCCGGCTCCGGCGTGCAGAAGCACCGTGTGGCCGGGCTCAACCCGGAAAGAGGAGTTCATCAGGTAGTGGGCCGTTATTCCCTGCAGCGGCAGGGCGGCGGCGGTGTGGTCATCGACGCCGGCAGGAACCGGGAGCGCCCTGGCGGCGTCCACCAGGGCGTACTCCGCGTAGGTCCTGGTTCCCTCGGCCGTGGCAATGCGGTCGCCGATGGCAAACTCTTCAACGCCCTCGCCTACCGCCTCCACCACGCCTGCTGCTTCAGCGCCGGGGGTGAAAGGGTAGTCCACCTTGTAGGTGCCATTGCGCTGGTAGGTCTCGATGAAGTTGACCCCGGCAGCTGCGACTTTGATCAGCAGCTGCCCGGGGCCCGGTGCCGGTACTTCGACGGAAGCGAACTCGAGGACCTCCGGTCCTCCGGGCTGCTGTGCAACGATTGCGTGCGTCATGGTGGCTCCTTACTCCGGGGCGGACCTTCCGGTGCCCGGTTCCAGAACCCATCCTAGGGAGGTTGGGGCCTCCCGTGTCGAACGCCTAGAAGCGTCCGTGCGTCGATGCCACGGGGCAATCGAATCCGCGGCCCGCTGCCAGGCCGACTTCGTTCAGGTACCGGACCACGATGCCGTAGGACTGCATCAGCGTGGTTTCGGTGTAGGAGATCGAATGCTTGGCGCAGAATTCGCGGACGATCTTTGTGGCCTTGTACAAGTGGGGGCGGGCCATGTCCGGGAACAAGTGGTGCTCCACCTGCCGGTTGAGTCCGCCCAGGAGGAAGTCCATGAAGATGCCGCCGGAGATGTTGCGCGAGGTCAGGATCTGACGGTTGAGGAAGTCCACGCGGCTGTCCTTGGGGAGGACGGGCATGCCCTTGTGGTTCGGCGCAAACGAAGCTCCCATGTAGAAGCCGTAGACCATGATCTGGACACCGAGGAAGGCAAAAGCCATCCCGATGGGCAGGAAGGTGAAAGCCAGTACGGGAAGGGCCGTGAGCCTTGCCAGCAGGATGGGTGCCTCTACCCAGCGGTGACGTACGTTCTGCTTGCCGAGCACGAAACGAAGCGAGTCGAACTGAAGGCTCAGGCCAAGCAACGTCAGGAGGGGGAAGAAGAACCACCCCTGCTTCTTGGTGAGGAACGCCAGGCGGCCCTTGCGTTCTGCCGCTGCATCCTCGTAGAAGACCAAGGCGTTGTTCCGGATGTCGGGGTCCTTGGAAATGACGTTGGGGTGGTTGTGGTGGGCGCCGTGTTTCTGTTCCCACCAGGAGTAGCTGATACCGGCAATGCCTGTGGCCAGGAGGCGGGCTGACCAATCGTTGGCGCGGCGTGAAGCGAAGATCTGCTTGTGTCCGGCCTCATGGGCCAGGAAGCTGAGCTGCGTGCAGAGAATACCGACTGCGGCGGCGATGAGGAGTTGGTACCAAGACTCGCCCAAGAGGGCGAAGCCGAGCCAGGTGCCGGCCATGAGCAGTATCAGGGCTACGAAAACCCAGATGTAGAAGCCGCTGCGGCGCTCAAGGAGCCCTGCGGACTTGACGGTCTTGAGGAGCTCTGAGTAGCTCTGAACTACGGGATTTGGCTGAATTGCGCGTGCTTTGGGGCGCTCAGCGGTGGACGTGGGTGCCATATATGTGCCCCGTATCGCTAACGGGCAACGCTGCAGCCGACGTTCGGACTGCACGGTCTGGATCACCCTCCACTAAGCATACGCGCAATGTCCTAACAAATGTGACAGCTCACATTGAGCATGCATAAATATCGGACAGCATGAATATTCTTGCTGTATAGTGGAGTTATGACTATTTCTGTTGCCGTCTCCGGTGCCAGCGGCTACGCCGGGGGAGAAGTGCTGCGCTTGCTTGCGGGCCATCCGAACGTCACCATCGGTGCCATTACCGCACACAGCAACGCCGGTTCCAGACTAGGGGAGTTGCAGCCACATCTCCACGGTTTGGCCAGCCGGATACTGGAAGACACCACGGTGGAGAACCTCTCCGGCCATGACGTTGTGTTCCTGGCCCTGCCGCACGGCACCTCTGCCGGGATCGCGGCACAGTTGCCGGAAGGCACTGTAGTCATCGACGCCGGCGCGGACCACCGCTTACAGGACGCCTCGGCGTGGGAGAAGTTTTACGGCTCCGAACATGCGGGCACGTGGCCGTACGGCCTGCCCGAACTGCCGGGCCAGCGCGAGGTTCTCAAGGGCGCAACCAGGATCGCCGTGCCTGGCTGCTATCCGACGTCGGCCCTGCTGGCCTTGACGCCAGGGTTCGCCAACAATCTCCTCCAGCCGGACGACGTCGTGATTGTTTCCGCCTCAGGCACCTCAGGTGCCGGCAAAGCGGCCAAGGTCAACCTGATCGGCTCGGAGGTCATGGGTTCCATGAGCCCCTACGGCGTGGGTGGCGGTCATCGCCACACGCCTGAGATCGAACAGGGACTGTCCAATGCAGCAGGGGAATCCGTGACAGTGTCGTTCACCCCTACGCTCGCTCCGATGAGCCGCGGCATCCTCACCACTGCTACAGCGAAAGTGCGGCTGCAGGATGGTCGCAGTGTCACTGAAGCCGAGCTTCGCCAGGCGTGGGCGGATGCCTACGACGACGAACCGTTCGTGCACCTGCTGCCCGAGGGCCAGTGGCCAACCACCAAGTCGGTGCAGGGTTCCAACCATGCCGTCATGCAGCTGGCGTTCGACCAGCACACCGGCCGTGTCATCGTCACCTGCGCCATCGACAACCTCACCAAGGGGACAGCCGGCGGAGCCGTGCAGTCCATGAACATTGCCCTCGGCCTGGACGAAACAGCCGGCCTGAACCTGCAGGGAGTTGCACCGTGACCATTACCGCACCCAAGGGATTCCGGGCCGCCGGCATCACAGCCGGCATCAAGGCCTCAGGCAAGCCGGATCTGGCACTCGTCGTCAACGATGGTCCGTCCAAGGCGGCCGCCGCGGTTTTCACCTCCAACCGGGTGGCAGCTGCCCCTGTTCACTGGTCCCGCCAAGTTGTCAGCGATGGCCGCGTGGATGCCGTAGTGCTGAACTCCGGTGGCGCCAACGCCTGCACCGGTCCGCAGGGCTTCCAGAACACCCACGCAACCGCTGAGAAAGTGGCGGCGGTGCTGGGAATCTCAGCTTCCGACGTCGTGGTGTGCTCCACCGGGCTGATCGGCGAGCAGCTGCCCATGGACAAAATCATCCCGGGTGTCGAAGCCGCCGCCAAGGAGCTCTCCGAGGACGGTGGCGCAGCCGCGGCAACCGCCATCATGACCACGGACAGCGTCTCCAAGGAAGCTGTCTTCGCGGGTAAGGATGCAGAAGGCAAGCCGTTCACCGTCGGCGGTATCGCCAAGGGTGCGGGGATGCTGGCTCCAGGCCTGGCCACCATGCTGGTGGTCCTTACCACCGACGCTGAAGTACCTGCGAACGAGCTCGACGTAGTGCTCCGGGACGCCACGCGCGTCACGTTCGACCGTGCAGACTCGGATGGCTGCATGTCCACGAACGACACCGTGGTGCTGCTCGCTTCAGGTGCTTCCGAGGCCCTGCCGTCGGCAGAGCAACTCAGCGAAGCGGTAACCGCCGTCTGCGCTGAGCTTGCCCGCAAGCTGATCGGCGACGCCGAAGGTGCCAGCCACGACATCGCCATCCGCACCTTCAATGCCGCCAGCGAACGTGACGCTGAAACGGTCAGCCGCTCCGTGGCCCGCTCCAACCTCTTCAAAGCGGCCATCTTCGGCAAAGACCCCAACTGGGGACGCGTGCTGTCCGCCGTAGGAACCACCGACGCTGTGTTCGAAGCGGACCAGCTCAACGTCGCCATGAACGGCATCCAGATCTGCCGCAACGGTGCGATCGGTGATGACCGGAACCTGGTGGACCTCGAACCGCGCGAAGTGCTCGTGGAAATTGATCTCCAGGCCGGCGACGCCGAAGCGACTATTTGGACCAATGACCTCACGCACGACTACGTGCACGAGAACAGCGCCTACTCGAGCTGAGCGGAATGACGATGACTGCGCACACCCGCGAGAAGACTGCACCGGGCTACGTCTCGGCCGAATCAGCACAGGACAAGGCCGGCACGCTGATCGAGGCACTGCCTTGGATCCAGCGTTTCGCCGGCACCACCATGGTGATCAAGTACGGCGGAAACGCCATGGTCAACGATGACCTTCGGCGTGCCTTCGCCGAGGACATCGTGTTCCTCCACCACGTAGGTATCCACCCGGTGGTGGTCCACGGCGGAGGTCCCCAGATCAACTCCATGCTGGGTCGGCTCGGCATCGAGTCCGAGTTCAAAGGCGGCCTGCGCGTCACCACCCCCGAAGCCATGGACGTTGTCCGCATGGTCCTCACGGGCCAGGTAGGACGCGAACTCGTTGGCCTCATCAACTCCCACGGCCCGTACGCGGTGGGAATGTCCGGCGAAGACGGTGGCCTGCTGCGCGCCGTCCGGACCGGCACCGTGGTGGACGGCGAGGAAGTAGACCTCGGCCTGGTAGGCGAAGTCGTCGGCGTGGACCCCGCTGGTATCACAGACATCCTCGACGCCGGCCGCATCCCCGTGATTTCTACGGTCGCCCCCGAGATCACTGAGGAAGGCAACGGTTTCCAGACCACAGGCCAGGTCCTCAACGTCAACGCGGACACCGCCGCAGCCGCGGTAGCGTCAGCCTTGGGCGCCACCAAGCTGGTCATCCTCACCGACGTCGAAGGCCTCTACGCCAACTGGCCGGACAAGTCCTCGCTGATCTCCTCCCTGACGGCCTCCGAACTCCGTGAAATGCTGCCCCGCCTCGAGTCCGGAATGATCCCGAAGATGGCCGCGTGCCTGAAGGCCATCGACGAAGGCGTGGAACGCGCACACATCGTCGACGGCCGCCTGCCGCACTCGATGCTGCTGGAAACCTTTACGACGGCGGGCATCGGCACCCAAGTTGTCCCCGACGAGGAAGTGAACGCATGAGCGAAACTGTTGGCCTCAGCCCGACCGGCGATGGACCCCCCGCCCGCTTCGCGGTGCCCGACCACACCCGGGGGTCCATCGCCGGATCGGACGCCAAAGCTTCCGTCATTACTGGAGTGAGTAATGGCGCGGACTGGCTTGCCCGGTACTCGTCGTCGCTCATGGGTGTCTTCGGGACCCCGCAGCGGGTTCTTGTCCGTGGAGCCGGCTGCCTTGTGTGGGACGCCGACGGCAAGGAATACCTGGACCTCCTGGGCGGTATCGCTGTGAACGCGCTGGGCCACGCCCACCCGTTCGTCACCTCGGTGATTTCCAGCCAGTTGGCCACGCTGGGCCATGTCTCCAACTTCTTCACCAGCCCGACGCAGATTGCCCTTGCCGAGAAGCTGCTGTCCCTGAGCAAGGCACCGGCCGGGTCCAAGGTGTTCTTCGCGAACTCCGGCACGGAAGCGAACGAGGCGGCCTTCAAGCTCGCGCGGCGGAACAACGCCGACGGCAAGCGCACCAAGATCATTGCCCTTGAAGGCGCCTTCCACGGCCGCACCATGGGTGCTTTGGCGCTCACTGCCAAAGAGGCCTACCGTGCGCCTTTCGAGCCACTGCCCGGTGGCGTGGTCCACATTCCGTTCAACGACATCGACGCCTTGCGCGCCGCCGTCGACGATTCCACCGCGGCCGTATTCCTCGAACCGATCCAGGGCGAAGCGGGCGTCCGGCCCCTCAGTACCGAATACCTGCGGGCTGCCCGTGAGGCCACCAGCGCCGCGGGCGCGCTGCTGATCCTGGACGAAGTCCAAACAGGCATCGGCCGGACCGGCAAATGGTTGGCAAGCGAAGACGCGGGCATCGTGCCCGACGCCGTGACCCTCGCCAAGGGACTCGGTGGCGGCTTCCCCGTAGGAGCTTTGGTCACGTTCGGCAGTACGACGTCGGCCCTGCTCACGGCCGGGCAGCACGGCACCACTTTCGGCGGAAACCCCGTGGCCACCGCCGCCGCGCTTGCCACGCTACACGCGATCGAAAGCCAGGGTGTCCTGCAGAATGTGCTCGCTGTTGGAGCGCACCTGCGCGACGGCCTCGCCGCACATGAGGCAGTGACCGAAGTCCGCGGAGAAGGCCTTCTCATCGGCTTTGACGTGGACGCCGACGTAGCACCGGCCATGGTGACAGCGGCCCTGGATGCCGGATTCATCATCAACAGCCCCGGCCCGCGGACCATCCGCCTGGCGCCCCCGCTGATCCTGACCATCGAACAGGCAGACCGGTTCCTGACCGCCCTGCCGGCATTGATCTCCACGGCCAAGGCCACGACTTCCAAGGACAACAAGTGAGCATTTCCACCCGTCACTTCCTCAAAGACACCGACCTGAGCCCGGCTGAGCAGGCCGAGGTTCTGGAACTCGCAGCCCGGATGAAGGCCGCGCCGTACAGCGTGCAGCCCTTCGCCGGGGAAGGCAACGGCCGGAAGACGGTCGCGGTGATCTTCGACAAGACGTCCACCCGGACACGCGTCTCCTTCGCCACGGGCATCGCCGACATGGGTGGCAACGCCTTGATCATCAATCCCGGTGAAGCGCAGATCGGTCACAAGGAATCCGTGGAGGACACCGCGAAGGTCCTGGAGCGCATGGTCTCCACTATTGTCTGGCGCACCGGAGCCCACTCGGGCCTGGTGGCCATGGCGGAAAACTCCAAGGTCCCCGTCATCAACGCCCTGTGCGACGACTACCACCCGTGCCAGCTCCTTGCCGACCTCCTGGCCGTCAAGGAACACAAGGGGGAGCTCGCAGGATTGACCATGGCCTACTTGGGCGATGCTGCGAACAACATGGCCAACTCCTACCTGCTGGCGGGAGTTACCGCGGGAATGCACGTCCGCATCTCCGGTCCCGAAGGTTACCTCCCGGCACCGGAAATCGTGGCGGCCGCGGAAGAGCGCGCCGCTGAAACCGGTGGTTCCGTCCTGATCACCAGCGATGCCGCCGAAGCCCTCAAAGGTGCAGATGTCGTGGCAACGGACACCTGGGTGTCCATGGGCCAGGAAGCGGAGAAGGAAGCTCGCCTGCAACTGTTCCGCGACTACTCCGTGGACGAGGCTGCCATGGCGCAGGCCGCGCCGGACGCCGTCGTCCTCCACTGCCTCCCGGCATACCGCGGTTACGAGATTTCGGCCGGCGTCATTGACGGACCGCAGTCCATCGTCTGGGATGAGGCAGAGAACCGGCTCCACGCCCAGAAGGCCCTCATGGCCTGGCTGATGCACCGCTCCGGGCTTGCGTTCGTTGAGGGCCTTTCTCCCGTCGAAGGCACTGGGGAGAGCACGTTCTAGTGTCCGCCAACCCGTCCGTGCCGGGCGCAAGCCCGGCCACCAAGACCGCCCGGCAGGCCCGCATCACTGCGATCCTGACGGGTGAGTCCGTGCGCTCCCAAGCAGAGCTTGCAGCCCTGCTCGCGGACGACGGCGTGCAGGTCACCCAGGCCACACTGTCCCGCGACCTCGTGGAACTGGGCGCGGTGCGCGTCCGCGGCAAGGATGGAGCATTGGTCTACGCCGTGCCGGGGGAGGGCGGCGACCGCAACGCCAAGAGCGGGGTCACCCAGGAAATTCTCGACGCGCGGCTGACCCGGCTCTGCGGCGAACTCCTGGTAACCGCCGAGGCATCGGGCAACATCGTGGTGCTCCGCACCCCGCCGGGGGCAGCGAACTTCCTGGCACTGGCCGTTGACCACTCCGTGATGCCGTCGGTATTGGGTACGATCGCAGGCGACGATACTTTGCTGCTGGTCGCACGGGATCCCGATGGCGGGGCAGAGCTAGCGGCCAGATTCCTGCGGATGGCCGAGGAAGCCGGCCCCGGCAACTAACTGCTTTACACAGCACTGATTCACACAGCATTTGATTCGAATGAACCAAGCAACAACAAAGGAGCACTCTCGTGACTGAGCGCATTGTTCTGGCCTACTCCGGTGGCCTTGATACGTCCGTAGCCATCGGCTGGATCGGTGAAGCCACCGGTGCCGAGGTCATCGCCGTGGCCGTTGACGTCGGACAGGGTGGCGAGTCCCTGGAGACCATCCGCCAGCGCGCCCTCGGCTGCGGCGCCGTCGAGGCCTACGTCGCGGACGCCCGCGACGAGTTCGCCAACGAGTACGCCATGCCGACGCTGAAGGCCAACGCGCTCTACCAGGGCCACTACCCGCTGGTTTCGGCGATCTCCCGTCCGGTCATCGTGAAGCACCTGGTGAAGGCTGCCCGCGAATTCGGCGCCACCACCGTTGCCCACGGCTGCACCGGCAAGGGCAACGACCAGGTCCGCTTCGAAGTCGGCATCCAGACCCTCGGCCCGGACCTGAAGTGCATCGCACCCGTCCGCGACCTCGCACTGACCCGCGACAAGGCCATCGCCTTCGCTGAGGAAAAGGGCCTGCCGATCGAGACCACCAAGAAGAACCCGTACTCGATCGACCAGAACGTCTGGGGACGCGCCGTCGAAACCGGTTACCTCGAGGACATCTGGAACGCTCCCACCAAGGACATCTACGACTACACCGCCACCCCGGAATTCCCGCCGGCACCGGACGAGGTCACCATTTCCTTCCAGGCCGGCGTGCCGGTAGCCATCGACGGCGTCAAGGTCACCCCGCTGCAGGCCATCCAGGAACTCAACCGCCGTGCGGGGGCGCAGGGCGTTGGCCGCATCGACGTCGTCGAGGACCGCCTTGTGGGCATCAAGTCCCGCGAAATCTACGAAGCCCCGGGTGCCATGGCGCTGATCACCGCGCACAAGCACCTCGAGGACATCACCATCGAGCGCGAGCAGGCCCGCTTCAAGGCCACCGTTGGCCAGCGCTGGGCAGAACTCGTGTACGACGGACAGTGGTTCTCCCCGCTCAAGCGCTCCTTGGACGCCTTCATCGAGGACACCCAGAAGTACGTCTCCGGTGACATCCGCATGGTCCTGCACGGCGGCCAGGCAGTCGTCAACGGACGTCGCTCCGAGACCTCGCTTTACGACTTCGACCTCGCTACCTACGACACCGGCGACACCTTCGACCAGTCCATGGCACGCGGCTTCATCGAGCTGTGGGGCATGTCCTCGAAGGTAGCCTCCGGCCGCGACCTCCGCGTCGCAGGCGAGTGACGCCGCAGCAGGGCCCCGGGACGCAGGGGTCCCCGGCGGCCGAGCGTAGCGAGGTAGGGGAGCGTTCAGGGACAAATGAAGGTGCACTGTGGGGCGGCCGGTTCGCCGGCGGCCCCGCGGATGCGCTGGCCGCACTGAGCAAGTCCACCCACTTTGATTGGCGGCTTGCCCGTTACGACATCGCCGGTTCCAAGGCCCACGCCCGCGTGCTGGCCAAGGCCGGACTGTTGGACGACGCCGAGCTCGAAGGCATGCTCGCAGCCCTCACGCAGTTGGACGAAGACGTCGCGAGCGGCGCCTATCTCCCGGCCGAGAGCGACGAGGACGTGCACGGGTCACTGGAGCGCGGACTGATTGAGCGTGCCGGGACCCAGTTGGGCGGCAAGCTCCGCGCCGGCCGTTCACGCAACGACCAAGTGGCCACGCTTGGCCGCATGTTCCTGCGGGACCACGCCCGGATCATCGCCCAGGGCGTCCTTGCCACCATCGATGCCCTCGTTGAGCAGGCAAAGGCACACCATGGTGTCGCCATGCCTGGCCGTACCCACTTGCAGCATGCCCAGCCGGTTCTCCTGAGCCACCACCTGCTGGCCCATGCCTGGGCTTTGCTGCGCGATGTGCAGCGGCTCCAGGACTGGGACAAGCGCGCCGGTGTTTCGCCGTATGGTTCCGGTGCCTTGGCTGGTTCGTCCCTTGGGTTGGATCCTGAGGCTGTTGCCGCGGACCTCGGTTTCTTCTCGGCCGTGCACAACTCGATCGACGGCACGGCTTCACGTGATGTCTTTGCCGAGTTCGCCTGGGTTTGCTCCATGATTGGCGTTGACCTGTCCCGGATTTCCGAGGAAGTCATTTTCTGGGCCACCAAGGAGTTCTCCTTCGTCACGCTGCATGACTCGTACTCGACGGGGTCCTCGATCATGCCGCAGAAGAAGAACCCGGATGTTGCCGAGCTCGCGCGCGGCAAGGCGGGACGCCTCATCGGCAACCTGACCGGCCTCCTCGCAACGCTCAAGGGCCTGCCGCTCGCGTACAACCGCGATCTGCAGGAAGACAAGGAGCCGGTCTTCGACGCCGCAGACACCCTGGAGCTCTTGCTCCCGGCCGTGTCCGGCATGATCGCCACGCTCACGTTCAACACCGAGCGGATGGAATCACTGGCACCCCAGGGCTTTGCGCTGGCGACCGATATCGCCGAATGGCTGGTCCGCCAGGGCGTTCCGTTCCGCGAGGCGCACGAGCTCTCCGGGGCAGCGGTGAAGCAGGCCGAAGGCCGGGGCGTGGAACTGTGGGATCTCACGGACGAAGAGTACGCAGCCATTTCGGAGCACCTGACGCCCGAGGTCCGCTCTGTGCTGAGCACCGAAGGTTCCCTCAACAGCCGCAACTCGCAAGGCGGAACCGCACCGGCCGCCGTCGAACGCCAACTGGCTGCTTTGGAAGCTGAACTGGACGCAGCGCGCTCCTACGCGTTGTAACCCTCGTCCGCCGGGAGCGGGACGGTGCCTGAAGGCGCCGTCCCGCTCTTCGTTTAACTCTGCGTTAGCATGGCGATATGACCCGGATCACCCCAGAGACGCTGCCCGCAGAGCTTCACAAAGCCGCCGGCACCGTCACCCGCCTCCTTGCCAAAATGGACGACGCGTCCGTAGCCGAATCCTCGGAACTTCCCGGTTGGACCCGCGGACACGTCCTTGCCCATATCAGGGGCATTGCCGACGCGATGGCACGCCAGCTCGAATATGCACGCCGTGGAGAAACCATCGAACTGTACGACGGCGGCATGGAAGGACGCACGAAAGCGATTGAACTGGCCGCCGGTCACAGCCTCGCGCAGCACACGGAGTCGGTCACGGCTGCGCTGGCTTCCGCGATCTCCGCATTCGACGCCTTGGGTCCTGACGACTGGCAAGCCCGGATTGCCTATCGGGACGGAACAGTCCTCGACGGCGGCTTGGCGCTGTGGCGCGAACTCACCATCCATGCCGCGGACCTGCGTCTGGGATTCGGACCGGAGACCTGGAGCCGCCCGTTCTGCGAACACCTCGTGGGTTTCCTGGCCGCGCGCGTGCCCGGGAAATACAAGCTGGTCCTGCAGCCCACCGGCCTTCCGCAGCTGAGCATCGGCAGCGGTGGCACGTCGATTGCGATCACCGGCATGCTGACGGACATCGCAGCGTGGTTGGCGGGTCGCGAACCGAGCCTCGGCAGCCTCCGGGCAACTGCGGCCGCCGACGGCGTCGAACTGCCCGAACTTCTGCCCTGGCCGGCCGCCCAACCCGCTGCCCGCTAGTCCACCGACGCTTCTTCACGTTCCGCGTGCTTGGTCTGGTCGCTTGCTCACGTTCCGTGTGTTTGGTGCGGTCGCTTGCTCACGTTCCGCGTGCTTGGTCCAGACGCTTCCTCACGTTCCGTGTGTTTGGTGCGGTCGCTTGCTCACGTTCCGTGTGTTTGGTGCGGTCGCTTGCTCACGTTCCGTGTGTTTGGTGCGGACGCTTGCTCACGTTCCGCGTGTTTGGTCTGGTCGCTTGCTCACGTTCCGCGTGTTTGGTCCGGACGCTTCCTCCCGTTCCGCGTGTTTGCTGCGGACGCTTCCTCACGCCCAGTCGACTCAACAGCGCGACGCCGGCACTAGGCGTGGGTGCCGACGCCGGCTGCCGTGCGGGAGGGATGGACCGCAACGGGCTTTGCCGCCGCACGCCACAAATGCATGGTGGCGTAGGAGCGCCAAGGGCTGACTTCCCGGAAGTCGGCACTGAGTCCCGCCCCTGACGGAAGGACCTTCAAGCCGTTCCGGACCGCAGCATCGTTGGCCAGCAGAATGTCCGGAGCGCCGAGCACGCGCATCGCGACGTATCCCACGGTCCACGGCCCCACCCCGGGCAAGGGGAGCAGCTTGCGTCCAAGGCTTTCGACGTCGTCGCCGTAGTCGAAATCAAGTGTCCCGGTAGCCATGGCCTCCGCAACTGACACGATGGAGTCGATGCGACGCCGGGGTCCCCGGAGCAGGGCCCGGCCGTGCTCGGCGAGTTCTGCCGCCGTCGGAAACAGTCGATCCAAACCCGGTCCGCCCACACCGGCGGGGGAGCCGGCGTCCGACAACTGTGTGAGGGCCGTGCGGGCGGCGGCGACGGTGATCTGTTGACCGATCATCGCCCGGATCAGCAGTTCCTGGGGATCCACCGCGCCGGGAACCCGGATACCGGGAATGGCCGGGATTCTGCCGGACAGGCGGGGGTCTATGGCAAGGGCGTCATCGATCGCCTGCGGATCCGCGTCGAGGTCGAACAGTCTCCGGACCCGGCTCAACAGTGCGGGGAGGTCGTGGAGATCCAGGGCGTTGACCGTCAGTTGCAGGGGCTTTCCACGGGATTCGGGGTTGAAGGAGACAGAGAAGGATGCGTTGCCTCGAGGCAGGCGCAGGGTGCGCGCGTAGCTCCGGGTTCCGTCGGCCGAGGTGTCCGCGGACTCGATGCCGGGAACTGCGCGTACTGCCAGGAAGTCGAAGATTCCGGGGTCGAACGGTTCCCTATAGGGCAGGTTCAGTGTCAGCGCCGTGGGCGTGGCCTCCGAAACCCCGGCACCACGGCGCAGGCCGGTCTTCGCCCCGGTGGCGCGCAACGCCGTCGGGGTCATGGCGAACACTTCACCGATGGTGTCGTTGAATTGGCGCACGCTGTTGAACCCGGAAGCGAATGCGACATCTGCCAGAAGCATGTCCGTAGAGACCAACAGGGTCCTGGCCGTCTGCGCTCGGCTTGCCCGTGCAAGGGAGAGCGGGCTCGCGCCCAGTTCATGGCTGAGGATGCGGTTGAGATGGCGGGCTGAGTACCCCAAACGGTGCGCCAGGCCATCGACGCCTTCGCGGGTTATGACGCCGTCGTTGATCAATCGCATGGCGCGGCCGGCGATATCGGAACGGAGGTTCCACGCGGGCGTCCCGGGAACCGCTTCGGGCAGGCATCGCTTGCAGGCCCGGTAGCCGGCCTCGTGCGCTGCCGCCGATGTTTCATAGAACGTGACGTTCTCGGCCTTGGGTGTCCGGGCGGGACAGGATGGCCGGCAATAGATGCCGGTGGACCTGACGGCTGTGAAGAATTGACCGTCGAACCGGGTGTCGCGGGCGTCGATTGCCCGGTAGCGCTGCCAGAAGTCCATGGCTTCATCCTGCCAGCCGCCCCGGGTCGGTGCTAGCGGAAATCGGACATGTCCGTTACGGGGGTTGTTGCTAGGGTCTGGTCATGAGTTCGTCCATGGAGAATGGTGTCAGCGACCCGGCGGAAGTGCGTAGCTTCCTTGAGGGCGACCCCCGTGTGATCGCCCCGCTGATCCTTGGCGCTGTACTGACCCACCACTCGGAAGCGGGACCGGTTTCCGTCCGCCTCACGGAAGTCGAGGCCTATATGGGTCCCAAGGATTCCGAACACCCCGACCCCGGTTCGCACACCTTCGGCGGCCCCACGGCCCGAAACGCGCCCATGTTTGGACCGCCGGGATTTCTCTACGTCTACTTCACCTATGGCATGCACTATTGCGCCAACATCGTTTGCGGACCCGACGGTTCACCCTCGGCTTTGCTCCTGCGGGCGGGAGAAATCGTCGACGGCGAAGGCCTCGCCGCCGTCCGAAGACCGGCCTCGAAAGCACATAAGGACCTGGCCAGCGGACCAGCCAGGCTCGCCTCCGCACTGGGACTGACGACGTCGGACACCGGCCGTGACGCGCTCGCGGATCCCTTCAGCTTGTGGTTGCCTGCGGTTCCGGCGGCGGCAGTGGCCAGCGGTCCCCGCGTTGGAGTGGCGGGACCGGGCGGCACCACCGAATACCCATGGCGATTCTGGATTGAGGATGACCCGACTGTGTCCAGGTACAAGGCGGCGCGGCCCAGAAAAAGGCCTGCATCCGGGTAACTTTCCCCTCCGGCAGTACGACTTTCCTGTGACGCAGTCCGAGGTATGACTTGTACCCCACGCGTTTACCAAAATCGCTGTAGAATGGTAGGTCTGTCTTTTGCGATAGGGGTTACGGTTCGATGCACGACGCTGATTTGGTCCACGAGCAGGAATACGTTGCCGGGCTTTACGCCCGGCTCGATGAGCTGCGCGCTGAAAAGCGCGCCCAGCTGGCGCAGGTGCGCAAGGCAGGCGCGGTGGGAACCATGCAGAACGTCTCAGAACGTGACGCGTTCGCTGCCCTGTATGAGGACCGCCTTGCCCAGCTCGACGCCGTCGACGACCGTTTGGTCTTCGGCCGCCTCGACCTGGATTCCGGAGAGGCGCAGTACATCGGTCGCATCGGCCTGTCCACGGCCGACCTCCAGCGGCTCATGGTCGACTGGCGTGCGCCCGAAGCCGGCCACTTCTATCAGGCGACCGCGTTCGACCGCCAAGGTGTGCGCCGCCGTCGTCACCTGATCCTTCAGGGACGCGACGTCAAGGCGATCGAAGATGACGTCCTGGACGCGGGGATGCTGGCCGACAACGACTCCCTCCAAGGCGAAGGCGCGCTGCTGGCCGCGCTGAATTCGAAGCGTACGGGCCGGATGTCGGACATCGTGGGCACCATCCAGTCCGAACAGGACAGGATCATCCGTTCCTCCATTTCAGGGGCGCTTGTTGTTCAAGGTGGTCCCGGTACGGGTAAGACCGCTGTTGCCCTGCACCGCGCGGCCTACCTGCTCTACACGCACCGCGACCGGCTCAAGAGCGCCGGCGTCCTGCTGGTGGGACCGTCGTCGTCGTTCATGCACTACATCGAACGCGTTCTCCCGTCCCTCGGTGAAACAGGGGTGGTCATGGCCAGCCTCGGCCGCCTGATGCCCGGCATCAACGCCATCCCCGAGGAAAACGCCGACGTCGCTGCCCTCAAGGGCAAGCTCGACATGGCCAAGGTGGTGGCCAACGCTGTGGCGAACCGGCAACGGACACCTGCCGAGGACCGCATCCTGGAAGTCGATTCACGGAAGCTGACGCTCACCGTGCGCCAAGTGCGCCGTGCCCGCGAAAAGGCTCGCGCCACCGGCAAGCCCCACAACGAAGCACGCCTGACGTTCGTCAAGATTCTCCTGCGCGAGCTCACCGAGCAGCTGACGGACCTCGTCGAGGAATCGAACATCGGCAACAACGCCGATCGCGCCTACCTTGCCGAGGACGTTCGCTCTGCCAGGGACGTCCGGATCGCGTTGAACTTGTGCTGGATGCCGATGACGCCGGAGAAGCTCATCTCGGAACTCTTCAGCAAGCCCGCCATCCTCGAAGCGTGCACGCCGCACCTGACGCCCGAACAGCGTTCCTTGCTCCAGCGGCCTGTCGACGCGCCGTGGACCGAAGCAGACGTTCCGCTCCTGGATGAGGCCGCCGAACTTCTGGGCGAGCTGGATCCGGCAGCCGGCAGGGGATTGGCCCAGCAGGAAGCTGACCGCGCTCGTGACCTTGCCAATGCCAAGCAGACCCTGGCCAACATGGAAGCCATGGGCGTCGACGTCCTGGTCACGGCCGAAGAGCTCGCGGAGCAAAACCAAGAGCGCGAAGGCCGGTTGACCGCTGCCGAGCGCGCCACGAGCGACAGGTCGTGGGCCTTCGGCCACATCGTAGTTGACGAGGCCCAGGAGCTCTCACCCATGCAGTGGCGCCTGTTGGTGCGCCGCTGCCCGTTGAAGTCCTTCACCATCGTGGGCGACATCGCCCAGACGAGTGCCGCAGCCGGTGCCAATTCATGGCAGAGCGCATTGGCGCCGTCGTTCGGTGACCGCTGGACGCTGGAGGAATTGACGGTCAACTACCGCACGCCGTCACAGATCGCAGAAGCTGCCGTCCGCATGGCCAACCGGGCCGGGCTGGTGGTCTCAGCCCCGAAGGCGGTGCGCGAGGGCAAGTGGTCACCCATCGTTGACCGCGTGGAGCCGGACAGTATTGTGCAGCGCCTGGTGGACGTCCTGCCGGAGGAAGTTGAAGCGATCGACGGCGGCCTGCTGGCCGTCATTGCCGACGGACCCTTGCTGCCGCAGGCAACCGCGGCCTTGAAAGAGGTCTACGGACGCCGTATCGGTGCCGGGGCAGGCAGCTACGAACAGGACATCGTGGTCATCAGCCCCAAGGAAGCGAAGGGGCTGGAATTCGACGGCGTGGTGGTCCTTGAGCCGGCCGCGATGCTCAACCACGAGCACGGCAAGGTAGGCGACCTCTACGTTGCCATGACCCGGGCCACGCAGCGTCTGCGCCTCATCGCGGCCGCGCCGGTGCCTGCCGGTATCGAGCGCTAGGCAAAACCGTCCCCGCAACCCTGCTAACTTAGATCTCGTGTCACACGTAAACAACCTCGAGTCCCAGCACAACGATCCCGCCTTTGCCAACATCTGGCAGGAACTTACTTGGCGCGGCCTGGTCCACGTTTCCACTGATGAAACGGAACTGGAAAAACTGCTCGCCGGGGACCCGATCACGTATTACTGTGGCTTCGACCCCACGGCGCCGTCACTGCACTTGGGCAACTTGGTGCAGTTGCTGGTGATGCGTCGCCTGCAGTTGGCCGGCCACAAACCCCTCGGTTTGGTGGGCGGTTCCACCGGCCTGATCGGCGACCCGCGTCCGACGGCGGAGCGCACCTTGAACACCAAGGACACTGTGGCCGAGTGGGTGGGTTACCTGCAGGGCCAGGTTCGCCGCTTCCTCAGCTTTGAGGGTGACAACGCTGCCCGCATGGTCAACAACCTTGACTGGACTGCGCCCCTGAGTGCCATCGACTTCCTCAGGGAAATCGGCAAGCACTTCCGCGTGGGCACCATGCTCCGCAAGGACGCTGTTGCCTCGCGCCTGAATTCCGACGAGGGCATCAGCTACACCGAGTTCAGCTACCAGATCCTGCAGGGCATGGACTACCTCCAGCTCTTCCGCGACTACAACTGCGTTCTGCAGACCGGCGGTTCGGACCAGTGGGGCAACCTCACCAGCGGAACCGAGCTCATCCGCAAGGTGGAGGGCAAGAGCGTGCACGCCCTGGGTACGCCGTTGATCACCAACTCCGACGGCACCAAGTTCGGCAAGAGCGAAGGCAATGCTGTCTGGCTTGACCCGGACATGTGCAGCCCGTACACCTTCTACCAGTTCTGGCTGAACACGGCGGACGCTGATGTCGTGGATCGCCTCAAGGTGTTCACCTTCCTCTCGCGTGCCGAGATCGAAGCGTTGGGCGAGGCCGTGGCGGAACGCCCGTTTGCCCGCGAAGGCCAGAAGAAGCTTGCCTACGAAGTGACATCGTTGGTCCACGGAGTCGACGCCACGGAGAAGGTCATCGCTGCCTCCGCTGCCCTTTTCGGGAACGGCGACCTCACGGTTCTGGACGAGCGCACCCTGGAGGCGGCCACTGCGGAACTTCCTTCAGCGACGATCAACGCTGACGGGCTCGGCATCATCGATCTCCTGGTTGCGTCCGGACTCTCCGAGAGCAAGTCGGCTGCCCGAAGGACAGTTGGCGAAGGTGGTGCGTACGTGAACAACACCAAGGTGTCCGATCCCGACGCCGTCATTGCCCGGGACGAACTCCTTCACGGCCGTTACTTGCTGCTCCGCCGGGGCAAGAAGAACCTGGCCACGATCGAGGTCTCGGCCTAGGTTCCTTGGCAACCCAGCTCTGAAAGGGCCGGCGACCGTGATGGTTGCCGGCCCTTTTTGTGTTTAAGCGCGGGTTGTTCAGCTCCTCAGGCCGGTGGGCTTGTCGCGGAGGGGTGGCCGGCGGGGAGGGGTGGCTGTCGCGGAGGGGGCGGTCATCCTCTGCGCGCTCGGTCGTTCCTCCCTTGGACGCGCGCTGCCGGATAACCGCCCCCTCTTTCCGACGCTCGCTCACATCCCTAGGGTTTTAGGCCGACGCTCGCTCACGTTCCACGGGTTTCAGGCCGACGCTTGCTCACGTTCCGCGGGTTTCAGGCCGACGCTTGCTCACGTTCCACGGGTTTCAGGCCGACGCTTGCTCACGTTCCGCGGGTTTGGGCCGGTCGCTTGGTCGCGGTCCGCTGGGATGAGGTTCGACGGCGGTTGTTGGGTTGGGTGCGTGGGTGTCCGGGGGTGTGGGTGGGTTGTGATGGGGTTCACGGTGGTTGTTTTGGTGGGTTTGGGGGTGGTTTGTTGGGTTGGTGGGGTTGTTTGGGTTGTGTTTGCGGGGTTTTTGGGTGGTGTTGGGGTGGATTT
>Ga0308158_10000199_pt1 | contig 127596 bp, 112 predicted proteins | sample PhyBR2_FD_201038 | JGI IMG/M metagenome (GOLD analysis project Ga0308158, IMG submission 201038) | Phyllosphere microbial communities from UC Gill Tract Community Farm, Albany, California, United States - DLSLB.R2 | ecosystem: Host-associated > Plants > Phyllosphere > Unclassified | place... | reverse complement strand
AATAGCAAGAGTGAACCACCTGATCCCTTCCCGAACTCAGAAGTGAAACCTCTTTGCGCTGATGGTAGTGTGGGGTTACCCATGTGAGAGTAAGTCATCGCCAGCTCATTATTCCAAAAGCCCCGCTCAATAGCGGGGCTTTTTTTATGCCTCAAAAATAATAACGAATATATAGTTGTGTCATCATATTTATAATAAAAATAATTGCTTATGCTTACTATACTAGTCTTTATCGATTACTTAGTATCTAGCTTCACAATTTTTGTGGACTAGTCATTGTGACTATTTAAAGGATTTTCAGGAATATCGTGAGACAAATAGATTTCTTAGCTTTACAAACTACAGAGATATTTATGGATGATTATTTGGCTCCTTTTGCCTGGTAATACGAGATGCTGTTAAAATAGCGAATATGGATAAGAAATTTATCGAGTTTTTTAAAATTTGAAGCGTGTAAGTTCCATATAGCTCCCTATATTGAGCTACCTTTAATTAAAGAAAAAAGAAATATAATTGAGGCAATAATAGTAGGTTCTAATCCAAAAATTGTTAGATGCCTGGCTTCAGTTTAAAACTCTTATTAAATTACCAAATGAGGCGTATAAAAATTTCACAGTTTAAGATACCTTTTAATAATTGGTAATTTAATTTGTGAAAGTTAGAAAATTTCTATGAAACTGAAATCATTTTCCCTATTCCCTGAGGATGATAAATAACTTTATCCTCCTGAACTTGGGTATTGGGCATCACTGGATGATATTGAACAGGTGAGTGAAATCTTAAAGCAGGGCATTGATCCTCATTCTACCTATGATGAGAGCTATAGCGATTTACATCCCGCGGCTAAAAATGCTCATTTGTACGTAATTAAATTACTTATCAGTTAAGGTCCAATTACCATCATCCTAGTACATACACTGCCTTAAAACACGCAGAAATGACAGGTAATCAAGAGATTATGGTTTATATAAAAAGCTTAGAAAGCCTGCATTAATACACTAAAAATTGAAGCCCTACATTATTAGGGTTTTTTACATATAAGTTGCTTCAGTATAGCTTCTATTATAACTACTCCTCTCGCTGCTAAAATTTCCTACTCTTTTGAGTCTGATAAATATTCTGTTTTCTTATGAACTTAAACATGAAATTTATCTGTATGGTTCTCTAGTGCCATATAAGTATTCTTTAATTCCAGTCCACATTTAAGGATTTATTCCAAAGTATACCTACTTATCCTTTTAAGGTTTTTAGCCGACAAACTCTGACAATTTTTCAATCAAATCATCTTTAGTCGAGTGAAAAATATTAATTTGTTAACATATTGTTTTTATTATTAAAAATAAGTGTGAACTATAGTTCACAGTAAAATATGTAACAAAAATAATTATTTATAACTTATTTTATCCTGACATTTTATTCCAAAAAAGATTTTATATACTTTCAAGGTATAGGTTTATGCCTTTCAAGTTGTGGACAAAATTCCGCCAGAAACCCATTGTAGATTGAAATTTAAGTCTCACATTGGAGGTGAGTACTCATGACAGCGACAACAATTAATGTAAATGCTGTAGTGGATCAAGCTAAGTTTAAGTCGTTTCATTTGAAACTTGTGCTCTGGTGCCTATTTATTGTCTTATTTGATGGCTATGATTTAGCAATTAATGGAGTCGTTTTACCATTACTCATGCAAGAGTGGGGGATGAGTGCCGTGCAGGCAGGCATGTTGGCGAGTACTGCTTTGGCAGGCATGATGTTTGGTGCGATGGGCTTTGGCATGCTGGCGGATAAAATTGGCCGCAAAAAAGTGATTTTAATTTGCGTTTCATTGTTCAGTCTATTTACTTTTTTAGGCGGATTTGCCACTAATCCAACAGAATTTGGAATATTACGCTTTGTTGCAGGCTTAGGCATTGGCGGTGTATTGCCAAATTTAGTGGCCTTAACCTCAGAATATGCACCACAGCGTGTGCGCAGTACTTTAGTCACCACCATGTTTAGCGGTTATGCTGTAGGCGGGATTATGGCAGCACTATGCGGTTCATGGTTTACCGCAGATTATGGTTGGCAAATCATGTTCTATATTGCAGTTATTCCTTTATTGTTTGTTCCATTTTTTTGGAAATTCCTGCCGGAATCTTTAATATTTTTGGTTAAAGCAAACAAGCAAGATCAGGCACGTAATTTTTTACAAAAAGTTGAGCCAGCAGTACGAGTATCCGCCAATGCGCAATTAGTTTTAGCGTCGAATGATCAAAACGGAAGTACCTCAGTAAAAGAATTGTTCACAGAAAATCGTGCTGTAGGAACATTTCTGTTTTGGCTTGCATTTTTTATGTGCTTATTAATGCTTTATGCATTAGGCAGCTGGTTGCCAAAACTGATGATGGCAGCCGGTTATTCTTTAGGCAGCAGCTTAATGTTCTTACTGGCATTGAATATTGGAGCCGTGATTGGAACAATTAGTGGAGGAGTTTTAGCGGACCATTTTGACTTTAAACCGGTGCTGATCAGTATGTTAGTTGTAGGCGTACTTTCTTTAGTTGGACTCGGCTTCAATTCTCCGCAGCCTGTTATTTATTTACTGGTAAGTCTGGCTGGCGCATCTTCAATTGGCAGCAGCATTTTGCTGTACAGTTATGTAGCACAGTATTATCCGGTTGCAGTCCGTTCAACCGGTATTGGCTGGGCATCGGCAGTGGGTCGTACCGGAGCGATTGTGGGTCCAATCGTGATCGGCATGCTTTTGGGTATGGAACTGCCACATAAATGGAATTTTATCGCTGTGGCTATTCCTGGAATAATCGGTGCTATGGCCATATTTTTTATCCGTCCAGCAAAAACGGCCGAAATTAAAGCTGAACCAACAGTGGCGGTATCTGCACAACCTATCCGTTCTTAAATCAGTCCATCTAAACTAGATAGAGTTTTATAAAACTTAAGCCTCCTTCGGGAGGCTTTTCTGTATGGATGAATTGAGGGCATGAAAAAAGCCCCATCATCCTGATAGGGCTTTTTCGTATTGGTTACTTAGGTAGAACTCCTGTCGTACCTCACATCCTGATGCTCAAACTTATTATTGTTGTTTTTAGTTTTGGAAACGTCCTGTTTCCTGCTGAGTTAAATATAGGGTGAATCAAATGGCTTGAACAGCTGGCATTTTCTGCAGTTGATGTAAGCTAAAGCGTACAACAGTGTTTTAGAAATGTGCTTCTAGACCAATATAAGGTCCTTTGAATTTTAATTTGGCTTCCTGGTCTGAGCCTTCTTCAAGCTGGATATCCAAAATACGATAACCGGCTTTAGCGCCCACATCGACCAGCATACTCTCAACAAAGTTGTATTTTAATTCAGCTTGAACATCAGTAATTTTCTCATCATCCAATGCTGCAAAACTGGCTTCAGCTCGTGCACTGAGTCCGGTAAAAGGCAGTTTTACGCCTGCTTCTGCATAGATCATCGGTACTGTGCTACTAACTTCTTGAGTCTGGGTAACATTCTGGCGAATATCACCTTCTAGACGTTTGGCACCGAAGCCAACATCAGCCGAAACTATATTATCGAGTATTTCGTAATACAGAATAAAGTCTGAATAATCCAGATCAACCTGATGATTTTTTACCCCTGCAAAACTTTGATCGCTTTCGGCTTGTAGATGGGTATGCTTAATTTTTGCATTCGGCAAAAACGGTACAGGGTGTTCTAGGGCAACAGAAAAGGACATGCCGTGATCATCTTCAAGTTGTGGTGATGGAAGAACAGAGGCTGGATTGCTTAAATCTGCACTGTAATTCCAGTAATCAATACCGGTTTTAACGCCAATAAAATCGGCTTGTGCAGAGCTGTATGTGCCAAGTCCAAGGATGAAGCAAAATAATTTGAGTGATTGCATGGATATCCTAAAGATGTGATTTGTTATTTTTAGAAAATAATGTTGTTACTTAAATATAAGGAACTACTGCCCAACTCAGCGCATCATATAGTGAATAAAAGAAAATTGCATTGCTGTTATTTCTAGACAACTAGAGGAAATTTTATATGGTCGATAAAGCTATAAATGTGATGGATTATCCCCTGTATGTGGCAGGTAAAGCAGTTAAAACCGAGCAATGGCTTGACGTCAAAAATAAATATACACATGAGCTTTATGCACGGGTGGCTTTGGCGAATGAAAAGACCATCGAAAAAGCGATTCAATCTGCAGTAAAAGCAGAAAAAGACATGGCGGCTTTAGAGCCTTTTCAAAAACAAAAAATTTTACTGCATTGTGTAAAACGCTTTAATGAAATGCAAGCAGAGCTAACCGAAATTCTGATTGCAGAAGGCGGAAAACCACGTAAAGCAGCCGCCGCGGAAGTGGAACGTTTAATCAATACTTTTCAAATTGCAGCCGATGCGGTCACCCAACTGGATGATGGACGCATGATTCCTTTGGCAATCACAGCTGCCGCATCGGGTTATCAAGGCATGATGAAATATGCACCAATTGGTGCAGTCTCATTAATTAGTCCGTTTAATTTTCCACTGAATCTAACCGCGCATAAAATTGCCCCTGCAATTGCAGCTGGTTGCCCATTTGTGCTTAAACCGGCCAGCTTAACCCCTATTTCTGCATTGAAGATTGCTGAAGTTCTTGCCGAAACCGATTTGCCGAAAGGGGCATTTTCAATTTTACCTTGTCCGCGTGAACATGCCGATGTACTGGTCACCGATGACCGTTTCAAACTGCTCAGTTTTACCGGTTCTGATGTGGTCGGTTGGGACATGAAGGCCCGTGCAGGGCGTAAGAAAGTAATCTTGGAGCTGGGCGGTAATGCTGCAGTCATGATTGATGAGGATACTGAAATTAGTGATGCTTTGGTGGATCGTTTGATTGGCGGTGCGTATAATCAAGCGGGGCAGGTGTGCATTAGTGTGCAACGTATTGTGGTACATGCCGATATATATGCTGAACTGAAGAAAAAACTGCTGGCCAAACTGAAAAAAATCAAAGCGGCTGATCCTGAGCTGGATAGCACGTTGGTTGGTCCGATGATTAAAGAATCAGAAGCCCTCCGTCTAAAAAAATGGGTCGATAAAGCCGTGAAAAAAGGCGCAAAATTACTTACTGGCGGAGAGCTGAATGGAATGATGTTTGAACCCACTTTGTTGGAAAATGTCGATACTTCCCTAGAAGTTTATAAAGATGAAGCATTTGGACCGGTGGCGATTATTGAAAAATATAAGACTTTCGAGCAAGGTATAGACCGAATCAATAGCAGCCGTTTTGGTTTGCAAGCAGGGGTGTATACTCAGAACCTGAATAAAATGCTGTATGCCTGGGATCATTTGCATGTCGGTGGCGTGATTATTAATGATGTTCCCTCTTTCCGGGTCGATAACATGCCCTATGGTGGAGTCAAAGATTCAGGTCTGGGGCGTGAAGGTGTGGCATATGCGATTCGTGAGATGCAGGAAGAGCGTATTTTAGCGATTAAAAAATAAGAAAATTGAGGTAATCAGGGGATAGAAATACCCTGATTACTTTTAGTAAAACCCAAATGAAACATCCTTCGTTTTGAGAAAAGGAACAGATTAAGTTACACATAGGGCCAGATCAGCTATATTTTGATCAATTAATAATTTATAGATTATAAAATTAAATAATTTCCGCAAAAACTACACAAAACCGCCAGAAAAATGGGTATTGTTCACTCATTGAAAGGCAAAAACCAGCAAAAGACTTTAAGCAAGATTTTGCGATGATGGCCTGTTTGCAACTTAGAACAGAATGCTCAAAAGGCGTAGAACTAACTTCAAACATAAAAAGATTAATTTTTTTGAATGGTACTTTTTTTGCTCGCGAGATAACCCAAAAACAAGCAGCAGCTAAAGATGCCTAAAGGTTTAGGTGTTTTATGACAGATTCTCGTGAAAACTGGACATCACGATCGGGCTTTATTATTGCAGCAGTTGGATCGGCTGTCGGTTTAGGTAATATTTGGCGCTTTCCCTACATTGCTTATGAAAATGGCGGTGGCGCATTCTTAATTCCTTATTTAATTGCCTTAATTACTGCCGGTTTACCGCTTTTATTTTTAGATTATGCAGTAGGGCATAAAAGTAATAGTTCGCCTCCTAAAGCTTACCGAAAACTATTCCGTGGGGGTGAAACCCTCGGATGGTGGCAAGTGTGCGTGTGTATCATCATTGGTTTGTACTATGCCAGTGTTTTGACCTGGGCAGGCAGTTATGTCTACTTTTCTATCGGTCAAATGTGGGGCAGTGACCCAGAAGCTTTCTTCTTTAAAACCTATTTGCAGACTTCGGATGCAACTGGTTTCGACCCGCGTTTTGTCAGCCATATTTTTTGGCCATTGGCAGGAATTTGGGCGCTCACCTTAATTATTTTATATGGTGGGGTGAAAAAAGGTGTAGAGCTTTCCAACAAGATTTTCATGCCTTTATTGTTTGTTCTATTTACCCTTTTAGTGATTCAGGCACTTCGTTTACCGGGTGCGGTAGAGGGCCTAAATGCCTTCTTTACTCCAAACTGGTCTGCCATGATGGACTATAAGGTTTGGCTGGCGGCTTATGGTCATACCTTCTTCTCGCTTTCTGTAGGTTTCGGGATCATGGTGACTTATGCCTCTTATTTAAAACCGAAAACCAATTTAACCGGTTCGGGTTTAATTGTGGGCTTTGCCAATGCTTCAACTGAAATTTTAGCCGGTATTGGTATTTTTGCTGCACTTGGTTTCATGGCCTATACCGCAAATAGCAATGTGCAAGATGTAGTGAGTGGCGGGATTGGACTGGCATTTATTGCGTTTCCTAAAATCATTTCTAGCTTGGGTGCTGGCGCTGATTTATTCGGGATCTTATTCTTTACCTCACTATTTGTTGCCGGTATTTCATCGATGGTGAGTATTTTGGAAGTTCCAATTGCAGCCATGATGGACAAGCTGAAATGGAGCCGTAAAAAAGCCGTAACGATCGTGGGCGGGGGCAGTGCACTGGTTTCTATCGTTTTATTCTCCAGTGTAAATTCGATTAAACTGGTCGATATCATTGACCATTTCATTAATAACATTGGCATTATCGGCGGTGCGTTGATTTCGATTATCAGTATTGTCTGGTTCAAGCGTTCAGCTCTGGTTGAGATCCGAAATCACGTCAATGCCATTTCCACCGTGCAATTGGGCAAAGGTTGGGATTTCACTTTAACTGTGATTACCTCTTTGATTTTGCTGGTTACTTTAGGAATGACCATCTTTAACTTGTTATTAAAAGGTTATGGTGATTATAGTGTAAGTCTGCAGTGGTTATTTGGCTGGGGCAGCGTTATTTTCTGTGCAGCTATTGCCTTTATTTTGGCTCGCGTTAAAGACCGCTAGGAGAGAAAACATGAATACTTCTGCAATTGTGATGATGATTATCTCGATGGTGTTTTTATGGGGTGGATTGGCCTTATCGATTCTTCACTTGATGAAAAATCCTGAAGAGTTAGACGATGTGCTTGAAGAAGTGAAAGATCAACACACGCTCTAAGTCAAAAATAATTCAGTAAACCCTTATAAAATATGCAAATGAAAGTCATTATCATTTATGATGATGGCTTTCTTGTTTCTGAAGTGGAGCATGGCGATGCACACCATTTTGCCACATCAAGTATGGATCGCATTTGCAGTGACCTTTCTGGCAGGATTGGCCACCGTGATTGGTGGAGCACTGGTTTTATTTTTTAGGCAACCCAGCTATCGCCTGTTATCTTTCGGCCTGGCTTTTTCAGCAGGCGCTATGGTGTATGTTTCACTGACTGAAATTTTAAATAAATCGATTGCCTCATTTAGCCAAGCCTATAGTGCGGATTATGGCTTTGCTTTTGGCACCTTTGCTTTTTTATTCGGGGTGATTTTAGTGTTGTTGCTAGATCGTTTTATTCCGAATCCGCATGAAGCCATTGAACCGAAAAATGCCGCAGAGATCGAACAACGACAATTAAAGCGTACCGGTTTACTAACTTTATTTGCGATTACTGCGCATAACTTGCCAGAAGGTTTAGCGACGTTTTTTGCGACCTTGGAAAGTCCGACCCTAGGTGCACCCTTAGCGGTGGCGATTGCGATTCACAATATTCCTGAAGGTATTGCGATTGCTTTGCCGGTCTATATGGCGACTGGGCGTAGAGATTTAGCCTTAGGCGCCAGTTTTGTGTCTGCTTTAGCAGAGCCATTAGGTGCAGCATTAGGCTACTTTATTTTAGCACCCTTTATGAGCTTTACGATTTATGGAATGGTGTTTGGAGTCATTGGCGGGGTGATGGTATTCCTCGCCCTCGATGAATTATTGCCGACGGCAAAACGTTATGCCAAAGGGCATGAAACAGTTTATGGTTTAGTCATTGGCATGGCATCATTAGCCATCAGTCTGGTGATTTTTAAATTTGTCAGTTGAAAAACATATGGTTAAAAAATCCAAATACAAAAAAGGTGGCTTAAAGCCACCTTTTTAATCGCATCAATTAAGCTATTTTCTGGATACGGCAATAGAAGAAACCATCGCCATGACCGACTTGTGGCAGTAACTGGCGACCGTGAATTTGTTCAATTCCCCAGTTCGCATCAATTTTTTGTTCTTGCGCATCGGCATGATGGGCGAAGAAATCCACCATTTGCTGTTCATTTTCAGCTTTTAAAATCGAGCAGGTGATGTAAAGCAAGGTGCCACCGACTTTCAGTTGCTGCCACATATTTTCAAGAATCTGTTTTTGCAACTCAACGGTTTTGGCAATGTCACCCGACTGACGCAATAAACGAATGTCCGGATGGCGACGAATCACACCAATCGCTGAACAGGGCGCATCTAGTACAATACAATCTGCCAGTTCAGGCGCAGTCCATTTCCCTGCATCTGCGGTAATAATTTCAACGTGTTTGCCGTCGAGAATGAGGCGCTCTAAATTTTCAGACACACGTTTAAGACGTTTTTCATCTTGGTCAAGTGCAATCAGTTTTTTCGGCTGATATTTCTCTAAAAGATGCGCCGTCTTACCACCAGGTGCTGCACAGGCATCAATTACAAATTTGCCATCAAGATTAGGCACTAAACTTGCGCAAAGCTGGGCATGTTCATCTTGTACCGAAAAACCGCCAGCTTCAAAACCTGGCAGGCTAGGCACATGAATACTTTCATCCAGTACAATACCGACATCCGAGAGTTCACAACGATGGGCATCGATGCCTTCGTCTTCCAGAATATCGAGATATTCTTCACGGCTGACCTGACGGGTATTGACACGCAAAGTCAGGGGTGCAACCTGTTTAAGCTCGTAGCTGAGTTCTGCAAATTGCTCGCCCCAGTCTTTCTTTAAACGCTTAGCCAACCAGCTTGGCAAATTCGATGCATTTTCCAGGACATCATAGAACTGCTCAGTTTCACGCGTTGCACGGCGTAAAATGGCATTCACCACGCCACTTAAACTTTCCATACCCAGTTGTTTGCTGGCTTCTACCGTTTCAGAAATCGCAGCATGTGCAGCTACACGGGTGCACAGCAATTGATATAAACCCACATATAAACAGGTTTCAACCACTGGATTTTCAAGCGGTACAGTAAGCAGGGGTAAAGTCACCTGTTTCAATGCATGCCATTGGCGTAGACAGCCAAGCACCAATTCGTGATACAACGCGCGGTCTTTGTCTGACACGATATTCATGTGTTGATTTAACACTGATGCCAGTGATTGACCATTTTGGACAGCCAATAACGTTTTAACAACCTGAGCACGTAAGTTTAAAGTCTTACCAGAGGCGTGGGGAGATTGTCTCATTATAAAATTTGTCCGATATTCAGTTTTTGAGTTTGTAAAATTTGTACGGCATTCAGCGGTTTGCCACCTGGCCATTGTAAAGCAGTTAGCGTGATTACAGTGTTATTTGCACAGGCAACATGGACGCCGTGTTTGTCAATCGCAATGATTTCACCCATTTGAGCATTTTTCGCGGTTGCAGTAGATAACTGGGAATTCCATACCCGCAGGTTATTTTTTTCATCGAGTACGATAAATGCCACGGGCCACGGGTTAAAAGCGCGAATATTACGGTCGATTTGTAACGCATCCATGGCCCAGTCAATCTGAGCTTCAGCTTTTGATAATTTGTGCGCATAAACGGTTAAAGCTTCATCTTGAACTTCACGCATTTCTAAATAGTGTTGTAATTTTTCTGTCGATTCTAAAACAGCAGCAATAGCAGTTGCCCCCTGAAGGGCGAGTTTATCATGCAGGCTGGCAGAGGTATCTGTGGATTCAATCGGGCAGATGGTTTTATACATCATGTCACCGGTGTCCAGACCCGCGGCCATTTTCATAATGGTCACGCCTGTTTCGCGATCACCCGTTGCGATAGCGCGTTGAATCGGTGCTGCACCGCGCCAGCGTGGCAATAAAGAGCCGTGAATATTTAAACAGCCATATTTAGGCGTGTCTAAAACCACTTGCGGCAGGATCAAGCCATAGGCTGCAACCACCATCACATCAGCATTTAAAGCTTTCAGTTCAGCCTGTGCTGCCAGACCTTCTTCAGTCGATGATTTGAAATGTAGCGGCTGATAAACCGCAATGCCGTGTTCTAAAGCCAATTGTTTGACTGCCGATGCGCTCAGCTTCTGCCCACGACCTGCTTTGCGGTCAGGTTGGGTATATACCGCAACAATTTCATGTTCTGTTTTCAAGAGCGCGTCTAAGGCAACCGCTGCAAATTCTGGTGTACCCGCAAAGATGATTTTCACAGATGAAATTCCAAATAAACTTAACGTATTATAAGGCAAAAGCAGAGCGAGACCTAAGATCGTGTGCATGAACTCACAAGCTACTGAAACTCAGAAACTTATCTTATATTTTTAAAGATGGATCTTTATTTAGGTGGAGTTAATAATAAAATAAAGTAATGCAAAATTAAAAAATTATTCATGAAAGTTTTGTATTTAATTCAGTGTTATGGCGTTATATTAGCTTTCAGTATCAGTTTATTTTATATGAATCGTCGAAACATCAATAGATTTCTCTCATAAAAGAGCATGCTTATAGGGCTTTGCTTCAATACAACCTGTAGTAAGATATGTCTATATTTCGACTGATTTAGCTTTATATATCAGTATCATCAGCCAGAGTGAATCCTAGAATTCATTTCGAGCACAAACTTTGTTGGAAATACACAATGCCTGACTATCGTTCAAAAACATCGACACACGGAAGAAATATGGCTGGTGCACGTGGCTTATGGCGTGCAACCGGCATGAAAGATGAAGATTTTGGTAAACCGATTATTGCGGTGGTCAACTCTTTCACTCAGTTTGTACCGGGTCACGTCCATTTGAAAGACTTAGGTCAGCTTGTGGCACGTCAAATTGAAGCATCAGGCGGTGTAGCCAAAGAATTCAATACCATTGCGGTGGATGACGGGATCGCCATGGGTCATGACGGCATGCTGTATTCATTGCCTTCACGAGACCTGATTGCTGACTCGGTTGAATATATGGTCAATGCACACTGTGCCGATGCGATGGTCTGTATTTCCAACTGTGACAAAATTACCCCGGGCATGTTGATGACGGCAATGCGCCTGAATATTCCAGTGGTGTTCGTGTCGGGTGGCCCAATGGAAGCGGGTAAAGTCAAAATTCGTGGTGATGAAAAAGCCATTGATTTGGTCGATGCGATGATCGTTGCAGCAGATGACAGTTTTACCGATGAAGAAGTGGCTGAATACGAACGTTCTGCCTGCCCAACCTGTGGTTCATGTTCAGGCATGTTCACCGCCAACTCAATGAACTGTTTAACCGAAGCTTTAGGTTTATCTCTTCCAGGTAATGGTTCGACTTTAGCCACGCATGCCAACCGTAAAAAATTATTCGAACGTGCAGGTCAGTTGATTGTAGAACTGGCAAAACGTCATTATGAACAAGATGATTACAGTATTTTACCGCGTTCAATTGCGACCAAAGCAGCGTTTGAAAATGCCATGACTTTAGATGTTTCAATGGGCGGTTCAACCAATACTGTACTGCATTTATTGGCCGCGGCACATGAAGCTGAAGTCGATTTCACCATGACTGACATTGATCGTCTTTCTCGTAAAGTTCCAGTGTTATGTAAAGTGGCACCGGCAAAACAAGATGTACATATGGAAGACGTACACCGTGCAGGCGGGATTATGTCAATCCTTGGTGAACTGGATCGTGCAGGCTTATTGGATACTTCAGTACCGACTGTACATGAAAAAACCTTAAAAGATGCCTTGGATAAATGGGACATCATGCGTACTGAAAATGCTGATGTATACGAGTTTTTCCGCTCAGCACCAGGCGGTGTACCCACTCAAACTGCTTTCTCGCAAAACCGTTATTACCAAACTTTAGACGGTAACCGTGAATCTGGGGTGATCCGAAATGCAGCCAATGCCTTCTCGCAAGATGGCGGTTTGGCTGTACTTTACGGCAACATTGCACTGGATGGCTGTATTGTAAAAACTGCTGGTGTAGATGAATCTATTTTGAAATTCAACGGCACAGCACGTGTCTTTGAAAGTCAGGATGCGGCGGTTGATGCGGTATTAGGCGGTGTAGTGAAAGCTGGCGATGTAGTGGTAATTCGCTATGAAGGTCCACGCGGTGGGCCGGGTATGCAGGAAATGTTATATCCAACCAGTTACTTAAAGTCGAAAGGTTTAGGTAAAGAATGTGCCCTATTAACAGATGGCCGTTTCTCGGGCGGTTCATCAGGTTTGTCCATTGGTCACGTGTCGCCAGAAGCTGCTGAAGGCGGTGCAATTGGTCTGGTTGAAAATGGCGATTGTATCGAAATTGATATTCCAAACCGTACCATTCATCTGGCCGTAGACGATGCAACCATGGCCGCGCGTCGTGAAGCGCAAGAAGCCAAAGGCTGGCAGCCTGCGGAACCGCGTCCGCGTAAAGTGTCTAAGGCACTCAAAGCTTATGCAATGCATACCACCAGTGCCTCGAAAGGTGCGGTACGTGAAATCTAAGTTGTAGTTTTTACAGATTAAAAAGCACTCCAGATGGGGTGCTTTTTTTATGCAACATCATTTGGACATTTACCGTTATTCGTTTCGTGGAATGCGACAGGAGGTCGCATGTTTACCCGTATGACAGGGATGTCATATCGGGGAAACAAAGGGGTTTTGTTTACTTTTGCCTAGCCAAAAGTAAAGGAAAGCCTACCTATTAATCATATCGTTCTAGACATAAAGTGTAGCTGTATGGAAAAAATCATAGAGTTTGATCCTCAATCATATGCTTTTACATATCGAATGCGTTCTATACAATGATCTTAAAATAAATTGCTACAGACCGAAGCTTAAAATCGGTCATCGCCAAGGAATAAAATAATGAGTAAAGACAATATCCGCGAGCATTCCGCACCGGTTTATGAAGGAATTGAAAATGCACCGGCACGTTCCATGATGCGTGCCACAGGGTTTAAAGATGCAGACTTTACCCGTCCATTTATTGGGATTGCTTCGACCTGGGCCAATGTCACGCCCTGTAATATGCACATTGATGGTTTGGCACGTGAAGTAGAAAAAGGCGTCAATGCTGCAAATGGTAAAGGAATTATCTTCAATACCATTACTATTTCTGATGGGATATCCAATGGTACCGAAGGCATGAAATACTCCTTGGTGTCGCGTGAAATTATTGCAGATTCGATTGAAGCGGTGGTGGGTTGTCAGGCTTATGATGGCGTGATTGCCATTGGGGGCTGCGACAAAAATATGCCGGGTTGTATTATGGGACTGGCTCGTTTAAATCGTCCGGGCCTGTTTATTTATGGCGGAACGATTAAACCTGGAGCCGGCCATACTGACATGATCTCGGTATTTGAAGCGGTAGGCCAGCACGCCAAAGGCGAGATTAACGAAATTCAGGTTAAGCAAATTGAAGAAGTAGCACTGCCAGGTCCAGGTTCTTGTGGGGGTATGTACACCGCAAACTCGATGGCTTCTGCGATTGAAGCACTCGGTATGAGCTTGCCCGGTTCATCGGCTCAAGAAGCGGTTTCAGAAGAGAAGTTGCTCGATTGTAACCGTGCCGGCGAAGCGGTAATGAACTTGCTGCGTTTAGACATTAAACCCCGTGATATTATGACCAAAGCGGCATTTGAAAACTCGATTAAAGTGCTGATTGCACTGGGTGGTTCAACCAATGGTGTGCTGCATCTGCTTGCGATGGCCCATACCGCAGGTGTTGAACTGTCACTAGATGATTTTGTGCGTATTGGTCAGGACATTCCTGTGGTGGCAGATGTGCGTCCATCTGGTAAATATTTGATGTCTGAGCTGATTGCGATTGGCGGAATCCAGCCGTTAATGAAACGTATGTTAAATGCAGGCATGCTGGATGGTTCCTGCTTAACCGTCACCGGTAAAACATTGGCTGAAAATCTGGCAGATGTTGAAGACTATCCTGAAGGGCAGCAAATTATTCTGCCATTTGATGCACCGATCAAGAAAGACTCGCATCTGGTGGTCTTAAAAGGCAACTTGTCACCGACTGGAGCGGTGGCGAAAATTACCGGCAAAGAAGGGCTGTATTTCGAAGGTCCGGCACGCGTGTTTGAAGGTGAAATCGGTGCTATGCGCGGTATTCTGGATGGTGAAGTGCAAGAAGGTGAAGTGGTCGTCATCCGGGGCGAAGGACCGAAAGGTGGTCCGGGAATGCCAGAAATGTTGAAACCGACTTCTGCAATTATTGGTAAAGGTTTGGGTAAATCTGTTGCACTGCTTACGGATGGCCGTTTCTCTGGGGGAAGTCATGGTTTTGTCATTGGTCATGTGACCCCTGAAGCCTATGAAGGCGGTCCGATCGGCTTGGTTAAAAATGGCGATAAAATTTCCATTAATGCTGAAACCCGAGAAATGACCTTGCATATTTCCGATGAAGAAATGGCAGTACGTAAAGCCACTTGGGTGAAGCCAAAACCCAATTACACCTATGGGGCTTTGGCGAAGTTTGCCAAATTGACCACGGGGGCTGAAAAAGGGGCAGTAACGGATCTAAATTTAGATGTATAATTGATCATTCCCTAACAAATTGTTATAAACCCTTGTAGCACTACAAGGGTTTTTTCGAGGTTTATCTCATGTCACTGTTGCGCCGTTGGTTTGATCCACTTCGATCGCGTTGGTTTTACCAAAAGCCGACTCGTAAAGTGGTGTTATCTACGGAACAGGGTTTAAGTATCCATTTACGTCTGGATGATGTGTACAGTTATTTGGCTGTACAGCAGTTACCTGAACTTGAAGAAATTTTGACTGATGAACTGAAACCTTTAAAAGTGATTATTTCCAGTCGAACGGCGGAACCCCCCAATCGTATGTCTGCAATTGAGTGGCAAAATTACTGCTTAAACGATGCCAAAATTCTATCTAAACAGCATCGCTTTAGTTTCCATGAAACTCCAGAACAACCGCCCCTCAATGCCATAAAACAAGCAGAAACCATCCTTCGCAATACCCCATTACGCGGTCAAGATTTTCTCTATTTACTCGAAGATGTATTCCACATGCTGTGGCAAAAACAGTATGGAAAATTACGTACCTTACATGCCATGGCTAGCCGACATCATAGTGCTCAAGCGTTTCCAGAACGTATTTTTAATGATGATGAAGTCCTCGCCAGTTATTTTGAATTTGGTCAGCGCAAATACCATGCGGTCGATGATTTACTTCGGCTGATGCGTCGTTTAAAACAACAAAAACTGCTGACCGGAAATCCAATCTTCCTGATTAATCATATTGATTGGCGCGAACATTTGATTAGTGATGCAGAGGAACTGAATGAAATTCAGGCACTAGATCCAGAACTGGATTTGTATATTGCACTTGAAGACCCGATCTCGTGGTTATTATTGGCTTATATTAAAGAAGAACTGGCGAATTATTATAATATTCAGCTCAATATCTATCCGCTTTCTTATCGTGGACGCGATCTGTTTGACTGGAGTTTGGCGACTCGTCTTTCAAAACGTACAGACGTGAAATTTACTCCATTTTGCCGTCCCACACAGTCTGCCACTTTTGAGATGGCGCAACTGTTTTACAGTGTGCCTGAAGAGCAGCGTGTTGATGCGATGTATAGCATTTTGCAGGCGGTATGGACCAAAGGCAAAGACCTGTCATTTAAATCACATTTCGATCAGATGCAGCGTGATTTAGAAATCAATGAATTAACCCAAGAAGATATTACTGCCAAATTAAAAGAAAATGACATACTCTGTGAAATGAAATCACAGCCTGATTTTCCTGTGCTTGAACTCCGCATTGACGGTCAAAGTTATGTGTTTAATAGCCTGTACCGTGTCTGGATGATTGAAAGCATTTTTTCTAATGTTTTAGAAGACCAATATAAAAGTGAAAATGATGATAGAAAAGATGAAGAAAGAAAAATGTGAGTCTTTAGAACAAGTCCGTGAAAAGATTGATGCCATTGATACCGCATTGATTGAAATGATTGCGACGCGTCAATTTTATGTCGATCAATCGGTACGCTTTAAACGTACGGTGCAGGATGTACAGTCACCGGAACGGGTCGAGCAAGTGATTAGCAAAGTGCGTAGCCAGGCGATTGAATTGGGAACCGATCCGGATTTGGTTGAACACCTGTATAGAGAAATGATTCAACGCTTTATTCAACGAGAACTGAAAGAGATTAGACCCTAATTCGATTTCGGCTCATGCCCAGCATGCCATAAAAAAGACACCTATTAAGGTGTCTATTCGAATTGTACGATTAATCTATTACACAAGTCGGTAATAGGTATAAGTCACTTTATCATTCTTATAAACCGCATGGCTGTTTTGGCGGAAATCAGAAATCCATTGGCGGCCGGTATAGGCGGCAATATGACCATACACATGTTTTTGGGTTCGATCGATAATATAGATATCTCCTTCCCGCGGTTGATCAAATGAAGGTTTGATCTGCTTGTAGCCAATGGTCTGGAGCGTACGGCCCCAATCTGCAGCTGCTACAGGATGGTTTAAAATTCTGGCACCTGCTGACTGTAGTGCAATACGAATGCTTCGGGCACATTTTGCAGTACTGGTGGCTGAGGAAATACTATGTAACTTCTGTGTGAATTTACGTACATCAAGATAGGGGATACCTTTATTCTTCTGTGGATTCTTGGTTCTTAAACCCGCTTGATTATCTTGATATTTCTGGGAGATTACTGCAGTGTTCTGGTTTGCAGCATTAATCATATTGCTATGATGTGCATCATAAATCATTCTTAAATCTCTACCTTATCTTCAATCGCTTTTAGAAAAAAATAGACAGTATTTTTCAGAACTGAAATACCAATATTTTTTCCTTAAACTCATTTAAACGATATGTTATTACATTGCGTACATTTATCAGAAGCGCGTACTTTAAAGAATTTTCGATCAAAAATCCACCCGTTGTAGAAGTCGACAAAGCAGATAAGGTGCTATAGAAGCCCTAAATTGGAGATATATAAGCAGGAAAAAAACAAGGGATAATCTATAAATCAGATATTTAAGTACAGCTTAAAAATAAATAATGAGTTGTTAAAATTTTTATGTAATTACGTAATTTATTGATTGATATTTAATCTAATATTAACATTTTGTCATATTTAAGATGAAAAATTCGACTAAATCGACGGTTAAATTGCCTCAATTTTTTATTGAGCCTACCTTCAAAAAACAATGATTTTCAATTTTACTATTCCTCTAGCATAGTGCTACGATTTGAAGAGTACGCAGCATGCTTGGTTTTGTCATTGCAGTATTTGCCATTGCCGGCATGATTAAAGGCACCATTGGTCTGGGTTTACCTGCGGTTTCCATGGGCTTGCTGACCATTTTTATCACTCCGTTTCAAGCTGCAACTTTGCTTATTGTGCCTTCTATGGTGACCAACTTTTGGCAACTGTTTGCAGAAGGTCACGTGCTTAAATTGGTTCGCCGTTTTTGGCCCTTATTGCTGGGTATTATTGTCGGTTCGATCTGGAGCATTTTCCCCACCCTCGGACATAGCGAATTTCAAAGTGAAGCTTTACTCGGTGGAATGCTGGCATTATATGGCTTGTACGGTCTATTTTCGAAAAATATGCCAAATCTTGCACCCCATGAAAAATGGTTATCTCCCATTATCGGCTATCTGGGGGGGGCGTTGACGGTGGCAACTGGCGTAGTGGTGATTCCAGTTGTTCCTTACTTGCAGTCACTGCATTTAAAACGTGATGAGCTGGTGCAGGCGCTAGGTTTGGCATTTACCATTTCTACCATTTGTCTGGCTGTATTTCTGCATCAGAATCCAGTCGAGGACATTTCCATCGACTATAAAATGTCATTGATTGCATTATTGCCTGCTTTAGTTGGAATGTGGCTGGGCACAAAAATCCGCTATCGCATTCCGGAACAAAAATTCCGTAAAGTGTTCTTCTGTGGTCTGGTAGTTTTTGGTGGTTATATGATGCTGCATCAGTTTGGAATTATCTGAAAACTGGCTTGCAGTGCTCTATTTTATTGTGGAAATTAAATCAGTAATTTGGATTTTTGTGAGAGTAAAAATTGACTAAAATGTTGATAGAACACTGGTAAATCATCAAAATCTTTTGCTGCCAAGAGTAGTTTGCGATTGGCCCAGTCTCCAGTCAGTTCAATGTGATGGAATGCATAAACCGTCTTTAAACGACTGGCAGCGCGTTTCGGCATAATTGCAATACCGACTCCATTGGCAACCACTTGTGCAATTGCTGCAAAATTGGGTAAACGTAAACGGTACTGAATTGCGCATCCGAGTAATTTAGCCTGTGTTTCAATGGATTGTTGCAGGGAATGATATTGCATTAAACCGACAAAGGGATAATGCAGCACATCGACTAATTGCAGTGCCGATTGATCTTTTAGTTCATGATTCAGAGGGCAAATCAGGACTAAAGGATCATCGATAAATTCCAGCGTTTGTAAATGACCAGAATTAAAAAAACTCGAAATTAAGCCCAATTGTGCCGCGCCTTTTTCCAGTGCCTGAATAATATCATTGGTTTCTGCTTCTTTTAAATCGATCTGTATATTGGGATTTTCGACCAGATATTGCGGAAGGAGCAGGGGAAGATACTCACTTTGTGCAGAAGAATTACACCATAAGGTCATTTGCGAATTTAAGCCTTCAGCAAAAGCGGCCATGGCCTGTTCAAGGTGTCTGCTTTGTTGCATCAGTAACTGTGCCTGCTCTACAAACGTCTGCCCAGCGATGGTCAATTTGACCCCGGATGCATGACGGGTAAATAAATGCACTGCGAACTGTTGTTCAAGTTTTTTAATCCGCTCACTGGCGGCTTGTAAGGAAATTGAAGAGCGCTCAGCACCTTTGGTTAAACTGCCAGTATCTACAATATTTAAAAACAGCTGTAGATCAAAAAAGTCCAGTCGCATGTGCTGTATCATTGAAGTGAAAGTCAGCTCATCATACTAAAATTTTATTGGTTTCAGATATAAAAAAAGCAGCCTTGCGGCTGCCTGAAAATATGTATTTATATTTATGATTTATCGCCTAAGCTAAAGAACCAGTTGAGTATCAAGGCTGCAAATGTAGCCGTACCAATACCCCCTAAGTTAAAATTGCCAAATTGCAGTGCAAAGTCACCGGTTCCTAAAATAATGGTTACCGCAGCCACCATCAGGTTTTTGTTTTTAGAGAAATCGACCTTGTTTTCAATCCAGATTTTTGCCCCGGCAATGGTGATTAAACCGAATACTACAATCGAGGCACCGGTTAAAATTGCAGTCGGAATGGTATGAATAATCGCACCAAACTTAGGAGATAAACCTAAGAACACTGCAAATACACCGGCAAATACAAAAATGATAGTGGAATAGACCCGGGTTACAGCCATCACCCCAATGTTTTCGCCATAGGTCGTCATGCCCGGGCCACCGACACCACCGGATAAAGTGGTGGCAATACCATCAGCCACAAAGGCTTTACCAATGTGCGGATCCAGGTTTTCACCAGTCATCGCACCCACAGCTTTAATATGACCCAAGTTTTCTGCCACTAAGATCAACGCAATCGGAGCAATAATCAGCATGGCATTAATATCAAATACAGGAGAATGGAAGGTTGGGAGACCAAACCATGCAGCTTGCTGAATTGGTGTAAAGTTAATGGGTGTACCGTAGCCCATCACATTGGAAACAATATAATAAGTCAGATAAGCAAGCAGCAACCCAATCAGTAACAACAGACGTTGCAATAGACCTTTGGTGAATACGGCAATCGAGCCCATGCACAGCACGGTCACCAGTGACATCCACATGTTAAAGTTATTGCCTGCCACACCTTTCACCGTAACCGGTGCAAGGTTTAAACCAATAATCATGACCACAGCACCGGTGACGACTGGAGGCATCAGTTTTTCAATCCAGTTGGTACCGGTTGCCATGACAATAAAACCAAATAAGGCATATAACACGCCACAGGCCATGATGCCACCAGCAGCCACAGCTAAATTGGCATTGGGTGCGCCTGTACCAGACGCGGCATAGCCGGTAGCCGCAATTACTACACCAATAAAAGCAAAACTCGAACCTAAATAACTCGGTACACGGCCACCGGTGATGAGAAAAAACAGAATGGTACAAATACCGGACATTAAAATGGCCAGGTTCGGATCAAAACCCATTAAAAAAGGGGCAAGAACGGTTGCGCCAAACATGGCAAAAGCATGTTGCACCCCTAAGATTACGCTTTGAGCAGGGGGAAGATACTCATTGGTACCGACTGGACGTGCATCGATTTGACCTGAATAAGGACGCCATTTGGGAAACCAGTTGGACATAAAATGAGCACTCAAAAGATAAATTGTGCACATCATACTCTTGTTTTTTAGAAGATTTAATCGTTTTGATAATATATTTGTTCAAATTAATGTGCTGAGTTTTCTAGTTTTTTTACCGTATGGTAAAAGTTTTAGTATTGGAAAATTAGCATTAAATCAGCGAATTGATGCATGAATGCTGACAGCCTATTATTTATAACCATACTTATTCCACTGATAAACCATATGGTATTTTTTGCTAATGGATGCTTAAAAAAAAAGCACATCATAAAGATGTGCTTTGCTGTGCAGATGAAATACTTAACCGGTATTGCGCAAACCTGCGGCAATTCCGGCAATACTGACCATCAAAGCGTGATCGACCGGGGTATGTTCAGCCGGATATTCCGCCAGATAGCGACGACGACGTTTCATCAGTTCGGCCTGTAATAAATGCAGCGGAAGTAAATACGGTTTCCGGACTTTCATGGATTGATCAAGGACTTCGTTACTGCTGAGCAGTTGCGATTCACCTTTTAAAGCCAACAAGGTTTGTACCGCATCTTTTAAACGTTGACGCAGCTGTTCACCCAGTATTTTTAAATCTTCATCATCGGTTAAATGTGATTCGTAATATAAGGCCACATGACTGTCGGCTTTAGAGAGCACCATCTCTAGCATATCAATTAGGGTCTGGAAATACGGCCATTGCTGTAACATTTCATCCAGCAGGTCTTTTTGTCCTTGATCAATTACCTGATTAATTGCAGCGCCTGTACCCAGCCAAGCAGGCAACATCAAACGAATTTGGGTCCAAGCGAATACCCAGGGAATGGCGCGTAAGGATTCAATACCACCGCTAACTTTGCGTTTTGCCGGACGTGAACCCAAAGGCAACATCTGTAGTTCGAGTTCTGGGGTCACGGTACGCAGATATTTCACAAAATGGGGGTTTTCACGTACCGTTTCACGATAGACCTGTACCGACAAATCAGTCATGCTGTGCATCAACTGACGCCATTCATCTTTCGGCACGGGTGGTGGCAACAAGGTTGCTTCCAGCGTTGCTGCAGTATAAATTTCCAGATTTTGTAATGCAATGCCTTCCAGACCGAATTTGAAGCGGATCATTTCGCCTTGTTCGGTGACCCGAATCGCACCCGAAATAGAACCTGGTGGCTGTGAAAACAGTGCTTGCTGGGTCGGTGCACCACCGCGACTGATGGAACCACCGCGACCATGAAACAGTGTCAACTGCACCGCATGCTTTTGTGCAACCGAAGTCAGTTCTTCCTGCGCACGGTATTGCGCCCAGTTGGCTGACATAAATCCGGCATCTTTGGCAGAATCCGAATAGCCAATCATCACTTCATGCTTGCCCTGAATATGCTGTTTGTACCAGTGCATATTAAACAGGGTATCCATGGTGTCGGCTGCACCATCCAGATCTTTTAGCGTTTCAAATAACGGCACCACACGTAAGGGCTGCTTAATGCCTGCCTCTTTCTGCAGTAGTAACACCGCGAGTACATCGCTTGGATATTCAGCCATCGAGATAATATAAGCGCCTAAACTTTCGCTCGGTTGTTGGGCTAAAGTGCGCATGGTGGCAAAGACTTCCTGCACATCCGGATGTTCAATCAGGCTTTGTTCAGGTTCATTCAAATGTTTCGGCAACAACGGACGTTTGCTTTGTAATTCTTGCAACAAAAAGTTTTGGCGTGCCTGTTCGGTCCAGGTTTCAAAATTGCCCAAGCCTAAATATTCAGTAATGGCGGAAATGGCCTGACGGTGACGACCGGATTCCTGACGAATATCCAGTTTGAGCAATTCAATACCAAAACAGTTGACCCGATGAATAAAGTCGAGCAGTTTGCCATTGGCAATTTCAGGCAAGTTACAGGAAATTAATGAACGGTAACAGAGCAATAATGGCTGTAATAATTCATCTTTGCTTTTAATCACCAGACTGTCATCGGCATCTTGACCATGTAATTTTTCAGCCAGCCAATGACGGGTGGCTTTTAAGCGTTCACGGGTATCTCGTAGATATTCACGGTACGGTTCTGCATGTGGATGTCCGAGCGCCTGTATCAGTTCATCGCTTGCGTTTTGAATCGATAATTCCCAGCGCAGATCTTCAATATCACGCAGGTATAAATCGGCGGCTTTCCAGCGTGAAAGCCAGAGCACTTCTTGAGTAATATTATGCGTGACATTCGGATTACCGTCGCGATCGCCGCCCATCCATGAGGCAAAACGAACTGGGGCAATAGTCAAAGGCAAACGCTGACCGCAGTGATTTTCGACCATTTCATCTAGTTCACGAACGAACTTCGGCACGGCATTCCACAGGGTCTGTTCAATGGTGGTAAAGCCCCATTTCGCTTCATCGACTGGAGTAGGACGGTGCTGACGAATTTCATCCGTTTGCCATGCAGAACAAATCAGTTGTTTGAGTTCTTCTAGGACTGTTTTACGTTCACGCGGAGTCAGTTTTTGCTGATCTGCCTTAAATAGACAGTCATTAATATCGTCATATTTTTGAATCAGGGTACGGCGGCTGATTTCTGTTGGATGCGCGGTGAGCACCAGTTCAATGTTCAGTTCGCAAATTTGCTGAAATAGGGTATCGGATGAAATTTCATGGTCTTTGAATTTTTGGAACAGATGATCCAGTGGATTCGGTGAAGGCGCATGTTCATCAAATTCACTTTTACGACGACTACGCACGACATTGTATTGTTCGGCAATATTGGCAAAGTTCAGAAAGTGGGTAAATGCACGTGTCAGAGGAAGAATTTCTTCATCTTCCAGACTTAAAAAAAGTTGTTCGAGTTGTTTTTCTGCTTCAACCTGACCATCACGTGCACCTTTAGATAGCGCACGAATTTGTTCAACCTGATTAAACAAATCTTGACCTGCATGTTCCTTGAGGGTCTCTCCCAGTAAATTCCCAAGTAAGCGTACATCCTCACGCAGTGGAGCATCAATTTGTTGAACCATTTTTTTCATTCTCCCTAGGCTTCTGTTCTGAATATACCCCGATTCGATGACATTCCAAGTAGGGGCAGACAAAAGTATGTAATCTATTGCTGATAAAACTCGCAATTAATCTGCCATTTGAGCTTTTAGGAAAATGAAAGACGATTTTTTAAATAATCGTTTTAAGTGCATTTTTGATATTTCAGCATAAACAATTCAATGCTGCTTAAAATAATCTGCTGTTTTTCTGCGACAGTGGGGATGGCACGAATGCCGAGTAATACTTCGTGGTGACGCACACCCAGCAATAAAGACACAATCAGCCAGGTCAGGGTTTTTAATTCTTCTGCTTGAATAAAACCCAGATCAATCGCCTGCTGAAAAAAGTTTTCCCAAACGGCATTCATGCGCAGATGCGAAGCATTATAAAATTTCTGTGCCAGTGGATTTTGTTCAGCCGCCAGTTCCAGTAACAACAGTTCCAGTTTAATGGCTTCAGGCAAATTAATAATATTCAGGGCCAAGTCGCAGGCATGGATAAATTCTTTATTAAAATTACTGTCTGCCTGCAAATTTAGTGGCCGAGCACTGATCAGTTCCTCACAGGTCGCTGCAATTGCACAGACAAATAAATTGGCTTTATCCTGAAAGTGATTATAAACCGTCAGTTTGGTCACGCCTGCTTCTTGGGCAATTTGATTCATGCTGGAACCATGATAGCCACACTTCAAAAATAACTTTTTTGCTGCAGTTAAAATTTGCTGACGTTTTTCCAAATCCTTCGGGCGACCCACATTTATTTGCACAATTTTTTCCAAAAAAATCAAAAAGGTCATTGCTTTGACCGGTGAGTTTTAATTAATGTACCAGTGAGTATATTAATTAAAAAATAATCAATTTAAGATACTCCTTATTTTGCCCTAAAAAACATTTTTAAATAAGAGCGAATTCATGAGCATAATTAAGACCGCAGTTGCCAGCATGATCATCGTTTGCAGTGTGATCTTGTGGGGATGCAGCACGGATACAGCCGAAACAGAACAGGTTCCCTTTGTGATGGTGACTCAACCGAATAGCACGCATAATGAGCAGAAAAGTTATGCCGGTGATGTGCAAGCACGCCAGCAAACCGCTTTGGCATTTCGGGTGGGGGGGCAGATTACCGAACGTTATGTCGATGTTGGTGACCAGGTTAAAGTAGGTCAAGTGCTGGCAAAACTGGATGTTAAAGATGCACAGCTACAACTCAATGCGGCCAATGCTCAACTGGAAAGTGCACAATCTGCGGCAAAAACTGCTGAAGATGAATTGAAACGCTTTAAACAATTGCTGCCGATGAATGCAGTCAGCCGTTCGCAATATGATGCGGTGGAAAACCAGTATAAAGCGGCGCTCTCGAACTTAAAGCAGGCGCAATCCAATTATGACGTCAGCCGTAACCAAACCGGCTATAACCAGTTGCTGGCCAATAAAAATGGCGTGATCACGGCGCGAAATATTGAAGTCGGACAGGTGGTTGCTGGGGGACAGGCAGCCTATCAAATGGCGATTGCCGGTGATCGGGAAGTGGTGATCGGGGTTCCTGAACAGGCCATTTCCGAGATTAAAGTGGGCCAAAGCGCATGGGTCACCTTGTGGTCTAAACCGGAAGATAAATTTGCAGCCTATGTGCGTGAAATTTCACCCGCAGCTGATCAATCCCGAACCTTTAGCGTGAAAGTGGCGTTACGTGAAGGCAATGCTGCCATTCAACTCGGTCAAAGCGCCCGGGTATTTTTTAACAAGACTGAGCACAATGTATTGAGTGTGCCTTTATCCAGTGTCTCTGCCAACGACCAGCAGGCGTATGTCTGGGTGGTAAAACCTGATCAGACCATTCATAAAGTGTCGGTCACTTTGGGCGCCTATGGCCGTGACAGCGTGCCGGTATTGTCGGGCTTGAATGCCGAAGATTATGTGGTGATTGGCGGCGTGCACTTATTGCGTGAAAAACAAAAAATCCAGCCGATTGACCGTGAAAATCGTGCCGTGAAAATTCAGGCAGGGACGGCATCATGAAGCAAGACCTGAATTCTGGATCGCGTTATAACCTGTCGGAATGGGCACTGAAAAATAAAGGCCTGATCCTTTATTTTATGTTGCTCTTGGGCATTGTCGGGATCGTTTCCTATTCCAAACTGGCGCAAAGTGAAGATCCACCGTTTACCTTTAGGGTGATGGTGATTCAGACCTATTGGCCCGGTGCAACCGCTGAAGAAGTTTCATTACAGGTCACTGACCGTATTGAAAAGGAGCTGATGAGCACCGGCAATTATGAACGCATCATGGCCTATTCCCGTCCGGGCGAATCGATGGTGACTTTTGTTGCCAAAGACTCGTTACGCTCAAACCAAATTCCGGATGTATGGTATCAGGTCCGAAAAAAAGTCGGTGATATCAAGCAGCAGCTACCTAGCGGGGTACAAGGACCGTTCTTTAACGATGAGTTTGGCGATACCTTCGGAAATATTTATGTCCTTACCGGCAATGATTTTGACTATGGAGTGTTAAAAGAATATGCCGACCGCTTGCAACTGCAATTGCAACGGGTCAAAGATGTCGGCAAGGTCAATTTGGTCGGTTTGCAAGATCAAAAAATCTGGATTGAACTGTCCAATACCAAAGCTGCCCAACTCGGCATTCCGGTCACGGCTATTCAACAAGCGCTACAACAACAAAATACCGTGGCCAGTGCCGGCTTCTTTGAAACGGGCACTGACCGTATTCAAATGCGGGTCAGCGGTCAGCTGCAAAGTGTCGATGAGCTTAAACAGATGCCACTTCTGGTGGCAGGTAAAACCATTCAACTGGGCGATGTCGCAGAGATTTATCGTGGCTTTAGTGAGCCAGCTCAACCGCGTATGCGCTTTATGGGCGAAAATGGCATTGGCATTGCAGTCTCCATGCGTAAAGGTGGCGATATTCTGGCGCTGGGTAAAAATCTGGAAACTGAATTTGCGCAATTGCAAAAGTCTTTGCCTTTAGGCATGCAGCTGCAAAAAGTTTCCGATCAGCCGGTTGCGGTAAAACGCAGCGTCAATGAATTCATGAAAGTGTTGGCTGAAGCGGTAATTATCGTTTTACTGGTCAGCTTTTTCTCACTCGGTTTCCGTACCGGACTGGTGGTGGCATTTTCGATTCCACTGGTCTTGGCAATGACCTTTGCTGGCATGAATTTATTTGATGTCGGGCTGCATAAAATTTCACTGGGTGCACTGATTTTAGCACTCGGTTTATTGGTTGATGATGCCATTATTGCGATCGAGATGATGGCGATTAAAATGGAGCAGGGCTATAGCCGGCTTGAGGCCGCAGGTTTTACCTGGAAGACCACGGCTTTCCCCATGCTGACCGGAACCTTGATTACTGCCGCAGGTTTCTTGCCGATTGCAACGGCTGCATCCAGTACCGGTGAATACACCCGTTCAATTTTTCAGGTGGTGACCATTGCGCTGATTGTTTCCTGGTTTGCCGCAGTGCTTTTTGTACCGTACTTGGGCGATAAACTCCTTCCCGATTTTGCAAACTTGCCACAACAAGCGCCCTGGTATCAGCGTCTTTGGGCACGTTTACGCAAGCAACCTGAACCTCAACCGGTGCAGCATCATGCCGGTGAACCTCATGATCCGTATCAAACCAAGTTTTATCAAAAGTTTAGAGCTTGGGTAGATACTTGCCTGACCTACCGTAAAACGGTAATTGCAGCGACGGTGGGGATTTTTGTGTTATCGGTGTTGATGTTTAAACTGGTACCACAGCAGTTTTTCCCGCCTTCAAATCGTGCCGAAATTTTGGTGGATTTAAAACTGGAAGAAGGGGCATCGCTCACTTCAACTGAAAATGCGGTGAAAAAAGTCGAAAAGTTCTTATCGACCAAAGCGGGGATTGATAACTATGTGGCTTATGTCGGCACAGGTTCAACCCGTTTTTATTTACCTTTAGACCAGCAGTTGCCACAAGCCAGTTTTGCCCAGTTTGTGGTTTTGGCGTCTTCTCTGGATGACCGGGATGAAATTCGCCAATCTTTAGATCAGGAAATTCGTAAATTGTTGCCGGATGTACGTACCCGCGTATCGTTATTGGAAAATGGCCCGCCCGTCGGTTATCCACTGCAATATCGTGTTTCAGGTGAAGACTTGCATCTGGTCCGTCAGTGGGCGCACCAGGTTGCCGCTGTTGTGGGGGATAATCCGAATACCAGCAATGTGCATCTGGATTGGGGCGAACCAAGCAAAGTCATTCATTTAAATATCGATCAGGATCGTGCCCGTCAAATGGGTGTATCGAGCCTGGATTTAGCCAATTTTTTAAACAGTTCGGTCAGTGGTGCAACCATTAATCAATATCGTGACAAACGTGAATTGATTGAAATCCGTCTGCGTGGTGATCAGGCAGAACGAATTAATGTTGAGGCGTTATCCAGTTTGGCGGTACCCACTGCCAATGGGGGTTCCGTACCGCTGGCGCAAATTGCGAAAATTGAATATGACTTTGAAGATGGCCTGATCTGGCATCGTAACCGTTTGCCGACCATTACCGTGCGCGCCGATATCCGCAGCAAATTACAGCCGGCCACCGTGGTGGGCGAACTGGCTGAAAAAATGGATCAACTGCGTGCAGAACTGCCAAGTGGTTATCTGGTTGAAGTGGGCGGAACCGTGGAAGAGTCGGCACGCGGACAAAATTCGGTCAATGCCGGCATGCCATTTTTCCTGGCGGTGGTGATGACCTTGTTGATGATTCAGCTCAAGAGTATGTCGCGTGCGCTCATTGTTTTGTTAACCGCACCTTTGGGCTTAATCGGGGTGGTGTTATTCCTGTTATTGTTTAATAAACCTTTTGGTTTTGTGGCGATGTTAGGCACCATTGCACTTTCCGGCATGATCATGCGAAATTCTTTAATCTTGATTGATCAGATTGAACAGGATATTCAGCAAGGACATGATCCCTGGTCAGCCATTGTGGATGCGACCATGCGCCGTTGTCGTCCGATTGTATTGACGGCATTGGCCGCGGTACTGGCGATGATCCCTTTATCGCGCAGTATTTTCTTTGGTCCGATGGCGGTTGCCATTATGGGCGGATTGATTGTAGCAACCATGCTGACCCTGTTCTTTTTACCTGCATTGTATGCGCAATGCTTTAAAGTTAAAAAAAATAGGCAAACTACATAATTATTTGATAATAATGAGGTGCGAAATATTGAAAATTTCAATATAGTAGCGCCTAATATTTGTATACATTTCTATAAAGCAATTTCCTGCATATTAAAAAACTAAGCGTGCAGTAAATGGGGTTAAAAAGCACATGAAGCAAGACAATTTAAGCCGACTTCGCCGTTCCATTGCGATCTCTTATGTCTTCATGTTTTTAGCTCTATTTACTGTGATTAGTGGCATATTTGCTTACTGGTTTGCGCGTAAAGTCACACAACTGGACAGTGCAGAAGTATGGCTTGAAGCACAAGCGCTTTGGGTAATGCGAAATATTGTGATTTATTCGGTTTTGGTCTGCTTTGCCGCACTATGGTTTATTCCACTCATTTTCTTTTATTGGGATAGTGCATTGTGGGTGACAGGTTGTACCGTTGCCGGTGTGGTATTCGCGACTATCGCCTTTTTATTTTTATTAAATGCTTGGCTGAAAGGGGTCTCTCGATTTTTCAAAAATAAAGCCGTTTTCTAAGCGGGCTAATTTTTTCCCGGCATTCCCCTTGTAAAATCTGAATTGACCCCCAATTTCACTCCACAGTTAAGTATTAAATCAAATTCCGTGAGGAGCATCGCCAGATATGGCTAAACGTGATTATTATGAGGTTTTGGGCGTCGCTAAAACCGCTAGTGATGATGAAATTAAAAAAGCCTACCGTAAGTTGGCGATGAAATATCATCCGGACCGCAATCCAGACAACCCTGAAGCTGAAGATAAATTTAAAGAAGCTGCTGAAGCCTATGAAATTTTATCCGATGGTGAAAAACGCAGCATGTATGACCGTATGGGGCACAATGCCTTTGAAGGTGGTATGGGCGGCGGTGGCGGTTTTGGTGGTGGTTTCAATGCAGAAGATATCTTTAGCCAGTTTGGCGATATCTTTGGTGGCACTTTTGGTGGTCGTCGTCAACAACAACGCGCACGTCGTGGATCAGACCTTCGCTATGTGATGGAATTGACCCTTGAAGAAGCGGTCAAGGGTGTGAAAAAAACCATTACCTTTACTGCACCTGCACCATGTGATGCCTGTGATGGTAAAGGCTCAAAAAATCCAAATGATGTAGAAACCTGTAAAACCTGTCATGGTGCAGGTCAAGTGCGTATGCAACAGGGCTTCTTCTCTGTTCAGCAAACTTGTAGTACCTGTCGTGGTCAAGGTACGATTATTAAGAACCCATGTAATAAATGTCATGGTTCTGGTGTATCCGATCGTCAACAAACGCTGGAAGTGACCATTCCTGCAGGCGTCGACAATGGCGACCGCGTACGTTTAACTGGCAAAGGCGAAGCGATTCGTGATGGTCAGTCAGGCGACTTATACGTTGAAGTTGTGGTTCGTGAACATGAAATTTTCCAACGCGATGGTGCCGACCTGTATATGGATGTGCCTGTCAGCATTGCTGATGCAGCTTTGGGTAAAGAAATTCAAATACCAACACTCGATGGTCGTGTAAGTTTGAAAATTCCTGAGGGAACTCAAACTGGCAAAATGTTCCGTCTGCGTGGTAAAGGGGTTAAACCGGTACGTACCAGTATGCAAGGTGACTTACTCTGCCGCGTAGTGGTAGAAACACCGGTGAATTTAACGGCTCGTCAACGTGAGCTGTTAAAAGAATTGCAAGAAACGATGGATGGTGAAGACAGTAAATCATCTCCAAAGAAAAAATCGTTCTTCGGTCTGTTTGATTAATTTCAAACGGCTGTCAGAAAAAGGGTGATATTGATATCACCCTTTTTTTATCATTTGGAACGTGAAACCTTGCCCTTCAGGGCATAGGTATTTACACCTCTATGAGGTACCTAATGCAATCTCATTCAGTTCATCTATTGAATATTCTGAGAGCAGTTGAAGGGTGTTCAGTAAAATCGAAAGTCCTGCCAATAGGGCAGGCGCACTTTCAAGTTTGCCTCTTTTCTGCTACCTGCCTGAAAGACGGGCGAGAAACGCACGGATTTTCTGATTTTGTTCATCTTCAGAATGCTGTATTCGCCAAGTCACCTATGCCTTCAGGGCGAGGAGGTAAGCGACTGGACCAAGCCATGCGTCACAATTTGTCGTAAAATTATAATTTTAAAAAGAAATAAACCCTGTATGTGTTAATGTTGATGCATGAAAACTCTTAAATTACGCATAAAAGACAAACATTCAAAGATGCTTAATGAACTCGCATCTCAGGTGAATTTTGTCTGGAATTATGTCAATGATTTAAGTTTTAAACACCTCCAGAGAAAGCAACAGTTCTTCTCTGCATTTGATATGTCCCAATATACTGCTGGCGCTTCAAAAGCTGGCATCAACTTAAACAGCAATACTATTCAAGCTGTCACAGAAGAATTTGTTACTCGTAGAAAGCAATTCAAAAAAGCTAAATTAAGATGGCGTATCAGCAACAAGAAATCTGCTAGACGCTCTTTAGGTTGGATTCCATTTAAAAAGAGTTGTATTAAGTACCATAATGGACAGATTCAATATCGAAAGCAGTGGTTTAGCCTTTGGGATAGCTATGGACTAAGTAAGTATCAAATTAAAACAGGCTCGTTCGTTGAGGATGCGCGTGGACGTTGGTACGTTTGCTTGGTTGTGGATAACCCTAAAACTGAGAAATCGACTGCAACTAAAGCGATCGGGATTGATTTGGGTTTAAAAGATATTGCCACCTGTTCCGATGGAACAGTGATTTCAAATCCAAATTTCTATCGCCAGTATGAGCAGAAATTAGGGATTGCTCAAAGAGCAAAGAATAAAAAACGTGTACGTGTATTACACGCCAAGATTGCGAATTGTCGTAAAGACCATTTGCATAAAGCAAGCACTATACTTGTGAAGAAAAATGCACTGATTGTTGTTGGCGATCTAAGTGCCAAAAAACTTGTAAAAACTAAAATGGCAAAATCGGTTTTGGATACCGGATTTTCAGCACTAAAAACAATGCTCAAGTATAAATGCGAGAACGCAGGCGTATTGTTTAAAGAAGTTAATGAAAGATTCACAACCCAAATTTGTTCGTGCTGTGGTGAGATCACCGCAGGCAGTCCGAAAGGTAGAGCAGATTTGCGAATAAGAGTATGGGAATGTGAATGCGGAAGTGTAAATGATCGTGATTTAAATTCCGCTAAGAACATACTTGCGCTTGGGCATAAGCGTCTAGCAGTAGGAATCTCCCTCTTTTAAGGGGGGAGATGATGTCAATCGTGTCGCGTAGTCTGCGTAGTGATGTTTACAATGAGATGAAAATCAGCAGCAAAATCATTTATTTTTAACACTCAACTTTCAATATAGGAACCGGCTTGGACTGAGCCATTTTATTGTGCTTTGCTAGTAGCATGCGCCACGACCGGTTTCTCTTTTTTTCAATAAAATATTTCAGACTGAAACTTAGTGTTAGTACAGAGTTTTGCTATAGTAAGACCCACTTAGAATCAACATCAGGAATATGTTATGTCAGCAGCTCCACGCATTGGTGTATTGGGTGCAGGCGGTCGTATGGGACGCATCCTTGTTCAAGCCGTTAAAGAAGCAGGTTATCAGCTTGCCGCAGCGGTTGAGCGTCCTGAAAGCAGCTTGATTGGTGCAGATGCAGGCGAGGTTGCCGGTATTGGTGCAGTGGGAGTGAAGATTGTTGGCAATCTGCAAGACGTATTAAAAGACTGCGACGTGGTGGTGGATTTCACTGCACCGCTTGCAACTGCCCAGCATTTAAAATTGTGCCGTGAGGCGGGCGTGGCCATTGTGATCGGTACGACCGGCATGAACGATGAACAAAAAGCCTTTCTTGATGAAAGCGCAACCCAAACCCCGGTGGTCTATGCCGCGAACTATTCTGTCGGTGTCAATGTTTCAATCAAACTGTTGGAACTTGCGTCAAAAGTATTTGGTGACACGGTCGATATTGAAGTAATCGAAGCACATCACCGCCATAAAGTGGATGCGCCATCAGGTACAGCCCTGATGATGGGTGAGGCAATTGCAGGTGCTTTGGGTCGCGACCTTAAAGAAGATGCTGTATATTGCCGTGAAGGTCATACCGGTCCACGTGAGCGTAAAAGCATTGGTTTCCAGACGATTCGTGGTGGCGATATTGTGGGTGAGCATACCGCCATGTTTATTGCTGATGGTGAACGTGTTGAAATTACCCATAAAGCGACTAATCGCATGAACTTTGCTTCAGGTGCAATCCGTGCTGCAGCTTGGGTGGTGGGCCGTGAGGCGCGTAAATATGACATGAAAGATGTACTTGGATTTAACGATATTCAGGTGTAAAAATCGTCAAAATCATTTATAACAATACAGCAAAATTAAAATAAGAAGCTCAACGGAATGAAAAAAGTGATATTGATGGCTTGTGCTGTGGCAATGTTGGCTACAGTACAGGCTAAACCTGTGGATAATGCCAAGCTCAGTATTAATAAAAACAATATTAAAGTTTGGACCTTTCAGAATAGTCAAAACCCGGTGTTCATATACAAAGCTGAAACGACTTACGATAGTCCTTTAGAAAAAGCGGTTAATCTGATTTTAGATATTGACCATGCAGTGCAATGGGTGCCATATATGGGGAGTATCAAAGTCCTTTCGCGGAATGACAAAAAAGGCGAATTTTTATTGTATATGGTGCTGGATTTCCCTTTCCCGCTGAAAGATCGTGATTTAGTGGTACAAGGCAAAATGATCAAAGATGCCCACGGTATCATCACGATTAAAAATAAAGCAGTCGATAAAGGCTATGCCAAAAATCCCGATTATGTACGTCTCACTCATTATGAAGGGGACTGGACCTTTCAGAAACTCGCCAATAATAAAACTAAAGTTTCCACTTATGGTTATGCCAATCCTGAAGGCGCCATTCCTTTAAGCTTTGTGAATATGTTTGTCCAGCAGCAACCTTATCAGATGCTGCAAAAAATGAAAACGGAACTGAGCAAGCCATCCAGTATTGCTGCCTTGCCCGAAGCTTTGCGTTAATCCATAATCCTAAAAAGTCCGTATGATGCGGACTTTTTGAGGATATATGTTGAGAGGGATTTTATGCGCAGGGTTGATAATCCACTGCTTTATTAGATGCAAGTTTCATCTGAATTAATACCAACAGCAACGCCAGTACACTCAATCCCGCACCGGCAAATGAAACTGATGTATAGCTGAGACCTATATTCAGCACACTGGCTCCCGCAATCGCGCCTAAAGCATTACCCAGATTAAAGGCACCAATATTTACTGCAGAAGCCAAACCAGGCGCATCATGTGCGACCGACATCACTCGCATTTGCAGGGCAGGAACTACGGCAAAAGCAGCAATCCCCCAAATAATCAATGCAACTGCTGCCCCTAACGTTGTAGTTGCCAAAACAGGGAACAGTAACATCATCACAATTAACAGCAGTAAAAATCCAATCAGGGTTTTATCTAAAGACAGATCGGCAAATTTACCGCCCAAATGATTACCAATCGAAAAACCCACTCCAATCAGTACCAGCATTAAGGTGATCATTTCAGGTGAAGCTTGGGTAAAGCTTTTTAAGCTGGGCGCAATATAGGTATATAAGGCGAACATTGCGCCTGCACTCATTACCGTAGTCAGTAAGGCCAGAACCACAGGCATGCGGGTCAGAACTTTCAGCTCCTGTTTGATATTCGGTCGATGACTGCTTTCACCTTCAGGCAAGGCTTTCCACAGAGCAAACATGGTCACGAGACCAAGCGCAGAGATACCCAGGAAAGACATCCGCCAACCCATATTTTGTCCAATCCAGGTGGCCAGTGGTACACCGCCAATATTGGCAAGGGTCAGTCCCATAAACATCATCGCCACCGCACTGGCCTGTTTATTTTTTGGCACAATGCTGGCAGCCACGACCGAACCGATTCCAAAAAATGCGCCGTGATTTAAACTGGTCATGATTCGCGCGCCCATAAGCCCTAAATAGCTTGGCGCCAGCATTGCCAAAATATTTCCAATAGTAAAAATTGCCATCAGTAAAATTAAGGATTTACGTTTTGAATAGCGACTCAGCCACAAAGTCATCAGCGGTGCACCCAGCATCACCCCAAATGCATAGGCACTAATCAGCATGCCGGCACGTGGAATTGAAATATCCAGGTCTTGTGCAATTTCAGGTAGAAATCCCATCGGTGAAAATTCGGTGGTGCCGATGGCAAAGGCACCTACAGCCAGAGCCAGTAAAGGAAAGTTAATTTTCATCAGCTCATTTTAATCCCAAAGCGGGGCAAGTTGTTCAGGACTGATTTCACGTGCATTACGGTCAAGTTGGGTAATGGCTGACATTTCATCCTTCGTCAGTTGAACCTCTTGTGCAGCTAAATTGGCAATTAAATGTTCGCGTTTGGTAGAAGATGGAATCACGGCAAAGCCTTGTTGTAAGGCCCAGGCCAAAGAGATTTGTGCAGTTGAAGCCTGATGCTGTGCAGCAATATCTAGGAGGACAGGGTCATTCAATACCTTGCCATAAGCCAAAGTCATATAGGATGTGACATCGATATTCTGAGATTGTAAAAAATCTACCAGCCGATGATTTTGCAAATAGGGGCTGAGTTCAATCTGATTGGTCGCAATATGTTCTAGCCCAATACTGTTAATTGCTTGTTGAGTCAGTTCAATATTGAAGTTAGAAATCCCGATATACTCAGTCAAGCCTTGCTGTTTGGCTTCAAGTAGAGCCTGCATCACTTCAGCAATGGATATGCCTAACTTAGGTGCAGGCCAATGAATCAAGGTGAGATTGACGGCATCAGTCCGCAGTTTTCGTAAACTGTCTTTTAGACTGGGAATCAGTTTTTCCGGCGCATAATGGTCTGTCCAGATTTTAGTGGTGATAAACAGTTCATTTCGATTGACCTGACTTTCGGCAATTGCTTGTCCTACTTCTGCTTCATTGGCATAAATTTGCGCAGTATCGACTGCACGATAACCGACTTCAAGTGCGGTCTTGACGGAATCAATAACCGTTTGACCAGATAAACGAAAGGTATCCAGACCAAATTGCGGAATAATTTTTATATCTTCAATCTTTAAATTTTTAACATAATGGCTATTTTGCTGTATTTATTGTTGCTAAAAATACGTTAATTTGCAAAATATTGTTGATTAAAAGTTAATAAATGAGTGGAAGATGAAATCGACCATCGAGGAACTCCATGCCTTTGTCACTATCGTCGACAGTGGCTCAATTGTAATGGCCGCAGAACGTTTGGGGCAAACCACATCTGGGGTGAGTCGCGCTTTGCAACGGCTTGAAAATAAGCTGAATGTGACCTTGTTGGAACGCACTACACGTAAGCTGAAGTTGACCCAGGAAGGGCAATTGTTTCTTGAAAAAGCCCGCAAAATTTTAAATGACTTAGCCGAAGCAGAAGATGCTTTACTGAAGTCGGATAGTGATACCTCTGGACTGATTCGGGTCGATTCTGCCACACCCTTTATATTGCATGTGATCGTGCCTTTAATTCAGGAATTTATGCAGCAATATCCCAATATCGAAATTGAACTGAATAATCATGATCAGGTGATTGATTTGCTCGAACATAAAACTGATGTTGCGATCCGTTTTGGGGAACTGCATGATTCCAGCTTACATGCCAAACTTTTGTGCCGCAGTCGTTTATATATTGTCGCGAGTCCATCATATTTAGAACAATATGGCATACCACAATCCTCAGAGGATTTAGCCTCACATATTTTATTGGGTTTTAGCCATCCGACCCATTTAAATATCTGGCCGATTCAGTTCAATGGTGAAGCGTTTACGGCACATCCCAAAATTAAAGCCTCTAATGGTGAAACGGTGAGGCAACTAGCTTTACAAGGGGTAGGAGTTACCTGTTTGTCACGGTTTCTGGTGGAAGAGGATTTACAAGCCGGTCGCCTGAAAGCCTTATTTGAAGATCAAATTGAACTGCATTATCAAAAAATCCATGCAGTTTATTATCGACAAGAGCATCTACCAAAACGCGTGCGTTTATTTGTTGAGTTTCTTGCCCACAAGCTTGCACGGTATTTATGAGCGATTTTAATGGCAATGTTTCCAAGAAAATCAGCCCAACCGTAACGGTTGGGCTGATTTGAATTTTGCAGGATAAAAGAAAAATTAGAAATCTGCTTTTAACACAATCCGGTAACGGGCTTTACCAGAATGCAGATGTTCAATCGCCTCATTAAGTTGCGACATTGGAAAGACTTCAATTTGCGGTGCAATATTTTTACGCGCTGCAAACTTCAGCAGTTGACGCAGTGCCGCAGGCGAGCCGGTTGGCGAACCTGTCACCGATTTTGCGCCGCCAATCAGCATGCCGGCTGGAATTTGCATCGGCTCAAGCACCAAGCCCAACATATGTATGATGCCGTTTGGAGCCAAGGTACTTAAGTAAGCTGGCCAGTCTAACGTGACATTGACGGTGCAAAGTAACAAATCGAATTTGCCACGCTGGGCTTTTAGCGCAGCAGAATCGCGACTATTCACCACATGGTCTGCACCCATGGCTTTGAGTTCTTCGGTTTTGTCTAAGTTTGAGGTGAATGCCGTAATTTCACAGCCCCAGGCTTTGAGCAGTTTAATCGCCATATGACCTAAACCGCCAATCCCGATCACCCCAACATGATGAATGGCCTGAATTTGATGTTTAAGCATCGGATCAAATACCGTAATCCCGCCACAAAGAAGTGGACCCGCACTTTCAGGATCTAAATCTTCAGGCAGGGGGATAATCCATTGCCAACCGGCACGGACTTTGTCAGCAAAACCACCGGCATGTCCGACAATTGTCGCCGTTTGTCCACCGGTACAGAGCACTTGTTGTCCGGACACACAAGGATCGCAATGCTGGCAACTTTCCGCTGTCCAGCCAATCCCGACACGTTGTCCCACTTTCAGGCCTTTGGCTTCTGAACCCAGCTGGGTAATGGTACCAATAATTTCATGACCTGCAACCACCGGATAAACCGAAGAGCGCCACTCATTATTAATTACAGAAACATCAGAATGGCATAAACCGCAATATTCAACTTTGACTTCAACCTGATGCGCTTGTAGTTCTCCAGCATCAAACTGATAGGGTTCAAGTTCTGCACCCGCTTTCATGGCGGCATAGGCATGGATGATATTGTCACTCATGAGAGTATCCTTTTATTATATTGTTGGTGTTTTAAAATGATTTAAAAGAGCAATGATTTTCATGATCATCGACCATACCGACTGCCTGCATAAAAGCATAACAGGTGGTGGGGCCAACAAATTTAAAGCCCTTGTTTTTTAAGGCTTTGGAAAGCGCAATACTGATTTCGGTCTGGGCGGGTGCCTGACGATAATCTGGAACATCATTGTGTAGAGTTTGATCTGCAACAAAACGCCATAACCATTCACTGACATTCATCTGTTGTGGTTTTAATTCTTGGGTTAAATGTTGCCAGGCAATCGCATTGTCACGAATGGCTTTGAGCTTGCCGATATGCCGTATCAGGCTAGCATCTTCACATTTCAGCTGAAGTTGTTCATCTGTAAAGGAGGCAATGGTTTTAATTGAAAATTGAAAGAAATGCTGTCGATAGCTGTTCCGCTTTTTCAGCACGGTAATCCAGGACAAACCGGCTTGTTGTCCTTCCAGACACAGCATTTCAAATAAATGCGCTTCATCATGACTGGCTTGGCCCCATTCATGATCATGATAAGCAATATAAAGAGGATCATTGGAGCACCAACCACAGCGTTGAATCGACATTTCTGATGCTCCTGAAGCGGCTTAAAGCTTGAATTCAGCCCACTGATCGTGTTGGTTATCCCAGTAATACAGTTCTGCCTGGGGCAAGTCGGCAAATTGAATCCACATTTCTTGTCCCGTTTTTTCGGCAAAACCGGTACTAATCAAAAGCGCTTCTTCCGTGATTTCCATCACCCAGCCCTGATGGCTTTGTCCAGCCAAAACAATTTTTTGTTGATTGCCGGATTCAGCAAATTCGACCAAACGATTGATCAGCACTTCTGACATGAATAGTTCCTAAAAAATTAACGTAAATAAGGATAGGGATTCACCACACCACGGCCTTTACCTTCCAGATAAATTCCATAGTGTAAATGCGGTGCGGTATGACGGGCATTGCCGCTATTGCCGACATAACCAATTAGATCACCTTTTTTGACATAATCGCCAACATTTAGGCCGCGTTTATGCTCATCCAGATGGGCATAATAATGCCAGGTTCCGCCAGGCCCCATAATCCAAACCACTTTACCACCCAAATTGTTATTGCGTAAGTCGGCAATTAAACCTTCTGTGGCACTCAGCACTTTTGTTCCACGTGGAGCCATGATATCAATACCTTCATGCGTGCGTCCGTTACTGCGCGAAGCTGCCCAGGTATCACGTAACTGTCTGGCTTTTATATTTTGCACTGGGATAGGCAGGGAGGACTTCAATTGCATACTTTTCAACTTTTGAACCTGAGCAGGCGGAAGCGGAGTAGAGGAAGGTTTTTTAGGGCTTGAGGTACATGCAGCAATCCATAGCACACTAAAACCCAGTAATAATGCATAAATAAAACGAAGCACAGTTCATCCCTTTTTCATTCTAATCTATGTAAAAATTCTTTGAATGATAGTGCCTGACTATGTCATAAATTGATGACAGAGATCAATTTTTTCATCGCAGTGGGAAGCCCCATTTCTGTTGCAATTTGTGTAGCTAACCATGTGCCATTCAGTTCAATCGAAAGATGTTCTTGCTGCTCCGGGTCCACCTCAAAACAGATGGCTTCAAGTTGCCAGGTAAAATGAGTAAAGCTATGCGTGATCTCAGCGCGTTGAATGACTTTTTTAAGTCCCAAAGTTTGACACAGATTTTCAAATTCTATTGGATTTTCAATAACTGGCAAGCACCATAGACCTCCCCATAAACCGCTATTTGGACGCTGTTGCCATAACCATTGATCATTCGACTGAATCACTAGAACCTGTGCAGATTTGACCGGCACGGCTTTTTTCGGCTTTTTAAAGGGCAGTTCAGTTTCTAAACCTTGCTGATGGGCTTTGCAGTGCGGCTGCATCGGGCAATATAAACACAGTGGTTTTTTCGGGGTACATACGGTTGCACCCAAGTCCATAATCGCTTGAGTATAGTCATGATTACGCTCAACAGGGCAAAGCTGTTCCGCCAGTTGCCACATCGCGCGTTCATGAACCGGTTTAGACAGATCATCTTCAATGGCAAAAAAACGCGCCAATACCCGCTTTACATTGCCGTCCATAATGACGCCGTATTGACGTAAACCCAGCGACATAAGTGCACCGGCAGTCGAAGGACCAATTCCGGGAAGCTCGATCCATTGTTCTAATGTAGCGGGAAAATGTCCTTGACGAGCCACCATTCCGGCAGCTTTATGCAAATTTCGTGCGCGTGCGTAGTAACCCAGCCCTGCCCAATAAGGCGCAACATCATCCCAGCTAGCGAGGCCTAAATCCTTTACCGTGGGAAAGCGTGCAATAAAGCGATCAAAATATTGCAATACAGTTTTAACTTGGGTCTGCTGTAACATAATTTCAGATACCCAAACCTTATAGGGATCATCGGCAACTTGCCACGGCAAATCATGACGACCATGGACATCGAACCAAGAAAGAAGGGCATCGGAAAAAGAAAACTGTGACATGCGAACCGCGTATTTGGAATAGGTGATTAGTATAGCGAAAACTGTGCGGCATTGCGGTTAAGACAGGACATAAAAAATGATGCCGAAGCATCATTTTTAAATTACTTGAAACTGTTGTTTACTCGCTGCTCATGCCCCAGCGTTCATCCAGTTTTAAGGTTTGACCTTCATAGCGTGGAATAATATGAATGTGTAAGTGCTCAGATGCTTCACCAAATACAGTGCCGTCATTAAAACCAATATGGAAGCCTGATGGATGATGACGCAGCTGAAGTTCATTACGGGCAAGCTCAAGCAAAGACATCAAGCTTTTACGCTCTTTGTCGGTGACATCAAAAAAAGAGCTGACATGGCGTAGCGGAATAATGACAGAGTGACCTTTGGATAATGCATTTGGCTCAGGTAGAATCACCCCAAAGTCATTTTTATCAATGATGTCATATTCATCAAAGTTGCAATATGGGCAGTTGTTTTCAGTCATTGTTATATCCTCTTTAAAAATATCCGTGTCATTGGACGGGTAAATATAATCCCTGTCATATTTATCCTAAATTTTATGTACCCAGTCGAGTTTTTAATAATTCGTACATGGCAGATAGCCCTTTTTGTTCAGCTTCAGCGTTATAGCCCAGATCAACCCCATTCTGTTTAGCACGTTCGTCTGCAAGCGGATTACTAAAACCGTGTTTGGCATCTTCAAAAATAATCACTTCATGCTCAACTTGAGCCGCCTGCATTTCTTCCTTAAAGCGTGCCACATCGTCCAGGCTGACCATGCTATCGAGTTCTCCGTGGAGCACTAAAATTTCAGCTTTAACCTGTCCGGGCTGTGCAGGCGCTTTCGGTGTCAATGTGCCATGAAATGTCACCACGGCTTGTAAAGGTGCGCCAGAACGTGCCAGATCAAGCACTACTTTACCGCCATAACAGAAGCCTATAGCAGCCAGTTTATCTGCATTTACTTCGTCTTGCGCTGCTAATGTTGCTAAACCTGCAGACGCACGAGTCACAATTGTTTCAGGATCTTCAAAGGTTTGCATCATCCATTGACTGGCTTCTGGTACGGCAGTGGTGACTTTTTTATCGCCATACATATCAATAGCAAATGCAGCATAACCATGTTCAGCGAGTTCACGGGCACGCTGTTCGGTGTACTCATTACGTCCCCACCATTCAGGTGCTACAATCACGCCCGCGACGGGTGTTTCTGATTCAGGTGCTGCAAAGTATCCAATCAAAGGTGTTCCATCTGCAACAGTGTACTGAATTTCGCGAGTTTTAATTGTTAGAGCCATGGATTCAATCCTTGTAATGAGTAAAGAAAATATTATTGATTAAAATATGAAAATAAATGTCTTTAGTGATTGTACAAGATGGATTTATTTTGACTGCATATTATTATCTATAAATTGAAACATGCTATTAAATAAGACTACTTTTAGCTATAAAAAATTGATAAATATATGTTTTATTGTATTTTTAAGCCGCGCAATATATTCCGCTTTAAAAAGAAGACACACTCCTAGATTTAAAGCCAATATTGAAGAAATTACAGTGATTGAATCATAAAAGATAGCGGGTAGGGAACGAGTACGATCATATTGATCTACCCGTAACTTTTCAATACAGAATAAATCTGGGTTATTTAGATGACTTAGGCAGGACTTCAAGAAGTTCTACATCAAAAATTAAAGTGCTATTGGGCTCAATCGCATCACCAGAGCCAATTTGACCATAGCCCAGTTGGGCTGGAATGAAGAAGCGATACTGAGCACCTTCTTTCATCAGTTGCAAGCCTTCAGTCCAGCCTTGAATAACTTGACTGACCTGAAATTCAGCGGGTTGATTTCGCGCAATTGAGCTGTCAAACACTGTGCCGTTTATTAAACGACCTTCATAATTGACTTTAACCACCGAATTGGCTTGAGGTGATTTTCCTGTGCCTGGTTTTAATATTTGATACTGCAAACCAGATTTTGTGGTTTGCACACCATCTTTTTTAGCATTGGCTTTTAAAAATTCTGTCCCGATTTTGGCATTGCTATCGGCTTTTTGTTTAAGTTCAATCAGTTGTTTGGCATCGCTGAGCTTTTTATGTTGGGTTAGAACACGTGCCATTTCTTCATCGGTAAGAGAAGATTTACCGCCTTGAGCTGCGGTTTTTAAACCGAGCATGAAAGCATCCAGATCCAAATCTTTAACAGATTCAGCATTGCTACGCCCCATAAGATAGCCAAAGCTGTAGCCGACCTGTTCATTTAAACTACTGCTGTTGGTCACGGGTTTTGCAAAGCCAGCCGTGCTCAAAAGACAGAAACAAAGCAATGTTATAGGTGTTTTCATTCTTTTATCCCAAGATAAATAAGGAGAGCAAAAGCTGTTCCTTAATATGTAGTCAAACATAGTCAAGGACTAATTCGCACTCTGTTAATGTCTTGTTTCCAAGCATGTAACTAGAGCCTAAATCGGTCAGTTCCGACTTGTAGCGGTCAGTCCGTTCTTGCAAAACACGCTTTACCTCTCGGTAAGGGGTGTAACGACTTATCTCAGGGTCGTTTAATCTTGCAAGTACGTTTCTCGCAGCATTCCAATCAGCTTGCACAACTTCCCCATTAAATCGGTGAAACTGATCTCCTTTACGTGTACCTATTAATAGGCCAGGTAATAAAGAGTCAATTTGCGAAGTGTACGCAGCATTAACGAGATGCACCACAGAACCTCTGCAGTGAGATACAATTGTTAGGGCATCGGCTAACATGCCTTTGACCCATGTATTTAAGCGTCTATTGGTCTTTTTCCCATAGCTACGTTTACTTTGGATTGGTGAAGTCAAATCCTCCGCAACAATTAATCCTGCTTTATCAACTAATCGGTGTGTCGCTGTATAGATTAGCTTTTTTAGTTTGGATTTTTGGGTGTCTTGTCGCTTATCTAGCTTCTTTCGACCCAAATTATTCTGTTCAATTGCCTGTCGCTTATGTAGCTTCGTTTTAGCAATTGCTCTCAGCTTATTTCTGTTCTTGTATTTCCGATTCAGGTAATCTGATTCACTTGAAATCAACTTACCTAAACCTTGACCATACGCATCACCATCCGAATCTACAAAAGCTTCGGAATAACCCTTATCAACGCCTATGGTTGCTTTGCCACAATCTCTAGTTTCAATCGCATCATAAGTCGAATGAACTTCAACATTGCCATTTCTCAGAGTGATCCTGAGTGTGCCTTGAGGAGCAAATTCCATAGTGGTGTTTAGCGGAATCTTAATCGTTTGCCGAGCGACTAAACTCGGCACTTTAAGCCAACACTGACCATTTAACTCAAAGGTCTTGCACATATCGGCACGGACGATAATTTGATTGTGAGTATGGTTTACCCCATGTCTAAAATGTTTACGCATCTGGCGGTGAAGAAAGTTATCTTCCATCCAGGCATCTTTTTTTAGCAGCGTATAAAGTCTTTTCCATTCATTGTCGCAACTAGCACGTTTGGGAATGGCTTGTTTTACCTTTTCCTTGGCAGCTTCACGATAGGCTTTAATATCACTAATACAGTCACGTAGGGTTTCTTTCCATGCATTAGCTGAAACATTAAATGCACGACCTTCACTCATCCAGGCATCGCGAATTGTTCTGTCACTGACATTCAAGCCCGAAACAGCACCGTATTTACACCAAACCTCACTGCGAACACGACCAAGCAAAGTAGCTTGTTTTTCAAGTTGCTTATACTTTTCTCGATTCAGATTTTCGCAGTGATGAATGCGTGTTAATTTCAAAATATAATTTCCTGGTCTTAACCAATCCTTTAACTTTATTACACTTATGATTTAGTTAAATATATATATATTATACACTTATATGTATATTTATCTATATTATTGGTTGCAGTAATTTACTCCCCTAAAATTTTTTATTTTACTTTGATCAGTTCAACATCAAAAATCAGGGTACTGTTTGCAGGAATCATTCCCGGAACGCCTTGTTCACCGTAGCCCAATTGAGAAGGGATATAAAGGGTCGCTTTACCACCTTCTTTCATCAATTGAAGACCTTCAGTCCAACCCGGAATGACTTGATTTAATGGGAACTCAATCGGTTCACCACGTTCAATCGAGCTATCAAATACTTTACCGTCCACCAACTGGCCTTTGTAATGTACGGTTACCATAGAGTTGGCAGCAGGTTGCTTGCCTGTACCTTCCTTAATAATTTTATACTGTAAGCCAGAAGCGGTAGTTTTTACACCGGGTTTTTTCGCATTTTCAGTTAAGAAAGAGTCGCTAGCAGTTTGAACTTGCTGTGCTTGCTGAACTTGCTTCTGTTGAATTTCTTTTTGGAATTGCTCATAGGCTTGTTGCAGTTCTTGTTCTGTATAAGCGGGTTTATTTCGAGCGTGGCCTTCACGTACACCTGTAACGAAACTATTGATATTTAATTCAGGTGGTGTTTGATGTGCAACTTCATAGCCAAGTGCATAACTGATTTTCTCGACAGCAGATGCATTCTTTGATGCTTTTGATGTCGCAGTAGCCGGATTTTGAGTTGCATAATAAACAGGTACAAGTGCAGCACCGCCTAAAAGAACAGCGACAGCGATGGGTAAGGCTTTACTCATAGGTTTTCCCAAATTCATTTTATATTCAAAAGTTGCATTAATTTTAGCAGACTTTTCTATCCAACACGTTTCGCGGAAGCAGTATTGTACAGAAATCCAATATATTCTTATCAAGCCAGTTATTCTATAACAGACTGAATATATAAAACATTTTTAATACAATTAAATATCAGCTTTTTATTTAATTGGATAGCGAATTATAAATTATTTTCTTTGACGCTGTCTTTCTAAGCCAGATCATTTTAGATCAAAATACTCTTAAAAAGAAAAAGCCAGTCAAGACTGGCTTTTACCATAAACACATTTAATGGATTAGGATCAAATCCTTTTAATCATTGTCCTTTGAAGCTTTATAGCCATAGGCATAGTTATAACCATAACCATAACCATAACTGCCAGCAGCGCGTTGAATATCATTCAGAATGAAACCATTGACCTTAACCCCGACTTGTTCAAAGCGGTTAATGGTTAATTCAAGTTCTTTCATCTGTGATTTTGCATAACGTGCAATTACTAAATTCACACCGGCATACTGTGAGATGATAATTCCATCCGTCACGGCAAGCACAGGAGGGGTATCAATAATAATGTGATCATACAGCGGTGAAACCTGATCTAAAAGTTCTGATAACTTTGCCGAACTTAAAAGTTCGGAAGGATTCACCGGACTTTTGCCACGCGTGATGACATCTAAATTGTCAACTTCGCTAGGTTTGATAATGCCTTGCAGCGTTTGCTGAGTATTTAAATATTCAGCCAAACCAGGCTGGGGGTCAGAATTGAAATATTTATGTAAATAACCACGACGCATATCTCCGTCGATGATCAATACGCGTTTATTACTTTGCGCCAAAATGGTTGCCAGGTTTGTAGAAATAAAGGATTTTCCTACTTCGGGTGCAGGACCCGAAATCATAATGATATTATTTTTGGCTTGACTCATGGCAAAGTGAATTGCAGTACGCATGCTGCGTAAGCTTTCAATTGCAATATCGTCGCCATTTTTAATGGCTAAAATAGGAATATGTTTTTTCTTTTTCAGCAGTTTAATGCGGTTTTCTTGAATAGATGAGCGGGGAACGGTCGCATAAACCGGTAAATCCAGTTCATTTTCAATTTGACTTGCGTCTTTAATACCAGAGCGCAGCATATTGCGCAGTAGCGCTAGCAAGGTTCCAAGGAAACCACCCAGGAAGATGGCTAAAATAAGAATCTGTAATTTTTTCGGCGCAATGGGTTTAATTGGCTCAACGGCCGTATCTACAATACGCACATTGCCAATTTCACCTGCTTTGGCAATACGCAGTTGCTGGTAAGAGTTAAGCAATGCAGTATAGAGTTGGGTTTTAACCTCAACCTCACGATACAACTGTAAATAGCGACGTTGCAAATCAGGTAGTTGTTTTAAGGTACCATTCAACTCAGCTATTTTCTTATTAATCGCTCCCAACTGTGCATTCATTTGCTGCATCACTGGGTGTTCGTTGGTATATTTTGCCGCCATTTCAGCTTGTTGCTGTTCCAGTTGTGATTTTTGGGTCTCTAAGGTAATGCTTTGGGTTAAATACAATTCAGATTCTTTGGTGACATCAACCGTATTATATTGTTGACGGAATTTATTGAATTCACGTTCTGCAACATCAAGCTGTTGTTTTAACTCCGGTAATTGTTCGTCAAGAAATTTAAGCGTTTGTGCTGTTTCTGCAGAACGGCGTTCAATATTTTGCTGGCTATAAGCCACCAGAATGGCATTCAGAACTTTGGTGATATGTTGTTTATCTTGACCTTGATAATTCAGTCCTAAAATACCGGTCAATTTGCCTTTTTCAGCCACAGAGTAACTATTGGTAATTGAGCCCATAGCTGCAGGCAAAGACATTTTTTGAATATTATAAGTGTCTTTGAATTGATCTTGAGTATAAATAGCAACTTTCCACGTGCCATGTTCTGCAGTGTATAAACTCTCTTGATTTGTCGGTGCACTAAAAACAATTTGTTTGGTTTGCGCATCAGTTAAAGTAAATTTGTTTGCCTTAAAATTGAGTAGCAAATTCTTGTCTAAATAATAAGCTGGAACTTCAAATTTTCGAACATCAAAAGATTTAGAATCGTCCTGGAATAAAACGGATTTGGCTTGATATTGCGTTTGATAATCATGGGGGCTGAGTAAACGGTCAAAGAAACTGTTTTCGGTACCGGAAATTTTTAAATCCAGATGTAAGTGGTTAATGACAGAACCCAGTACTAAACGTGATTTAAGCAGTTCAATTTCAGCTTGAGCGGGTTGTTTTTGCTCAATCATGCTGGATAGATCACCCAATAACGCAGCTGAAGTGCCTTTACTTTCTTCGACTTGTACCAAGGCATCGACAGCATAAGTGTCGGGTGTAGTTCTTAAATATAACAACGCACAGATCAAACTTAAAATTACACACAGCGCAATGAGTTTCCATTGTGCAATGAGTGAGAAAAACAGCTCTTTTAAATCAATTGTATCTTCAGTATTGGTATTTTGGCTCATAATTTTGCTATCAAAAAGTTAAATATGTTGTGTCCAGTCGCTAATACAATCTTGTATTAACTGACAGGTTTCATTGAAGACCAATTGCTCATGCTGGTAAGGATCAGGCACATTTCTGCCTCGCCAATGTCCTAATCGGAAAGTTTTTCCTTTCGCAAAAGGCCAGGTCTGTTCTAAATGCTTTTGTTGATTTTGACTCATGACCAAAATTAAATCGGCTTTTTTAATTAGCTCGGCATTCAACTTTTGGGCAATATGAGGACTCATATCGATACCTAAACGCTGCATACAGAGATTGGCTTTTTGATCCGCAGCATGACCAGTTAAACCGGAAATACCAGCCGATACGATATGAAGCTGTGGATACTGCTGTTTTAACAAATATTCAGCCATTGGACTACGACAGATATTGCCCACGCAAACCACAAGAATATTTTGAATATTCATGTTAATTGCCTAAATTATTGGCTGTATTAACAATACTAGAAAAAGGAATAACCTGATTCACCACACGCTGCCAACGTGCCAAGCCTGATGCATCGACATAGACAATATCATTGCTGCGCATTTTAAACTTGTTGGCTAAACCAAAATCGGCAATGCTGGTTAAATCCAAGTGATAAACCTCTGTAGAGGTATCACCAGCATTGCTACGAACCACATAAATTTTACTTCGACTGGCAGAAAGCGGATTTAAACCTAAACTTTCACCTAAAATATCGCTTAGACTCATGCCTTGGTCACGCATAGGAAGGGACTGGTTTTTACCCGATTCACCCATCACATAAATTTTCTGGTTTTCACGTGAATTGACATACAGCGTATCATTCGGTTGTATTAATAAGTTATGTAAAGAAAGTCCGGATTTTTCCAGCTCAATTGTATTGAGTTGATAAGTACGACCTTGTCTGACTAGAGTAATAGAGGCATTGTCACCCTGTTGAGAGTTCACACCACCCGCCATGCCTAAAGCCGTATACACACTGACAGGTTGGTCGCTTAAGTAGAATTGTCCGCCTTTACTGACATTACCTTGTACAGAAAAGCGCTGTCCCTGATAAGACAATACCCGCGCAATCACGTCAGGCGTTTTTAAATAACGGGAAAGCTGGCTACGCAAATCCTGATTGACCTGGGTTAAAGATTTTCCTGCAGCCTTATAACGCCCAATCATGGGAAACTGGATATAGCCATTTTGGTCAATTTGATAACCATTGGCCTGAGCAGACTGTTCACTACTTACTGAACTTGTTGGAGGGGTTATATCTGGATAAGCCCACAAATAAATGGAAAGAATATCTCCGGGACTTAATTTATAATTTTTAGCAGATTTGTTAAATAAATGAGCATAATCTTGGCGAAGATTGATTTCGGCAGGCTGTACCGCAAATAAAGATTCTTGAGTGAGTTTAATCACATTCACCTGAGTGCCTAAATCCGTTTGGTAAACTCCTTCACTTGGTAAATCATAAGTTTGTAAACCAGAAGTAATTGCACAACCCGTCATGGCACAACTTAAAACCAATAAAGCAGTATATTGAATTTTTCTCACTCTAAATCCTGTTTTAAAAATTATTAAAAACTTCAACTTAAGTTATTCTACCTTTCTAATTACGAAAAAAATATAACAAATTGTAAGCTGTTTATGGTTTATAAATAGAGGAAAGGTGTTAAATGAGAGAAGATAAATCTATTGTAAATTCAATAAAAACGCATCTTTTAAAAAATATTTACTCAGGTTTTTAATTGATTTTTATATAAATTAGCAACAGAAAATACTTGATTTTCTGATATAGTTCTTAGCGTTTTTATTCACCTCTTAGATTATATAAATAAGCAAGGCTCAAAAATGCTCACTTTGTCAGAACTCAAGATTGCTGTAATTGGTCTAGGATATGTCGGCTTACCTTTAGCAGTTGAATTTGGGAAAAAAGTACCAGTCGTGGGTTTTGATATTCATCAAAAACGGATTGATGAGTTAAAAAGTGGCCAAGACCATACCTTAGAAGTATCACCAGAAGAATTAGTACAAGCGGCTCATTTAACTTATTCAGCGAATTTAGATGATTTAAAAGACTGTAATTTCTTTATTGTAACGGTTCCAACCCCTATTGATGAGTTTAAACAGCCAGATTTAACGCCGCTTGTAAAAGCTTCAACCAGTATTGGCAAGGTGTTAAATAAAGGGGATGTGGTGGTTTATGAATCCACTGTATACCCGGGTGCAACCGAAGAAACCTGTATTCCAGTTTTAGAGCAAGTTTCAGGTTTGACTTTTAACCAGGACTTCTTTGCCGGTTATAGCCCAGAGCGTATTAACCCGGGTGATAAACTGCATCGTGTCACCAATATTTTAAAAATTACATCTGGCTCTACCCCAGAAGCTGCTGACTTTGTTGACCAGGTTTATAACTTGGTGATTGAAGCGGGTACCCATAAAGCACCCAGTATAAAAGTCGCTGAAGCTGCGAAAGTGATTGAAAATACCCAGCGTGATGTCAATATTGCCTTAATTAATGAATTAGCAGTTATTTTTAATAAAATAGGTATTGATACTGAAGATGTATTAAAAGCTGCCGGTACAAAATGGAATTTTTTACCGTTTCGTCCAGGTTTAGTGGGTGGACATTGTATTGGTGTCGATCCGTACTATTTAACCCATAAAGCACAATCACTTGGTATACATCCCGAGATTATTTTAGCGGCCCGTCGTCTTAATGACCGTATGGGAGAATATATTGCTACCCAACTTATTAAAGAAATGGTTAAGAAGCGCATTCAAGTGGTAGGCTCTAAAATTTTAGTGATGGGACTGAGTTTTAAAGAAAATTGCCCAGACATCCGTAATACAAAAATTGTGGATATGGTTAAAGCGTTAAAAGAATATGATTTAGATTTAGATATTTATGATCCTTGGGTGGATATAAATGAAGCTAAGCATGAGTATGGTTTAACGCCCATTACCCAGTTACAAGAGCATCATTATGATGCATTGATATTGGCTGTTGCACATGATGAATTTAAAGCTATGTCAGCTCAAGAAATGCATCGCTTAGGTAAGTCTAAACATGTTTTATATGATTTGAAGTATATCCTAGAACGAAATAGCGATTCGTTAAGATTATAACGTTTTGGCTAATACGTTATTTAAATCACTAAGTGTTCTATTAAGCGTAATAAAATTCCATTAACCATTTTAATGTATAAAACCTATGTCGAATAATAGGACCATCATTTCAAATACCTTATTCTTGTATCTTAGAATGTTGGTTATTATCAGTCTTTCACTCTATACCACACGGATTATATTTAATACGCTAGGTATAGAGAATTACGGTTTATTTAATTTAATTGCCAGCTTTGTGGTTTTATTTTCTTTTTTAAATTCAGCAATGCAAAGTGGTACTCAACGCTTTTTGAATGTGGCTTTATCATCAGGCATACAAGAAAGAGTAAAGGTGACTTTCAATGTAGCTTTGAATATTCATTTAGCTATTGCATTCTTAGTATTGATTGGGTTAGAAACGTTCGGATTATGGTATTTAACGTATCAATTAAATATACCATCAGATAAAGTAGATGTTGCCCAAGTTGTTTATCAATTTTCTGTACTAACGACAATTTTAGGGATTATTAGTGTGCCTTATCAAGCACTAATAGTTGCTAAAGAACGGATGAGTTTATTTGCCTATATTGGGATTTTTGAAGCTATTGTTAAGTTATTAATTGCTGTGACAATCACTTATATTGGTAGTAATCTTCTTATAGCTTATAGTGGTTTATTAGGTAGTATGGCCGTTATAGTATTTTTAATTTATTTATTCGTGTCAAAAAAGTATTTTGGAACAGAAATTATTTACCAATTTAAAACGGATATAGGCTTAACTAAAGAGATGCTGGGGTTTTCTAGTTGGAATTTTTTTGGTCAGGTAGCTGTATTGAGTTCTAATCAAGGTATTACTATCTTATATAATTTGTTTTTAGGTCTAACAGTTAGTGCGGCAATGGCTATTGCTCAGCAAGTTCGCGGGTTAGTAGGTACATTAGCTAATAGTTTACAAGTTGCCTTTAACCCACAGATAGTACAGTCTTATGCTAAAGGTCACATTGATAGACATAATATGCTAGTGCTTAATGCATCTCGCTATTCACTATATCTAATTAGTATTATTGCAATACCTTTTTTATTATATGCAGATCTTATTTTAAAAATCTGGCTTGGTGATACATTACCGACTTATGCAGGTTTTTTTGTTAAGGTTATGGTATGGGTGACTATATTAGAGTGTTTATCAGGGCCTTTTTGGATGTCTGCTCATGCTCGGGGGGATATTAAAAAGTATCAACTAATTATTTCAAGCATCTTTTTATTAAATTTACCTATAACATATTTAAGCTTTAAATTATTGAATTCGGCTTACTGGTCATTTGCTCCAACAATTATCATTGCACTTATCGCTTTGATTTATCGGATGCACTATTTTTTTAACGGTAATAATTTAGCTAAAGAAGAAACTCTCTTTTATTTTAAAAATATTGGCTGTATGTTTACATTTTTGATAGTTATACAGACCATTCAATTATTAGGGATATGGGTATTAAATAAGAACTCATTGTTTTTGAATTTTTTAATTATATTAGTAATAGAAATTATATTCCTAATATTTATTATTCTCTGTGCAAACACTCAAGAACGTACGCTATTTCAAAAATTTCTAAAAAAATTGTTAGTGAAAATAGGGATATAACTTATTCAAATATCTATTTAAACTATCTATCTATTAAAGCTGAGAATGATTAATGCCAAAAATCTCTGTTATCTTACCCGTGTATAATGTAGAACAATACATTGCTAAATCCATAGAATCTGTATTGCAACAGACCTATACCAACTTCGAACTAATTGTTGTCATTGATGGTTCCAAAGATAATAGCGAAGCAATTGCTAAAGAATTTGCCAAGGCCAATGCTCGAATTAAAGTTTATACTAAGCCAAACGGTGGCTTATCTGATGCAAGAAATTATGGCATGAGGGTAGCAACAGGTGAGTATATTTACTTCTTAGATTCAGATGATTGGATTGAGCCAAATTTACTAGAAGACAATTTAAATCTTCTATTAAAAGACGATTCAGATTTTATTGTTTTTGGTTTTTATCAAGATAATGTCAATAATAAAGAGCAATTAATAAGTCAAATCAAACATATTCCAACAGCTGATAAGTGGATAAATGGTGCTGATATTGAATTAGCACCTTACATGTTAAATATTCTTGGCTATGCTTGGAATAAGCTTTATAAAAAACAATACTTAGATAAGCATAGTCTTTTCTTCGCCAAAGGTATTTCATTGGTAGAGGATATCTTATTTAATGCTCAAGTCTATCAAAAAGCCAATAAAATTCTATTTAATCAAAAAGCTTATGTTCATTATATACAGCGGCCCACGGTTACACTAACGAAGCAATTTCATAAACAAAGTTTTGAGTGGGTGAAACTTAAGCATATAGCATTATCAAATTTTATTAATGCTTGGTCTTTTACCAATAAAAATGAAATCTTAGCTGTTAACTTAATCGGTGGATTACGTTATTGCGTATTAAATCTTTTTAGATTTAAAAATCAATTTAACTATATACAAAAAGTTACCTACATCGGAAAAATGGTTAATGACCCTGAGTTGATAAATTACGTTCAATTTTATCAGCCAACTACAGCTAATGACAAAATTTACTATCAATTAATTAAATACCGTGCCAGAAATGCTATCGCTTTAATAGCTCAACTAAGAGGCTGATATGAGAATTAAACAATTAATCCCATTTGAATTAAAGTATAACCTACGCTTTTATCAAGCAAAATTTTCTAGCCATAATTTTTTTGCTCAAGTAATATTAGAAAAAAACAAGAAGAAAGCATTTTTCTTTTTGGCGGCTGATTATGGGAATCTGGGTGATGTCGCAATTACTTACGCCCAGACGAAGTTTATGGAATCAAATGGTTATCAAGTTGTCGAAGTGCCAATTAGTCAGACTGCGCAAGGAGTTTGGTGGGTTAAAAACTTCATTCAACCTCAAGATATTATTATGCTGGTTGGTGGCGGTAATATGGGAGACTTATATGAGCAGATTGAGTATTTGCGTCAACTTGTTATTCAGCAGTTTCCTGATAATAAAATCATTTCTTTCCCACAAACCTTTGACTTCTCTAATACAGCTAAAGGTAAGAAATGGCTTAATGCTGCAAAAAAAGTATATAATAAGCATCATCAGCTTACTATAGTTGCTCGCGAAAAAACCTCTTTTGAGTTAATGAAAGCTAATTTCCCACGAAATAATGTCATATTGACACCTGATATTGTGCTTTCTTTAAATAATGTTGTTGATGTAGTTCAACGTAAGGGCGTAGTTATATGTCTAAGAGATGATCAAGAAAAATCTATTGATAATACAACTACTCAGCAAGTATTAGAGCATTTAAAGGATGTTTTTGGTCAAGGTATGACTTACCGGGATACTCATATTGCTGCCAATAATTTAGCAGTTGCTGCTAGAGTTAGTGCATTAAATGATATTTGGCAGACCTTTGCACAAGCGCAATTGGTGGTGACTGACAGGCTGCATGGGATGATCTTTGCTTATATCACCAATACGCCTTGTATCGTATTTCAAAATAATAATCATAAAATTAAAGGAACATATGAATGGATAAGTTCGCAATCTGGTATTCAACTCATAGAAGATTTTGATTTAGAAATATTTAAAGCAGCTTTCCAAAACTTGATGGTCAAGCAAAATAATACCCTAGATATTAAGTATTACCAGCCGCTGTTAAAGGAACTTTAGGATGAAACGTATTTTACATATCATTGGTAAGATGGATAGGGCTGGTGCAGAAACTATGCTCATGAACCTTTATCGGTGTATTGACCGTACGAAAGTCCAATTTGATTTTGTCACTTTTACAAATGATAAAGGTGATTATGATGATGAAATATTGGCATTAGGTGGAAAAATCATTCCGATTATTGCAAGTAACTCATTAGGTAGAATGACCAAGCTATATCAGTTTTTGAAATCCCACCCAGAGTATCAAACGATTCATAGCCATGTACTCCTAAACAATGCATTTCATTTAGCGGCAGCATATTTGGCAGGTGTGAATATAAGAATTTCACATTCACACAGTACCAGCAATGGTGGCTCAAATGCTGTTACGAGGACCTATGAAATTTTAGCTAAATTAGCTATTAATAAATTAGCTACCCATAAGATTGCTTGTGGTTACGAGGCAGGACAATATCTATATAATGATGATAAAAATGTATTAGTACTACCTAATGCTGTTGATGTTAGACAAATCCACCGTATGGTTGAGGTAAGCCGTAAATTACCCAATGAGCTATTTGATAAGGATAAACTAAATATTATCCATGTGGCTCGATTCATGCCTGTAAAAAATCATGATTTTACCTTAAATATTGCCCAAGCATTGAAGGATAGAAACGTAAAGTTCATGATTTATTTAGTAGGCGATGGATTGTTGCGTACAGAAATTGAAGCGAAAATCCGAAGTCGTGGTCTTGAGCAATATATCAATTTGTTGGGTGTACGTCCTGATGTTATTGAACTAATGGCACGTGCCGATGTCATGATTTTACCGTCATTACATGAGGGCTTCCCAGTTGTGCTAGTAGAAAGCCAAGCAGTTGGACTACCTACTTTAGTATCTGAAAAAGTCGCGAAAGAGGTAGATTTACAATTAGGAATTATTAATTTTATACCCATCAATAACGCAGATAGATGGGTAGACAAAATAATGAATATCACTCATTTCTATCTATCACAAGAGCAGATATTTAATAAGTTGTCTAGTCAGGGATTTGATGTTTTGAAAAATTCTCAATGCTTAGAAAATATCTATCAGAGTGGAAGGTGATTTTATGATTAACTTATTATGTGAAATAAGAGAATGTTATTTTTTTAATATTGTCGCTAGCTCTAGATTGTTAATTTTCATTATGCTTGCTATGAAACTGATATATGTTTGACTGGGTTCCACTTAAAAATTATGAGCATGCGTATTATTTGGTACTGGCATATTTTTTAATTGCAGTACTAACTTTTAGTATCAAGTATGCTGTTCTACCGAATAAAACGGTTTATTATTACTCAGCAAAAGTGATAAGTAACATATTATTTATATTTTCCATATTTTATATAGGACTCCGTCCAATAAGTGGTCAATTCATTGACATGACTACTTACGTAGGCTTTTTTGATTATCTGAGACTTTCATTAAGTTTTCCAAGTGATCTTAATAACGATCGGTTTTTTTGGTACTATATGTATAGTATTTCACGATTATTCGAAGCCAAAATATTTTTCTTTATTACCGCTTTCCTTTATATTTTACCCATGTATTGGGTCTCAAAATATAATTTTAAAAAGCTCTGGTTTTTTAGTTTTTTTTCTTTTATCACGGCATTTTCTTTCTTCAGTTATGGTGTTAATGGTATTCGTAATGGTCTAGCTACTTCTATATTTCTATTGGCATTTTCAACTAATAAGAAATTATTTCAAGGCCTATGGTTATTGATAGCATATTTTATTCATGGTTCAATGCTTATTCCAATCGCTGGATTTTTATTATCAAGTTTTTATCGTAATACGAATCGACTGATTGCTTTTTGGTTAATATGTATTCCTATCTCTTTAGTATTTGGGAGTAGCATTCAGACTCTTTTTGCATCATTTATCACTGATGATCGAACAAGTTATCTTACATCTGATGCTAACGATGAATATGCTTATATCTCTGGTTTTCGTTGGGATTTCATTGCCTATAGTGCTAGCGCTATTATAATAGGTTGGTATACTAAAAAACATTTTAAACTTATTGATAGACGTTATGACTTAATCTTTGGAACTTATTTAATTGCTAATGCTATATGGATTTTAGTAATTAATGCTAGTTTCTCTAACAGGTTTGCTTATTTATCATGGTTCTTAATGCCGTTAGTCGTGTTATACCCAGCACTTAAACAATATCAGACCACGCTTAATGATAAAATGGTAATCTATATTACACTATTTTATTTTTTATTTACCTTGTTAATGGCGTTAATCTATTCATTATAGGTGAGTTATGGAAACCCTCTTATCAATCATAGTGCCAATGTACAATGTTGAGAATTATCTCATTGATTGTATTGGCAATATCAAAATCAAAGATATAGATTATGAGATTATTATGGTCAATGATGGCTCACCAGATAACTCATTTGAAGTAGCTAATTCTTTAGCGCTAACTAACCCCAAAATTAAAGTTATAAGTCAAGAAAATAAAGGTCTGGGGGGGGCAAGAAACTTAGGTATTAATGTTGCTATTGGAAAGTATATTTTATTTTTAGATGCTGATGATATTTTAGTTAAACAAAATTATATATTCTTGAAGAATTCTGAGGAGGATATAATTGAGTTTTCATCTAAAAACATAAAAAGCTTTGAGGAAACTTTATCAACTTTTAAGGCCGAAAATATTTCTAGTATGAAAGGTGTAGAGTATTGTTTGAATTTTCCTACTATGTTTTCTGCTTGTAATAAGTTATATAGAAGAAATTATTTAATAGAGAATGATTTATCATTTAGAGAGAACATATATATAGAAGATTTTGAATTTAATACTAGAGCATTCTTTCTAGCTAATAGGGTGAGTTCAAAGGAAGAATATATACAATATTTTTTTCAATCACCTAACTCTATTACTCGTAATAATAATTTTTCCAAGAAAAAAAAACTCGTCTCTGATATGGTGATGATAGTAGAACATATATACAATTTTAAACAACAATATGAACTATGTATAGAATCAAATAGGTACTTCAATATGAGATTAACGTATTTATGTACAGACATTATTTACCATACTATAAAGAACAAATTACCTTCTGAATTTTTAAAAGAGAATATTAATTTTTTACACAGTAAAAAGTTATTTTACTTACAAGAACACTTAACTAATCGCAGGAAGGAGTTTTTTAGAAAGTTAATAAAGCATCCTATAATATTGTCTTCTTTAGTTCAAGTCTATAATGTTTTTTATTGAAATGGATATATATGAAAAAAAATAAGTTTTTTTTAATAACTACTGTGCCTATGTCTTTGAGCTTCTTTAAAGGACAGATAGGAAAACTTAGTAAGGATTTTGATATTACCTTGATTAGTTCGCCTGGCGAGGAGCTTGAACAAATAGCATATGCAGAAAGCGTAAAATATAGTGCTATTCATATGAAACGCGATATTGCTATCAAAGATGATATTCTCAGCTTATTAAAATTTTTATGGCTATTCATTAGACAAAGGCCGGACATTATCCATTGTAATACGCCTAAAGGCTCATTGCTTGGACTTGTTGCAGGGTATATTACTAGAGTGCCAGTACGTATTTACTACGTGCATGGATTAAGATATGAGGGTGCTACTGGTAAAAAAAGACAATTATTGGTCGTCTTAGAAAAACTAAATTGCTTCTGTGCAACTCATATTATAGCAGTAAGTCATGGTATCAAACAAAAAGTACAAGATGAATTAACTAGTAAGAAAGTTTCTGTTATTCATCATGGCAGTGCCAATGGTATGCCAGTTAAGGAATTTTTAACAGAAAATTATGATGACTACGCTATTCGAAAATCATATGGAATTACCAAACAGGATTTTGTCTTTGGTTTTGTGGGGCGGTTAGTGGCTGATAAGGGTATTAATGAGCTAGTCCATGCTTTTAATATGTTCGAACAGAAAAATGTTAAATTAGTAATAGTTGGCAGGTATGAGCATGAGCTAGATCCGCTCAATCAAGAAACGTTAGATATCATTAAGGCAAATCCAAATATCATTGAGATGGGTTTTCAAAAAGATGTCAAAAAGTTTTTAGCTATAATGGATTTATTCGTATCACCTTCTTATCGTGAAGGCTTTGGTTTATCTGTACTTGAGGCAAATTTAATGAAAGTGCCTGTACTTGTGACATCTATTACAGGGTACTCGGAAATTGTTCGAGAGGGAAAAAATGGATTTTTTGTCAATCCTAAAGACACTTTAGAATTATTTAATAAAATGCAGGAATTTTCGCAATCTCGAAACTCCTTATTGGCAATGAAACAACAATGTTATGATGAAGTTGCTAACAAATATAACTATAAAGAAGTCCTTGAAAAGGCATTAGATTATTATGCGCAATTTAAGTAATCTAATTGAATGCAATTTATCAATTATCTGTCTTTAAATATTTTCTAATATTTAGTAGTAGAATAGAGGATTTAAAGTGCTAATTAGATTTTTAATTTGTAGAAAATATTTTTTTATCTTCTGGTATTTTTGTTAGTAAACTTAATTTTTAGCTATTTTGTAATGTGGTGGAATTATGTATGTAAAATTTAAACCCTTTTTAGATATATTTTTATCTATTCTAATTTCTCTTCTAATCTTGCCATTTTTAGTAATTCTTTCATGTGTAGTTTTCTTTTCAATGGGAAGTCCTATTTTTTTTAAACAAGAAAGAATTGGAAAAAACCATAAGCTTTTTATCATGTATAAATTCAGAACTATGCGTGAACCCAAAGATGGTGAAAATCGCTTATTGTCAGATGCAGATCGTGTAACAAAAGTTGGAAAATTTTTGCGTAAAACCAGCCTAGATGAATTACCAGAAATCATAAATGTAATAAAAGGTGAAATGAGCCTAGTGGGTCCACGGCCTTTATTAGATTTACATTTGGAACTTTTTGATGAAAATCAGTTAAGGAGACATAATGTTAAGCCTGGTATGACAGGTTTGGCACAAGTGATGGGTAGACAATCGTTAAGTTTTACACAAAGGACGGATTTAGATGTTAAATATGTGGAAAATTTAAGCTTGTGGTTAGATGTGAAAATTATAATAAAAACAATATTGGTTGTACTGGGTGCAGATGGTATCAAAACAGGGCAAAAGTTTGAAGAAGTAGATGATGTAGGTTTAAAAGATTTGATAGAAAAAAAGCAGAAAGAAAGTGAAAAATAATCTTTGGGAAATGGGTTCTTCATTTCATGATATTTCAACTGAACTTATATCAAGTGTCCCTAATGTATCTTGGAATGATTATGAGCTTTATCTGAGTGGTCGATATGCAATATTAGATTTAGTAATCTATAAGAAAACTTATGAAGACTTAACAGAGATATATATGCCTTCATATTATTGTCATGATGTTACACGCCTCATAGAAAGCCAAATAAAAGTACATTTTTATGAGTGCTCTCCTATATCAGGAGTTAATTTATCTTTGTTTCCTAAGGGGGCTACAGTACTTTTAGTCGAATACATGGGAAATATGGTACAGGTGATTGGTGATAATACATTGAGAATTATAATGGATAAAACACATGATCCATTTTCAGAGTATGCATATCCATTTTTACCGGAATTCTATTTTGGTTCTTTACGTAAAGTTTTACCTACTGGTGAAGGAGGTTTTTTATTTCCGAAACTTGATAATTCATTAAAAAAAACAACTAATATATATAATGACAAATTAAGATCATTAAAAAATGCAATGCATCTTAAAAAAATGTATTTACGTGGGGCTGATATTCCTAAAAATAATTTTTTAAAAGAATTTAATGATTTTGAATACTTTTTGAATAGTACGAGGAATATTTATGAAATATCGGAGCAAACTTTAAAAGATTTATCTGAGTTGGATGTGGGGGCTATTTACGACAAAAAATATAAAAATCTACAATATTTATATTCATACTATGAAGAAAATAAGAAAATAAGAAAATTTAAAAATAACTGTTATTTTTCATTTTTTATTTCATTTGAGAACTATATTTTTGTTAGAACACAATTAATTAATAATAATATTTATCCTATAATTTTGTGGCCAAATTATGAAGGTGATATCCACTTAATCAATGGTGAGCTTCTGGTCTCCTTACATGCTGACTTTAGGTATAATCTAGCAGATTTAAAAAAATTGACTATTATTTTGGACGGTATATTCTGTGAAATCTAAATTTTCTGTAATAACTGAGAATAATTTATCTGTTATCAGTGATCAACTTGGAAACTTTGATACCGATATATATCATTCTATAGAATGGCTTTTATTAAATAAAGACTTACAAGACGGCGAGATAAATTGTATTTTATTAGAAAAAGACAATAATTATGCTTTTTTCCCCCTTATTAAACGTAATATAAAGAATACTTCCTATTTTGATTTAATTACACCGTATGGTTATGGTGGTGTAGCTTTTAGTAAAACTTCAGATACAGATTTTAGAGAAAAAATTTTTGAAGAATTAAAAGAAAGTTTTAAGGATTCAAATTGTATTTCTATTTTTTTAAGATTACATCCTTTATTAAATCAGGAGGTAGTAGCCGGTGGGGCTGTTCATGACAATGGCACTACTTTAGCTATCAAGCTTGATACTTCTTATCCGGATATATATAGCAAATACTCCTCTGGTCATAAATACGATTTAAAAAAATCAAAAAAGAATGAGAGTATCCATATTGTAGATGATACAGATTTATTGTTTTTTAATGATTTTATTGAAATTTACTTGGAAACAATGCGTTATTTAAAAGCATCTGACTTCTACTTTTTTGATAAAGAATATTTCTATACTATGAAAAAGCTCTTAGCCGAAAAGCTAAAATTAGTTGTAGTCAAGCTGAATGATCAGATCATTGGTGCCTCTCTGTTTATGTTAAATAATGGGATTATTCAATATCATTTATCAGGCACAATAATGGAAGGACGAAAGTATCAACCTTCTAAATTGATTTTGGACTATATGGTAAATTGGGGAGCTTCACAGGGTTATACTTTTTTACATTTAGGCGGTGGTGTTGGTGGACAGCAAGATGCCTTATATAAGTTTAAAAAAGGATTTGCTGCAGATGATTATTCTTTTTATACGGTTAGATTAATAACGAATAATACTATTTATAGAAAGCTATGTTCAGATTTAAATTTTACTGATATTGAAATAGATAATATTTCAGATTTTTTCCCTTTATATAGAAAAGTATGAGTATGGATTGACATGATTAAAAGCAAATTATTGTCTTTAAGACCAATTGAATTAAATGATGATGTTATTTTACAGCAGCTGATTAATAATCCCCTTGTTTCTGAAAATGTGGTGGGTTGGACTTTTCCTGTATCTTTATTTTCACAAAAAAATTGGATTCAATCGAACACAAATAATCTAAGTTATCGTTTAGTGGTAGTAGATAACGAAACAAATGAAGCGATTGGTATAACGGGCTTGTGGGATATTGATTGGCATAATCAAGCTGCAATGTCTGCAATAAAGCTCTTGCCAGAAAAAACTAAAAAGGGCTTTGGCACAGAAGCAATTATGTTAAGTATGGCTTGGGCATTTTATAATGTAGGTCTAAGACGTTTACATGGAGCAATTTTAGATTTTAATGGGCCTAGTATGGGGGCTTATGTTAAAAAATGTGGTTGGAAAGTTGAAGGTCGTCAACGTGAAGCAATTTTCCGTAAAGGAGAATGGCATGATCTATATAGCGTAGCTATTCTTAAACGAGAGTTTGATGCTCTACCTAAAGCATCTGAATTTATTAATGCTGTTTGCCCTGTAGATACCACACCGAATATTGATATTAATTTCCAAGATTATATTTAAGAGAAAATACATGTTAAATACTGCATTTGAACCATGGCCAAGCTTTAGTCAAGAAGAAGCCAATGCCGTATCGCAAGTCTTGCTTTCCAATAAAGTCAATTACTGGACAGGACAGGAATGCCGTGAGTTCGAAAAAGAATTTGCACAGTTCGCGGGAACTCAATATGCAGTAGCACTTGCCAACGGTACAGTCGCTTTAGATGTCGCACTTAAAGCATTAGGCATTGGGGCAGGGGATGATGTAATTGTCACTTCCCGTACTTTTTTAGCTTCTGCCAGTTCAATTGTGACAGCAGGTGCAAATCCAATCTTTGCCGATGTCGAACTGGATTCACAAAATATTTCGCGTCGCACCATTGAAGCGGTCATTACTCCCAATACCAAAGCCATTATCTGCGTGCATTTGGCAGGTTGGATGTGTGATATGGATCCGATTATGCAACTGGCGCAGGAAAAAGGGCTTTATGTGATTGAAGACTGTGCTCAAGCGCATGGTGCACAATATAAAGGCAAGCCGGCAGGTTCAATTGGTCATATCGCTGCTTGGTCATTTTGTCAGGACAAGATCATGAGCACAGGCGGTGAAGGCGGTATGGTCACCACCAATGATGAATTACTTCGGAAAAAAATGTGGTCCTATAAAGACCATGGCAAAAACTTTGACAGCATTTATAACAAGCAGCACCCACCAGGCTTTCGCTGGCTACATGACTCATTTGGTACCAACTGGCGCATGATGGAAATGCAGGCGGTCATTGGACGAATTCAACTGAAAAAAATGGCAGAGTGGATGCAGAAACGTAATGCAAATATGGAAAAGATTTTATCTGTATTCGAAAATAGTCCATATTTTACCGTACATCATCCATCTGCAGATTATGTACATGCAGCATATAAATGTTATGTACAGGTCAATATTGAAGCCTTACCTGAAGGTTGGTCACGTGACCGTATCATGAATGAAATTGCAGCTTTAGGTGTACCGTGTTTTAGTGGTTCATGTTCGGAAGTTTATTTAGAGCATGCTTTTGATGGTACGCCTTGGCGTCCAGTTGAAAGACTTGTAAATGCCAAAACATTAGGTGAAACCAGCTTAATGTTTTTAGTTCACCCGACCTTAAGTCAGGAAAGCATGCATAAAACGGTAACGGTAACTCAGCAAGTCATTAATCAGCTTTAACATTTTATACATGGATATGGAGAGCAAAAATATATACTCTCCATATCATGTAAAAAATTAATTAAATGCTTGGGAATCTGGATAAACAAAAGCTTATCTAAGAAGCTTATTTAAGAAGGTTATCTAAGCTAACTATCTAATAGAATTGAAAAGAAGCCTTTGCCCCGTGAAATCAATGATTGTTCCATTTGCTACCGCACCGAGACACTTAAAACAAAGCTTTCTTATTGTTTTAGATTTCGTGATCTTTCCTATACTTATCTGGCTCTGTTATGCCATTCGTCAATTTAACCTCGGCACAGAAGTCATTCCCAATCTGGCTTTTGGTACTTTATGGGTCAGTTTTTTAGCGGTCTTAGCTTTATGGATTTGCGGTGTTTACCGCTTTATTGTTCGCACATTTAATGAAGCATTTATTGCTAAATTGGCAATGGCTACATTGCTGACAGTCATTGGTTTATATGGCATGGCATATTTTACGCATGCATTTATTCCTACATCTATTCCTATGATGTTTGGTTTTATGATGTTTGCGTGGATTTGGCTGAGTCGCGGTTTAATTCGGGCCCTTGTAAAGTCTTACCTGCAGTCCGATATCCCACGTAAACGTGTGGCTATTTACGGTGCAGGTTATGCCGGGCAGCAGGTTGCTGCTACGCTCCATCGCTCTAATGAACATTTTCCGGTATTTTTCATTGATGACGATATTTCTTTATCAAGTCAAATGATTGGAGGGTTACGGGTTTATCCTCCTTCCCATGCTTTAAATTTATTTGCCAAACAGCAGATAGATGAAATACTCATCGCACTGCCTTCAGTGGGCCGTATCCGTAAAAATGAAATCGTTAAATTTCTGGAACCTGCACATCTTAAAATTACCGAAATTCCAGGCTTAACCAAGCTGGTCGATGGTGAAATCCGTATTTCAGATATTCAAGAAATTGACATTATTGATTTATTAGGACGTGATCCGGTACCGCCTATTCCTGAACTTTTAGCAAAAAATATTCAAAATAAAGTGGTCATGGTGACAGGTGCGGGAGGGTCAATTGGTTCTGAACTTTGCCGTCAAATTATTAAAAATCAGCCTAAAAAATTAGTGATTTATGAACTGACAGAATTTGCGCTGTACAGTATTGATAAAGAATTGAATTTACGTTCTGAAATTGAAATTATTCCTATTTTGGGTACGGTGCTTGATCAGGCAAAATTAGAAAGAATCATTGAACAATATCAAGTACAAACTGTTTATCATGCCGCGGCTTATAAGCATGTTCCCTTGGTAGAATGTAATCCACTTGCGGGACTCAAAAATAACTCAATTGGTACAGCCTTTAGCTTAAATGCGGCTGTAAAGAAAGGTGTAGAAACCTTTGTCCTGATTTCAACCGATAAAGCCGTGCGTCCCACCAATGTGATGGGCGCATCCAAACGTATGGCTGAATTGTATTGTCAAGCCATGGCTGTGGCGCAAAATCAGACTCAGGTCAGTATTGTACGTTTTGGTAATGTTCTGGGTTCATCCGGTTCAGTCGTTCCTTTATTTAAGCAACAAATTGCTAAAGGCGGCCCCATCACGGTGACTCATCCGGATGTAACCCGATATTTTATGACTATTCCAGAGGCTTCACAGCTGGTGATTCAGGCGGGTGCTTTGGGGCAGGGCGGTGATGTATTTTTGTTGGATATGGGAGAACCGGTTCGTATTCAGGACTTGGCCCGCCAGATGATTGCCTTGAGTGGTCTAAAAGTGCGTGAAACAGGTTCTCAAAATGGTGATATTGAAATTCAGTATTCAGGTCTGCGTCCTGGTGAAAAACTATACGAGGAATTACTCATTGATCACGAAGATACTGAAATTACGCAACATACTCGTATTTTAAGATCTTTTGAAAAGCATTATCCTTTAGCTGAGTTAATCGAAATTTTTGAAAAAATTAATACACTTACCGCTATTGATGCCGATATAAATTGGGCATTAACACAGTTAGAGCATTATGTTGATGGCTATCATCGCGGTAAAGAAATTAAAGTAAATTAAAGTTAGGTATGATGATGATCAAAAAAGCTATTCTCCCGGTTGCAGGTCTAGGTACTCGTTTCTTGCCTGCAAGTAAGTCTATTCCTAAAGAAATGGTCACGGTTGTTGACCGTCCTGCAATTGAATATGTAGTACGCGAGGCAGTTGCGGCAGGAATTGAACAAATTATTCTGGTGACTCATTCTTCAAAAGCGTCCATTGAAAATTATTTTGACCGTAATTTTGAACTTGAAACCACATTAGAAAATAAAAAGAAATTTGATTTGCTTAAAGAAATCACTGAAATCTTACCTCCGCATGTCAGTGTTGTGAGTGTTCGTCAGCCACAGCCGCTTGGTTTGGGGCATGCGGTATTGTGTGCAAAAGCCGTGGTGGGAGACGAAGATTTTGCTGTATTACTTCCAGATGTGCTGGTTAAAGATGATCAAGCTGAAAATGACCTAGCGAAAATGATCGCGCGTTTTGAAGCGACTGGAGCTTCACAAATTATGGTGGAAGCAGTGCCTGATCATTTGGTTAATCAATATGGCATTGTCGATGTTAAACATTCACCGAATGAAGGTGAAAGCATGGTAATGCAGGGCATTGTTGAAAAACCGACAGTGGGTACGGCACCGTCCAATCTATCTGTCGTGGGTCGCTATGTTTTACCTGCAAAAATTATGCAGCTGCTTGAAAATACGCCGAAAGGTGCCGGTAATGAAATCCAGTTGACCGATGCGATAGCAGAGTTACAAAAAACCGAATTGGTTGAAGCTTATCGTATGAAAGGTCAAACTTTTGATTGTGGCAGCAAGCTCGGCTATCTCAAAGCAGTGTTGCATTATGGGGTTGAGCATCCGCAACTCGGTGCAGATTTTAAACGCCTTATCCAAGAACTCTTACTTTAAAAAAGAACGCGATTATGAAGGTCTCAGTATTCGGAAAAACATTATATGCCGGTGTGATGGCCGCATTATTGGCTGAATGTGGACATCAAGTATATTGGTGCGATAGCTGTCCAGATTTGCGCCAACAGGCACATTACTTTCAAGATGAGTCGGTTAATCATCTATTAGAAAAACAAGTCCGCAGCGGATTTTTAAAATTTTGTGAATTTATTGATCTGCCCTTAGATGTCGATGCTTATTTATTCAGTTTTAGCCCGACCGAAGAATCGGCAGGATTAGAGCTTTTAGCGCAATTACAACAGCGTGCGATTATTCATCCAAAGTTAATGATCAATGCCTCTACTTTGGGACTCCACAGCACAGAGAAATTCCAGCAGATTCTTCCTCAAGATGAATGGGTCTATTTGCCGGATACCGTACAGGAAGGCAATGCTTTGGTCAGTTTGACCCAAGCGAAACAGCTGATCGTCGGCTTAACTCAAGACTCCGCCCGCTTAAAAATTAAGGAATTAATGCGTCCTTTATTTCCCCTAGAGCAAAACTATTTATTTATGCCAATTCTGGATGCTGAATTTACCAAGCTGAGTATTTCCGGCATGTTGGCCACGCGTATTAGCTATATTAATGATCTGGCCATTGTCGCAGAAAAATTAGGCATCGATATTGAGCATGTCCGTCAGGGGATGGGCGCAGACAGTCGCATTGGCCTGTCATATTTAAGTCCGGGTTCCGGTTTTGGTGGCGAAAATTTCTCGCATGATATTTTGACTTTATCTCATACCGTATCTGGAAGTGGGGTAAAGAGTCAGCTTTTGGCGCAAGTATGGGAAATTAATCAGCAACAAAAAGAGCTGTTGTTCAGAAAATTATGGAATTATTTCCAAGGTGATCTAAAAGGCAAAACTGTTGCTATTTGGGGCGCATCGTTTAAAGAAAATACTTCACGGATTCAGCAATCTCCAATCCATATTATGCTGGAAGCCTTATGGGCACAAGGTGTGATGGTTCAGCTGCATGACCCACAAGCATTGGCTGAAATAGAAGCCTTGTATGGGCAGCGGGATGATCTGATCTTATGTAATGATCAGTATAAAGCGGTGCAAAATGCACATGCATTGTGTTTATTAACGGCCTGGAAACAATATTGGAGTCCAGACTACAGAAAATTATTGCATACCATGCAGCATCCATTAATTTTAGATGGGCGTAATATTTTTGATCCGGCTTATGTAAAGGCACAAGGCTTTGCTTATATGGGAGTAGGACGCTAATGACTCAGCCAATTCAGTCTTTTGCTCTTAATGAAGAGCAGCCTATTTTGACGACGCTTGAACATTTAAAACAACAATTTCAGAAACTACATTTAAATAACCTGTTTGCACAAGATGAGCAGCGTTTCGAAAAATTCTCAGTCGTATTTGAACAGCTTGTAGTCGATTTTAGTAAGCATCGTATTGATCAAAGTGTACTAGAGCATTTGATTGAGTTTGCTGAAACCCAAAACTTAGGGCAATGGATTAAGAAACTTTTTTCCGAGCAGCACATTAATTACACTGAACAGCGCGCAGCCATGCATTGGGCGCTGCGTCTGCCTGAAAATGATCCAGTACATTCACAACTTTCAGCTCAGGTGCATGATCAATTACAACGCATGTTTAGCCTGGTGGAAAAAATCCATGCCGGACAATGTCGTGGTGCAACCGGTGAAGTGATTCAGGATGTGGTGAATATTGGGGTCGGTGGATCAGATTTGGGCCCCCTGATGGTGTCCCAGGCTTTATCTGATTTTAAGCAGGCGACTGTAAAATCACTGGATGTCCATTTTGTTTCAACGATTGATGGCAGTCAGTTGTCCGAACTCTTGCACAAGCTGCGTCCAGAAACGACTTTATTTATTATTTCTTCCAAGTCCTTCGGCACCATCGATACCTTATCGAATGCACAAACCGCGCGTTTATGGCTCGAAAAAGCCTTTGGTCAACATAGTCAGATGCTGAAACATCATTTTGTCGGTGTTTCGACCAAACCTGAAAAAATGACCGAATGGGGCATTGCCGAGGAAAATCAGTTTCTACTGTGGGATTGGGTCGGTGGTCGTTATTCTCTCTGGTCCTGTATTGGCTTGCCAATCGCTTTAACCATTGGTGTAGAGGGTTTTAAGCAGTTGCTTGCCGGTGCGCGTGCTCTTGATCAACATTTCCAAACCGCACCTTTAAATCAGAATATTCCGGTACTGATGGGCTTGCTTGGTGTTTGGAACAACAACTTTCTTGATATTCAAACTCATGCAGTATTGCCTTATGATGGCCGCCTGAAATACTTTGCCTCTTACCTACAGCAGCTGGAAATGGAATCGAACGGTAAGTCGATTCAGCGCAATGGTGAAAAAGTACAATTAGATACCTGCCCGATTGTCTGGGGTGAAGTGGGACCGAATGCCCAACATGCCTTTTATCAATTGTTACATCAAGGTACACAGGCGGTGAGTTGCGACTTTATTGCTCCGGTGCAACGTTATAATTCCAATCAGTTTACCTATGCAGAAAATGCTGAGGCCTTGATTGAGCAGCATCATTTAGCATTATCGAATTGCTTGGCGCAGTCACGCTTATTGGCATTTGGTAATCAAGCTTTAGATCAAGCCGAACTAGAATCTTTGCCGCTGTATCAACAATATACTGGCAATCAGCCGAGCACCACGATCTTGTTGCAAGAATTGAATCCTTATACTCTCGGCATGCTAATCGCGATGTATGAACATAAAGTGTTTGTACAGTCGGTGCTGTGGAACATCAATCCATTCGATCAGTGGGGCGTAGAAAAAGGCAAAGAAATTGCCAATCAGCTTTTACCGATTTTAAATGGTGAAGTGGAAGACATTTCGAGTTTAGACGCCTCTACTCAAGGGTTAATCCAAATATTACTGGGAAAAACACATGGCTAAAATTTTGGTAACCGGCGGAGCAGGTTATATTGGTTCGCATACCTGTATTGAACTGTTAAATTCAGGACATGATGTGGTGGTTCTGGATAATCTTTCCAATAGTTCAGAAGAGTCTCTTCACCGTGTGCAACAGCTGACCGCTAAAGCCTTGACCTTTGTTGAAGGCGATATTCGTGATGTACGCATGCTGGATCAAGTATTTCAGCAACACTCTATTGATGCGGTGATTCATTTTGCCGGTTTAAAGGCTGTAGGTGAAAGTCAGCAAATTCCTTTAACCTATTTTGACAATAATATTGCAGGTTCAATTAGCCTGGTTCAAGCAATGCAACGTGCAGATGTCTTTAATTTGGTTTTTAGCTCCTCTGCAACTGTTTATGACGAAGCGAATACATCTCCACTTAACGAGAATATGCCGACAGGGATGCCGAGTAATAATTATGGTTATACCAAACTGATTGTTGAGCAACTGTTACAAAAACTTTCCGCTGCCGATGAACGTTGGTCGATTGCACTACTTCGTTATTTTAACCCGGTCGGTGCGCATAAAAGTGGACAGATTGGTGAAGATCCACAAGGCATTCCAAATAACCTGATGCCTTTTGTCACTCAGGTGGCAGTAGGTCGTCGTGAGAAACTAGCCATTTATGGTAATGATTACAATACCGTTGATGGTACCGGAGTACGTGATTATATCCATGTAGTCGATTTGGCCAATGCGCATTTATGTGCCTTGAATAATCGTTTAAATGCTCAAGGTTGTCGTGCCTGGAATATTGGTACAGGCAATGGTTCATCAGTACTTCAAGTTAAAAATACTTTTGAAAAAGTAAATGGTGTGCCGGTTGCATTTGAATTTGCTCCACGGCGTGAAGGGGATGTAGCCACCTCTTTTGCAGATAATAGTCGTGCAGTGGCTGAACTCGGTTGGACGCCCCAATATGCTTTAGAAGATATGCTGGCGGATAGCTGGAATTGGCAAAAGCAAAATCCCACTGGTTATAAAAATTAATTGGTCTAAAAGATAAAAAATGGGAGCAACTGAATGAACTGCCCCCATTTTTTTATTGCTATTTATAATACCGAAGCTTAAGCCTGAATCAGTTGTGTTAACTCATCAATATAGTCTTGCATTGGTTTTGGATTTTTGTCACGGCGACTTTCAATATTTAAGCGCAATAAAGGCTCAGTATTGGAAGCTCTTACATTAAAACGCCAGATACCAAAATCCAGACTCACACCATCAGTTTGATCAATCACAGGTTTTTGATCAGCATAATGATCAAAAATCTTTTGAATCGTCGTTTGAGTATCAGCAACTTTAAAGTTGATTTCACCTGAACAAGGGAATTTCGTAATCATCTCTTCGACTAGGTTTGATAATGATCGTTTGGTTTCAGACAACACCACGACCGCCAATAACCAAGGGATCATGCCGCTATCACAATACGCGAAATCACGGAAATAATGATGCGCACTCATTTCACCGCCATACACTGCATTGTGTTCACGCATCACATCTTTAATAAAAGCATGTCCGGATTTGGATTGCACAGCAATACCTTGATGCTCATGAACAACAGCTAATGTATTCCAGATTAGACGGGGATCATGAACAATTTTCTCACCCGATTGTTTTAGCAAGAACGCTTGAGCAAGCAGACCAACAATGTAATAACCTTCAATGAATTGACCTTCCTGATCGAAGAGGAAACAACGGTCAAAGTCACCATCCCAGGCAATCCCCATATCTGCCTGATGCTGAATCACAGCATTCCGGGTACTATCACGATTTTCAATTAAAATCGGGTTAGGAATCCCATTCGGGAAAGTACCATCAGCTTCGTTGTTGATTTTGATAAATTCAATCGGTACATTCAGGTGCTTAAATTTTTCTTCAATAGCATCTACAACATGGCCTGCTGCACCATTACCGGCATTCATCACCAATTTCATTGGACGAATTTTTGAAACATCAATGTAAGTCATAAGATGTTCAATAAATTCAGGCAATATATTGTATTTTTCCGTACTGCCTTTTTTTGAAGCTTCAATAAAGTTTTCTGTTTCAGCCAGAGCCTGAATCTGTTTAAGTCCAGTGTCAGCACTGATAGGACGTGCATTTTCACGTACTAGTTTCATGCCGTTATAATCCATCGGATTATGGCTGGCTGTAATTTCGATACCACCTTGTACATCGAGATGGAAGGCGCCGAAATAGACCTCTTCTGTACCGGTCATGCCTAAATCTAAAACATTGACGCCAGCATCATTTAAACCGCGAATCGTGGCCTGTTTAAGACCTTCACTGCTTAGGCGGATATCACAACCAACCACGACTGATTTTGGTTGATAGATTTGACCATAAGCACGGCCAATTTTATAGGCAATGTCTTCATTCAGTTCTGTACCAAGTTTGCCACGAATGTCATAGGCTTTAAAACAGGTGAGTTTTGTCATGTGATCTCTCGATATTCCTGAAAATAATGCTGAACTTATAAGGTATTTAAACATTATAGAGATAAACTTGGAGTGTTATAAAACAATAACCCCCAATAAAAAATTACAGGGGGTTATGAATCACTTGAGCTTAGTAGTAAGCATATTGCTTCAGTTTCAGAGAGTGAGTTTAGAAACCGTGAAAGGTGACTCCTAAAGAAGCTAAACCGTATTTTTTATCCAAACGAGAAGCTGTTACGCCATTGTATAAAAAAGGAACATAACCAACTAAGTTATGTTGATATATTTCACCTTTTATAAAACCTCTCACTCGAGGAGTAAAATCATAATTTAATTTAAGACCTAAGCTATGGTTATCTTTAATCGGTGAAGCACCGAAATTGCTGATACGGTCATCAATATCTTTACGCCATAAACGTTGATATTGATAAGCCAGTTGGCTTTCAAACTGGCGATAGCGCCAATTCCATGAACCCCCAAATCCCGCATAAAAAGCGTCATAATTCAGGTCTTTCTGAATATCAATACCAAACTCATTGGCATCACCGGAAGCATTTAGCTCTTTAATAAGTAAATTACCAAGCTGACAGGGTTGGCTTAATTGACCAGTGTACTTATTATTGGACTGAATCTGCAGATCCATTAAACAACCATTAACCTTTCCTTGAAGGTTTAATTGATCTACTTCGACTTTGCTATAACCAATCGTGGTAAAAAAATTGACCATATTCATATGATCGATTTTTCGGGTGAAGATACTGTCCAGTTGTAGTTGCCAATCTTTAGCATCTTGAACAACAATTTTTTCTAAGGTACGATTTTGAAGCTGAGTCGGGGTGGATTTTTTGATTTCATCAGAAAAATTGCCCCAAGCGCTGAGCCGGAATGTTAAAGCATCATTTTTTTCGAGATTAAAGTCAGGTGTATAACGCACTGCAATGAGAGGGCTGGAAATAGTATTGGTATCTTTCGCGTAATCAATTTCTCGATGCCAATAATTTCCTTCAAGTTCCCAAGCAGGAGAAAGTTTATGGGTAAGATGAACATGTGCACCGGTGTAATCACCTGCAGACCCTGAAACGCCTTCGCTTTCTCTGATCTCTAAGAAATCAATGGTGTCATTGACCGCATCTATACCGAGGCTTAGAGCAGTATCATTTTTTGTAAACGTATTGGCTTGTAAATACAGATCATTCGGTGCAGCCCAAGCGGAAAAGGAAGCAAATAGTCCCAGTCCTAGAGTTGTAAAAACATATTTCATCAATTCAATCACTTTAATAAAGTTAAATAATTAAAGCCAGCGAAAACACTGGCTTTAATCAATTCAGATTAGTTCAGTTTAAAGTGACCGGTTAACGCACTACCATTTAATGTAGTATCACTAATCGTAACAGAGCCGCTGCTTAACCCTAAGTCTGGTGCAATCACATACATACGTGGTGATACAACAGCTGTTACCGCAATATTGTCACCTACAGCTAGCAAATTGAAATACTGACTATAGTAACCAGCTAGAGCGCTATTGTTCTGTACCAGGTCATATAAAGAAATTGAACCATTTGAACCTATTGAAATACTTGAATCCGCTTCAAATGTTCCATTGGTAATATTTCCTAAGGAAGACGCAATTTTGAAGGTTGCACCTGCTGGAATAGTCGCCGATTGGATGGTGCCATCCGCATTAAATACAATATTTAACTTGTCTAAATACAAGTCTAAAGTTTCTGTCACTGCACCACGCGTCGCAACCACTTTAAAGCCAACTTCAGTACTCTCATTAACACTTGCGCTAGTATTCGCCATCGTAAAAGTAATACGGGCTGTATTATTGATATCGGCACGATTTACGATTAATGGAGATGCTGCAGTAGAAGCTTTGATTTGTTGTAAAGAATAAGAAGCAAGGGTGAAGTTGTTAATAACAGGCGTTTTTACAGCATCTTGGATTTGTTCAAGTGCAGTGTTGTTATTTTCAATAGCTGTGACTAAGTTTGCTGCAGTTCCGCCTGTTTGCACTAAGTCACTTAATACATCAGCAACAGTTACAATATTAGCCTGAATTTGGGTAGTTAATTCTTGAGGAACAGAAACATTTTCTCCATTTGCTTCAAGTGTTTGATTGGCATTTTCAACAGCAGTATTCAAAATTGCTGTTACCAGAGTAGGTTGTATAGCACCAGTTGATGGATCAAAGAGAGGTTGATTTGGAGTATTCAGGGTTTCAACAACCGCATTTACAGCTAAGGCAGTGGCCTCTTCTAGAGTAAGTGCTGCATTGCCCTCACTATTTGGAAGAGCTTGCAAGTTATCCTCAATTTGAGTGATTAACTGTTGCAGGACAAATACGGCTGCCATTTCTTTGGCAGATGCTGACTGGGTAGGGTCAAAAGTAGAAAGATTATTAGCGTTAGCACTGCTAATACCCAAATTTGTCAGGATTGTTTGTAGCTCTTGGGGAGAGGTTACATAATATTGAAGTGTTGTTAATGGGCTGGCAACAAGAATGGCAGAAGCAGCAAGATTTTGTAAATTTGTTTTTTTAAGCTTAAGTGTTCCAGTAAATGGCAATCCAGTCACAAGATCTGTTCCACCCATAACTGTAATCGCAGACTCATTACATGTAGGGGTAGTTGTAAAATTAAATTTACCTTCATCATCAGTGATGGTGGTTAATCCGTTACAATCATCGAAAGATACAGTGGCGCCACCAACATAGAAGTCAACCGCTACACCTTGTACAGTCTTTGGTACAAATGGAGTAGATTGATCACCATCACTACTGCCACCACCACATGCCGTGAGTAATAAAGAAGTTGCGGCTGCAAGAGCCGTGAGTTTAAGTGAATGATTTGACATATTTTGCCTCAAAATAAATTGTAGTTTTGGTAGGGTATAAAAATAATACGATTTTAGATCAAATTTTATGATAAGTGAATGATTAAAACATTAATTATGTTGATGTTAATACTAAAAGATTATAAATAATATTGGGTGAAAAGTGTTCATTTGAACTTTGTAATATGTAACGACATATTTGATTTTTTTTAACTTCAACAGAAATTCAGACATCATCTAAACTTTCATTTTTAAAAGACTTCTAGATGAGATATTTATTAAAAGAAATGAATACGCTTGCTTATTTTCCTTTCTGTCAACTAAGGCTTTGTAGCCGCTAATCGCTGAATAGCCATTATTCCAAGATACGATACTCTCCAATGTGTAGGCTAGTAATAAAGTTTCACCCTAAAATTGTGGTAACTAATTGATTTAATTGTTTAGAATTTATTTTTTAAAAAATAAAGTATCATCTTAAATCATAATATATTCTCAACTCTATAAAAAATTAGTAATAAAGTGTCATCTTAAATATAAGTAAGTACAATTCAAGGACCAAAGCAATTACGCCTCTAAGATTGCAGATAGTTAAAAGACTCATTCCCATAAAACTAAGAAATATTTAAAAGATAATTTTATCAACTACTTATACTATGAAAAAATCTATTAATTAGATTTTAAAACTTCTGTAAATCGTTTTATCCAATCTTTAAACTCTTGATCAGATCTAGTCATCTCAAATTTATTTTTTGGATGGTTAAGGCCTTTGGGAATGCCAATACCTTTTAATGATTCTGCAGTAGGCCAACGCAAAGAGCGTTTAATAATGTCTTCTTTAAAACTTTGAAAATGTTGCTCCCATGCTTCCAAATTTTCAACCTTAACAATTAATGTAGAAAGCGATTTGTGATTGTCACTAGTATCAATTTCTAAAATAATAAATGGTTGATTTTGAAATTCTAGTTTTACTTCAACGATACATCGAAAGTTGCCATCATCAGTGAGATGTAATCTAGATCGATTAACAGCGGGAAGTTTAGAAATGGTAATTCTTGGCAGAATATTATGCTGTGATGTGAATTGCTCAATCATGATTTTAAACGCTTCAAATCGTTTCATGAACAGCTCAAGGTCATCACTTTCATCCTGACAATTTTCAAACTCCCCTCGACCAATTTCCCCAAAAATACTAGATTCACTTGTACTTACATCAGGTTCAGATAAGGTATTTATATCATCGCTATTAAGTCTACCCTTTTTACCAGAACGTTTAATTACTGCTTTTTTTGTTTCAAAAGGTGATGAGAGGGCCAGCATAATTTTCGGTGAATCAATGATTACTGTTGGCTTATCACTATTAGCTTCTTTCTCATTATCAATTATAGGATCTTCATTTCTCGGAGGTTTACTGCCTCCGGAAGAATCTTCAGAACTTACTTGAGTATTTTTAACAGTAAATTTTGGACTACAAAAAATGACTGTATGATTAATTTCAGTAGGTAAGTTTGATATTGCTAGAATTTCATTTACATAATATTTATTTTTCTGTGCACTAAAATATACTTTTAATGTGATTTCAGCACCTTTTAATGACGGTGGGACAAAATTGAAGTTCCACAATTCTCGGAATTTTGTCTGCAATTTCTCACTTAAAAAATTCTTGGAGATGCTTTCAAAGGACGTTCGTATCTGTGGATCAAGTAATATCCATGCAAGCAAGCGACGCATCCCGATATTATTAAATTGGGATATTGGGAAGTTACAGAATTCAGGAATATTGATAAGAGTTTGATGGTCTTCCTTTATGATATCAAATTCCCGAGAAAGACATCCTTGATCCAATGCAGCACGAGATAGATAGGCATTATGCAAGAATAATACTCTAGCGAGTTCGATTTGGGGTAAAACGATTTCGATATCAGTTAGTTTTGCATGGATATCGCTAACAATATGACTAAACTGGTACTGATTTGATTGATTAATTATAACATCCCATTTTTGCAAATCATCAATTTTAATAGTGATAGTAGATTCATTAAAAGGAGTAAATTTTTTATTCTGATTGAATCGGCGATTTCGTGCCAGTAATGGCATATTAGAAAAACGAGCATGGTTCAATATATATTTCTGATCTTTTGTTGAATATTTATCATTTTCTAATCCCACAGTGATATTCCATTCGCTATTCTTTGTGTCTTTAAAAATAGAACCTAAAAAAGTAATTCGCGCATTTTCAGGAAATTTTTTAATTTTTATCATCAGCATGTTACCATTTCAATCATTGGTTGTCTGACTAAAAATTTAACATATATAGAGAGATCTATTTTATTATATTTCGAAAATTATTTCATAAAAGTACGGATTCAATTCAATTAATTTTGAATAAAATTAGGGAATTCATGAACGATGTATTCTAAAAAATTTTTCGTTTCAGACGTCATCCTCTCCTCACTTAATCCAGCTGTTCGTAGAATGCGCCACTGAGGAAGTGGTTGTCTATTGAGATTACTATCTATAAAAACTTTTGTTAGACGCCTGATTTGATAACAGCTAATATCTTCACAATATCGTTCTAGAAAGCATCTAATTAGGGGAAGTTTATCCAAGTTTTTTTCTAATGTATTTGAAGTAGACGTCTGTTTTAACCACCATTTAGTAGAACGTCTCGGACTATCTAAATCCCAGATTAAAGTATTCTTAAGTTGGATAAGTTGCCTTACATACAAAAGATCGCGTTTTTGCCAATCAATTTTAGTCCCTTGTGGAATAAATTTCTGATAGAAGTTTCGGTTGGTCTGTAATAGCCAATCTTTATCGTTTCGATATAACCATGCATAAAGAGCTGCCTGCAGGTGACGAGCGGGTTTAACCCCATGGTTTTGTACTAAATCTACCCATTTTTCACGATTCTCAGCTCTGGTTATTTCAAAATTAGTATCTTGTAATTTTATTTGATTATTTTGTTGAGAGACTACTTTCTGGAAGGATTTAACTTGAGTGAATATATCTGCAAAAGACCAGTCAGTATTTAAAAAAGCTTCGATTACAATAATATGCTCCAGACAACTAAAGCTTTTGCGATGTTTTCTAAAAATATTACGTAGCCAACTGGTTTCAGATGCTAAGTCATCCAAATGATATTGTCTAAGAAATTTTTGTGACCACCGTAACGATATTTTTTCTAAAATTTGATCGAAAGTAATTTGATTTTGCCCACGAATACAGTTATTTCTTCTGGCTAATTCATTATAAAACATCGTCCACTGTTCGTAACTCGGTGATACAAAAGGTGGTGTAGATAACAATTCTATTAATTTTGAGCTAATGAAAAGTTCATCACTTGTTGCTGGCACCTGATTCCATTCAGTACAAAAAACATCTGAAGGTACTATGAAATCATGACGATGTAATGATCTTAAATCTATTGTTGATTCTACGAGTCTGCCATGTTGCGGACAGCAAGCTCCCTGTATTTGCCATAAACGTAGCCAGTAGAATTCGCCTTTTTGAAGCGCTTGCTCTTTCAAACATTGTGGGCAGTAACGTAATTTATGAATAACAGGGACTCGTGAAGCATTAATTCCCAAAGAGAGATGTACCGAGCCTTGTGAAATATTAGCCATCCATTTGAAACATTGTCGTCGCCTTGTTTCAGGTACAAAAGGTGCATATATAGGAAATAATGTATGTCTATATACTATATTTTGTAGACTCAATTGTTCCTCAGTATACTGATTAACAATAGAATTAAGATGACAAGGTAAATCAACCGTAGCAATAACCTTTCTATTTTGAAACACTGCATCAAGTAATTGCTTTGGGCTTTCAAATGCTAAACGAATTCCAGCACGAGCCACTGTACTATAAATCAACTCATGTTCATAAGGCATAGGAAAATTTAGCATACCTAACTCACTTGTTTTATCCAATGAGATATATCAAAGATCAAATCTGTTTGGGCTTTTAAATGATCATAAAAGCTTTGATCACTCTCTTTTTGTGAAAATTGAAAACGTAAGTCAACTGAATCCAATGTATGCCATTGATCATATTTTTTAGGTTTGGATATTTTAGGTTTAGATAATGAGGGACTCTTTGTTGGATCTACATCCTGCTTTAACCAGTCCATAATAATGGGGAGTAGCTCGGTCAAGTGTTTATCAGGATGCTTAATAAATACTTTTTTAACTAGCGGTATCAAAAGATTGGTGTCATAACCTAGCTCAAGCAACAGAGTATGTAAACGGATGGATTCTGCATGTCCTTGATATTCAGCAAGCTCATCTTCTTGCTCAATTGAGCTTTCTTCGATTTTGGAAAAAAGTTTTAACAGTTGTCTGTCAATTTCAGGTGTAATCAAATCAGGATATTGTGCAATGCGTCGAGCATCACCTGAACGTAGGGCATCTATAATTTGATGAATTGGTTTAAAATCTTCCTGATAGGTGGTTTTGAGCAATTTAACAGTGATTCGTTCCAAACCAGACTCAATTGCGCGTATTTGTGCAAGGACAAAAAGCTTAACAGTAATATCTAAAATACCTTGAGTTAGATCAAACCAGCATTGTCGTAACTCATCGGATAGTAGAGGATCAGTTTTTCTTAACCACTGATATTTCCAAAGAGCATCTGTAAATGTCATCCACTCAGATTTTCTCACTTTTCCATCTGGGGTTTTGATTGCGGGTTCATTTTTTATGGGTTCCCAGTGAATTGAACCAAAACCTACCGCTCTACGTGATGAACGTAAATCACGTTCAAATATGTTACTTGCTTTGGGTGTTCCTACCATAATGATTGGCAAGCTATAAACATTTACTAAGGTCACAAAGAAATTTAACATTTCATCAGAATTTTTAGATCGGTTTGCCATGAGGTGTTGAATTTCATCAATCACCAAAAGGCCGATTGCATGAACATGGGCAATGTGTCCCATAAGTTGCAATAGCTTTTGTTCATTATGTCTTTTTTCAGTATATTGCTGTTCGTAATTAGTTCCTAGAGCGCGGTCAACGGCACTAAAGAAATTTAAATATAGAGATTTAAGTGAGCCATTATATGGACAGTCTATTTTTAGATAGACTAGTTGAGTGAAATTATATTCAGGATGGTAAATTTTTTGTGGGTAATTCTTAAGAGTACGATTTAACGTAGTTGTTTTGCCACTCCCAGAGAATCCAATAAACACTAGACTTTGTGCTGTTGATATTAAATCGGTATGGCGAGAAGCATTAATATCATTATTTTTAATATGTTCAAAACTATTCTGTAAATGTCGATTTAAATCTCCCGTAGCAATATTTCGCCCTACATACCCTTTTCTTAGCATAATAGAAATTTTTTGTTCTAATGTTAAATGCCGTTTAATAGGGTGGAAAAAATTATTTAATAACTGCGATATAATATGAGCACGAGTATTACTGGGAAGTTGTCGATCCGACAATTTAAATTCGATAGTACCCTTAATGGCTTGGATAGTATCATTTGCCTCAAAAATTGATGGTAATGCCTCGATAAAAGGATTTCCCTGATAATCAGAAACAGGACTTGCGGTATACACTGCATAGTAATTTTTATTAGTCATAATCTTATCCTGCCTACTTAAATCTCGTTAATATCAACTTTCATCGCTAGAATCTTCAAGATCATCCAGCAAATCTTGATAAATACCAAAACGTAGTTTGTAATCCTCATCATTTTCTAAATCTATGGATTGTCTAGACTTAGGCATCTGAATAATATTATCTACTGTTTCTAATGGCGGTTCAGGGGGTTCTAGAACATCCAAGGCACTTTTTGATGATTTTTGACTATGGTTTTTCTGTTTCAATCTTTCACGATCTTTTTCGGCTTGTTTATTTTCCCGAAGATTAGTCAAACGTACTTTTTTACTGGATGTTAAAGAAGGTTTTTTGGCATCTGCCTGAGCAATAATTGATTCAATATGTTCTTCAAGATATGCTTGAGACCTATTGGTTTTCAGATTTTGAGCGGCTTTCATTTTCTTTTGTTCGTGTTGAACCTGCCAAACTTCCCAAAAACTACACCCCGTAAATTCTCTTGATCTTGGAGAAAGGGTAGCTTCCCAATAATTTAAACTATGCTCCTCATAAAATACATAAATCATTTCTGCATTACTTGGATCATAAGCTACTTGAATTGATTCTGGACGAGAAATAGATTTTTTACGATGCATCCAGCCTTGTTCGTATATTTCAGTGCAATGATAAAACACTCCAAACATCTTTAATCCAAGATCAGATAAGGTTGCTTTAACTTTAGGTAATAAAGCAATATGCAACGCTTTTTCAGAAACTTGTTTTAATCGACCTACGCGATGTTGTATTCCCCAATTCCATAAATGAATAGGAACTAAAGGCAAATCACTAGGCATATCTATATCACGATCATAAGTTGTTAATTGATGTGACGAATTATGTGTGAGGATTGAACCAATAATGATTTGCTTAAATTCAGTTATTGTAAGGGTTGCATCTAATCGGTAGTCAGAGCCCCCACGTTTTTTTTCTTTAACCTGTTGTACTACACCAGAAGCAAAAGGCTTAAATTTTGCCTGAATAGTTCTGAAATAACGTTCAACAATGGGTTTTAAATCTCCACGGTAAGGTGCGGTATTTTCGATACGAATAGAAAAGTTATATTCCAAAGCTTCAATCTGATGTCCTAATAATTCACCTCGATCTGCTAAAATAGCATCGGGTAATCCAATACATGGCCAGTTATCATGTGTAATTTCATAACCATATTGTTTGCACAACTCAACTTTATCCGTCATGGCAACTTGTAGAGCTTGCATTGCAGTTACATAGGAAGCGTTTTCAAATCCAATATAGAAACCAACCACCATTCTACTAAATACGTCAGCAACTAGATAAATAGTCGGCCGTCCAACAATACAGGCACGATCAGAATCTGATACAAGATAAATATCAGCAATGGTTGCATCAATTTCATAGCGAGAACCTGGCCCTAGGACTTGGGTGTTGACAGTTGAATAGAGCTCTCGAATGTCTTTTGCATAGATGATTGGATTAGTTCGAGCAGTAAGTTGAGCTACTTTCGTGAATTCACGCTCATAAAAATATTTAAACTGCCAGATTGTCGGAATTTCGCTATCAGGAACATCAGGAAATAATGAATGATACATCGTAGAAAATTTACGATGGGCATAATTCAAAGAATGTTTATCCTTCGTTAACATATATTTATTGATATTAATTCTAAATAGCCGTTCTATGTTTTTATTAATTAATGCACCAATACCTTCAGTATATTTTCTTGGTCTACCCAGTTTTTTATCTGTTGCAATACGCTTAACACCCTTAGCACCGGAATTCTTATAACTTGGAATAAGCGCATTCGGCGTTTGACCTCGTTGCCAGTATCGACGTGCTAATCTATAAATAGTTTGATGGGTTGTTTTATGCTGTTCAATAATTATTTTAACAAGGCTAAAACGAATAGATGGATCATAGAAATGTTCATGAGAGATAAGTAACTCTATGATTCTCATTCCTGTATCACGTTTTTCTTGCTGTACACTTCCTTCTGCAACATTAATCAAGGCAATATTGGCAAAAGGATCTTCAATTATTTCTGCATCACCAGCTTCTATGGCTGCAATAAATTCTTTTTTTTCAATTGAAAAGGGGTTTGCATTTGGATTGTTTAAATCAATCCATGCAATATGATAAGGAGTAATTTTAAGAAGACGGTAATCTTTTCCTTGAAATTTATATACATCATTGATTCGAAACATGGCGAATTTCCTCCCATATTTCAAAATTACCTAACTTAATCTCAGAAGCTTTAATCTTTTTATAGTCCTTGGTTATATCGAAAATAAAATAACGTTGAGCGAGCAGTTCTCGGAGCTCAGCTAAAGACGTACCAATCGTTAAATTATATGCTTGATCTATTTTTTTACTTAAAGCGATTAAATCGAGTTCAGGATATTGTGTAAATATATGAATATAATCATTTAAGCGGTCGTACATTTCAGTACTAGATTTTCTCATGGCTGGATAAAGCCATTTGATGTTATTCAAAACAACTGAAGGAATTTCTTTTTCTGTAAGGAGGTACCAAGGTGTTTTTGTACTTTTCCAATATCTACGCTCAATTTCTAGTTTTTCAATGATTCTCTCATTCTGTAAGTCATTTGTGTATTTAGTTCGGATGACAAAATTTGGTTGGTTAGTACTTTGACTATTTACATAAAAACTTGAACTTATAGTTTGTAGAGTATCTCTAACTTTAGGGTGAGAGATTTGAGCTTGTTCTGAAATTTCAAGCGTAGTATTGAGAGGCAAGGGAAATAGCTCTCTAATATCAGTAATTAACGGATTCCAGTCTAGAAGTAGAAAAATTGCAAGTTCCAAATCGGATAATAAATGATGTGTACGTTTTGTTGTATGACCAAAAACTCGGTGAGAACGACCTTTTGAACTAACATCTCGTACAGTAATCCATGGCTTATAATCTTTTAAATAGCCTTGACCGCGTCCTTCTTTGATCCAGCATTTCTGCTGATGTTCTGTTGCCATAACAAATCGCCCGCTATTCCTTATTAATTGAGAATAGCAGGCGATTAATATATAAGCAATACAGGATGATACTTTATTGCTCAGGATGAAATTATATTACTTAGGGTGATACTTTATTACCTAAATACAAATACACCAGCCTTTATTCATTTTTTATTCGACTGTAACGGATTTTGCCAGATTTCGAGGCTGATCGACATCGGTACCACGTAATACTGCTACATGATAAGACAAGAGTTGTACTGGGATACTGTAAACAATTGGAGCAAGGATCGGACTGATACTTGGGACATGTACTACATGTTGACGATCTTTTCCTTTAATTCCACTGTTTTCATCGGCAAATACAAACAACTCACCACCGCGGGCTTGAACTTCTTCCATATTGGATTTGAGTTTATCCAGCATGTCGTCTTGAGGGGCAAGAATCACCACAGGCATGTCATTATCCACCAGTGCGAGTGGACCATGTTTGAGTTCACCTGCAGCATAGCCCTCAGCATGGATATAAGAAATTTCTTTCAGTTTCAAGGCACCTTCAAGGGCAATCGGGAACTCTGTACCACGACCCAAGAATAAGCAGTGTTGCTTTTCTACAAAGAGTTCAGATAAACGCAAAATATCTTTATCTTTTTGCAGGGTATCTAAAATTACTTTCGGTACATGCCATAAATCAGTAATGATCGTAGTGGTTTTTTCAGCAGTAATACTTTGCTTCACTTGCCCAATTTTTAAAACCAACAACATGAGTGCGGCAAGTTGCGTGGTGAAAGCTTTGGTCGATGCCACCCCAATTTCTGGTCCCGCCAAAGTGAGTAAACTGTGGTGGGTTTCACGAACCATTGAAGAGGTTGCCACATTGCAAATGGTCAAGGTTGCAATTTTTAAATTTTTTGCAGCAGCCCGTTTTTGTGTATCACGAAGTGCAGCCAAAGTATCCGCCGTTTCACCTGATTGAGAAATACACACATAGAGTGTGTTATTTACAATGACTGGGGTGCGATAGCGGAATTCGCTGGCAATTTCAACCTGGCAAGGCAAATCAATCAGTTGTTCAAACCAGTATTTTGCAATCATGCCGGCATGGTAACTGGTACCACAGGCAATAATTTGCACTTGTTGAATTTTTTCAAAATCAACTACCGCCTCTTTTAAGAAATCTTCACGTAAAATATTTCCGTTCAAGGCTTGGGAAATGGTTTGCTGAATCGCTTCTGGTTGCTCGTAAATTTCTTTGAGCATGTAGTGTTTGTATTCACCTTTAGAAGCATTACTTACAGTTGCATCCAGTTCTTTAACAGGACGTTCAACCAATTGGTCATTTACAAATACTTCAATACTGGTACGGGTTAAACGCGCAATATCACCTTCTTCAAGGTAAATAAAGCGGTTGGTAATTGGAAGTAAAGCCAGTTGATCCGAACTGATAAAATTTTCGCCAATCCCGACACCAATCACTAAAGGTGAGCCTTCACGAACGGTAATCAGTTCATCCGGATAATCGGTATGTACAATTCCGAGTGCGTAGGCTCCTTTAAGTTGCGGAACCACTTGTTGTACTGCAGTCAAAAGACTAGAAGTCGATTTCAAGGCATCATTGACTAAATGTGCAACCACTTCGGTATCTGTCTGTGAAGTAAACACATAACCTAAAGCTTCAAGATCATCTTTAAGTTCCTGGTAGTTCTCGATGATTCCGTTATGAACCACGGCAACAGTACCTGAAATATGCGGATGAGCATTATTTTCAGTCGGTTTGCCATGGGTTGCCCAACGGGTGTGTGCAATACCGAGTGAACCTTGAATCTCAGCTTCATTTACCGCTTGTTCTAAATTCACTACTTTACCGACACGACGTTCACGCAGTACATGGCCGCCATTAATCAGCGCAACACCGGCTGAATCATAACCACGGTACTCAAGACGTTTTAAGCCTTCAATTAAAATATTGCTAATATTACGTTCAGCAACGCCACCGACAATTCCGCACATATTTAAATCCTCTTATTTTTTCAGTTTTTGGGGGCGTTGATAGTTTTCTTTAACCAGTTGTTTTGAGCGTTCAAAAGCCAGGCTGTTCTCGGCAACATCACGAGTAATGACAGAGCCTGCGCCAATTGTTGCCCCGTTTCCAATACTTATAGGAGCAACCAGTGAGCTATTTGAACCAATAAAAGCAGCATCGCCAATTATAGTTTTATATTTATTTGCACCATCGTAGTTACAGGTAATGGTACCCGCACCAATATTTGAACCTGCACCCACTTCAGCATCACCTAAATAAGTGAAGTGATTGGCTTTAGAGCCAAAACCAATGCTTGAATTTTTCACTTCAACAAAGTTGCCAATATGCACTTCATTTGCCAATTTTGCACCGGGACGCAAGCGTGAAAATGGCCCAATTTGGGCATCGCTACCCACTACAGCATGATCAAAGATGCTATACGGTTGAACTTTGGTGCCTGATGCAATCACGGTATTTTTGATGATACAGCCTGCACCAATTTCTACATGATCACCAAATTCACAATCACCTTCAATGATCACATTGATGTCGATACGAACATCCTGACCCACGCTTAAGTTACCACGTAAGTCAAAACGAGCAGGGTCGATCAAATGCACGCCTTGCTGCATTAATTTTTTTGCCTGATAACTTTGGAATTCACGTTCCAATGCTGCCAGTTGCACACGGTCATTGACCCCTTCAACTTCAAAAGCAAGTTCCGGTTCAACAGAAGCCACTTCTAAGCCATCTGCAATCGCCATAGCAATAATGTCAGTCAGGTAATACTCACCTTGCGCATTTTCATTGGAAAGCTTGGGTAACCATTGATGCAATTTGGCATTACTGACACAGTAAATACCGGTATTAAATTCTTTAATTTTACGTTGTTCATCGCTGGCGTCTTTATGTTCGACAATGGCTTGAATTTGCCCATTTTCACGCACAATACGACCATAGCCTGTTGCATCATCAACAGTTAAAGTTACAATACCAATACCGGTTTGGGCTGAAGCATCAAGGAGGCGTTGCAAGGTACTTTGAGTGACGCAAGGTACATCCCCCGAAAGAATAAGAGATACACCTTCAACTGGAAGTACGGGAAGTGTTACTTTAACGGCGTGGCCTGTTCCGAGCTGTTCTGCTTGTTCCACCCATTGAACTTGTTCTTGCGCGAAGGCTTGTTGTACTTTATCGCCCCCATGACCATAAATGGTAATAATATTTGCCGCATTGAGTTTTTTTGCAGTTTCAATCACATGACCCAGTAACGGACGCCCTGCAAGAGGTTGTAATACTTTCGGTAAATTAGAACGCATACGTGTCCCTTTACCTGCAGCAAGAATAATAACGCTAGTAGACATGTGTAATCCTACAATTTTTAGCTTAAGCCATCAGGAACGATAGATAAATGTAAATGCATAGTGCAGCCCAAATGCCGGCGATAATATCGTCAAACATAATGCCAAAGCCGCCACCGATTTGACGATCGATTACGCGAATAGGCCAAGGTTTCCATACATCAAACAAACGAAATAAGGCAAATCCAACCAGTACCCATAACCAGCTCATGTGCCCTAAAAAAATGAGGGGTAGAAAGGTAATGGACTGCCCGGCAAACTCATCCCAGACAATACGACCATCATCATGAACACCCATGACTTTGGCAGTTTGACCACAGATATATATGCCAATTAAGGACATGATGACAATGGCAAAAAGGCTATTTAAAAAACCCAGACTTAACCATGCAGGAATAAACAGCAATGCAAAAGCGGAACCGAATGTTCCGGGTGCTTTAGGGGCAAGTCCAGAGCCGAATCCCACACCACAAAACACGATGCAGCGGTTTGACCATGACATGTCTTTAAAGTTGATGCTGGGTTTATGCAAAGTGTTGGTATCCATAAAATTGCAGCGAATGATCTACGCCATTCTGCACAAAAGTTAAGCCTTTTTGTTGGGTGATTTGTCCAATCTTGGTAATGTTGACATCTAATTGTTGTTGCAAAATTTTTTCATAATTTTGCCGGCTTATTGTAAAGCATAATTCATAGTCATCGCCACCCGCGAGTGCGTATTGCCATTGCTTTTCTTGTTGTAGTTTTTTTAAAGCGGCATTAAGCGGTAGTTGGTCTAAATCCAAAGTTGCACCGACATGTGATGCTTTAAGGATGTGCCCTAAGTCCTGGGCCAAGCCATCAGATACATCAATCATGCTTGATGCCAAGCCTTTTAACTGTTGACCGAGCTGACAACGTGGCGTTGGATAATCGAGACGTTGTTGTAGAGGGTGTCCCAAATGTTGCAAGGCGTACGCTGCATCGCCAACTGTTCCGCTTACGCAAACATAGTCACCCACTTGAGCACCGGAACGTGGTACGGCTTTGCCTGTTTCGATCCAGCCCAAGGCCGTGACAGAAATGGTCAAATGAGGACTTTGAGTGGTGTCACCACCAATTAAACGGACCCCAAATTGATCGCAACACTCATATAAACCCTGACTGAAGCCTTTCAGCCAATCATGATCAATTTGGGGTAAGCTCAATGCAAGAAGAATGCTATGTGGTTTGGCAGCCATTGCAGCAATATCAGATAAATTGACAGCAACAGATTTCCAGCCGATGGCATGTGCAGCGGTATTTAAAGGAAAATGTCGACCCGCAACCAAGGTGTCGGCACAGATGACCAGTTGTTGGTTGGGTGGGGGAGTAAGCAAGGCTGAGTCATCACCAATACCTAAATCGACAGAATTGACATCGGTAGATGTAACAGTCTGACGATTGAAATAGGTGTCAATAATCGAAAACTCAGCCATGCAACAAGTCTACTTAAAAATTAGTTGGCTTGTTGCTTTTCTGCTGCACGTAAGCTGGTGGCTAAACGGTCCAATACACCATTGATGTATTTATGGCTGTCTGCACCGCCAAAGTGTTTAGCAAGCTCAATTGATTCATCTAAAACGACGCGATAAGGAACTTCAAGATGGTCTTTCAGTTCATACGCGCCTAGACGTAAAGTCGCAAGTTCAACACCATCAAGTGCTGAAAGTTCGCGATCCAGTACTGGGATTAAGAGCGCATCCAATGCTTCATGATTGGCAACCACTTGAGTCAACAATTCATGATAATAGCTCAGATCCACTTTATGCATGGCATTTTCCACACGCGTACGTGCTTCAATTTCATGTACTGGATTGTGGCTCATCTGCCATTCATAAATTCCTTGTACAGCAAAGCGACGTGCTTTACGTTTTGCTGCATAAGTTGCTTGAAGTGTTTGCGACATAGCGTTAAATAGCCTTTAACAAGTTAACCATTTCAATTGCAGTAAGGGCAGCTTCACCACCTTTATTACCTGCTTTTGTTCCAGAGCGTTCAATCGCTTGTTCAATACTATCCGTAGTCAATACACCGTTGATGACTGGCAAGCCAGTGTCGAGGCCAACAACGCCTAAACCTTTGGCACATTCACCCGCCACAAAGTCAAAGTGAGGCGTGCTACCACGAATCACGGCGCCAAGTGCAATGATCGCATCAAAACGATCTGAAGCGACAAGTTTTTTTGCAACGACAGGAAGTTCCCAAGCGCCAGGTGCGTGAACAACAGTGATATTATCCTCTGATACACCATGACGTTTCAATGTATCAATTGCACCTTCTAGTAAATGTTCAACCACAAAGCTATTAAAGCGACCGACTAAAATCGCGTAACGGCCTTCGCTCGCGAGATGTAACATACCTTCAATACGGCGAACTGCCATAGCAACCTCGTTTATTTCTTAAGATGTTTGTTGTGCGGTGACGTATTCCACCACTTCTAAGTTAAAGCCTGAGAGCGCATTGAAACGTAATGGAGAGCTAAGCAGCTTCATTTTTTCAACGCCCAAATCACGTAAAATTTGTGCGCCAACCCCAATAGTTTGATATTGCTGTGAAAGGGCAGCATTGGATTTTGTTGGTTTCGGTGCAGTTAAGCTGTCCAGTGCAGGGCCTAAATCTTGTAGGTGGCGTTGACCAATCCAGACCAAGATCCCGCGATCACTATCGGCAATCGTTTTCAACGCTTTATCTAAATTCCAAGCGGGTTCGCCGTCTCGTTTATTCAGTTTAAGTAAGTCACGTGCCGGATTGAAGCCATGGACACGCACAGTGGTGACGCCTTCTTTGGGCTGACCTTTGACCAAAGCCAAATGAATATCTGGATTACCCAGTTCACGGTAACGGAACAATTCAAAGGTACCGTATTCGGTATCTAGCGTTTGTTGATCAATACGTTCAACTGTTTGCTCATTGGTCATACGATAGTGAATTAGGTCAGCAATCGTACCAATTTTCAAACCATGTTTTTCTGCGAAAACTTCAAGGTCTGGACGGCGTGCCATTGTGCCATCTTCATTAATAATTTCACAAATTACAGAAGCGGGTTCAAGACCTGCTAAACGAGACAAGTCACAACCGGCTTCAGTATGACCGGCACGGTGCAATACACCACCTGGTTGAGCCATCAATGGAAAAATATGACCGGGTTGTACGATATCCGCCGGTTTTGCGTGTGCCGCAACCGCAGTTTGAATTGTATGTGCGCGTTCTGCAGGGGAAATACCTGTAGTAATGCCATTTGTGGCTTCAATTGAAAGTGTGAAATTGGTACCGTGTTGTGCGCCGTTAGCATCGACCATAAGAGGTAGATTTAACTGTTGGCAACGCTCCTTACTTAAAGTCAGGCAGACTAAACCACGTGCATGGGTGATCATAAAGTTGATGTCTTCCGGACGTACGTGTGTCGCCGCAATAACTAAATCACCTTCATTTTCACGATCTTCATCATCCATCAGGATGACCATTTTTCCTGCACGGATATCTGCTACGAGCTCTTCAACGGTATTGAGCGGCATCAATCTTCACCTTCTTTTTGTCTCAAATGACATTTTGCTTGCATTGATTGCTGCATAGTCTAACGTGTTTTGACGTCATTTGCCTATGCTTATTGATTTCCCTAAACTGTCCATTGTTATACACAGTCGTGGAATGCTTGAAAAGAGGGGGTATTTTAAAAGGGTAAGATTATGCCTAATCTTTAAGCGATTGAAATGCGTAAATGACGAAAAGCTTATGCAAAATGGGAATGATGGATTGCATTTTAAACTGTTACGGCATAAAAAAAAGCCCCTATCTTTCGATAAGAGCTTTTTTGAATTTGGAGCGGAAAAAGAGACTCGAACAATCGCCCCCCAGTCTTGGCAAGAGTCACCAACATAAATTACATTAAATATATTAAAATTATATTAATTTAATTATATAAAACATATATTTATATTTCTAAGATTTTGGGTTGTCATTTAAGGTAGGGTGGGGTAAGAAGAAGTTGGTCACTTTTAAAGTTGTTTATATTCAACAATAATTGCCAACATATATTTTTTACTATTTTTAATTTTTACTGATTGATAAAAAATTAGTTTTGAGTACTGAATTTCGCCAGTAGAAGTAATCAAAATATTGATGAATGATCGGTATTTATTTTTTAGTTAAAAAGCCAATTTATTTTCAATCCGGCTTTGGATCATCGGGAGGGTTTCTGATCGAATCTGCTCAGGTAATCTTTCTTGAGTGATTTTATTGAATCGGCTTGCAACCTCACAAATCGAGCTAATAATTTCATCGACTTCTTTAACAGAAAGATCTGCTTCCTGAGAACCTAGTTTGACCATGGCTTGTTGAGTAATATCCAGCGCCTCACCCATAATATCCATTTGGGCCTTCGCAGAAAGTAATAGCGTAGGCAGGGGCGAGTTTCCATTGCCCATTTTGGGACATCTGAAATAAAAAGCTTTTTACAATGATCATCTCGATTATTAAAACCACATTGAAGACTGCTTGCTTGAATGCAATTACTTTTTCGCGAATATTATTGGTACAAAAGTGTGCAACGCGAAGAAAAGTTACTGTAGTTTAAAGTTCTGGATGATTTAAACTCAGCCACAGTAAAGGCGGCTAAATGAAATGTACCGGTTGATAAGGTAGATTGGTAATGAAGTGCTTTATTAGCTGATTAGATCCTATTAGATTAAAGAAATCTAATTAGACTTTACAATCTAGCAGCCCTGCATTTTAACTGCCTAGCGCAATCCAATAATAAATAATAACAAACCCGCCGCGCAGTTGGCATACAGTAAGTAAAGAAGTGGTTAACTGTGATCATAAAAATAACATCTCAAGCCGGAGGGAAACTAGATGGCTAAGTATAGTGATATCAATAGTTTTAATACCTTAGAAACATTAACCGTCGGTTCAGAACACTATCAGATTTTCAACCTGTCCAAATTGCAAGTGCAGTTGGGCGACCTGTCCCGGCTGCCAAAATCTTTAAAAGTCTTGCTGGAAAATTTACTGCGTTTTGAAGATCAGCTCACGGTGAAAACCGAGCATATTCATGCCTTGGCAGAGTGGCTAAATAACCGAACCTCAGAACAGGAAATCCAGTATCGTCCGGCACGGGTGCTAATGCAGGATTTTACCGGTGTTCCCGCAGTGGTTGATCTTGCCGCGATGCGTGCAGCGGTGGCCAAAGCCGGCGGTGATCCGGAAAAAATTAATCCGCTGTCACCGGTGGATTTAGTCATCGATCACTCGGTAATGGTCGATTACTTTGCCAGCCCGCAAGCTTTTGAGCAGAATGTCGCAATTGAGATGCAACGCAATGGCGAGCGCTACCAGTTTTTGCGTTGGGGACAGGCGGCATTTAATCAGTTTCGCGTGGTACCGCCAGGAACCGGGATTTGCCATCAGGTCAATCTGGAACATCTGGCACAAGTAGTCTGGAGCAATGAGGTCGATGGGCAGCGTTTTGCCTTTCCTGATACCTTGGTCGGTACCGATTCACATACCACCATGATCAATGGCTTAGGCGTGTTAGGTTGGGGGGTGGGCGGCATCGAAGCGGAAGCGGCCATGCTGGGCCAACCGATCTCCATGCTGATTCCGGAAGTGATCGGCTTTAAGCTCATCGGTAAACTCAAAGAAGGTATTACAGCAACTGATCTGGTGCTGACCATTACCCAGATGCTGCGTCAAAAAGGTGTAGTTGGAAAATTTGTCGAATTTTATGGCGATGGTCTGGCCGATTTACCATTGGCTGACCGTGCCACTATTGCCAATATGGCACCCGAGTATGGCGCTACCTGTGGCTTTTTCCCGGTTGATGAGGTGACGCTTTCCTATTTACGTTTAACTGGACGTCAGCCCGAAAGAATTGCCTTGGTAGAGGCCTATAGCAAGTTGCAAGGATTATGGCGAAATCCGGGGGATGAACCCGTCTTTACCGACACTCTGGCTTTAGATATGTCGACAGTAGAAGCCAGTCTGGCAGGTCCGAAACGCCCGCAGGATCGTGTGCTATTGTCGCAAGTGCCAAAAACCTTTCATGCCTTCATGGATCTGACCTTGAAACCGGTCAAAGAAGAAAAAGAGCGTCTGGAAAATGAAGGAGGTGGAGGTACGGCTGTTGAAGCGAAACAAGCCAATCTGCCCCATGAAAGTGCTTTTTGCGTCATTGATGATAAAAAATATCCGTTGCAGCATGGCGATGTGGTGATTTCAGCCATTACCTCCTGTACCAATACCTCGAATCCCAGTGTCATGTTGGCAGCAGGGCTATTGGCCAAAAAAGCAATCGAAAAAGGTTTGCAGCGGAAACCCTGGGTGAAAAGTTCACTGGCTCCAGGTTCCAAAGTAGTTACCGATTATCTGAATGCAGCAGGGTTGACGCCTTATTTGAATCAACTGGGTTATAACCTGGTTGGTTATGGCTGTACCACCTGTATTGGTAATTCGGGACCTTTACCTGAAGCGATTGAAGAAGCTGTGCAATGTTTCGATTTGAATGTAGCCTCAGTGCTTTCCGGAAACCGTAACTTTGAAGGACGAGTGCATCCTTTGGTGAAAACCAATTGGTTAGCATCTCCACCCTTGGTTGTTGCCTATGGTTTGGTCGGGAATATTCGAACTGATCTCACTGCTGAGCCGATAGGTGAAGGCTTTGATGGGCAAGCGGTTTATTTAAAAGATATCTGGCCGACACAGGTGGAAATCGATGCCGCACTGCAAAACGTGAATACCGAGATGTTTCATAAAGAATATGCGGAAGTGTTTGAAGGTGATGCCAAGTGGAAAGCGATCCAGATTCCACAAAGTCAAACCTATGCTTGGGATGAACAATCGACCTATATCCGACATCCACCCTTTTTTGCAGAAATTGATCAGCCGGTGCGACCAGTTCAGCAGATCAAACAGGCACGGATTTTGGCTGTATTGGGAGATTCAGTCACGACGGACCATATTTCCCCTGCAGGCAACATCAAAAAAGATAGTCCTGCCGGACGATATTTGCAGCAACAGGGGGTTGATGCAAAAGACTTTAACTCTTATGGATCCCGCCGTGGCAACCATGAGGTGATGATGCGAGGCACCTTTGCCAATATCCGCATCAAAAACGAAATACTGGGTGGGGAGGAAGGTGGCAATACTCTGCATATTCCAAGTGCAGAAAAACTCTCGATTTATGATGCGGCAATGCGCTATCAGGCAGAACAAACCCCACTCGTGATTATTGCCGGGAAAGAATATGGCACTGGTTCTTCACGTGACTGGGCGGCCAAAGGCACCAACCTATTGGGAGTGAAAGCGGTGATTGCTGAAAGTTTTGAGCGGATTCACCGTTCCAATCTGGTCGGCATGGGGGTGTTACCTTTACAGTTTGTAGAGGGTCAGAACCGGCAGATATTGAACCTAACCGGACATGAAACACTGTCAATTTTAGGCTTGTCGGATGATATTCATCCGCATCAAATGCTGGAAGTCGATGTGCAACATACCGATGGTACGTGTAGCCATTTTCAAGTGTTGTGTCGCATTGATACTTTGAATGAGGTGGAATACTTTAAGGCCGGTGGTATCTTGCACTATGTCTTGCGCAATTTGCTCGCTTCCTAAATTTAATGAAAAAGCCCGACACCTGCCGGGTTTTTTGTGTCTGTAAAGACAAGATGGCTACGGAGAAAATCAGTAAAATAGCGCCAAGTAAATTGCCCATAAATTTCTTGAGTTTCTAGCTGCACTCATTTAACAAGGATTGATTTTTGATTAAATCGTATAGCTTGACAGCTTAATCCGTTAAGTAACCAATCATAGAAACCTGAAACAGAAACACTCAATTGACGAGCCATGAAACTAATCGGGAACGAAGATTTATACTTTTTCATTAGTGCGTACCTCACTGACTTTCTTTGGCGAAATACGCTGCCGCTTTTTTGAAGAATTCTCGTACCATTTCAGCAATTTTAAGCAGATTCTTCATTTTTTTGTTTTCTTCTAATAGGGGCAATAAAATTTGGATTATCTTGTTTTGTCCCTGCTAGCTTTCCAGCTTTGGCCTTGTTGAACCAATTTGAAAGTGTCCGCATTGAGATGTCAAGTTCACGTGCGGTAGCACTGACATTGTCATCTTTCTATTCAATCAATCTAATGACTTCAGCTTTGAATTGATCGTTATAAATCTTTTGTTTTTTGCTCATGGTAAACTCCTGATGAGTATGGTTATTTACCAAGTTCAAGCCTATGTTTTTATCAGCACACATTAACCACCAAAAGGACGGATGTAGTGAACACCTTCATTAAAGATACTGTCTTTAAGTTGGTTGCGAATAGTAGGAGCGTCGTACTGAATTTTTTCAGCCAGTTGTTGGGCGGCAAGGTAGGTAGATGTCATAATTGTATTTTTGTAAGAATTCATTGGATTGGTAGAATTTTTATTGGTTATTTGCAAATTACCAATTTTATTGGCAGAAAGAAAAATGCGGGTTACTGATTTAATTCGTGGTACTGGAATTAATAAAACGACTTTGCATAAACTTTATGATGGAGAGTTGACCCGAATCGACTTAGATACAATTGATCGTATTTGTGAGCATTTAGATATCCAAGTTGGAGATTTATTTTTTTTGGTAAAATTATTAATAATCATGGTGTTGAATAGTTATTTGTTCATAAAAAAATGGCCATGGTCACAATTTTTTGCTTAAAATAGACTTTAAGAAAGCGAAATGACATGACTGGATATTTTGTAAATAGTTTAAGAAAATTTAATGTAATTTAAGATCATTTATAAAAGTTGGGCACGATTTGGTCGCAAAGCTAAATTATATTGCGATGAGAAATAATAAAGTTACCTGAGATATATTGAATGAAATATATAAAATATACTTAAAAATCAATATAAAAAAAGCCCCTATCTTCCGATAAGGGCTTTTTGAATTTGGAGCGGAAAAAGAGACTCGAACTCTCGACCCCAACCTTGGCAAGGTTATGCTCTACCAACTGAGCTATTTCCGCAAATTGAGCAGTTTTATAAAAAACTTACACTTAAAAATTTGAGCGGGAAAGGAGACTCGAACTCCCGACCCCAACCTTGGCAAGGTTATGCTCTACCAACTGAGCTATTCCCGCATGCCGTGTATAATACAGTATGCAAAAACAGGGTCAATAACTTTGTGAAAAAACTTGTATCAATTGCATAAAATAAAACCATTTTCCAGGCTTTTGATGATTTTGTAAGCAAAAATAATCTAAATCAGAATGATCACTCATTAAAACTGTTGAATGATTTAGCGGGTTTAGGGTAAAGATTGAAGCGGAACAGGCTATAATCAACCCAGCGCTTAAGTAATTTGGGAATATGATTATGACTTTAGAACAACAACTGATTCAACGCCTTCAGGATTTATCTCCGACACATTTAGAAGTGGTAAATGAATCGTCAGGTCATGGCGGTTATTTTCCCGGTAAAGAATCGCATTTTAAAGTGATTGTGGTCAGTGATATTTTTCAGGGTTTACGTTTAGTGCAACGTCATCAAAAAATTTATGCTGCTGCAGGTGATTTACTGAGTCCAAGCCGTATTCATGCACTGGCAATCCACGCTTTTGTTCCGTCGGAATGGGAAGGACAAGCCACGCCGAGTCCTGACTGTGCCCATGCACCCAAATCTGAATAAGGGATATTGAACAATGGACATGCAGTTGACAGTTAAAATTATACATATGAGCATTGTGGCATTGCTGATTGGTGTGGTGAGTGCTCGGGCTTTTACTCTGTTTGTCGGGGTTCAAGGGAATCAGCCTAATCCTGTAGCACGGAAACTCTTGGTGGCACTTCAACATTTGTCGATGACCTTAATTATATTGACTGGTGTAACCTCTTTAGTAATTAAAAATTTTGAAGTGCAACCATGGTTCTATGCCAAGGTGGTTTTATTCTTGGTTTTGTTTTCATCTTTAATCAAAGCGTATAAAAAAGATGACAGTATTTTATTGGCACAACGTCGCGCAGGCTTAGCCATTGCTGTAATAGCACTGATTGGAATTATTGGTCTAGTTATTATTAAGCCAAATTTCGGTTAATTGTTAGACATAATTGTTTTTGAAGCAAAGCGGGTAGGTTAAACTGTAAGTAATACATAAATATAAAGCATAGAGGGCTGCAATGCGGACACGTGTGGTTTTTAATCAAAAAGGTGGGGTAGGCAAGTCAAGTATTGCCGTAAATTTAGCGGCAATCAGTGCATATCAAGGTTTTAAAACTTTGCTGATTGATCTCGATCCACAAGCCAATTCCAGTCAATATTTGTTGGGAGATGATGCGACTTACTCGGTTGATAAACCTGCATTAGAGCCGAATGTTGAAAATTATTTTGAAGAAGTTCTGGGCAACACCCAGAGTAAGGGGCTTTTAAGCAATGCGATTGGTTCAATTTTAAAGAATCGTTCCAAAGGCCTGGAAAGCTATGTTCATCAATCACCCTTTAAGAATTTGGATGTGATTCCTGCCAGTCCGACCTTGGGTGCACTGGCACATGCTTTAGAATCGAAACATAAAATTTATAAATTGCGTGATGCCTTGCAACAGTTGGCTGGGCAATATGACCGGGTTTATATTGATACGCCACCCGCGTTCAACTTCTTTACTTTATCTGCACTGATTGCCGCAGAGCGAGTACTGATTCCTTTTGATTGTGATGTTTTCTCGAAACGTGCTTTAAAAACCCTGATTGAAAATGTCATCGAAACCCAAGATGATCATAATGACCGTCTGGAAATTGAAGGCATTGTAGTGAATCAGTTTCAAGCTCAGGCAAAATTGCCACGTGAAGTGGTACAACAACTCAAAGATGAAGGTTTGCCTGTTTTGGAAAGTATGTTACCACCGTCCATTTTAATGAAAGAATCACATCTTAAAAATCAGCCTTTAATTCATTTGGCTACTGATCATAAATTGACGCAAGCCTATCAATCATTGTTCAATGAAATTGAGCAAAACAAGATTTGAGGTTTTCCATGAAAACAATATATTTAACCCTGTTACTAGGTAGTACGCTTGTATTAGCTGCATGTGCGACCACGGTCAAACCGACTTATGTATCACCAACGCAGTATCAGGCATTGAACTGTCAACAATTACAAAGTGAATATAACCGCATTCAGCAATATGTCGACAATGGTGTACAAACACCGAAGCGCACTGGTGTAGGCGTTGGTGTCGGTGTTGGCGGTGGTTGGGGCAGTCGTGGTGGCTGGGGTATTGGCCCAAGTGTTTCAGTCAATATGGGACAGTCTTCAAATACCAAAAAAACTGAATTATCACGTCTGTTAGGCGAACAGGAAGCTGTGGTTCAGGCGGCTCAATTCAAAAATTGTCCGATTATTATTCGTAATAAAGTACAAAAATGATTTGAATAATCACTCTGTTGTGTGGATTAAAGATACAGCAGAGTGATAAAATTTTAGCAAAATGTTTCAAGAAAATAATTTTAATATCAAATACTTGGTTTTTTGAGAATGAAATTTAAACGTATAAGGTTATGATTTTCTGATCGAAATACTTGTTACTTTTTGTGACTTTCGTATAAGGTGTGCCACTCTTCTAGTGGTGATATCAGGTCTTTATGATTGAGAGTTGGCTTTTTGTGTTGGCAATGATTGCGGTTCTGATGATCCCAGGTCCCACTAACGCATTACTTGCAAGCTCTGCACATCAACAAGGCATTGCCAAGACCAGTTTATTTATTCCAGCAGAGTTGCTCGGATATTTTTATGCGATTAATTTATGGGCATTGCTGATTCATTTATGTAGTCCAGTCTGGCCTAACTTTATTCACATTGTGCATTTTTTTAGTGCTCTTTATGTGGTTTGGATGGCTTTCCATCTATGGAAAGCTTCAGATTTAGAAAAGCATAATCAACGTCATCCTTCTATCCGGCCTCGACAACTGTTCTTTTCCACCTTTAAAAATCCTAAAGCCTTATTGTTTGCCACGGGCATTTTACCGATTGAAACCTGGAATAATCCAACCAATTTTGTCTTGGTGTTTGCAGCATTCAGTTTGGTGCTATTGCCTACAGTGATGTTCTGGATGTCGTTTGGAAGTGCAATTTTGGCAGGCCAATCCAAGCAAATAAAAGCCGATCTTTTATATAAAGGATCGGCCATGTTATTGCTGGTGTGTATGTTACCTGTGGTGATTCGTTTCTTTTAAGTTTTAGCGCTGTCTTCACAGGTCCATTAATGTGCCTTTTTCAGCTTTTGACGCATAAAACCAATAATGCCGGGCAATACACTAATAATAATGATGCCAAAAATCAGATGAGTGAAATTGTCTTTGACAATCGGCATATTACCAAATAAATAGCCCAAAGTAATAAATGAACCCACCCAGCAGAACGCGCCAATCAGGTTGTAGGTCAGAAAAAATTTGTAATTCATGCTGCCGGCACCTGCGACAAAGGGAGCAAAGGTACGGGCAAAAGGCACAAAACGTGCAAAAATAATGGTTTTACCGCCATGTTTTTCGAAAAATTTTTGCGTATAGGTTAAATGCTGTTTGTTAATGAAACGTGACTCCATTTCAAAAACACGTGGTCCGATATATTTACCAATATGATAATTTAGCGTGTCACCTAATACGGCAGCAATAAACAGCAGAATCATCAAAATAACAGGATCCATTGCCCCAGTTGAAGCGGCTAATGCCCCTGCAGCAAACAATAAGCTGTCGCCCGGTAGAAACGGCATCACCACCAGACCGGTTTCCACAAAAATAATTAAGAAAAGAATGGCATAAATCCAGATGCCATAATTGGTGATGAATTCGAGCAGATGGTCATCGACATGTAAGATAAAATCAAGCAGTTCCATGGGGCTACAGGCAACAAAAATGTGCTGAAATCCTAGCAGTCCGGGGCATGAAAGTCAGTATCAGAAAAGAAATTAATTGCGCTTTCACACTTTCTTTTTTGCGGCGGTGTATGTTGCAATTATTTTTTGCAGCCTTATGAAAACAGGCTTAGGATGGACGGGTCATTAAAAACAAAAATCTATAGCTGACCCGATATTTAATTCTCATATGATAATAAAAAATCTGGTTTAATACCCGCAAACCGATGCCTTGATAAGGCTGGTTACTGGTGTGCTGATGGCTTATATTTTTCATGGCACTGGCTCTCCGGATGATATGTTCACTTGATAAAAAATATCGCCATGACCGATGGATTATTGTTGCGGATGTTGTATAGCGCAGGAAATTCCAGTACGGATTATACAATTGAAAATAATCACTAAATATAGAAAAACAGGACGATTTAAGCTGGATTATTACATTTTTGTAATTACACAAAAGCTGCCTAACCTACATAAACGCTGCGTACAAAATATCTGAATTTTGCTTCAATAAAGATTGATGAAGCTACCCTAGTGGAATCAATCATGAATAAAATGTTATTGGCACTATTTGTTACGGGTTCAATGCTTTCTACAGCATCTGCCTGGGCAGGGAAAAGTGATCAGGTCATCATAACTGAAGCTGCTCAAAACATGGTGACTGTTGCAGAAGCAAAAAAACTCCCAGATGAAACTGCGGTCACACTCTCTGGCATAATTGTTAGAAAAATACAGAAGGATCATTTTGAACTGAAAGATAGCTCGGGAAAAATTGGGATGGAAGTGGATTCTGACTTATGGAGACCGATGGGCTTGAAAGCAGGTGATAAAGTTAAGGTGATTGGTGAAGTGGATACCAATACAGGTCAAGCGACGGATATTGATGTTGTTCAAATTGGAAAAATGGAAAATCAATCTGATAAATGGACTTGGTATAATCAGCATTGATATGCCAGATGACTTCTGGAAACCAATGGGTTTGAACATAATTGATAAAGTTGAACGAATGGGTGAGCTTGTCACTCATGGTAATGGATCGAAGATATGGACGCGCTTAAAATAGAAAAAATGGCTATATAAAAAAGTACTCGAAAGGGTGCTTTTTTATACTCAAAATATCATGCAATCAATTGAATACAGGCCTTGTGCGAATAGTGTGCTTAATGCGGCGAAAAATGATAGAATGCAGCGCTTATTTCGTTTGCCTTACATAGTTGTTTGTCATGACTACCAATACTCAAATCACTGAAGACCGCATCCTGATCTTGGACTTCGGTTCTCAATACAGTCAGCTTATTGCACGTCGTGTACGTGAAGCTGGTGTATATTCTGAAATGTATGCCTATGACATGTCTGAAGAAGACATTCGCGCATTTAATCCAAACGGTATCATCTTATCGGGTGGTCCTGAAAGTGTTCATGAAGAAGGTAGTCCACGCGCACCTGAAGTTGTATTTAACCTGGGTGTGCCTGTATTGGGCATTTGCTATGGCTTACAAACCATGTCTGAACAGCTTGGCGGTAAAGTAGAGCCAGGTACAGTGCATGAATTTGGTTATGCTGCAGTTGACGTTTTAGTTCGTGACCAACTTCTTGGTGACTTGGACGATGGTGAAAACAAACTGAATGTTTGGATGAGCCATGGTGATAAAGTGAGCGCAATTCCAGAAGGTTTCTCTGTGACTGCCAGCACACCAAGCTGTCCATTTGCAGCTGTAAGCGATGAAAAACGTCGTTTCTACGGTGTACAGTTTCATCCAGAAGTCACTCATACTGCAAAAGGCGCAGAGTTATTGTCTAACTTTGTACACAGCATTTGCGGATGTCGTAATCTTTGGAACTCTGAAAATATTATCGACCTCCGTGTTGAACAATTGCGTGAACAAATTGGCGATCAAAAAGTATTGCTTGGCCTTTCAGGGGGCGTGGATTCATCTGTAGTTGCTGCACTTCTTCACAAAGCCATTGGCGATCAGTTGACTTGCGTATTTGTAGATAACGGTTTGCTCCGTTTGAACGAAGGCGAGCAAGTGATGGACATGTTTGCGAAAAACATGGGTATCCGTGTGATTCGTGCCGATGCTGAAGAACGTTTCTTGTCTGCACTTGCAGGTGAGGTCGATCCTGAGAAAAAACGTAAAATCATTGGCCGTGAATTCATTGAAGTATTTGCTGAAGAAGCTCGTGGTCTAGATGGCGTAAACTTCCTGGCTCAAGGTACGATTTACCCAGACGTGATCGAATCTGCAGCAACTAAAAATGGTAAAGCGCACGTGATTAAATCACACCACAACGTGGGTGGTTTACCAGAAGATTTGGCATTTGAGTTGGTTGAGCCAATTCGTGATTTGTTTAAAGATGAAGTACGCCGTTTAGGTACAACTTTAGGTTTACCATTTGAGATGCTTTACCGTCATCCATTCCCGGGTCCAGGTTTGGGCGTGCGTATTTTGGGTGAAGTGAAAAAAGAATATGCTGATATTCTTCGTCTAGCAGATGACATTTTCATGCAAGAACTTCGTGCCAGCGGTTGGTATGACAAAACTGCTCAAGCTTTCGCTGTATTCCAGCCTGTTAAATCGGTGGGTGTAGTGGGTGATGGTCGTCGTTATGCATGGGTAATTGCACTGCGTGCAGTGGAAACTGTGGATTTCATGACAGCACGTTTCGCTCATCTTCCATATGAATTGGTTGATAAAATTTCAACGCGTATCATGAATGAAATTGCTGACGTTTCACGTGTTGTATATGACGTGTCATCTAAACCACCAGCAACAATTGAATGGGAGTAATTTTCTAAAGAAAATTACTAGAAAAAAGAGCGCTTAGGCGCTCTTTTTTTGTTTAATATGTATCAAAATAAGTGATTAAAATGATGTTATGTATACCCATTACGATTTAATGAAGCCATTAATCAAAGTCATGCAGATTCATAAAAATGAAATCAGTAATGAAGAAGCTCTGTTTTTGATTTCAAAAGAATTAAAATTAAGTGAAGCTGATAAACAATTAAAAATGCAAAATGGAAAAAATTTAATTAAATATCGTTTTCAGTGGGCAAAAACCTATCTTAAGAAAGCGGGTTTATTGGAGTACACATCTCCGAGTAATTTTACTTTGACTTCAATTGGACAAAATTTTAATTTAGCTAAAATTGAAAAGTTTTCTACAAAAAATCTTTCTGAATTTGATGGTTTTAAAGAGTTTATAAGTCCAAATCCTTTATTAATCAACGCTGTTGTTGAAGTAGAGCAGGATGAAGACTTGCCTGAAGAGATTATTGATAAGAATTCAAAATTATTAAGTGAATCATTAAAAAGTGATTTATTAACTCTAGTTAAAAATAAATCCCCTTCTTTCTTTGAAAGGCTGGTTGTCGACCTTCTTGTTGCCATGGGTTATGGCGGTTCACATCAAGATGCTGCTCAAGCGATTGGTAAAACTAACGATGGCGGAATTGATGGTGTGATCAGTGAAGACCGTTTAGGTTTAGATAAAATTTATATTCAGGCAAAACGTTGGGAAAATACAGTCGGGCGTCCTGATATTCAGCAGTTTAAAGGTGCTTTGGCGGATCAAGTTGCGAAGAAAGGTGTTTTTATAACGACATCAAATTTTAGTAAAGAAGCGATTGAATCAGCTAAAAAATCTGGAATTGTCTTAATTGATGGCGACAAACTCACATCACTCATGATTGAATTTGGATTGGGTGTTCAAGTTGAACGAAGTTTTCATATTTATAAAATCGACCAAGATCGTTTTGATGAAGAAACTTTTTAGTGATTTATTTTAATTATTCACACGTATAAATAGCGACTTGATTACGTCCATTTTTCTTGGCTTGGTACAGGGCAATATCGGCATTTTTAATCAGTAAATTCAGATCATTTTGATTGGGTTGTAGTTGGGATACCCCAATCGAGACACTAAAATTGAAAAAGAACTTATCTTTAATACAGATTTGATGATTTTCAATGGTGCGGCATAAGCGATTCGCAATCGCGACAGCATCCTCCAGTGTAGTATTTGGCAGTAATGCAATAAATTCCTCTCCGCCAAAACGTGCTAATACATCGGTGTGTCGCATTTCCTTACGAGCAATTTCAGCAAGTATTCGAAGGACTTCATCCCCTATATCATGTCCATAAGTGTCATTAATGTTTTTGAAAAAGTCGATATCGAGCATCAATAAACAGGCTAAATTATATTTTGGCCATTTCTGAATGGCTTGTTCAGCAACCTGCAAAAACTGTCGACGATTATTGAGTTGTGTTAACTCATCTGTATGTGCCAGTTCAGTTAGGGCATAGTAGTTCCAATCATTTAATAGAACCCGCAAAAAATTGCGTTTTGAATTTAAAGTATTATTCCAGCTGATATACATGCTGAGTAATAAAATAGGGGCATAGATGAACGAAAATAAGACAATTTCTTCTAAGCTGATCAGTTGAAATACGCCATGAAAAATGACCGCACTAATCAGCAAAGAAGTAAAGATTGAATTTCGAAAGGAGACTTGTACACATAAATTGCCCAATAAAATAAAAATTACGGCAGCATATATATAGGTGGTCACAAGTGCACTATGTGACAAAACCAGAAGACCTAGCCACAGTGCTGCTGCTGCTGCAACGGATAGGGGAAGCAAGCTATCTAGAATTTTAATATTTTTGCAGTAACGGAAGGCAAGCCAGTTGATTAAGATGGCACAGATCACAAGAATGAGCCGTGAAATACCTGAAAGTATGCCAATTTCAGGTATGAGTAACCAGTCTATAAAGAAATAACTTAAAAATGTAATCTGGCCAATAAAATTGACGCATTTTAAAAATTGTCGTTGGTGTGTATTTTGATAGTCCAAGTAATATTGTTGAAATTGATCTGGAATGCGTGTGGTTGGATCTTGTAATTCTTTTTCTATCACTTTTCGATTTTCAATCGTACACAGTTGCTTAGGTAGAATATAAGCAGTTTCATAATTTGAATTTTTAGCCTCATTTATCCCAATCTGATGAGGATTTTTATCATTGTTATAAGAATTTTTTTGATCTCCGCTCAACATGAAGATACCCCTTTCTGTGTGGGATTCATAGAGCAAGAATAATAGGGAGGGGAATAGACTTTGTATATAACTTAAACAATCAATAAAGCAGACAATTGTGACAAAATTTTATTTATGTATAAAATTCATATGAATAGGAGATAAATAGTGACGTATATAAAAAGTGAAGGGATTGTTTTATGAAGGAAAATTTCAAAACTCATATTGTCCTATACATAGTATTCAGCGTATTAACTTAGCTATAGGCTGAATCCGTAACAGTCTATATGATCATAACAATAGATTCAGGCCATTAAAAAACGGTTAGGCCGTACGATTCAGGATACAAATATGACCAATAGCAATTATACAGAGCTTTCCGATTCAGATGATTGTGAAAAATATGTAAATCAATTTATTCAGGAATTTCCTTTACGTAGCGCGGAAATTGGTCAGGGAACCGTGATTAAACGCGCTTTGCCAAGTCGCCATAAACGCTTAATTGGGGCATGGTGTTTCTTGGATCACGCCGGTCCCGTGACGTTTCCGCAAGGTGATGGACTGGATGTTGGCCCTCATCCACATATCGGTTTGCAGACCTTCACCTGGATGATTGAAGGCACCATGATGCATATAGACAGTCTAGGCACGAAACAGTTGATTCGCCCGAAGCAGGTCAATTTAATGACTGCAGGTTATGGTATTTCACATACTGAAGTTGCACCGGAGACGGAAACCCATATGCATGCTGCACAGCTTTGGATTGCGTTGCCGGATGATAAAATAAATATGGCACCCTGCTTTGACCATTATCCAGAACTCCCTGTGGTTGAAAAAGATCAGGTTGAATTTACTGTATTGGTGGGTGAGTTCTTAAAAACCAGATCGCCGGTAGCCGTGCATACAGAATTGCTCGGGGTAGATTTAACCGCAAAGGAATCGACCACCACCCGAATCAAACTCAATCCAAAATTTGAATACGGTTTCATGGCTTTGGATGGGACCGCTGTCGTAAATGGTCATGAACTGATTGAAGACAATATGGTGGTTCTGGAGCCCGGGGTTACTGAAATTGAAATCCAGCTGCATAAGAGCAGTCGTATTTTGTTGTTAGGCGGTGAACCTTTTGAGTCGCCAATACTTTTGTGGTGGAACTTTGTCGGCCGTACTCAGGAAGAACTTTGCAAGGCACGTGACCACTGGATTGAACAACATGAACGCTTTGGTAATATTCCTGATTATCCAGGACCACGCTTAGAAGCACCTGCCTTCCCAGATAAAATGCGTGCCTCTAGATAAAGATAAAATTTTAAATAAAGATAACATTTAGGAGTTATGAGTCTTATGGCCATTATTGCAAATGCTGAAGTACATCGCTTGGTTGAACCTTGGTCAGGTGAGATCAGGACGGGTACACACCCATTGATGACCGATAAACCTGAATCTTTTGGGGGGCAAGATAAAGGTCCTGCACCCTATGATTTTATTTGTTCAGGCTTGGTTTCTTGTACCATGATCACGCTGCGAATGTATGCCAGTCATAAAGGGATAGAGCTGGGCGAATTTTCTGTTGAAGCCGATTTTAATGCCAATAAAGAAGGCAAAGAGTGGATTGAACGCCGTTTGTCTTTTGCACAGCCCTTATCGGATCAGCTAAAGCAAAAAATTTTAGACATTAGCAGTAAAACACCAGTGACCAAAACATTGTTACGTAGCCTAGAGATTCATACGGTACTTGTCTAAGTTGATGAACCGATAAAATGACATTTTGTGTAAAGCAGGATGTCATTTTTTTAGGGCTATGCGTATAGTCAAAGCAGAAAAAATAGAGAGCAAAATAATGATTACATTGCACCACTTAGATCAATCACGTTCTTTTCGAATTTTATGGGCATTAGAAGAACTGGCCCTGAATTATCAGGTCAAGTTTTATAAGCGCTTACCCACTTTTGCTGCGCCGCCTGAATTAAAACTGGTTCATCCTTTAGCCAAAGCACCGGTATTGACCGATGCCGATCAAACCATCGCCGAATCTGCGGTGATTTTGCAATATCTGCAAGAAACCTATGATCAGCAGCAGAAATTTAAACAGCAGAATAAAAAAGATCAGCAGCAATATCGCTATTGGATGCATTATGCGGAAGGTTCACTCATGCCTTTACTGGTGATGCAGTTGGTGATGAGCAATGTACCAAAACATGTACCCTGGCTGATAAAACCGGTTGCAAAAAAAATTACTGGAGGAGTGAAAGCCGGATTCATTCAGCCGCGTTTAAAAGATCATATTAACTATTTGGAAGACTATTTGGCTAAGCATGAATATGTGGCAGGCGAATTTTCTTTTGCCGATATTCAGATGGGTTTTCCACTTGAAGCCCTGCAGTCAAGAACATCAGGGTCTTATCCTTATATCGCGGCTTATGTAAAACGTTTGGCGGAACGTCCGGCTTATCAGCGAGCAAAGTTTAAAGAACAGAACCTAGCTTGAGTTGAATTAGATATGCTGTACCTCTAGCTCATGTGATAGAGACGTTCTTTAGGAAAGATTACTTTAAAGGTCGAACCCTGATTTTCTTTGGATTCAATTTCTAAATATGCGCCGTGTTGCATCAGTACATGTTTCACAATCGCCAGTCCTAAACCGGTTCCGCCGGTTTGACGGCTACGTGCACTATCGACACGGTAGAAACGCTCGGTTAAACGCGGCAGATGTTTGGGGTCAATCCCGATTCCGGTATCTTCAACGGTAAAGATGCCGTGTTCACCATCATCATGCCAGCCCATGGTAACAGTTCCGCCTTTAGGGGTGTATTTAATGGCATTGGTAATCAGGTTGCTGAAGGCACTGGCAAGTTCGGTATCTGAACCAATCAGGTCGCAATGACTGTCGATATCCAGATTCAGGGTGTGATGGTAGTCAACGTTGTAGGCTTGAGCATCATCAAACAGTTGGTTCATCAGACTTGGCATTTCAATAATCTGGTTTTTGGCAATTTGCTTGCTACTTTCTAAACGTGAGAGTAACAGCAAGTCATTGACCAAGGCATTCATGCGCTTGGTTTGTGCCTGCATCTGGTCAAAGGCGCGTTTCCAGCGCGGATTTAAATCTTCTTGGTCAGTAAAGGTTTCAATATAACCACTGAGTACGGTCAGGGGAGTACGTAATTCATGCGAAATATTGTCGACAAAGTCTTTACGCATTTGTTCCAGGTTATGCATGCGGGTGACATCATAAGCCACCAATAGACGACTTTCGCCCCCAAAACGGGTCATTTTGACTTGGACATAATGATCTTCAAAAGCGGAAGATTTCATTTTTAAGCCGTCAGGTGCCTCGTCAATATGGTTGAAATATTCAATAAAATTTGGCTGACGCAGCAAGGTTAAAATATTACGACCACGATCTAAAGGTTGAATGCCGAGCAACTTTTCCGCTGCCGGATTCCACCATTCAATCTGGTGTAATTCATCAATTAAAACCACAGCTTCGGCTAATGCAACCAAGGACGACTGAGCGCGATCAATTAAGCCGACCATTTCTGCCTGGACAATACGTTCGTGACGCTGTGCGCGATAAACATTAAACAGCAAGGCACCCCAAATCCCCCCCAAATTGGGTGGAACATCGTAAGGACGGTTAGAAATCCATTCATTCACCAAATACAGTGAACGGAGTTGCAAAATAAAAAACATCGCGAAAGCGATAAAAATAAAAATCCAGAAATACCCAATCCCGATACCCATTAAACCTGCTATCAGCAGTAAAAAGGCGAGTAAACGTAAGTCTTGCTTGGCAAAAGTCCATAAACTGCTGTAACGGAATCGTTTATGGTCTCGTGCAAGTTCTGGGACAGGGTAGGGTTCATACATAAAACACAATTTACCTAAAAAACGACTAACCTAAAGCGACATCTATGCGGGTAGAAAAACGATAACCTGTGCCACGAACGGTTTGTATATAGCGGTCTACCCCAAAAGGTTCCAGCACTTTACGTAAACGGCGAATATGCACGTCAATAGTACGGTCTTCAATATATACGTTACCACCCCAAACCTGGTCAAGCAATTGAGCACGGGTATAGGCACGTTCTGGATGGGTCATGAAGAAGGCCAATAAACGGTATTCCGTAGGTCCCATCTCTAAAATACTGTCTCCATAACTGACACGCTGGCTGACTGGATCAAGGATCAGGCCATTGGCATCAATGGTTTTTTCGCCACTTAATGCATTGGCACGACGTAACACCGCTTTAATGCGTGAAACCAGTTCCCGAGTCGAGAAAGGTTTGGTCATATAGTCGTCTGCACCTGCATCGAGACCTTGTACTTTATGGTCTTCTTCACCGCGCGCAGTTAACATAATCACTGGAATTTCATTTAAGCTTTCATCGCGTTTTAAGCGACGGCACAGGTCAACTCCGCTGATACCACCTGGTAACATCCAATCTAATAAAATAAGCGCAGGGCGTTGATCCACGATCATTTGGTGGGCTTGTTTGGCATCTTCTGCCTGTAAGCATTGAAAGCCTGCCATGTCTAAAGATGTATGAATCATCTCTCGAATGGGAAGTTCGTCATCGACGATTAATATATAGTCATCTTTCACAACGCAATATCCTATTTGATGTTAACGGTGAACCGTTTTGTATTTATGACAGGCTTATTACAAAGATTAATTATGACAGTATCATTGCAGAAAAGGGCTATATGCCAATTTTAGCAAAGAAATGTGACAATTTTTATGCGAAAAAATAAACAATTTAAAATAAATCAGTCATATAAATTTAACTATTTCAATGGATTGTATTGATTTTAACCTGAATTTCAAGATCAACTTTCTTTTTTCACTATTTTTTCTTTTTCTGAAAAAGTATCGAGCAAAGATAGAAAAACAAGACTGCAAGACGATAAAACATCTTGCATTGATTGTTTAAAGCCACTGACGACCCAGCGAATCGCAATTTGAGTGACATAACCATTTAGCCCGGTTGCAACTAAAGAAATCTCACGTTCAGAACGGTTAATGTGCGGCATCATCAACATGACAAAAGCATGAATCATGCGGTCAAAACGTAACATGGTTTCATGAATGGTGGCTTGATTATGCAGCTCTTGAACCAGCATGGCATCGATATAAATAATTCGGGCCATACCTGGATTATCTTTTAAGGTGGTGAGTAAAGCGGTTAAGCCAGATTCAATCATTTTTCGCGGATCGGTCGATGCCTGCATGATGGCTTGCATGACATTATGTTGTAACTGATCAATCAGTTTTAAGAAGATGGTTTGAAAAAGTTCATCACTTTTCTTAAAAGATTCATAGAAATAGCGTTCAGTCAGTTTGGCTTCATTACAGATATCCTTTACTGTCACCGCAAAAAAACCATGCGTGCCATAAGCCTCAATACCCGCTTCAATCAACTTTTCACGACGTGCCTGTTTACGCTCAGTTAAAGACAGGCCTTTAAATTGGCGTTCTTTGGTTTTTAAGGGTTTGTTTTGTTTTTCTTCAAGATTTTCGTGTTGTTCAGTCATAAATGTCGTGTGCCGAATTAAATCCAGGTTTTGCCCTATGTTAACAATAATTTAATCGTAGACCTATGCTCGAAATGCACAGATGCTGTCTGATCTTGCGATTGATTCTATATTATATTGACAATGATGATTGTCAAAATTATATTAGAGGGATGAACTGCACATCATCCCTACAGAAAAAGAATCGAAATGTTTAGATAGGTGGCGCAGAAAAAAATTGAATAAGGATGTGTAATGAAGAATTTTAAAAATAAAGTTGCTGCGATTACCGGTGCAGGTTCAGGTATTGGTCAGCAATTGGCTGTACTTTTGGCCAAGCAAGGTTGTCATTTGTCCTTAAGTGATGTGAATGAGCAAGGCTTGGCACAAACTGCTGAATTGGCAAAACAAAGTCATGTGCGCGTAACCACCAAAAAGCTTGATGTGGCTGATCGTGATGCGATGAAAGAATGGGCTGCAGATACCGTGCAGGATCATGGTTCAGTAAATATGATTTTTAACAATGCCGGAGTTGCCCTAGGTTCAACTGTTGAAGGGGCAAGTTATGAAGAACTGGAATGGATTGTAAACATTAATTTCTGGGGCGTGGTCTACGGTACCAAAGAGTTTTTGCCTTTAATCAAGAAATCGGGTGAAGGCCATGTCATCAATATTTCCAGTCTGTTTGGTTTAACGGCTCAACCGACCCAGTCTGCGTATAATGCCACCAAGTTTGCGGTGCGTGGTTTTACTGAATCCTTGCGTCAGGAACTGGATATGGAAAACTGTGGTGTAAGTGCGCTATGTGTTCACCCAGGCGGTATTCGGACCAATATTGCCAATGCGGCAAAAATGAATGACAGTATTCGAAGCCTAGGCATGCATCCTGAAAGATCAGCAAAATCTTTTAATAAATTATTGCGCTGTCCTCCTGAAGAAGCAGCGCGTCAAATTATTGAGGCTGTGCAAAAAGACAAGCGCCGTTTATTGATTGGTAATGATGCTAAAGCTGTTGATTTGATGCAGCGTATTTTGCCGACCGGGTATCAGCGTGTTATTGCATTGGCCACAAAATTAGGCAATAGGAACAAGAAATCGGCTTAAAACCTAGATATTAAAACCCGCAAATAGCGGGTTTCTTTATGCCTTAAATACCCCAAAACTGGCTAAAACAGGATTGAAATCAAAAAGAACTTATATCTAGAAATAAGAAATAAGAAATAAAAATAGAGAAACTAACAGAATTTAAATAAGTAAGGGTTTAAATATCAGTACTTAAATTACGTTAAAATCAAATTTTTTAATAATAGAAAAAATAAGTTAGATCAAAAAAATCTTATAGAGTGGGCATGCATTTTGCGAAACAGCAAAGACGAAAATATGAAAAATAGCCCACTGCCTAGATGCAATTTACATAATTTAAAAGCAATACCGCAACGCTTAAGCATGGTCAACATGATTTCAGTTCAGTTCAGTTCAGTTCAGTTCAGTTCAGTTCCTGATTTGTATGCCCATTTGTGGTTAGAGATGCTATCGCTAACAGAAATAGATTTAAAAAATCCCTGTTGGATGATCTGGATTATTGATCATGTGAATTATCCGAAGTTTGTTTCAGTAAATAAAAAAAGACTAAAGAGCAAACCAGCCGCATAGTGTAGAAGAAAGCATCCACTTCCTAGCAATCTCCAAATTTTTGTGTCACTTCAATAAAATCATCCGCACGTTCGCAACGGACTTTTGCGTCCAGATGCGCAGTAAACCCAAAGCTGCGTGCCGTATCCGCGGAAAGGGTAGTCACCACATTTCGTGTCACATGACCTTTACTGATATGGTCTAAAGAGGCATATTTAGGTACCAAACGCTAGGATTCTTCATAGGGGGTCGAGGACGTGGCAATAAAACCAATGTGTTTGGTGACTGCTGAAATGGCCACGAATAATATTACCGGTTTGAAACCCATCCTTTGCTTGTTTTTAGAAGCACTATGGTTGCTATTCACCGATAAACCATTGGCAAAAAAAATCCATCAAATCAATTTTTTACTGCAGTTTTTGCCAATTCAATAACGTAATTAATGCTTAAATTATTCTGGGAACGAGACTGCGGATGACTCCACCCGGCAGCGTGCTGTAAGGTGGTTGGAAAAGGCAATAACTGGCTTAAATTGATTTTTAAATTAGGGCTTGAACCGTTTTTTTCTTCCACACAAACTGATAATACAGACCTTGTAGAATACACAAGCAGACAAAAGCCAATGCATAAGCATACCAGATGCCCTGTAAACCCCACCATTGACTGAACAAATAGGCACATGGCACTTCAATGCCAATAATGGCAACAATATTAATGATCATTGGAACAGTTACGGTACCGCTGGCACGCATGATTGAAGCAAAAATGGCGCTCGCACCAAAAAAGATAATCGACCACAACACAATAAATAAAAGTTGCTGCCCAAGGACAACCACCGTCGGGTCAGTGATGAACAGCGCCATCAAATATTTTGAAAATAGATAAGCCAAAGCCACCAAACCACCGGTAATCAGGATATTCATACCGAGGGCAGTACGCGTCACTTTGTTCAGGAGTTCCGATTTCCCCGCACCAATGGCTTGAGCGGCAAAAATGGAAGCGGCAATAGAAATAGACAGGGCAGGGAACTGAATATAATTCAATACCTGATTGACTGCACCATAAGCGGCGGTCGCATGTGAACCATAACGATTCACCAAGCCTACAATCACCAAACCGGCAACGGATGTCGTGACCATTTGAATACCGGTTGGAATGCCTAAACGCAGAATAATTTTACTGAGTTCAGGTTGATGACGAATATGGCCGAGCAGATGACGGTCAGGTTTTAAAGGATGATCTTTTTTATTTAAGTACAGGGCCAAAAAGATTAGTACTGCCAGATAACCGACAATGGTGGCAATGGCAGGTGCAACAATGCCCATTTTAGGAAAGCCAAAATACCCTGCAATTAGTACCGGAGTAATGAATACGCCAATCAGAATAGTCATACCAGAAGCAATTAGCGGTGTAGTGCTGTCGCCGACACCGCGCAAAATTGAAGTATAAATGATATAGATAAACAGCAAGGGGCTGCCGGCAAGCATCCACTGTACATAAGGCAATGAAAGATGCATCACATCCCGATCTGTCCCTAAGGCAAGCAAAATATGTTCAGCAAAAAACACTCCCAACAGGGCAATAATACTACCGCCAATTAAAGTCATGAACAGGGTTGAACCGACCACACAGCGGACTTTTTCAACATTTTGAGCGCCCCAGGCTTGCCCAACCAATACCGTCGCGCCCGCTGAAAGACCAATCACAAAAGCCATCAGACAAAACAAAATCGGAAAAAATACAGCCACGGCGGCAATGGCATTTACCCCCATCATTTGCCCGACAAAAATGGTATTAATGGTTCCAGATAGGTTTTGTAAAATATTGGTCGCAATCAATGGCAACAGGAAAATTAAAAAAGTTTTCCATAATTTTTGTTGATTGAGTAATGGTTGATGATGAGGCATTGAACGTCCTGTAAAAGGTATTTTTATCATTTTCAGACTTAAGCTCACCCTACCTGAGTTCGCTTAAAAAAGCCTTAGTGATTAAGTAACTAAGGCTTGAAATGATGAAAAAATCATGAACTTAAACAGCGGATAAAATGGCAGATGCCTGTTCTAGGGTTTCATCTTTTTTGGCAAAACAAAAACGGATTAAACGTAAATTTTCGGGAGCTTGCTGATAAAAAACCGAAACTGGAATTGCAACGATGCCATGATGCTCAGCGAGAAATTTACACATCTCGACATCGTTTAAATCGGGGCGAATGGCGCTGTAATTTAAGTTCTGGAAATAAGTTCCTTGCGACGGGGTAAAATGAAAGCGTGAGTTGCGGATGCCAGAATTAAAAAGATCGCGTTTTTCCTGATAGAAGTCGGCAAGCTGATCAATATGTTCAGGATGTTGCTGCATAAATGTCGCCAGTGCCATCTGTATGGGTGTGACACCGCAGAAACTGACAAATTGATACACCTGTCTAAATAGTTTCATCAGTTCGGGTGAGGCAATACAGTAACCGGTTTTCCAACCAGTGACATGGAAGGTTTTACCAAAAGAGCCGACCACAATACTTCGATCACGCAATTCAGGAAAAGACAGTGCGGAATAATGCTTTTGACCATCATAAACTAGATGTTCATAGACTTCATCGGACAGCACCACAATGTTCTTGTCACGAATCAGTTCAATTAAATTTAACCAGTCCTGATGAGACCAAGTCGCTCCGGTCGGATTATGGGGAGTATTCACAATGATCATGCGGGTCTTGTCACTGATGGCATCTTTGACTTGATTCCAGTCCACGGAAAATCCGGGCGCAAGCAAAGGAATATGGACTGCTTTAGCGCCAACCAGTTTCACGCTGGGTCCATAACTGTCATAACAGGGATCGAAAATGATGACCTCATCACCGGTATGAATGAGTGCCTGAATGGTGCAAAAAATTCCAATGGTTGCCCCTGGGGTAATGGTGATTTCGGTAATCGGGTCAATCACCAGTTGGTCGCGTTTTAAAAACTGGTGTGCCAATTGTTCACGTAGCGAAATCAGTCCATCACTTGGTGCATATTGATTAAAGCCATCTAAAGTGGCTTGGCTTAAGGCTTTTAATAAGGCAGGCGGGGCTGCAAAGTCTGGAAAACCTTGAGAGAGATTTAAGGCATTCAGGCGATGTGCCATTGCAGTCATCACACTGAAAATAGTGACACCTTGTGCAGGTAGTTTGGAATGGATGTCAATCATGACCCGAACTCTTGAATATTGTTATTCTTTTTAGTGTAGCAGCAAGCGTGGGGCTGAAAAATAAAAGTCTGATTTAATCGCTACATTTTTTAACTCATCTGATCCATTTAAGTGAATGCAGCTTTTTATCAAAATAACAAAAAATGCACTAGACTAAAAAAACAACATTTCCTAGAATACAGCCACGAATAAAAATAAAATTATTAGAATAATAAATGACTATATTAAATACGATCCATACTGTGATTGAAGCTATGGGCTTAAGTTTGCAAAAACGTGCCCTGCATTTATATTTTTCCAACCAACTGCTCAATCCTCAGGTCTTTATTCAAAGAATTGAAGGACAACATCAAATCAATCAAGGGCTGAAAGCAGAACTGATTTGCCTGTCGACCAATGCCTATATTCCCCTGAAGCAATTTATAGGCGGGCGAGTAGCTGTCGACCAAGTGACTGATCTAGGTGAACTCTCCCGAATTACAGGTGTGGTTACGGGCGCCAGCCAAGGTCAAAGTGATGGGGCACTCACGCTCTATAAAATCACCATTGAAGATGCGACAGCACTCTGGCACAAGCGCCGCAATAGTCGTGTGTTTATGAACAAAAGCGTGCGTGATATCAGTGAAATACTGTTTAAAGAATGGCAGGGTAAAAGTGCCTTATTTGCAGCCAGCTTAAGTCTAAATACCCAAGGCTTAACCCGAGAATACGATATCCGTCCTTTTGTGATGCAATCCAATGAAACCGATTATGAATTTCTGACACGGCTGTGGCGCAGTGAAGGCATTAACTGGCTAATTGATGAATCTGAACACAGAGTTGCAGTGTCCTCCTCAGCGATTCAGCCGCAGAAACTGCGTTTGATTGATGATAATCATCAATATAAGGCGTTAAGCAGAAGATCAATCCGATTTCATCGCAGTCATGCTACAGAACGCTTGGATAGCATTACCAGTTTTATCGCCGAACGCTATTTGCAATCCACCGCAATTCAGGTACAGCGTTGGCAAGCCAGCAGTCTGTCTCAAGATCAAGCCGATAGCCTGCTCAGTCATCATCAACATAGTGAGTTGCAGGACAATGAAACCTTAAGCTTGGAGCAAGCCTGGAGCATTAGCCCTGCATGGACATCCGATTTAACCGGTGCGGATCAAGCAACCACTTCAGGCAGTCAGCAGTTAGAAAAATTGAATCAGCAGCTGGGCCAGTACCAAGCGTTGCAGGCCAAATATTTCACTGCGCAGAGTAGCGTGCGTGATGCCCAGGTAGGCTACTGGTTTGAATTAATCGATCATCCAGAAATTGACCGGCATTCAGGTTCAGATAAAGAATTTCTGATTTTAGGCAAAGCTTTTTATAACCAGAATAATTTACCCAAAGACATTCTGCGTCAGCTTGATGCCTTATTAACTTTAAGCCGCTGGCAACATCAAGGTGATGAACGACAAGCCAATGAGCTGTATGTGGTACGTCGCAATGTCCCCGTGGTGCCTGAATATAGTCCTTTAATGCATCGACCTGCGGCCTATCCACAACGTGCCAAAGTCGTTGGGCCTGAAGGTGAAACCATTTTTGTAGATGCATGGGGCCGCATCAAGGTGCGCTTCTTGTTTACGCGTGCGGACGACCATGGTCATGATGGCGGAGCCGGAAGCAATGATAATGATACTGACTCGGCCTGGGTAGATGTGTTGACCCCTTGGGCAGGGGAAGGTTATGGCGCGCGATTCCATCCTCGAGTTGGTGAAATTGTAGTGATTGATTTCTTTGAAGGTGATGTGGATAGACCTTTTGTGGTCGGGCGAATTCATGAAGCTGAACGTCATCAGACCATGTTCGATATTCAAGGACAGCTACCTGATACGAAAAAGCTCAGCGGTATTCGCTCTCAAGAGGTGGGTGGTGCCGGCTTTAACCAGCTCCGTTTTGATGATACGGCAGGACAGATCAGTACCCAATTGCACAGCAGCCATGGTGTAAGTCAGCTGAACCTCGGTAACTTGAGCCACCCTAAAGCTGCCGAGACCAGTGATGGTCGTGGCGAAGGTTTTGAGTTAAGGACAGATCAATGGGGAGCCCTACGAGCGGGTAAAGGTCTACTTATTTCGACACATAATGAAGATCAAGCTAGTGGTAAACACCTCAGTACAAATGAAGCAAGCACGCAACTGCAATCGAGTTTGCATAATGCTCAGGTATTGAGTCAAGTTGCGGAAAATCAGCTGACAGATCCGTTGGATGTTTTGGAAAATTTAAAGGCTTTTCTTGAGCAAATTGAAAGTAGGGAAAAAGAAAAGGCGGATAATTTTAAACAGGCTTTAATGCTACTCGCTTCGCCTCATTCGATTGCACTTTCCAGCAATGAAAATATTTATATTTCTACAGATCGACAAATTAATCATAGTGCCGGAGAGAGCATTAGTTTCAGTACGCAAAAGTCTTTGATTGGACATGCGAGTAAAAAAATTAGTCTTTTTGCAGCACAAGAGGGATTCAGGGCTTTCGCTGCAAAAGGAAAGGTTGAATTACAAGCTCAAGATGATGCAGTTGAACTCATTGCACGCAAAGTCATTAAGCTGATTTCGACCGAAGATAAGATTGAAATGATCAGTCCGAAAGAAATTGTACTGACTGCTGGCGGTTCGCAGTTAAAAATTAATGGTGAAGGGATTTTTACTACTACGGGTGGCAAGTTTGAAAGTAAGGCGGGGCAGCATAGTTTTGTGGGAGGGGGGAAAGTTGTTTATGAGGTTCCTGAATTACCGAAAGCGGGACCCAATGCAGTAGATTTTTTATTTAGTAGTTTGGGGGGTACAGGGATAGAAAATGCAAAAATACAAATGTATACACCTGATAAAAAAGAAATAATTTGGGAAGGTCAAACTAATTCAAAAGGGAAAAGTGATATATCTATACAAAGTGAATCAAGACAATATGAGGCTCTAATAGGATTTGAAGATTGGTCAAGTATTTTTGAAAATGATGAAATTGATTCAGATAGTGAAGAAGAGTTTGAAGTTGGTGATCATGGCATACAAGGCGAAGTAGATGAATTATAAAAAAGGTGTGTTTATGTCAAATTTTCATGTGATTAAAGCTGGAGATACTCTTTGGGGTATTTCTAAAAAATATCAAATAACAGTAAAAGAGCTAAGTAGAATCAATTCAATATCAGCTAAAAAAATTCATAATTTACATATAGGACAAAAAATACATTTAGTTGAAGATCAAAATAATATTGATAAATATGAAACTAAACTAAAAATAGTTTTAATGGATTTATCTTTTAATCCCATCTTAAAAGCAACAATTAAACTGGAATTTGATGGTAAAACAATAACTAAAAATACATTAAATGCTAATTTTGATAATATTTTAGTGGAAGATCATTCAAAAGGTTTAAAGGTTTATTTTAAGAATATTCAGGGAGATTTTGACCTTATTGCTAATCATAAAAGTTTGCCAATAGGTACAAAAATTCTACGTTTAACCTCTCGTAAGGTAAAAGTTAAAGGAACACATTACCCAAAAGAAGGAATAGCTCAAGATTCAACACTAAGTATTCTTAAACATTTAAAAAGTATTGGAAAACCGATTATTGATGGTGTAAATAACATATCTCAAGGTCCAAGTAAAGCTAAAACTGTAACGTCATCAGAAAAATTCCAAATGCCTCACGATAGAAATGAACAAAAAAGAACAGAAAATGGAAATAGTACACATGTAATCGCATCTCAATTTACAGAAGATAATCTTTTATTGAAGCCCATTAATAATAAATATAGGGCATATATTATTAGTGCTTCAAAAAAACATGGTTTTGCTCCTGAGGCATTAACTGCATTTATAGAAGCTGAAGCTGCAAAAAAAAAATACAGGGGAATGGAATGAGAAAAGTTACAATAAAAAAAGTAAGGCTGCCGGGTTAACCCAATTTCTCGAAGGTACTTGGTTAGAAATGTGCAGCAATAGTAATTCTTTAATAGGTCAGTTTGTTGCCAAGCATTCTAGTCTTTCGAGACAAGCAAAATTAGATCTTCGGTATGATGGTGAAATGTCAATTGATGCTGCTGCGGCGTATGCTGTTTGTAATTTTAAAACTTCAAAACTACCATATCAAAATTTAATAGAACCTAGTGCTATGGCTAAGTTTGCCTATCTTTTACATCATGAAGGTGCCGGCGGTGCTAGACAATTCGTAAATAATTCTTTTAGCCAAGATAGAGCCAAGCATTTACTTTATAACCAGATGGATTCTAAACAAGCTGATGAAACTTTAAAAAGATATAACAATAATGCAAAGGCAGCGTATGGGGCTTGGCTAAGGAACTATATTGATGGTCATATTAATATATATCAGTATGTTGTAGATAAAAGAAAAACTTCTGGTGTTAACTTAAGTATGGATGAAACGATTAAACTGTTAAAAGGGCAAGCTATTCCTAACCCGACTCCTAAAGCATCAAACTCAGCTCCAGTTAATAATCCCTCCAAAGAAGAAAAAATAAGAAATATAGAAACTACAGTGCAAGGTGGAACAAATGAAGTAGGTGGAGCAGACGGTTGGCATAATCCTTTAAATATTTGTAAGTTAAGAACAGCAGGTTTAGCTAATGCAAAGGGGGCTACATTTGGCAAGGTCAGAGATAATGGTAAAAAAAATCATCAAGGTGTTGACTTACAAGTGAATCCTGGAAATCCGATCTATGCTGTTTGCAGTGGAACGATTGTTTTTGCAAAGAATACTGGTGGTGATTATGGCAAAGTGATTGTTCTAAAAGTTGCTATTAGTGATTTGCCAGATAAGCAGAAAAAACAAGCACAAAAAAATATAACTGGTAAATATATATACTTTTTTTATGCTCATTTATCGGATATTAAAGTGAATGTAGATGATATAGTTGATGTGGGGGAAAAATTAGGATTATCAGGAGCAACTGGTAATGCGAATACTATGACTACTATCGCTAAAGGTGCACATTTACATTTTGAAGCAAGAAGCTCAGCATTACTGGGTAAAGGTTTAGTAGGAAGAATAGATCCCATACCCTTTATAGATGCTCAGTTAATATACTAAATTAATATAATAGGTTAATTATGAAAAAACTAATTTTTTTTGCAATAATTTTTATTAGTAATGCTTTTGTTGTTAATGTTTTTGCTAAATCAAATAATTCATGGAATGATATAGAACAAGACTCAATACAAGTAAATAAACCAATAGAATATATTGATATTTATAATAAATACTCTATGATTAACTCTAAACTTAAAGTTAAGTTGGTGGATTATGGAAATGTAGAAAAGAATAAAAAAAATATTAAATATACTTTAAAAAATTATGGAGTAGAGGTTCTTAATAATTCAGGTATCTATAGAGTTTTTAGAAGTACAGTCTCTTTAAAATCAGATGTTGATTTTCATCTTCTATATAATGATAAAGATGTATTTGCATTTAGAGTACGGAAAAATAGTATTATTGATTATGTGGAATCTCCATATAGAAATAATTCTGTTGAAACCTATATTTATGATATTAAGAATAATAATTATGTGTTAATTGATGTTTTGAACTCAGATAGTAATACAATAGATGGTAAAATTGATTTATTGCAAGAAGATCAATTTACATTTAATACTAAAACTAGTAACTATGTATATTTAGCCAATATAAAATATGCTGAAAAAAATAAAATCGGAACATTTAAAGTAAATTTAAATAAAAAGTTAAAATGCCTATCTTCTACCCTAGGTTGTGAAAATATTGGTATTCAAACTGCAGAATTGATATCTAAAAATTAGTTAAAAAGAAGCAGCTGAATTTTTAGCTGCTTCTTTTTAAATTAACCTTCCAAAACTTCTTCTAACAACTCCTCACTCGGCGCAAAATAATAAGCCCCATCCATCGGCGTTACGAAGTGAAGCAGGCGGTCATGAATACCGTCGCCAGCTGTACCAAACATATGTTTTAACATATGGTCGATAATTTCTAAGTTCTTGGTATAAGCAATAAAGAACAAACCTTGGTCACCTCGACCTTCTCCATACGGAAGAGAGTGACGTAAAATTTCCATTTCTTCGCCTTTCTCATCCTCAATCACTACACGGGCAATATGGGCATTCTTCGGTTTAACCTCATCATCCATTTCAATCGATTCTAACTTGGTTCGACCCATCACATTTTCTTGGGCATCAACTTTTAACTGTTTCCATTTTTCCAGATTATGTGCATAACGTTGGGCGAATACAAATGAACCATCGGCAAAAATTCCGGCATCTTCACCCAGTAAAGCGACTTCGGCACGGTCATCGGGAAATTGTGGATTTTCAGTTCCATCAATAAAACCGGTAATATCACGTCCATCGAAATAACGGAAACATACACGTTCATCCAGTACTTCAACTTTATCTTGAATCCCTTCAAAGAAAGACTGACTTAAAGCAAAACAAATGTCAGTGCGTTGAGATGCCACATGAATCAATAGATCAGCAGCGGCAACAGGCATTTGAAATGACCCTTGAATCGGCTCTAGTTGTTTAAAACCTGCAGGTGTCTGGCTATATAGTTTTGCCCAAAGTTCAGGACCAAAAGCGACACCCGTCTTAATTTGCGCGTTAGGATGCTGGGTGATTAAACGATCCCGTGTAGTAAATAAATCTTCAAGTTTTTCTTTTAACTCATCAATTGTTAAGTCTTTTAAACGCAAAACAATAAACCGGGCATGATCTGAAGGTAATGGTAAAATTACAGATTGGGCAGTCATACATGGCTCCTAACAATTTTTATAAAATACGTGGCTGGCTTTATTGTGCCTTATCACTGCAGAGGTGAATAGTCTAAAACTTATTTTTTGTTGGTTGATTTTTAAAGCATTTAAAAGATAAAAAGTCATATAATAGTCACAAATTTTTATCTGCTTATATTTTATGTCTTACCAAGTTTGGCTAGCGTATATGTTGGCTTGTTGGGTGATTAGCATTTCACCTGGCGCAGGTGCAATTGCATCTATGTCCAGTGGTTTGAATTATGGCTTCCGCCGTGGCTACTGGAATGCGTTAGGTTTACAACTCGCATTATTGCTACAAATCGGAATTGTGGCTGCTGGGGTAGGGGTGCTTTTTGCAACGACGCCTTGGGCTTTTCTAGTGGTGAAATGGTTCGGGGTAAGCTATTTATTGTATTTAGCTTATCTGCAATGGAAAGCACCGACTCAGTCGATTGAAATTCAACAGGAACAACCGGATAAATCAATTGCCAAATTGGTCTTGCATGGTTTTTTGATCAATATGAGTAATCCCAAAGCGATTGTGTTTTTACTTGCAGTATTGCCACAGTTTTTGGATTTGTCCAAACCACAAGGGATTCAATATCTGATTATGGCCGCAACCATGGTCACAATTGATTTGATCGTGATGGCGGGCTATACCGGTCTGGCTGCTAAAGTTTTAAGATTATTGAAATCTCAAAAACAGCAGAAATATATGAACCGAACTTTTGCTGTGTTGTTTAGCTGTGCAGCCGGATTACTGAGTTTAATCAGTAATTAGTAAAGATTTTTCCCTCTCTTGAAAGGAGAGGGTTAGGCAGAGGTTGTTGGAAAATAAAAAGCATCTTAAAAAAATAATGGATATAAAGGAAAGACTAAGCAATCTTCTTCATTTTCTGCACTGCAAAAATCAGCGCAAATAAAATTGCCATGGTCAGCACAATGGTTAAGCCGGTCGAGGTATCTAAACCTGCACTTGACCATAAACCGACACTAATCCCGATTTGTGCAATCACAAAAGCCCAAATCACCATCTGTTTTGGAGAGTTAGCCAGTAAGCGTGCAGTTAATGCTGGAATCACCAGTAAAGCACCCATCAGCAATGAACCGACCGCTTTAAGTGCTAAAACTGTAAATAATGCCAATAACAACATAAAAACCAGACGCTGCCATTTAGCATTCACGCCTTCACTGACTGCCATGTCAGGATCAATCGCAATTTGAATTTGTGCTTGCCAGTTTTTATACAACACAGCTAAAGCCGCAATAATGACAAAAGCAAACATAGGTAGATCTGACCATGAAATTTGTAGCAGATCGCCAAACAAATAGCTGAGCAGTTCCGGTCTCAAACTTGGAATATGTTGAATAAACATTAAACCAGAGCAGAGCAAGGTGGCTGAACAAAGAGCCAGCAGTGCATCATTGGGCAGACGAGGGTCATGCAGCACCCATAAAATACCGACCAATAAAAATGCCAACGCAGTCACGCCTAACCATAGCGGCAGGCTTAAGGCACCGGCAATCGCTACACCTAGTAAAGTTCCATGTGCCATGGTGTCGGCAAAAAAAGACATCCGTCGCCATAACATTAAACAACCCAGTGGCGCAGTTAGAAACACCAGTAAAGTTCCCATGGTCCATGCAGGTAACAATAGTTGTAACCATTCCATCATGGCTTAAGCTTCCGGTTCTGGGTGAATATGAGGGCGGGGGTCATGTTGGCACGGAGTTGCACTGTCGCCATGCGCGCAATGATCATGATGATGTTGATAGAATGCTCGGTTGGTGCCAAAAATGGCTTGATACTCTGGATGTTTCTGCACGTTTTCAGGTAAGCCGCTGCAACAGATATGTTTATTTAAACATACCACGCGATGGGTTCCTTGCATGACCCATTGCAGGTCGTGCGATACCATTAACACCGCACAGCCATATTTGAGCGGCAAGCTTCTAACATATTCATATAGTTCAGCTTCAGATTGAATATCTAAGCCTTGCATCGGTTCATCCAGAACCAGAACATCGGGTTGGCGCAGTAAAGCACGTGCCAACAAGACACGTTGCCGTTCACCACCTGAGAGTTGCTGAACTTTAGCATCTTGTAATTTAGTAATACCGGTATCGTAAATAATTTCTGCTTTTCTATTGGCATCACATTTTTCTAAAGCCAATAAGTCGCTTACGCGTAAAGGCAGACTATGCGACGGATTAAACTTTTGTGGTACATAAGAAAATTTTAATTTTTTATTGCTATGAATTTTGCCTGCATTGGCTTTAACAATCCCTAAAAGGACTTTAATCAGGGTAGATTTTCCCGCACCATTCGGACCAATCAGCGTGACAATTTCTCGCTCATGCAAGGCGAAATCGACATTTTTTAAAATGTCACGCTCATCGATACGTACACTGATTTTGTCTAATGTAATCAATGGAAGGGCGGTTATTATTTGTTGCGACACTGCTGACATATCCCAGAAATTTCAATAATACTGTGATGTGCAGTAAATTGATCAGATGCTGAAAGCGCATCTAATTGTGTTAATAAACCCTGTGCAGAGGCTTCTGTGACATTTTTACAATTGGTACAAATTAAAAATGCAGCCTGATGGCCCTCACGCGGATGACAACAAGGAATGTAGGCATTAATAGACGTTAAACGGTGGATCAAGCCTTTTTCTAATAGAAAGTCTAAAGTACGATAAACCGTCGGTGGGGCAGCAGGGCGGTCTGAATCGCTCTTGATTTTAGCCAATAAGTCATATGCCCCCATAGGACCTGTGGCATTTAAAATTAGTCCTAATACTTCTTTGCGTAACGGAGTTAAACGCGCGCCTTTTGTTATACAGAGGCTTTCCGCTTCAGCAAGTCGTGTTTCGACATTATGATGGTCATGTACGCCATGTAATGCATTATGATGTTCGTGAGAACATGAGCTCATAGCCAACCTCAAGTGCGAAATTTATAAAAACAAATGGACATTAAATCTTAACATGAAGCGACACCGGTTTCGATTAGACGTAGGTATTTTTGTCGATTTGTTATATTATAACACCTGTTGAATATTTGGTGATCTTCTTTCATGTCCCGTTTCTTTGCATTTTGTGCACTTGCTTTATTCAGTACCTTAAGCTGGTCACAGAGTTTAGTGGTCTCTACGCATCCAATTTATCTTATTGCTGAAGAAATCACGCAAGGGGTTGAAAAGCCTGTACTGTTATTGGCAGATCAAACCGGACATGATGTCACCCTTACGCCTGCACATCGCAAAGCCATTCTAGATGCATCACTGGTGATCTGGCTGGGTAAGGCACATGAAGCACCGCTTGATAAGCTGTTGTCTGATAATCCCAAAGCTATTTCTGTTTTAGAGTCAGGTATCGTGCAAACGTTGCCGCAGCGCAATACCCGTAGGGTCGCTTTAAACAATACTGTGGATACCCATGTCTGGCTTGATCCAAATAATGCGGTGCGGATTGGCTTCTTTATAGCTGCATTGCGTTCACAACAATTACCTGAACATAAAGATCTCTATTGGGCGAACGCCAAGCGCTTTGCACAAGAGATGTTACTCACTGCACAACAATATAATACCAACTCATCTGCAAAGACTTACTGGGCATATCACGATGCTTATCAATATTTAGAGCGTGCCTTAAATTTGAAATTCGCTGGCGCATTGACCGATGATCCGCATGTTGCACCTACCATGGCGCAAATTAAATACCTAAATGATAGCCGTCCAAATCGTAATATGTGCTTGTTGGCAGAAGGACATGCCAGTAAAAACCAATACCAAAAATTGAATCCGATTACCTTCCAAGCAGTAGATGAAAGTATGAGTGGGGCAGGGGATTTTGTCGTGGCTTGGAAAAAACTTGCCGAGCAAACCCATAACTGTGTGCTAAATGCACGAAAGTAATACAAAAAATAAACAGTGATTGATTAGTAACAAAGCAACTTAATCATTGAAAAAAACCAGACTTAGGTCGGGAAAAGATTGCATGTTCAGGGGTGTAACTCTATAATGCCTGCGATTAAAAACGATCATCAGCTAAACTTGTCAAGCATGATTGCTGTGAGTGAATAAATAATGAGCCGAACTAGTCGCATGATTGATCGACGATTAGCGAAAGCTTTGGTCATCTTACAAGCATGCATGATTCCTGTTTCAGCCTTGATAGGGTGGGTCCTGAAAGACTCAACTGCAGCTTACAGCGCTGCACTTGGTGCGTTGGTGTGCTGGCTTGCAAGTTGTTATTTTTCTTGGCAATCGTTTCGAGCTGCAGGTGCGCGAGCTTCAAAGCAGGTTCTTTCGAACATGTATAGAGGTCTGATGGGCAAGTTTGCAATTGTGATCGTTGGTTTCATTTTAATTTTAAGTAACGTTAAACCGTTGTCAGCGGCAGCGTTGTTTTGTGGTTTTATCCTCGTTCAAGCCATGTCGTGGGTCGCTCCTTTTTTAGCGTCACGTCTACAAAAACGGGTTTAAGCACAACAAAAAATTGAAAAGTTTTTTAGGAGATGGACGAGATATCAGGCAGCACGCGATGTTCGTTCACTCTATTTAGTATTTGACATTGACCAGGTGTGATTTATGGCTGCTGAAGAACATGCCCTTACTTCGACCGAGTATATCAAGCATCACTTGACCAATATGACCTATGGCAAGATGCCTGATGGCTCGTGGAAGTTGGCTGAGACTGCTGAAGAAGCTCAACAGATGGGGTTCACTGCTATTCACTTGGATTCAATGGGTTGGTCTATCGGACTTGGTCTGATTTTCTGTTTGTTGTTCTGGTGTGTAGCGAAAGCTGCAAACTCTGGTGTTCCTACCAAGTTCCAGTCAGCAATTGAAATGATCATTGAGTTTGTTGATTCAAGTGTTCGTGATACTTTCCACGGAAAGTCACGTTTGATTGCACCGCTTGCACTGACCATTTTCGTGTGGATTTTCCTCATGAACTTAATGGATTTGATGCCGGTAGATTTCATTCCTCATTTAGCTACGCTTATTGGTAGCAATGTATTCGGAATGGATCCACATAGTGTGTATTTCAAAATCGTACCAACAACAGATCCAAACATCACATTAGGGATGTCTTTATCTGTATTCGCTCTAATCATTTTCTACAGTATTCGTGAAAAAGGTGTGAGTGGCTTTGTTGGTGAGTTGGCGCTGAACCCGTTCAATCCAAAGAATCCAATCGCTAAAGCGCTTTTAATTCCATTTAACTTGCTTTTGGAATTGGTAACTTTCCTTGCACGTCCAATTTCATTGGCTCTGCGACTGTTCGGTAACATGTATGCGGGTGAGTTAATCTTCATCCTTATCGCGTTACTACCGTTCTGGATCCAATGGGCATTGTCTGTGCCATGGGCTATTTTCCATATCTTAATTATCACGCTACAAGCATTTATTTTCATGATGCTGACTATCGTATATTTGAGCATGGCAAGCGAAAAGCATTAATGGTAATTGCCTAACTATCATAAGATGGTTGGGTACAATTTTTAATTTAATTGGGTAAAACCTAACCTCTGAGGAATTTTTCATGGAACTCACTTTAGGTCTAGTTGCAATTGCATCTGCTATCTTGATCGCTTTTGGTGCTTTAGGTACTGCGATTGGTTTTGGTCTTTTAGGCGGCCGTTTCCTTGAAGCTGTTGCACGTCAACCAGAATTGG